>ERZ1066115.7-NODE-7-length-113406-cov-14.819746_pt1 | contig 113406 bp, 95 predicted proteins | sample MGYA00382762_ERZ1066115 | MGnify/ENA primary metagenome ERZ1066115 (study PRJEB33369, sample SAMEA5778345) | biofilm metagenome | biome: Industrial cooling water; feature: Water cooling tower basin; material: Biofilm | place: United Arab Emirates | collected... | reverse complement strand
GTCGCCGGTCGCCGGTCGCCGGTCGCCGGTCGCCGGTCGCCGGTCGCCGGTCGCCGGTCGCCCTTGGCGCGGGTCGAAAGAGAGCGGCGTGAGTATATAGCGGCTTGCGCGGCGCTCCGATCGGCGCCATGATACGAGTATGTCTGCGATAACGGCGCCGTCTCAGGCGCGATTCGAACGCCCCGTCCGCCCCTCTTGCCAGCCCCGGCTCCTAAGCGGAGGCGAGACGGGGATCCTTCTCATACACGGATTTACCGGCTACCCCGGCGAGATGTACTACCTGGGCGAGCGGCTGAGCGAGGCCGGCTATACCGTCTCCATCCCGCGCCTGCCCGGCCACGGCAGCTCCGCCGCGGATTTTTTAACGACCGGGGCCGAGGATTGGTTCAGGCGGGCGGCCGACGCGTATCTGGAGCTCGCCGGACGCTGCGCCAGGGTCTACGTAGCCGGCCTTTCTATGGGCGGGGCGCTCGCCATACGCTTGGCCGCGCGCTACCCGGTCGCCGGCTGCCTGTTGTACGCCCCGGCCGTGGCCATTAACAGCCCGCTCATGCCGTACATGCGCTGCATTCGTCTCTTCGTGCATCGAGCGCCGAACCAGAACCGGCGCGACGAGGAAGACGAGGACCGGCGTTATCTGGCCGCCGAGTATTGGCGCTGGCGTTATCCTAGGGCCCTGGCCGAGCTTTGGAAGGTCAGCGCCGCGGCCCGGCGCGAGCTAAAGTCTCTGCGCTGCGATACCCTCGTCATCGTCTCGGAGCGAGACGGCTCGGTCCGCCTCGAGGCCGCCGCGTTCATCGAAAAGCGGGCGGCCGCGGCGAAGGTACGGGCCGTGCGCTTGAAAGAGAGCGGGCACGTGATCGTGAACGATTGCGAGCGGGAGACGGCGGCGCGCATAACGCTTGAGTGGCTGGCGGGGCGCTAGCGCATCGGCCGCGCGGTTCGCGCCGCAGAGCCTTGGTGCCGCGCCGCGGCGTATTGGTGTCTCTCTAGGGCGTGTCGCTACTGTACCGCGGAGCATCGATGCTGCGCCGCGTCCTGGTTCCACGTAGCGGCGGCCTGGCTCCGCGCCACGGCGTGCGTGGCCGGGAAGAAGCCGAGCCCGCGCCCCAAAAAACCGCCCGCGCTCTGCGCGCGGGCGGCCCGGGGGAATCCCTATAAGGAGGTTCAGGCTTGGCGCCCGGCTAAGGAACGGACGCCCGCATAGCCGCGGGACGAGCCCCGAACCGCCCCCGCCCGGCGCGTGGTCGCCCGCTACCAACCAAGCATAGGCTTCCGGGCCGGGCTGTCAAGGGAAAAGGAGACTATTCGTTCTTCGGCGAGCGGCGCCCGAAGGCCTCCGAGGCTCGAATGATGAGATAGAAAACGGCCAGGGTGCTGAAAACCCCGATGAGGCCCCCGAGGCTCACGAACGCGGCCTGGATAGTAGCCCCCGCCTCGCGCAGGCTTTGGATGTCGATATTCATATCCTACTCCCTTAACCGGCCAGGAGCGGCACGAGGGCCAGGACCATGCCGCCGGCGATGATGGATCCGAGCTGACCGGAGACGTTGGCCCCGATGGCGTGCATGAGGATGATATTACCGCGCTCTTCCTCGGCGGCCATCTTCTGGATGACCCGCGCCGACATCGGGAAGGCCGATATGCCGCAGGCGCCTATCATCGGGTTGATCTTCTTATCATGCGGGAGGAAGAGGTTGACGAGCTTGGCGAAGAGGACGCCGCCGGCCGTATCGAAGACGAAGGCGACCAGGCCCATGCCGAGGATCATGAGGGTGGTCACGTTCAGGAACTTGTCCGCCCGCATGCTCGAGCCGATGGTGATGCCCAAAAGCAGGGTCACCAAGTAGGCCAGCTCGTTCTGGGCCGTCTGGGACAGACGCTCGAGCACGCCCGATTCGCGTATGAGGTTGCCGAACATGAGCGAGCCCACGAGCGGGGCGGAGATGGGCGCCACGAAGCCGGCGACCAAGGTAACCGAGATCGGGAAGAGTATCTTAAGCCAGCGCGGCACGCCGGCCTCGTGGTAGCTCATGCGTATGGTCCGCTCGCGCTTGGTCGTGAGCATGCGGATGACCGGCGGCTGGATGAGCGGGACCAGGGCCATATACGAGTAGGCCGCCACCGAGATGGGCCCCAGGTAGTCCCGGGCGAACTTATTGGCCACGTAGATGGCGGTCGGGCCGTCGGCCGCGCCGATGATGCCGACGGCGGCGGCGGCCTTGAGGTCGAAGCCCAGGAGGGTGGCGATGATCATGGTGGCGAAGATGCCCAGCTGGGCCGCCGCGCCGAAAAAGATCATGGCCGGGTTCTTAAAGAGGGGGCCGAAGTCTATCATCGCCCCCACCGCGATAAAGATGAGTATGGGAAAGAGCTCGTTGGCTATGCCGCCGTCGTAGAGGACTTTTAGGAAGCCGGCGGCCCCTTCGTGCTCCCAGACGACCGAGAGCGGCAGGTTCACCAGGATGGCGCCGAAGCCGATGGGGAGGAGGAGCATGGGCTCGTACTCCTTGCGCACGGCGAGCCAGATAAGCGCCCCGCCGACGGCGAACATCACGAGCTCCCGCCAGCCCACGGCGCTGAAGCCTATAAACACGTCTTGCATGGATTATGCCTTCCTTCGCGGCGCATTGTACGCCCCGGCCGCGCCCGAGGCAAGACCGACGCTCGAAGCGCGGGCGCTAAACCTCCGGCTTGGGACGCCGACAATATAGGCATGAGCCGCGGGCGTCGCCCCCGAGGCCCCGCCCGGGCGGCTCTAAACGAGGAGGAAAGCATGAAGACCTTCGCTATACGCAGCGCCGGCGAGGCGCCCTCGCTCCTTGAGCTCGTTAACGAGATCGAAGACGGCTACGTGGTGCGCATCGTGCGCCGCCGCGAAGACTGGGAAGACGTGACCGAGGAGTTCATGACCAAGGAGCTCTTCGATACCTGCATGAGGACCGGCTACATCGCCGAGCTCTCCGCCTAGGACGCGTTCCGCGCGTCGAGCCGCCCGGGGATCTCGTTCTCCGGGCGGCGGAGCCGCGCCGCTTTCCCGCCGCCCGCGCTTCCTAAATCCTCCGAGCCATGCTATCGTGCCCTGTCCGAATCGCCGTTCATCGAGGTAGCTAGGTGTTCGATAAGAAAAGTTTCGCGTCCTTCGTCCGGGGCGAACGCGGCCGCGCCGCGCTCGCGTCCCTCTACGGCCCGGCGGCCGAGGCCGCCGCCGCCCGCTGGCTGGCCCTGGGCGACGAGTTCTTCGCCCGGCCGGACGCCGGGCCCGCCCGCCTGATCGTCAGCCCCGGCCGTACCGAGCTCGGCGGCAACCATACCGACCACAATAGAGGCCGCGTACTCTGCGCCGCGGTGCACATGGATATCGTCGCCCTGGCCGAGGAGCGGCCCGACGGCCGCGCCGTCCTGGTCTCCCGCGGCTGGCAGCGCCCCTTCGAGGCCGAGCTCGGCCGCGTCGACGCGCCCGAGGGCGAGCTTAAGCGCTACGGCGAGCCGCGGCCGGCCGAAACGGGCCGCACCGAGTCCCTGCTCCGGGGCGTGGCCGCGGGCGTACGGGCCCGCGGCGGGAAGGCCGGCGGCTTCTACGCGCTGGCCGACTCCACCGTACCGGCCGGCTCGGGGCTCTCCAGCTCGGCGGCCTTCGAGCTCCTGGCCGGCCAGATCCAGAACGCGCTCTACAACGACGGCTCCATCGCCGCCCCGGAGCTAGCCATCGTCGGCCAAGAGGCCGAGAACCGCCACTTCGGCAAGCCCTGCGGCCTTATGGACCAGATGGCCAGCGCCCTCGGCGCCGTGAGCGCCATCGACTTCGGCGACCCGGCCGTCCCGATCTGGGAGCGGGTGGAGTTCGACCTGGAGGCCGCCGGCTATCGCCTGGCCATCGCGCACGCCGGCGACAGCCACGCCGACCTGACCGACGACTACGCGGCCATCCCCGGCGAGATGCGCGCGGCCGCGGCGGTCCTGGGACGGCCCTACCTGCGCGGCGCGGAGGAGGCGGAGATCCTGGCCGCCGCCGGGCGCATCCGGGCGGCCGCGGGCGACCGCGCCCTGCTCCGCGCCCTGCACTTCGTAGCCGAGGATAGGCGGGCGGCGGCCATGGCGGCCGCGCTTAAGGCCGGCGACCTGAGCGCTTACCTGGGCCTGGTCAGGGAATCGGGCGACTCGTCTTGGCGGCTCCTTCAGAACGTCATCCCCCTGGGCGCGTCCGAGCGGCAGGCGGTAGCCTGCGCCGTCGAGCTTTCGTCGCGCTTCCTGGGCGCCGAGGGCGCGGCCCGGGTGCACGGCGGCGGCTTCGCCGGGACCATACAGGCCTACGTGCCGGCCGAGCGCGCCGAGGCCTACGCGGCCTTCATGGAAGGCGTCCTGGGGCCCGGCTCCGTTCATTTCGTCTATATACGGCCCCGCGGGGCCGCGGAGGTACGCGATGTCTAAAACGAACGGTTTTAAACGATACTTAGGCCTGACCTTCCTGATAGGCTTCGGCTTCTTCACCATGGGCCTGATGGACCCCCTCTACGACACCTACGTGCCGGCCTTCCTCGGCCGCTACATAGAGTCCAAGTCCCTCATCGGCCTCGTGATGACCTTGGACAACGCCCTGCAGCTCTTCCTGATCCCGATGGTGGCGCTCTGGAGCGACCGGACGCGGACCCGCCTGGGCCGCCGCATGCCCTTCATCGTCACCATGCTGCCCGCCTCGGCCTTCTTCTTCGGGCTCATACCGTACTCGGCCGCCCTGTCCTTGGGCGCCCTCATAGCCGTCATCTTCTTCTTGAACATCTTCAAGACCAGCGTCCGCGGCCCCGTCGTGGCCCTCATGCCCGACACCGTCCCCGGCGAGTTCCGCTCCGAGGCCAACGGCGTCATCAACACCATGGGCGGCGTCGGTACCATACTAGGGACCCTGGTCCTGGCCAGGCTCATGGACCTGGATACTAGGCTCCCCATCCTGGGCGCCACCAAGGACCGCCTGCCCTTCCCGGTGGCGAGCCTCTTCGTGGTCCTGGCCGTCGTCGTCCTCCTCCTCTTCGTGCGCGAGAAGAACCATGACGAGGCGGCCGCCGAGGAGCGCGTCCCGATCGTCGAGTCGATCAAGCAGGTCGTTGCCCAGAAGGATAAGAGCGTGCTCTACATCCTGGTCTCGATCTTCCTGTGGTTCATGGCCCACGAGGGCGTAAAGCCTTTCCTAGGGCTCTATGCGCGCGACGCCCTGGGCGCCAGCAGCGGCATGATGGCCCTACCGCAGGGCATGGCGGGCATATCGTACGCCCTGGCCGCCATTCCCATGGGCTACCTGGCCCACAAGTTGGGCCGCCGCCGGGTGATACGCTCGTCGCTCATCGGGCTCGGCGTCATCACGGCGGTCTTTACGGCCTTTAGCCTCTTCGGGCCGAGCCTGGGCCTCAGGGGCTCGGGGGCCTTCTATCTCTTCATGGCCATGATGCTGGTCTACGGCGTGTTCTGGGGCTCGGTCATCACCAACTCCTTCCCCATGCTTTGGCAGCTATCCACCTTCGGCACGGTGGGCATCTTCACCGGCCTCTACTACACCTTCTCCCAGAGCGCCAGCATCCTGGCCCCGCCGATCACCGGCCTCATCATCGATATCACGAACCTGTTTAAGCCGGCGCCCGCGTATCAGTATACGGGCATCTTCGCCTTCGCCTCGCTCTGCATGCTCGGCGCGCGCGCCGTAATGGGCAGGGTGAAGAAGGGCGAGCCGGGCGACGCGGCCTTGGCCTCCGACTGAGCCCCGCGCGCGCCATGAGCTACGCCTTGGTACTCTCCGGCGGCGGCGCCCGCGGCCTGGCCCACATCGGGCTCATCCGCGAGCTCGAGCGCCGCGGCTACCCCAAGCCGGCCTTCGTGGCCGGCACCTCCATGGGAGCCATCGTAGGCGGGCTCTACGCCGCGGGCTGGTCGGGCGAACGCCTGGAAGCCTACGCCCTGGCCTTCGACGTGCGCCGCTACATGGAGAGCCCGGCCTTTAGGCTGCCCGACTTCGCGCTCGGGCGCCTGTTCCAGGCCGGGGCGGCGGTCGGCTCGCTGGCCGGCAAGCGCCCCCTGGACTCGGGCGCGCGGGTGCTGGCCGAGCTCGAGCGCCTGTTCGAAGGCCGCTCGTTCGCCGACTTAGAGATTCCCTTCGCCTGCATGGCGACGGATCTCGGCACGGGCGAGCCGGTCAGGCTGGACTCGGGCTCGGTGGCCGCGGCGGTCCGCGCCAGCATGTCGGTCCCCGGCATCTTCGCGCCGGTCCAAGCGGGCGACGCGTGGCTGGCCGACGGCGGGGTCGTGAGCAACCTGCCCTGCCTGGCCGCCAGGCGGCGTGGCTTCCGGCGCATCCTGGCCTGCGACGTCACGCCCTTCGGCCGCGCCGAGCCCGAGAGCTTCCGACCGGCCCTCGGCGCCATGCAGCGCGCCTACGACGTCGCCGCCCATCGGGCCCAAGCGGCCGAGGAGCGCCTGGCCAGCCTCCTGATCCCCGTGTCGGAGCCCTTCTCCGCCCTGGCCTTCGACCGGGCGGCCGAGATCATCGAGCTCGGCCGCCGGGCCGCGCTCCAAGCGCCGCTCGGCGCCTTTTTCTCGCCCCTGGCTTCCCGAATCCGGGGCTTCTTTAGTAAGCTATCCGTATGGAACGACTCGGCGCCGCGATAGACGCGCTCATAGACTCATACGACCGCGACGGCGGCATCAACCACCGCAGCGGCAAGAACCTCCCCTCCAAGGAAGCCGTACACGCCATCGTCGCCGATTTAGAGACCCTGGCCTTCCCCGGCTACCGTCAGGAGGACGGCATAGACGACACCACCATGCCCTACGTGATAGGCGAGCTGGCGCACCGCAGCGCCGGAGCCTTGGTGGTCGAGGTGTCGAAGAGCCTGGAGTACCGCTACCGCATGGACGGCCGCTCCGGCTGCCCGGCGGCCTGCCACCTGGAGGCCCGCGAGGCCGTGCAGGACTTCTTCGAGAGCCTGCCGGCGATACGCCGCGTACTCATGACCGACGTGCAGGCCTGCTTCGACGGCGATCCGGCGGCTAAGTCCATCGAGGAGGTCATCCTCTCCTACCCGGGCCTGGAGGCGGTAACCGTGCATCGCTTCGCCCATCGGCTCTGGGAGCTCAAGGTGCCCCTGATTCCGCGCATGATGAGCGAATACGTGCACGCCAAGACCGGCATCGACATACACCCCGCGGCGACCATAGGCGAGCGCTTCTTCATAGACCACGGCACCGGGGTGGTCATAGGCGAGACCACGATCATCGGCCGCGGCGTTAAGGTCTACCAGGGCGTGACCCTCGGGGCCTTGAGCGTCAGGAAGCGCGAGGGCGACGTAAAGCGCCACCCCACCATCGAGGACGGCGTAACCATCTACTCGGGCGCTACGATCCTGGGCGGCGACACGGTCATAGGCCAAGGCAGCGTCGTGGGGGGCAACGTCTGGCTGACCGCCTCGCTGCCGCCCGGCTCCCGCGTCTACGTGCCCCAGGGCGACTTTATCGTGGCCTGCGGCGACGAGCCGCACGCGGCCGGCGAACGGCGCATGGGCGATGGCTGTTAGTCCCGCTTAAAGAGCTTGACGATGCCACCCGCATCCTTGGTGATGACGCGGGCGTAGGCCTCCTCCTCCTGCTCCAGCTCCAAGGCGGCCTGGCCGCCGAAGCGCTTGATGAGCACCTTGCCCGTGCGCGCGAAGAGGAAGACCTTCCTAGCCCGCACGCCGCCCACGTCCGAGGCGAGGACCGGGATGCCCTCGGTCCGCAGGTAATTAAAGGCGAAGTCCACGTTATCCTTGGGAATCCGCGTCGGACCGCCGGGCAGGTTCAGGACCGAGGCCCCGCCGAAGACCTTGGCGGAGAGGTCGGCCTTGCGCGCGCCGCGTTTCATCATCTCGTTGTAGAGAAGCTCGATGGCGAACATGCCGTACTTGGCGCTCCGGCTGCGCGCGATATCCGGGTCGTCCAGCCCCCCGGGCAACATGAAATGGTTAAGGCCGGCCATGCCCAGCCGGGAGTCGAAGAAGGCCACGGCCACGCAGGAGCCGAGCACGGTGGAGATGATAAGGTCGTCTTCGCTAGCGTAGTACTCGCCCGGGTGGATGGTAACGATGTCCTTGTCGAATTGGCTGAGCTTATGGGTGAACACGGCCTAAAACAAGGTCACTTCGCCGCTCTCGGCCGCCACGAGCTCGTCGGCCCCGCCGCCGAGCCCGGCTATGCGCGAGGCAGCCTGCTTATGGGCGTAGATCGTAAAGCGGTCGACGATCTCCTTCAGGCGCCGGTTGTGGATGGAGTCCGCGCCCAGGCCCTCGAGGCCGAAGCGCTCGCGAATCTCGGCCGAGCGCCGCTCCAGCTCGTCCCGCATGAGCCCAAGCTCGCCGCAGATATCGGCGATGCGCTCGGCCTGGCCGGTCGCCGCGCCTATCGACTCGACGAAACCCGCGGAGAAGGGCTCGAAACCTTCCTCGGCGTCGCATAGGGCCTGCCGGGAGTCCTTCATGCGCTTGAACTCGCCCTTCAGGCGGCCTAGCTCGCGCTCGAGCTCGCCCGCGGAGGCGTCCGCGCCGCTCAGGTACTCGCCGACGCCGGCGGTCAGCGCCTTGGAGAAGCCGCGCGTGACCCCGCCGGCGGCGTCGATGTCCCGGGCCAGGCGCTCGGTCAGGTCCATCATGCCGCGGACCGTGTTGGCCACGATGGCGAGCGCCTTGTTGCGCGCGATCTCGATGCGCGAGGCGGTGACGATGTTCCTAAAGCGCCCGAGTATGGCGTTGACCGCCTTGAAGCGCTCCGACAGCTGCAGGACGCCCTGCACGATGCGCGCGCTCCGCTGGCCGGCCTCGTCCTTGGCCTTAAGGTAGGCCGACGCCAGGCCGTCGAAATCGACCTCGTCGAAGCACATGGGCGCGCGCGCCGGCGAGCGGCGGCGCTTCTCGCCCAGCTCGTCCATGATGAGGCGTATCCGATCGAACTCCCGCCTGAAGCGCTCCAGGCTCCCGCCGACCTGCCCGTGCACGTCATCCAGGAGCGCCGCCGATAGCCGCGTGATCTCGCCTAAGAAGAGCTCCTCGTCGGTCCCGCCCTCGTCGCCGCGCGGCGCGTCCGAGGCCTCCTCCGCCGCGCCGAGCGAGAGGAGCACGTGGTCCAGCGACTGCCGGATGATGTCCTGCACCTGCACGCTCTGCATGATCTCCGAGACGGGGCCCCGGACGGCCTGCGCGTCGGCGGCCATGCCGCGGAGCCACTCGGCCGAGGCGTCGACGCTGCCGTCCAGCTCCTTGAGGCCGTGCTCCAGCGCGTCCTTGACGCCGCCGAAGAAGGCGGCCTGCCTGTCGGCCAGCTCGGCCAAGGCGCCGCGCAGGGCCGCGAGCTCCTGCATGAGCACGGCGCCGGAGCTCGACAGCTCGTTGGCCTGCACGATAGTCCGCGCCGAGAGGCGCTTAAGCTCGTCGGTGATCACGGAGAAGGCGCGGCCGGCGGCGCCCGACTTCAGGGCCACGGTCATGGCGTTGAGCGACACGATCTCCATCTCCTCGGAGTCGTCGCGTATGCGGTCTATGATATCGTCCAGCCGGCCCAGGTGCTCGATGCTATCGTCGATGCCGGCGAGGAAAGAGGCCTCGGCGGCCGACACCTTGTCGAAGAAGGCCGCGGCGTCCTCGACGAACTCGTTAGCGCGGCGGGCGGCGAGCTCCCGGCTGGTGCCGCCGCGGTAGGACTGCATGATCGCGCGGATGGCCGCCTCGGCCGAGGCGGCGCTCTGGTCCACGCCGGACTTCATGGCCGGGAAAAGCGCGCCGAGCTTCAGGTAGATGGCCTCGGTGCCGCGCTCGATGCGTCGTATGCCTTCGATGAACGTCGTAAGCGAAGCCTGGGCGGTATATGACATGGGTTTACTATACGACAAGGGCCCCGCCCTCGCAAGGACGGAGCCCGTTATACCTCGGCCGAGGCCGGGGGCTTAGGCCTTACGCTCGACGCGGTCGACGGGGAGGATGGACTCCTCGGTGTCGCCGTCGAAGAAGCGCGCCTTCTCCATCACCGGGGCGAAGGCGACTTCCTCGCCGATGCGGAAGCTGTGGTGGGGCGGCACGCGCGAGACGATCTGGTGCGAGCTGGTCTGCGCCCAGAGGTGGATCTCGGCGCCCAGGGGCTCCACCACGCTGATCTTGGTCTTGATCGAGTTCGCGGACTTCTTCTCATCGTAGGGCAGGTCCTCGGGGCGTATGCCCATGATCAGGTCCTTGCCGACGTAGGCCTTAAGGGCGCCCATATGCTCGGCGGCCGGCTTCAGGCGGCACGAGCCTTCGTCTAAAGCCACCTCGCCGCCGTCGGAGACGACCTTGACCTTGACGAAGTTCATGGGCGGGCTGCCGATGAAGCCGGCGACGAACTTGTTGATGGGGTGATTGTACAGGTAGAGCGGCGAGCCGATCTGCTGGACGAGGCCGTCCTTCATCACGACGATCTTGTCGCCCATGGTCATGGCCTCGACCTGGTCGTGGGTAACGTAGATCATGGTGGCCTGCAGGCGGTTATGCAGCTCGATGATCTCGGCGCGCATCTGCACGCGGAGCTTGGCGTCCAGGTTGGAGAGGGGCTCGTCGAAGAGGAAGACCTTGGGATTGCGCACGATGGCGCGGCCCACGGCCACGCGCTGGCGCTGGCCGCCGGACAGCTGCTTGGGCTTGCGGTCCAGGTACTTCTCGATGTCCAGGATCTTGGCGGCCTCGCGGACGCGCTTGTCGATCTCGGCCTTGTCGAGCTTGCGGATCTTCAGGCCGAAGGCCATGTTGTCGTACACGCTCATGTGCGGGTAGAGCGCGTAGTTCTGGAACACCATGGCGATGTTGCGGTCCTTGGGCGGCACGTCGTTCACCACGTCCTCGTCGATGACGATCTCGCCGCCGGAGATGTCCTCCAAGCCCGCGATCATGCGCAGGGTGGTGGACTTGCCGCAGCCCGAGGGGCCGACGAACACCACGAATTCCTTGTCTTCGATGGTGATGTTTACCTTGTCGACCGCCTTGACGTCGCCGTCGTAAACCTTGGTAACGTCCTTGAGAATCACTTTGGCCATCTGGCCCTCCTCGTAGAGGCTATATTATGGGGCCAGTGTACGGGCAAATTCCGCATCTGTCAAACGCGGAAAGGGGTCGACGAGGCCGCGGGCCCGACGCCCCGATCGGCGAGCGCGGCGCCCCAGGCGTAGGCCAGGACGCCGAAGGCCACGCCGACGTTCAGGCTGCCCTTGGCGCCGAGCATGGGTATGCTGACCCGGCGGCCGCAGAGGGCCAGGGCCTCGGGCGAGACCCCGAGCTCCTCGGAGCCCAGCACCGCGACGCCGCGCTCGGGGAAGTCGAAGTCCGCGATCGGCTCGCCCCGGAGCTCCAGGGCGAAGACGGCGTCCGCGCCGAGCTCGTCGCGGGCTTCTTGCAGGGCCTCCAGCCCCGCCCTCCGCCACGGCACGACCGCGGTCGCGCCCAAGGCGCTGCGCTCCGCGCGCGGATGCGACGGATCGGGCACGAAGCCGGACAGGAGCAGCTCGGATACGCCGAAGGCGTCGGCGCTCCTAAAGATCGACCCGACGTTAAAGGGCGAGCGCAGGTCCTCTAGATAGGCCCTCACGCCGGGAAAGACCCGCTTGCCGCTCGCCGAGATGCCCAAGCCCAAGGGCTCCATGAAGTCCCAATCGGCGGGCGAGACGCCGCCGTAGGCTTCGAGGCCGCGGCGGAGGGCGTTGGCCAAGCGCGCGCCCTCGGCGGCCGTCGCGGGGGCGGGCCCCGCGGCCAGGCCCCGCATCAGCGCCTTTAGCTCGTCGGCGAGATAGTCCATGGAGCGGAAGGCGGCGCAGTACGCTTGGATCCACGGCCAAAAGCCCATATCGCCGGCGCGGAACGCGCGCTCGGCCAGGTCCAGGGTATTGGCCGCCTTGCGCGCGGCGTGCTTGGGCGTTAGCTTGAGGAGTTTAGTCACGGCTATCATCGTTGAATCCTCGAGGCGGCGGGTCGGCCGCGGCCTTGCGCCTAAGGCGCCTTAGTACACCGTCTTGATGAAATCGAAGACGTCGTCGACGGTCATGGCGCGCGGCAGGAAATTCATGAAGTCGAAGCGCCTGGCCGTCTCCGCGATCTCCACCAAGCGCTCCAGGCCGAGCTCGAAATCCTTGAGGCGCGAGGGGATCTTCAGGACCCCGAGCCGGGTCCGCAAGGACTCGACCGCGCGCGAGGCCTTAGTCGCGGCGTCCTCGGCCGGATCGAGCTCGCAGAAAAGCGGCGCGAGCTCGGCCGCCTTCTCCAGGCGGCTCCGCATCATCGACTCCATCAGATAGGGCAAGAACACGGCCGCCAGGTTGGCCTTGGGCACCTGCCAACGCAGGTCGATGGCGTAGGCCAGCGCCGTCCCCAGGCCCGGGGACGAGGCCGAGAGGCCCAGGCCGGAGAGGAAGAAAGCGCGCGCCGCGTCGGCCTTGGCCTGGGGGTCGTCGGGCCTGGCCATGATCGCGTCCAAGGCGCGCAGGTAGAGGCGCACGGCCTCGAAGAGCGCCATGTCGGCCAAGAAGTTATCCTTGCCGGACATATAGCCCTCGACCGAGGCCATGAGGCCGTCGAGGAGCATGGCGGCCGCCGCCTTGGTGGAAGGCGCGCCCAAGAGATTGATATCCAGCACGACCGCGGACTCGATGCCGCGCTGGGCCTGCAGGAAGGCGGCCTTGCCGTTCCGCGCGTCCCCGATGACCAGGCCGCCCGACATGATGAAGGGGTCGCGGTAGCTCGTGGGGACGAGGACCAGGGGCAAGGGCTGGCGCTTGGGGGCGTCGCCGTCCAGCCAGGCGTCTAGCGGCCGAAGGTCGGTCGCCAGAGCCGCCACGGCCTTGGCGGCGTGCAGGCAGCGTATGCCGCCTAAGCCGATAACCAGGGGCGCGCGCGAGCCGCGGGCCAGGGCCAGGGCGTCCTCGACCGCGGCCCCGGTCGGACGGCCGCCGAACTCGTCGAAGGTGATCACCTTGACGCCGCGCGCCTCGAGCACCGAGACGAGGCGCTCGGCGCCCTTGGTATCCTTCAGGCCGGGATCCGCCACGAGCAGGGCGCGGTCGACCTCCCCCTCCAGGATCAGGGGGATCTTAAAGATCGCGTCGTGGCCAATGAAACATTCGGCGGGCGCGTGGAACCTGAAATCAGCCATGGCGATGCACCTCTATCCGGCAAAAGAAAAGGCGGAAGCCGCCTTCCGCCCGTGTGATTCGATAGCTCGCCCCGCGGAACTTAGAACAGCTGATCCATGATACGGTCGGCGGTGGCGGAGAGTATGGCGTCGTTGATGTAGTCGGGGTCGTTGATCTTGGCGCGCAGCTCGGCGATGCGGTCGGCCCGCTCGTCGGGCGCGGCCTTGGCCAGCTCGATGGCGGAGAAGAGCTCGGCCTTCTCGCGGGCCTCCGCGGACAGACTGACGGAATCGCTCCTGGACCCTCGGTCGACGCGGGCGGCGCCGCCGGTCCTCTTGGGCTGTATGGGGTCTATCGGGTTCAGTCTATCTATAGTCATCGGACAGCTCCTGCCTTTCTCTCATCAAGAATATCGGCACCCGCCTGCGATTAGTTTACGCTTTTTTCGCCCTCGTAGCAAGCATTTAGCGCCGGGGCCGATTCTTGCCGGCCCGGCCGGCCCGCGAAGGCCGGGAATCGCCGCCCGAACGGCCGCCTTGGCCGGCTCCATCGAAATCGGGTTCGCCGTCGGCCGCCTCGTCGGCCCGGGCCCGCTCCTTGGCCTCCTTCTTAGAAAGCCCGGCGACCAGCACGGCGAGCTCGCCCTTGACCTCGCCGGCGGCCGCATAGGCGCCGCTGAGTTCCTCGGCGCTCCCGGAGCGGATATCTTCGTGCAGCTTGGTAAGCTCGCGGCCGACGCAAACCCGTCGCCCGGGATCCACCGAAGCGATATCGGCCAAAAGCCTGGCGACGCGGTGGGGACTCTCGTACATCACGAAGGCTTCCTCGCGGGCCATGAGCTCGGCCACCCGGCTCCGGCGCCGGCCGGGCTTGGGCGAGGGGAAGCCGTCGAAGGTAAAGGCCTTGCAGTAGACGCCGGCGGCCGAGGCCAGGGCCGTAAGCGCGCTCGGCCCGGGTATGGGCACTACCCGGTGGCCGGCTTCGCGGGCCAGGGCGACCAGCATGACGCCGGGGTCGCTCACGCCCGGGGTCCCGGCATCCGAGCAGTAGGCCACGTCCTTGCCCTCGTCGAGCAAAGCGACGACCCGAGCCGAGCCGCGCTCCTCGTCGTAGGCGTAGCAGGCCACGAGCGGCTTCTTTAGGCCCAGGTGGTTTAAGAGCTTCAGGGTGTGGCGCGTGTCCTCGCAGGCGACGGTATCGACCTCGCCGAGCGTGCGCACGGCGCGCAGGGTTATGTCTTCCAGATTGCCGATGGGTGTCGCCACCATGTACAGAGTCGCCATGGGGGGCATTATGGGCGCCGGTCGCGCGGCTGTAAAGGGCGTTCGCCTCGCGGGGCTCGGCGTTCGCCTCGCGGGGCTCGGCGTTCGCCTCGCGGGGCTCGGCGTTCGCCTCAAGCGGTTCGGCGGCGGCGACGGCCGGCCGGAGCGTGTGCTATACTGACCGCATGATCGACCTCGCCTTCCTAGCCGCGCTTTCGGGCATAGCCGCCTTCCTTCTCTGGCTCGGGTGGGCCCTCTTCTACCGGCCGGCCGCGCGGCGCGCCGAACGCGAGCGTCCGCGATTTAAGAGCGACGGCGAGGGCCAGGAGCGGGAAAAAGGCGTAGGCGTACGGTCCTGCCCCGTCTGCGGCGAGAAATTAGCGCCTGGCATGCTCGTCAAGTCGAAATTATTCGGACAGAAGGGCGCCGAACGCATCATGTACGTCTACGGCTGCCCGTATTGCTTCCCCGACAACACCGAGTACCCGCGCGCCTGCCCCGTCTGCGAGAAGGTCGTCCCGCGGGGCGGCTACCTGATCGCCCGCTATTTCGAGCGGGCCAACCGCCGCCACGTCCACGTACTCGGCTGCTCGGGCTGCCGCAAGGGTTAGGGCGCGCGGTCGACCATGCCGGCGCCTAAACCGCGCGGCCGCCGGGCGCCCGCCTCGGTATAGCCCGAGCGCGGCCGAAACCGAAGGCGCCCGTAGCGCCGGGCCGGCGCCCTAGCCGCGTTCGAGCGAGGCCAGGTACGGCTCGCCTATGGCCCGGCCGCCGGCCGTGCGCCCCAGGCTCCGCTCGGGCCGCGACGGCCCGTGGTAGTCGCTGCCGGCGCTGATCCTAAAGCCGAATTCCTTGCCCATGGCCTCCAGGCGCTCGCAGTCGACGACGCGGGCCGTCGGGTGCCAGGCCTCGATGCCGTCGATGCCGAGCTCCTTCCACTCCGCCATGAGGGAGCGCATCCTGGTCCAGCTGACGAAGAGCGAGAGCGGATGGGCCACGAAGGCCAGTCCGCCCGATGAACGTATGGCGTCGATCGCCCGCCGGAGGTCCAGGCAGGCCTTCTGCACGTACATGGGGCGGCCCTTGGCTAAATAGCGGTCGAAGGCCTCCTGCTTGGAGCGGACCACGCCGCGCCGCGCCATGAGCTCGGCGATGTGGGGGCGGCCTATCATGCCGGTCCCCTGCTCTTCCTTGAACGCGTCGTAGTCGAGCTCGAGCCCGAGCTCGGCCATGCGCTCGAAGACCGCGCGGTTACGCTCCTCGCGCGAGCGGGCGAGCTCCCCCGCCGCCTCGCGCAGGGCGGCTCGGGGCTCGGCGAAGTCCAGGCCCAGGAGGTGGAACTCCCCCGGCGCGAAGGCTATCTCGATCTCTATGCCGGCGACGAAGCGCAGGCCCAGGCGCCCGGCCTCGGCGCGCGCCTCGTCCAGCCCGGCCAAGGAATCGTGATCGGTCAGGGCCAGGGCCGAGAGGCCTTCGGCGGCGGCTTTCTGGATCAGCGCCGCGGGGGCGTAGGCTCCGTCGCTGGCGTCGCTATGGGTATGGAGGTCTATCATCGGCTTCTATCATGGCTCATCGGGGCCGCCTTTGGAATAGCTGAAGCTCAAACGCTGGATGGGCGAGGGCCCTAAACGGCGGCATAGCTCGCGATGCGCGGACGAGGGGTAACCTTTATGGCGCGCGTAGCCGTACTCGGGGTAGAGCCAGTCGTAGCGCTCCATGAGGCGGTCGCGCGCCTCCTTGGCCAAGATCGAGGCGGCCATGATGGGCGGCTCGGTGGCGTCGCCCTTGACGACGGCCCGACGCGCGCAGGGCAGCTCGGGGCAGCGATTGCCGTCCACCAGCGCCAGGCCCGGACGGCATGCGAGGAGTTCGAAGGCCCGCTTCATGGCCAGCATCGAGGCGTTCAGGATGTTGATCTCGTCGATCTCATGCGGCCAGGCCCAGCCGACGCCGTAGTCGCAGAGCTCCAGGATGCGGGAAAGGGCCCGTCCCCTGGCCGCCTTGGACAGCTTCTTAGAGTCGTTCAGGAGCTCCACGGGGAAGTCGGGCGGCAGGACCACGGCGGCCGCGCAGACCGGCCCGGCCAAGGGGCCGCGCCCGGCCTCGTCCAGGCCGCAGACGGGGCCGTCGACCTCGCATTCGAAAAGCTCGCCCTGCGCTTGCATGGGGCGATGGTAGCATGGCCCCTCGCGTGGCGTCCATGCCGAACGGCGTGGCGTCCATGCCACGCGCTTCGGCGTCCATGCCGGGCATAGCCTGGACGGCCGCGGCCGGCGCGGGCTAAGCTTGGGGCATGGACCTTCGCTTTACCAAGCTCCGCGTCTGCGACGACGCCTGGCTGATCGTCGACCGTCGCGGCGCGCGGGGGGCCGACCCCGCATGGGCCGCCTGCGCCAAGGAGCTGTGCCACCGATCGCGCGGCGCCTCCGCCCGCGGGCTCGTCGTCCTTGAAGGGGCCGGAAGCCCCCTCCTGGCCCGCGCCTGGGACGCCCGCGGCGAGGCGCGCCCGCTGGCCCCCTCGGCGATACTGTGCGCCGCGCGCTGGGCCTTCGATAACGGCTTGGCGTCCGGCGACGCGATACGGATCACGGCGCGCGAGGGCGAGCTCGAGGCCTTCGCCCTCGATTCCCAGAGCCTGGGCGTGGGGCTGGGCCGCGTCGAACTCAAGCGCGTCAAGGGCGGCTTCGAGTCGCGCGTCATGGGACGCGAGCTAGGCCTGGTCCTAGCCGACGGCGAGCCGCCCCGGCGTTCGCCCGTCCCGCAGGGCCGGCAAGCCGCCGTCCGGGCGGCGAGCTCGATCGAGGCAGGCGTCGTATCGCGTTCGCGCATCGTCCTAAGGCGCCCCGGAGAGGACGGGCTCCTGGCCGCGGCGGTCGCCTTGACGGCCGCCCACGAGGCCGGCCTAGCGGACCGCGAAGCCTCGGTCGAATGGCGGGGCGAGTCCATTTTAGCGCAGCTCTTGGACGACGGCGAAGCCTACGCCGCCGCGAGCCCCGCCTACGTCATCCGGGGCGAGTTTTGGGCGGCCGAAGCTCAGCTCGCGAAATAGTCGACGCGGAACGCCCCCCGGTCCTTAAAGCCCAGGGTCCCATACAGCCCTCGGGCCGCCCGGTTGCCGTCCTTCACGAAGAGCGCAGCGCCCCGCCCCGCGGCGAGAATCTCCGACAGCAGGGCCTGGACCACCGCCCGGCCTATGCCGCGCCCGCGTAGCTCGGGCAGCACGTAGACCCCGCCGATCTGGTCGCGCGCCCAGCCCCGGGCATTCGTCTGGGCCCGGCCGACGATGCGCCCGCGCTCCTCGGCCAGGTAGACCCGCTGCTCTCGGAGGGCGCGGAGCTGGGTAGCCTTGGCGGCGGCCGGATCGAAGCGGTGCAGCGAGGAGAGGACCTCTTCGCGCTCATAGGCGCAGGCCAGGGGAAAGAGGCCGTCGAGGTCGGCGAGCGTCGCCCGCCTGAGCGCCAGGCCGCCGGGGCCGTCGGGGCCGTCGGGGCCGTCGGGGCCGTCGGGGCCGTCGGGGCCGTCGGCCGGCCGATAGTCGTCGGCATCGAGGCTCATGGCGCGATAGCGTTGCCGTATGGGCGGCTCCCACGCGCATTCGGCCTCGAGCGCGTCCACCGCGTCGGCGGCCCCGACGCAGGCGGCCGGTCGAAAGCGCAGGGCCGCGGCCAGCTCGCCCAGGCCCGCGGCCTCGGCGGCCGACGGGGCGCTGAAAAGCGGCAGGACGGAGCGGCCGGCGCCGAAGAAGCACAGGCCGCGCGGCGAACCGCCGTCGCCGGCGGATAAGTATAAGCCTCCGGGCCTGCCGGGCAGCCTAAGCCGCCCGTCGGGCGCGCGGATGCGCCCCGCAAGGCCGGCGGCGTACGCCTCGCGTTCCCGGATGAAGGCGCGGATCGCCGCCTCGTCGGCCCGCCGCGCCCGTCGCCATGCGCCGAAGCCGTCCATAGGCCTAGGGCAGGACGGGGAGGCGCCCTCGCGGCTCCAAGCGGCCGCTTAAGACCTCGAAGGCGGCGCGGAACGATTCTTGCGAAGAGGAATAGACGGCTACGACCGTCGCGCGCTCGGCGAACTCGGCCGCGAAGATAGGGCTCATGACCGAGACGATATAGAGCCGTTTACCGGCCCGCAGGGCCTCCCGGGCGAAGGCCGCGCCGGCGGGATTGGCCACGCAGACCACGGCCGAGTCGTAGCCGCGGAGCCTGGCCTTGAAGGCCTCGAGCTCGGCGGCGGGCGCGCGTTCGGAGGGCGACAAGGGGAAGCGGAAGCCTTCCGCGCCCGGGAAGGACTCGGCGGCGAGGGCGAAGAAATCCGCGTACGGCCCCGCGGCGAGCACGCGGCCCGGCGGCCCCCCCTCGTCGAGCGGCAGGCCCACGAGGGTCGCGCTGCGCCTGGCCTGCTCCTGAAAGAACTCGCGCGACTCGGGCACCCTGAACGCGGCCTGCGGCGAGGGCGCCGGCCGCAGGCCTTCCTGGCCGCGGGGCAAGAGCCAGCGCAGCTTGGCGCGGAGCACGCGCAGCGTCGATTCGTCCACGCGGGCCTGGAAGCTCCGATCCCGCCGATAGAGGGAGAGGAGGGTGCGCCATTCGGCGTCGTTCATGCCCAGCGTGCGCGAGAACATCAGGATATCGTTGCCCGCCCGTATGGCCCGTTCGCAGGTCTCGGCCATGCCGCCGGGGCTGGCGGCGCCGCTCATCATGAGGTCGTCGGTAATGACGAGGCCGTCGAAGCCTATGCGCTCCCGCAGGAGGCCTTGGATGAGCCGCGGCGACAGCGAGGCCGGCTCGTCGCTCCCGGTGACGGCCGGGAAGGCCAGGTGGCCGCTCATGATGCCGGGTACGCCCTCCGATACGAGCAGGCGATAGGGAACGAGCTCCCGCTCCCACAGGAGGTCCTCGCCGGCGGCTATGACGGGCAGGACGCCGTGGGAGTCGAGCTCGGTATCGCCGTGCCCGGGGAAATGCTTGGCCGTCGCCACGACGCCGGCGTCGCCCATGCCGCGGGTCCAGGCGGCCGCCAGTACGGCGCTCTGCATAGGATCGGCCGAGAAGGCGCGGGAGCCTATGATGCTCGAATCGGGGCGCGTGGCCAGGTCGACCGTCGGCGCGAAATTCATGGTGATGCCCAGGGCGGAAAGCTCGCGGCCGATATAGAGCGCGCTCCGATAGGCGTCGCTTACCCAGGCCGAGGCGCCGATGGCCATGTTGCCCGGCGTGACGCTGGTGCCGCCCTTCACGTGCCGCACCCAGCCGCCTTCCTGGTCGGTGGCCACGAAGGGCGGCACGTCGTGCGGGCCTAAGGCCGCGGCGTCCTGGATGGCGCGGATGGCGCGCGCCAGCCTGTCCGCGTCCTCGCCGTTCCAACCGAAGATCTTCACGCCGCCTAAGCCGCGCTCGCGTATCCACGCGTAGAGGAGCGGCGTGGGCTCGTCGCCGCCGTACGAAAGCATGAACAGCTGGCCGAGCCGCTCCACGTCGCTCATCGCGTCGAAGAGGGCCCGCGCGGCGGCCTCGACCTCGACCTCGCCGAGGTTCCAAAACGAGGAGGCGTCGACCCTCGGCGCCGCCTGCAAAGCCGGCGCCGCCTGCGAAGCCGGCGCCGCGACTATGCCGACCGGCGGCTCCGCGGCGCTACGCTCCGCGCTTCCGGCGTGGGCCGGCACGCAGCCGTCCAAGGCCAGCACGGCCGGCGCCGAAAGGCCGACGAGGGCGACGGCTAGGATCGAGGCGCTACGCTTAGGCACGGCCGGACGGACGGCCCTCTGGCTCCTCTCCATCGGCCCTAGCGGTACGCGCTGCCTTCCAGCTCGTCGATATACTGGGCCGCGCAGTGCGCCGCGACGGCGCCGTCCGAGACGGCGGTGATGACCTGCCTAAAGGGCGTGACGCGTACGTCGCCCACGGCGTAGAGCCCGGGCAGGTTCGTCTCCATGCGCTCGTCGGTCACCAAGGAGCCGGCCTCGTCGCGGGCCACGGAGGCCGGCACGGCGGCGGTCTGGGGTATCGAGCCCACGAAGACGAAGACGGCCGCGGCCGGAACCTCCGCGGTTTCGCCGCTCGACAGATTCCTGAGCCTGGCGCCCTCCACGGCGCGCGAGCCGTAGATCTCGTCGACGACGGTATTCCAGCGGACTTCGATCTTGGGATTGTTCAGGACGCGTTCGCCCAAGGCCTTCTGGGCCCTGAAGCGGTCCTTGCGATGGACCATGATCACCTTCTCGGCGAGCTTGGACAGGAACATGGCCTCGTCGCAGGCCGCGTCCCCGCCGCCCACGACGATCATGCGCTTACCCTTGAAGAAGGGGCCGTCGCAGGTGGCGCAGTACGAGACGCCGCGGCCGGCGAACTCCTCCTCGCCCTTGGCGCCCAGGTGCCGGTGCTTGGCGCCGGTCGCCACGACCACGGCCTTGGCCTTGAGCTCGCCGTCGCCGGTCTCCACCGTAAAGAGCTCGCCCTCCTTGCGGATGGCCGCGACCGAGCTCGAACGGATCTCCGCTCCGAACTCCTCGGCCTGGCGGCGCATGGTCTCCGACCAGGTATAACCGTCAACCGGCTCGGGCAGGCCGGGATAGTTCTCTAGCTTATCGATGAGCAGGGCCTGGCCGCCGTGCGCGAGCTCCTCGAGCACCACGGTGCGCAGGTTCGCGCGGGCGCCGTACTGGGCCGCGCCCAGGCCGGCGGCGCCGGCGCCGATGATCAAAAGGTCGATAGTCTCGGACATAACGCTCCTCCGTAGAACGACGGTGTATGCAAGTCAAGATAAATATATATTTTTTCTAATATATTGCATAGCTCTTGAAACCTCGGCGAGCTCGCCGGTATTGTCTAAGGGGACGGGAGCCCCGCCTGAAGGCGCTCCCGGCTTGCATACTAGCCTGCGTCGGCGCTATTCGCAAGGGAGTCGTTATGAAGGGTATCTACGTAGCCGCCTTGGCCGCGCTCGTCGGCTTCGCGCAACCGGTCGCGGAGGCCCAGGCCCGCGGCCTCGCCGCCGAGAGCCTTGAGCCGAGCGAGGCCGCGGCGGCGCTCCCCTCGCGCGGCCTCGCCGAGGCGGCGCTCTTCTTCTCGGGCGCCCGGCCGGAACGCGCGGAGGCGAGCTTGAGGGCGCTCGAGCCCGCGCTGGCCGAGGCGCGGGCGCTGGCCGCGGGAGCCGCGGACGAGGCGGCGGCCCTGGGGCGGGCGCCCGACGATTACGCCCTCGGCGAGGCGATACTCGAGTTGGCGCATCGCCGCTTCTTTAAACGCTACGAGGAGCTCACGACGAGCCTGGACCAGGCCCTGCTCGACGGGCGCTACAACTGCGTCTCGTCGTCGGTAGTCTATCTGCTCCTGGCCCGGGCGGCCGGGCTCGAGGCTTTCGGGATCACGACCAAGGACCATTCGTTCGTGGCCCTGCGCCTGGCCGACGGCCGCCTCGTCGACGTGGAAACGACCAACAAGCACGGCTTCGACCCCGGCAGCAAGAAGGAATTCCTGGATAGCTTCGGCCGCATCACCGGCTACGCCTACGTCCCCCCGAGCGACTACGCCCGCCGCGAGACGGTGGGCGACCGCCACCTGATCGGGCTCGTAGCCTTGAACCGGGCCACCATGGCCGAGCGCCGCGGCGATCAAGGGGCGGCCCTGCGCCTGGCCGTAGACGCCCACGCCTTCATGGACGACGCGCTTTCCCTCTCCTACCTGGCCGACCGGGCGCATAACGTGGCGGCCCAGCTCCTGAACGGCCGGCGCTTCGCGGATGCCCGCGACTTCATCGAGCGCTTCATAGCCCGTTACGGCCCCGCGAGCGACCTGCCCACGCTTTTAGGCCAGGCCCGCCTAGCGGTCCTGGCCGACGAGGTGAACGCCCGGGCGGCGGCCGATCCGAGGGCCGCCCTGGCGGAGGCGGCCGCGGCGCGCGACGAGGGCCTCTTGGACGCGGGAGAGTACGACGAGTTCGTCGTGGCCATACACGAGCGCGCCGCCGACGCCGCCAGGCGCGCCGGCGGCTGGCTGGCCGGCTGGCGCTACGCGGCCGAGGCCCTCGCCGCGTACCCCGGCTTAAGCGGGCTCGTCCGGCTAGAGGCAGTCTACCGAACGAACTGGGCGGCGGATACCCATAACCGCTTCGCCGCCGCCTTCAACGCCCGGCGCTACGACGAGGCGGCCCGCGTCCTAAGCGAGGGCTTAAGCCTGGCGCCGGGCGAAAAGCTGCTCCTTGACGACCTTAAGGCCCTCGAAGCCGCCCGCCGGCCCTAGCCCGGGGGATGGGCGCGCCCCGGCCGACGCGCGGCGCGCTGCCTAGGAAGGGAAACGCAGGGACACGATCGTGCCCCCCTCGACGCGCCGGCTGACGGATCCGGAGAGCTGCTGGGCAAGGGCGTCTATGAGCTCCACGCCTAAACCGTCGCGCGCCGAGCAGGCCTCGCCGAACGGCGCGCCCACGCCGTCGTCGTCGACCGACAGCTCGTAGAAGCCGTCCTCGCTCGTCAGGCCCACGGTGATAGAACCCCGCTGGCCGTCGGGGAAGGCGTGCTTGAACGCGTTCGACACCAACTCCGTAACGATGATCAACAGGGGGATGGCCTTGTCCAGGGGCATGGCTATGGGGGCGGCGGCGACCTTGATCTCCACGCCGCGATCCGCGCCGTCGTGGACGCTGTCCAGGTACTCGGCCAGGCGCTCCAGGTACGCGGCCGCGTCGACGTCCTCCAGCGAGGCGCCGCGATATATCTGCTCATGGACGAGGGCCATGGAATGCACCTGGGTTTGGCAGTCGGTAAAGACCTGGCGCGCCTCTTCGTCCGATACGCAGGAGCCCTCAAGGCTCAGTATGCTCGAGACGACCTGCAGGTTGTTCTTGACCCGATGGTGTATCTCCTTGATGAGGAGGGTCTTGGCTTCGAGCTCCTCCTTGACGCGGAGCTCGCGGAGGCGGCGCTCGCTGATATCCCTGATGATGCCGACCGTGCCCGTGCCCTGGCCCTGGAACTCCGGCAGGTTTACGCCCATGCAGGCCACCTCGCCCCAGGCGTCCACCCTGGTACGCGTCCACTCGTCGTAGCTCTTATGGCGCAGGCGCACCTCAAGGCCCCGGGTCATGCGCTTGCCCGAGCGGCGCTCGTCGAAGAGCTTGGGCGCGGCCTCGTCGCCGGTGCAGCTGCCTTGCAGCTTGTTGAGGACCAGGCTCCTGCCGACCTCGGGCAGGTCGTCGGGGTGGACGATCTCGGCGAAGTGCTTGCCTAGGAGCTCGGCGGGCTTCCAGCCCAGCTGTTCGATGGCGTCGTTCAGGTAGATGAAGTATCCGTCGCCGTCCAGCACGTAAACCACGTCCGGCACGACGCGGAGCAGGTTCATGTATGAGCTTTCCGCCCGTATGATGCTGCTGTTCTGTCGGTCGATGCTCTCGCGGACGGCCAGGGCCTTGCGCGCCAGGATCGGTATGAAATCGACCCAACGCCCGTGCGCGTCGCGCGGCACGAAGGACGACGACTCGTCGGCGGTGATCTCCGCGATCCTGGCGGGCGCTAAATCGGGGTCGGCCACGACGACGGCGGGGACCGGCCAGAGCGATAGCCAATCGGCCAAGGCGCCGCCGGCGAACTCGGTGTCCAGGACGACGGCATGGACGCCGGACATAGCCTCGTCGACCGAGCGAAGGTCCGCGGCGACCGTAACGGAGAAGCCCCGCTCGCGGAGGGCGGCGGATACCGGTTCGGCGTATTCTTGGTCATGTATCGCGACGAGTATATGCGCCTCTTTGGGCATCGCGCCTCCTTGGCTCGTTTAGTGTAGGCCGAAGCCGCCTTAAAAGCAAAGCCCCGGATAGGGAAGGACGCCGACGAGGGCCCGTAAGCCCCGTCGGCGCCCGCTTAGAACAGCCCGAGGCGCAGGCCGAGCGCCATGTTCGGGCGGATGAATTCCTCCAGCGCGGTGGACGCCTCCGACGGGATGAAGACGAGCCCGCCTTCAAGATAGAGCCCGAGCGATTTTAAGAACGCGCCGTCGAAGCTGAACTTGGCGAATTCCCATTGGCCGATCACCGCCGAGAGCACGATGTATCTTCCGTCGGCCGGCGAGAACATGGAGCCGAGCTCGCTCGAGCCTGAGAAGTAGGTAAACGACGCGCCCATGGCTAGGGACATGGAGAAGAAATCCCAGTCCGGGCCCAAGAAATAGCCGAAAGGCAGGTAGGCCAGGTTAGCCAGGAGCTTGAAGCCCAGGACGTAGCCCCCGAAGCGCGATAGCTCGGCGGCCGGCGTGTCGGGAGCGGCGATGCCCAGGAGATTATCCCAGCTGGGTTCGGCGTCGAAGCCGGCGCCGGCGTTCAGCTGCAGCTTTACGTTGTCGTCGAAGAAAGAGAGCCCCAAGCCGGTCTCGAAGCGCGTCGCGCCGAGCAGGTGCAGGTCTAAGTACGAGCCCTGGATGAAACCGGGGACCTCGTAGCGGGCCTTGTCGCCGCTCCGCAGCGCTAGCTCCACGCTCGTCAGCGCGAACGCGTCGGAAGCCGACCCCTCCACGAGCAGGGCGTCGTTGAAGCGGCCGTTCTCGGTCGGCCGCGCGATCCGCAGCTCGGGCGGCGTCGTATCGACCACGAGTATGACCTTGGCCTGCGCCGAGCTCCCGTCGGCGAAGCGGGCCCGGGCTATGAGCCTAAGCTCGCCGTCGGGGTACTCCTGCGTCTCCAGCCGATAGCGGAAGCGGGCCATGGCCTCCCCCGGCCCCCCGGCCGCGCGCTCGCGGATAAGCTGGGCCGGTTCGAAGCTCCGTCCGTTGTCCCGGCTCAGGTCCACGCCGACGAGCTGCCTGGCCTTGAGCGTCTCCTGATAGGCGTCCCAAGCCGCCTTGTCGGCGCGGTCGGCGGGCTCGGTATACCAGGCGACCGCGCCCTCCAGGTAGGGCCGGCCGCTCACCATGGCGCCGGCCGGGTGGGAGTCGATCGTAAGCCAGGCGCCGTCCTCGTAGACGAGCCCGCGGGCCTCGGAACGCAGCTTGGCGCCGGCCGGCGTGAGCGCCTCGACCGCGAGCTCGAACTCGCCGGCCGGCGCCGTGCCCGGCCCGACGGCCAGGCTGAACCAGCCGCGCTCGTCGACCGCGGCCTCGCCCAGCGGCGATCCGTCGAGGTAAACCGTGACCGCGGGCGGCATCGCGGCCGCCTCGACGCGCCCCGAGACGGTGAAGCGCGGCCCGACCCGTTCGCCGGGCAGGGGGTAGAAGATCGACGCGCGCTCCGAGAGCTCGCTCGATCGGACCAGGACGTTACGCGTCTCGAAGGCGAGGTTATCGGCGGCGTCGCGGGCCTCGACCCGCAGGTTATACCAGCCCGGCTCCAGCCCGGCGAGATCGACCCTGCCGGTAAAGACGCCGGAGGGCTCCAGCGAGGCCTCCCGCTCGGGGCCCGCGGCGCCCAGGCGCGTCAGGGTATAGCGGAGGCCGGCGAGGCCGACGGCGTCGCCGACGCGGCCGCCGAAGACCAGTTCGGAGACGAGCTCCCGGCCGTCCTCGGGCCCGCCGAGCTCCAGCGTCGGCGGCGCGTTGTCCACCGCGAGGAGGCCCGCGGCGAAGCCCTCGGTGCCGTAGGCGTCGACGAGCCTCAGGTAGACGCTATGGACGCCGTCGGGCAGCGCCGTCGTATCGACCGCGTAGCTCCACGCCTCGCGGCCCTCGGCCAGGCCGTAGCTCACGCCGTTGTCGACCGAGACCCAGACCTCGGCGACGCCGTTGGCGTCGGCGGCCCGCCCGCGGAGCGTCACCGGACCGCGTACGGTCCTGCCGACCTCCGGCTCGGCGAGGGAGCCCACGGGCTCCTCGCGGCTCACCTTAAAGCCGCGGGACGCGGTCGTCCCCCGGAGGCCGTTGAGGTCTACGGCGTAGATCTCGAATTCATGCTCATTATCTTCCAAGTCCGCGAGGGCGAACGGCAGGGAGAACGAGTCGCCGCCCTCGATGCGCGACCACTCGCCGCCGTCCAGGCGCCAGAATAGCTCGGCGACGCCGTCGTCGTCGAAGGCCATGCCGGATATGACGAAGTCGGCGCGTTGCACCTCGTCGGCGAAGGGTATCTGCACGCTCGCCAGCGGCTTATCGGCCTCTAAGTCGAGCGCGAAGGCCGCGGACGCCGGATCGAGGGGACGGTAGACGCCTTCGTTCCCGGCGCGGTCGTAGGCCCGGAAAGTCAGGCCTTCGGGCCGGGCCGCGGCGCCGAGATCGATCAAGGCCCGGAACGCGTAGCGTAGCGCCTCGGGAGCGCCGGCGGCGTCGCGGCCGGCGGTGCCGTCGCCGGTGCCGTCGCCTATGCCGTCTCCGGCGTACCCGGCGGGTAGGATTTCCAGCGGCGACCAGGACTCGCCGTCGAACGAATACTCCGCCCGCGTCACGCCGTCCGCGTCTAGGACGAGGCCGCTCATGGTGACGGTCCCGTTCACGAGCTCGCCCGGGGCGGGCGCGAAGAGGCTAAAGGCCGGGGCCGCGCGGTCCAGGATGAAGGGCCTGAATGCGGTCGACGCGCGCCCCGCTCCGTCCACGACGCGGAGCAGGAGGATTTGAGGGCCGTCCGCTCCGGATACGGCCGCGGAGAAATCGAGCTCGAGCGCGGCCCCCTCGTCAGCGGCGGCCGGGTCCAAGGGGATGGGCGTCCACGAGCCGCCGCCGTCTAGCGACCAAGCCGCCTCGGCGATGCCGTTGGCGTCGCTCGCCCGGGCCCGTACGCGGGTCTCGGCGGCGGCCAAGCGCGCGCCGGGGCCGGGCTCCGCTATCTCGATCTCGGGCGCCGAGGCGTCTACGGTCGCGCGCAGCGGCTCCGAGCGGATTTCGTCGCCCCGGACCGTACGCGCCACGAGCCTCAGCTCGGGCGAAAGGCCTTCGCCTATCGCCCTAAGGCGGCCGGCCCCGCCCTCCGCCTCGACCTGAAGACCCGGCCAGGACGGCTCGAGCCTAAGCTCCGCCAGCTCCTCGCCGTTCCAGCGGAAGCCTATGGCCTCGCCGGGAGCCAGTAATACGGGCTCGTCCGGCCCCGGGCCGAAGAGATAGAAGCCTTCCGCGTCCTCCGCCGCGCCGGCGGCGACCCGGTAGAAGGCCTCCCGCCAGGACGAGCTTAGCCCCGCGGCGTCTTGGGCGCGGAGCTCCAGCTCGACGCGGCCGTAGGGGAGCGAGACCGGCAAGGGCAGGCTGAACGCGGACCAACCCTCGGCGTCGGGCTTGGCCGCGGCGGCGATCCGGGTCCAGGCCCCGCCGGCCAGGCGATACTCGAGCGGGCCCGGGCCGTTCGGGGCGCGGAGGGCGCCGCGCAGCGAGGCGCCGGCGTCGACGACCAGGCTCATGGCGCGCTCGAAGGCCGCCGGCGGGGCTTTGCCCGACGCGAACTCGTCGACGCGCACGAGCGGGGCCGGGCCGAGCTCCAGGAGGGCATGGCTCGTCTTGAGCGAGGGGACGCCCCGCGCATCGGCGCCCGCGAGGCTCAGGCCGAGCGGCCCCGGCCGGACCTGGCCGTCGAGGGCTAGCCTAAAGAGGGCGCCCGAGCCTTCCAGCTCGCGGCTCTGGGCGCCGAACGCGGCGCTCACCGCGCCGGGGCCCTCGTTGTCGTCGAGGTAGACGATGAGGTCCTGCCCGGCTACGCGCCGCTCGCCGGCGGCCGGGTAGAGCGCGCGGAGCTTAGGCTGATCCGCGGCCGTATCGAGGCGCAGGCTCAGGCTTAGCTGGCTCCGCCGGCCGCCGCCGTCGACGGCCGAGAGCTTAAGGCTCAACTGAGCGCCTTTAGGCGGGAAGGCGTAGGGTATGGCGGCCTCGACGGAACGGAGGCCCGCCGCCGATAGCTCCACCGGAAGCTCGGGGCCGCCGCCCGGCGGGCTGAGCGCCAGGGAGGCGACGCCGGAAGGATCTTCGACGCGCACGACGACGAAGCCCTCGCCGACCGGGACGGTCGTCGGGCCGAGCGCGACGATGGCGGGCCCCGCCTTATCGTCGGCCGCCGGCGAGGCGGCGGCCGCCTCGGACCCGAGCTCGAGGCCGGCGCGCAGGTCCAAGCTCGTCTCGTTGCCGGCTCGATCGCGTACGCGCAGGGCCAGCTCGCCTTCGCCGTCGGCGATGAAGGCCAGCCGGCGGGCCGGCGCCAGGGCTTCGGGCTCGCCGCCGCGCAGGAGCTCCACGGCGTCCAAACGCCACGGCGCCTCGTCGATCTCGACGACGTAGAGCCGCCTGCCGGCCGAAGGAGCGCCGTCCTCGGGAAGGACGCGCCGGACCGCGGGGGCCTGGCGGTCCGTCTCCGCGGCCGTTACGGCGCGCGCCTCGTCGCCGGACCGGTCCACGGCGCGCGCCTCTATGACCAGGGGGCCGTCGGCCGCGGGCGCGTCGAGCGTCGCGGCGTAGCGCCCGCCCTCGGACGCCAGCTCGATCCATGCGCCGCCGTCCGCGCGGTACTCGACGCGCGCCAGGCCGCCGGGGTCGTCGGCCTCGAGCGCCAATTCGAAGGCGCCCGCGTGCCACGAGCCGAAGCTAGGCGATAGGATACGGAGCTCGGGCGCCTCCGCGTCCGTGGCCAGGCTCAGGGGTCCGGCCGTGACGCTATGTCCGCGCGCGCTCTTGCCCTTGATGACGACGCCTTCGGCCAGGCCCGGCGCGAGGGCCTCTATGACCGGCCGCCCGTCCTCGACGCGTACGGCGACGATGTCCGAGGGGCTTTCGAGCGAGGCCGAAGCCAGGCTATCGGCGTCCTTAGGCGTGATGAAGCGGCCGATCAGACGCTCGCCCGCGGCCAGGCGCAGGGGCCCGTCGCCCGCCTGCCCCGCATCCTGGGCCAGGCCGAAATCGATGCGCGCCGGCCCGCCCGGCGCGGAGAAATTGATCGCGTAGACCAGGGTCTTGAGCTCGCCCGTCAGCCCCGCCGCATCCGTAGCCCTGACGGCTACGCGCAGGACCCCGAAGGGCAGCGAGGCCGGCAAGGGCAGGCTCAGGGCGCCCGAGAGCGCCCCGCGGGCCGGCTTCAAGGGCGCGGCCGGCAATCCGTTCACCGTATAGCTCAGCTCGGCCAGGCCGTTCGCGGCCTCGAAGCTCAGGTCCAGGGACGCCTTGCCGTCCAGGATATCGAGCTCGGCGCCCGGCGCGAACGGCCGCCGGCCGGCCCGGTCCTGCATAGACTCGATCCGCAGCCGCGGCTCGGCGCCGCGGACCGTAAGCGGATACTCCGCCCAGGGCCCGGCTAGCCCGAACAGGTCGACGGCGCGGATGAAGAGGCTGCGCCTACCGGGCGCGACGCCGTCTACGCTCAAGGCGAAGGGGCCGTCGGTCTCTAGCCGGGAAACCGGGCCGGCGTCGACGCGCCACTCGACGGCCGCCGCGCCGTCGTCGTCCTTAACCGAACCGACGATCTCGAAGGGAAGCGACAGCTCGGCGCCGGGCGCCGGGCGCGACAGGGCGACGAGCGGCAGATCCGCCCGCGGGTCCACGGCCCAGGAGCGCTCGACCGAGGCGACGTTGCCGGCCTTGTCGAGGGCGCTCAGTTTTAGCGCGGCGCGCTTCCCGGCGGCGGCGGCGTCGAGCTCGACGGTAAAATACGGATTACCCGGCGCGAGGGGGATCTCCCCGCTCTCCTTGCCCAAGGCCCAACGCAGGGAGGCCAGGCCTACGGAGTCGGCGGCGCGCCCCGTTACGACGAAGCGGCCGTTCACGGCCGCCTCGGCCCCGGGCGCGTAGACCTCCAGCTCCGGCCCGGCGTTATCGACGAAGAAGAGGAAGACCGATACGCCCTCCGAGCCGACGCCGTCGCGCCCCTTAAGCCAGAGCACCGCCGGGCCGTCTTCCATCTTCCGCGTGTCGACGGGGATGGAGAAGCTCGCCTGCGTCTTGGCCTTGTCGAGCTTCAGGCGGAGCGGCTTCCAGCTTAACCCGTCGTCCAGCGAATAGCGCAGGCTCTCGAGGCCGTTGGCGTCGCCTATCGTGCCGTTCACCAGGAAGCGTCCGGAAACCAGGGCGCCGAAGCCGGGGACGGCTATATCGGCCGCGGGCTTAGTCCTATCCAAGTTAAACCGAACGAGGTCGGCCGGACCGGCCAGGCCGTTGATATCGACGGCCCGAACCTCCAGCGAGCGCGGGCCGTCGGGCAGGGCTTCGGTATCCAGGTAGTACGACCAGTACTCCCCGCCGTCGACGCGCCGCCAATCGCCTCCGTCGACCCGGAGCTCGACGTAATCGACGCGGTCGTCGTCGACCGCGGTACCCACGACGTTCAAATCGGCGCCGACGCGGAGGAGGGGCGTCGGATGCGCGATGCGGGCACGGGGCAGGTCGGAGGCCGGATCGACGGCGATATTGAACGGGCCGGCCAAGGATTCGTTACCCGCGGCGTCACGGGCCCTGACGACGATGTTATAGATACCCGGCTTATAGGGCTTTAAATCTACGACGCTCGACCAATTCTCCAACCCGCTCACCGCGCCGTAGGCGCCGGGCTCCGCCGAAGCGTCCGGCGCCGGGCTCGGGGCCGCGGGGCCCTGCCCCTCCGGGGAGACGGCGGGATCGGACGGGCCGACCGCATCCTGCGCTCCTAGGGACCAGGCGCCGCAGACGACGAGGCAGCAAGCTAAGGCGAAGCGTAAGGATTTCATAAAGCCCCCCTATCGTATATCGGCATCTTTATGCCGATAGCGCCATGCCGATCGTTTAAGCGACGCATACGGCCCGCCCGCCCATATTCGACAAAAATAACATACGAAAATCTTAATATCTACGGGCGTCGCGGAATTTGCAGCGGGGGACTTTTTTACCTATACTCGCTACGACGCTCAGATAACGATTACGCCTAAGTATACGAGCGCTTAGTAGAGGTTTGCATGCATCAAAACGATACCTTCTCCATAGCCGAGCTCGGCCCGCGCTCGATCGCCTCGCCGCTGACGCTCTCGAGGACGCGCGGCGACGGACGGGCCAACTACGTATCCGACGACGAGAAGGTCCGAACCGGCGGCCTAGTAGGCGGCCGGGAGACGCCTTCGCTCGAGCTCGAGAAGGCCGGCCCGCGCGAGGCGCTCTATTTCAACCCGGCCCACGTACGGGCCGGCGTCGTTACCTGCGGCGGCCTCTGTCCGGGCCTGAACGACGTGATACGGGCCATCGTACGCTGCCTGTGGAACCGCTACGGCGTGCGCCGCATCGCGGGCATACGGTACGGCTATAAAGGCTTCCTATCCGAATACGCCCTGCCCATTAAGGAGCTCGACCCCGACGCGGTGGACGACATCCACAAGATCGGCGGCACCATGCTCGGGAGCTCCCGCGGCGGGGGGGAGCGGACCCAGGACATCGTCGACGCCATAGAGCGGCTCAACCTGAACATGCTCTTCACGATAGGCGGCGACGGCACCCAAAAAGGCTCCATGGCCATAGCCGACGAGCTGGAGAAACGCCGCCTTAAGGTCGCCGTGGTGGGCATACCCAAGACCATCGACAACGACCTCCTCTATATCGACCGCTCCTTCGGCTTCGAGACCGCCGTGGAGAAGGCGGCGGAGGCCGTCAGCGCCGCGCACGCCGAGGCGCACTCGTCCATCAACGGCGTGGGCCTGGTGAAGCTCATGGGCCGCGACTCGGGCTTCATAGCGGTGCATACCGCGCTGGCCACCCACGAGGCCAACTTCGTGCTCGTCCCGGAGGTCCCGTTCCATCTGCACGGGCCGGCCGGGCTGCTCTCCCAGTTAGGCAAGCGCCTGGAGCGGCGCAAGCACGCGGTCATCGTGGTGGCCGAGGGCGCCGGGCAGGAGCTCATGGAGGCCCGGGGCGGCGCGGACGCCTCGGGCAACCGCCGCCTTTCCGACGTCGGGACCTTCCTCAAGGAGGCGATCCAGGATCATTTCAAGGCCGCCGGCCTGGAGATCAACCTGAAGTACATAGACCCCAGCTACATGATAAGGAGCGCGCCCGCCTGCCCGACCGACTCGGTGTACTGCGAGCGCCTAGGCACCAACGCCGCGCACGCCGCCATGGCGGGCAAGACCCGCCTGCTTATCGGCATGGTCAACGGCGAGTTCGTGCACCTGCCCACCGCGGTCGCGGTGCGCGAGCGGAACAAGGTCGACCCCGAGGGCAGCCTGTACCGCGACGCCCTGGACGCGACGGGCCAGCCCCTGACCTTGATCAACGAGGAGTGAACCATGGCTAAGAAACGCGTCCTCGTCATGGACGAGTCGGAGCTGTTCCGCGGCTATCTGGAGAGCCGCCTCGGCCGGGCCGGGCTCGAGGTCGCCGTCGCGATCAACGGCCTGGACGGGCTGGCCAAGATGCGCAACGATCCGCCCGACCTCATCGTCATGGACTACCACCTGAGCCGCAAGAGCTGCACCGAGGTGCTCGAGGAGAAGGCCAAGAACCCGAACCTGGCGGCCGTGCCGGTGATACTCACGGCCCAGAAGATCGACAAGAACAGGCTCCTGGAGCTCGTGCGCTTCAATATCCGCAAGGTCTTCATGAAGCCCGTCAAGATGGACGCCTTCTTCCAGACCCTGTCCGAGCTTACCGGCCTGCGCGTCGAGCTGGACTCGACGCCTTGCATACTCGAGGCGCACGTCAACGACAACATCGTATTCATCGAGCTGGCGCGCGGCATCAACCGCGAGAAGGTCGACCTCCTGCGCTTCAAGATACGCGAGCTCCTGGACCTCTACGGCATACGCAAGCCGCGCATACTCCTCATGCTCGCGGACCTGGAGCTGTCCTTCGTGGACGGCCCGAACCTGGAGGCCCTGTTCTCGACCATACTCGAGTCTGGCGCCAAGCCGAAGCATATTAAGATCCTATCGCGCTCGAGCTTCCTACGGGAATTCATAGCCGGACGCGCCGAATTCTCGGAGCTGGAGGCCGTCTCGTCCCTGGACCTGGCGCTCGACGGGCTCGTGGCCGACGCCGCGCTCGCGGCCGAGGCGCCGGAGGACAAGGCGTCCATCATCACCGACCGCATCCTTACGCCGCAGAAGTCCGAGGGCGGGTCCGAGACCCTCACCCTGAATTTCGACACCGAGCGCCGCCCCGCGGCCATGAGCGCCGAGCAGGCCAAGGAGCTGGGCAAGGGCCTGGACATAGCGGCCGTGGACGACGACTTCGTCATCCAGGAGCTTTTAAAGACGACCTTCGGCTCCATCAACGCGCGCGTCAGCTGCTTCCCCAACGGGCGGGCCTTCCTAGACGCGGTGCGGAGCCGGGTCTTCGACCTGGTTTTCCTGGACCTGCGCATGCCCGAGCTGGACGGCTTCGGCGTGCTGCGGGAGCTGCACGCCATGGACCTGGAGATGCCCATCATCGTGCTCTCCGCGGTGACGCAGCGGGAGGCGGTGGTCAAGGCCTTCAAGGCGGGCGTGAAGAGCTACCTCGTGAAGCCCCTGAAGCCCGAGCAGATACTCATGAAGACCCTCGAAATCCTCAAGGCCAACTTCTAGGAGGGGGGGGTGACCCTTCCGGACCGCATCTTCGAGGCGGCGTTCCAACAGGCCAGGCAGCCGGAGATCATCCTCAACGAACTCGGCGTCCCGGCCCTCTGGAACGAGGCCTTCGAGGAGCTCTTCGTGCGGCTCGCCGGCTTCGTGCCCGAGCGCCTGTCCATGCCGCTCTTCGATTGGCTGCAGGCGCGGGACTCCTTCCCCTACCCCTACTACGTAACCGAGGTCACGCTCGGCAGGCTCAAGGAGGCCCAGCTCGAATCCAGCGTGCGGAGCGCCTCCGGCGAGCGCATCTGGCTCAGGACCTCGCTCTGCGCCATCGAGACGCCGGGCCAGGACAGGCCGGCGCGCTGGCTCTGGTGCGCCTTCCAGGACGTGAGCGCGCAGAAGCTGCGCGAGAACGACTTGGTCTCCGCCAAGGAGGAGGCGGAGAAGGCGACGATCACCAAGAGCCAATTCCTGGCCAACATGAGCCACGAGATCCGCACGCCCATCCAGACCATCCTGGGCATGACCGAGCTCCTGGAGGACACGGCCCTGGATAAGGAGCAGCAGGACTATATCCGCACCGTCCGCTTCTCCGCCGACGTGCTCCTGGGGCTCATCAACGACGTGCTGGACTTCTCCAAGATCGAGGCGGGGAAGCTGGACCTGGAGACCTCGGACTTCGACCTGCGCGACATACTGCGCCAGGCCGTGGAGCTCATCATCCTGGACGCCCACAAGAAGGGCCTGGAGGTCATCGTCGACGTGGACGAGGCCCTGCCGCGCGTCGTGCGCGGGGACCCGGGCCGCCTACGGCAGATCGTCGTTAACCTGTTTAAGAACGCCGTGAAATTCACCCGCGCGGGCGAGATCGTCGTAGAGGCCAGGCTCGCCCGGGGCGACGACGGCCCCCTGTTGGGCCTTAGGCTCTGCGATTCGGGTCAGGGCGTGAGCGACGAGCTCAAGGCCAGGCTCTTCACGCCCTTTACCCAGGGGGCCGCCGGGGTCATGGCCCAGGGCGGCACGGGCCTGGGCCTGGCCATATCGCGCTTCCTCGTGGGGCTCATGGGCGGGGAGATCTGGTACGAGCCCAACGAGGGCCGCGGCTCGGTCTTCGCCTTCAGGATACCGCTCCGGCCCGCGGACTATAGCCTACCGCCGCACGAGCGCATCCTGCCCTGGCCGGCCCGGGTACTGGTCGTGGACGACCATCCGCTGGCCCTGGCGTACAGCCTGCGCCTGCTCTCCGGATTCGGGCTCCTGGCCGACGGGGCCGCCTCCGGCGACGAGGCCCTGGCGGCGCTCGCGCGCGCCGCCGAGGCCGGCAAGCCCTACGCCGCCTGCCTCGTGGACCAGAACATGCCGGGCATGGACGGCTGGCGCCTGGCCGCGGAGATCACGGCGGACAAGCGCATCAACGGCGCCCGGCTCGTGCTCCTGGCGCCCGAAGGCGCCATAGGCCTCGAGGCCAAGATGAAGCTCCTGAAATGGTTCAACGGCTACGCCGCCAAGCCGGTCGATCCCGACGAGCTCTACGAGGTGCTGCGCTCCGCCCTGGGCGACGAGGTCGACCTGCCTTCGGCCGAGCCGGGCGACGCGGAGGCGGCCGACGAGCTCGAGGAGCTCGAGGCCGCCGAGGACGGGGAGCCCGCGGCGGCGCCGCGCCCGGCCGCCCAAGCGGCGCCGGCCATAACGCTCGCCGGCGGCCGCCGGCTCACGGTGCTCCTGGCCGAGGACCACGAGGTGAACCAGGAGCTGTTCCGCACCCAGCTCGAACGGCTCGGCTGCGCCGTGCGCCTGGCCTCCGACGGCCGCGAGGCCCTGGCCGCCTTCGACGGGGCCGACTTCGACCTGGTGCTCACCGACCTGTTCATGCCGCATATGGACGGCTACGAGACGGCCAAGGCCCTGCGGGCGCGCGGCTACGCCAAGCCCATCATCGCCGTCACGGCGAGCGCCATCAAGGGCGAGCGCGACAAATGCATCGAGGCGGGCATGAACGACGTGCTCGTAAAGCCCTTTAAGCGCAAGGACCTGGAGGACATGCTGTCCTTCTGGGGAGCCAAGGCCGGGGCCGCCGGCGGGACGGGTCGCCCGTCATCGGCGTCGCCCCGGGCTACGGCCGGCGCCGCGCCCGAGGCGGCCTCCCCCGCGCCGTCCGCTAGCGCCGCGCCCGCCGGCCCCGCCGCGGCGGCCCTGGACTTCGACGCGCTCGTAGATACCTTCTTGGGCCAACGCGGGACGGTCATAGACCTCCTGGGGCGCTTCATAGCCAAGACCAGGACCCAGCTCGCCGAGATCGAGGCGTCCATCGCGGCGCAGGACGCCAAGAGCGTGCGGGAGGCGGCCCATTCCATCAAGGGCGCGGCCTGGAACCTGAGCGCCAAGCCGCTGGGCGACGCGGCCAAGGAGCTAGAGACGGCCGGCCGCGACGGCGACCTGGAGGCGGCCTCAAGGCTCCTCGAGCCGCTGGGAGCGCGCATGGCCGAATTCGAGGCGGCGGCGGCCCCCTTTATTAAAGGCGGGTCGGCCTAGGCGGCGCTGGCTCCGGGGGAGGAACGACGCGACGCGCGGGCGGGCTTACCCCGCCCGGCGTAGACATGCTATGAATAGGACTATGATTAGAGCCTTGCTCCTAGACCTGGATAACACCCTGTATCCGGCCAGCGCGACCATGGAGGCCGAGATCGTTCGGCGCATGAACGAGTACGTAGCCCGCTTCCTGGATCTTTCATTCGACGAGGCGGCGGCACTTAGGCGCGAGCGCATGCCGGCCTACGCCACGACCTACGAGTGGCTCGAGGCCGAGCACGGCTTCACCGACGCCGACGCGTACTTCGACTACGTCCACCCCGAGGGCGAGGAGGCCTGCCTGGAGCCCGACCCCGCCCTGGGACCGCTCCTAGACGGCTTCGACCTACCCAAGTACGTCTTTACGAACGCCCCCGCCGCCCACGCCGACCGAGTCCTGGCGCGCCTGGGGGTCCAGGGGCGTTTCCGGCGGGTCTTCGATATCCGCTTCAACGGCCTGCGCGGCAAGCCCCACGCCTCGGCGGTCGACCGCGTGCTCGCGGCGGTCCGCGCCGACTGCGGCGCGGAGCCGGCCGAGACCGCCTTCGTAGACGACGTGCCGCGCTACGTCCGGGGCTTCGCCGACCGCGGCGGCTTAGGGATACTCATCGACCACCACGGCAGGCATGCCCGGGAGGGGCTCCCCACCATCAGGCTGCTCGCCGAGCTGCCTTCTACCCTGGCCGCGGCGGCCGAAGGGAGAGCCCGATGAACCCCTTCAGCGCCCTGCCGCGCCTTTCCCGGCCCGGGCCGGGCCGATTGGAGCTCTCCCTATCCCCGACCGTGCGCGCGCTCTACCTCGGCTTAGGCTTGGCGCTCGTCCTGGTCCTGAACGGCCGGGCCGGCGGCTGGACGGCCTTGAGCGGCATGTTCGCGGCGCTGATCGCCTTGGCCGCCTCCGCCGAGGAGCGCTGGCGCTTCGACCTCGACGCGGGCGAGCTCCGCAGGCGTTTCGGGCTGCTCTTCTTCGCCAAGAGCTGGGCCGTCGACCTAGACGAGCTGGCCCGGGTAGAGCTCGTCGCGGACGCCTCGGAGATCGACGACGGCGACCCCTACGCCAAGCTGCGCGCGGGCATACCCCGCGGCTACGCGAGCCTCCGGCTCGTGATCGGCGGCGAGCGTCGGCTTACGATGTACGCGGCCCCGGCCAAGCGCCGCGAGGCCCTGGCCGCCCTGGGCCGGGCGATAGCCGAGCACTGCGGCAAGCCCTTCATAGAAGCTTAATCCTTGCCCGGCGATCGCGGGGCCGGGGGGCGGGGGCTTCCCCGCCCCCGGGCCTCGGCGCCGGGTCGAAAAACCATGAGGAGGAACGCCATGAGCGTCCATATCGAAGCCCCGGTCGGGGCCATAGCCGAAGGCATCCTTTTGCCCGGCGACCCCCTGCGCGCCAAGTTCATCGCCGAGAATTTCTTAGAGGGCGCCGAGCTCTTTAATTCGGTGCGGAACATGTTCGGCTATACGGGGAGCTATAAGGGCAAGCGCGTCTCGGTCATGGGCACCGGCATGGGCATGCCGTCCCATTCGATCTACGTGAACGAGCTCCTGCGCGAATACGGGGTTAAGAAGCTCGTGCGCGTAGGGACCTGCGGCTCGGTACGCGAGGATATCCGCGTCCGCGACCTGGTGCTGGCGATGAGCGCCTGCACCGATTCGAACGTCAACCGCGTCCGCTTCCGCGGGATGGACTACGCGCCGACGGCCTCGTTCGAGCTCCTGTCCAAGGCCCATAAGGCGGCGGCGGAGCGCGGCATGAAGGCGGCGGTCGGCCCGATCCTGTCTAGCGACTCGTTCTACGCCGAGGACCCCGAACAATGGAAGCTCTGGGCGCGCTTCGGGGTGCTGGCCGTGGAGATGGAGGCCGCCGAGCTCTATACCCTGGCGGCCAAATTCGGCGCCCAGGCGCTGGCGATACTCACCGTGAGCGACAGCATCGTGACCGGCGAGGCCACGAGCTCGGCCGAGCGGCAGAGCAGCTTCGGCGCCATGGTCCAGCTGGCCTTAGACGCGATCGTCTCCTAACGGGCCCCCTTCGGGGGGCGGCGCCATAGCCGGGTAAGTAGCCGCGCGGCGGCGGCCGTCGAGGCCGCCGCCGCGAAGGCGATCACGGGGCTCGCCGAAGGGAGCCTGACGAAAGGCGCGACGACGAGCCCCCAGAGCGCCAGGATCGCCATGAACAGCGCCCCCGTCAGGGCGGCGGCCGCGGCGACGCGGCCGCCGAAGCGCAGGACCTCCGCCGGACGGAGCGCCCGCCGCCCGCGTCCGGTCATCAGCGCCCGTCGCGCGGCCGCGAGGGCAGGAAGCTGGATAGGACGACGAGCAGGCCGCCTACCACCAAGGACATATCGGCGACGTTGAAGGTGGGCCAGCGCTCCAGCCCGAAGAGCCCGTAGAATTTAAAGGACAGGAAGTCGATGACCCCGTCGGCGCGGAACGCGCGGTCGATGAGGTTCCCCAGCCCCCCGCCCACGATGGCGCCGACGCACCAACGCTGCAGGGTCGTGAACTCGTCGGTCTTGAAATAGTATATGACCAATCCGACCAACATGACGAGCGGCAAGGCGATAAGCACGGCGACGCGCAGCCAGCCGGGGAGCCAGTCGCCCATGCTGAAGGCGGCGCCCAGGTTCTTGTGGTGGACGAGCCAGAAGAAGTCGCCGAAGGCGCTATAGGCGATCTGCCCGGGCAGGATGTTCCGGGCGACCGCCAACTTCGTGACCTGATCCAAGGCGACCAAGACGGCGCTCAGGATAAAGGGGGCCGCCGTCCGGCCGCTATCGTTCTTAGGCATTAAGATCCTCCGCGCCCGTCCCGGGCGTCCGTCATGAATGATCGGGCCTTAGAGCCCCGTGGGATAGTCTATGAAGACGGTCTCGAGCCCCAGCTCGAAGGCGGCGCGCTCGGCCACGGCCTTGACGCCGTGTACCTCGGTGGCGTAGTGCCCGGCCGCGATGACGTTGAGGCCCTCCTCCATCACCGTATGGTAGATGGAATGCGAGGGCTCGCCGGTCACGTAGAGGTCCAGGCCTTCGTCTATGGCCTGAAGGGCCTCGAAGGCGGCGCCGCCGGATACTACGCCGACGGTTCGGATCTCCCTAGGGCCGAAGGGATAGAGGGCCCGCGGCGCGTCGCCGGCGGGCAAGACCTTGGCCAGGGCCTTATCCAGGCTCAGGGGCTCGGGTAGCCTGCCCTTAAAGCCTATCTTCATGCCGCGGTAGCCCGCGAAGGGTTCGAGCTCCGTTAGGCCGAGCATGCGGGCCAGGACCGCGTTGTTCCCCAGCTCAGGATGGGCGTCCAGGGGCAGGTGGCAGGCGTACAGCGCCATGTCGGCGGCGAGGAGCGCGGCTATCCGCTCCTTGAGCGAACCGTCTATGGGCAGGGCCTTGCCCCAGAAGAGCCCGTGATGGACGAAGAGGAGGCGGGCGCCGGCCTCGCGCGCGCGCGCGACGGTCTCGGCGCAGGCGTCCACGGCGAAGGCGGCCTTGCGGACGGGGGCGCCCGAGTCGCCGACCTGCACCCCGTTCAAGGAGTCGTCGGCGGACTTGAAGGCGTCGATGTCGAGGAGGGCGCGGGCCCAGCGGTCGAAGTCGCGTAGCGTCATGGTAGGCGGAGTATAGCCGTCGGGCCGCGGCGTGGGCAAGCGCTGTCTTCGCGTCGCGGGCGACGCATCGCGTCGCGGGCGACGCATCGCGCGCGGGCGACGCATCGCGCGCGGGCGACGCGGCGACCGAACCCCGGCCGCGTTAGCGATCGCAGGGGCTAGCCCGAGGCATCGTCGCCACCGCGGAGCGATGGCGACGGGCCGAGGCGAGCCCCGTAGAGCGCGGCCGGCCCCGTCGCCGCAAAGCGGCGGGGCCGGCAACGCCCATAATACTCTAATTACAAGCTTTTATTACTTCTTGGGCGGATGGGCGATCATGTCGGCCAGCCAGGGCTTCTTCTTCAGGTCGTTCTCCAGGCCGGCGGCGCGCTGCTTGTTGACGTAGTCGGGGCTCTGGAAGTGGTAGGTGTAGTTGGTGTGGACGTCGTAGCTGCCGTTCATCAGGGCGTAGGCGTCCTCGGTCATGACGAGCTCCTCGTCGGTGGGAATGACGAAGACCTTGACCTTGCTGCCCGGCCCGGTGATGTCGAGCTCCGCGTTGCGGCACTTGGCCTTGGCGTTCTTCTCCAGGTCGATGACGATGCCCAGCTCCTCGAGGCCGGCCAGGGCCAGCTCGCGGGTGATGGGGCCCATCTCGCCCACGCCGGCGGTGAAGACGATGGCGTCCACGCGGCCCAGGGCGGCATAGTAGGCGCCGACGTACTTCTTGATGCGGTAGCTTTCGATGGCCTGGGCCACCTTGGCGGCGTGGTTGCCCTGCTCGGCGGCGTTCTCGATATCGCGGCGGTCGGCCCAGTGGGCGGTGATGCCCAGGACGCCGGATTCCTTGTTGAGCTTCTTCTCGAGCTCGGCGGCGGAGAGCCCGCCCTTGTTCATCATGTGGAAGAGGATGCCGGGGTCCACGTCGCCCGAGCGCGTGCCCATGACCAGGCCCTCCAGCGGGGTCATGCCCATGGAGGTGTCGTAGGAGCGGCCGTCCTTGACGGCGTTGATGGACGAGCCGTTGCCGATGTGGGCGATGATCAGGTTGGTCTGGAAGGGATCCTTTCCCAGGAGCACGGCGGCGCGCTTGGCGGTATAGAGGAAGCTGGTGCCGTGGAAGCCGTAGCGGCGGATCTGCTGCTGATCGTACCACTCGCGCGGCAGGGCGTAGAGGTAGCTGGACTCGGGCATGGTCTGGTGCCAGGCGGTGTCCATGACGGCGCAATGGGGCACGTTGGGCAGGACGGCGCGCGCGGCCTCCACGCCCATGATGTTGGCGGGGTTATGCAGGGGGGCCAGGCTGATGAGTTCCTTGAAGGTGGCCAGGGACTCGTCGGTGATCAGGACGGAGCGGGCGAATTTCATGCCGCCGTGGACCATGCGGTGGCCGACCGCGCCGATCATGGCCATATCCTTGACCACGCCGTACTTGGGGTGGGTGATGGTGTTCAGGATGAGCTCGATGGCGACCGTGTGGGTGGGGCACTCGTGCTCTTGGACGAACTCGCAGATGCCGGGCGCCTTGTGGTTGATGACCGACTCGCCGAGGGTAACGCGCTCGACGATGCCGTTGGCCAGGACGTTCTTCTGGTCCCAGTCGTAGACCTGATACTTGACGGACGAACTGCCGCAATTGAGGGTTAATATGACCATGGTCGGCTCCTTTATCGTGGTTGAAGCCTACTGTAGCAAAGTCGCGCGGCCGTGGCTAGCGGGCATATTGTCGTGACATTATTGTAACTTATGTCAGATTGGCCGCGGCGCGGCCGCCGGGAGGCGCGGCCGCCGGGAGGCGCGGCCGCCTTCCGCCCGGCTAGGAGTTCAGCGCGAACTGGATGATGGGGATGATGCAGACCACGATGAAGACGATCTCCAGGACCAGCATGGTACGCTCGTTCTTGTCGCCCTTCACGATCTCGTAGACGTTCTGCAGGGCGTCCAGGCGCCGCTCGACCGAGCGCGTCCAGCCGGCGGTGTTGAAGATGCCGCAGAGGTGCTCGTACACGGTCCCCAGGAAGTAGTCGCCGATGATCTTGGCGCTGTTCTCCAGGTTCTCCAGTATGAAGAGGGCGTCGAGGCGCAGGGCCTGGATGACGGCGAGCTTGCGTTGCAGGGCGCCGGTCCGTATCGCGCGCGCGCGCCGCTTGCCGCCCTTCTTGGGCTTCTTGTTATAGAAGGCGTTGACGTCGTCCTCCGCCTCGTCTAGCCAGCGGTCGAGCAGGCGGTCGAGGGTGCGGAGCTCCAGGAACTGGTAGTTGGCCAGCTCGGTGATGAGGAGGAGGTCCTCGTAGTCGCGCTCGGCGTCGATGATGAGGCACTTGTCCATGTCGAAGACGGCCAGGTCGGCGTCGCTGTACGAATAGGGATTGGACATGGACTTGCGCACCTGGGAGTCGTGTATGGGCGCGTTCCAGGGCTCGCCGGACAGCAGGGTCGTCAGGGCGCGCGCGTTCTCGATGACGAAGTCGGCCGGGGCGCCGCCGACCTCGGCGAAGCAGAAGGCGGTGTAGGCCTCCTTCTCCATGCGCTCGGTGTCGTAATGGTCCTGCGACACCGCCGGCTGGAGCTGCTCGAGTATGGCCCGGTAGCGGCCGTCGGTATAGCTATCCAGGCTCTGTATGCCGGGGGAGAGGGGGCGGTCCTCCAGGCCGTGGAGCTCCTCGAGGGAGGCGTGGACGCGCAGGCGCACGACGATGGAGATGACGCCCTCGTCGTAGACGCGGGCCATGGCGGCGAAGCCCTCGACGGCCTCGTCGGCGAAGGCCTTCTGCGGGCCGGAACGCAGGTCCACGCAGAGCGGGGTGGGCATGGTCAGGGAGCCGGGCGTGTCGCGGCGGCGCAGTATGCGCATGCCGGCGGTGCCCGGTAGGAGGGCGGCCGCTTTCTTAAGGTCGATGGAGCGGCCGACGTCGTACAGCGCCATGCGGACGAGTTCCACGGCGTAGGCGCGGGGCGCGGCGGGCCGGCGCCGGCGGGCGGGCGCCTTAGTCGGGGGGGGCGGCGGCGGCGCCGCGGCCGCGGCGGGATCGACGACTACGGCCTTTCCGGCGGCGCCGCGCCGCGCCGCGCTCACCGTCCGGCCTCCTGCCGCGCCACGACCCTGTTGGAAACCTGCAATTCGAGCACGGTACCGGCGGGCACGGCGTAGGGCATGGTGAAGAGCTTGCCCGGGTGGTCTACGGAGACGAGCGCGCTGCGCTGGCCGTTCGGCGCCACGGCCACGAGGCTCAGGCGCAGGGGATAGGGGTATTCGGGTAGCTCTTGGCTGAAGAGGCCCGAAACGACGCCGGCTTGGGCCGCCGGCAGGGCGAAGACCGCGGAGACGGGCGCGTCGTGGTCGACGAGGCTGCCGGGCGCCGGCAGCTGGGACACGACGGTGCCAGGCCGCTCGCGGCCCTCGGCGCCGCGGACGCTAAACGCGAAGCTGACCCCGGAGCGCTCCAGGAGGGCGGCGGCGTCCTTAAGCTCCAGGCCGACCAGCTCGGGCACGCGCGCGCGCGCGCGCTCGGGGCCGCGCGAGACGACGAGAGTCAGCTCGACCGCGTCCGAGATCTCGGTCTCCGGCGGCGGGTCCTGCTGGAGCACCGTACCGGCGGGGCTGGGGTCGTATACGTAGACGGGCGGCTCCTTGACCGTAATGAGCTGCCGGGTCGACGCGAAGATGGCCTGGAGCTGGAGCTTGAGCTCCTCCAAGTTCTGGCCCACGTAGGCCCCTACCCTATCCTGGGCGGCGCCGCGGCTGACGACCAGGGAGATGCGCCTGCCGGCCTTGACGATGCTGCCCGGGGGCGGGGCCTGCTCCAGGATGCGGCCGCGGGACTCCGGGTCGTCCGAGAAGCGCAGGGACACGCGCGGGTATAGCTCCTTCTCCTGCAGGCGGATGAGGGCGTTGGACAGCTCCATGCCCGAGACGTCGGGCACCAGGGTGCGCTCCTCGCCCTGCAGGGCCAGGAAGAAGGCGACCACGGCGGAGGCCACCATGAGCGCTATGACTCCTATCAGAGAAAATATTATTTTTTTATAATTCTTCGGATCGATATCGTTGAAATGGCCGCCTTTAAAGATCGAACGTATATCCATGATGCAACTCCCTTATCATAGCGTGTCGGCGGCGGGCGCGGCGCCCAGGATCGAGCCCTCGAGCCCCCTGTTGCCGTTGGCGAAGTCCTTGAACGGCAAGGCCTTCTTGCCCTCCAGCTGCAGGCGGAGGAGCGCCAAGGCCCCTCGGCCCGTTTGTACCATTATGCCTTCCGACTTGTCTACTCGAAGCACGGCGCCGGGCGCCGCGCCCGCCGCGCCCACCGCCCCGCCGCCGGAGATCGCCGCCCCGCCCTCCGGCGCGGGCCTGGCCTCGAGCACGGAGAGCCGCCGCCCCCCCAGGCTCGTCCAGAGGCCGGGCCAGGGGGTAAAGGCGCGTAGCCGCGCGTATATATCGGCGGCGGGCAGCGACCAATCCACGAGGCCGTCCTCCTTGCGTATGGCGGCCGAGAAGGTCACGGCCGCCGGATCCTGCGGCTCGCCGCGCTCGCGCCCGGCCTCCATATCCGCCAGGACCGCCGAAAACAGCCGCGCGCCTTCCTCCGCCGCCCAGGCGCTCAGCGAGGCGGTCGTCTCGTCGCCCCGCAGCGCGATGCGCGTCCTGGCCAGGACCTCGCCGGCGTCCATCTCGCGGACGAGGCGCTGGATCGACAGGCCGGTCTCGGCGTCCCGGTTCAGTATGGCGTAGGGGATGGGGGCGCAGCCGCGCCAGCGCGGCAGGAGCGAGGGGTGGGCGTTGACGGCGCCCCGCGGGAAGAGGGCCAGGAACTTGGGGCCGAAGAGGCGGCCGTAGGCGTATACGACCAAGGCCTCCGGCCGCAGGGCCGCGATCGCCTCGCGCTCCGCGGGGCCGAGGCGCTCCGGCTGCAAGAGGGGCAGGCCGGGGAAGAGCTCCGCGGCGCGGGCGGCCACCGGCGAGGGGCGCGGAGCCATGCCGCGTCCGGCCGGCGCCGGCGGGTTCGTAAGCACGCCGACGAGCTCGTGCTCGCGGCCGAGCGCCTCGAGCGAGGGCAGCGCGATCTCGGGGCTGCCGGCGAAGAGTATCCGCACCGGCCTAGGCCCTCATCCGCTTTTCGTACAGCTTGAGGACGCGATCGCGCACGCGCTCGGGCAGGCGGTCGGTAAAGAGCACGCCGTTCAGGTGGTCGAGCTCATGCTGGATGACGCGCGCCAAGAGCCCCTCGGCCTCCAGCCGGAAGGGGCGGCCGCGCTCATTGAAGGCCTGCACGTTGACGGCCGCCGGCCGCGCGAGCTCGGCGTAGGCCCCGGGTATGGAGAGGCAGCCTTCTTCATAATCGCTGAGCTCGGGGCTCGTCGCGATGATCTCGGGGTTGATAAAGGTCAGGGGCTTGCCGTCCTCCAGCTGCACCACGAAGAGGCGCTTGGTCAGGCCGACCTGGGGGCCGGCTAGGCCGATGCCGCGGCCCCACTTCATGGTGGCGAACATATCCTCTACGGTCTTGGCGAGCTCTTCGTCGAAACGGTCTATGGCTTGGGCCGGCTGCCTGAGCACCTCGGCGCCGATGGTGTATATATCGAACATAGCGCGACTCCTCTGGTTTTATAATAACGAACGAAGGCGAGCTCGCCTATGGCCGCTCGGCTCCTAGCCGTTCGGCTCGTAGCCGCTCGGCTCCTAGCCGCTCGGCTTATACCGGCGAGCCGCGCGGAGGCCTACAGCCCCGGCGGCAGCTCGAAGCGGTCGCCGACGCCTAGGCCGACGCGGGCGAACCAACCCCGGGGCACCTCCAAGGCGTAGCGGGCGTAGCGGGTCGACTCGACGAGGGCCTCGGAGAGCGGCTCCATGTCCCGGATCTCCCGTATCGTTCCGTCGGCCCCGATGAAGGCTATCGAGAGCGGCACGAGGGTGTTCTTCATCCAGAAGGTCATGCGGCGGTCGCTCTCGTAGATAAAGAGCATGCCCTCGCCGTCGGCGAGGGCCTTCCTGTACATCAGGCCCATGGCCTGCTCGTCGGCCGTCCGAGCCAGCTCGGCTACGACGCTTATCCCGCCCGAACGCAGGGTCGCGACGGGCAGCGTAGGCTGGGGCCGCTCGCCGCCGGCCGAGCAGGCCAGGATGGGGGCGGCGGCCAGGATCGCGGCTAGGGCCAGGATCGGGCCGCGGGGCCCGCCGGCGCGAGCCCGGGCGGCCGATCCGGACGCGGCTCCCGCGGCCGCGGTCTTAGTAGCCATGGGAGCTCCGATACTCGGCCTCGCGGCGGCTCACGACGATGCGCGTCCCCAGCCCCGGCTCGCTATCCAGCTCGTCCAGCTCCGCCATGGTCCCGACGAGCTCCATCTCCGGCTCGTCGCGCCGCCGCCCGGCCAAGGAGCCGTAGTAGTTGGCCACCTCCGGCTGGACCGGCCCGTCGAAGACCTTGCGAAGATGCTCCTGATCCGTATCCGAGAGGACGACGTCCTTGGCGTGTAGGGCGCAGAACGAGCGCTCGACGCCGAAGTCATACGATAGGATCACGTGCCTGCCGCCCTTCAAGTAGCAGTACTTAAGGAGCTCCTCGGCCACGCGCATCAGCTGCGCCGCGTCAAACTTCATGCCGCCTCCATTCCCTGAGCCATTCCAAGATAGGAACGACGATGCCCGCGGCCATGCCGCCGGCGAAGCCGTTATTATAGAGATTCAACCCGCCGTGCAGCACGCCGACGGTCTGGACGAGCACCAGATGCAGCATGCCGACCGCCAGGCCGGCGAGCGGCCCGTAGGCGCCGCTGACCGGGGCCAAGGTGGCGGAGAAGAGCACCGCGAGCTGGCTCGCCGGGGAGCTCAGGCCGTAGTCGCTCAAGGAGGCCATGAGCGCCACGCCGAGCATAGGCGGCAACGCGTTGAACGGATGCTTGCCGAAGGCCGAGAAGCCGACCACGGTTAGGATACCGCCTATAACCGGGCCGTTCCAGTCCCCTCCCGCGGCGAAGACGAAGCCCATCGCGACGAGGCCCATGACGCCCATGTTAAAGAGGGAGGCGCCCAGGCCGTTGGTCCTGACGAAATCGCTCACGAGGCGGCCCGACGAGCGCGTGATGCCGCGATAACCCATATGCCAGGATCGATCCGAGGCCATGCCGGTGACCATCATGCCGACGAAGTACAGCGCCAGGTAGGGCGCCACGAGCCCGGGCGCCAGGCTCCCCCAGGCCCCGCCGGGCGCCAAGGATAGCCCGAAGGCCTTGAGCGTCGACATGATCACGGTGCCCAAGAAACCGGCGGCGAAGCCGATATTGTACAGGTTATAGCCGCGATGGAAGTCCAGGGCGCCGCGGGCTATGGGCCCTAGGAAGAAGCCCGAGGCCACGCCGACGGCCAAGGCGGCCGCGTAGCTCCACGGCGCGGCCAAGCCCATGCCGAAGGCGACCTCGCTCGAGAGCGGCGCCAAGGCCGTCCCGAAGAGGGCGACCAACACGTTCTCGGCGAAGGGCCGCTTGCTCACGAGCGAGAAAAGGTAGACGCCGATGATGCTCGGCCAGATGTTGAGCACGTTCTTGCCGAAGAGGGCGAAACCGGCGATGGTAAAAATCGCGGCGATGGCGGGGCCGGAGATCAGGACCTTGGCCCGCACGAGGGTCGCGTAGCCTATCAGCGCGCAGAGGCCGGCGTTCAGGAAGGCCGGCCCGAGGCCCGCCTTGGCGACGTAATCGTTGATGAGGATGTCCGGCTGGACGATGATGAGCCCGAGGCCGCGGGACAGGGCGCCCGCGTCGAGCCCGCCGGAGACGACGCCGAAGACGACGAGGAGCGAAATGAAGACTAAGAGGACCGCCTGGGCCGAGCGGGCCTCGGCGTTCACGTCGAGATGGCGAAGATCGGCCGTTGGTGAATTCATAGGCGTACTATTTTACAAGATCGCGCCATCCGTCAAGTCGCGCGTCCGTACCGGGGCGCATCGCCGGCCGGTCGGGCAAAATAAAAACCGCCCGCCGTAAGGCGGACGGTTCCTACGAAGACCGGACCGAGGCGGGCCCCGGAAGGCGCTTAGTAGCTCTTGCCTTCCCTGGCCTTGCGCGTCTTGCGCATCAGCTTGCGCTGGATGGCCTTGATCTTGCGGTTGCGAATGGCGGAAGGCTTCTCGAAGTACTCGCGCTTCTTCCACTCACGTATGATACCTTCCTTCTCGACCATGCGCTTGAAGCGCTTGATGGCCTTCTCGAGAGGCTCGGTATCGTCGACGAGTATCTGGCTAATGGTACATCACCCCCCTTCAAATGCGTCCGCTATTGTACGGATATCGGGGAGTTTGTCAATGCCGAGCCAAGCCTCCGGATCGGCGGCGACGCCGAGTATGCGCAGCTCCCAATGCAGGTGCGGGCCGGTAGAGAGGCCGGTCGCGCCGACGGCGCCCAGGCTTTGGCCGCGCCGGACGATTTGCCCGGGCTCGAGGTCCATGCGGCTCAGGTGCATATATATGGTAAAGACGCCCGGCAGGTGCTCCAAGACGACGGTCCCGCCGGTGACGATGCGGTCCTCGGCCATGACGACGCGGCCGGGGGCGGGGACGTAGACCGGCGTGCCCGTCGGGTAGCCGTAATCGACGCCGTTATGCTCGCCCCAGGCCCGCGAACCGTCGGCGTAGGCGAAGCGCCGCCGGTCGCCGAATAGCGAAGTCCGGCGCGAGCCGCGTACGGGCGGGATAAAGCCGCCTTCCAAGTAATTCGCCTCCGGGTTCACGCTCGCGAGGAGCGCCAGGTATCTTTCGGCCTGGGCGGTCTTCTCCGGGTCGGGCTCGATCCGTAGGCTCGTAAGCGCCTGGTTTAACCTGAGGGTTTCTATCCTGAACTCGCGCCGAAGCACGTTGAGCGGAGCCTGGGCCAGGAGCTCGTCGCCCCGCGCGAGGTAGATAGTCGCAACGCCCGGGGCGGCGCCCGTAGCCAAGCCGAAGGCGGCCATGGCGTAGGCCTCGTTAGGCCTGGGAGCGGGCGGCGCCGGCCGCGCCGAGGGCCCCGCGCCCCGGACTTGGCTTCCGAGCGCGCTCCGACGCTCGGGCGTACGACGGGGAGGGATGACGAGCGGCGCCCGGCGGCCGTCGCGGCCGTCGGCGGAGCGCACGAAGAGCTCGAGCCCCTCGAAGAGGCTCTCGGCCGCGGCGGCGAGCGCCGGTTCGGCGAGCGCCGCTTCGGCGAAGCTGGCGCGCACGAGGGCCAGGGCGGGGCTCCCTTGCCCGAGCTCGGCCGGCGCGACGATCGAATAGCTCGCCTCGGGCCGTCCTTCATGGCCGGCGCCCGCCGAGTCGGCCCGGGCCTCGCTGCCCTCGGCCGGAGCCGAGAGCTTGCCCGGAGCCGAGAGCTCGGCGGGACCTAGGCCCGAATCGCGGGCGGGGGTACTGCAGCCGCCCAAAAGCGCCGCGTAGCCCGAGAGGAGCGCGGCCGTTAAGGCGATCGCGATCGAGGCGCGTCCGCCGGCGAGGGATTTACGATGAAGGGAGCGTCGTACAAGCACGTTCTTATAGTAGTATCGGCCGGCGCGCCCTGACAATGGTAGGCATCCGTCGACGACGGCCGGTTTCGGCCGCCTAGGACGGCCTGCTGGTACCGAGCGCGGCCTTCCGGCGCTTGCGGCGCCGGCGCCGAAGGCGTTATAACCAGGCATGGCCATTTCACTTCGATTTAGCGAACGAGGCGTCTCGGGCTCGATGCCCGCCCTGGAGTTCGCCATCTCACCGGGCTATAGGCTAGGCGCGGCCGCGGTCGCCCTTACGCTCGGCGTCGCGGCGACGGCTTCGGCCTCGGCTTCCGCGTGGATATTCCCGATCCTGGCCGCCCTAGGCGCCCTCTACGAGGAACGCTGGACCTTCGACCTGACCGCCGGCGAGCTTCGTAGCCGCCTCGGCCTCGTCGCCATAGCCCGGAAACGGCGCTACGCCTTCGCGTCGATCGCCGGCGTCGGCGTCGAGCGCTTCGTAAAAGGCGCTCTGGATCAGGCCGCGCAGGTAGAGCCGGATAAGATGCCCCGGGGCTCCGAAGCCAGGCTCTTCGTCGAGCTCAAGGACGAGTCGCGGCTCGTCGTCGATGCCCTGCCCTACCGCGATCGCGAACGGCTTACGAAAGCCGCCGAGCGCATCGCCTCCTTAACCGGCCTGGCGCTCCTGGAATAGCGGGCCTGGCGCCCCGAGGCGCGGCCGCGCTCCGGCCATCCGCATGCCGGCCGGCCGCGCGCCGACCGGCCGACGCTTCCGAGCAGCCGGCTTGACATTCCGCCCCGCCATGCTAAGATGCAAAGGCGATATGCCTAGCCCTTCCCTATGATGCCAGAATCTCGCCCTTAGAGCTCCCGCGGGAGCTCGGCATCGGCTCGGGTAGGCTATCCTCATCATCGGTACGAACCTTAAAAAGGAGGGTTCCATGCTCATACTCTTAGCGGACGCGTTCACCGCGGACCTGCCGCAGCGCCTCTCGGCCTTCGCTACGGTCAGCCAGGATCTGAACTCGCTTCCCGAGGCCGAGATCATCGTCGTCCGATCCAAGACCAAGGTCGACAAGGCCATGATCGACAAGGCGCCCAAGCTCAAGTACGTCATCCGCGGCGGCGTGGGCGTGGATACCATCGACGTGGACTACGCCAAGAGCAAGGGCATAGCCGTCGACAACACGCCGGAAGCCTCCAGCGTGGCCGTGGCCGAGCTGGCCTTCGCCATGATGATCGCCATGCCGGCCAATATCGCGCCGGCCGACGCCTCCATGAAGGAAGGCAAGTGGCTTAAGAAGGAACTGGAGCGCACCGAGCTCATGGGCAAGACCCTGGGCCTCGTGGGCATAGGCCGCATCGCCCGCGAGCTGGCGATCCGCGCCAAGGCCTTCGGCATGCGCGTCATCGCCTACGATAAGTACGTGACCCAGAGCGACGCGGCCGAGCTCATGAGCCTGGAGAGGCTCTACGCCGAGTCGGACTATATCTCCCTGCATACCCCGCTCACCGACGAGACCAAGGGCATGATCAACGCCGCCAGCATCGCCGCGATGAAGAAGGGCGTCCGCATCGTCAACACCTGCCGCGGCCAGGTCGTCGTAGAGGAGGACGTGGCCGCCGCCCTGAAGTCCGGCGCGCTGGCCGGCTACGCCGCCGACGTGTTCAACAAGGAGCCGCCGGAGGGCTCGCCCCTCCTCTCGGCGCCCAACGCCCTCCTGTCCCCCCATATCGGCGCGAGCAGCGCCGAGAACCTCTTAAGGCTCTCGGACAGCATCGAGGCGCGCGTCAAGAAGTACGTAGGCAAGTAAGCGTCCGCGGGCGGGCCGCCGCGGCCCGTCCGACCCCGAAATAAGGAGAGAAGCATGAAACGCGTCATTAACTTCAGCGCCGGCCCCGCGGCCATACCCGTCGAAGTGCTCGAGCAGGCCCGCGACGAGATGCTCGACTGGAACGGCACCGGCTGCTCCGTCATGGAAGTCTCGCACCGCGGCAAGGAATACGACGCCCTGCACCACGAGACCATGGACCTGTTCCGCGAGCTGGCCGGCATGGGCCCCGAGTGGAAAGTGCTCTTCACCACCGGCGGCGCCAGCACCCAGTTCCTCATGCTGCCCATGAACTACCTGGGCGAAGGCAAGGCCGCGGACTATATCAATACCGGCAACTGGTCCAAGGCCGCGATCAAGGAAGCCAAGCGCTTCGGAACCGTCACCCACCCGGCCAACATGGAGCTGGAGGGCGGCAACTTCCGCGCCATCCCCAAGCAGGCGGAGCTTAAGTTCAACCCGGCCGCCGAGTACGTGCATTACACGAGCAACAACACCATATTCGGCACCCAGTGGCACTATACCCCCGAAGTCGGCGGCAAGCCCCTGGTCTGCGACATGTCCAGCGACATCTTCAGCCGCCCCGTGGACTTCTCCAAGTTCAGCATGGTCTACGCCGGCGCCCAGAAGAACCTGGGCCCCTCGGGCGTGACCGCGGTGGCCATCCGCGAGGATTTCCTGGCCAAGGCCAAGGAGAAGGACGCCCTGCCGACCATGATGTCGTACAAGGTCTTCGCCGACAACGACAGCATGTTCAACACCCCGCCCTGCTTCTCCATCTACATCCTGAACCTGGTGCTGCATTGGCTCAAGAAGAACGGCGGCCTTACGGCCATGGGCCAGGTGAACGACGCCAAGCAGAAGACGCTCTATAGCGCCATCGACGGCTCCGGCGGCTACTACCGCGGCCCCGTAGAGAAGGACGCCCGCTCTTGGATGAACGTGGTCTTCCGCCTGCCCTCCGAGGCGCTCGAGGAGCAGTTCATCAAGGAGGCCAAGGCGGCCGGCATCGTGCAGATCAAGGGCTACCGCACCGTAGGCGGCATACGTTTCTCCACCTACAACGCGTCCACCCTGGAGCACATCAAGACCGCGGCCCAGTTCATGGAAGACTTCAAGGCCAGGAACCCCGCTTAAGCCGTCGCCGAACAGGTCGACGAAGCCCGGGCGCCCGCCCGGGCTTTTTCTTTCGCCATCAAGCCGCCCGCCAGCCGAACCGCCCGGCCGCCGCCACGGAGCTCGGTCGCCGAACCGCCCGGCCGCCGCCACGGAGCTCGGCCGCCCGATCCGGCGCCCGATCCGGCGACCGATCCGGCGACCGATCCGGCGACCCGGCCGAAAAACCGAGCTTTGTAGACAAGAATCTACAAGCGCGCCCCGCCGAAGCGTCGTATAGTCCCCCATCATGGCTGTAAAAATAGTATCCAAAAAAATTCACCGTACCCGGAGGCCGCATATGTCTGTCTACGGTAGGGGCGCCTTATCCAGACGGAAAGGCTCGCTCCCGCCCCCTTCCATCGCCAAGCGCGCGTCCCGACCGCCCGCGTCGGACGAGGCCGAGCGCTATCTCCTGGCCTTGGAGGCCATCGACGACGGGGTCTGGGATTGGGACCTACGAAGCGGCCGCATCTACTGCAGCCCCGCCTACTTCGGCATGCTCGGCTATCCGGCCGTCGCCTCGTCTCGGCGCTACGAAGACTGGCTCGACGAGCTCCACCCCGACGACCGCGCCGCGGCCGCCGCCGCGGCCGGCGCCTGCGTAGAGGGGCGTATCGATCGCTTCGGCCTGGAGTTCCGCATGCGTACGGCCGAAGGCGGCTGGCTCTGGGTGCTCGGACGGGGCAAGGCCGTCGCCCGCGGCGCGGACGGACGCTGCCTGCGCATGGTCGGGACCCACGTCGACATCGGCGAACGCAAAAAGAACGAGGCGACGATTAAGAACCTGGCGACCCAGAAAGAATTCCTCTTACGGGAGCTTCAACACCGGGTTAAGAACAGCATCGCGCTCCTGCAGAGCATGATTCAGCTACAAGGCGACCGCTACCCCGACGGTTCGGAGGCGCACGAGGCGCTCGTCGACGCCGCGCACCGCGTACAAGGCCTAGCCGCGCTCTACGCCAGGCTTTACGACGAAGGGCGTTGCGACGTCTTAGAGACGCGCGCGTTCTTCGAGGAGCTCATCGCGTCGATACATACCGGGGGCGACGGCGCGGTCCGCATCGAAGCGGACCTATGCTCGGCGGAGCTGCGCCTGGACGCGCTCTCGCCCTTGGGCATCATAGCGACCGAGCTGATAACCAACGCGATGAAGTACGCCTCGCCGCCGGGCGAAGCGACGCTGATCCGGGTGAGGACCAAGAGCGACGCCCGAGGCTTCGAGCTCATCGTAAGCGACGGCGGCCCGGGCCTGCCCGAAGCCGCCGCCGCCGCGCTCAGGGGCGAGTCGTCCGCGGGGGTCGGCTTCGGCCTATCAATCGTGCGCGCCTTGGCCGATCAGATAGGCGCCCGCGTCCAGGCGGCTCCCGGCTCGAGCGAGCTGCGCGTATTCCTGGCTGCCCCGGCCGCGGATCGCCCCCGCTAGAGGCCCCCGTTAGAGGCCCACCTCGCCTTCGCCCGGGGAGAGGCGCCCGAGCAGGGCGTCGGCGCGGGCGCGCCAGCGCTCCATGTCGGATCGTATGAATTTGACGAACGAGGCGGACTCCGGCGTTCCGAGCACGGCGCGCATCTCCTCCTCGCCGCGGAAGGTCGCGCGCCTGAAGCGGTTGGAAAAGTCCTTGCGCCGCGTCAGGTACACCTGCTCCTCCACGAAACGGGTGGAGTCCATGAAGCGCTCCACCTCCTTGATGAAAGCTTCCTCCGTAAGCCCGCCGGCGCCCAAGAGCTCCTCGAGCGTGGCCCAGGCGTGCTGGGCCTTGTCCACGGGGTACTCGGACCAGAGCCGCGCGTACTCCGCGTGCATCTCGTCCCAGCCGTTGAGCTCGCCCGACTTAACGCGCGATATCAGCGCCTCGACCTTGCCGCGCGGGGCGAGCTGCCCGCCCAGGTTCTCCCACTCGCTCACGCGCTCGCCCGAGAGCACCTCCGCGGCGTCCTCGAAGGAGAGGCCGGGGCGCCCGGCGAAGTAGGCGATCAGGGTCTGCATGGCGTACCAGCGGAGCATATGGCGGTAGGCCTTGTAGGCGCGCCGCGGCTTAAGGACGACGACGGGCCGGCCCGAATTCTCCACGCCGCGCGCCCTGAGCTCCAGGGCGTCGATCTCCTCCTTGGGCCCCCAAAGGAGCTCACGGCCCTTGGCGCGGGCCTCGTCCTCGTCGGGCGTGGCCTTGCCCTTGAAGGCGTACCAGGCCTCGCCGGCCTGCAGCTCGAGCAAGGCCAGGGCCTGGAACATCTCCTCGGCGGTATCGGGGGCGAAGGGCGAGAATTCGACGTTCTGGGTCTTAAGGACGCGCTTGTCGCGCGCGGCGAACTTAGCCTCGTTCCTAAGGAGCGCGTACATGTTGTACATCCACCAATACGCCGGCATGAGCTCCAGCCGGTCGCGCGCCGGATCGTCGGCCACGAGGCAGAACGGGAAGGGCAGGTCCAGCTCGAAACGGTAATCGCCCTTGGCCAAGAGGCAGTAGCTGGCGAAGCGCGAGCTATGCTTGACCGAGGTGGAGAGCCCGGGCCAGAAGCCGCGCCCCGCGTCGATCTCGCCGTCGTTGGCGCGCGAGTTATGGTTGGAGCCGACCGTGGCCCCCGCGGCCATGTTGGACTGGCCCTTGACCAGGGCCGCGACCAGGAAGCTGGTGTTATGGTGCTGCTCGTGCGCGGGATAGATCAGGTTATTGAGCATCTCGCAGCACGAGACCGTGGAGTTGTCGCCCAGGACCGAGTGGATGAGCCTGGCGCCGTACTTGAGCGCCGAGTTGGTGCCCATGACGAAGCGCACCGCCTTGCAGCCGTAGAATACGCGGCAGCCGTAGCCGACGATGCCGTTGACCAGCTCGACGCCCTCGCCGATCTGCGTCCGCTCGTCGTCGCTCGACTTGATCGTGACGTTCTTAAGCTTGTTGGCGCCCTTGATGTAGGCGCATTCGCCGATCTTGACGTCCTTGATGATATGGTTGCTCTTGAGCACGGAACCCGAGCCGATAACGCCGTACTCGCCGCGCCGCGAGTCGAAGGAGGCCTGGGTCATGTCCTTGAAGCGCTCCATGAGGAGGCGATCCTCGCGCCGCTTGGCCCACAGGTAGGCGTCGGCGCAGATCATGCCGTCGAAAGGCAGGACGGAGCGGCCGCCCGCCTCGTTCATAAGGTCGAGCCACACGCGGACCTCCTCGGGCTCGCCGTCCTTGACGATGCCGTTGCCCCATTTGGCGTGGTCGGTCACGTGGATCTCGTCGTTGTTCAGGAGGATACAGCGGTCGCCTATGGAATAATGGGCGATGTAGCTGCAGGAGTGGACGGCGCAATCGTCGCCTATGTCGCAGGATATGACGCGGGCGTTGGACATGCCGGCGGGGATCATCATGTCGTGGTGCTCGAGTATGACGCGGGCCAGGCGACCGATGCGCACGAGGCCGGCGAACTCGCTGTTCCGGATCAGGGCGGGCTCGAAGGGATCGCGGACCAGGATGCGCCCCCAGTCGGAGCAGCGATTGCCGTTCAGGATCAGGGCCTCGACCTCGGAGGGCTTTAAGGGCCGGTAGCTATCGGCCGGATGCGCGAGCGCCGCGTTCCGGAGGTAGTACTCGTCGGCGCCCTCGGGGAGGAATTTCTCAGGTACGAAGCCGTAGCCGAAGCTGGCCTCGGTATGGAGCACGATGTCGTTCATGGCGAGGTCCTTCCTACGCCATAAGCCTACACGCTGACGCCCGGCTTTGCAACGGCGGCGCCCGCCGGGCTGCGTTCTTGACAAAGAAGGCGGGCGGGTGACATGGTTAGCCATGCCCAGCGAGCTGTACGCCGTAGAAGACCCCGCCGACTTGGCCGCAGAAGAGGCCGCCTTCGAGCTCTATCCGAGGCTTAAGGCCGCGGCGAACGCCGTGCTCAAGGCCGAATACGCCTCGGGCCTCGCCGATCTCCTGGGTAACCCGGGCGACTTCCACCGTTACCTGCGCGGCAACGCCGGCGACCTAGCCGAACGCCGCGCCAAGCTCCTCTCCGCCTTTCGGCACAACATGGAGCTCCTGGTCAGCAAGACCTGGGTCGAGGACCATGACGGCAAGCGCAAGGATAAGGCCCTGGCCGCCATAGACGGTATCATGGACGCCATGGGCGCCGGCGATTACCGGCGTTCGCTGGCGCTCTTCGTCAAGCTCGCCGAGGGCCTGGCGGCCTTGCTCTTCGGGGAGTCGCCCGCGGACGAGGGCTTCATGGATTACGTGTTCAGGATCGACCCTAAGCTCGGGCTGTTCTACTGGTACGTCTCCAAGCTCAAGACCGAAGCCCCCGAGGACGAGGAGCTCGCCCAGCTCGAGCTCCTCATCGGCATCTACGCCCTCAGCTGCTTCTAGCGGATCCCGGGTTCCGGCCGCCCCGCGGACCCGCCGCCCGGCCCCCTATATCCGCGCCTCCGCCAAGGCCATGCGCAGGGCCTCGTCCAAGAGCTCCCGCGGAGGCTCGGCTATGGCGCCGCTGTCCATGAGCAGGCGATACGACGAGCGGCTCGCGGCGATGTCGGCTTGGGCCCGGGCGTAGACCTCGTCGGGGCTCAAGGGGAGGCGGGCGAGCCCTTCCTTGACCGCCTGCTCCGCCACGTCGGCGGCCTCCCGCTCGAAGAGCCCTTCGTCCTCCATCTGCGGCATGATGCTATCGGGCCGTATGCCGCGCGCCTTGGCGAAATCGGCCAAGGAATGGGCGCAGCGTATGGCCATGCCGTCGGATATAGCCTTGGCGCGCACGAGGAGCGCGCCTTTGAGTATGCCGGGGAAGCATACCGAGTTATTCACCTGGTTAGGGAAATCGCCGCGGCCCGTGGCCACGATGAAAGCGCCTTCCTCGCGCGCGGCGTGCGGCCAGATCTCCGGCACCGGGTTCGCGCAGGCGAAGACGATGGCCTTGTCGGCCATGGACCGGATCCACGGCCGTTTGACCGTATCGGGCCCCGGCGCCGATAGGGCGATGAGGACGTCGGCGCCGGCCAGGGCCTCCTCGGGGCGGGCGTAGCGCTTGGGATTGGTCGCCTTAGCCAGCTCCCATTGGCGATAGGCGCCCGGGTCGCGCTCAAGGTCTAGCCTTCCCGTATGCAGGCCGCCCTTGGAGTCGAAGAGCGCCAGGCGCTCGGGGTCGCCGCCGTCGGCCATAATGAGCCGCGCTATGGTAGTATTCGCCGCTCCCGCGCCCAGGAGCACGATGCGGGCGTCGGCCAGGCGCTTGCCGGCGAGCTCCAGGGCGTTCAGGAGCCCGGCCAGGGTAACGCAGGCCGTGCCCTGGGCGTCGTCGTGCCACACGGGTATGCCGCAGGAATCGCGGAGCTCGTCGAGCACGCGGAAGCAATTGGGCTGGCTGATGTCCTCCAGGTTGACGGCGCCGAAGGAATGGCGCACCGTCTTCACGAAGTCCACCACGCGCATAGGGTCGTTCTGGCCGTCGGGGCCGCGGCTGTCGATGCAGAGCGGCACCGCGTCGACCCCGCCTAAGTACTTCATGAGGAAGGCCTTGCCCTCCATAACGCCCAGGCCCCCGGGCGGGGTAACGTCGCCGTCGCCGAGCACGCGGGTGGAGTCGCTGACGACCGCCACTGTGTTGCCGCGGGAGCTCAGTTCGAAGCTGGCGTCATAGCGGTCGCGTATGCCGGTGGACACGGCGGAAACGCCCGGGGTATACCACACGTTGAACCAGGCCGGGCCGTACAGGCCGCAGCGCGGGGCGGTCTGGAGCTTGCCGCCGTAAAAACGGTGCGCCGCGGTCGATAAAAGGGCGTAGAATCGGGTCTGGACCCGCGCGCGGGCGTCGGCGTCGGGCACGGCGGCCGTCAGGACCTCGCCGAGGTTCGATAGATCGAGCTTTAAACTTGGGGTATGGGGCATGGCGTCCTCCGCTTATCGAGTATAGGCATAAGCGCGGGACGGGGCAAACGCGAGGGCGGAGGGTCGATGGAGAGGGACGGTTCGGACGCGCTTATCGTTCTCATAGGCGGCACGGGCGACCTGGCCGTACGCCGCATCGCGCCGGCCCTGTATGGCCTCTGGCTGAAAGGCGGGCTCGGGCCGGCGGCACGGATCGTGGGCTTGGCCCGGAGCGAGCTCGACGACGACGGCTATCGGGCCCGCCTAGCCGAGGCGGCGAGGGCCGCCGGCGGCGGCGCGCTCCCGCCGCGCTTCGACGAATTCCTCCGGCTCGTCCGCTACGAACGGGGCGACGCGTCCATGCCCGAGGCCTACGGGCGCCTGGCCTCCGGCGCCCTGGCCGATCCCGCCGCCGACGCGGTGTTCTACCTGTCGTGCGCGCCGAGCCTCTACGGCGACGCGGCGCGCATGATCGCCCAGGCGGGCTTGGCGGGCAAGCGCAGCCAGGCGCGGGGCTTCCGGCGCCTGGCGGTCGAGAAACCCTTCGGCTCGGACATCTATAGCGCCCGCGTGCTCAACGCCCTCCTCCATCGCTATTACGACGAGGCGGACATCTTCCGCGTCGACCATTACCTAGGCAAGGACGCGGTCAGGGACATCCTTCGCTTCCGCTTCGAGCATGCCCTCTTCGAGCCGCTATGGAACGCCCGCCACGTCCGGCGCGTCGAGATCCGCGCCATGGAGTCGGGCGGCATAGGCGATCGCGGCGGCTACTACGACGGCGCCGGCGCCCTGCGCGACATGGTCCAGAATCATCTGGCCCAGCTGCTCTGCCTGGCCGCGATGGACGCTCCCGACGACCTGAGCCCGGACGCCGTGCGGGAGGCCAAGGTGCGCCTGTTGCGCGCCGTGGAGACGCCCGATCCCAGCGCCGACGGAAGGGCCGCCCTGCGGGCCCAATACAGGTCGGGCGCGGGGCTCCCCGACTATCGGGCGGAGCGCTACGTGGCCGCCGGGTCGGCCACCGAGACCTTCGTGGCGCTCCGCCTGGCGATCAGGAACCGCCGTTGGGAGGGCGTCCCCTTCGTCCTCTGCACCGGCAAGGCCCTGCGCGAGCGCTACGGCGAGCTCAAGATCGTCTTCGACGGTTCGGACGGATCGCCGCGGGAGCTTTCGCTGCGCATCCAGCCGGAGCCGGCCGCGACCTTGCGCCTAGACGCCGGGACGCTCGACGCGGGGGCGCTCGGCGGCCCGGACGCCGCGCTTCGGCTCGACGACGATAGCCGCGAGGCGGGACGGGAACGGGCCGAACCGTACGAGCGCATCCTATCCGAGCTCCTCGCCGGGCGCAGCGACCTCTTTACGCGCTTCGACGAAGCCGAGGAGGCCTGGCGCATCGTGCAGCCGCTGCTCGAACGCTGGAAGGGCGCGCCGGAGGAGGGGCTCCTCTCCTATCCGGCCGGCGGCGACGGGCCGCCGCTCGATATTTTTCTCCGATAAAAAACAGCTTGCGCTCGAAGGAATATAGCCCTACACTGTCCGGGCGGAAGCCGAAAGGTCGGCTATCCGAATGAACCAAGGAGGAATCACTATGAAACGCGTATCGATAGCCCTCGTGGCCGTAGCGCTCGTCATGGCCCTGATGGCCTGCGGCGCTCCGAAGCAGACCTTCGTTAACATCGCGTCCGGCGGCACGGGCGGCACCTACTACCCCCTGGCCGGCGCCATGGCCACCATCTGGCAGGACGCCATCAAGGGCATGAACGCCTCCGCCCAGACCACGGGCGCCTCGGTCGCCAACGTGAACCTCCTGCGCGAGGATAAGGCCGACGTCATCTTCGTGCAGAACGACATCGCCTATTACGCGGTGAACGGCCTGGAGATGTTCAAGGACAAGGCCTTCCCGAACCTCCGCGGCATGGCCACCCTGTATCCCGAGACCTGCCAGCTCATCGTGCTCGTCGAATCCGGCATCAAGACCGTCGCCGACCTGCGCGGCAAGAAGGTCGCCGTGGGCGCCGCCGGCTCCGGCGTAGAAGCCAACGCCCGCCAGATCATGGCCGCCGCCGGCATCACCTACGCGGACATCCAGCCCCAGTACCTGTCCTTCAACGAGGCCTCCAGCAACCTGAAGGACGGCAACATCGACGCGGCCTTCGTCACCGCCGGCCATCCGACCGCCGCCGTGCAGGACATCTCCGCGACCAAGGCCATCGCCGTCGTCTCCATCGACGACGCCCTCGCCACGAAGCTCATGGGCCAGTACCCCTTCTACACCAAGACCGTCATCCCCGCCGGCACCTACCGCGGCGTGGACGCCAACGTCTCCACGGTCGCCGTCAAGGCCATGCTCGCGGTCTCCGAGAAGCTCGAGTCCGACGTGGTCCAGAAGATGCTGAAGAGCCTCTTCGAGAATAACGACCGCCTGTCGGCCGCCCACCGCATGGGCGCGATGGTCACCAAGGATACCGCCAGGGACGGCATGTCCCTGCCGCTGCACCCGGGCGCCGAGAAGTTCTACGGCAGCAAGTAAAACCGCTTCGGCGTTCACGGCCGCGCGGTCCCCGGGGCCGCCGCGGCCGAAACGGGGCGCATGCGCCCCGTTTTTTTACGCGCCGGGCGGCCGACGGCCGAAGGCGGCCGCGGCCGCCTTCCTGCTCGCCGCCGCCGTCCTGGCCGCGGGCGCCCGAGGGCGGCTGTGGATCTACGCCGAGGACGGCGGCTTGGCCGCCGCCCTGCCGGCGGGCCGCGGCTTCGCGCTTCGCTTCATCCATTCAATAAATTTATCGCCGGTCGAAGAATTCTTTAGTCTAGGGGGCGAAAGCTCGCTTATACTGGAGAAGGTCTCGTTCGCGCAGTTCGGCACCGGGATGCCGACCGGCGAGGACGAGGTCGTCGGCATGGAGGACGGGCTCTACGTTACGAAGCCGGCGCGAAGCTTCGACGCGATAGAGCTCCGCGTCTCCCCGGTTCCGGGCCACGAGCTACGGCTGAACGGGAACGCGATACCGCTGACGCGCTGGGCGCCGCCCGGCGGGATGCTCAGGCTACGGGCCGCGCCGGCCGCGGGGCCCTAGATTACGCAAGGAGGCTCGATAGTATGAGCGAGCAGAATAAGCCCGAGGCCACGCCTTCGGGAGACGACATCCTAAAAAAATTCGACAAGGAGGCGGATCATCGAAGCTATTCAGGCTTCATGGCCCGCGTCGTGTCGGCTATCGCCATCACCTTCTCGTGCTTCCAGCTCTATACGGCGGTCTTCGGCGTCCTAGACGCCATGCTGCAGCGCTCGGTGCACCTGGCCTTCGGCCTGTCGCTCATCTACCTCCTCTACCCGACGAGCAAGAAGTGGTCGCGGTCTAAGCTTCACCCGGTCGACCTCGGCCTGGCGATCCTGGGCGCCCTGACCCCGATGTACATCATCGCCAATTACCAGCAGCTGGTGCTCAGGGCGGGTACGGCCACCACGATGGACATGATCGTCGGCGTCGTCGGCATACTGCTCGTGCTGGAGGCGGCCAGGCGCATCGTCGGCGTCCCGATCGTCATCATCGCGAGCCTCTTCGTGCTCTACGCCTTCCTGGGCCCCTACATACCGGGAAGGCTCGCCCACCGCGGCGTAGACGTGGCCGACCTGGTGCAGCACCTCTTCTTCACCACCGAGGGCGTCTTCGGTATCCCCCTGGGCGTGTCGAGCACCTTCATCTTCCTGTTCATCCTGTTCGGCTCGTACCTGGAGAAGACGGGCCTGGGCCAGTACTTCATCGACCTGGCCAACTCCATCGCCGGCCGCGCGGCCGGCGGCCCGGCCAAGGTAGCCGTGCTATCGAGCGGCCTCATGGGCACGGTCTCGGGCAGCTCGGTGGCCAACGTCGTGGGCACCGGATCCTTCACCATCCCCATGATGAAGCGCTTAGGCTACAAGGGCGAATTCGCCGGCGCGGTGGAGGCCACCGCCTCCACCGGCGGCCAGCTCATGCCGCCCATCATGGGCGCGGCGGCCTTCCTCATGTCCGAGATGACGAACATACCCTACGTGCGCATCATCGGCGCCGCGGTCATACCGGCCATGCTGTACTACTTCGGCGTCTGGGCCGGCGTGCACTTCGAGGCCAAGAAGCTGGGCCTGCGCGGCCTGCGCAAGGACGAGCTGCCGAACCTGAAGGAGATCTTCTTCGGGCGCGGCTACCTCATGATCCCGCTCATCGGCATCGTGTGGCTCCTGGTCTCCGGCTTCACGCCCATGCTCGCGGCGTTCTACGCCATCATCCTATCCATCGCCTCGGCGGTGCTGGGTTGGTGGGCGCCCCTGCCGATCGGCGCCATGCTCCTGTGGTTCGCCGCGGCGCGGCCGCTGTTCGACGTGGGCCCGTACGGCGCGGACGGCGCCCTCAAATTCATCACCGAGATGACGCCGCTCGGCGCCCTGGCGGTCCTGGCGGCCGTGCTCGTGGGCCTGATGCTCCTGGGCAAGAAGCCTAAGATCAGCCCCAAGGAGATGGTCCTAGGCCTTGAATCCGGCGCCCGCTCGGCGATCGGCGTGCTGGCGGCCACGGCCTGCGCCGGCATCATCATCGGCGTGGTCACCAAGACGGGCCTGGGCCTCAAGCTCGGCGGCGTCCTCGTGAGCCTGGCCAACGGCAACCTGCTCCTGACCCTGTTCTTTACCATGATCACCAGCATCGTGCTGGGCATGGGCGTCCCGACCACCGCGAACTATATCATCACCTCGACGATAGCGGCGCCGGCCATCATCATGCTCCTGCGGCAGCTCAATCCCGACCTGCCCCTGGACGCGATCGCCATCGTGCTCCCGGCCCACATGTTCGCCTTCTACTTCGGCATCATAGCCGACGTGACGCCGCCGGTAGCCCTGGCCGCCTTCGCCGGCGCGGGCATAGCCAAGGCCAATCCCATGAAGACCGGCATCAACGCCTCTAAGCTGGCCATCGCGGCCTTCTTGGTGCCCTATATCTTCGTGGCCAACCCGGCCATGCTCATGATCGACGTGAAGCTCGTCAGCGCCGCGCTCATGATCGTCACTTCCATGGCCGGCATCATCTCCGTGTCGGCGGGCGTCATGGCCTATCTTATCCACCCGATGCTCTGGTGGGAGCGCATAGCCTTCGTGCTGGGCGGCGTGCTCATGGTCATGCCCGGCGCCTTTACCGATCTCATCGGCCTAGGCATCGTAGCCGCCGGCGTCGCGGCGCAGATCCTGCGCAGGCGCGCCTCCAAGGGCGCCGCGCCCAAGACGGCGTAGCGTAAGCCCGCCTCAGCCGATACGATTCAGGCCCGGCCGCCGCCTCGCGCGACGGCCGGGCCTTTTCTTTACCCGCCGAGACGTGCTACCTTCGGCCCATGTCCGGCATATTCGACGTGCTCTACGAAGACGGGGACCTGGTCGTGGTAAACAAGCTGGCGGCCGTGCCGGTGCTGCCGGACAAATCCGGCGACGAGTCCTTAAAGGACTTCGTGGCCAAGGCCCGGCCCGGCCGCTTCGTCGAGCCGGCCCACCGGCTGGACCGCCGCACGAGCGGCATCGTGGCCTTCGCCAAGAACAAGCAGGCGCTGGCCGCGCTCTCCGAATCCTTCAGGGAACGCTCGGTAGAGAAGATCTACTGGGCCGTGGTCGACGCGCCGCCCGCGGCCCCTTCCGGCCGCCTTCGGCACCGCCTGATCCACGACCATAGGCGCAACCTGGCCAAGGCCGTCGCGGCGCCGCCGGCGCCGGCTCCCGACCTAGCCGAGCTCAGCTACAGCCTGGTCGGCCAGAGCGAGCGCTATTTCCTCTTGGAAGTGAAGCCGATCACCGGCAAGACGCATCAGATCAGGGCCCAGCTCGCCGCGGCGGGCATGCCCGTGCGCGGCGACCTTAAGTACGGCGCGCGGCGCTCCACGCATAACGGCCTCATCATGCTGCACGCCCGCGGGCTGGCCTTTGAGCTGAGGAGCGGCAAGCGCCTCTCGCTCTACGCGGAGCCGCCCGCGGACGAGCCGCTCTGGGCGTCCTTTCAGGACGAGCTCCCGGCCGGCTAAGGAGCGCCGAAGCGCCGCGAGGCCCGGGCGCCCCCGAGCTAGCCGGCCGCCGCTAGAATAGCGGGGCGGCGCTCGGCAAGCCGGCGGCCGCGCGTTCGTTGAGCTCGCGCCATTGGACGAAGGGCGCCCCGGCGCCGGGGGCGGGCTCGACGGACAGCCGATAGACGGCGCAGTTGCCCGTGGGCAAGATGGGCAGCCAGGAGCGGCATCCGAAGCAGGCCCGGACGAGCCATTGCAGGGTCCCGCCGTGGCTTACGGCCAAGACCTGCCCCTCCCCGCGGGCGGCCAAGTCCCGCATGCGGCGCCAGGCGCCTATTGCCCGCGACTCCAGGCTCGCCATGCTCTCCGCCCCGCTCACCCCGGCCCAGCTCCGAGCCTTGAATCGGGCGTAATCCTCGGGGTAGCGCTCGCGTATCTCGGCCATGGACAGCCCCGAGAAGACCCCCGTATCCAACTCGACCAGGAGCGGCTCGGCCTGGGGCTCGGCGAGGCCCAGGGCGGAGCTCACGATGGACGCCGTCTCGTAGGCGCGCGCCAGGGGCGAGGCCAGGACGAGGCCTATGCCCCGTTCGCGTAGCCAGGCGGCGGCGGCCCGGGCCTGGGCGCGGCCGTTCTCGCATAAAGGAAAATCGCTCCGGCCTTGGATGCGGCCGGCGGCGTTGCCCTCGCTCTCCCCGTGCCGCATAAGGTAGAAATCCGTCGGACGCTTCAAGCAGGCGAAGAAGCTCGGATCGGCGGGCGTTTCGGCGCCGGCGACCTCGTTAGCGGCTAGCGTGTCCAATAGAGTCCTCCCTGGGTACGGCGGCCGAGCCCCCGGTATCCCGCGCTGATCGGGGATGGCGGCGCGGCATTCAACGGCGCCGCGTTGCATTTAACGGCGCAACGTTGCATTCAACGGCGCGGCGCGGCGCGGCGCGGCGGAACTATACCTTTTTCGAGCGCGCGAGTATAGTCGAAGCATGAAGGATCTGACGACCGGTAACGAAACCAAGGTAATCATTTCGTTCGCCCTCCCCATGTTGATCGGGAACGTGTTCCAGCAGTTCTACAACATGGTCGACAGCGTCATCGTGGGCAACTTCGTGGGCACGCAGGCCTTGGCCGCGGTCGGGACCGCCTTCCCGGTTATCTTCCTCATGATCTCCATGGTCATGGGCCTGACGATGGGCACCATGGTCCTCGTGTCGCAATACTTCGGCGCCAAGGACTGGGACAAGGTGCGGGCCGCGGTGGATACCGGCTACATCGTCATGTTCTTCGCCGGCCTCGCCATGTCCGTCGTCGGCGTGCTCTCCACCGACGCCATACTCCGGCTCCTGCGCGTGCCCGCCGACGTGTTCGCCGACGCGTCGGCCTACCTCAGGGCCATCTTCGCGGGGCTCCTGGCCATGTTCGGCTACAACGGCATAGCGGCCATCCTGCGGGGCCTGGGCGACTCCAAGACCCCGCTCTACCTCCTCATCGCGGCGAGCTTCGCCAACGTGGGCTTGGATTTACTTTTCGTCGTCGGCTTCGGCTGGGGCGCGGCGGGCGCGGCCTGGGCCACGGTCATAGCGCAAGGCCTCTCGTTCGCCGGGGGCTTGGCCTACCTCAATACGCGCAATCGCTTCCTGCGCCTGGACCTGAAGGCCCTGCGCTTCGATCGCGAGATCTTCAAGCAGAGCATACGCATCGGCCTGCCGACGGGCATCCAGCAGACCATGGTCTCGCTAGGCATGATGGCGCTCACGCGCATCGTCAACGGCTTCGGCACGGCGACCATAGCCGCGTTCTCCGCCGCGAGCCGCCTGGACAGCTTCGCCGCCATGCCGGCCATGAACCTGAGCCAGGCCGTCTCCACCTTTACCGGCCAGAACATGGGCGCCGGCAAGACCGAACGGGTTAAGCGCGGCCACCTCTCGGCCGTCATCGTGGGCGGGGCCATCTCCGTAGCGGTGGGGGCGACGGTCATGGCCTTCGGGCCGGCGCTCATGCGGCTCTTTACCCGGGACGCCGAGGTCGTAGCCTTGGGGGCGCGCTATCTCTTCATCGTCGGCGCGACCTACGCGCTCTTCTCGACCATGTTCATCAACAACGGCGTCATGCGCGGCGCCGGCGACGCGTTCATACCCATGATCAACACCCTCCTGGCCCTCTGGGTCGTAAGGATACCCTGCGCCATCCTGTTCTCCGGCCCCTTGGGCATGGGCAGCGACGGCATTTGGTGGAGCGTACCCGCCGGCTGGGCCATGGGCGTGGTCTTCTCGACCTGGTACTACCTGGGCGGGCGATGGAAGCGCAAGGCCGTCGTTAAGCGGCCGGCCGGCGATCAATCAGCCGGCGATCAATCGGCCGGCGCCAAACCAGGCGGGGAGGCTCCGGGCGGCGCCATCGAAACGGCCGCGGCCGACTAGTCATGGCCGGGTTAGCGCGCGCGGCGGGACCGCCCAAGCGGCCGGAGCGATACCGGCCGCTCTATTTTAGCTTCGCCGTCCTGAACACCTTCTCTTTCATGCTGATGTCCGGCGGCATCCTTACGGTCATAGCCCTATCGATGGGCGCGTCGGGCACTTATATCGGCCTCCTGGGCTCCTTAGGCTACCTCTCCTTCTTCTTCATGCCCCTGGGACGCTGGGCGTTGGCGCGCCATAGCATCGTCGGCGTCTTCGGCTGGTCGTGGCTCCTGCGCTACGCCTCCATGATACCGGCGGTGGCGGCCCCCTTCCTGGCCGCCCGCGGCGCGCCGAGCTGGGGGCTCGCGCTCCTCTTGGTCGGCACCTTCGGCTTTAACTTCTTCCGCGGCACGGGGCTCATCGGGAATAATCCCGTCATCGCCTTCATGGGCGGCAAGCGCGGCTCGGGCGCCTTCCTTTCGACCATCCAGATATTGAACAGCCTGACCGCCATCGGGTCGAGCGCCGCCCTGGCCATGGTGATCGCAGCCGCCCCGGGCAGCGCGGCCTACGCCGGGCTCTTGGCGGTCGGCGTGGCCAGCGGCATCGTCGGTTCGATACTCCTCCTGCGCCTGCCCGAGCCGGACGAATACCGGCCGCCGCGCGGCGCCACCATGCTCTCGGCCATACGCGAAGCCTTCGCCGACCGGGGCTTCCGGCGCTATATCATGGTCTTCGCGCCACTGTCCTTCGCCGCGGGCACCGCGCGCACCTTCATCGTCACCCACGCCTACGCCCTATACGGCCAAGCCGAAGGGCTGGTCATGCTCTATGGACTATGCTTCAACCTCGGCATCGCCGGCATGGGCTTCGCCAGCCGCCGGCTCATGGACCGCCTGGGCGCCCGGCCGCTCTACGCCGTCTACGGCGTCCTGGCCTGCGCGTCCTTCGTGCCCCTGGCCCTGAGCCCCGCCTTCGGCTCCGCCGCGGGGACCGGGGCCTTCCTGGCCCTCGTCAATCTCGCCGCCGGCTTCGCCCTGGCCGGCCAGGAGAACGCCGGGCAGGCCTATTTCTTCGCCATGGTCAAGCGCGAGCAGGTGCTGGACCTGGCGGTCGTCTATTACGTCGCGCTCGGCTTGGGCGGCACCCTGGGCTCCGCTCTGGGCGGCGTGTTCCTAGACGGGGCGGCGGCCGCGGGCCTGCCCCTCGACCTGAGCTACCGCCTGCTCTACGCGGCGCTCCTGGCCCTGACCGCGCTCGCCACCGCCGGCATCGGCCGCCTACCGCGCTTGGGCGCGTCGACCGTACGCGAGACCCTGGGCGTGCTCCTGAGCGTCCGCGACCTGAAGTCCATCGGCCTCCTGGATCGCCTGGTGCAAGCCGGCTCGCCCGAGGAGGAGATAGAGGTCATACGCAAGATAGGCGCCGGCCGTTCGCCCGTCTCCGAAACCGAGCTCCTGCCCTATCTAGAGAGCCCGCGCTTCGGCGTGCGCATCGAGGCCCTGCTGGCCTTGGAGAACCTCGACGCCCTGTCGACGCGCGCCTTGTCCCGCGTCGAAGAGGAGATAGACGGCCGGCCGTGGTCCACCGCCTACGTCGCGGCCCGCATCGCGGCCAAGCACGGTTGGCGCCGCGCCGTACCCAAGCTCCGCGCCGCCTTAGGCGCGCCCGATTACATGCTGCAGGGCTCGGCCGCCTTGGCGCTCGCCCGCTTAGGCGACGCCGAGAGCCGAACGGCCATAGAGGCGATGGCGGCGACGAGCGAGAACCCCCGGGTGCTCATGAGCGCGGTCTCGGCGCTGGAGCTCCTGGGCGACCCGGGCTCCATCCCCACCCTGGCCTCGGTGCTCCTACGGTCGAACCCGCCGCGCTTCGCCCTGAACGAGACGATCTTGGCCTTGGCGGGGCTCTTGGGCGGGCTACGCGGCTTTTATAAGACCTATACGAGCTGGCTACGCGACGAGGAAGAGGGCCTGTCGCTGCTCCTAGACCCCCTGTCCGACGCCGCTAAGCCCGGCCGCCCCGAGGATTCCGCGGCGCTCGCGTCGGCCCTCATCGCCTTCGTCGGATCGGGGCTCGAAGGCGACGCGCCCGCCGCCCTCATAGCGCGGCATCCCGCCCTGGACGAGGCCGCGGCCGCCGTGCTCGCCGACGCGTGCTTGGACGACGAACTGGCGGCCCGCCCCGGCTTCCGTTTCCTCCTCGCCGCCGTCGCCGTCGAGTCGTTTCTTTATTATTCGCGCTAAGTAGGCTATACTCGGCGCTATGGCGTCGAGCTCGGCGCCGAGGCGGAGCTCGGGCATGGAGCCCGCGTCCGGCCTCGCTTTAAAAGATCGCGGCCACGCAGCCTTTCGGGAGACGTTCAGCATGTTCGACCTAGGGAACATCGTTACCATAGCCATTACGCTCATCGTCCTGGCGGCGTACCGCATACTCGACAGGGACAATCGCTCCCTTGAGAAGGTCAAGAAATTCGCCGATCGCCTTCAGGGCGAGATGGCGGCCTATGCCGACCGGCGGGCCGACGACCTCAAGGCCTACGCGGTCGAGCTCGACGTCCACCAACAGGCCGCCAAGGAGATCCTCCGCCGCGTCCACGCCGCCGAAACGGCCTTGGGCGAGCGGGCCTCGGCCATAGACGCCATCGCGGCCCGGGTCGCCCAATATGACGCGGCCCTAAGCGAGCTTAAGGCCATGAGCGAGAGCGTCGACCACAACCTCGCGGCCATACGCGACGAAAGCGCCTTCGTCGACGGCGTGGCTCGGGCGCTCAAGTCGGCAAAAACCGAGCTCGACGCCCTACGGGGCTCCATGGCCGGGCTGCGCGAAGGCTTCGCCCAGGACCTCGGCGCCAGCAAACGGGAGCTCGAGGAGGCCTTCAACGCCGAGCTACGCTCCTCATTAGACGACGTCCAAGGCGCCGTGGAAAGCCTCCGCGTCAAGGCCGAGGAGAGCGCCGTAGGCGTGGGCGCCATGCACGCGGCCGCGGCCGGCGCGGCCGAGGAGCGCTATAAAGCCGTGGAGGCCAAGCTCGACGAGGCCTTCAAGCGGGCGCGCGAGGAAGGCGAGAAGCTGGAGGACGCGGCCTACCGCCGGCTCGAGGAGCAGATCAAGGCGCGCGGCGACAAGCTATCCGCGGCCCTGGACGTTAAATTCGAGAGCATCCGCGACCAGTCCAAGGAGCGCTTCGCCAAGGTCGAGGCCAAGTTCCAGGAGGCCGCCCTCGCCTACCAGCAGAAAGTCAAGGACAGCCTCAAGCAATACCAAGAGGAGACCCACGAGCGCCAAGCCGAGCTCAAGGCCGCCTTCAAGGAGGCCGTCGGGGACGCCAGGCGCTCCGCCGAGGACGCCGCCGCCGAGCAGGGCGAGCGCCTCGCGACCTTCAAGGCCCAGCTCGAAGACGCCGCCGCCGCCCAGGATAGGCGGCTCGCCGAGCTCGCGAACTCGCTCTCGGAGGCGGAGCGCGGCGCCGAGCTCCGCATCAAGGCGCTGAACGAGAAATTTACCGACCGCAGCGCCGAGCTCGAGTCGCGCATCGTGGGCGGCTTCGAATCGCGGGCGGCCGAGCTACGCGGCCTGGTCGAGCAGGGCCTGGAGCGGCTGGAAGGCATGCGCCTGGACGCCGACGCCGTAGAGAAGGGCCTCCGGGAGTCCATGGCCGGCGTCGAACGCCGCGTGGAGGAGGACTTCGCCCTCTTCGGCCGGGACCTGGCCGCCAGGCAGCGCTCGTTCGAGGAGGAGATCAAGAGCGAGTCGGCCAGGATACGGGCCAGCGTACAAGACTTGGAGGCGGACCTGAACGCCCTTAAGTCCCGCGCCTACGCCAACGTCTCGGAGAAGCTCCGCGTCTTCGAGGACGAGTTCTTCACCGATCTAAAGAAGCGCCGCGAGGACGCCGACGAAAAGTTCGCCCTCTGGCGCGCCGACATGGACGAGCGCCTGGCCGCCGCCCAGCGCGAGGCCGAGGCCGCCCAGGCGGCGAGCGCCAAGGCCTGGACCGAGGAGTCGCGGCTCACCTTGGCCGAGGCCCAGGCCCGCATCCAGGAGCAGGCGGCCAAGCTCGCCGAGCAGCTCGAGGCCCACCGCGAAGCCATCAGCGGGCGCATGGCCGAGGCCGATTCGGCCCTGGCGAACCTCAAGGCCGGCGTCAAGGCCGATTTGGACGACGCGCGCGCCGCGGCGAACGCCTACCTGAACGCCGAGCTGGAGCGTTGGAAGCACGAAGGCGCCGAGCGCATCAAGGCCGCCGAGCGCGCCGCCGACGCGGAGGTCAAGGCCTCCGCCCACGCCGAGGCCGCCGCCCGAGCGGCCCTGGAGAAGGCCGAGAAAGCCGTGCTGGAGCAGGCGGACCATGCCAAGGCCAAATTCGGCCAAGCCTTCAAGGCCGCCGAGAAGGCGGCGGAGGAGTCCTTGGCTAAGCTCAACGAGCAGTTGGCCGCGAGCGTGGCCGCCATGGCCGCGGACTGGGATAAGGAGAAGAAACGCGTCATCGACAACGCCAAGGCGGAGCGGGACGCCTTGAGCCGCGATATACGGGGCCTCTCGGAGGAGGCCGCCCGCTTCCGCCAGGATCTAAGCCAGAAGGCGGCCCAGGCCCTCGAGGACTTGAAGCGCGGCCACGATATGATGGCGGGCGAGGCGGCCCGCAAGGCCCGCGAAGCGGCGGCCGAGATGGACGGCTCGCTCGAGCGCTACCGCGACGAGTCCAAGTCCCTAAAGGCGAGCTTCGACGCGGCGCGGCAGACCCTGTCGCAGGGTTTAGACGAGGAGCGGAAGGCGCGCGAGCGCGCCTTCGCCGAGCTCGATAAGCAGCTCCGGGCCTTCCAGGCCGAGACGCGGGCCTTCGAGCGCGCGGACGAGCTCAAGGCGGCGCTCGCCGAGGCGGTAGAGGCCATGAAGGGCGACCTGGCCAAGGCGGAGAGCCGCCGCGGCGAGCTGGCCGAGCTCGAGGCCCAGTACGCGCGCGTTAAGCGGCTGGAAGACGAGCTGTCGCAGAAGATCGCGCGCTTCCTGGCCGAGAAGCGCCGTTTCGACAGCATGGAGGCCGATTTCCAGAGGCTGATCAGCCTCTCGCAATCGGTGGACCAGAAGCTCAGCCAGGTAACCTCGAGCTACGACCAGCTGACCGATATCCAGGCCGAGCTCAGGCGCCTGACCGAGGCGGCCGACGAGGCGGCGGAGAAGTACGAGCGCATCGAGCGTAAGGCGAGCGTGCTGGACGCGACCGCCGACGCGGTGGACAAGAATTTCCAGGCCATAACGGAGCTCGAGCGCAACGTGCGCAGCATGGACGCCGACGTGCGCGACGTCCCCGACCGCATCATCGAGCTCAAGCGCTCGCTGGACGAGGTGAGCAACGCCAAGCCGCGCCTGGACGCCGCCATCGCGCGGCTAGACCAGCTAGGCGCCTCGCTCGACGAGACCGAGCGCCGCGCCGCGGAGCTCACCAAGGCCCGCGAGTGGCTCGCCCGGGCGGAGACCCGCTTCGAGGAGCTCAACAAGAAGACCCAGGACCACTTGAAGCTCCTGAATGAGCTCCTAAAGGACGAGCCCGCCGCCGGCAAGAAGGAGAAGGGCGCGCCCTCGCTCTCGGTTCAGGAGGCCGTGAGGAAGCTGGCGCACCAGGGTTGGAAGGTCGAGGAGATCGCCCGCGCCGTCAAGCTTTCGCGCGGCGAGGTAGAGCTGATCCTAGAGCTGGGTCGGGCCGACTAGGGCGCGGGCGGCGACTCGGCGGCGGGCGTTTCCGCGTCGCCCGAGGACGAGGCTTCCGCGCCCGCGTTAGCCTCGTCGCCTCCGGTAGCCTCGTCGGCCGCGGCGGCCGCAGCTAGCTCTTCGGCCGCGGCGGCCATCGCCGCCCGTATCGCCGCCAGATTCTTCTGCGCCGCCTCGTCGGCCGGGTTGGCCGCGACGACGCGCTCGTACGCGGCCAGCGCCTCGTCGAGCCGCCCGAGGCGGCCCAGCGCATAGGCCTGGATGGCCATGGCCGAGAGCAGGTTCGGGTCGCGCTTTAAGAGCCGTAGGGCTATCGTCAGGCTATCGTCGAAGCGCCCCTGTTCGGCCCGCGCGCGAGCCAGGTTGAAGGCGGCTAGCTCGTAGCCGGGGTCCAAGGCCAGCGCCCGTTCCCAGGCGTCGGCGGCCTTGCCCCAGTCGCCCCGCTCGGCCCAGCCCGAGCCCAGCTCGGCCCAGCCCGCGGCCAGGCGCCTATCGGGCGCGCCGGCGCAGGCCGCTAAAAGCGCGCAGAGCGCGGCGCAGAGCGCGACGAAGAGCCCGGCGCGGAGGGCCGCGCCCCGCGCGGCCGTCACCTCTCGTCGAACTCCCCGCCGCAGCCCCGCCCCGTTCATCGACCCAGCACCGTGTTTTCTATGGTCCTGATCTGCGAGCGATAGAGGCTCGTGATATTGGCGCCGTAGTCGGCAATCAGCCGGATCATGTCGCGCGGCGAGTCGTCCTCGTCGTGCCCGTTGATCCGGTCGCCGGCGTCGCCCAGGCCCGGCATGATATAGGCCATCTCGTTCAGGACCGGGTCCATCCAGAGGGTATAGACCGTCATGTTATCGATGGCGCGCACGGCGCGGAGCGCGCCTTTGAGCGCGGAGATGATGTTGAAGCAGCGGATGGACTTAGGCTTTACGCCCAGGTCCAGGATGTACTTGACCACGGTCACCAGGGAGCCGCCGGTGGCGTTCATGGGGTCGGCGAAGATCAGGTCCTTGCCGTCCAGCTCCTCGGGCCTAAAATAGGAGCGGTCCAGGTCCAGGATATATTCCATGGTGGCCTCGTCCTTGGAGTCGTCCCGCTTGATCTTGAAGAGCGCGAAGGGCGTGACGTAGCCGTGGGACGAGTACTCCTGGATCTCCTTGGACATGATGATGGACGGCAGGAGGGCGCCGCGCAGCATCACGCACATCACGGTATTGTCGATCTTGTCGTCCACGTTGGGTATCTTGTGCACCGCGAAGTTCTGTACCGGCGAGGTCACCGGCGTCTTCACGATCAGGTAATTCTTGTTCTCGCTCTTGGCGCCGCCGAAGGCCAGGTTGAAGAGGAGCTCGTAGGCGCGCTGGGTATAGTAGGTGAACTCGTGCCGCGGCGTACGGCTGTCGCGCAGCTTGGCGATGAGCCGGGAGGCCTCGCCGTGGCTCTCGCTCGGGGTCTCGAAGGAGTAGACCTTCATGCGCGGCTCGGCATGGCAGATCTCCTGCATGAGCGTGCCCATCTCGTTATAGAGCTCGATGAGGGCTCCCTCCTCCTTCCGCCGCTCGGAATCCCTGCGCGCGGCGGAGAGCAGGTTGAAGGACAGCATGGCCTTGCGATAGAGGCCGTCCATGCGCTCGAGCATGGCGCGGTCGCCGTCGTTCAAGTATCCGTCCAGATCCTGGGCCTTGAGTATCACCTTATTCATAGCTCCTCCTTACTCGATCGATGGCGGAGGCGCGCGACCGCGCCGGGAACCCGGGGCCGGCCGTGGCCGGAGATCCGCGGGCTTAAAAAAAGGCGGCCATACGGCCGCCGATAGGGTCGGCCTCGCTGTCGGCCGTCCGCGTTCAGTTCCTGCGTAGCACCTCGCCCATGGCCCCGGAGCCTATGCCCACGGCGTTGCCCTCGTCGAAGTCCAGGTGGCACTCCAGGGCGTAGCTCTCGTGGACGCGGCAGACCACGTTCATGAAGACCGCCGCCCGCTCGTCGCCGACCTTGAGGTCCACGAGCTCCTTGTCCTTGACGCCGAAGGCCTCGGCGCTCTTGGGGTCGAAGTGGATATGGCGCTTGGCGATGATGAGGCCCTTGTCCTTCTTGACGGTCCCGGCGGGGCCCTCGATCGTGAAGCCCATGGAGCCGTCCAGCTGGCCGGATTCGCGGGTGGGGCAGCCGGCGACGCCCAGCTTAAAGACGTCGCTCGACAGGATCTCGCACTGGGTCTCCTTGCGCTCCGGCCCCAGGATGCGGACGCCGGCGATGGCGCCCTTGGGGCCGCGTATGGTCACGGTCTCCTCGCAGGCGAACTGGCCGGGCTGCATGAGGTCCTTCATCTTGGTCAGGGCGTGGTCCGCGCCGAAGAGGGCCGCGAGGTCCTCCTTAGAGACGTGGATGTGGCGGTTCGAGAGGTTTACGACGACTTTGGTCTGGGGCACGGTATCTCCTTGAGGCCGGCGAGGCGCATCCGCCGCGGCCGTTTCGATGGGGTCGGGGCGCGCCGATTCGGCGGCTCGCCACGGGGCAGTATAGTACAGGCCGCCGAGCTTGTCGACTCGTCCCCGCCTATCGAGCTCGGCGCGGCCGCCGCTAATCCTCGGCGCGGCCGCCGCTAGCCCTCGGCGCGGCGCGCGTCCACGACTACCAGCTGCGGGGTCTCCACCCCGTTCCAATAGTTGCGGCTCAGCTTGAACGCCAAGTCCAGCTTATCGCCCAGCCTAAAGTCGCGGCCCATGCGCTCGGCCTCGCCCCACCAGAGGGCCGGCCACTTGTGGGCGCCGAAGTCCAGGCTGAGCTTCAGGTGCTGCTTCTCGCCCTTGCCCATGATGTCGGCCGCGAAAAGGGGCACCTTACGCGCCATGAAAACGAGCTGGGGATTGTCCTCGCCGTAGGGTTCGAAGCGGTCGACCAGCTCGGCCAGCTCGGGCCTTAAGTACTCGTGGGGGAGCTCGGCGTCCACCAGGATCTCCTCCTCGCCGTCGTCCAGCTCGGCGGCCGCCAGGTACGCGGCGGCCATGGATCGGAAGCGCTCCCAGCGCTCGGCGGGCATGGAGAAGCCGGCGGCGGCGTCGTGGCCGCCGTAATCGTCGAAGAGCTCGGCGCAATGCTCCAACAGCCCCTTCACGTTCAGGCCGCGGGCGCTCCGGACGGAGCCGACGGCGCTGCCGTCGGGCATGAAGGTGACGGCCACGGCGGGCGCCTTGAAGGTGTCGGCGAAGCGGCTGGCCAGGATGCCGGTGATGCCGCGGTTGATCGCGTCGGAGCCCACGATGACGTGCTTGCCGCCCGAGGCCTCCGCCGCCTCGCGCGCCAGGGGATAGACGGCGTCCCAGCAGCCGCTCCCCAGGGCGCGGCGCTCCTGGTTCAGGGCCAGGAGCCGGTCCGCCAGGGCGGCGCGCTCGGCCGCTTCCTCGGCCAGGAGGAGCTTCACGGCGACCTCGGGCTGGCCCATGCGGCCGGCCGCGTTCAGGACGGGGGTGAGCTGCCAAGCGGCGTCCACGGCGGACAGGCGCTTGCCGCCGCCGCCCTGCCTGGCCACGAGCTCGGCGAGGCCGCGGCGCGGCCGGCGGTTCAGGGCGGCCATGCCCTGGCGCACGAGTATGCGGTTCTCGTCGGCCAGGGGCATGAGGTCGGCCACGGTGGAGAGGGCCACGAGCTGGAGGGCCTCGGCCTCCGACTCGCCGTAGAGCTTGGAGCTCCGGAGCGCGAACGAGATGAAGAGGCTTTCGAAGGCGTCGAGCTCGCCGCCCTCGCCCCGGCCGTACTTGCCCATGCGCGACAGCTCGGCCAGGCGTATGAGGCTGGCTCCGGCCGCCTGGGGTATGAAGCGCGCCGCGTCCTGCCGCAGGTCGTAGGCCTGCACCTCGGCGGCCTTGCCCAGGGCCTTGGCCAGGAGCCGCTTCTGCAGCTCGCCGTCCCAGACGAAGATCTGCCTGTCCTTCAAGAAGGGGACGAGGCGGGTGCGCTCGAGCTCCACCATGCCCGGCACGATGGTCTCGGCGATGCGGCCGGTCTCGACGAGGTTGTCCATCCTGACCGCCTCGACGAGGTAGGCGTCGTTCAGGGGCCGTACGTTCAGGAGGGCGATCTGCTGCTTATAGAAGCCGCTCTTGGCGAAGCGCAGCGCCCAGGACAGCTTGTAGGCCACGCCGCAGCCGGAGAGGTCGCGGAAGGGATAGCCCGAGTCGGGCAGCTTGGGGTCGAGCACGGCCAGGGCCGGCGGCGGCTCGTCGACCTGCAGCACGTGATGGTCCACGACGATGACGTCGAGGCCCAGCTCGGCCGCATGGGCGATCTCGGCGTGGTTGGATATGCCGCAGTCCACGGTGACGATCAGGCTGCCGTACTCGGCGGCGAACTCGTCGACTGCGCGCATGGACAGGCCGTATTTTTCGTCCTCGCTCGGCAGGCGGTAGGCCGGCTCCAGCCCCAGGCCGCGGAGCGCCTCGATGAGGAGCGCGGTGGCGGTGACGCCGTCGGCGTCGCGGTCGCCGAAGACCAGGACCTTCTCGCCCTCCTCCGCCGCCAGGAGCAGGCGGTCCACGGCGTCCTCCATATCCTTGAAGAGGAAGGGATTGCGCAGGAAGCGCGCGTCGTCCTCAAGGTAATAAAGGATCCGCTCGGGCTCCGTCACGCCCCGGCGCGCCAGCACCGAGGCTTCGAGGAGGCTCAGCCCGTAGCGCTCCGCCAGCTCGCGTATGAGCGCCGGGGAGGCGTCGCGCTTGCGCCATCTCATAGCGCGGTGATTTCCTTGATGATAAGGGGAGCGGCGGCCGGGGCCGCGTCGCCCACGGTCAGCGCGGCTTCGATCAAGGGCCAGGCCGCATCCAGCGAAGCCCGGTCCTTGCCGTAGACCTCGGCCACCGTCTGGCCGGCCTCCACCTTGGCGCCCTTCTTGGCCTTGAACACGAAGCCCACGTCGGGGGCCACCGGGTCCACGGTCTTGTTGCGGCCCACGCCCAGGTATACGCCCGCCAGGCCGATCTTGAACGCGTCGATGGAGCCGATATAGCCGGCCTTGAGCGCCTTGAGCTCGCGACGATGGGCCGAGCGGTACGCGCCGTAGAGCGAGAGCATCTTCTCGACGTCGCCGCCCTGGCGCCTCACGTTGGAAAGGAAGAGCTCGTAGGCGCGGCCGGACTCGACGGCGGCGCGGCAGAGCCCCTCGGCCTCGGCCAGGTCCTTGGCCTTGCCGCCGGCCACCAGCATCCAGGCGGTCAGGCGGTAGCTCACCTCCATCAGGTCGGCGGGGCCGCCGCCCTTCAGGCAGTCGATCGACTCCTCCACCTCGAGGAAGTTGCCCACCTTGTCGCCTAAGGGCTCGGTCATGTCGGTGATCACGCCGACGATGCGCTTGCCCATGGCCTGGCCGGTCTTGACCAGGCTCTGGGCTAGGCGCTCGGCGTCCTCGACGCTCTTCATGAAGGCTCCGGGGCCGCTCTTCACGTCGAAGACCAGGGCCTCGGCGCCCTCGGCCACCTTCTTGGACAGGATGCTCGCGGTGATCAGGGGCACGGATTCGACCGTGGCGGTCACGTCGCGCAGCGAATAGAGCTTCTTGTCGGCGGGCACGATGGCGTCGGTCTGGCCGGTCATGGCGAAGCCGTCGGCGCGGATATAGTCGCGGAAGCGCGCCTCGTCCAGGCGCGTCCCGTAGCCGGGTATGCTCTCCAGCTTGTCCAGGGTGCCGCCGGTATGCCCCAGGGCCCGGCCCGACATCATGGGCACGCGGACGCCGCAGGCGGCCGCCATGGGCGCCAGGATCAGCGACACCTTGTCGCCCACGCCGCCGGTGGAATGCTTATCGACGAAGGGCCCCTCGAGGCCCGACAGGTCCATGACGCTGCCCGAGCGCAGCATGAGCTCGGTCAAGTCGGCCGTCTCGCGGAAGCTCATGCCGCGGAAGAACACGGCCATGAGCCAGCTGGACACCTGATACTCGGGTATCTCGCCCGAGACGTACCCGGCTACCATGAAGGCGATCTCCTCGCGCGAAAGCTCCTGCCCGTCCCGCTTCTTCATTATGACGTCTACGGCTCTCATATCGGCTCCTTATGCTAGTTATATTCTAGTAACGTATATACAATCATCGCGCGGCCCCGCGCGGCCACGCGCGGCCGAGGCCGCGGCCGCGGCGGCCCCGACGCTCCCCGGCGGCCGCCGGGCCCGCTCACAAGAGGCCGCTCTCGAGGGTCCTAAGCCGCCCGTGGGCCACCTTGGACGCCAGGTCCAGGCCGATGGCCCGCAGGGCCGAGAGCTCGGCGCGGCCCAGGCCCGCGCGGCGGCTGATGGGCTCGTCGGGCGAGGCGGCCAGGGCCAGCCAACGCGCCGCGCCGGCCGGCAGCTCCACGAGCGGGCCCCGCTCGGCCTCGGCGGCGGCGCAGCGCCCGCAGACGAAAGCCCCCGCGCGGCGGGAGTACCAGCATAGACCATCGGCCGGGCTTTGGCCAGCGCAGCGGGAGCAGTCGGCCGGATCGGGGAGCATGCCCGCCATGGCCGCCGCGCGCAGGCAGAAGCCGGCCAAGGCACCGTCCACGGCCGCCCGCGCGCCCGCCTCGTCGCGCGTAACGGCCTCGTCCAGGGCTAAAAGTAGCGAGCGGCACAGGGCCAAGCCCCCGGCCCAGTCGCCGCCGAAGCCCTCGGTGGCTATGGCTAGCTCGCTGACCAAGGACGCCGCCCCGAGCGCCGGCAGGGCGGCGCGGACGCCGGCGTGGTCGAGCTCGACGTCGAAGTCGCTCAGCTTCGTAAGGCCCCGACCCGGATCGCGATAGAACCAGGCCCGGCCTTCGTGCCAGGGCGAGGCCAGGGAACGTAGCTTGCTCTTGGCCCCGCCGAAGGCGAAGGCGTCGACCAGGCCCTCCTCCGCGGACAGCATGGTCACGATGCGGTCGCCCGAGGGGCCGTCCTTGGCGCGGAGGATGAGGGCGTAGACGCTGCCGGTTCGGGTCGCCATGGGCTAGCGAGTATCCCGCCCGGCGGCGCGGGCTGTCAAGGCCGGCGCTTTACGCCGGGCGCCCGCGTCGTAGTATACTGGCGGCGGCTCGGACGGCGCGATCGGCGTCGCCGGCGCATATCAGCCCTAGGAATCGGAGGGACTATGGTATTCGTAGCTTTAGGCTTGGGCGGCCTGGCCGTCCTGCTCGCGTTCTTCGCCAAGAAACAAGGCGGCAAGGCCTACGCCATGCAGCTGACCGAGACCGTCGCGGCGGCCGAACTCGTTCGCCAGGCGGACGAGGTCGCCAAGGAGATCGGGGCCGGCTCCTTTACCAAGGCCGCCGAGCTCAAGGGCACGGTCGAATGCGCCGCGCCCCTGACGGCCGAGATGTCGGGCGCGCCCTGCGTCTGGCATCGCTCCGTGGTGACGCGCGACTACGAGGAGAGCTATACCGAGCGCGACGCCGACGGCAAGACCCGGACGGGCACCCGCCGCGGCTCGGAGCAGGTCTCGGCGAACGAGCGGCGCGCGGCCTTCTACGTCCGCGACGAGAGCGGCGCGACCTTAATAGACCCCGAGGGCGCTACCGTAGACGGCGAGCGCGTCCTCTCCCGCTACGAGCGGGATTTGTCCGGGCCGTCCGTGCAGGTCGGGGCCTTCCGCTTGAACCTCGGCCCCCTAGGCGGCGGACGGCGGACCCTGGGTTATAAATTAGAAGAATGGGCCCTGCCGGTGGGCGCCCGCGTCTACGTCCTGGGGGAGGCGCGCGACGACGAGGGCCGGCTACGCGTGGCCAAGCCCGGTTCGAAGGGCCTGCCGTTCATCATCTCGCGGAGGAGCGAAGAGGAGCTCGTGAAGGCCGCCAAGGGCGGCTCGCTCGCCTTGAACGTCGCCGCCGCCGTCGTCGCCCTCGGGGCGATAAGCTTGGCGGTCCTGAGCCTGATCGGCGTTCTGTAAGGCGATAGCGGCCGCCAAGCCGCGCGGCGGCGCGCGGCCGCGGAGAGCCGGCGCGTGGCGGCCAAGCCGCGCGGTCGCGGAGAGCCGTGCGGCGGCGCGCGGCCGCGGACAGCAGACTCGGCCGCGGACAGCAGACTCGGCGGCGGAGAGCCGGCGACGGACGATCGTGAGATCGGCCGCCGCCCCTCTCGAGATGCGCCTATAGCCGGTAGCGCACGCCTAGGCCGCCGGAGCCCATGAACTCGGTGGCCGGGAAGATATAGAGCCCGAAGCCGAGCTCCAAGAACAGCTCGATAGGCGCGGTCGCGAAACGATAGTTCAAGCCGAAGGGGATGCGTATGCCGATGGCCGGCGTCTCGCTGCCTACGGCCACCTGGGCTCCCAAGCCGACGAAGGGCACGATATCCTGCCCCTCGATGACCAGGGCGCCGGGAAAGGCCTGCTCATAATTTCCCTGCAGGACGACGGTCACCGACTCCCTCGGCCCCGAGAAATCCCAGGCGGCCTTGAAGTCCAGCCAACTGGTCCGCGCCAGGTCCAGGCCCACGGAGACGCCCGTGGGCTGCCCCAAGAAGACGCCGAGGCCCAGTTGCGTCGGGGCCGCCCAAGCCGCTAGCGCGGCCAGCGTCAACGCGGCCGCAAAGGCGATTCGCTTCATTCGATAGACTCCTTGCGTTCCGCCGCCGGGGCTCCACACGGTCCCCGCGGCGCTGGTATAGTAGCACGGTATGTTGACGAACCACCACTGCCACAGCGAGTTCTGCGACGGCAAGGCGAGCGCGGCCGAGATGGCCGCCGCCGCCGCCGCCGCCGGCTTCGAGATCCTGGGCTTCAGCTCCCACGCCCCCCTGCCCTTCGCCGCCGAATGGACCATGGACGCCTCGCGCCTGGGCGACTACGCCGCGACCGTCAGGGAGCTCGGCGAGCGCTATCGGGTGAAGATGGCGCTGCTCCTCGGCCTTGAAGTCGATTATATCGACGGTTTGTGCGGGCCGGCGGACGGCCGATTTAACGGCCTCGGCCTGGATTACGTCGTGGGATCGGTACACCACCTACGGCCGGCGGCCCTGGGCGAGGAGCCCCTCTCTACCGTCGACGGCCCGCAGGAAGGCTTCGACGCGCTGATAGCCAGGGGCTATGCGGGCGACGCCCTGGCAATGGTCGAGGATTACTACGCGACCTTGGCGCGCGCCGCGCGCGCGGGCGGCTTCGACATCCTGGCCCATTTCGACCTCGTCAGGAAGAACAACCCCGGGCGCAGCCGCTTCCGCGAGGACGCCCCGCGCTATAAGGACGCGGCCATGGTCGCGGTGGACGCGCTGGCCGACGGTGAGCTTATCGTGGAGATCAACACCGGCGGCATGGCCAGGGGCAAGACCCTAAGCCCCTATCCGGAGCTCTGGATCCTCAAGGAGCTCAGGGCGCGGGGCGTCGAGGTCTGCTTAAACTCGGATGCCCACGCGCCCGCCCACCTGACCGCCCATCGGGACGCGGGGCTGAGGGCGGCCGTCGAGGCCGGCTACGAGCGCTTCTGCGTCATCGGGGCCGAAGGCCGTTTCTTCGCCCCGGTCGAGTAGGCCGACGGCGGGGCGACGGCCCGGGGGCTAGCGGTTGCGGCGCTCCTCGCTCTTTTGGCAATCGATGCACATGACCGCGTAGGGCAGGGCCTCGAGCCGTTCCTGGGGGATGCGCTTGGAGCACTTCACGCAGACGCCGTAGCGGCCCTGCTGGATGCGGACCAGGGCCGCCTCTATGGAGCGCAGGCGCTTAACGTCCTGCGAGCCGAGGGCCTCGAGCATCTTGCGATCGACGTCGTCGGAAGCCACGTCGGCGAAATCCTTGGGATCCATCTCCTCGACGATGGCGCGGAAATCCTGGTTGGCGGCTACGAGCTTGTCGAGGATCTCCTGCTTCATCGAGGTAAGCGACTCGCGCATCGCTTCGGTGAACATCTTCTCCATGGGGACCCTCCTATTGCCTTTCATGCATGCGTATGCGGCCCCGTCCGGCCATCGCGCCGGGGGGCGCCTCACTATTCATAGCTACTCGCGCGCTGTCAAGCCCGCCGCGAGCGCCGCGCCCACGAGGTTGACACTGGCGCGGATGGCCCGTACTATTATAACGCTTCGGGCGCGCGCCGCAATGCGCCAGCCCGCAAATTCCAGCTGGAGGCATCGTGGCAAAAGAAGAAGCCATAGAGGTAGAGGGCGTCGTTCGTGAGGCCCTCCCTAACACCATGTTCCGCGTAGAGCTCAAGAACGGCGGACACCTCATACTCGCCCATCTGTCGGGCAAGATGCGCAAGCACTACATCCGCATCGTCCCCGGCGACACCGTCAAAGTGGCCCTCTCGCCCTACGACCTTTCCCGCGGCCGCATCATCTACCGCGAGCGCTGATCGGCCCCCTTCAGCAGCACCCACGTAGCCCCGCTTCCTCCCTGCGATCGGTCCGGGTGGCCGTGCCTGCCGGCCTCCGGTCGTCGCTCGAGCCATCGCTCGACGAGGCGGCCGAGCACCGCCTCCCCCTGAGAATGCAGGCCTTTGCCGTGGACGATCAGGACCTTGGCGCAACGCCTGGCCCCGGCGTCCCGGAAGAAGGCGGCTAAGGCCGACTCGGCCTCGGCGGCGGTCATGCCGTGCAGGTCCAGGACCGCGTCCGTAGGCATCGCGTCGATTTCCTTCCAGCTCAGCGGCCGGGGCCGTTCGGCCTCGTCGGCCTCGGCTATCGCCGGGTCGACGCCGTAGCGCTCGAGCCATAGCTCCTGTAAGCGACGGGCGCGGGGAACGCCGCCCGTCGCCGCGTTCCCCGCGGCCGCGCCTGGGCCGGGGCCGGGGCCGGCGCCTGGACCAGGACCGGCGCGGCCTGATCGTCCGTCCCGATTCGGGCTCGCGCCCTTTCCGTTCCGGGAGGCGCGCTCGTCCCTGCCTCCCGTCACGCGCTCCCATTCTTCCATGATCTCGCCGAAGTCCATACGGATTCCTTCCGGGGGTCGCGGGGGGGCTTCCCAAGCCGCGCTACGGGCCCTCCCCGCCGAAGACGGCGTGCTCCGCCCGTAGCCAGGCGCTCCTACCGTCGTCGAACAGGGCCAATAACCATGCGCCGCCGCGGCGGGTTACGGTGAACGCGCTCCCCGGGGCCACGCCGAAGGGCGTCGCGGCGCGGTCGTCGGGCGCCGAACGGAGCGCGTCGGCGGCGACCACGCCCCGCGGCGCGGCGCGTTCATAGCATGAAACGGCGGCGAGGGCAAGCGAACCCAAGGCAAGCGCCGCGGCCAAGGCGGTCGCCAGGCGCCGGGTCCCCCGGGCGCGCCCTCGCTCGGATCGCCCCCGGCCGGTCCAGGCGCTCGCCAGGGCGGCCGCGAGCCCCGCCGCCGCGGCCGCCAAGGGATAGCCCGGCGCCGGCCAACGCTCGGCCTTCGGCGGGGCCAGGCCGAAGGCGGCCGAGCCGAGCCCGATGAGCTCGCGGGAAAGCGGATGGGGCCAGGGGCCCCGCGAGATTCGGAGCGCCTCGGCCAGGCCGGCGAGCCCCCGGCCTTCGGCCATCAAGGCGGCGGCCCGGCGCGGCGCGGCCGGGACGGTCGTATCCGAGGCCAGGGCCGCGAGGCGCGCGGCTATCTCGGGTCCCGGCGCCCAGCTCCGGAGCTCGGCCGGAGCGACGGTCAGGGAGACAGGCCGCGCCTGGGCATTCACGACCCTGCCGGAGCGCGTATCCAGCCAGTAGTAGGGCTCCAAGGAGATCGTATACGAGCCTGCCGCCGCCGCGACGAAGGAATAGGACGCCGTCACCCGCCCCGATAGGCCGAGCTCGGCATCCGGGCCCTCCGCCAAGGACCAGCTACGCTCGACCTCCCCTACTCGAACTAACTCGACGACGCCGCCTTCGGGCGCCTCGACGCGTAGTCTCGGCGGCAGGGCGTGCAGTACCGAGCCCGAGCCGGCCGCCCAGGCTTCGATGAACGCGCGCTCGCCGGGCGCTACGCCGCGATCCCCGTCCGGCGCCGCGATGCCGACGCGCCAAGACCCGAGCGCCCTCGTGAGCTCGGCACGCCCCGGCGGCGGCGACAGGGTCAGCGAGCGAGGCGCGACGACGAGCCGTCCCCGCTCGCGCTCGACCGCGAGCTCGGGCAGGTCTATGCTCCCCGGCGCGTCCCCGACGAGCCAGAATCCGCGCCCGTCTATCCCGCCGCTCGCGTCGAGCAGTAGGGCCCCGGGCGCCGAACGCGGCCGGGCCGCCGCCGCCTCGCCGCGCTCGTCGAGCGCGGAGACGAAGGTCGGCATATAGGCGTAGGCCGTTTCGGGCAGGCGGTAGCGCCCCCGCCCGACGGGCGGCTCCGCGCTCGGCTCGGCCGGGACCTGCAGGCCGAAATCGCCGAGCGCCGTCCTCCGGCCGCCCGCGACCACGCCTAAGCCTCCGAGCTCGACGTAGCCGGGGTCGAGCGCCGTAAAACGTAGTTCGATCGACGCGCCGTCCGCCGTGGGTTTTATCGTATATCCTAGATACTCCGCCGGCCCCGCCACGCTCGGCTCCTCGAGTCCCAGGCGGGACGCGTCCTGCCCGGGCAAGTCTATGGTCAGCGTAAAGACCTCGCCGACGCGCGGCTCCGGCGGCATGACGCGGACGCCGTAATCGAGCGCCTGGGCCCAAGCCGAACCCAGGCAGGCCAGCGCCCAAGCCGCGGCCGCCAGGCCGCGAAGCAGGGCGACGGCGCCGCGGGGCCGGAGGCCGCTCAATGGTCTACCCCGCCGTAGACGCCGGCGCCGCCCAGGCGATACACGCCCTTCTCCTGCTTAGACGACAGGCTAAAGACGGCGGACGCGCCGCCCTGCCCCTTGAATTCGGCGCGGGCCTGCTCCAGATCGGCGTCGCTCCTGAACGAAGACGAAGCCTCCAAGGCCAGCTCATAGCCGCGAGCGCTTTCGAGCTGAGCCGGCCTGAGCTTCAAGGCCTCTTTAAAGGCGTCGCCGGCCTCCGCGTAGCGGCCGCCCTCGTAATGAATAACGCCGAGATTATGCCAAGCGGCCGCGGCCAGGCCCGGGTCCGAAGCCGCCGCGGCCAGGGCGTAATATCCCTCGGCCGGTTCCGCCTCGCCGAGGGCGTAGAACGCGTTCGCCAGGTTATACGCGTTGACGCCGCCCAGGGCGTCCGGACCGAGGTCCATGTACCTGGCTAAGGCGCCATGCACGAGGCCGCGCTTGAAGTCGGCGTTGGCGCGCAAGGTATCGAGCCCGTCGCCGAGGCGGGCGCAGGAGCCCGAGCCCAGGCTTAGCCAGACGGCCAAGGCGGCCGAGGCGGCCTTGCGCCCCCTCCCTCGCGCGCCCGAAGGCGAAGCGCGGGGCGGCGCCGTCAAGGCCGCGCCGAGCCCCAAGCAGAGCGCGGCGGCGAGGTAGAGCCAGGCCGATGCGCCGCCCGTCCTGCGGACGATACGCCGCGATCCGGCGCCGGCGCCGTGCTCCTCCAGGATGGCCGCGAGGGCGGCGAAGGCGCCCGGATCGGAGAGCCCGACGAAGCGTCCGCCGGAGGCGCGCGCCAGGTCCTCCAAGCCCGCCCGATCCATCGCCACCGCGACCCGCTCGCCCCGGGCGTCGAGCAGGGGGCGCCCGTCCTCGTCGTAGACGGGGGACGGCGCCTCGCCGCCGACGCCGACGAAGACCAGCCGGACGCCCGCCTCGGCCAGGCGCCGCGCCTCTACGCGCGCCCGCCCGCCGGTATCGGCGCCGTCGGTCAGCGCGACGATCATGAGCGAGGCGCCTTCGGCGGGCTTCCCGAGCTCGCGCAGCGCGAGCCCCAGCTCCGAGCCGGGGGCGTCGCTCAATCCCGGCCCGAGCCAGGCCAGCGCCGCCTCGAAGGCCGCCTCGTCGTAGCTGAAGGGCGACAGGGAGGCCACGGCACCCTTGAAGGCATGCAGGCTCCAGCTCATGGATGAAGAAACGGAGCGCAGGCGCCGGGCCAGGCGTAAGGCGGCCTCGAGCCGCGTCGCTTCGCCTTGATCGCGGGCCAGCATCGAGTTGGACACGTCGACGAGCAGGGCTACGCGGGCTTCGCCGACCAGCTCGGACTCGTTCCGCCGGCCGCCCAGGCCGCCCAGGGCCGCGCAAAGGCAGAGCCAAGCCGCCGCGAAGGCGTAGGGCGCCGCGCGCCGCCTGCGGCCATAGAGCGCTCGCGGCGGGGAAGCGGCCGCCGCGAGCCGCGCGGCGCGCGCGGCTTCGACGATCAGGTAGGGGATGGCCAGGGCCGCCAGGAGGGGGGCCGCCCGCCCCCAGTCGAGCGCCGTCATACCACGCCTCCCAACGCGAAGCGCCGAACGGCGTAGGCTAGGGCCAGGCACGCCAAGGCGAGGCCGGCGAGATAGCGATCCAGGTAAATACGGCGTAGGCGCGGAGGCTTACGTTCATCGGCGCCCAGGCCCGCGGCCGCGCCGGCCTGATCCAAGGCCCCGGCGAGCCCCTTGCCGTCGACGGCGAATAGATAGATACCGCCGCCCGCCGCGGCGAGCGCCTTCAAGGCGGCTTCGTTGAACTCGCTACGATAGAAACCCTCCAGGCTCTCGCCGCTCTTCGGATCGCGGTAGGCTATGGGCGCGTCGCCCTGCGCCCCTACGCCCACCACGACGAGCCCGACGCCGTAGCGCGCGGCGGCCGCCGCCGCGTCCTCGGGATGCACGGCGCCGACGTTATCCTCCCCGTCGCTCATGAGTATGATAGCCTTACGGGGCGCCGAGCCGGCCAAGACGTGGCGCAGGGCCAAGGCCAGGCCCTGGCCTATGGCCGTCGCCTCGCCGTAGGAGCCCGGCTGGACGGCGCCGAGCGCGTAGCGGACGAAATCGTAGTCCGTCGTAGGCGGCGCCAGCAGCACGGCGGAGTCGCCGAAGCCCACGAGGCCGACGGCCGCCCGCCCCTCGCCGCGCTCGAGCAGCTCGCCGACGGAGCGGACCGCGGCGGCCAGGCGGGTGGGCTCGACGTCCATGGCGGCCATGCTCGGCGACAGGTCGAGGGCGAAGACGAGATCGACGGCGGGGCGGCCGGCCGCGGCGACCGGCTCCGTCCTGACCGGCCCGGCCGCGGCCGCCGCGACGGCCAGATACGCCGCCGCGCCGAGGGCCGCGCCGAGGTAGTACGCCAGCCTAGGCGCGAGCGGGAGCGATACGTCGGGCTTGCCTCCCCAGGGGAAGAGCGGCAGGGCGTAGCCGAGCCTCCCGCGCCGCCGCGCCGATCGATACCAAAGCCCGTAGGCGAGGGCCGCCAGGCCCAGGAGCAGGGCCGCCGGGCGTTCTAAGCTAAGCATCCGGCCCTCCCGCCCGTCTCGGGGCCTTGGGCGCGTACGCGGCGTCGAGGCGCTCGGCCAGCTCCTCGGCCAGCTCGAGGGCCGCCGTGAGCTCGCCGCCGCCCAGGCCGCCGAAGCGCAGATAGTCCCCCGCCAGGAGGAGGGCGGAGGCCTCGGGCAGGATCGGGGCGGCGAGCGTCGACTCGGGCAGGGCCGCCACCTCCCCGGCGCAGAGCGCCTCGAAATTCAGGCCGGAGCGCGCGGATAAGAGGCGCCGCAGGGCGCGGCAGAGCAAGGCCCAGGCCTCGGGTCCGTCGCCGCCGCGCTCGCGTATGAACGCCAGGCGGGCGTTGAAATCGCGGCGCACCCGCGAAAAGGCCCAGCCGGCTAAGAGGCGTCGGAACCAGGGCAGGCCGAAGAGCGCTACGGCCACCGCGGCGGCGGCGGCGAACAGGAAGACGCCGCCGGCCAGGTACAGGCGGCGCCTAAAGCCGGGCGGCTCCCGCTGAGGCAGGGGGCGGGGCGGCTCGCGCCCGAAAGCGGCCAAGGCCGAGGCCGCCTCGACCGTAATCGCGGGGAAATCCAGCCCCCCGATGCCTATCGGCGGGAGCGCCGACGGACCGGGCCGCCACGCCGCGAAGCGGACGATCAGCGCCGGCCGGCCGCGACGTTCGCCGAGCTCGGCCGAAAGGATCTTGGGCAGGCCCGGGCCCGGCTCGGGGAAGTCGCTACGCCTGACCGACTTCAGCTCCAGCCCCGCGGCGTCGAAGAACGCGACGGCTAGCGCCTCCTGTCCCACGAAATACGTCGTAGGTTCGAATTCGACGGCTAACACCCGCGACTGGGCCCCGACCCGGACGCCGCCCGCCGCGAGGACTGCTAAGGCGGCCAGGGCTAGGCCGCCGCGGAGCGGACGCCGCGTCATGCACGCCTCCTGGGGCGGCTAAAGAAACGCACCAGGGCCAGCGCCAGGTCGTCGTCCGCCCCGAGCTCCAGGTAGGGCGCGCCGGCGGCGGCCAAGGCCGCCAGGAGCTCGAGGCGGCGGCTCTGCCCCGCCCGCTCCCGGGCGCGGCGATAGGGCGCGGAGCGGCCGAAAGCCAGGCTCGGCGCGCCGGATTCGGCGTCGACGGCCCTGACCAGGAGGCGCGGCAGCCACGCCGTCTCGTCCGCGTCCCGCATTACCAACGCGGCCAGGTCGTGACGCCGCGCGGCCATAGCCAGGGGCAGCTCGTAGCCGCGGCAGAAAAAGTCGCTCACGACGACGACGAGGCTCCTACGCTTTAAATAGGAAGCGGCCGCCGTCAGCGCGCCGGCCAGGTCCGAGCCGCGACCGTCCCCGCGGCGCCCCTCCAAGGCCCGCTCCGACAGGGCCATGGCGGCCCGTTCGCCGCCGGCCGGCGCCCGATGCTCCAAGGCGCCGCCGCCGAAGAAAAGCGCCCCGACCGACGCCCCGTTCCCGGCGCAGGCATGGGCCAAGAGCGCCGCCGCCAAGGCCGCGCGCGAGGATTTGCCGCCCGCCGGGCCGTAGTCCATGGAGGCCGATTCGTCCACGATCAAGTAGACCGAGAGCGATCGGTCGTCGACGTAGGTCTTGAGATAGGGGCGCCCGAGCCGCGCGGTGGCGTTCCAGTCGATGCGGAGCGCGTCGTCGTCGACCTGGTATTCGCGAAGCCCGTCGAAATCCATGCCGCGCCCCTTGAAGGACGAGCGGAATCCGCCCGTCTCCAGCGCCCGGGATAGGGCCTGGGACGAAAGGACCAGCCTCCGCATGCGGCGCTTGCGCTCCTCGAAATCCATTAGGGTACGGCCACCGCCTGGAGGACGCCCTTGATGACGGCCTCGGGCCCCACCCGTTCGGCCTCCGCCTCGTACGAGAGCACGATGCGATGCCGGAGCGCGGCGGGCGCCGCGCGCTTGACGTCGTCGGGCAGGACGAAGTCGCGGCCGTCTAGGAAGGCGCCGGCGCGCGCGGCCCGATACAGGGCTAGGCTGGCGCGCGGGCTGGCGCCGTACTCTACGTAGCGCCTGAGCTCCCGCAGGGCCTGCGAAGGCTTGTCCTTGTCGCCGGGACGGGTCGCCCGCACGATGGCTACGGCGTAGGCCGCGGCGTCCCTCTCGAAGCGGACGCTCCGGACGGCGGAGCGCAGGAGCCCGACCTCGCCGTCGGCCAAGACGCGCGGCACCTCGGCGGCCGCGGCTGACCCGAAGGCGGTTGGGCCGCCGGAGCCGGCGCGCCGCGGGCCGGCCGGTTCGCGGTCGGCGTTGCCGAGCACGACCTCCAGCTCCTCGGCCTCGTCCGGATAGTCGATCAGGAGCTTCAGCATGAAGCGGTCGAGCTGGGCCTCGGGCAGGCGGAAGGTGCCCTCGTGCTCGATGGGATTCTGCGTCGCCAAGACGAAGAAGGGCGATGGCAAGGCTAGGCCCGCGTCGCCCATGGTCACCTGACGCTCCTCCATGGCCTCGAGCAGGGCGGACTGGACCTTCGCCGGCGCCCGGTTGATTTCGTCCGCGATCACGATATTGGCGAAGACGGGACCCGGCCGCGGGATGAAGCGGCCGGCGCCCGCGTCGTAGAACAGGGTGCCGGTAATGTCGCCGGGCAGGAGATCGGGCGTAAACTGTATGCGCTTACAGGACAGGCCGGCGGCCGCGGCGAAGCTACGCACCGCCAGGGTCTTGGCCAGGCCCGGCACGCCCTCCAGGAGGACGTGCCCGTCGGAGACGAAGGCGGCCAGCATGCCGTCGACGAGCTCGCGCTTACCCACGATCCGCGTCGCGACGGCCGCGCGTAGCTTGGCGATGAGCTCGGTCGCCCGTTCGAAATCGGCCGCTTTATCCTGCGTTCCCATGGAGCCTCCGCTCGTCGCGCCCCGGACGGCGCGGGTTCGAATCGCTTCGGCGCCATGCCGGCGCCGCCTCCCATACTATAGCCGGCCGCCTAGCTAGGCAAGCGCGAAGCGCGACCGCGTCGACCCGCCGCCTCGCCCTGCGGCCGCGCGGGCGGAAAGGCCAGAATGCGGGGCCGGAATGGGCGGGCGGAATGGGCGGCCGGAATGGGCGGCCGGAATGCGCGGGCGCGGCTAAATATACCTATTGATATATATATTTTTATATATTACACTGCGCCGACCGAACCAAGGAACAAGGAGCGAACCATGGCGCGATACATCATCGTCGGCGGCGTGGCCGGCGGCGCCTCGGCCGCGGCCAGGCTGCGGCGGCTGGACGAAACGGCCGAGATCATCCTCATCGAGCGCGGCGACTACATCAGCTACGCCAACTGCGGCCTGCCCTACTACGCCGGCGGCGTCATCGCCGAGCGCGACCGGCTTTTCGTCATGACCCCGGAGAAATTCAGGGCCTGGCTGAACGTGGAGGTCCGTACCGCGACCGAGGCCGTCGGCTTCGACGCCCGGGCCAAGACGATCCGGCTCCGCGAGCTGCGGAGCGGCGCCGAGTCGACCGAACGCTACGACGCCCTCATACTCTCGCCCGGCGCCGAGCCCATCAAGCCGCCCATACCCGGCATCGAGGGCGAGGGCATCTACACGATGCGCTCCGTACCCGACGTCGACGCCGTTAAGAAAAGGATCGACGAGACGCGCCCGGAGCGGGCCGTGGTCATTGGCGGCGGCTTCATTGGCCTAGAGATGGCCGAGAACCTGCACGAGCGCGGCGCCTTCGTCACCGTCGTCGAGGCCTTGGATCAGGTGATGAACGTCCTGGACTTCGAGATGGCCGCCATGGTCCACCAGCAGCTCAAGGCCAAGAACGTCGAGCTCTACCTGGGCGACGCGGTCAAGGCCTTCGAGCGGCGCGGGAGCCGCGTCGTCGTCAGGCTCGCCTCCGGGACGGAGCTCCCGGCCGATATCGTCATCCTGTCCATCGGCGTGAGGCCGGATACCGCCTTCGCCAAGGATTCGGGCGTCGCCTGCGCCCCGAACGGCGCGATACTAGTAGACGAGCGCATGGCCACGAACCTGCCGGGGGTCTACGCCCTGGGCGACGCCGCGGCTTTCATGCATCCGGTACTCAAGAAACCCATGGGCATCCCGCTCGCCGGCCCGGCTAATAAGCAGGCCCGCGTCGTCGCCGACGCCGTCGTCAAGGGGGCCGCGTCGACCCGCGTCTGGAAGGGCGCGATCGGCACCAGCATAGCCAAGGTCTTCGATATCGGCGCCGCCTCGACCGGCTTGGCCGAGAAGACCCTGGCCGCGGCCGGCATCCCGGCGGCGAGCCTGGTCACCCACGGCTCCAGCCACGCCGGCTACTACCCCGGCGCCTTGCCCCTGACCATCAAGACCGTCTTCGACCCGGCCAGCGGCCGGCTCTACGGCGCCCAGGTCGTCGGCTACGACGGCGTCGACAAGCGCATCGACGTGTTGGCGGAGGCCGTCCGCCGCGGCGCCTCGGTCGTCGAGCTCGCCGAATTCGAGCATGCCTACGCCCCGCCCTTCTCCAGCGCCAAGGACCCGGTGAACATCGCGGGCATGGCCGCGGAGAATCTGCTGGCGGGCCTCAGCCGCGTCGCCCGATACGGGGAGGTATCGCGGCTCAAGGACGAAGGCGCGTTCCTCCTGGACGTGCGCAGCGCCGAAGAATTCGGCCTGGGAACGATTCCGGGCGCCGTTAACATACCCATCGATCGCCTACGCGATCGCCTCGCCGAGATCCCCCGCGACCGCGCGATCTTGGCCTTCTGCGGCGTCGGCCTCCGCGGCTACCTAGCGGAGCGCATCCTACGGCAATCGGGTTGGACCGAGGTGTACAATCTCTCCGGCGGCTATAAGACCTGGGAGCTGGCCAGCGAGCGGCAGTCGAACACCGGCGTTTACCAGCCGGGCATGGCCGGCATCCAAAACGCGGCGCGCCCCGCGGCCTTGTTGGCCGAGACCTACGGCGAAGGCTCGGGCATGCCCGAGCATCTGGCGCGCGCCTCGGATCAGGTCGTTCGGGTGGACGCCTGCGGCCTGCAATGCCCCGGCCCCATCATGCGGCTCAAGCAGGAGAGCGATAGGCTGCCGCCCGGCGGCCGCGTGATACTCTCGGCCACCGACCCCGGCTTCGCGCGCGACGTCAAGGCCTGGGCCAATATGACCGGCAACCGCCTGGTATCGGTAGAGGCCTCGAACGGGGTCGTCACCGCCGTCGTCGAGAAGGGCGAGGGCAAGAAGGCCGTCGCCGGCGGCCAGGCCATGGACGGCGTTACGCTCATCGTCTTCAGCGACGATATGGACAAGGCCTTGGCCAGCTTCGTACTCGCCAACGGCGCCGCCAGCGCCGGCAAGAAGCCGACCATGTTCTTCACCTTCTGGGGCCTCTCGGTCCTGAAACGCCGCAAGAAACCCGCGGTTAAAAAGGACCTCATGGGGCGGATGTTCTCCATGATGCTGCCCGCCCACCTGGACGACCTGTCGCTATCCAAGATGAACTTCGGCGGCCTAGGCGCGCTCATGATGAGGGGCCGCATGAAGGCCAAGCGCGTCGACCAGCTAGACGCCATGCTGGCGCAGGCCCTGCGCGCCGGCGTCCGGCTCGTAGCCTGCCAGATGAGCATGGACATCATGGGCGTGGCGCGGGAGGAGCTGATCGACGGGGTGGAGATCGGCGGCGTGGCGACCTATATGGAGGCCGCGAGCCAGGCGAACGTCAACCTGTTTATCTAGGTCGATGACTCCCCGGCGGCGTCCCCCTCCGTTCCGGAGGCGTCGCCGCCGGCGGAGGCGTCGCCGCCGGCGGAGGCGCCGCCGGCCGGGCCGCCCGAGCCCTCGGCCGCCTTGCGCGCGGCTTCCTCGGCGGCCAGTTTCTGGGCTCGCGACACGGCGCGCACGTAGATATAGTAGTCGTTATCCAGTTCGTAGAAGCCGGGGATATGGCCGATGGTCTGGAATCCGTTCGTGTTGAAGAATTCCGCCCCGAGCGAGGCCTCTTTCGTACGCGAGGTCTCGACGCGGAGCACGGCATAGCGCTCCTTGACCAGGATGGCCTCTTCCAGGAGCTCGAGGAGCCGAATCCCGACGGCGCTCGAGCGATAATCGCGCCCTACCACGAAGCTATGGACGTCATAGGTGTATTCGGTGTTCGGCGAGCGATAGTACAGGCAGTACCCGGCCAGCGTGCGGCCGTCGCGGAGCTCGATAAGCTCGTAGGGCTTACCCGGATTGAGCTTCCAGGTCTCGAGGGCCTCTTTGAGGATATCCAGCTCAATATCCTTGAACGCCCCGGTTTCAAGGGTTAGTAGTTCGTACTCACGTATGTTGATCACGCCGTAATCCTTGATTTTCTCAGGAAGCCTGAGTTTTTAATTGAATACACGCTATAATAAACCGCTCATGCGGAATAATCTAGCGTAATCGAGCCGATTTCAAAACTCGCGCGGCTTTAGCCCCTATCCGCGACCTCATACGGCGACCGAGACTTTATTTTCGGGCGCTTTGCGCCGACAATTAAGCGATAGCAGCATGTTCGACGCGGCGCCTGAAGCGCCACGGGCAAGGATGGTCTATAGTGACGCACTACACGCTGGCAAACGCCGACATCGTTTCCGGCATCGGCATACGGAACAAGTCATCCGTCGCGGTATCGGGCGACAAGCTGGCCGAAGCCGCCCAGGGCCCGAAGATCGACCTCAAGGGCGAGTCCTACGTCTACCCCGCCCTGATCAACGTACATGATCACATGCGCGGCAACTACGTCCCGCGCGTAGGCCCCCCCAAGGGACGTTTTTACCTGAACTGGTCGTTCTGGGACGCCGACTTAAAATCCTCCAAGGTCTATGAGGAGCGGGCCAACCTCGGCGTGGAGACGATGTATTTCCTCTCGGCGTATAAGAATCTCTTTTCAGGCGTCGCCACGGTCAACGACCATTTCCCGCACGAGATCAACGACCCGTACATACCGTTCCTACCGATTCGCGTTATAAAGGAATATTCCTTGGCGCACGAGTGCTCCTCCTACGACTTAAAATGGGGCAAGGGCGTCGAAATAGAGCATGCGCAGGCGGTTAAGAACGGCTGGCCCTTCATAACCCACCTGGAGGAAGGCTTCGACGCCGAGGCCCAGGACGGCATCGCCGCGCTCGAGAGGCTCGGCTGCCTGACCGAGCACGACTTGTTCATCCATTGCATCGGTTTCTCCGACGAGGATATCGCCAAGACCGCCCAGGCCGGCGCCTCGGTTTCATGGTGCCCCGCCTCGAACTTGTTCATGTTCAACGTCACCTGCAAGATACGCAAGCTCCTCAAGGCGGGCGTCAACGTGGCCATCGGCACGGACAGCACGCACACCGGCTCGGTCAACCTCCTGGCCGAGATGCAGTTCGCCCGCGCCACCTACCGGCGCCTGTACGGCGAGGACCTGCCGGCCGAGACGCTCTTCCAGATGGTCACCGCCAATCCGGCCAAGGCCTTCAGGATCCACGATAAGGCCGGTACCCTCGAGCCGGGCAAGCGCGCCGACGTCTTGATACTCAAGGCCAGGCACGAGGATCCCTATGAGAATCTGGCGCAGGCTAAGATGGAGGATATCGAGTTCCTATCCGTAGACGGCAAGCCGGTCTACGCGGACGAGCGATTCTGGGAGCTTATGCCCGGCCCCAAGCACGAGGAGGTGAAGGTCGGCAAACGCATGATGCGCGTCAAAGGTAGCCCCTTAAGCCTCTATCGCTCGGTGCGTAAGGCGGTGGGATTCGATAAGAAGCTAGACTACCTGCCCTTCGAATGCTGAACCGGGCCGCCGTCGGCTCGTAGCGGGCGGCGATATCGACGCGGCGACGCTGGCGCGCCGGGTATGCATGCAGTATAATGATCGGCGGACCGAGGGGCCGAGGCGGCGCGCCGTCCGCGACCGCGGTCGTAATAAACCAGAAACCTGCGTTGAGGGGAGACGATGCCCAAGATTGCGAGCTATCGCGCCAATTCGGTCATTTACTTCCAAGGAGACCAGGGCGACAGGGTCTTCGTGCTCCAAAACGGCCGCGTCAGCCTAAATTATACCGATATCGAGACGGGCAAGGACATTCGGGAGGTCATCCAGACCGGCGAATTCTTCGGCGTAAAAAGCGCCCTAGGCCGCTATCCGCGGGAGGAGAACGCGGTCGTCCTACAGGACGCGACCGTCCTTATCTTCAACGTACCGGAATTCGAGCAATTCGCCGCCTCCAACACCCGCATCATCATCAAGATGCTCAAGGTCTTCTCCAACCAGCTTAGGCATATCCATAAGCAGGTGGAGAACCTCATGGAGAATCCCAGCGCCGTGAGCGCCGAGGTGGGGCTCTTTAAGACGGGCGAATACTATCTGCGGAACCGCGGCTATAGCCAGGCCCGCTACGTCTTCGGGCGATACCTGACCTACTACCCGGCCGGCCGCATGGCCGACCAGGCCGGCCGCTATCTCGAGACCGCGGAGACCGCGCTAGCCCGCTACGGAGACGGCAAGGGACCGGCGCCCGTCATGGCCGCCTCCGGCCCGAGGGCCGCGGGCCCGACCGGGCTCGCCGGCGGCGGCGGCCCTTCGGCCGGCCCGGCCGAGGCGCCGGCTCCGCAAAAGGCCGCCGCCCCGCTATCCGACGTGGCTAAAGAGTACTACAACGCGGTCAGCCTCTTTACCCAAGAGAAATTCCAAGAGGCGCTCAAGGAGTACAAGCGCATCGCGGAGCTCTCCGACGACCCGGAATACGCGTCCAAGGCGCAGTTCGACCTGGGGCGCTGCCTCTTCGCCTTGAGCCAATGGGATCCGACCCTGCAGCACTTTACCGGCATCATCAAGGACCATCCGCGGCATCCGGATATGGCCGACATACTCTACGTCATGGGCCAATGCTGGGAGCGCAAGGGCGACGCGGCCCGCGCGGTCGGCTTCTATAAGAAGGTGCTGTCCATGCCCGGGGACGACGACTCGAGCGCCCGCATCAAGGCTAAGAAGGCCGTGAACGCCCTAGGAGGAGCCTAACGTGTCCGACCTCGCAGGATTCAGCCGCTTCGCGCGCACCTTCCAGCCCGGCGAGCTCATCTTCTCCGAGTATGAGCCGGGCGATAGCTTCTACTTGATCCAAGCCGGCCGCGTCCGGATCACCAAGATCGTGGGCGAGATCGAGAAGAACATCGACATACTGCAGCCCCCGGAGATCTTCGGCGAGATGGCCATACTGGAGGGCGCCCCGCGCTCGGCCACGGCCAGCGCCATCGACACGGTCAAGGCCCTCGAGTTCAACCGCGCCAACTTCGAGATCCTCATGATGGGCAACCCGCAGATAGCCCTCCGGCTCCTCAAGCTCTTCGTCAAGCGCATCTACGACCAGAAGCGGCGCTTCATGATCCTGACCCTCGACGATCCCCAAGCCAAGATAGCGGACGTCTTCCTCATGCTCCACGAGACCCAGGGCGCCTCGAACCAGGGCACGCTCGACATGGACGGGGACAAGCGCGAGTTCAAGGTTACGGTCGACGACGTGGCCCATTGGGCAGGCATGAACCTTCCCGACGTACAGACCATACTCGGCCACTTCTCCAACCAGCGCCGCATCGAGCTCTACCAGGACAAGATCGTCGTCAAGAATATCAACGACTTCCAGCGTTTCGTGAACTCCAAGCGCAAGAAGTAGCCACCCCTTGCCCCGCCGCCGATCTTTTTGCTATAGTCCCAACCGCACGCCGAAATAGCTCACTTGGCAGAGCGGCGCACTCGTAATGCGCAGGTATCGGGTTCGATTCCCGATTTCGGCTAAGCGAAAACGCGATCCCCCTCGGGGGGTCGCGTTTTCGCTTATAGGACGAAATCGGGAATCGAACCGGAGCGAGCGCCGAGCGTAAGCGAGGAATAGGCGCCATGGATGGCGCCGTCAGCGAGCGGCGGCGGCCCGGAGCGCAGCCGGCAGGATGCCGGCAAGCGTAGGGCGATTCCCGATTTCGGCTAAAAGCCCGATCCGCACCAGCGGGTCGGGCTTTTTTAATAAGCCGAAATCGGGTATCGAACCGAGGGAGCGACTCGACGGACGCGCGAAACATTGAGCGCGGACGCCGAGCGCGGCGCATGGACGCGCCGCGAGCGACCGAGGCGGCCCGGTGCGCAGCCGGCAGGACGCCGGCAAGCGTAGGGCGATTCCCGATTTCGGCTGAGCGAAAACGCGATCCCCTTCGGGGGGTCGCGTTTTCGCTTATAAGACGAAATCGGGCGAGGCTGACGCGCGCTTTCAGCGCGCACGTCGATCCTTCCTTACGGCCCGGCGCGTAGCGCCTATCGAACCGGAGTTAGCGCCGAGCGTAAGCGAGGAATAGGCGCTATGGTGCGGTCCGAGACTCGCAGGACCGCAGGGGTCCGGGGGCTCGCCCCCGCGGATCGATTCGCCGTCAGCGAGCGGCGGCGGCCCGGAGCGCAGCCGGCAGGATGCAGGCAAGCGTAGGGCGATTCCCGATTTCGGCTAAAAGCCCGATCCGCACCAGCGGGTCGGAGAATAGTGCGCGAGATTACTCGGCGCGCTACACTCACGGTATGGAATTACGGAGAAAACCGTCGGGCGGTTCAGCCGCGCTCTATCTGGCCTTCGCGGGCGCCTTGCTCCTCGTCGCCTGCTCAAGCGAGCCGCCCGTGCGCCGCGGGAGCCTGAGCGACGCCATGGACAAGTCGCGCGACGACTATCAAGGCTCACGCGAGGTGCCGAGCGTACCGGCGTATCGTCCGCGTCCGCCCTCGTATGACGAGCGAGACGATTACCGCGGATCGTCCATCGTCATTACGCCGAGCGGAGCGGAAGCCGCGGATCGAGGCCCGCCGTCCGAGCTCGAATTGACCCCGCCCTATTTCGGGGCCCGCGCGGGCCGCTCGCCAGGCATGTCCGGCGGCTTCATCAGCCTGGCCGACGCCGACCTCGTGCTGTTGGCCGAGGCGAACGATACGGTCGAGGGAGCCCTGTACGCCGGCTTCATGGCGTCGACCCCGCGCCCGGGGAGCGCGCTGGCCGAGAGCGTCGGCGACTCGATGCTCTTCTTGAAAGCCGGCGTCGAGCTCCGTTGGACGCCCTTCCCCGATTGGCTCGGCATGTCGCCGTACCTCGGCGGCCAACTGGGAGGCTTCGCGCTCCTCTGGGAGTATAAGAACCCGCTCTACTCCGGCGGGGATACGATCCGGACCGATAGCCTCGGCGGCCTGCACCTATCGTGCGGGGCGGGTATCTATTTCCTGAACCTGCCGGGGCTCAAGCTCGGCGCGTCCGTCAATCCGGAGGCGTATCTATTCGGGGACCTGACGAGCCAAGGCTTCGATAACGACTATTTCTATCCGGCGGGCGGCATCCGCGTCTCGACCGAGCTCCTCATCCGATTCTAGCCGGGCGGCCGCGGGCGGGCTCGCCGTCGAACCGCGGGCGCGGGACGCGGGACGCGGCTTAGGCCCGCCTGCAGCAATCGCGACCGTCGGCCTTGGCCCGATAGAGCGCGCCGTCCGCCCTTCGCGCTAAGGATTCCACCGAGTCGTACGCCTCCGCCCAGGCGACGCCGAAGCTGGCCGTCACCGCCCTATCGAGGCCGAAATCGTGGCCGCGTATCAGCGTGCGGATACGCTCGGCCAAGAGGAGCGCGTCGTCCGGCCCGCTATCGCGGCAGATCACCATGAACTCCTCGCCGCCCCATCGTATGAAGGTATCGTCGGCGCGCAGGGCCGTCCTGACGGCGCGGCTGAGCTCGACCAAGACGCGGTCGCCCGCCTCGTGCCCGAAATCGTCGTTCACCATCTTGAAGTGGTCGATATCGAAGCTCAGCACGGCGAAGCCGGCGCCCTTCCTCCGAAGCTCGACGAGGGCCGCGCCCAAGGCTTCATCCATCAGTCGTCGGTTGTAGGCGCCGGTCAGGTCGTCGGTCACGGTCAGCCGCTCCAGGCGCTTGATCTCGCGGAGCTCCCTGCCGATGAGGACCGCGCCGACCGCGTCGCCTAAGGAATCGCGTATCGTGGCCATGGTCAAGCGGCACGGCAGGCTCCCGCCGCCCGACAGCAGGAGATTAGCCTCTAGGTTGACGAGCCGGGACTCCCCGCGCATCGCCGAGCGGAGGCCGGCGAGGGCCTCGGGCGGCAGGAAGTCGGCGGCGGCGCGTCCCGTAAGCTCGTCCGCGCCGTAGCCTAAAAGCTCCTTCAAGGCGGGATTGACCGCGCGGATGAGGCCGCCGCGGTCCACGATTACGCACAAGTCCGACATGGCGTTGACGATTTGGTCGGCGGCTACGTCGGGCGCGGCCGACAGCACCGGATATCGATTGAGCTGGAGCGAGAATCCCACGAGCCAGATGCCGATAGGCACTTGCACGAAGGGAGGCAGGTTCGATAGGCCCATCAACGGCAGGACCATGTGGTACGCGACCAGCAAGACCGCGATGGCCAGCATGGGCATGGTTACGAGGCGCGCGTGCAGGCTCGTACGTCGGCACGGCGCCCGGCTCTTCAGCGCGAGCCCGACGTAGCCGAAGGCCGCCAGGGAAGCTAAGGCGTATACGATGTAAAGATAATTATACGGGGAGCGCGGATCCATGAGCTCGATCCAGCCGTACGGGCCGAGCCTAAAATCATAGGCCATGAGCCGTCCGGAGAGGAGCGCGAACGCGAAGGGCGGCGCCGGCAGGGCGAAAAACCACCAAGGCAGGAGGCGAGCGCGCGGCGGTACGTAACGCAGCCAAAAGCGATAGGCGTAGTAGAAGGCGAAGGTCGGGCTCAAGAGCCACCCGATCGCCGAAAGATAGTAGGCCAGTCGCACGAGCTCAGGATCCCGCGCCAAGGCCATCATGGCGTAGCCCAAGTTCCATAAGAAGAGGGTCAGGCTCCAGGCGGCGAACATCCTCGTAAGGAGACCTTTCCCATCCGGCCCTAACAGGAGGGATAGGGACGAGATGCCGACCATGCCGGCGGTTAGGGCGAAGGAAAGGGCGAATAGCTCCCGCATGAGCTCGCTAGGCCTCCGGACTCAAGCATAGGCCCGGAAGTCGCCGGGCGCAAGCCGCCGGGCAAGCCCTCCGCTCGGCTCACCGAGCGGTAGCCGCGGTTGGGGTACGTCCCTAGGCGCGCTCGGCGAGCCTAAAGAGGTCGACGCTCCGTTCGACGAGCTGAAACCCGACGGCTTCATAGATGCGCCGCACCGCGTCGTCCTCCGGCTTGATGACGAAGAGCGGCGCGGACGGGGAAGGAGCGCGGGTCAGACCGACCTCCGCGACGCTCGCCGACGCGGCGCTCGCCGACGCGGCGCTCGCCGACGCGGCGCTCGCCATATGCGCGGCGCAGGCGGAATAGACGAGGCTACGGCAGATGCCGCGACGCCTAAAGTCCGGATCGGTCTCGACGTCCTGGAAGCGGGCCAAGCCGTCCGACCAGAAGAGCCCCAGGTTAGCGACGCAACGTTCGCCGACGCGGGCTTCGCCGCCAGGATTAGCAGGACGCGGCGCCCAGGCGGCCCACCAGGCCCCGTGCCCGCCCGCCACGGCGGCGCGGACGGCGTTGAACTTTCGCTCCAGAAAGCCGCGGGTAAAGCCCGGCTGCCCGGCGTTGGTCGCGAGGCTCGCCTCTACGACGGCCGCCCACTCGCCCTCCGTTCGGACCGGCCGATAGTCGAACTCGTCGTTCAGGATCGCCGGGCGCCGTATGGCGTCGGTCGCCAGGACGTCATGGACGGAGAGCTCGTAGCCGGCGGCGACGAACGCGGCGAGGCCGGGATGCGGCTCCGCCGGCCGATCCGCGCCGGCCGCGCCGGCCGCGCCGGCCGCGAAGGCCGCGGCGTCCTCGCTCCCCGCGCCGGCCCGCGTCGCGTCGCCCGGCGCCCCGCGGCCCTCCGGCGCATCCATCAAGAAGACCCGATGGCCGGCGCCCGGATGCTCCCGCTCGAAGAGGGCCTCCCAGCGGGCCAGGTCGTCGGCCGCGGGAAGCCCGGGCATGGCCAAGCAATTGCCGTACCAGTAGTCGGGGACCGAGGGCGTGCGGACGGCCAGATAGGCTCCGACGCCCGGCGCGGCGCGCGCCTCGACGAGGCCGTACATGGCGTTGATCATGAGCGTGGTGCGGAGCTCGACCGAACGTATGCGCATGGGCCTAGGATACGGGGTACGGAGGCCCCGCCGCAAGGGGCGCGCGCATCGTATACGACGCGGCGCTTGCGCGCGCGCGCGTCGCCGTGGCACTGTATGCCGGCGAGGTGACGACGATGAAGATGTGCTTCCGCTGGTTCGGCCCCGGCTTCGACCCCATCCCCCTGGCCCACATACGGCAGATACCGGGCGTGCGCGGCGTGATAGGCACGCTCTACGACCTGCCGGCGGGGGCCCCCTGGCCGCGCGGCCGCGTCCGCGCCCTGCGCGAGGAGGTCGAGGCGGCGGGGCTGGAGCTCGCCGGCATCGAGAGCGTTAACGTGCACGACGCGATCAAGGCCGGCCTCCCCGAGCGGGACCGCTATATAGAAGCCTATATCGCCTCCCTGGAGGCCCTGGGAGAGGAAGGCGTCGATCTTGTCTGTTATAATTTTATGCCAGTCTTCGATTGGACGAGGTCCGACCTGGCCAAGCCGCGCGCGGACGGGTCCACGGTCCTGGCCTACGACCAAGCGGCCGTCGACGCCGTCGACCCCGAGGCGGCCTTCGCCGCCGTAGAGGCGGCCTCCGGGGGCTTCACCCTGCCCGGCTGGGAGCCCGAGCGCCTGGCGCGCGTGCGGGAGCTCTTCGGGCTCTACCGCGAGGTCGACGAGGAGAGGCTCCTCGCGAACCTCATATACTTCGTTAAGGCTATCATGCCGACCTGCCGACGCTACGGCATACGCATGGCCATCCATCCAGACGACCCGGCCTGGCCGGTCTTCGGCCTGCCGCGCATCGTCACCGGGGGCGAGCGCATGCTGCGCTTCCTCAAGGCCGTGGACGACCCCTTGAACGGCGTCACGCTCTGCTCGGGCTCCCTGGGATCGCGGGCCGACGCCGACATCCCCGGCATCATAGCCGCGCTCGCCGGGCGCATCCATTTCGCCCACCTGCGGAACGTCCGGCATACCGGCCCCGGCCGCTTCGAGGAGGCCGCGCACCTATCGGGCGACGGCTCCCTGGATATGTACGCCCTGGTGAAAGCCTTGTACGAAGCCGGCTTCGACGGCGCCGTCAGGCCCGACCACGGGCGCATGATCTGGGGCGAGCGCGGCATGCCCGGCTACGGCCTGTACGACCGGGCCCTGGGCATAGCCTACCTGAACGGGCTTTGGGAGGCGATAGAGAAGGCCAGCCGGAACGGCTCCTGACTTTTGCAGACGGCGGCGGCGGCGCCCTCGCCCCCGTCGGCCGCCCTCGGCCCCGTCGGCCCGCCGATCGATAAAGCCTGTCATTCTAAACCGAGCCGGCCTATACTAAGTACAGGGGCCGGAGCCCGCGAGGCGCGGCCGCGCGAGGAGCGGAACATGGGCGAAGCGATACGGCTCGGGATCAGCGCCTGCCTCTTAGGGCGGCAAGTCAGGTATGACGGCGGCCATAAGCTGGACCGCTTCCTACGCGACACGTTAGGCGCCTACGTCGAGTACGTCCCGGTTTGCCCCGAGGCCGAATGCGGCCTGGGCATCCCCCGGGAGGCCATGCGCCTCGTGGGCGACCCGGCCGCCCCGCGCCTGGTGACCAACAAGACGGGCGTGGACCACACCGAGCGCATGAAGGCCTACGCCGAAGGGCGCCTGGACGAGTTGGCTGGCGAGGGGCTTTCGGGCTTCATCTTCAAGAGCGATTCGCCCTCCAGCGGCATGGAGCGCGTGCGCGTCTACGACGCCAAGGGAGTACCGAGTAAAACCGGCTCGGGCATCTTCGCGCGGGCCTTCATGGACCGCTTTCCCCTCCTGCCGGTCGAGGAGGAGGGCCGGCTCCACGACCCGAGGCTCCGGGAGAACTTCATCGAGCGCATCTTCGCGCACCGCCGTTGGCGGGCCCTGGCGGCCCGGCCGAGCATGGGCGCCCTCGTGGAGTTCCACGCGTCGCACAAGCTGCAGCTCATGGCGCACAGCCCCAAGGCCTACGCGGAGCTCGGCCGCCTGGTAGCCGCCGGCGCCCCGGACGGCATCGGCCCGGCCCTGGCCGCCTACGAGGCGCTCTTCATGAAGGCCCTGGCGGTCAAGGCGACGCCGGGTAAGAACGCCAACGCGCTGTCGCACATGGCAGGCTTCTTTAAGGACGAGTTGGACGCCCAGGAGCGGGCGGAGCTCGTCGCCACCGTAGAGGCCCATCGGAATGAAACGCTCCCGCTCATCGTGCCCATTACGTTCATCGCCCACTATGTTAAGAAATATAAAAAAGACTACTTACTAAAACAGAGCTACCTGTCGCCGCATCCTTTGGAGCTGAAGCTCAGGAACCATTGCTGAGCGGCCGCGCCGGCCGAGCGGCCGCGCCGGCCGAGCGCCCAAGCCGGCCCGCGGCCGCTCGGCCCGCGGCCGATCGACCGAGCCCCCCGGCCGCGCCTAGCCCCCTCGCCTCAGAACCTTTCGTAATCGGAGAATTCCAGGTCGACCGAGAAGCGCATGCGTACGAAAAGGACGCCCGCCTCGCCCGAGAATTCCATGGCCGAGAGGACGAGCGCGCCGTCGGGCAGCTCCCGGAGCCGCATGACGCAGTCGAACTCCGACACCATGGCGGGCAGGGGCCTCGGGCTATACTCTATGCGCGTCGCGCGTAGGCTATCGTCGAAGAAGACGACGCCCTCCGAGCCCTGCTTATCGTGCTCGATGGCGTAGGGCAAGGCGAGCGCCGAGCCGGCGGCTCGCGGCCGGCCGAGCTCGAGCGGCCCGGGGATCTTGTCGGAAAAGGGCATGGACGCCAGGGGATCGGAGGAGCCGGAGGAACCCGGCGGCCCGCCTGGCCCGCCGCTCCCGGAGGCCGATCGCTTGGCTTCCTCGGCCTTGGCCTTCGCCGTCAGGTCCTCGCCGTCCTTCGTCGACCTGACGAGCTCGTAACGAGGCTGATCCCCGTCGTACGATAGCCGGTATTCGTTCAAGGTGACGGACTTGGCCCGGCCGTCGCGGTCGAGCTCGGTAAAGCGCATGGCCATAGCGCGGGGCCTATAGGCCTGGCCGCGCTCCCAGGCGGCGGCGGCCCGCAGCCAATAGTCGGGGGCCGAGGCGCCGAGTACGGCCTCGATGCGCGCCTGGGCGGACGCGGCCGGGGCGCTCGCGAGGGCGATGAGGCCGCATGCAGCGACTATGAGCGGCGAACGGCGCCGGATGCTCGGGATCATCGGCATAATATACGACCGCATCGCGGGCCGCGGCTAGGCCGGCCTCGGCCGGCGTCGGCCGGGCAGAGCTTAGCCCGCGCTCGCTTCCCGTTCGGGGAGCTCGGAGTCGGAGGCGTCCGCATGGCCGCCGCGGCCGTCGAGTCCGCCGGGCTCCGTCGCGACGGCCGCGGCTTCGAGCATGGCCCGTAGCCCCGGCGCCGATACGCTACGCCGAGCGCTCTCGAAGAATTCACCCATGCGCCCGTTGCCCTCGGCGCGGTACGCCGCCGCCTGCAGGCCCATCTCGAGCCGATCCAGCTCGCGGACGAATCGAGCCTCGGGACTTAGGCCCGCCTCGAACTCCTCCCAGAGCGCCAGGTACTCCTCGCCGCCGGGAAGCCCGGCGAGCACGCGGCCTATCGACGCGCGCTCCAGCCTGGCCTTCTCCTCGGCGGCGACGCCGTCCACGGGCGTGATATCGCCGGCGTAGACCTCGCCGAGCTCGTGCACGAGGGCGATGCGCAGGGCCCTATCGCGGTCAAGCGCCTCGTAGGGCGGCCTACCCGCCAAAAAGAGCGCTAGAATGGCCGTCCCGAAGCTATGATCGGCCACCGATTCGCATTCGGACTCGGGAACGCCGCGCTTAAGCCAGCCCTGGCGGTACAGGCGCTTGAGTTCCGCGGCCTGGTAGTACGCGGCTAGGCGCGCCGCGCCGCCGGCATCGCCGAGCGCGAGACGCCGTAGCAGCTCGGCCCTGGCCGCTTCGTGGTTTTCCGATTTTCGTTTCATCGCGGTATACGATAACCCGCGGGCCGCGCGCGTGCACAGGGGCCCGCGCCGCACTATGATTAAACGGCGTGGAGGAAGCCATGGATCAGCTTGAGCGCCCGCCCTACCCCGCCCTGATCGTTTCGTTATCGGCCTTGAAGGCGAACGTCCGCGCCGTAGCCGCGCTCTGCGCCGCCCGCGGCATAGCGCTCATGGGCGTCGTGAAGGGCATGGGCGCCCGGCCCGAGGCGGCGCGCGCCATGCTCGATGGCGGCTGCTCCTCCTTGGGTTCGAGCCGCGTCATGCAGCTCAAGGCCCTGCGCCAGGCCGGTTTCGCCTGCCCCCTGGCGCTCCTTCGCATACCCGGGCCGTCCGAGCTTCCGCTCGCCCTGCGCTGGGCCGATCGCAGCCTCTTCTCCGAGCTCGAGACCCTACGCCGCGCGGCCGAGCTCGCCGAGCGCGCGGGCCGGCGTCACGGCGCCGTGCTCATGCGGGACCTGGGCGACCTGCGCGAGGGGTGGATGGACGAGGGCGAGCTCGTCGCCGCGGCCGTCGAGCTGGAACGCTCCATGCCGAGCCTCGAGCTCCTCGGCGTCGGCACCAATCTAGGTTGCTACGGCGCCGTTCGCCCGAGCCCGGACAACCTGGGCGCGTTGGTAGCGAGCGCCCGGGCCATAGAGGACGCCATCGGGCGTCCCCTGGCCATCGTCTCGGGCGGGGCCACTTCGTCCATCCCCTTGTTGCTCGACGGCGCGATGCCCGAAGGCGTCACCGAGCTCCGCGTCGGCGAAGGCATCCTTACGGCCCGCGACCTGCCGACTTATTTCGGCTGCGAGCCGGCGGGCATGGATCCATTGGCGCTCAGGCTCAGGCTCGAGGTGCTCGAGGTCCGCGTAAAGCCGAGCCATCCTATCGGCGAGATACTCGTCGACGCCTACGGCGAGACGCCGGACTACGTCGATCGCGGCTTACGGCTTCGCGCCCTCCTGGGCGCCGGCAAGCGCGACTTCGGCAAGCACGAGGCCCTGATCCCGCTCGAGCCGGGCATGGAGCTCGTGGGCAGCTCGAGCGACCACCTCATCGTCGACGCGAGCGACTGCGGGCGCCGGCTTAAGCCCGGCGACCTAGTCGACTTCGGCCTCTTCTACGTGGGCATGCTCTACGCGAGCGACTGCCCGGACCTCAGGGTGGAATTCGGCCCTTAGGCCGCGCCGCCTTCCGGCTTCACGGCGGCGAGCATCATCGCGGTCAGGACCAGGTTAGCCAGGGCCATGCCTATGAACATGACCATCATAGGCAGGCCCGGGTCCACGCCGACCCTGGCCATGTTAAGGCCCATGAGGCTCACCGCTATGCCTAAGGTGAGGAACTTGACCATGCCGACCGAGGCGAGGAGATAGCCCCAGGGGCGGCGCTTCAGGAGCAGGACGGCCGCTACGACGCAGGCCGGCGCGACGAGGCCGAGGTCCATGGCCTGGATGAACATGCTCGTCGCGTTCTCGAGCGCCGGGACGGCGCCGGGTTGCATGGCGGCCGCGATCCGCCCGAGCCAGGCTAGGCCCAGGAACGCCGCGGCCAGGAGCAGCAGCGCGGCGATGCTCTTCCTAGGCAGGCTCTCCTTGAAACGGGACGGCAGCTCGTCGATCTTGATCTCCATGAGGCTCATGACGAAGGCCCAGAGCGAGAGGCTGAACAAGGCGACGTACGCCAGGAAGAACGCATTGAAGGCCGCTCCGACGCACATCGTAAGATAGGTGTAAAGGACGAAGCCCAAGGAGCCGGAGAGGAGGAGCCGGCCGCGAAGCGAGCCGCGGATCGAGGACAGGAAGCCGATGACGAGGAGCGGAACGCCGAGGACGAGGGCGACGAGGTCGTTGGCCTGCATCTGAGCCGTCGAGCTCAAGGTGTCCCAGTAATAAAGCCCGCGGGCGTTGACGGTTATGCGCTCGCCGCGGAAGTTGACCGTCTCGTACGGAAGCCCTTCGGCCGGCCACAGGCCGCCCAGCGCGGCTACGGCGGTGAGTACGACGATGATAGGAACGATGACCTTCAGGGCCTTTGACATCATATGCCTCCATATTACCGCTGGTAATTTACCGCTGGTAACAGACCGATGTCAAGCGCTCCGGGCAGGCGGGATCGGATGCGCTTTATCTCCCTTTCGCGCTTCATGCCGCATCGTAAGGAAAGCTGAGCTCGGCTACCGTGCGGCCGGCCTTCAAGCCGATGGAGAAGGCGCCGCCGAGCTGCTCGGCTAGCATGCGCACCAGCATGATGCCGAGCCCGCCCGCCTCCTCGGCCTTAAACGAGGCCGGCAGCGAGGCGCCGTCGTCGACGACCTCGAGCAGGGCCGCGCCCCCGTCGCGGCGGAGGCGCACCGAGGCCGCGGCCGCGCGGCCGCCGGCGCCCGAATATTTAACGCTGTTCGTTAGGAGTTCGTTGACGATGATCCCGAGCGAGCCCAGGGTACGCACCCCGAACGGGATATCCTCTATCTCGGTCGTCAGCATGTCCGAGGGCGCGCCGAGCGCGGCCATGACCGCCTGGCACAGCTCCTCTAGATAGCGCTTGGCCGAGAGCTCGCGGTAGGCGTCCCCCAGGAGCAGCTTCTCGTAGAGCAGGCGTATGCTTTCCGTCCTCCCGTAGGCTTCGGCCAGGGCGGCCTTGGCCTCGGGGCTCGCGACGGCCTGGGCCTGAAGGTTCAGGTAGGCGCCGATGGACGCGATGTTATTCTTGATACGGTGCTGCACCTCCCTGAGGAGGGCGCCCCGCTCCCGCAGCTGCCGCGCCGTATCGTCCTGCGCGCGCTTGAGCTCGGTGATGTCCTGGAACACGGAGAGCAAGGCGGGGCGGCCGCCGTACTCGATACGCGTCAGGTTGGCGAGCACGGCGATCTCGCCGCCCTCCGCCAGGCCGAAGCGGAGCTCGACGGGTTCGGCCATGCCGCCCTCCGCGAGGATGCGATCGCGGCGCGCCTTCGCCGCGGCCGCGTATTCCGGCTTGATCCAGACCTTAGGCGGCTTGCCCACGAGCTCGGACTCGTCCCCGACGCGGAAGAAGCGGACGGCCGCCGGGTTCACGAGGACCGTCGTCTCGTCCTGGGTGACCACGAAGGGCAAGGGCGCCAAGTCGAAGAGCGAGCGATAGCGCTCCTCGCTGGCCCGTACGCGCTCCTCCATCGCCTTGACCGCGGTGACGTCGCGCAGGAAGGCCCAAACCGAGCCGCCCTCCTCGGCGCGGTACTGGGCGCTGGCCTCCAGGTCATAGACGGCGCCGTCCTTGCGCCGGTGCTTGGTCCTAAAGCGGTCGGAGCCCGTCGCCAGGAGCCGCGCCATGTGCTCGGCGACATCGGCCGCGGTCTCGACGGCCTCGACCTCCGCGATGGACATGCCCAAGAGCTCCTCGCGGGCGTAGCCGCTCATGCGGCAATAGGCCTCGTTGACCTGGATGAAGCGGCCGGAAAGGTCGACGATCCAGAAGCCGTCCATGGCGGTCTCGATGATATCCCTATAGCGGGCGTCCTTGGCCGCCATGGCCCGTTCGGCGAGGCGTCGCTCGGTCACGTCCTGGATTATGCCTATGGACCGCGCGACGGTCCCGTCCGGCCCCCGTTCATGGGCGCAGCGTTCGTAGACGACGCGCGTCGCGCCGTCGTCCAGCCGGCATATCCTATGCTCGATCTCGTAGCCCGGGGAGCCGTCGGCGAGCGAGCGGGAGTACGCGCCGTCGACCATGGCCCGGTCATCGGGATGGACCGCCCCCAGGAAAGCCTCGTAGGTAGCCGGGAAGGAGCGCGGCGCCGCGCCGAAGACCCGGTACACCTCGTCTGACCAGTAGAGGCGCCCCGCGCCTACCTCGAACATCCAGCTGCCGAGCTCCGCCGCCCGCTGCGAGTGCTCCAGGAGCTCGTTGGCCTCATGGAGCCGACGCCCGATGGCGGCGGCCTCGCGCTTGGCTTCGAAGAGCCTGAAGGCCATCTTGATGGACGCCTCGAGTACCGTCATGCCCGAATTCTTCACGACGTAGCCGTAGGAGCCGATGGCCTCGGTCCGGTCGACGATCTCCGGCTCGGTATGGCTTGAGAGGAAGACGATGGGCAGGTCGCGTTCGGCCAGGATGCGGCGGGCCGCCTCCGTGCCGTCGATGCCGGCGCCGAGGTCGATGTCCATGAGCACGAGATCCGGCGCGTCCGGGCTCAGGGCCTCGCGCACGGCCGCCTCGCCGTTCAAGGCCTGGCGCACCGAGAATCCCCGCGCCTCGAGCCCGGCCTTCTCGGCGAGGGCGATGATCGCCTCGTCCTCCACGAGGAGTATCGAACGTTTGTCGCCGCCGCCTGCGCCCATCGGTACCTCCGGGGGCCGGGGCCCCTCCGCCGAAAGCCTAATGTTTTCCCTCGTCATTAGCAAACGAAATCCGTGCGCCGGCGGCGGGCGTTTTCGTTTGCGCGCCCCGCCCGCTGCGGCTATGCTATGGCCATGGATCAAGCGCGCTACTTGGGCGGCTCGCCCGAGCGTACGGACGCGCCGGCCAAGACCGGCGGCGCCCTTCGGTATACGGACGACCGCGTCCGCCCCGGCACCCTGCACGCGGCCCTGCTCTACAGCCCCTACGCGCACGCCCGGATCGCCGCGGTCGACCTATCGCGCGCCGCGGCCGCGCCGGGCGTGCGGGGCGCCTTCTCGGGCGCCGACTGGCCCGATACGCTCATCGGGCTCTACATGGGCGATAAGCCGCCGCTGGCCCGGGCTACGGTCCGCTACTACGGCGAGCCGGTCGCGGCGGTCGTAGCCGATTCGGAGGCCGAGGCGCTCGCGGCGATACGCCTGGTCGAAGCCTCGTTCGAGGCGCTCCCGCCCCTGGGGAGCCCCCGCGAGTCGCTGGCGCCTGGGGCCGCCGTCCTGCATCCGGAGCTGGGCTCCTACCGGCGCATACCGGCCATACTGCCTGAGCTCGGCACGAACGTGGCCAACCGCACCCGCATTCGCAAGGGCGAGCCCGAAACCGCCTTCGCCCGCGCGCCGGTCGTGGTTTCGGGGAGCTTCTCCTTCCCGCCGGGCGACCACGCCGCCATGGAGCCGCGCGTCGCCATAGCCGAATACGGCTTGGACGGGCGCCTGACGGTGACGAGCTCCACCCAATCGCCCTTCGGCGTCCGCACCCTCCTAGCCAAGGGCCTCGGGCTCCCCGAGCGGCGCATTCGCGTCGTCGCCCCGCCGGTCGGCGGCGGCTTCGGCGGCAAGGCGGGCATTCAGCTCGAGCCTTTAGCCTGCCTCCTGGCCATGCGCTTCCCCGGCCGACCGGTACGCCTGGCCAATACGCGGGAGGCGGACATGGTCTCCAGCCCCGGACGTCCCGGCCTGGAATCGACCGTGCGGATCGCCGCCGAGCGCGACGGCGCTATCCTGGCCATGGACATCGAGCTCCTCTTCGACTCGGGCGCCTACGCCGACTACGCGGTCAACGTCTCCCGCGCCGCGGCCGTGGCCTGCACCGGCCCGTATAGGGTCCCGAACGTCAAGGCCGACGCCCTCTGCGTCTACACGAACCACCCCTTCGCCACGGCCTTCCGCGGCTTCGGCCATATCGAGCTATCCTACGCGACCGAGCGGGCCCTGGACCTCCTGGCCGACGAACTGGGCATGGACCCCGCCGCGCTCCGGGAGAGGAACGCCGCCCGACCCGGCGATACGACGCCGACCGGCGCCCTCCTCGACCCGAACACCGGCGACCTCCCTGCCTGCATCGCCTTAGTGAAAGAGCGGCTGGGATGGGACGAAGGCCGGCGCCGGGTCATGCCCGACGGCAAGGTCAGGGCCAAGGGCCTGGCCTGCTTCTGGAAGGCGCCGGCCATACCGACCTTCACCGACGCCGGCGCCACGCTCGCCTTCGCCGAGGATGGCAGCGCGGTCCTGACGACCGGCGTCGTAGAGATCGGCCAGGGCTGCTTCGACGGCCTCAGGCTCATCGTAGCCGAGGCCCTGCGGATGGACCCGGCCATGGTGCGGGTGGAGCCGGAGGCCGACACCGACCGCTCGCCCCACGACTGGACCACCGCGGCCAGCCGCTCCCTGTTCATGGCCGGCCGGGCCGCGCTCGGGGCGGTGGAGGACGCCGTCGCGCAGCTCAAGCGCGTCGCGAGCGCCCCGCTGCGCTGCCCTGAGGAGGACCTGGAAGTAGGGGACGGGCGGATCTACCTGCGCGACGACCCGGCGCACGGCCTGCCCATAAGCGCCGTCGCCCTGGGTTACGTCTACGAGAACGGCAACGCGATAGGCGGGCCCGTCATCGGCCGGGGGCGCTACATAGCCCGGGGACTCTCGGGCATGGACCCCGCGAGCGGCGAGGGCCGTCCGGGCCTGGAGTGGACCATGGGCGCCGAGGGCGTCGAGCTCGAGCTCGACCCGCGCGACGGAGGCTACCGCGTATTGCGCTCGGCCTGCGCCATGGACGTGGGCAAGGTGATACATCCTTCGCTAGCCCGCGGCCAGCTGGTCGGGGCCATGGCCATGGGCATCGGCTATGCGACCAGGGAGGCCTTCAGCTTCGACTCCCGCCGGGGCGTGCAGAACGCCAGCCTGCGCGACTACAAGCTCCTGCGCTACGGGGAGGACCCCGAGTACTTCGTCGACTTCGTGCAGACGCCGCAAGGCGACGGGCCCTACGGGGCCAGGGGCCTCGGGGAGCAGGGCATCATCGGCATGCCGGGGGCCATAGCCCAGGCGGCTTCGCTCGCGGCCGGCGTCCAGCTATGTGAATTACCTATAACGCCAGAATATCTCTGGACGAGCATGCGGAAGGAGCGGCCATGATCCCCGGCGACATCGTCTACCTTAAACCGGAAAGCGCCGAGGAGGCGGTCGCGGCCTGGACGCTCGCGGCCGAGGCGGCCAGCGGGGCGGCGTCGGCCGCAGGGGAGCCGTCGGCCGCCGGGGCGGCCGGCCCGCGTTACCTGGCGGGCGGCACCGAGATCCTGACGACGGCGCGGCGCTCGGCGGCATACGCCGTCGGCGCCCTCGTCGACGTAAAAGGCGTACCCGAAGCCCGGGCGTCGGGGGGCCTGCCCGCCTCGCTCGCCGGCGCGGCCTGGCTCGGAGGCGCGGAGGCGGCCGGCGACGCGACGGCCTCCGGCGCCGCGACCGCCGCCGGCGAACCCGGAGCGGCCGACGGCTTCTACTTCGGCGCGGCCCTGCCCCTGGCCGAGCTCGAGGACGGGCGGCTCTTCCCGCTCCTCTCCGACGCCGCGCGCGGCGTCGCCGACCGCACGACGCGGAACCGCCTGAGCCTGGGCGGGAACGTCGCCGGCCAGCTACCCTACCGCGAGGCCGTCCTGCCCCTCCTGGCGGCCGGGGCCCTCGGCTATTCAGCGCTACCGGCCGACGCGTCGGCGGCGGCCGGGTCGGAGGCCCGGCTCGTCCGCTGGGACCTGCGCGCGCGCTTCGACAAGCGCCTGGCCCTCTTGCCCGGCGAGCTCCTCCTGGGCTTCTCCGTCCCGAAGGCGGCCGCCGAGGCGCGCGCGGCCTACGTCCGCAGGACGCGGACGGGTCCTATAGATTATTCTTTAATTACGCTATGCGCCTTGCGCACGCGCGGCGGCGCGGCCTGGGCCCTCGGCGGCGCTTTCCCCTACCCGGCCCGCTCCGACGAGGCCGACCGGGCCCTCTCCGAGGCGCTCGCCGCCTCGGGCGAAGCTCGTACGCGGGCCCTGGGCCGCGCGGCGGCCGCGCTCGGCGAGCCGCGCTCCGACCCGCGCGCGAGCGGGGAGTATCGCGCCGCCCTCATCGCCCTAGCGCTCGAAACCGCCGCCGAGGAGCTTTCATGACCGAGAGAAACGGCCCCTATGAGCTGAAGCTACGGGTGAACGGCGAGGAGCGGGCCGTACTGGCCCGTCCCGCGGAGACGCTCCTGCGACTCCTCCGCGAGCGGCTCGGCCTGACCGGCCCGAAATGCGGCTGCGAGAACGGCGAC
>ERZ1066115.6-NODE-6-length-138883-cov-13.950428_pt1 | contig 138883 bp, 122 predicted proteins | sample MGYA00382762_ERZ1066115 | MGnify/ENA primary metagenome ERZ1066115 (study PRJEB33369, sample SAMEA5778345) | biofilm metagenome | biome: Industrial cooling water; feature: Water cooling tower basin; material: Biofilm | place: United Arab Emirates | collected... | reverse complement strand
TCCTTAGGCCGTAGCCGTAGGGCGCGGCGGCGCGGCCGAAGCCGGGCCGGTAATCGCTCCAGGCCGCGCTCGCCGCGGCGCCCGCGAGCCCGAGCGTCCAGGCCGGACGCGGCTCGCCCGCCGCGGCGGCGGCCTCGCCGAGGGCGAAGGCTTGGGCCTCGAAGCGCCAGGCGCCGCCGGCGCGGGTCGGCAGGCTCAAGCCGAGCCGCAGCGAGGCCTCGCTGCGGCGGACGAGCCCCTCGTCCCTCCCGTCGAACTCCTCCGCGAGGCCCAGGATCGCGTAGGCGGGGCCGCGCGCGTAGCCGGCCTCGAGCTCGACGCCGGGGGCCCGCGCGTTGATGAACCAATTCGGCGCCGCGACCATGGAGAAGCGCTCGATCGGGTCGGCGAGGTACAGGAAGGCGCCGACGCTCATGAAGCCGGCCTCGTCGACGGTAAAGCTCGGATGCCAAAAGCGCGGCAGGAGCCACGGCAGGATCGAGTAGGGGCGGACGCTCGGATCCTCGCCGCCGCGACCGGGAGCGCGGCCCGAAGCGGACTCCGTCGGGCCGGGTCGGTATGCCGAAAGCCGGGCTACATCATCGGGGAAGGGGCGCCAGAGCGCCGGAGCCTCCTTAAAGCCGAGCGTCGATTCATCGGTCGGGAAGGCGCAGATCGTCTCGCCCGCCGAAAAGCGGCCGAGGTAATATATTCGATCGCCCGTCGCGAGCGCTTCGTGTACGCCGCCGGACATAGAGACCGTTTGGTAGCGGATCGTATCGCCGCGTAGCTCGACGAGCCTATAGAGCTCGGCGTCGTTCCAGGCCATGAGGAGGCCGTCCCTTCCGGGGCCCAGATAACGGAGCGCGCCGACGCCCTCGGGCAGGACCAAGAGCTCGGCCCGCGCGGGATCTCCGCGATCCCGGGATTCGCCCCAAGCTAGGCGCAGGACCGAGACTTCGCCGTCGAGCTCGGCGAGCGCGTACAGGGTCTCGCCGGCGGCGTCGAAGCGCGGGCTCGCGAACGAAAGCGCGGGGCTCCCTTCGAGCAGCGTCTCTATTACGCCGCCCCGGGCCCGGACGAGGTCCGTCATGAAGCCGGATGTCCGGATCGCCACGATAGAGCCGTCCGGGGCGTATGCCGCGTCGCGCAGCCCCGCGTAGGGCAGTTTAGTAAGGCCGCCGCCGCGAAGCTCGTACTCCCACAGCGCGTAGCGGCTGAAGCCCCCGGCGCTTAACTCCACGCCCGAGACGAGGAGCCGCTCCCCGTCGGGCGACGGGTCTATGCGCCCGACCCCGTGCGCCGCGCGGAACAGCCGCCTTTCCTCGCCGCCGTCGAGCTTAAGGGCCCGCAGCTCGCCCTCGGCCGCGTCGTAGAAATAGAGCGTCGAGGCATGGGCGGCGAGCGCGCCGATCTTCGAGGGCGGCCTGAGCCGCTCCGCGGCCATGACCACGGGGCGTCGTATGGCCATGGACTCGCCGAACTCCGCCCAGGCGCGATCGAGCTCGACGCCGTAGGTCTTGTAGAAATGCCCCCGCATGAACAGATAGGGCTGCACGAGCTCGTTCGGCGCGCCGTCGCCTATGTTCTTCCACAGCTCCGCGTAGCGCTCCATGCCGTAGCGCCCCTGCAGGTAGCGGCTGAAGTAGCCGCCGTACAGGTAGTATAGGCCGTAGGGGTATCCGTCCCAGGCGCCGGAGGCCTCGTTGAAGCGCTTGAAGCCGCCCTCCAGTATGTCTTGGCGGATGACGGCGGCGGCCAGCGGGTCGGCGGCGCGCCCGTGGCCGTCGAGGCTCTCGAGCGAAACCGTCACGCCTTCTATGAAGGAGAGGGAGGTCGTATACATGCTGAGCCCGAAGGGCGAGCCGAAGATCCGGACCATGGCCTCGTATCCGGGGTGCCGTATCGAGAGCGAGACCGCATGGGTGAGCTCATGGTAGAAGACCTTATAAAGATCGTCCTGGAACGAGCCGAGCGGCCCGTTCAGCTCCGCCGCCGCCTCATAGAGGACGATGCGCGGATAGGGGAACTGGGTATAGTAGCCGTTCAGGACTTCGTGGTCGGGCGTCAGGACGACGGGGTAGCGACGCGACGGCTCCGTCCCCAGGGCCGCGGCGATCTCTTCGTAGGCCCCGTCGGCGAAGCCCGCCAGGTACTCGGCCGCTCGTTCCGACTCGGCCCGGTACATGAGGTCGAAGTAGCGGGTGGATCGGACCTTGAGCGGCGCGTCGGTCCTGAAGAGGTCGGCGACGGCGGGGAAGGGCAGGGCTAGGGCCAGGCAGACGGCGAGCGCGGCCGACCTGACCGCGCCCTTGTCGAGGATGATTTTCATGACCGTTCCTTCGGTTTTTATTCGCGGCGGCGCGGCGGGGGGCTACGCCCCCCGCGCGCGCTTTATGCCCCTTGAACTATAAAGCGTTCGATCAACGCTTTCAGGTTGGCGACGCTTTCGGTATTCTCGGCCCCGGCCTTGGATATAGCCTCGGCGGCCGCGTATATCTCGTTGATGCCGATGGTGATCTCCTCCATCCCGTTCTTCGTGTCGGCCGAGATGTCGGAAACCTGGTTCATGGCCTCGCTGATGTTGGAGATCTGCCTATTCATGTCGGCCGAGGAGCTCTTTACCTCGTCCGTGGTGTTCACCAGGAGGTTCAGGGCCTCCAGGATCTGCCTGGCGCCGACCGAGAGCTCCTGGGTGGCGTTCTTCATCTCCGACATGCTCTGGGCCACGCCCTTCACCTGGTCGACGATGCGGCTGAAGAGCTCGCCGGTCTTCTCGGTACTGCTCTCGGAAATGCCGATGTACTCGGACACCTCGCCCACCGACTGGGTGATTTGCCTGGCGCTCTCGGCGCTCGATTCGGCCAGGTTGCGTATCTCGTCGGCCACCACGGCGAAGCCCTTGCCGAACTCGCCGGCGTGGGCGGCCTCGATGGCCGCGTTCATGGCCAGGAGATTGGTCTTGGTGGCGATGTCCTGGATGATTTGGATCATCTCCTGGATGGCGCCGGCGTTGGCCGCGACCTTCTTGATCAGCTGCTCGGTCTCCTCCATCTCGCCCTGGCCGTCCAAAGCCGTGGCCTCCAGCTCGTTGGCGATGCGGAGCTTCTCCTCGGCGGCCAGCGCGATGTTGTTGATGCTGGCCGTCATCTGCTCGATGGAGGAGCTGGACTGGTTGATGGCGCTGGCCTGGCTGGCGATCAGGCCCGACAGCCGCTCGATGTAGGAGCCGACGTCCTCGGCGGCGCGCGCGCTCGACGAGACTTCGCGGTCCAGGCGCACGATCTTGTTCTTCATGCCCTCGGTGTTGGCGCGGATCTCGTGCAGGCTGGCCGCGGTCTCCTCCGAGCTGGCCGCCAGCTCATGGGTAATGCGCTCGGTCGACGAGGTCAGCCCCTTAACCTCGCGCACCATGCCTTCGAGCGTGCCGATGAACTCGTTGAAATAGTCGGCTATGCGGCCTACCTCGTCCCGCGAGCGGACGTCGGCGCGGACCGTCAGGTCGCCGGTGCTGGCGCTCTTGAAGGCCCCGACGTAGGAGACGATGGGCTTGAGGACCAGGCGGATGATGAGGAAGAGGGCCGCGCCCAGTATGGCCATGACGCCGCCGGTAAAGCCTATGATGTTCCACGAGGCGGCTATCCGGGTCTTCTCGGCGTCGCGCAGCGAGCTCACGATCTCGAAGGCGCCGTGGATCTCGCCGACGCGCCAACCCTCCCGCACGCCCCCGACCGGGTCCAGGGAGCCGGCGGGGTCGCCGTGGCAGAGCATGCATTCCTGGGTCAGCCTGATGGGCTTGAAGTAGCGGATCTGGCCGCGTTCGACGAAGACGTACTCGTCGAGCTGGCCCTTCTCGAGCTCCTTTAGGATCTCTATCTCGACGCCGACCGGTTCGTTGGCCGGGTTGCGCGGGCTGAATTTGGGCACGCGGAACTCGTAGTTGCCGGCCTCGGCGTTCCGCGAAGCCACGTCGATGGCCGTGATGATGGGGACGGCGGCCAGCAGCTTGGAGCGGTCGCCTTGGGCCGCGAGAGTATCCAGATCCGTAATGACCCCGGCGGCGAGCTTCTCGGCCATGGCCTCGCGCGAGGCTTCGACCGTCAGGACTATGGCCCGGCTCTTCTCTAAGATCGCCGACTGCGCCTGCTTGCCGATGTCCCGGATATAGAGGCTGGCGATGATGAGGGCGATGACGACGATGCCGAAGAGCGCCATGCCGAGCACCTTCGCCTTTAAACTGAGATCCCGCATACCCATTCTGGCTCCTTAGCGTCCCGCTTCCCAGCGCGGGCATACCGCGATAGTATAGAGAGGGCTAAGCGCGGCATGCAAGGCGTCTCGCAAGCCCCCGGGACCGCGCGGCGCCCGGCGCGGCCGATAGCCGTCGAGTTAGCTCGACGATCTGCCGATAATCGAATGGAAGTTATGACCGTAGGACAGAAGGCCGCTCTCAGCTTGCTCGTCTCAACCGTCCTCGCGGCCGCGTTCGCCCTGCTGGCGTTTTCGGGCCTCTTCGAGCTGATCGAGACCAAGTTCTTCGACCAGCGCGTCCGGGAGCGCATCGAGGCGAACGTCCGCGGCCTGGGGGATTCCGCCGACGCCTACCACGAGGTCAACCGCGGACGCTTCTCGTCCCTGCTCGAGAAGGATTACGTCCGCCGTAGCTTCCTGGCCAATCAAAGCGCCGAGGACCTGTTCCAACGCTCCTCCGCCCTGGGGCTCCTCGCCGAGGAGACGCCGGGCTACCTCGGCGTCCGCTTCATAGACCAGGAGGGGCGGCGGATCCATTTCAGCAGCTTCCCGGCCGACGCCCTCCGTTCCGAGGCCTTCCGCGTCGTCTACCGCAACTACGGCGAGGAGGGCGACCCCTCCTTGGAGGAGTTGGGACGCGGTCCCGAAGCGCCCCCGATCATCGGGACCGTCCCGAAGCTCCGCGCCTTCGCCTACGCCTTCCCGTTCTTCGATAGCTTCGGCATCCATCGCGGGACGGCCCTGTTCTACGTCTCCTACGGCGGCCTCTCCGAGCACCTTCTGCGCGATCGCCGCATAGGCTTAGATGAAACCCCGCTCCAGGCCGGCGACGGATTGGTCTTCGGCGCTCCGAGCTTCGCCGACGAGGCTTTCCTCGGGCGGATAGCCGAGCTTTGGCCGAGCGCGGTCGGCTCGGGCGCCGCCCCCGTGGCGCAAAGCGGCGGATCCGACGCGTACGTGCTGTTCGCGCGCCCGGGCGCGGCCGGCCCCATCGGCCGGATCATAGCCGCCGACGCCTTCGCCTTCCCCGAGGCTCTCCGTTGGCTGCTCTTAAGCTCGCTCTATCTAACCGCCTTCCTCGTGTCCTTCCTCATGCTGAACCTGCGCCAGGATCGCGCCGCGGTCCTGAGCCATCGCATAAAGCAATTTCAGCTGAGTATTATTGAAGAATACCTGGATAAAAAGGGCGAGCTGGATCTTGAGCGCCTTGAGCGCGAGCTGGCGGCGCGGCGGCCGGAAGTGCGCGATCGTCTGCGGGCGGGCTTAGGCTCCTACGCGAAGCGCCACGCCGGCGAGGTCGACCGGCTCGTGGACAAGGGTTGGGACGAGATCATCGCCATCTTAGCCGGCCGGCGCGGCCGAGCGCCCGAGCTGGACCTCGGCAGGATCGAGTCCTTGCTCGAAGAGGCTTTGAAGAAAGGCAAGCTGAGCATAACGGCCCCGCAGGCCGGACCGGCCGCCGCGACGGCGCCTGTCGCGGCCGCGCCGGCCCGGCCCAAGGTCATGCAAGTCCCCGCCTCGCAGTCGCCGCCGGTCGCTACGCCCGCCCCGGCCGCCGAGGCAGTCGAAGAGCTCGAAGAAGCCGAAGAGCTCGAAGAAGCCGAAGAGCTTGCCGAGGTCGAGCCCGAGTCTGCCGAGGTCGAGGAACTGGCTGAAGCCGAGGTCGAGCCTGAGTCTGCCGAGGTCGAGGAGTTAGCTGAAGCCGAGGCTATCGAAGAAGCAGAGGAACTCGCGGAGCTTGAGCCCGAGTCGGTCGAGGTCGAGCCAGAGTCTGTCGAGGTCGAGGAGCTTGCAGAGGTCGAGGAACTTGAAGAAGCCGAGGAGCTCGCCGAGCCATCTGAATCCGAGCCCGCCGAGTCGGCCGAGGTCGAGGAGCTAGCCGAGGTCGAGCCCGAGTCTATCGAGGTCGAGGAGCTAGCCGAGGTCGAGGAACTGGCTGAAGCCGAGGTCGAGCCCGAGCCTGCCGAAGTCGAGGAGCTCGAAGAAGCCGAGGAAATCGCCGAGGTCGAGCCCGAGTCTGCCGAAGTCGAAGCTGAGTCCGCCGAGGTCGAGGAGCTTGCCGAGGCCGAGGCCATCGAAGAACTCGAGGAAATAGAATCGCTCGAGAGCGTCGAAGAGGCGACGCAGGGCGGCGCCGATACCGAAGCGCCGGGCGACGAAATCTGGGGTAGCCTGTCCGCCGAAGCCCTCGCCCTGGCCGCCGGCGAAGCCGACGATGAAATACCGGTCATACCCGAGAGCTTGGGCCTCGAACTCGTCGAAGAGCTGAACCTCGCCGATATCGCCGCCTACGTGGATATACACAAGCCGGAAGCGGAGCACGTGAGCGACGTACTGGACCTGCCGCCGCCGGAGGAAACGTCGGACGAAGCCGCGGAGCCGCCGGTCGAGACGCTGGTCTTGGCCTCCCCCTTCGACGGCGTGGCGGCCGACGATATCAACGCCGCCATAGAGGGGCAGTTGAGCCTGGCAGAACTTGATTCGGCGCTGGGAACGGATAAGGCTCCCGCGGCGGCGTTCGAGGACGCTACCGCCGAGTTCTTGACCGAGGAGGCTACGGATTCGTCGCCTCCGCCGTCTGACGAGCCCGCGCCTCTGGAGGCGGACGAGACGCTTGACGAGGTTGAATTCGATCTTTTCCTCGAAGGCCTCGATCTAACCTCGCTTGAAGGATATCGCGACGAAGAAGGCTTCTTAGAGATCGACGAGCTTGAGGAGTCCTTCGCGGGCGGCGAGGGGGCGCAGGCTACCGAGGACGATTACGAGCTCGAGGTGGTCGACGGCGGCGTGGCCATGCTATCCGACAGCGACCGGGAGCGCCTGGAGGAGCTCCAGGCCGAGCTCCCCGAGACGGACGACGGCGACGCGACCGAGCTCGAAAGCCTGCGGGACTCCGGTTACCGGGGCTCGTATCGGCCGGTCAGGCTCGCCGGCGCGCGCTTCGCGGTGAACGCGGAGGAGCTCCTGGCCATCGAGGACGCCGATCCGGCCGCCCTCCTGGAGCTCGCCGAGGCGGACGGCGAGTTGATCCGCATGGTAGACGGGGTATTCGAGATCAATAAGGCCGCGCTCGGGGAGGCCGTCGAGCTGGACCCGCGGCTCAAGCGCCTCGCGGACGAGGTGCTCGGCAGCTCCCATTGACAGCGCCGCTCCGCGCGCTTTAGGCTCGGATCATGCCCGGTCCAAGCTACCTTTTCGTGTTAAAAGGCTCTCCGCCCGCGGTCCTCGACGGTTTCGACACCGTCGAGCTCGGCGAATCCGACGAGATACCCGTTTTCGAAGGACGGTACGGAGCGGGGGATTTCGTCGAACTAGCCCATGAAATAAAGCTACGGCTGCACGAATCGCTCGAGCGGAGGCTGCGCGCCCGCCTCGTCGGACGGGGCTTCTATCTTAGGCTCGCCGCCTCGGCCATAAGCTTCGTCGCCGTGTATTTTTTCTTGTCCATCGTGATCAGGGATCCGGTGCCCCTGGTCGACGAGCTGCTCCTATCCGGCGCTATCGCCTGGGGCCTCTTCGGCTACCTGCGTAGGAGCTCGGAGCGCTCGGGCGCGTTCGGGCGCCGTTTGGTCGCCCTGCGCGCCGCCTTGGACCGGACCCTCTTCGTAGAAAGCCCCGTCGTCGATTATTTCGAAGCCCTCGCCGACGAGTGCCTGGCGCTCGGCCCGGCCGTGGTGCATAAGCCCGTAGTCGCGCCATCCGCCTTCACCGCCCGGGAGCGCGACGAGGCCCTGGCCCTGTGCGCCGCCTTGGCCCGCCGCTACGGCGGCGATAGGCAGGTCGTCGCCCTCTACGAGGCGGCGCGGAAGGGCGGCGCGAAGGACGCCGCCCGCGCGGCGCGGCTCTACAAGCGGCGCGGGCGGGAGGACGGCGCGCGCGCCGTCGCGTACCTGCGCCTCTTGGAAGCCCTCACCCTTACGGCCGGAACGGGGACGCATGCGGGCGCGGAGCCTCGGCCTTAGCCGCCCGGCGCCGAAGGCCCTGGTCTTCGCCTTTTTAGCCTGGGCGGCCGCCGCCTCTGAGCCCGTCGCCGGCCAGGCGTCCGTCGCGGAGCGGGCGGCGGCCTCCGCTTATCCGCGCATTCTCCGGCTCCTGCCGTCCGACCTCGTCTACAAGCAGCTTCAGGACGCCATAGCCCAGTCCTATCGGGCCTCGAACGCGAACGGCGCCTTTCCCGATCTCTTTTTCGTCTCCTGGGTCTCGGACGGCCAGGAGGATCTGTTCTCGCTGGCCGCCCGTCTATCCCTGCCCTACGAGGCCTTGGCTACGCTCAACGGCATCTCCGCTCCCGGCCGCCTCGAAGCGGGCCGGGAGATACTCATCCCGTCGGTGCCCGGGCTCTTCGTCTCGCCCCGGCCCCGCGGCGATTTCGAGGCCTTGCTCTACGGCCGCCTCTTAACCGAGGGGGAGCGCCCGCTCGACCTGCGGCTGGCCGATCCGGCCCCCGAGGAGCTCCTCTTCTACCGCGACCGACGGCTCTACGCCACCGAGCGCAGCTTCTTCCTGAACGTCGGTTTCCGCTCGCCGCTACCCCAGGCCGTCCTATCGAGCGCCTACGGCATGCGCCGCTCGCCCATCGACGACCACGACCGCTTCCACCACGGCATAGACTTGGCCGCCCCCGCGGGGACCGCGGTGCTGGCCGCCCGCTCCGGCACGGTGGTCGAGCTCCGCGACGACGCGGTCCTGGGCCTGATGATCGTCCTGCAGCATGAAGGATCGTGGCGGACCGTCTACGGACATCTATCCGCCGCGGCCGTCGAGTTGAATCAGCGCGTGCTATCGGGTACAATACTGGGGGCGGTCGGGTCGACGGGGCGGTCGACCGGGCCGCACCTGCATTTCGAGATACGGATGGGCGCGGATTCCCGCGATCCTTCGAGCCTCTTACCGGGGATGCGACCATGAAACGAGCGGCGATCATCGCGGCTATCCTATTTCCCTGCCTCTGCGTCCCCGCGTCCGGCCAAAGCCTGCGAACCGCGGTCGCGGGGGTCGTCCGCATCGACCCCGCCGCGCCCGACGGCGCCGGCGTCTCCCTCCGCTATAACGAAGCCGTCGGCATTTTGTTGCCGGAAAAACCCCTCTTCATAGAGGGCCTTGAGATCGAGCTCCGCATCCCGCGGCAGTTCCAAGGCGCCGAGTCGTCGGTGGCGTGGTCGCTCTACGGCGCGGTTCGGCCGGAGCCCGGCCCCGGTTTCGACTACGCGGCCGAGACCATCGTCAGCCAGCTGTTGCCGTCCAGGGTCAGCATGGTGCTCCGTATCCCCTTGGTCCAGGGCCACGGCATGCGGTCGAACCCCTTCTACACCCTGATACCCAGCGTCCAGGGCCCGGGGAAGTATCCCCTGCTTTTCAAGCTCAGCCCCGCCGGCAAGGGGCTTTCCGCCGCCATGGAGGCCGCCGAATTCAAGGTTATCGTCAGGCCGGTGTTAGGCAACGAAGGCGGCATACGCGTCGTCCTGCCTCCGGAGCAGGCCGCCCTCAAGTATCAGGTCTTCGTGGACGACCAGCCGGCGAACGTCCTCGACGGCTTGGTCATCGCCGCGCGCGGGCTGCGCGCCGTCCGCGTCACGGCACCCGGGTTCAAGGACGAGGTCGTGAGCGTAGCGGTCGAGCCGGGGATCGTTCGCGTGGCGGAGATGGACCTGCAGCCGGACGTCCCCCGATTAAGCATCTTCGCCCCCCAGGGCGCCGTCGTCAGCCTGAACGGCCAGATTATCCCGCCAGCCGAGTGGGCCTCCTTCGCGATGGAGCCGGGGGAGCAGACGGTGAATTGTAAGATCGGGGACTATACGATCAACCGCCGCTTCACCGCCGCGCGCGGCAAGCGCTATACCCTCGAGCTTAATATCGAGCTGAACATCCGATCCGAGCCCTGATAGGGCGGCGCGCATCAAGAATCTAGCCGGGGAGCAACGCATGAAGACCATATTGAGCTGGAACGTCAACGGCATACGATCGGCCTCGCAGAAGGGCTTCTTCGAGTGGCTTACGGGCTCCGGGGCGGACGCGGTCTGCGTCCAAGAGACCAAGGCCGACCCCTCGCAGCTGGGCAAAGAATTTTTCGAGCAAAGAACCGCCGACGGCCGGCCCTATCGCGCGTATTGGGCCAGCGCCAAGCGGCGCGGCTACTCGGGCGTCGCCGTCTACGCCCTCGAAGAGCCCCGGGCCGTTCGGACGCTCGGCATAGACGAATTCGACGACGAAGGGCGCTACCTCGAGCTCGACATGGGCTCGTATATCCTGGTCTCGGCCTATTTCCCCAACTCCCAGGAGGCGGGCGCCAGGATAGACTATAAGATCCGCTTTTGCGACGCGGCGCTCGCCCGCATGGACGAGTTGGTTAAGCAGGGCCGACGCGTCGTGCTCTGCGGCGACTACAACATCGCCCATGAGCCCATAGACTTGGCGCATCCTAAAGCCAACGAAGGCAACCCGGGTTACCTGCCCGAGGAGCGCGCTTGGATGGGCAAATTCCTGTCCGCCGGCTACGCCGACTGCTTCAGGCGCCTGCACCCGGGCGAGCCCGGCTGCTACAGCTGGTGGAGCTACCGCATGAAGGCTCGGGAGAAGAACGTGGGCTGGCGCATCGATTACGCCTGCGTCGACGAGGCGGCCTGGCCCCTGGTGACCGAAGCCTTTATCCAAAACCAGGTGTTCGGCTCGGACCATTGCCCCGTGGGCATACGCATCCAACTCTAGTCGAGAGGACGACCATGACGATCAAGTACAACGCGCCGACTACCCTGACCTTCACGCTCCTATGCGCGCTCACCCTGCTCCTGGACCGGCTCTTCCCCGGGCTCGTCGAGACCTGGTTCGCCGTGCCCGGACGCGGCGGCTTCGACCCCGGCTCGATCCGGGATTACTTTAGGCTCGTCAGCCATATCTTCGGCCATGCCGACTTGAATCATTTCCTCTCGAATTTCGCCTTCATCCTGCTCCTGGGGCCGATCCTCGAGACGAATTACGGTTCGGGCGGCATGTCCATCATGATCGCCATAACGGCCTTGGTAACCGGCGTCCTTAACATCCTCCTGTTCTCGACCGGCCTCATGGGGGCCTCGGGCATCGTCTTTATGATGATCCTCCTGTCGTCGTTCACCAATTTCAACAAAGGCGAGCTACCCTTGACCTTTATCTTGGTGATGCTGCTCTACCTGGGCCGCGAGGTCGCGAACGCCTTTTCGGCGAACAATATCTCCGAGTTCGGCCATATCATGGGCGGGCTCTGCGGTAGCATCTTCGGTTACTTAAAACCCCATCGTCGATAAGCCGCTTTTCGCACCGCGGCGCTTGCGCGTCCGGCCCTCCCGGCTATACTTGGAATCAAGGCCTGGGAGGGCTTTCATACGATGGCAGACACCCAAGAATCGGTAAAAGCGTTCGTCGTCGACACCAACGTCCTGATCCATTATCCGGAAGCTATCATGTCCTTCAAGGACAACGAAATACTCATACCGCTCCAGGTGCTCGAGGAGCTCGACAACCTAAAGACCTATCCCGACCAGCGCGGCAAGAGCGCCAGGGAGGCGATACGCTTCCTGGATCGTATAACCAAGAAAGGCAACCTGAACGACGGCGTAAAGCTGGAGAACGGTTCGGTCCTGCGCGTCACCTTAGCCCAGCCCGAGGAGCTACCCGAGGGTTTCGCGACCGATAAGAACGACAATCGCATCATCCTGTGCGCGTACGAGCTCAAGCTCCGCGGCCGGCAGGTCTTCTTCGTCTCCAAGGACATCAACGCCCGCGTCAAGGCCACGGCCTTGGGCATAAAAGCGGTGGACTACGAAAAGCAGAAGGTCGACGTCGCCTCGCTCTACCAAGGCCTGGTCGAGCTCGACGTGCCGGCCGATACCGTCGCGGCGCTCCGCGGAACGGGCGAGCTCCCCTGGAAGGAGCCGCTTAAGCCCAACGAGTTCGCCATCCTGCATTCGGGCGGCGATACGGCCCTGGGCCGCTGGTCGCCCGAGCGCGGCGTCTTAGGCGTGGTATCCGACGAGTTCGGGTCGATATCGGGCATCAGCCCGCTGAACCCCCGCCAGCGCGTCGCCTTCGAGCTCCTCCTAGACGATAGCCTGCCCCTGGTGACCCTCGTAGGCAAGGCCGGCACCGGCAAGACCCTCCTAGCCATCGCCGCGGGGCTCAGGAAGGTCCTGGACGAGAAGCGCTTTACCCGCATGCTGGTCTCCAGGCCGGTCGTACCGGTGGGCAAAGACATCGGCTACCTACCGGGCGAGAAGAACGCCAAGATGTCCAATTGGATGCAGCCCCTCTTCGATAACCTGGAATTCATACTCAGCGTCCATAAGCGCGATAAACTGAAGAGCGCCGACCAGCTCATCAAGGATAGGCTGATCGAGATCGAGGCCCTGTCCTATATCCGCGGCCGCTCGCTGCCGAATCAGTTCATCATCATAGACGAGGCCCAGAACCTGACGCCGCACGAGATCAAGACCATTGTCTCGCGGGCGGGCGAGGGCTCCAAGGTCGTCCTTACCGGCGACCCCGACCAGATCGACAATATGTATCTGGACGCCAATTCGAACGGCCTCTCGTACCTGGTTGACCGTTTCAAGGGCCAGCCGCTCTACGGGCACGTGACCCTGCAGAAGACCGAGCGGAGCCCCCTCGCGGAGCTGGCCGCGAGCCTCCTATGAGCGCGGCTACGAAGCTCGAAGCCTGCCGCTCCTGCGGTCGCATCGTACTGCGCGGCTTTAGCTATTGTCCCTACTGCGGCGACGCGCTCCGGCCCGGCGCCGGCATCGAGGAGGCCCTGCGGCGGCCCTTCGAGCGTATGGAAAGCGGCGAGCGCCGCCGCTCCCGCGTCCGCATCGATCGCCTCCTTGAGGAGCTCTCTACGATAGAGTGCGAGATGGAGGAGCTCCTGCACGGCAGCGCATGCCGCTAGGCCTTAAGCCGGCCTTTTACTTCACATCCGCCGCGCCCTCGTGTACAATACGCCGCGAAAAAGGAGAGTCGCAGTATGTACGGAGCATTTCGCGAGGAGCTACGCTCCAAGCTGAGCCAGATCAAGGCCGACGGGCTATACAAGAACGAGCGCGTCATAGCCACGCCGCAGGGCGCCCTCATAGCCGTTTCCAGCGGCAAGGAAGTGGTCAATTTCTGCGCCAATAACTACCTGGGCTTGGCCAACGAGCCGTCCATCAGGGCGGCCGCCGTCAAGGCGATGGACGAGTGGGGCTACGGCCTGTCCAGCGTGCGCTTTATCTGCGGCACCCAGTCCCCGCACAAGCGGCTCGAAGAGGCCGTGAGCCGCTTCCTGGGCACCGAGGACACCATCCTCTTCTCCTCCTGCTTCGACGCCAACGGCGGCGTCTTCGAGCCCCTGCTGGACGCCGAGAGCGCCATCATCACCGACAGCCTGAACCACGCCTCGATCATCGACGGGATACGGCTCTGCAAGGCGGAGCGCTTCATCTACGAGCACAACGACTTCCGGGACCTCGAGGAGAAGCTCAAGGCCGCCCGCGGCAAGCGCTTCCGCATGGTCGTCACCGACGGCGTGTTCTCCATGGACGGCGACATAGCCGACCTGAACGCGATCTGCGACCTGGCCGAGGCCTATGACGCCCTGGTCCTGGTCGACGACAGCCACGCGACCGGCTTTATCGGCAAGACCGGCCGCGGTACCCACGAGCACGCCGGCGTGATGGGCCGCGTGGATATCATCACCACGACCTTCGGCAAGGCCTTGGGCGGCGCCTCGGGCGGCTGCGTCTCGGGCAAGGCCGAGATCGTCGAGTACCTCAGGCAGAAGGCCAGGCCCTATCTCTTCTCCAACACGGTCGCGCCGGCCATCGTGGGCGGCACCCTGCGGGCCCTGGAGCTCCTCTCCGAGTCCACCGCCCTGCGCGACCGGCTCGAGGCCAATACCAAGCGCTTCCGCGAGGGCATGACCCGCGCCGGGCTGGAGATCAGGCCGGGCGTCCATCCGATCTGCCCGGTCATGCTCTACGACGAGAAGCTGGCCCACGCCATGGCCGATCGGCTCTTGGAAGAGGGTATTTATGTGATAGGCTTTAGCTTCCCGGTCGTGCCGCGCGGCAAGGCGCGCATCCGCGTGCAGGTCTCGGCGGCGCATACCGAGGAGCAGATAGACCGGGCCATCGCGGCCTTCGCTAAGGTCGGCGCCGAGCTCGGCGCGATCAAGCGCTAGGCCTCAGGGGTCGGGGTCGGGATAGGAAACGCGATGAAGAACAAGAAAGCCTTACTCATAGTCGGGATTGCGGGGGCCGTGATCGTGCTCGCCGCCCTGGCCTTCGTAGCCTTGGGCATAGGCAACGCCCGGGGGAATAAAGATAGCCTGCTTTCGGAGTACTTCCGCGCCCTCTCGGCCCAGAACGCCCAGCGCGTCGAGGAGCTGACCACCGACTCCTTCGTCTCCGACCTGCCTATCGACGGCTTAAGCCCGCGCTCCTATCGTCTCTACGTGATGGAGGGCGGGAGCGAGACGGCCAAGCGCTTCGCCATCGTCATCGCCCGGCCGGACGGCTCCGAGCTCCTGCTCGTCGCCGACGCGAGCTTCGTGACCAAGGGTTTCGTGGGCTATATCGATGCCATCCGCCTGACGCAGCGCGGGAACCGGATCCGGGAGTAGGCCGATCCGGCGGCCCGCCGAACGGCGGCGCCTCGGGGCGGGCGCCTAGCGGACGCGCCTGAACGACGGGACGCGCGGGGCCACGTTCAGGCCCATGCCGTCCCGGTCGCCGCGCCTGAGCATATGGTAGCCCAGGCCGGCGATCATGGCGCCGTTGTCGCCGCAGAGCGACAGGGGCGGGAAGAGTACCCGGAGGCCTTCCTTGGCGCCGAGCTCCGCGCGCAGGTAGCTGTTGGCGGCCACTCCGCCGCCGGCCACGATCGTCGTTATGCCGCTATCCTCGGCGGCCTTATAGAGCCGCGATAGCAAGAGGTCCACGGCCGCCTTCTCGAAGGCGGCGGCGATATTCTCCGGGCTCTTCTCATAGGCCGGATCCCAGAACTGGTCCAACTGCCTGGTCGCCGCGGTCTTCAGGCCCGAGTAGGAGACGTCGTAGCGGTGCTCGCCCTTGTACAGGTTCGGGCGCGGGAAACGGCAGGCCCGGGCGTCGCCGCGGCGCGCGAGTCGGTCGATGGCGATGCCGCCCGGATAGCCGAAACCGTAGTGCTTGGCCACCTTGTCGAAGGCCTCGCCCACGGCGTCGTCTATGGTGGTGCCTAGTATGCCTATGTCGTCGAAGCCGTCGGCGCGGCAGATCATGGTATGGCCGCCGGAGACGATGAGCCCGATGAAGGGGTAGGCCAGGTCTTCGGACAGGAGCGGGGCGTAGAGATGGGCCAGGATGTGGTTGACGCCGACCAGGGGCTTATCGCAGGCCCAGGCCAAGGCCTTGGCGTAGGATAGGCCGACGAGCAGGGAGCCGGCCAGCCCGGGCTTGACCGTGACCGCGATGCCGTCTATGCCGCCCATGTCCAGTCCGGCCTCCGCCAGCGCGCGGTCCACGACGCCGCGTATCCACTCGGTATGCAGGCGCGAGGCTATCTCGGGCACCACCCCGTCGAACTCGGCGTGCCTGGCTATCTGCGTGGCGACGACGTTCGACCGGATCAGCTTGCCGTCCTCCACGACGGCGGCGGCGCATTCGTCGCAGGACGACTCAATCCCCAGTATCGTCATCGAAGCCGTCCATCATGACGCGCGATATGGTCGAGAGCGAGAAGCCCTGGGCGACCAGGCTCGGATAGAGCTCGGTTAGGGTCTGGGCGAGCTCGGCCGACCAGACGTGGCCGATCATCACCGCGTAGCCGCGCTTGTCCGCGATGCGTAGGCCCTCGTCGATCTGCCTTAGTATAGATTCCCTATCCGTACTGTTGTCTAAAAACACGTTGCGCTCCCAAGCCGTATAGTCCATGAGGGAAGCCACGGTACGCACGACCGTATCGCCTATGGTAACGGAATCCAGGAAGAATATACCGGCGCGACGCGCCTCGTCGAGTACTATGCCCATGAGCCGAGGATCCTGGGTGGCCAGGGAGCCCATGTGGTTGTTCATGCCGACGGCGCCGCCGAGCTCGCGGAGGTTCCGCCTGACGGCCGCGCGGATTTCGTCCTCGGCCATCGAGCGGTATAGGGCCTGGGGCCCCGGATCGAGGCCGTTCAAGGCCTCCATGGGCTGGTGCAGGATGAGCTCCTTCCCGGCTTGGCGCACGAGCCCGGCGGCCTGGGCGCTATAGGGCAGGCCCGGCAGGACGGCTATGGTCAGGGGGCCGGGGAAGGCTAGGAAGGGTTCGAGCTGCCGCAGGTTATGCCCCGCGTCGTCGATGACGAAGACCAGCCGGCCCCGCCTGGGGCGTTTCGCCTCGTCGGGGCGCGAATCCGGACGGGCCGCCGCCGCCGGCGCGACGGGCGCCTGGACGGTGGGCTTCGTAGGCGGCGGAACGGGAGCGAGGGCAGTTCCCGCCGGCGCGGCGGCCGTCGGCGCGGCGGCCGAGGGGGCCTTCGTAGCGGGCGACGAGGCGGCGGCCGCCGGGGCGCTCCCGGGGCCGGCCGTCGAAGCGGCGCCCGCCGAAGCGACGCCCGCCGAAGCGGCGCCCGCCGGCGGGGCGACCTGCGGCGCCGCGCCCTCCCTTGGCCCTATAAGGAGCATGGCCGCGGCGAGCGCGGCGAATACCATGAGGGCGCTCGTAAGGAGGAGGAGGGCGCTGGGATAGTTCCTGGTCGATCGAGTCGTTCGGCGCTTAGCCATGTTCAGGCGGCACTATAGGCCGGAATCGGGGCCGTCGGCAAGCTCGCCGTCGGCAAGCTCGCCGGCCTATGCCGCGGCCGGCGAGCCGCGTCCCTGCCGGGGCGCGCTAGGCGCTTCCGAGATAAGTCTGGTACTCGTCGTTCTTCTCGCGCAGCTTGCGGAGCGCGCGCTTCTCGATCTGCCTGACGGTCTCGGCGGAGATGCCCATGCTCTGGCCTATCACCTTGAGCGTGCTCTTCTTGGCCCCGAAGAACTCGAAGCGGTACATGAGCACGGTGCGTTCGCGCTCCATCAGCTCCTCCAGGAGGCCTAAGGTGCGCTCGCGCTCGCACTCGCGTTCCATCTGCAGGTCGGGGCTATAGCTCAGGTCTTCGTAGATGTCGATGATGGAGCCGCCCTCGTCGTCGTCCTTATCGACCTCAAGGGGCACGACGCCGCCTGAGAGCTCCAGGGCCTCGCGGACGGTCGCCGAGGATATGTTGAGCTCCTTGGCCAGTTCCTCGTAGCTGGGCTCTCGGGCGTAGAGCTGCGAGAGCGTCGCGTGGGCTTTATGGATGCGGCGGATGAGTTCTTCCTTGCGATGGGGCAGGCGAATGGCGCGGCGCGTATTGACCAGGGAGCGGGTTATGGCCTGCTTGATCCACCAGGAGGCGTAGGTAGAGAAGCGGACGTTCTTGCGGTAATCGAAGCGCTCGGCGGCCTTGATGAGGCCGGCGTTGCCCTCCTGGATCAGATCGATCAGGCTCACGTCGAAATTGGCGAAGGAGCGCGCTATCTTGATAACGAGCCTGAGATTCGATTCGATAAGCCGGGCGCGGGCGGCCTCGTCGCCGTCCTGGATGCGCATGGAAAGTTCGCGCTCGTCATCGGCCGTTAAGAGCGGAATGCGCTTTACGCTCTCATAGTAAGATTTGAGGCTGTCTTCGTATAAACCCTTGGCTGCTTTCGCGTGCATATCAACCACCTCTAGTAGTTATTATGCAATAAGCGTGCCAAATACCTTTTGCTAAACATGCAAGTAGTTATTTCTATACGGAGCAGGGTATTAGGGCGGTAGATGCGTTCGCGTTCCAAACGGACGCGGCTAAACGTATCTTTTTTTACACGAAAGCGTCATTCTGCTGTATGAAAAAGAATAAAAACTGGCGGGGGACGAGCTCGCACCATATTATAGCCCGCTCGACGCCGTGGATCAGGGGATTCCTGCCTAAAATGACAACGGCGCCTCGCGGGGCGCCGTGGAGCGTGAACGAGCCTTTGGACGGCTTAGTTAAGGATGGGGCTTGCGATCTGGGGTTGCTGGGCGCTCGTCGTCGCGTGAGCCGGCCGGTATTCCCGGATGAACGTAAAGATCGCGAGTAGGGTTATGATAGCGAGCACCAGCTTTCTCATACAAACTCCTTCCGCGCCTCATGATACCGGCGTCTAAGCCGTTCGGCAAGGCGTGAATCGTGGCGGAATTCGGTCGTTTCGCCCCTCCGTCCTAGCGGCCGAGCATGCCCAAGGGATCGATCGCCTTGCCGCCTACGAATAGCCCGAAATGGAGATGGGGACCCGTGCTGTAGCCGGTGGACCCGAGCAAGCCGACCACGGCGCCTTGCGAGAGCGTCTGGCCCTGCCTGACGCGGATGGACGAGAGATGCGCGTACAGCGTTTGGTACGATCCGGCGTGCGATAGTATGACGAAGTTGCCGAACACGGCGCTATAGCCGGTCTCGGCCACCCGTCCGTCCATGGCCGCCTTTATCTGAGTATTCTCCGGCGCCACGATATCCAGGCCTGCATGGAACTGCCTGACGCCGGTAAAGGGATTGGCGCGGTAGCCGAAGTTGGAGCTGATGCGCCCGCGTACCGGCCACTCTATCAGCGTACCGAGGGCCTTCTTGAGCTCCGTAGTCGATAGCTTGGCGCCGGGTAGGAAAAGCGCCTGGCCGGGGCTTAAGGTTTGGCTCGACAAGTCGTTGGCGTCGATGATGTCGATGACGCCGAGCCTATGGGCCGCGGCGATGGACGAGAGGCTATCGCCGCGGCGGACGACGTAGGCGACGCCGTCCAGGTTGGGTATCTTGAGGGTAGCGCCGGCTTGTAGGCGGCGGACGTTGGCGATACCGTTGATCGAGATGAGGGTGTCGAGCCGGACGCCGTAGCGCCGCGCGATCTGGTCCAGGGTTTCGTTGCGCGCGACGCGATGGCTGACGACGGTGAGCCTGATCGGTAGCTCGGCCAGGGCGGCCGGCTCCTCGCCCTCGGCCGCCTCGGGGCCGAGGCTTTCGAGTATCAACGCTATGGCCGTGTCGTCGCCCGGCATGGTGACCGCGCTCAGGTCGGGGCGGGGAGGCCTGGCGGCGAGGGCGGCCGCGCCGGCTAAGGCGGCTACGGCGACCAGTGCGGCACCGAGGGCGAGGGCGAGGCGGCGGCCGGAGGGCGGCCGCGGCTCGGCCCGGGCTTCGGACTTGGAGGCCGACGGGGTAAGGGTCGCCGACGGGGTAAAGGTCGCCGACGGGGTAAAGGTCGCCGACGGCGCAAAAGTCGCCGACGGCGAGAAGGCGGCCTCGGACGCAGCCTCGGCGACGCTATCCGCTGGAGACGGGCCGAGGGGCGCCGGGAAAGCCGGCGGCCGGAACGCCGGCGGCGGGGCCGGGACGGGCGCCGCGCGCGGCGTAAAATCGTAGAATAGGCGCGCGTCGACCTGGGAGGCGGACGGGGCGCCGGGGCGCCTAGGCCTGGCCTGGGGGCGCTGAGCGGGCTCCGCGGCCTCGAGGCCGAGCCGAACCGGGTCGTAAGGCGAGAAAGCTTGGTTCCCGGCGTCGCGGCCGGCTTGGCGCGCGGGGCGTCGCCGTTCGACGCGCTGCGCTCCGATGACGCTGTCCATGTCCATACGTTACTATATCGGCCGTAAACGCCGGCTCATTGAGGGGCCGACGACAGGAGGTCGAGGCTGCGTCGCCATACGAGGAATCGCCTATCCCCTACGGCCATCATAGCGAGCGCCGCCGCGTTGGCCTTGGCCCTACGCGCCTTCGTCGTCGACCTGACCATCGTACGCGGCCGATCCATGATGCCCGGCGCCTCCGATGGCGATCTGGCGCTCTACTGCAAGGCGGCCTACGGCTTAGCTAAACCGTTCGGCGACGGCTACGTACTGCGCTGGCGGGATCCCGAGCCGGGCGAGGCGGTCGTGGCCCTAGCTCAGGGGAGGCCGCGGAGGCGCGCCTTAAAGCGGGTCTTCGAGACGGGGCCGGCCTTCGTGCGCCTGGAAGACGGCGTCTGGAAGGCGCGCGGCGGGGAGATCGCGCCGGCGCCGGGTAGCCCTTCCTCGTCGCGTCTCTCCTTCTACGTGCCGCCCGGCGAGGCCTTCCTGGCCGGCGACAACCCGGAGGCCTCGTATGATTCGCGCCATTACGGGCCGGTACCGATTGAGAACATAGTCGGAAAAGTGCTACTCTATATCCCTAATCCGGCCGGCGTCTTCGTTAGGCGCCGGGAGCCGGGCGATCGCTGAACGGGGGTAGGGCGCAGAGTGTCGTTTCGCTTCGCGAGGTACTACACGATTATCGCGGCGCTCGCGCTCCTCGCCGGCCTGGCCCTCTGGCGCTACGCCGGCCTCGCCTTGGCCGGGTCCCCGACGGCGGGCGCCCAGGCCCCCTCCGCCGTGCTGGTGCGCGGCTCCATCTACGACCGCAACGGCCGCCTCCTGGCCGCCGATACCGACCTCTACGACGTGTCGGGCTGGCGGCCGAGCATGGACCGCGAGCGGGCCCAGGACTACGCGACCGCGTTCGCCGCGAGCTTGGGCGGCGAAGCCCCCTCCTACCTGAGCCTCCTTACCCCCGAAGGGCCCGATTTCTTCTTTATAGCGCGGCGCGTCTCGGGCGACGCCGCCAGGAAGCTGTCGGCGGCCCTGGGCGAGGGGCGCCTGGGCGGCGTAGCCCTGGACCGCGTAGCCGGCAGGGTCTATCCCGAGCGCGACCTGGCCGCGCAGCTCGTGGGCTTCGTGGGGACGGAGAACCGCGGCCTGGCCGGCGCGGAGGCCGCCTACGAGCGCGAGCTGGCCGCCGATCCGGATTCGACGCGCGGCGGCTACGCGTACGGCAACTCGGTATTCCTGACCATAGACGCCGACCTGCAGTACCGGCTCGAGGAGCTCTGCGAGGAGGCCATGGTCGAGCATAAGGCGGAGGGCGTCGTGATGGTGGCGATGCACGCCCGCACCGGCGAGGTCCTGGCCTACGTCTCGCAACCCGACTTCGACCCGAATCAGTTCCTGAAGGCCGATCGCGACGCGTGGCTGGATCGGGTCGGCATCTATGCCTACGAGCCCGGTTCGGTCTTCAAGGTGTACAGCATGGCCGCCATCATGGCCTTGGGCGGCATAGACGAGCGGAGCAGCTTCGTCTGCGACGGCGCCTATGAGCGCGTGACCAACTCGGGCGAAGAGATCGTGATACGCTGCCTGGGGGTCCACGGCGTCGTGGACATGACCAAGATCCTGGAGTACTCCTGTAACTCGGGGGCGGCCCAGGCTTCCGAGACCGTGAGCTCGCTGGATTTCTACGCCAAGCTGCGCGAATTCGGCTTCGGCGAGCGCAGCGGCGCGGACCTGGCCGGCGAAAGCCCGGGGCTCCTGCGCGAGCCCTCCGCCTGGTCGGCGCGTACGAAGCCGACCGTGGCCATGGGCCAGGAGATCCTGGTTACCGCGATGCAGATGGCCGCGGCGGCGACGCCCCTGGCCAACGGCGGCGTGCTCCTGCGCCCGCGGACGCTCCTAAAGATCAGCGAGCCCGGCGGCGCGCCGATCGTTAACCCCGGCGTGATTCCGGTACGGCGGGTGCTGGACGAGCGGACGTCCCGGGCGGTGCTCGGCGCCATGGAGGCCGCCGTGCTCGACTCGGGCACCGGCCGGCGCGCGCGCATCGAGGGCCTGCGCATGTCGGTGAAGACCGGCACCGCCCAGATGATCGACCCGGCGACGCGGCGCTATAGCCCGACCGACTTCATAGCCAGCACCGTGGCGCTCTTCCCTAGCGAGGCGCCCGAATATATCGTATATACCGCGCTCATAAAACCCATGGGCGATTCGATCTACGGCGGCCGGATCGCGGCGCCCCTGGTACGGGAGGCGGCCATAACCATCGCCGACCTGTACGGCGTGGAGCGGGCCGGCTCCACGCGGGCGACCCATGACGGCCGCATCGTGCTGCCGGCGCTGGGGCCGGCGGCCATAGGCGATACCATGCCCGACCTGATCGGCGTGCCCAAGCGCCTCTTGTCCGCGCTACTGGAGCGCGACGACATAACGGTGGAGATCGAGGGCGAGGGCTGGGTCTATGAGCAGGAGCCGGCGCCCGGCGAGCCGGTGCCGGCCGGCTCGGCCGTGAGGCTACGCCTGCGGTGAGCTTCTTAACGACGAACCTAGCCGCCCTGGACGGACGCCGGCCCGAGCTGGCGGCCGCGCTACGGAACCTCGCGGCCGCCGGAGGGGCGGGCGAGGGGGCGGGCGAGGGCTTGGCCGTCCCCGCCTTGGAGCTTAAGCCGACGCGCTCCGGGCGGCCGAGCGCGACGCTCCGCGGCGCCTGGCTGCACTCGCGCTACGACCCGGCGGCCGAGGGCGCGGCCTTCGCCGACGCCAGCCTGGGCGCGGCGACTGAGCTGACCCTGCTCTTCGGCTTCGGCTTGGGCTATGCGGCCGAGGCGCTCCTGGCTGCCGGGGTCGCGGTCGTAGCCGTGGAGCCGGAGGCCCGCGTCCTGGCCGCCGCGCTCGCCTCCCGCGACCTGTCCGCGGCCCTGGCCGACCCGGGCCTAACGCTCCTGGCGGCCGACCTGGCCGAGGGCTGCCGCGGCGGCCCCGTCGATGCCGGCGGCGTCGAGGCGGCCGTCTCCGCCGCGATCGATGGGATCGAGCCGCGCGGCCTCCGCCTGGCCGAGCATCCGGCCTACGCGCGGCTCTACCCCGAGCTAGCCGAGCGCCTGCGCGCCTTAGCGGGCCGCTATACCGAGAAGGACCGCATTAACGAGGCTACGCTCAAGCGCTTCGGCCGCCGCTGGGTTCGGAACCTGGCGGCCAACGCCGCCCTTATACCCCGCCTGCCGGGCATAGCCGAGCTCCGCGACGCCTACCGGGGCCTGCCGGCCCTGATCCTGGCCGCCGGGCCGAGCCTGGACGAGGCCCTGCCGTACCTAGCCGAGCTGCGCGAGCGTACGCTCGTGATATGCGTGGATACCGCCCTGCGCTCGGCCCTGCGGGCGGGCGTCGAGCCCGACTATACCGTGGTGGTCGATCCGCAGTACTGGAACGCCAGGCACCTGGATCGTTGCGAGGCGCCGGGTTCGGCGCTGGTTACGGAGCCGGCCGTGTGGCCGGCGGCGCTGCGCGGCCGCTGGCGCGCCCGCTACCTCTGCTCCTCGCTCTATCCCCTGGGGCGCTACCTGGAGGCGCGTTGCGGGAGGCCGAAGGGCGCCTTGGGAGCCGGGGGCTCGGTGAGCACGAGCGCCTGGGACTTCGCCAGGCAGCTGGGCTGTTCGCCGATCTATATAGCCGGGCTCGACCTGTCCTTTCCCGGCGGGCATACCCACGCCCGCGCGAGCCTCTTTGAGCAACGCGCCTTAGCCGAGGGCGGCAGGCTTAAGCCGGCCGCCGACGCGCTCTTCGCCGCCATGCGCGGCGGCCGGCCGTATCGGGCGCCGGCCAACGACGGGGGGAGCGTGGTGAGCGACCGCCGGCTCTCGCTCTACGCCTGGTGGTTCGAATCGCGGGCGGCGCGGCATCCGGAGACCTTAAGCCGCACGCTGTCGCGCGGGGGGCTCCGCATCCCCGGCCTGCCGCTCGCCGAGCTCGCCGAGCTCCTAGCCCTGCCGCGGCGACGGGCCGAGATCGACGCGGTCGGAACCGCGCTAGCCGAGGCGCGGCTCGGGGATGGGCCCGAGGCGGCGGCGGGGACGGCCCTGGCCAGCCTCTTGGACGAGCTGCGGCGCGTAGAAGGCTTGTGCCGGCGCGGGCTCGCGCTGGCGGGCTCGGGCGACCTGGACGGATTGGCGGGGCTGGACGCCGAGCTGCTCGCCAGCGAGGCCAAGGACGTGGTCGGCTTCCTGTTCTCATCGGTGGACGAGTTGGTCGGCGCGCGGGCGAACACTATGGAAGAAAGCCTGGCGCAGTCGGCGCGGCTCTACCGCTCCTTGGCCGAGAGCGCCCGCTGGCACGCCGAGATCCTCGGGGCGGCCGAGCCGAGCTAGGGGCCGGCGGTCAGCGTTCAGGGCTATCGCCGCCGGCGTCGCGTCGCGCGGCGCCGCTTATGCCGCGCCGGGTCGCCGGTTTTTTATCTCCGCGCTAAAGCCTAGGCGGCGTCATACCGATAAACTAAACGTGAGCATGACTCACCCGAACGGTATGCGCACCGACGTCCAGGCATACCGTTCTTTTTTTTGTCCGCGTCTTACGCGCGGGCGCGGTGAAAAAAAACGGGCGCCCCCGCGGGGGCGCCCGTTCTATTCGGGTCGGGGGAGCTTAGCGCGCGGCCTTGAGGGCTTCGGTCGCGGCGGCGGCGAATTCCTTGATGGTGATGGACACGCCGGAGATGGCATCGGTCTTGCCGTCGGACTTGACGGCGATCTTGGCCGGGTCCTGGAGCCTGACGAGCTCGGCCTCGACGCGCGGGGCCTGGACGTGCCACTCGCCCTGCTTGGCGTTCATCTTATAGGCGCCCTTGACGGCGCGGACGAACTTGGAGTCGCCGCCGGCCTTGTGCAGGGCGTTCCAGTTGGCGCTGACCACGGTGCCGTTGACCACGGTGATCAGGGCGGTGGCGGCGTAGCCGGAGTTATCGAAGGCGGGGGCCTTGTAGTAGAACCAGCCGTCCTTCTTATACATGCCCTTGGCCACGGGGGCCGAGGCGAGGGCCTTGGCGGCCAGCTCGGTGAACTCGCCGACGGTGATGGTCACGCCGGAGACGGCGTCGGTCTTGCCGTCGGACTTGACGGCGATCTTGGCCGGGGACTGGAGCTTGATGAGCTCGGCCTCCACGCGGGCGGCCTGGACGTGCCATTCGCCCTGCTTGGCGACCTTGGCCATGCCGTAGCTGCCGGCGGCGGCGTAGCTCTTCTTGTCGGGCTGGCCCAGGTTGTTGATGGCGTTCCAGTTAGCGGAGACGATCTTGCCGCCCTTCACTTCGATGACGGCCTGATACTTCCAGCCGCTCTTGGAGAACTCGGGCTGCTCGGCGAAGTAGAAGCCGTCCTTGGCCTGGGCGCCGACCGAAACCGCGCCGAAAACGAGGGCGATCAGGATGAACGCCGCCATAATCTTCTTCATGTACGTACCTCCATGCCCGTTTCCGGGCGGGTTTGGGGGCTTCCTAACGGAAAACCCGCGTATATACTAAACAAGCAATCTTCGAAAATGTCAATAGTTACAATTGTATCGAGTTATACGATAACGACGCCGTTGTCCTGCCCCGCGTAGGGGCCGGGGAGGTACTTGTCGGCGTTCCAGTCGTTCTCCCAACGGACGCCGTCTAGGAGGTAGCGGAATTGGTATTCCCGGCCGGCGGCCAGCTTGACGGCCAGCTCGAAGCCGCCGTCGCGCCGTCTGGCCATGGGGAGGGTGCGGGGGTCCCAGTTGTTGAAGTCGCCGACCAGGTGCGCGGCGGCGGCGCCGTCGGCCTCGTCGGCCTTGATGACGAAGCTGACGAAGCATTCGGCCTTGGTTTCGCTATAGGTTTTTACGAGCACGACGCCTCCTTGCGCGCTACGGGCGCGCTCCGGACGGGCTTTCGGCCCGCCCGCCGGGCGGGCGGGTAGCCTCTCCGCGCGAGGGATCGGAGCGAGTAGCCCCGAAGGGCTACTCGCGCAGAGCCCGGTCCGCGCCGACCCGGGGTCGGCGCGGACGCGCCCGAAACGTTTATTTTAAGATATAGGACGTGAGCGGCGGGAAGCCGTTGAAGTAGATGGAGCTGTAGCTCTGGGTGTAGGCGCCGGTGGTCAGGATGTACGCGCGCTCGCCTATCTTGGTGCCCGCGGGCATGTCGTAGGTGTGCTTCTCGTACAGGATGTCCATGCTGTCGCAGGTGGGGCCGGCGAGGATGATGTCCAGGGTGGGGCCGTGCTTCTCGAAGTAGATGGGGTACTTGATGGCCTCGTCCAGGGTCTCGATCAGGCCGCCGAACTTGCCGATGTCGAAGAAGACCCAGTGGTAGAGGTCGTGGGTGCTCTTCTTGGCGATGTTGACGATCTCGGTGACGATGACGCCGCAGTCGCCGGCCATGGAGCGGCCGGGCTCGATGATGATCTCGGGGAGCTCCTCGCCGAAGTTGTTCTTGAGGTAGCTGGTGATGTCGCCGGCGTAGTGCTCGATGGGGTTGGTGGGGTCGGTGTAGTTGGCCGGGAAGCCGCCGCCCATGTTGACCATCTTGAGCTTGACGTCGTGCTCCTCCGCCCAGGCGAACAGGGAGCCGACGGTGGACAGGGCGGTGGACCACTGGCCGATGTCGCGCTGCTGGCTGCCGACGTGGAAGGAGATGCCGTAGGGCTCCAGGCCCAGGTCGCGGGCGTGCAGGATGAGGTTGCGGGTCATCTCCGGGTGGCAGCCGAACTTGCGGGACAGGGGCCAGTCGGCGCCCAGGCCCTCGGTCAGGATGCGGAAGAATACCTTGGACCCGGGGGCGGCGCGCGCGAGCTTGTCGACGTCCTCGAAGCTGTCGGTGGCGAAGAGGCGGACGCCCTTCTCGTAGAAGTAGGCGATGTCTTTCTCTTTTTTAATGGTGTTGCCGAAGCTCATGCGGTCCGGGCTGACGCCGAGGCGCAAAAGCTGGTCCAGCTCGTAGCGGGTGGCTACGTCGAAGCACGAGCCGAGATCGCGGAGGAGCGAGACGACCTCGTCATGCGGGTTCGCCTTGACCGCGTAGTACACCTTGCCGTAAGGGACGTTCTTGCGGAGCTCCTCGTACTTCTGCCTGACGACGTCGAGGTCGAGGATGAGGCAAGGGGTTTCCTTGTCCTTGGCGAACTCTTTGATCCGTTCGAAGCGCTCGCGGCTCATGTAGTCTTCGAGCGGAAACTGGTACTCTTCCTTCATTGCACCTACCTCTGTGGAGGGCCCAAGCTGCCCGGACCCGCTGTCCGGGAATACCTTGAACAATAGGTATAGGGCTGGCTTTTGTCAATTATGCCGGGCTTGAGAACGGGGCGGTCGGTAGGCGGATTCTTGCAAAGTTTAACGTTTGGCGCGGGCGCGGGCGCGGGCTTAGCGGAGGACGGCCAGGACCTCGTCGCGGTCGATGCACTCGTAGCGGCAGCCGTCCACGGCGACCACGCGCGAGGCGATGCGGTTGCCCAGCTTGGCGCAGTCCATGAGGCCGCGGCCCTTGAGGAGGCCGTAAAGGAAGCCGGCGGCGAAGGAGTCGCCCGCGCCGGTGGTGTCGACGGCGGCGACGGACTCGCCGGGGGCGTGTATGAGCTTGCCGCCCGATTGGGCCAGGCAGCCGCCGCGGCCTATCTTCATGACGACCGTGGGGGCCAGGGCCGAGGCGGCGCGCATGATCTCTATGTCGGTGCCGTAGGAGCCGGTAATGCGGGAGAGCTCCTCGCGGTTGGCGAAGAGGACTTCGACGCGGCCCTTGATCCAATCCTTGAGCTCGGCATGGTAGCGGTCCACGACGAAGGGGTCGGCCAGGTCGAAGAGGACCGGCACCGAGAGGGCCGTGGCGCGCTCGACCATGCGGAACAGGGCCCGCTTCTGGGGCTCGGTGTCCCAAAGGTAGCCGGTGGTATAGAGGTAGCGGCTATCGGCCAGGAAGGTCTCCGACACGTCGTCGGCGGCGTAGTCCTGGCAGGCGCCCAGGCAGGTGAACATGGTGCGCTCGTGGTCGGGCGTAACGACGATGGCCGAGACGCCGGTAGGCTGGGGCTTTACGGCCATGGCGGTGTCGATGCCCAGCTCGTTCATGATGAGCATGAAGCGCCGGCCGGCCTCGTCGCTGCCTATGCCGCCGGAGTAGCAGGGACGCCCGAGCTCGGGGTCGTCGCCCGAGAGCATGGCCAGCGCCCGGGCGGTGTTGGCCCCCGAGCCGCCGGGATAGACGCTGTACGACGAGGCGGCGGCGACGATGGCGGAGAAGACCTCGTGGTCCACGAGTTGCATGGTGCCCGGCCGGGCGTTGAAGCGCTCCAGGAAGGCCTGGTCCTCATGCATGATGTAGTCCATGAGGGGATTCTCTATCAGGTACGCCGAATGCATAAGGGCTCCGTCGCTCGTTTCGATCGCGGCGCCGCCATGGGGCGCCGGCCGCGGTATAGGGGCGGCTCGGGCCGAAGGCCGGCTCCGCGAAGGGCGCGCCGCTTTCATTGACCAAAGGCCCCGGATAGCATATTATCCCGATAGCGTTATGTCCATCGCCACCAGCCAGCAGATCACAAAATACTACGAGGCGTTCAAAGCCATCGACGTGACCTTCACCAAGGAGGTCATAAAGGCGACGGGCCTGCAGTCCCAGAACGTGTTCGTCAAGTGCATAGGCGAGCAGTGGCCCTGCGTGGTGTACTCGAGCTCCTTCGAAGGCGCTAAGATCCTGGTGACGACGAAGCAGGCCCTCTCGGAGCGCATTAAGCGGGCGAACGGCCTGGTGAGCCTGCGTTTCTCGTTCAAGCTCTCCGAGAAGGAAGATCCTATAGCCTTCTTCGTCTCCGGCCGCGTGACGGGCTACGCGCCTTACGCGCAATCCAACGGTACGTTGCAGTTCGTTAACATACAGTACACGCAACGGCCTCCGGACGACTTCGTAGAGATACTGGGGCGTATGCTCGAGGCGAACGTGAACTCGACGCGCCGCCGCGAAGAGCGCGTAGCCCTTACGCCCGACGCCATGAGGAAGATAGGGCTGGCGCGCAAAGAGACCCTGGTCATCATCGAGGGCGTGCCGCGCAAATGCATACTCCGCGATATCTCGTTCTCCGGCGCCAAGATCATCATCGTCGGCTTGGCTAAGTTCCTGGTGAACAAGCCCTGCAGGCTGCGGGTCGACCTTGAGGAGCCGCGCGAGACGATCGAGATCCCGGGCAAGGTCGTGCGCTTCGAGGACGTGGAGGGGCGCAAGGATCTGGCCGCGGTGGCCATACATTACGACGAGGCGGCGGTGCCCATGTCGTATAAGATGCATCTCAACGATTTTATCGGCCAAGCCGTGCGTAAGCCGTCGGACGACGGCAAGCCCGAGCCGACCAAGGCCGCCGGCGGCGATTGAGCCGAAGCCGGGCCACCGGCCGAGGCGGCGCGCCGAGCGCCGAGGCGGCGAACGCCGAGGCGGCGAACGCCGAGGCGGCGAACGCCGAGGCGGCGAACGCTCAGGCGCGGCCGGTATCGACGGGCCTTTTCATTAATGGAGGATTATCATGTCCCATGACGACGAAGCTCGGCTGCCGAGCTCGGTAGGCTTTATCCGCATTCCCCCGGCCATGGCCCGGAGCTTCGGCGACTTTACGGTCGATCCCGAGATTCCCATTCCCGTGGAGCTGGCCGGCGGCGAGCGCGATCTCTCGGGCCTAGGCTGGGAGATGATCGTGGCCGGCATGCTCAGGCTCCTGGCCTACGAACCGGACAACGCCAACGCCGATTACTACCGCCGCTTCGCGCTGGCGGTGAAGCCGGATATCTATGACGAACTGGCCCAGACCGGGGCGATGAAGGCCAGGAACGGCGACCTGGAGCTGGCGGAGGAGATTTTCAAGGCCCTGGCGGGCCTTGAGCCCGGGCGCCCCGAGCCGGTGATGAACCTGGCCCTGCTCTACGAGGAGCGCGCCGACTCCTTGGACAAGCTGGGCAAGGAGGAGCTGGCCGACGCGGTGCGGGCCAAGGCCCACGCGGGCTACAAGAAGCTCCTTTCCATGGACCCGCCCTTCGCCGACGGTTATTACAACGCGGCGTATTTTTACCTGAAGACGAGGAATTACGAGCGCGCCCGCGAGCTCTTCGAGTTCTACGCCTCCTTGGGCCAGGACGAGGAGCGGACGCGGAAGGCGGCCGAGATCGCGGCCAAGCTCGGCGCCCGCGGCAACGCGGACGCGCTCTTTAAAGAAGCCTACGATTTTATACGCATGGGCCGCGAGGCCGAAGGCATAGAGAAGGCCGAGGCCTTCATTAAGGCGAACCCCGAAGTCTGGAACGGCTGGTTCCTGGCCGGTTGGGCCAAGCGCCGCCTGGGCGACTGGGCCGGCGCCCGCGAGGCTTTCCTAAAGGCCTTGGGCCTGGGCGCCGACGAGGTCGACCTCCTGAACGAGCTGGCGATCTGCGAGATGGAGCTGGGGCTCCTGAAGGAAAGCCGCGTCCGCCTGGAGGCCGCGCTCCGTAAGGAGCCGGACAACCTGAAGATCGTCTCCAACCTGGGCGTGGTGGCCCGAAGGCAGGGGCGATCGGACGAGGCCGCCGGCTTCTTTAGGACGGTGCTGGCCTTGGATCCCGACGACCGCCTGGCGGCCGAGCAGCTCGCCGAGCTCGGAGCGTCCTGACCGTCAGGGAGCGAAGCGTCCCGGTCGTCAGGGAGCGCAGCGTCCTGACGATTGACCGGGCGAGGGCGGGCGGCTACTATGGCGTCTATGGCAAAGCGAAGCAGCGCTTCTCGTCCTTCATCGCGCGGCGGGAGCTCGTCGGCCGGCGCAAAACCGGGCATAGGCTGCCTGGTCTGGCTGGTCCTGCTCCTGGCGACCTTGCTCCTGTTCGTGGTGAACTGGGAGCGCATCCAGGAAACCCTGCGGGCGACGCGTTTCTCCGAGGCTATCGAGAGCCTGGACGATCCCGCTCGGACGCTTCCCGGCCCGGGCGACGGTAGCGTCGCGCCCGCGCCGGCCTCGCCCGGCGCCGCGGACCGGCAGCCGGGCACGACGACGCCCCCCGCGCAGGCTACGGAGACCGTGTCCGGCGAGCGCCAGCCGGCCGGAACCGCGACGCAGCCCGCGCCGAGCGCGCAGCCCGCACCGACTACGCAGCCTTCGCCGGCTACGCCGCCGACGGCTACGCCGGCGCCTCCTTCGACGAACGCCCCGGTCGAGGCCGTGTCGAAGACCAGGATAGTCTCGCTCTATTTCGTACGCGTCGACGGAGACGGCACGATCAGCCGCCAAGAGGTGAAGCGCACGATCGACGCGAGCGACAGCCCCTTAACCGACGCCTTAGGCGCCTTGCTCAGGGGGCCGAGCGCCGACGAGCTCGGCCGTAACCTCATAACCCTGGTCCCGAACGGGACGCGACTCCTATCGGCCCAGGTCCGCGGCTCGACGGCCTACCTGGACTTCAACGAAGCCTTCATGATCAACCGTTACGGCATAGAGGGCTACGCCGGCCAGCTTAAGCAGATCGTATACACGGCCACGAGCTTCTCCACCGTCAAGGACGTGCAGTTCTTGATAGACGGCGAGCGGCGCGAGTTCCTGGGCGGCGAGGGCGTGTACATAGGCCGGCCGCTGTCGCGGAGCTCGTTCTAGGATGCGCCCCGAGCTGATACGGAGCTCCGTCGAGGCCGCCGCCGAGCTCTCCTACGCGCGCTCCTCCGGACCCGGCGGACAGAACGTTAACAAGGTAGAGACGAAAGTCCGCGCCCGCGTCGAGCTCGAGCGCGTGGCGGGCCTGTCGGCGGCCGAGCGCGAACGCGCGCGCGAGCGCCTGGCCGGCCGCTTGGACGGCGAAGGGCGCCTCTATCTGGCCGTGGACGAGGAGCGTAGCCGCGGGGCCAACGAGGCGGCCGCCGTCGCGCGCCTGGTCGAACTCATCGTAAAGGCCGCCAAAATCCCCAAACGCCGCGTCCCGACCGCGCCGACGCGCGCGTCTAAGGAGCGACGCCTAACGGGCAAGAAGCGACGCGGCGAGCTCAAGGCCGGCCGCGCGCATCGATTCGATAATTAAAACGCCGTTTCAAATATCCAAAACGCCTCACTTGCCCTGGTTTTAGTTTGACAGTACAATCTGCTTCCGTAAGGAGGATACTGCCTTGAACCGTACCCGATTATACGACTGGCACGTCGCCGCGGGGGCCAAGATGGCGCCCTTCGCCGGCTATGAAATGCCCATAACCTATCCCCTCGGCGCCGTCGAGGAGCACCTGGTGACCCGCCGATCGGTGGGTCTTTTCGATATAGACCACATGGGCCAGATCGAGGTGAAGGGCCCCAAGGCCGACGCCTTCGTCGCGCGCATGGTGACGGCCAAGATCGACGATATGAAGGACGGCGACGCCCGCTATTCGCTCCTCTTGAACGATCGCGGCACGGTGATAGACGACCTCTTCATCTACAAGATACCCGGCTCCTGGTGGATCGTGGTCAACGCCTCCAACCGCCTGGAGGATCTGGCCTGGTTCAACGCCCATAATGACGAAGGCGCGAGCATCGTCGACCACTCCGACGAGACCTACATGATCGCCGTGCAGGGCCCGCGGGCCATCGAGCTCATGGACCTGGTCGCCGACGCCAAGATCTCCGATTACCCGCGCTTCAGCTCCGGCCGCGCCAAGGTCATGGGCGTCCCCTGCCTGGTCGGCCGCACCGGCTATACCGGCGAGGACGGCGTGGAGCTCTTCTTCCCGGCCGAGGACGCCGTAAAGCTCTGGACCGGGCTCCTGGCCGAGGGCGAGAAGCGCGGCATCGAGACCAAGGCTATAGGCCTGGCCGCCCGCGACAGCCTGCGCTTCGAGGCCGGCATGCCCCTGCACGGCCACGAGATCAGCCAGGATATCTATCCTTTGGAATCCGGCTTTAAGTGGGCTTGCGACTTCGAGAAGGATTTCGTGGGCAAGGCCGCCCTCCTTAAGCTGCAAGAGGACGGCATCCCGAGGAAGCTCGTGGGCGTAGAGCTGCCGGCCGGCGGCGTGCCCCGCGAGGGCTATGAAATTCAGTCGCCCGAAGGCGCCAAGATCGGCGTCGTGGTGGCCGGGATGTACTGCCCGACCGCCAAGAAATTCGCCGCCAACGCCCTGGTCGACCCGGCCTTCGGCAAGAGCGGCCTGGCCGTTAAGATCGTCGTCCGGGGCAAGGCCTTGGACGCCATGACGATCAAGCGACCCTTGTACGTACCGGCGTATCGCCGTTAAGCTTAAAGCCCGATCGCGCACGAACCTTAAGGAGGATCCCCATGAATATCGACAAGAACGCCCGCTACAACGTCTCCCATGAATGGGCCCGCAAGGACGGCGACGCCGTCGTAACCGGCATCTCCGACCACGCCCAGCACGCCTTGGGCGACATCGTCTACGTCGAGCTCCCCGCCGTGGGCAAGGCGCTCAAGAAGGGCGAGACCTTCGGCGTCGTCGAGTCGGTCAAGGCCGCCAGCGATATGTACATGCCCATGAGCGGCACCGTCACGGCCGTGAACGACGCCCTGTCGGCCGACCCGGCCCTCGTGAACCGCGAGCCCTACGCCGGCGGCTGGATGATTAAATATACCCCCTCCAACCCCGCCGAGTGGGACCAGCTCCTGGATCCCGCCGCCTACGAGGCCCAGGCGGCCAAGGAGTAAGCCGTGCCCTTCATCGCCAACAGCGACGCCGACCGCGCCGCGATGCTGGCGGCCATAGGCGTCAAGTCCGCGGAGGAGCTCTTCCTGGACGTGCCGGCCGCCAAACGCTATCCGGAGCTCGGCCTGCCCAAGGGCATCTCCGAGCTCGAGGTCCTGCGCGAGGTCGATGCGATGGCCGCCAAGAACGTGGCCGCCAACGCCTGCGCCTGGTTCATGGGCGCGGGCGCCTATAACCACTTCATCCCCGCCCTGGTGCCGGCCCTGGCCACCCGCGGCGAGTTCCTCTCCGCCTATACGCCCTATCAGCCCGAGGTGTCCCAGGGCACCCTGCAGGCCATCTTCGAGTACCAGTCCATGGCCGCCGCGCTCTTCGGCGTGGATACGGTGAACGCCTCGCACTACGACGGCGCCACCGCCCTGGCCGAGGCCGTGCTCATGGCCTACAACCACGCCGGCGGCGCCAAGAAGCGCGTCATGATACCGGCGGCCCTGCACCCCGAGTATAAGGAGGTCCTGAAGACCTACTTTACCGCCTTCGACGTGAGCTTCGAGGAGTGGTCGGGCGAGCCTAAGGCGGCCGCCGCCGAGGCCGACGCCTCCGTGGCTTGCTTCGTGACCGCCTACCCGGATTTCGAAGGCCGCGTCGCGGACTTAAGCGGCGTCGCCGACGCCGTGCATGCCGCCGGGGCGCTCTTCATCGTCCATACCGACCCGATCATGCTCGGCCTCCTCAAGAGCCCCGGCGAGCTCGGCGCCGACCTCGTTACCGCCGAGGGCCAGGCCCTGGGCAACGCCATGAACTACGGCGGCCCCTTCCTGGGCATGATGGGCGCGACCCAGAAATTCGTGCGCAAGATGCCCGGCCGCATCGTGGGCCAGGCCGCCGACCACGAGGGGCGGCGCGGCTTCGTGCTGACCCTCTCCGCGCGCGAGCAGCACATACGCCGCGAGAAGGCCGTCTCCAACATCTGCTCCAACCAGGGCCTGGTGATGCTCATGGCGACGATCTACCTGGAGGCGCTGGGCAAGCAGGGCCTTAAGGCCGTGGCCAAGCTCTGCTGGGACAAGGCGCACTACGCCGCCGAGGTCCTGGGCAAGGTCCCCGGCTTCGCCGTCGCGCCCGGGACTTTCTTTAAGGAGTTCGTCCTTAAGACCCCGCTCCCCGCCGAGGAGATAGCCGCCAAGCTGGCCCGCCGCTGCGTGGTGGCCGGCCTGCCGCTCTCGCGCTACTACCCCGCGCGCACGCACGAGCTCCTGGTGTGCGTGACCGAGATGAACACCAAGGCCCAGATCGAGCTCCTGGCCTCGTCCCTGGCGGAGGTGACCCGATGAACATGGTACCGGAATCCCTGGCCTACGAGCTATCGCGCCCCGGCCGCGTAGGAGTGGCCCTGCCGGCCTCCGACGTGCCCGAGACCGCCGTGCCCACGGGCCTCCTGCGGGACGAGCTGGCCCTGCCGGAGCTGGACGAGCTCACCGTAGTGAGGCATTTCACGCGCCTGTCGCAAAAGAATTTCTCCATCGATACGCAGTATTACCCGCTGGGCTCCTGCACGATGAAGTACAATCCCAAGGCTAACGATCGGGCGGCCCTGAACCCCAATTGGTCCAACTGCCACCCCCTGGTCGGCGACGAGTTCAGCCAGGGCGCCCTGGAGCTCATGTGGCGCCTGCAGGAGGGGCTTAAGGCCACCGGCGGCTTCGCCGGCGTGAGCCTGCAGCCCGCCGCCGGCGCCCAGGGCGAGCTGGCCGGCGTGCTCATGATCCATAATTACCACGTAGCCCGCGGGGACAAGAAGCGGACCAAGATGCTCATCCCCGACTCGGCCCACGGCACCAACCCGGCCACCTGTACCATGGTGGGCATGGAGGTCGCGACCATACCGAGCGACGCGCAGGGCGGCGTCGACATGGACGCGCTCAAGGCGGCCTTGGACGATACCGTGGCCGGCATCATGATCACCAACCCGAGCACCTTGGGCCTCTTCGAGCGCAACATCGAGGAGATAGCCAAGCTCGTGCACGCGGCCGGCGGCCTGGTGTACGGCGACGGCGCCAATATGAACGCCATAGCCGGCGTGGTGCGCCCGGTGGACCTGGGCGTGGACGTGATGCATTACAACCTGCACAAGACCTTCTCCACGCCGCACGGCGGCGGCGGGCCCGGCGTGGGCATGGTCGGCGCGGCCCCCATACTCGTCGATTTCCTCCCCGGCCCGATAGCCGTGAAGAAGGGCGAGAAGTACGCGAGCGCGATGCCGCCCAAGAGCATCGGCCGGCTCAAGGCCTTCTACGGCAACTTCGCCGTGCTCATCCGCGCCTATACCTACCTGCGCATGCTCGGCGGCGACGGCCTTAGGCGCATGGCGGAGAACGCCGTCATCAACGCCAATTACCTCAAGGTGCTGGTCGAGAAGGCGTATAAGGTAAAGTACCCCCGGCGCTGCATGCACGAGTTCGTGGCCATGGGCGACGTGGCCGAGGGCGTCCGCACCTTGGACATCGCCAAGCGGCTTATCGACTACGGCTACCATCCGCCGACTATCTACTTCCCGCTCATCGTGCCCGAGGCGCTCATGATCGAGCCCACGGAGACCGAGAGCAAGGAGACCCTGGACGCCTTCGCCGAGGTCATGCTCAAGATAGCCGAGGAGGCCAAGACCCGACCGGAGCTCCTGCGCGAGGCGCCGCATAACACGCCCGTGGGCCGGCTGGACGAGGTCGCGGCGGCGCGCTGCCCGATCCTCTGCTACCGGGGTTAAACCCGCCTGCGGTACGGCCGAACGCAAGCCCGGCCGCCCGCGACGCTCCGCGTCGCGGGCGGCCTTTTTTACGGGCCGGAGCGCGGCGGCCGAGCCTGTCGGCCTCGGCCGCCCGGCCGCCGCCGCCGTCGGTTGACAATAAGCGCCGCGGGCCTGACAATTGACCTATGCAACCCGGCTTCTTAGGCGCCTTCCTATCCAAGCTCTCGCTGGCCGCCGCTTTCGTCTATATCCATTGCGCCTTCATGGTATACCGCCTGAATCCCAAGGGCCGGGCCAACCGGGTAGCGGTCGCCTTCAACGCGGTCTTCGCGACCTGGGCCGTCGCCGCCTCGTTTTGGTACGTAGCCGATAAAGAGTCCGCCCTGGCCCTTTATAAAGCCTTTTCATGGGCCTGGTGCGTCTTTCCGCCGCTCATCCTGCACTTTACCATGCGGGTGGTCGGGCGCCCCGCCCTAGAGGGCGCAAAGGGGCGGTTGGCCTTGGCGGCATTATACCTGCCCGCCCTGCTCCTGAGCCTCGCGCTACCGGGCGGCCTGATCGACGAGCCGGCGTTCCGCGGCGGTTATTGGATGCTCGCGGTCAAGAGGAACGCGCTCTACTACGCCTTCGTGATCCACTATTTCGCCCTCGTGCTCGTCTCGGTCGTATTGGCCTTCGTCGCCTCGCGGCGGGCCGTGACTAGGCGGGAGCGCTTGCGCCTGAAGATCCTAGGCTGGTCGTATCTGTCCGCCGGGCTCCTGGGCTTCCTTACGGATACCGTGTTCCTGAGCATGGGCATCGACTTCCCGAACCTGGCCATCCACTGGATCGTGATACTGTCGGTGGGCATGCTCGTCTCGATGGATCGTTACGGATTTTTAACGACGCTACCGGCCCGCGACGCCTTGGGCGCGCTCTCGGGCATGGCCGGGCTTTCTATCTACGTCGACGACGCGGGCTCGATCATTTGGGCCAACGCCGCGGCCGTAAGGGCGATCGGGGCCGCGAGCCTGGAGGAGCTGCGCGACCGGCCCTTGGGCGCCTATTTCAGGCCGGAGGCCGAGCCTGCCGACGGGCCTGCCGCCGAGCCTGCCGACGGGCCGGCGGCGGGACCCGCGGCCGGGGAGCCTGCGGCGCCGGGAGGCCCCGCGGCGGGACCCGCCGCCTCGGCCGCGGTCGAGACGGGTCGCGACGGCGGGGCGGAGCTCCGCGGCGAGCTCGGGCCGTCCGCGGTCCCCGTGAGGCTCAAGCGCAAGGTCCTGGGGGGCGGCTTAGGCGGGGCGATCTATACCGGCGTAGACCTGCGGCCGGAGCGGGCCGTGGCCAGCGCCAGGCGCCGGCTCGAGGACGCGGCCATGCTCCTGGACGAGTTCGTCGGCAGGTCCTTGGACGGCATCGTCCTTACTGACCCGAGGGGCACCATAGTCCGCTGGAACGAGGCCATGGCCCACCTGACCGGCATCGCGGCCGACGAGGCGATCGGCCGCCCCTACTGGGAGCTGCGCTCCCGGAGCGAGCCGCCCGGGGGGCCGTCGCCCGAACGTATCCGGAACGCCGTCGAGGCGGTGCTGCGCGGCGAGCGGGCGCGCTGGACGAGGCGCATCGTCGAGACCGAGATACTCAGGGCCGACGGTGTCCGCCGCGTCGTGCAGAGCGACTCGTTCCCCATACCGACCGAAGGCGGCCTCATCCTGGCCACCATAGCCCGCGACGTGACCGACGAGAAGCGCAAGATCGAGGAGAATATCGCGAAGGTCCGCAACCTGGACCGCGCGCAGAAGCTGGAGGCCATAGGCACCCTGGCGGGCGGCATAGCCCACGACTTTAACAACACGCTGGCCGGCATCGTGGGGGCCATGTCGGTGATCCGCCAGGAGGTCGACGGCGGCGTGTGCACCGACCCCAAGGAGCTCCGCGCCGAATTCGACATCATCGAACGCTCCGCGCAGCGCGCCGCCTCGTCGGTTAAGCGCCTGCTTACGCTGACGCGCCGCCGCGCGCCGGAATCCAAGCCTTTCCGCCTGGACGAGGCCTTGCGGCGCGTGGCCGAGTTCGCCGCGGCGTCCATGGACGCGAGCGTACGCGTGCGCCTGGAGGACCCCCTGCCGGAGGCCGCGGCGCTCGGCGACCCGGGACAGATCGAGCAGCTCGCGCTGAACCTGGCCATCAACGGCGGCCACGCCATGACCCTGATGCGGCCCAAGGGCGCCGCCCGCGGCGGCGAGCTCCGCCTGGGCCTGGAGCGCTACGCGCCGTCGGACGCCTTCTTCGCGGCCCATCCCGAGGCGTCGGCCGGGGCCTATTGGCTGCTCCGGGTCGGGGATCAGGGGGTAGGCATAGCCAGGCAGGATACGGCCAAGATCTTCGATCCCTTCTACACGACCAAGGGAGGGGAGGCCTCGTCCGGTCTGGGCCTGGCCATGGTCCTGGCCATCGCCAGGCAGCACGGCGGCGTGGTCGAGCTCGACAGCGAGCTCGGCAAAGGCAGCGAGTTCAGGGTTTACCTGCCCGTCTACGAGGCGGCCGACGGCCAGGCGCCGGCGGAGCGGCCGGGCACCGGCTCGTCCAAGCGCCGCGGGCTCGTTCTCCTGGCCGACGACGACCCGATAGCCCGCGAGGGCGCCGAGCTCATGCTCAAGGCGCTCGGCTACGCGACCGTCGCCGCCGCCGACGGGGCCGAGGCGCTGCGCCTCTTCGCCGACCGGCCCGACGAATGGTTCGCCGCGGTGCTGGACATGCGCATGGGCGAGATCGGCGGCGACGAGGCCGGCCTGCGGATGCGGGCCCAAAGGCCCGAGCTGCCCCTGGTCCTGGCCAGCGGCTTCCACGACGAGTCGACGGCGCGCCAATTCCCGCCGGAGGCGCGCGCCGCGGTGATCGATAAGCCCTATACGATGGACGAGCTGGCCAAGGCCATCGACGCCGCGGCCGGCTCGGGCGTATAGTAGCGGCATGGTTCCCACTCCCGAGAGCGTCCTCAAGTCGGTCTTCGGCTACGACGAATTTAGGCCACTGCAACGCGAGGTGATAGGCGACGTCCTAGGCGGGCGCGACTGCCTGGCCGTCCTGCCGACCGGCGGCGGCAAGTCGCTCTGCTACCAGATCCCCGCCCTCATACTGCCGGGCCCGGCCTTGGTCGTGTCGCCGCTCATAGCCCTGATGCGCGACCAGGTCGCCGCGCTCCGCTCCGCGGGCGTGGAGGCGGTGTTCATCAACTCGAGCCAAGGCCCCGAGGAGCGCCGTGCGGCCGAGGCCTCGGCCAGCGGCGGGACGGCGCGGCTCGTCTACGCCGCGCCCGAGTCGATCATGGGCGGGCGGATCGCCGGGCTCTTCGCTCGCCGGCCGCCGTCGCTGCTGGTCGTAGACGAGGCCCATTGCGTCTCGGAATGGGGCCACGACTTCAGGCCGGAGTACCGCGAGCTCGGCGCCCTCCGCGAGACCTTCCCGGGGACGCCGTGGCTAGCCCTGACGGCGACCGCCACCGAGCGCGTCCGCGCCGACATCGCCGCCGCGCTGGGGCTCCGCGAGCCCTCGGTGCGCCTGGGCGGCTTCGAGCGGCCCAACCTGCTCGTCAAGGTGGAGCCCAAGGCCGACTCGCGCGGCCGGGTCGTCGCCCTGGCCCGCGCCCGCCGCGGGCAGTCGGGCATCGTCTATTGCGGCTCCAGGCGGCGCGCCGAGGGCCTGGCGGAGGCCTTGTCGGCCGCCGGCGTGCGGGCCGCGGCCTACCACGCCGGCATGGCCCCCGACCACCGCTCGCGCGTCCAGGACGCCTTCGTCCGCGATGACGTGGACGTGGTCTGCGCCACCGTCGCCTTCGGCATGGGCATAGACAAGCCGGACGTGCGCTTCGTCGTCCACGCGGACCTGCCCAAGAGCGTGGAGAATTATTACCAGGAGATCGGCCGGGCCGGCCGCGACGGCCTGGACGCCGATTGCGTCCTGCTCTACAGCGCCGGCGACGCGGTCGCCCAGGCGCGGCTGTCGGACGGCCTGGAGCCGGAGCTGCGCGCCGCGGCCCTGAGGCGGCTCGAGGCCATGAAGGCCTACGCCGAGAGCGACCTCTGCCGGCGGAACTTGATCCTGGCCCACTTCGGCGAGCCGGTCCCCGCGGTCGGCTGCGGGCGCTGCGACAACTGCCTGCGCGGCCCGGAGGACTACGCCGACTACGGCGTCCCGGCGCTCAAGCTCCTCTCCTGCGTCAAGCGCTCCGGCGAACGCTTCGGCGCCGGACATGTTATAGATATATTATTAGGCGAATCGACCGAGAAGGTCGGGCGCTTCGGGCACGAGGCGCTGTCGACCTTCGGCATCGGCACGGAGCTGGGCAAGGCGGGCTGGGCCGCGCTGGCCAGGCGGCTGGTCGCCACCGGGCACCTGAGGCGCGACGAGGAGCACGGCGGCCTGGCGCTGACGCCGGCCGCCTACGGTCTCTTCCGCGACCGCGGGCCGTACGAGGCGCCCAAGGCCCTGATCGAGGGGGCGGGCGGCGGCCGCGCCGCCGGCGGGGGCCGCGCCGCGGCCGCCGGGACGCGGCGAAGGCGGCTGCCCGAGGCGTCGGAGGCCGCCGAGCCGCGGGAGTTCGGCGACGCCGACGAGGAGCTCTACGCCCGGCTGCGCGCCCTCCGTAAGCGCCTGGCCGACGAGCGCCGCGTCCCGCCCTACGTCGTCTTCTCCGACAAGACCCTGCGCGCCATGGTGGAGGCCCGGCCCCGCGACGAGGAGGGCCTGGCGGAGGTCTACGGCGTCGGCGCGGCCAAGCTGGAGAAGTACGGACGGACTTTCCTCGCCGCGCTGCGGGGCGAGGGCTAGGGTCGGCGGGCGGCGGCGTCGCCTCGGGGCGGCGGCGCCACGAGGCGACCGCGCGGCACCGGGCCCCGTACGCCGTCGCCCTTAATCGAGCACCGCGCGCCGGTACGCCGAGCTCGTCGCCGCGCCGAAGCCGACGAAGACCGTCGCGAACAGGCCTAGGGTAAGCGCGATCTGCGGCGCGAAGTTCACGCCGAAGACCGCCCCCATAGTCATGAGCGCCACCAGGCTATGGACCATGCCGAGCGCGAGCGGCGCGCAGAACATAGGCAGGGTCTGTAGGCGGATGACGCGGAGCAGGGCCGCCCTGGGCGCGCCGAGCTCGAGCAGGGCGCGGAACTGGCGGCGGTCGGCCTGGGATTCGGCTAGCTGCTTGAAAAAGAGCAGGGCCGAGGCGCTTGCCAAGAAGACGAGGCCCGAGAGGAAGCCCAGGAAGAGGTAGAGCCTGAAGCGCCGTAGATAACGGGCGAGCTCCTCGTATGATACGAGCGAGCCGGCCGGCAGGGCCGCCGCCAGGGCGGCGTCCAGCTCCCGCATGGCCTCCCGATCGCTCAGCCGATAGGCATACTGATACAAGAGCCGGGCGCCTTCGGCCCGGGCATAGCGGGCGTAGAGCTCCTCGTCCACGAAGACGATGGCCTTGAGGGGCCTCCCCTGCAGGTTGACCGGCGAGGCCTCGGGGTCGCCGCCGAGCTCGACGAGCTCGCCGCCTGGCAAGCTCAAGGCCGACGGACCGCGGATCCCGTCGGGACCGCCGATGCTGACGTGCCGTAGGCGCGGCGCGGGGCCGCCGGAGCTCGCCGACCCGGAGCCCAGGAGGCCGCGCGGGAGCAGCCCGACGAGCTCGCCTGCGGCCGCCTCGGCCGCCCCGGCCGCCTCGGAGGCGGGCGCGCCGGCGGGGGATGCCTGCACGGCCACGATGGCCGCGGCGTTCGCAGCCGTGATCGAAAGGCCATGGCGGGAGGCCTCGCCGCGGACGAGGGCGTCGACCGCCGGGTCGGGGGCGTTAAGCTGTACGCTCAGGTCCCAGGGCTGGCTCCTGGCTAGGGTCCCCTCGATGAGCTTGACCGCGTTCAGGCCGAAGCCCAAGGAGATCATCGCGGCCGAGCCGACCACGGCGATGGCGGTGAACAGCCGCACGGTGCCGGCCACGCGGTGCTCGAGCTGGGCCCAGGCCAGGAGGGCGCCGCCCCGCCATGACGAGCGCCTGTCCGAGCGTAGGACCCGTAGGAGCGCCGGCAAGGCGCTGCGTAGCAGCCCGTAGCTGGCCAGGATCGTCGTCGCGGCCACCACGACGAAATTACCCGCCACCGTGGCCGTCGTACTGGAGAGCGCCAGCGCGTAGCCGGCGACGAGCAGGGCGGCCGAAGCGACGCCGACCCAAGGCCTCGAGACGGGGGCTCGTTCCGCCGCGCGCTCCGCCCTGAAGAGCCAGGCCAGGTCGTAGCGGGCCATGGCCCAGCCGGCCCGGAGGCCGGCGGGAAGGAGTATGGCGCCGAAGCCGAGCGCGGCGTCCCGTAAGGCCTCGGGCTCGAAGCGCAGGCCGACTTCATAGGATGCCTTGAGGATGCGCAGGACGGCCATGACGAAGAGCTTGGCCAGGAGGAAGCCCGCCGCGCAGCCCAGCGCCAAGGCGGCCGCGCCTAAGGCCAGGTGCTCGGCCATGACCATGGCCCCGATGCGGAAGCGGCGCATGCCGTAGAGCGCGTAGAGCCCCAGCTCGCGATAGCGCTTGCGCATGAAGAAGTCCGAGGCGTACCAGGAGAAGCCCACGCCGATGGCCAGCATCACGCCCCAGGAAACGGCGCCGGCCGTGCCCATCTCGTCGTAGCTACCTAGCGCCGCGCCTACGTAGGGGCTGTAGCGCAGGCTTGAGAAGAGGTAGAGGCCGGCGGCGACGCAGGCGAGCGAGGCGAAGTAGGCCGCGTAGTCCCGCGCGCTGCGGCGCAGGTTGCGCATGGCGAGGCTAAGCATCGACGGAACCCTCCAGGGCGCGTAGCATGTCCAGGATCCGCCCGAAGAACACCTCGCGGCCGTCGCCCGCGCGGAGCTCGCCGTAGCGGCGTCCGTCCTTGATGAAGACGGCCCGGCGGCACCAGCTGGCCGCGTAGGCGTCGTGGGTCACCATGAGTATGGTCGTGCCGCGCTCGGCGTTGACGGCGGCCAGGCGCGCCAGCAGCTCCCGTGCCGAGCGCGAGTCCAAGTTGCCGGTGGGCTCGTCGGCGAGCACCAGGCTCGGCTCCCCCGCCAGCGCGCGGGCCGCGGCGCAGCGTTGCTTCTGGCCGCCCGACAACTCATAGGGGCGCTTGGCCATGAGCTCGCCTATGCCTAGGAGCTCGGCCGCCTCGCGCGCCCGGCGCTCCTGCTCGGCTACGGGCGCGCCCCCGAGGGATAGCGGCAGGGCTATGTTCTCCTCGACGCTCAGGGTATCGAGCAGGTTAAAATCTTGGAAGATGAAGCCCAGGCTCTCCCGCCGATAATCGGCCAGGGCCGCGCCCTTAAGGAGCGATAGGTCGCGGCCGCGCATGCGCACCGCGCCGGAGCTGGGGCGATCGATGGTAGCCAGGATGTTCAAGAGCGTCGTCTTGCCCGAGCCCGAGGGGCCCATGATGGCGCAGAACTCGCCCTCGTCGACGCGAAGGTCGAAGTCCCGGAGCGCCGGGAACTGCACGCCGCGCGAGCCGTAGGTCTTGCAGAGGCGCTCCGCCTCGAGGAGCGGTCGGCCGGTCCGGTCGTTGTGGTCCATATTTCCTCCGAGTGACGCCTGGCCGGAGATTTGCCCGCGTCCAAACGTGGATGATACGCGGCCGACGGCTATGCGTCGAGGCCGCGCGCGATTACAGCGAGAATGAGATCGATAGGCCGAGCGGGGCCGCGGCGACGGACGCCTCGAGGCCGCGCTCGTCGCCGCGGGCGTGGGCCAAGGGGACGAGGAAGCCGACGGCCGAACCCAAGGCCGCGCCGGCCAGCGCGTCGAGCGGGTAGTGGGCGCCCGAGGCGACGCGCAGCGCCGCGACCGCCGCGGCGAGCCCGTGGCTGGCCAGGCCCATGGCCCATTTCGCGGCCGGCGAGGCGTCCCCGGCCGCGAAGACGGCCGTGCAGAAGCCGGCGGTCATGAAGGCCAGGGTCGTATGTCCCGAGGGGAAGCTTTCGTAATCCTCGTCGGGCTCCGGAAGGCCGGGCGCCCGCGCGCCGCCTGCGAGGTAGGGCCGCGGCCTGCCGACCGCCGCCTTAAGGATGTCCTTGGCGCCGAAGGAGAGGAGCGCCGCCTCGGCGTACATGAGGCCGACGGTCAAGATCGACGAGGCGTCGAAGCGGTCCAGCAGGAAGGGGAGGCCCGCTAGGCCGAGCGCCGCGACCGCCGCGCTCGCCGCGTCGAGGCCGGCCGAGTACGGGGCGCGCAGGACCTCGTCGGGCCAGCCGAACTCGAAGGCCGTCGAGGGGGCGGGGTCGATCAGGCGACCCGTAACGAAGGCCGTCGCCGCCGCGACCCCGAGTGTCAGGTCCGCCGCCGGCGAGAGCGCGAAGGCGTCGCTGCCCCCCGCCGCGACGCGCTGGGGCATGGCCGCGAAGGCCGCGAGGGCCGCGATGAAAGTCATGGCGGCCCTAGGCCGCCGCCGCTTAGCGAAATGTGTCGTTTCCATGCCCAGGAGCGTAGCCCGCGGGGGCCATCGCTATCCTGACGCCTCGCTTACGACGGGGGGAGCCGTCCTTACGTTTTCGTAAGCCGCGGCCGGGCGATGGCCTCCGGAGCGTCCTTCGATGCCCGCCGGCGGCCTCGGCGGTAGACGAGTCGCCCTTGCCCGGGCCTTTCCGTACGGCGCCGTCCGCTCAGTAGCGGCGCATGGCGACCAGGATGACGAGGCCACCGCCGGGGTTCGGCCGGGCCTGGACCCGGTGGCCCAGGCGCTCGGCCATCGCCCCGACCAGGTACAGGCCCAGGCCCGTGCTTCGCTCCCGTTCGCCCGTCCGGTCGCGGGCTTGGCCGATGAAGCCGCGGTCGAAGAGCCGCGGAAGGTCGCCGGGCTCGACGCCGGGGCCGCGGTCGGCTACCGAGAGCTCCAACTCGTCGCCGGCGGACCGGAGCTCGATCTGGACGACGGAGCCGGCCGGCCCGTACTTGGCCGCGTTGAGCAGGACCTGCTCGATGATGAAGCCGAGCCACACCGGGTCGCTCAAGACCGTCGCCGCCCCCGCCTCCGCGGCGCGGAAACCGGGGCCGAAGGCGGGCGTCATGCCCTTGGCCACGAAGGGGCCGGCCATCCTGGCCAAGGAGCGCCTCACGAGCTCGTCGGGACGCGTCGGCTTGACGATGAAGTCCTCGGCGAAGCTATGGCTCTTAGCGTAGAACAGGGCTTCGTCGGCCTTGGCTTCCAGGCTCCCGAGCTCGGACAGCAGGGCCGCGAGGGCGGCCGCGTCGCGAGTTCCCCCGGGAGCTCTCGCGAGTGCTGGCTCGCGGTCCGCGTGTTCCTCGGCCAGGGCCGAAAGCCCGAGCCGTAGCGAGGTGAGCGGCGTCTTGAGCTCGTGGGCCAAGTAGACGAGGTAATCCGAGTAGCGGTCGAGCTCCTCGCGCCGGCGGCTGGCGGCGAGCTCGAGCTCCCGCTCGCGGCGCCTGAGCTCCCCGAGCAAGAGCTCCTCGTCGCGAAGCGGCGCGCGGCCCGGTTCGGGCTCGGCGCCCTCGCGTATCGCGGTCGCCAGCCGTTTCCGGGCGCCCCATTCTAGGCCGAGCCAGGCGAGCTGGGCGGCCAGCCCCAGCGCCATGGCGTAGGCCGCCTCGGCCGCCGGCCAGCGGACGGCGGGGCTTAAGGCCAGGACTGCCGCCCCGGCGGCCGCCCCGCCGTTCCAAAGCGCCAGCGCGGGTAGCCGCGAACGTAGGAAGGGTAGGAGCGCCGGCCCGCCCGCGCCTTCGCCCTCGGGCGCGGTCCCGCGTTGGCGCCCGGCCGACGGCCGAAGCCTAGGCGTCGGCCGCAAATCGATACCCCGCGCCCTTGACCGCCTCGATCGGGTCGCCGGCGCCCAGCGACTCGAGCTTACGCCTGAGCCGCGAGACGTTGACGCTCAGCGTGTTGTCGTCCACGAAGACCTCGTCGCGCCAGAGCGCCTGCATCAGCGCTTCGCGGCCTACGAGCCCCCCGCGGGCGCGCATGAGCGCCTGCGCCGTCAGGAACTCGTTCCGGGTCAGCGCCACGGCGGACGCGCCGAGCCCGATCGTGCAGTCGGCCGCCGAGAGCACGTAGCCGCCGAGACGGAGCTCGTCCGATTCGGTCGCGCTGTATTCGTAGCTGCGCCGGAGGAGCGCGCGTACCTTGGCGACCAGGACTTGCGGGTCGAAGGGCTTGGTCAGGTAGTCGTCGGCGCCCTGCGACAGGGCCATGATCTGATCCATGGACGAGCTCCGGGCGGAGACCATCAGGATGGGCGCCTTGCTCGAGCGCCGGAGCTCGGCGCAGACGCTGAATCCGTCCGCGTAGGGCAGGTTGACGTCGAGGATGACGAGGGCGGGCGCGGCCTGGGCGATCTCCTCGGCGACGCGGGAAAAGTCGCCTACGCCCCGGGCGCGGAATCCCCAGCGCGAAAGGAGGGCTATCATCTCGTTCTGAATCGCGCCGTCGTCCTCCACGATGACGATGGGCGCCCCTTCGTCGGCCATGCCCCCATTGTGCCCGGCCCGGCGCCTTCGGCGCAAGCGGGGCCGCCGCGGGCTACCGACTCCGTGCTATACTAGCGGCCATGAAGACCCTAACCGAGGAACTGTGGTTCGAGACCCGCTCGCGCGTCGATTTCATCGACATAACCGAGCGCGTCGAGGAGCTCGTGGCGCGCAGCGGCGTGCGCGAGGGGCTGTGCCTGGCCAACGCCATGCATATCACCGCCAGCGTCTTTATCAACGACGCCGAATCCGGCCTGCACGCCGACTTCAAGGCCTGGCTCGAGAGGCTCGCGCCCCACGATCCGGTCTCCGCGTACCGGCACAACGTGGGCGAGGATAACGCGGACGCTCACTTGAAGCGCCAGCTCTTCGGGCGCGAGGTCACGGTCGCGATTACCGACGGGCGCCTGCATTTCGGCCCCTGGGAGCGCATCTTCTACGGCGAGTTCGACGGGCGCAGGCGTAAGCGCGTCCTGATCAAGATCATAGGCGAATAAGGAGAGGTTATGCGCGCTGGACTCATGGTGATCGATATGCAGAAGGCATTTATGGAAGGGCCGGCGGCGGGGAGCCTCGCCTCGGCCGCCGAGTACCTAGGGGCGGTCATGCCCGCGTTCAGGCGGCTGGGCCTACCGGTGCTCTGGGTAAGCCACCGCGACGCGGCCTCCGGGCTGGTCGAAGGCGCGCCCGGCTTCGCGTGGATGGACGGGCTCGCCCCCCAGGCGGGCGACGTAAGCCTCGTGAAGGAGACCGGTAGCCCCTTCATCGATCTAAAGGCCTTGGAGGCCGTCAGGGGCCTGGGCCTGGACGCCCTCGTGCTGGCCGGTTACTGCGCCGAGCACTGCGTCCTGGCTACGTACAAGCACGCCAAGGACCTGGGCCTAAAGCCGGCCTTGCTCCGCGGCGGCCTGGCCAGCGAGTCGCGCGAGAATATCGGCTTCGTCGAGTCGATATGCGATCTCTACTCCTATCGGGCGCTGCTCTACGCGATCGGGGCTTAAGCCGGGGCCCGCGGCCTTAAGGGCAGCTGTACTTCGGTGAGCCAGTCGGTCGGGTCCTCCCGATTCCAGACGCCGTCGATGTATGACTCGCGCGGGTTGCCCGCGGCCGCGCGCCCGTTCGCGTCGATCCAGCCGAAGAGCGCGGCGTAGGCCTCGCGCAGCCCGGCGTAGGGCCCGCGGTGCATGACGCAGGCGGCCTCGGCGACGGGCGCCAGGCTCTTGAAGCGGATGCCCGGCGGCTCCGCGCCGCGCGCCGTCACCGCCTCGCAGAACTCTACGTCGATGTCGCGCTCGCGGTACTCGCCGTCGTGGTACTCGATGAAGCAGTAGGGCGGCTCGGCGCAGCGGAGGCCCGGGTTCGCCTCCGTGACCTCCCGGCCGATGGCCGGGATCAGCTTGAAATACGAATCGTAATCGGGAACCTTCATGCGTTTGGCGTAGACCAAGGCGCCCGGCAGGCCCTTGACCACCACCTCATAGCGCGGGCCGGCGCCGGGCGCCGAGGACTCGAGGTAGCGCTCGATGGCCTCGATGCGCGATCGCAGGGCCAGGGCCTCCTCCTCGAGCCGGCGCTTGCGCTCCGCGAAGAGCCCCGCGGGTTCCACGCCGTCCAGCACGCTGCGTATCTCGGCGACGGTGAGGCCGCACTGCTTCAGGGCCAGGATGCGATGCACGCGCGGCAGCTGCGACGAGTCGTAGTAGCGATAGCCGGTGTAGGAGTCGACGCGGCAGGGCTCGATGAGCCCCTCCGCCTCGTAGAAGCGGAGCGCCTTGACGGTCACCTTGCAGAGCAGGGAGAACTGCCCGATTCGATACATCGATACCTCCTATCCATCCCGACGGCCCGGGTGCGCGTTGCGGCCGGACGACCGCGGGCGGGCGGACGACCGGCGGCGGGCGCACGACCGGCGCGGCCGGGGGCGGCGGGACCGCCCGAGCCGTCGGGATCCCGACGGCCCGGGCGCGCTAGGTCGCGCCGTCCTTATAATCAGTCCCAGCGGAAGCGGAGCGCCGCGACAGTATACCCTACGGCGGCGATGCCCAGGAGCAGGGCGTAGCGCCAGGCCTGGCCCGCCGCCGGGGCGCCCGTGACGGCCGCCTTTAAGAGTTCCACGCCGTGCGAGAGGGGCAGGATGCCCGTCGCGGCCCGGAGCGCGGGCGGCATGATCTCCGCGGGCACGGTCGTCCCCGACAGGAAGAACATGGGGAAGTAGAGGAGCGAGGCCGCGGCGTTGGCCGCCTTCATGCTCCGCGCCAGCGCGGCGACGAGGAGGCCCAGGGCGTAGATGGCCGCCAGGGTGGCCGCGTAGGCCGCGGCGAAGCGGCCGAGCCCGCCGGCTACGCGCACGCCGTAGGCGAGGCGGGCGACCAGCCAGACTAGGCCGCTGGAGGCCAAGGCGACGCAGAGCTGGGTCAGGGCCTGCGCGGCCAAGAGGGCCCCGGGCGAGGCCGGGCTGGCCTGGAAGCGCTTGAGCACGCGCCTGTGCCGGTAGTCGGCCAGGGTCAGGGGCAGGCCCATGAGCCCGGTGGCGCAGATGCCCACGGCGACCACGCCGCCGAAGGCCAGGGGGGCGGCTTCGGGGCCCGAGACCGCGCCTAGGAGCAGCATGACGGCTACGGGGAAGGCCAGGCCGAAGAGCAGCATGTCGGCGCTGCGGAAGCCGAGCCTGAGCTCGACGGCGAAGATCGAAAGTATCTTTTTCATCACGCTACCATCCCTTCGGGGCCCGCGAGGCGCAGGAAGGCCTCCTCTAGGTTCTTGGCGCCGGCCCGGCGCGTGAGCTCCTGTGGCGAGCCCTCGGCGACGATCAGGCCGTCCTTGAGCAAGGCCGCGCGGCCGCAGAGCCGCTCCACCTCGTCCATGTAGTGGGAGACGAGGAGCACGGAGCAGCCGTCCGAGCGCAGCTCGTCGATCTGGTCCCAGACCGCGTGCCGCGCCGCGGGATCCAGGCCCGTCGTCAGCTCGTCCAGGACCACGAGCTCGGGGCCGGGCAGGAAGGCCAGGAGCACGGCCAGGCGTTGGCGCTGGCCGCCCGAAAGGGCGGCGACGTAGGCGCCGAGCTTGTCCGCCAGGCCGAAGCGGGAGAGGAGCTCGCGCCAGTCTCGCGGCGAGGCGTAGAGCGAGGCGGTCAGGCGGCAAAGCTCGCCGACCTTGATGCGATCCTGCCAACCCGACTCCTGGAACTGCACCCCGACCCGCTCGAAGAGCCGGCGTCGATCGCCGACCGGGTCCAGGCCCAGGACGCGCGACTGACCCGCGTCGGGCGCGCGTAGGCCGAGCGCGCACTCCACCAAGCTGGTCTTGCCCGCGCCGTTGTGGCCGAGCAGGGCCAGGGATTCCCCGCGGCCGAGCGTCAGGTCGACGCCGCGTAGCGCGCGGACGGGGCCGTAGCTCTTTTCAAGCCCCCGGACTACTAGGACGTTTTCTTCCATTTCGATCCTCCGTTGAGGGGGAGGATCGCGTCTCCCCTAAGGGGAGGGTCAAGCGTTGATTTTAGAATTCCTACAAATCGAAGCTCGCCGAGCTGCCGCCCTTGAGGTCCCAGGTGAGGAGCCTTCCGCTCAGGCCCGATCCCGCGCCGATTAAGAGAGCGCAGGCGGCGGCGAGCTCCAAGGCGGCGGCGTAGGCCGGCCCGTAGGCTTGGTTGCCCAGTTTGGTCTCCTCGCCCCGGTCGGCGCTGTCCGTGCCGGCGGCCCCGGCGTAGAGCCCGGCGACGAGCGGGGCGCCGGCCGGCTGTACGGAGGCCTGTCCGTACCAGCCGGCGACGGCCGCGTGGATGAAGGGGATGCCTAGGCGCGCCGCGGCCTCCGATAGGCAGACGCGGGCGCTTACGCTATCGAGGGCGTCGACGGCCAGGTCGCAGCCGGCCAGGAGGGCGTCGGCGTTCTCGGGGGCGAAGCGCGCCCGGACGGCTGTCACCTCGACGGCGGGGTTGACGAGGGCTACCCGCCTGGCCGCCTCCTCCGCCTTGGGCCGGCCTAGGCTCTCGAGGGTGCACAGAATTTGACGGTTCATGTTGCTCTCGTCGAAGACGTCGGGGTCGACGGCCACGATGGCCCCGACGCCCAGGCGCGCCAGGCCTTCGACGACGTGGCCGCCTAGGCCGCCGCAGCCGGCCACCAGGACGCGGGCGCCGTGCAGGGCGCGCTGGCCCTCGATCCCGACGGTGCCGACGTTGCGGGCGTAGCGCGCGGGGACGAGCCCAGAGGCCAAGGCGGCCCCCTCGACTTCGCGCTGGCTTAGGCCGTAGCGGGCGGCGGCCTCGCGCTCCGCGGCCCAGGGTATGAAGCCGCCGGCGGACTGCGCGGCCGCGGCCAGGTAGCCTTGAACGGGCTCCACGCTCAGCCTCCGCCCACGGGCGGGAAGACGGCCACGGCGTCGCCAGGCGACAGCGGCCTTCCGGGCTCGGCGTGGCGGCCGTTGACGAAGACCACGGCGGCCGCCTCCGGCGGCACGCCCGCCGCCGCGATCGCGTCGGCCACGAGCGAGCCCTCGGGTAGCTCGAAAGGGGCGGACTCGAAGCGTCCGTCCCTGAGGGTGGCGAATAGCTTGACCGTGATCTGCATGGGGCCTCCGAGGGCTAGTATGCGCGCGCCCGGGCTAGGCTGGCAAGCGGACGAGCGCCGCGGCGGGAGCGCCGGGGAAATTAGCGGGAGCGCCGGGGAGCGCGGCGGGAGCGCCGGGGAGCGCGGCGGCCGGAGCCGGGCGCTCGGCCTCGGCCGGCCGCGCATCGCGCCGGGCGCCGGCGCCCGAGAAAGCTACGGCGCGGCTTCGTTCTATCCAAGCTCCGCGCTCGATGACCAGCCTACCCATGTCGCGCAGGACCGCGTTGAACAGCTTTAGGCGGACGAGGCAGGAGCCTTCGGCGCCCTCGCGGCCGTCCTGGCCGCCCGCGGCCTTTATGCCCCCGCCGCCCGCGGCCTCGGCGCCGGCCTGCGGGCCTCCCGCGTCGCCGGCGTGGCTTATGGCCTCGCGGAAGGATGCGTAGGGGCTTCTGCGGCGCATGACGGCGCCGACGAGCCCGGGCATGGCCCCCGAGAGCGCGACCAGGCAGCCGGGCTTGATGCGCGCGGCGTCGATGTCGTCCACCGGGGAGGCGTCCAGGAAGACGGTGCTCACCGAGCCTTCGATATAGCCCGCGGGGAAGCCCAGCGAGGCGGCCATGAATTCCCGGAGGCTCTCGCCCGGCCGGGCGACGACCCAGACCCCGGCTTGGAAGGCGGCCGCCGAGGCTTCGGAGGGCCCGGCGGCTTCGGAGGGCCCGGGGGCTAGTGGGAGCCCGGGGGCCGCGCCCCCGGGCATCCCGCCGTCCCCGCCGGGGGTAGGGACGGCGTTATCGTCTCTTGTTACCAATTAAATACCTTGTCCAGGTCTTCGTCCTTGATGCCGAAGGTCACGTTGTGCGGGGCGATGGCCTCGCGCTTAAAGTACTCGGGCAGTCGGTCGGCCTCCTTGGTGAAGCCGGCGGCCGCGTTAAAGTCGCGCTCGGCCTTGAGCACCGCCTTGCCCAGGGCCACGACGTCGTCGTTGGTCATGGAAAGGCCGTAGAAGGCGTTCAGGAGGTCGAGCATGGCCTGGAAGGTCTCCGGCTGGTCGAGCACCGCGAAGGCGATGAACAGGCACATGCCGGTGGCGTCGATGGCCGCGGTGGCGATCTGTAGGTTGCGCGACAGCTCGATCTGGCCCTCGGGCTTTAAGGGGTCGACGTAGCCGCCTACCTTGAGGATGTTGGTGGCGATGGCATAGCCGGCGGTGTGGTCGGCGCCCATGGGGCTCGTGGCGTAGGTGACGCCGATGCCCATGATGGCGCGCGGGTCGTAGGCGGGCATGGCCTGGCCCTTGACCACCGGGGCGCGCTCCAGGCCGAAGGCCTTGGCCGTGACCGCCGCGCCCGAGCCGATGATGCGGCCCAGCGGCGTGCCCTTGCCGATCTCCTTGATGAGCTCGATGGCGCCCTTGGCGTCGCCGAACTTAAGCACGCCGGCGTCCATGGCCACGGCGACGGTGGCGCCCATCTCGATGGTGTCCAGGCCTATGTCGTCGTCCAGGCGGTCGAGCATGGCGATGGCGTCCATGTCGTCGATGCCGCAGTTGGCGCCGTGGGCCCAGACCGTCTCGTATTCGGGCTGCTTGGACAGGAACTTGCCCTCGGCGTCGTTGTAGATGCCCGAGCACTGGATGACGCAGCCGCGATGGCAGCCGTGGGTGGGCTGGCCGCCGCGCTTGACCATCATGGCGGCGTAGCTCTCGCCGGAGATCTTGGAGGCCCCGTCGAACTGGCCCTGCTTGAAGTTGTAGGTGGGGAAGCCGCCCGCTTCGTTGATGATGTTGGTGAGCACGTTGGTGCCGTAGGAGGGGAGGCCCGAGCCGGTCACGGGGTGCTTCTTCAGGCCCTCGACCCAGGCCTTGTTGGCCGCCTTGAATTTCTCGGGGTCCTTGGGCTGGCGCATGGGCATGCCCGCGTCGTCCATGACGATGACCTTGACGCCCTTGACGCCCATGACGGCGCCGACGCCGCCGCGGCCGGCGTGGCGGGTGGGATGCATCTCCATGTCGGTGCAGGCGATGGACGCGGCGGCTAGGCGCTGCTCGCCGGCCGGCCCGATGCTGATGCAGGCGACCTTCTCGCCGTAGCGCTTCTTGATCTCTTCTATCAGGGCGTAATTCCCTAGGCCCTTGTACTGCGGGGCGTTCTCGACGCCGATCCCGTCTTTGTTCACGTGGATAAGGAAGCAGGAGCCTTCCGGCGCGGCGCCCTCCAGGACCAGGGCGGCGTAGCCGAGGCGGGCCATGACCTGGGCGGCCTGGCCGCCGGCGTTGGCCTCCTTGATGCCGCCGGTCAAGGGGCTCTTGCAGCCCACCGATAGCCGGCCCGACTGTCCCGCCGCCGTGCCGGAAAGGAGGCCGGGGGCGATGACGAGCTTGTTCTCCGGCCCCAGGGGATGGCAGAGCGGCGGGACTTCGCGGGCCACCATCATCGAGGTGAGGGCGCGGCCGCCGTAGCCGGCGTACGATCCGACGGGCTCCTTGCGAACTTTGGGGCCGCCCTGAGCGCCGACGTCGATACGAACGATAGTATCCATGCATTCCTCCTGGGATTGAGTAAGTTTGTAGGTACTAATGCAGGAAGCGTGCCAGTGCGGCATGCGGGACCGAATGCGCTCCGTTCAAGCGTTCGCGTCAGTGCAAAGCACGCTTATGGCGTATCGCAGGCGACTGTTCCAAAACGGAGCGATGAGGCGATAGCGGCGCGTGTTCGATTTTGGAGCGCTGTCACGAAATAGAACAGCGGATGCTATAACGCTGCATTTTGCGATAGAGCGTATTGCGCCCGATACCCAGGCGCCGCGCCGCCCTCGAGATATTATAATCGCTCGCACGGAGCGCCGCCTTGATGTGCAGGGCTTCCGCGTCCTCGAGGGTGGCGGCCTCGCGCGGCGGCGGGTCGGAACGGGATCGATCGACGAGCTCCCCCGCCGCGCCGAGGATCGCCGCCGCGGCCGGTTCGCGCGCCTGGAGCTCCGGCAGCCGCTCGGTATTGATGACGAGCTCCAGGAAGTTCTCCAGCTCCCGTATGTTGCCCGGCCAGGCTCGGTCGCAGAGCGCGCGCATATAGTCGTCGCCGATCGGCACGGGCCGGCGATTGAGTTTCTTCGTGAGCTTCTCCATATAATAGCGGACGAGTATGGGGATATCCTCGCGGCGCTCCCTGAGCGGCGGCAGGCGCACGGGGAGGACGTTCAGCCGGTAATACAGGTCGCGCCGGAAGTTGCCCCGGTCAACCTCCTCCAGGAGCTCGCGGTTGGTGGCCGCGATGATGCGCACGTCCACCGGGATGGGGCGGCTGTCGCCCACGCGGGTTACGACCCCCTCCTCGATGGCCCTGAGCAGGCGGGGCTGCATGTCCAGGGGCATCTCCCCGATTTCGTCTAGGAAGATGGTGCCGCCGTCGGCTATCTCGAATTTGCCCGCCTGGCCGCCGCGCTTGGCGCCGGTGAAGGCCCCGTCGGCGTAGCCGAAGAGCTCGCTTTCGATCAGGGTGCGGGGTATGGCGCCGCAGTTTACCACCACGAAGGCTTCTTCGCGCCTTGAGCTGGCGTTATGAATCGATTGCGCGAATATCTCTTTACCAGTGCCGGTCTCGCCGGACAGCAGTACCGTGGAGCGCGAGTCGGCCACCTTGCGCGCGAAGTCGAGCGCGTCGCGCAGGCCCCGCGAGGCGCCGACGATCTTGTCGAAGGTGTAGAGGGCGCGGCGCCCGAGTATCTCGTTGGCGTGCTTCCTGACCCGCTTCACGTCCTTGAAGACCAGGATCAGGGCCGAGGGGCGCCGGTCGTCGCCCAGGATGGGGTAGATTGCCAGGTTGAAGTACAGCCGATTGGCCTTGGCGTTGACCAGAAGATCCTCGTTCATGAGCTCGCGGCCCGCCAAGGCCCCGTCGCGCAGCTCCTCCCAACGCGGCAGGAGCCCCGCCATGCCCAGGTCCTCGAACTCGGCGCGCGAATAGCCGAACATCTCCAGGGCGTAGCTGTTGACCGAGAGTATCCGTCCCGCGAGGTCGGCGCCGGCTATGCCGGCTTTGATGCCGTCGACCAGGGTCTCGACGAAGCGGCCCTGCCGGTTCAGGGCCTCGTTCCGGGCGTTCAGCGCGAGGGTCTTCTCGACGGCGTTGACGGCGGCGACGACCATGCCCAGGGTGTGTAGGTGCACGCCGTCCTTGGAGCCGGTCAGGTCGAGCGCGCCGATGACGCGGCCGGCGGGGTCGCGTATGGGAGCGCCCGAGCAGGTCCAGCGGTGGTAGGCGCGGATGAAATGCTCCTCGCCGGAGACCTGTACCGGCCGGCCTTCGGCCAGCGCGGTGCCCATGGCGTTGGTGCCTATGCTCCCCTCGTCCATGAAGGCGCCGGGCACCATGCGGAGCTCGAAGGCCGCCTCGAGTATCTCGTCGTCGCCTATGACCGAGAGTATGCAGCCTTCCTCGTCGGTGAGGATGGCGAAGAAGCCCGAGCCGCGCAGGAAGTCGCAGAGCTGGGTAATAAAGGGCTCGGCGGTGACGATGAGCTCGCGGCGGGCGGCGAGCCTTTCGGCCAGCTCGGCGCCGCAGAGTATGCGCCGGCTAAAGACCCGGTCCGGATCGACGCCGTAGTCCTCGCAGCGGCGGAAGCCGCGCTCGATATAGTCCTTAGAGCCATCGACGATGCCGTCGGCCACGGGGCGCCTCCTCTAGTCCGGCCCCTAGCATAAACCGATACGGCGCGTCCGTGTTGCGAATTTTTAAGGCGACGAGGGGGCGCCGCGGTCGCCGGGGAGGTGCCGCCGGGTGCCGCCGGGCCGCCGGGGCGTCGCCGAGGCCCGGCCTTAAGCCTGCGAGAGGCTCGGGCTGCGGGCCGGCCGGTGCGCGGCTAGGAAGGCCTCGAAACGCTCGACCGAGCTATTGACGACCCGCTCCTCGGCTATGCCGGCGCGCGCTATGGTCTCGAGCGCGCGGTCGAAGCGGCCCACGTCGCGCCAATAGTGGGCGTCGCTCCCCACGGTCACCGGGCAGCCCAGCTCGGCGCAGAGCCGGGCCAGCGCCAGGCAGCTGTCCTCGGAGCCCTTGCGTATCCTGAAGGAGCTGTCGTTGATCTCCAGCGCCTTGCCCAGCTCGGCCGCCTTCCGTACTACGGCCTCCTGGTCGACGGGGAAGGCCGGGTTGCCGGGATGGGAGATCGCCATGACGGCGGGGTTCTGGAGCGCGGCGATCAGGGCCCGGGTGTTGGCCGCGCGGTCGCGCGGCTCGAAGCAGACCTCGTGGAAGCCGGCCATGACGAAGTCTAGATGCTTAAGCTGGCGGCGCTCCAGGTCGATGCGGCCGCCCTCGTCCATGATATTGGCCTCGATGCCGCGGTAGAAGCGGACGCCCTCGATGAGCGAGGGCAGCACGCGGAGGTTGCCGAAGTGATAGGGATGGGTGCCCCCGGGCAAGGCCGGGCCGTGGTCGGTCAGGGCGAAGCCGTCCAGGCCGCGCGCGGCCGCGCCGCGGGCCAGCTCGTCCACCGTGGAATAGGCGTGGCCCGAGCTGATGGAGTGGGTGTGGGTGTCGATGGCTATGCGCATGGATGCGCCTATTCTCCACGCGGGCGGCCCCTCTGTCCATGGGGCGTCGCCACGGTAGTGTCGTCGCCACGGTAGTGTCGTCGCCGCGGTAGTGTCGTCGCCACGGTAGTGTCGTCGCCACGGTAGTGGCGTCGCCGCGTAAAAAGCGTCGCCGCGTTTGACAGCCGTTCCCATCGGTGCAATAGTGGCGCCATGAACACGAAGGCTTCGATACCGGAAATCATCGGCTCCATGAGCCTTGAAGAGAAAGTAGGCATGTTGAGCGGCGAGGGCTTCTGGCGCACCAAGGCCGTCCCCCGCCTCGGGGTACCGGGCGTCATGATGACCGACGGCCCGCACGGGCTGCGTAAGCAGACGGATATGGCCGACCACCTGGGCCTTACCAAGAGCGTCCCGGCCACCTGCTACCCGCCGGCCGTGACCCTGGCCAGCTCCTGGGATACCGAGCTCGCGGCGGCCGTCGGCGCGGCCATAGGCGACGAGGCGCGCGCCGAAGGCGTCGCCGTGGTCCTGGGGCCCGGGATCAATATGAAGCGGAGCCCGCTCTGCGGCCGCAACTTCGAGTACTTCTCCGAGGATCCCTACCTGGCCGGCAAGATGGCCGCCGCCTACATACGCGGCCTGCAGGGGCGAGGCGTCGGCGCCTGCCTTAAGCACTTCGCGGCCAATAACCAAGAATATCACCGCCTGGTCAACGACTCCGTCGTGGACGAGCGCACGCTCCGCGAAATCTACCTGGCCGCCTTCGAGATCGCCGTAAAGGAAAGCGCGCCCTGGTCGCTCATGTGCTCCTATAACCGCCTGAACGGCACGCACGCCGCCGAGCACGAGTGGCTCTTAAGGAGCGTGCTCCGCGACGAGTGGGGGCACGAGGGCGTCGTGATCACCGACTGGGGCGCCATGAACGACCGCGCGGCGAGCCTTCGCGCCGGTCTCGAGCTCGAGATGCCGGGCAACGGCGGGCAGGACGACGCGATCGTCATCCGAGCCCTGCGCGAAGGGCGCCTGGATCCGGCCCTGGTCGACGAAGCCGTCGCCCGCCTCCTTCGCTTGGTTAAAAAGGCCGGCGAGCTGCCGCCGGGCGATTATCGCTACGACCGCGACGGGCACCATGCCTTGGCCGGGCGGGCGGCGGAGGAGTCCGTCGTGCTCCTTAAGAACGAGGGCGGCGCGCTCCCGCTTAAGCCGGAGGCGCGCGTGGCCGTCGTCGGCGCCTTTGCCAAGGAGCCGCGCTACCAGGGCGCGGGGAGCTCGCAGATCATCCCGACGCGCCTCGACGCGGCCTACGACGAGCTCTGCGCCCTGGCCGGCCGCGCGCTGCCCTACGCCGCCGGCTTTAGGCTCTCGGGCGGCGAGCCCGATCCGGCGCTCCGCGCCGAGGCCCTGGCCCTGGCTGCGGAGGCCGATGCCGTCCTCGTGTTCGCGGGCCTGCCCTCGGTCAAGGAGTCGGAGGGCTTCGACCGCGACGAGCTGAGCCTGCCGCCCGAGCAGGACGCGCTCATCGAGGCCTTGGCCGGGCTGCGCGGCGGCTCAGGCGCCGCTCCGCGCGTGATCGTCGTCTTGAGCAAGGGCGCCCCGGTGGAGCTGCCCTGGGCCCAGGAGGTCGACGCGATCGTGGAGGGCTACCTGGGCGGCCAGGCCGGCGGCGGCGCCATGGCGCGGGTCCTGTATGGCCTGGTGAACCCCTCGGGTAAACTAGCTGAGACTTTCCCGATTAAGCTCGACGATACGCCTTCGCGCGCCTACTTCCCCGGCACGCCGGAGCGGGTCGAGTACCGCGAGGGGCTCTACATCGGCTACCGCTACCACGACAGCGCCGGCGTCGCGCCGCTGTATCCCTTCGGCCACGGCCTCTCCTATACGAGCTTCCGCTACGACGGGCTCGTCGTAGAGGCGCTAGCCGGCGCCCCGGGCGAATCGCCCGGCGCCCCGGCCGCAAGCCCTGGCGGCTCGCCTAGCGGCGGGTCCGGCGAAAGCGGCCTTAGCTCGGCGCGGCCCGTCCCTTCGGGCCACGACATCGACGCCGGGCGCCTGCGCGTCCGCTGCCGCGTGACCAATACCGGCGACCGGGCCGGCGCCGAAGTCGTTCAGCTCTACGTCCACGACCCCGAGTCGTCGGTTTACAAGCCCGCCCAGGAACTCAAGGGTTTTATGAAGCTGCGCCTAGAGGCGGGGGCGTCGGCCGAGGCCGCCTTCGAGCTGGACGCGCGCGCCTTCGCCTTCTGGGATCGCGTAAGCGGCTCCTGGCAGGTCGAGCCCGGCGCCTACGAGCTCCGCGTCGGCGCCTCGTCGCGCGATATTAGGCTCTCCGCGCAGGTCGAGCTGGCCTCGTCGCGCTGGGCGACCCGCTTGAACGCGGACGCCGCGCTCGCCGACGGGGCCGCCGACGGGGCCGCCGTCGCGGTCTCCCCGGCCGACGCTATCCCGGCCTATCGCGAAGCCCGCGTGGCCGGCGCCCATCGCGTATCGGACGCCGATTTCCAGGCCCTGCTCGGCCGCGCCTTGCCGCCGCCCGCCCCCACGCGGCCCTTCACCTGGAACAGCACCCTGGGCCAGGTCGCCCAGACGCGGCTCGGCCGCCTGGTCTTGAACGCGGTGGTAAAGACCTTCACCAAGGACTTCGCGCAAAGCGGCGACGAGGCCCTGATCGCCATGGTCATGCGCTCGGTGGTCGAGATGCCCTTCCGCTCCTTGGTGCTCATGGGCGGCGGCAAGATGAGCTTTCAGTCGGCCGGCTTCATCCTGGACCTCTGCAACGGCCGACCGCTCAAGGCGATAGGCAGGCTGCTCTTCGGGAAGGGACGGTATTGAGCGGCCGGAGCCGCGAGCCGACCGGCGGCAGGTCGGCGAAACGGCGTGGGGGCGGCCGGCTCGGATCGGGGGGCGCGCATGGATTTTAAGAGGCGCGTGGCCGAGTCCCTGGCCTCCTGGGAGGAGAAGGCTCCCGCCGGTTGGGAGCGAGGGGCGGCCGGCCGATCGGGCCGCCGGGCCGGGGGCGACGATGGCGCGATCGGCGCCGCGACCGAGGGCGCGCCGGGCGCCGAACGGGAGCCTGAGCCTGAAATCGGCGCGCTAGATCCGGCCTTCCTGGAGAGCCTGGCTAACGCGACCATGCCTTTCGGGAAATACGAGGGCCGGCTCCTCATCGACCTGCCCGAGGCCTACGTGCTGTGGTTCGAGCGTCAGGGCTTCCCCGAGGGGCTCCTGGGCAGGCAGCTCCAGGCCCTGCTCGTCATCAAGGCGAACGGCATGGAGGCGTTCTTGCGGCCGCTTGTTATAAACAATAGTTAGAAAAGTATTTTCAAGAATAAACAAATACGAAAAATGTTGATTACTTATCCCTCGATGCGCTATATTATAAAGCATGGATACCAATCACATTCATTCGACGCTTCTAGACCTTAGCCGCGGCTATGCCGAAGAGCACGACGGCGCTTACCTAGTCTGCGTGTTCTGCGGCGAACGCTACGCCGCCGAGCGCGTATACCCTAGCGGCGATGAGCTCCTTACGGCCCGCGGTGCGGTCCTGCGGCATGTCTCGGACGCCCACGGCGGCGCCTTCGAGGCCATCTTGGCCCAAGGCGCGGGCCGCGCCGGCCTCTCGGAGGTCACCGAGACGGTGCTCCGCGGCATGCGTTCTGGCCAGGATGACGAAGCCATCGCGGCCGCTTTGGGCGGCAAGGCCCTGGCCACCGTACGGAGCCACCGGCGGAACCTTCGCTTGAAGGCGGAAGAGGCCCGACGTTTCCTGGCCCTCATGGCCTTGGCCGAGGAGAAGACCCGCCCGGCCGAACGCCTCGTGGATTACGGCCCGGCCATGCCGGTGCGCGACGAGCGCGCCATGGCCACCGAGGCGGAGGCGCAGGCTACGCTTAAGGCATTTATGCGGCCGGACGGGAACCTCGCGCGCATCCCGCCCAAAGAAAAGCAGAAGCTGGTGGTGCTCAAGGCCATAGCCGAGCGCTTCGAACGGGGGCGGGACTACGACGACGCCGAGCTAAGGAGCATCCTTAAGCCGATCCATGAGGACTACGCGCTCCTGCGCCGCTACCTCGTGGACTATCGTTTCTTGGAACGCGACGGGGAGGGAAGGCGCTACCGCCGCCCTTAGGCCGCCGTCTATAGACCGCCGCAGGCGTCGCGTCGATTTACCAGCCGCGGCGCCTGCGCTACCGCCGCGGCGCCTGCGCTACCGCCGCGGCGGCCGAGCGTCGGCCGCCGCGGCGAAGCTGCAAAACGCCCTTGCGCTTGAAGCGCCTACGCGTACACTTATCGGGTAGCCCAGCCCGATCGGGGCGCGCCGTACGGCCCGCGCGCCCGCCCCGATCGGCAAGATCAAAAGTCCGCCCGAGGGGTATTGCATGAGCGAACGAACCCTGAGCGTCCGAGCCGTGACCCTACGCGTGCTCGCCGCGACTTTCTTGAGCATCTACCTGGCCGTGGCCGCCTACTCATTCTTGCTTCCCGCCGTCTTCGTGTTGGACGCGGCGGGCAGCGCCGAGTTCTGGCGCAAGATGATGCTCGTGGTGAACGTCGTGGGGCCGCTGGCCACGCTTTGCGTCTATCTCTTCTACCGGCCGGTCGCCCGCGTGCTCCGCGCCCAAGACGCGGGCCATGAGCCTTCGCCCAAAGAGCTGGCTAAGGCCCAAGCCGCCTTCAAATCCATAGAGGGCTTCCTGTTCATCATAGGCGCGAGCGCCTACCTATTGGGCGTGCTCTTGAGCCTGGGCCTGGACGCGCTCCGCGGCGCGCCGATAGACCGGGTCTACTGGGCCTATCGCGTCGTCCTGGCCATCAGCTTCGGCCTGGTCAACGGCATCGTGACCGCCCGCATGGTCAACCTGGCGTGGATCCAGGCTAAGCACCGCATGGGCATCACGGATATCGGCGACGCCGCGCGGCGGACGACCACGGTCGCCAAGATCGGCTTCCCATTGGCCATACTCGTGCTCGTCGTCATCGTCTTCGCGGGCTCCGCGATCTTTTATTACCTTCACCGCGGCTCGGCCGACCCGTCGCTCTTGAGCGTCGCCGCGGCCATCCCCACCTTCGCCCGGAGCCTGGGCGCCTTGGCGGCGGTAAGCCTGGCCATCGTGGCGGCCCTGATGATAGAGAACCAGGCCCACGTCGACCACGTGCGCGAGCAGGTCATGCGCCTGGCCGGCGGCTCGATGGACCTGTCTAAGCGCGTCTTCATCGTGAGCTACGACGACATGGGCTTCATGACCGCCGGCGTCAACCGCATCCTGTCCCAGCTACGCGAGAGCTTCGTGATCATCCGGCGTTCGGAGGGCCAGGTGTCGGCCACGGGCGAGCGCACGAGCCGCCTCGTCGAACGCTCCAAGAGCGAGGCGGCGCGCATCAACGAGCTCATCGCCCAGCTGGAGGATAGCGAGCGCGTGGAGGTCGACGTCATCAACGGCGTCGTGGAGGATTTCGAGAGCCTCGTGCGTTCGATCAACGAGACCATCGCCAAGTCGCGCGAGCAGGGCGAGTTCATCGAGCGGGCGTCCCTGTCCATGCGCGCCATGACCGGCTCCTTCAAGGACGTGAGCGACAAGGCGATCCAAGCCGCCGGCCGCTTCCAGACGCTTTCGCGCGACCTGGCCCAGGGCGAGCGCGGCGTGAGCGAGCTCGTCGCGGCGAACCGCTCCATGATCGAGGCCAACGCCAAGATCCGGGAGATGGCCTCCATGATCATGGACATCTCCGAGCGATCCAGCCTCCTGGCCATGAACGCGGCCATCGAGGCCGCCCACGCCGGCTCGGCCGGCAAGGGCTTCGCGGTCGTGGCCGACGAGGTGCGTAAGCTGTCGTCCAGCACGGCGTTGGCGGCCAAGGATATCGACGATTACGTCAAGCTGATCCTCGAGAAGAACCGGGCCGTAGAGGCGATGAACGAGCGCATCGCCGGCACCTTCAAGGCCCTGCTCGCCGAGCTCGGCGAGGCGGTGACCGGCATGGACGCCATCGCCGCCTCCGCCCGCGCCGAGGCCGACGAGGCGGAGTCCAGCCTGACGGAGATCGCCAAGCTCATGGCCCTGACCGAGGAGCTCAAGCACGACGCCGGCGCCATAGAGGATATGCGCAACGTGCTCAACAAGGGCCTGGAACGGCTCTCGGGCATCGTGCGGCAGATGACCGAGGTGAACGAGAACATGATAGGCGGCATGAGCGTGATCATGGACCTCTTCAGCGAGCTGGGGAACGCCTTCGACGGCACCTTCCACGCCATCGAGGCCTTGGACGAGACGGTGGCGCGTTATACCATTTAGGCGGTGCGGACGGGGAGAGACGAGCGGCGCGATCCGTCCTATAATACGTCGCGGCGGACGCCCGCCGGAAAGGTCGTGCGAATCATGCCGATGAAAGGCCCCCAGCCGCCGTTCGTTCCGCGCCCCGGAGGCTTGAGCGATGCCGATAAGCGGGAGCTCGGCTCGCGCTGGTACGACTGGTTCCAAGACAGCCCGACCCCCATGTGGGTCGAGGACTTCGGCGGCGTGGCCGCCCGATTCCGCGCGCTCTCGGCGGAGGGGGTACCGGACGTCGCCCGCTGGCTTCGCAACCGGCCGGAGGAGGCCCGCGTCCTGGCTAAGGAAGTCCGCATCCTCTCGGCCAATCGCGCCGCGGCCGAGCTGTTCGAGGTGGCCGACCCCGAAGAGCTCTGCGGCGACCTCGAGATCGGCTTCGGCGAGGAATCCTACGGCCCCTTCCTAGAGGAGCTCGTGCGCATCGCGCGGGGGCAGCGCCGCTTCTCGGTCGATATCCTGGGCCTTACCCTGAGCGGGAAACGGCGCTATCTGCGCATGCATTGGACCGCGGCCCCGGGGCACGAGGAGGATCTGCGCTTCGTCTACCTGAGCGCCGTCGACCTGACCGAGCTCGTGCAGACCGAAGGCGTCCTACGGAACGCGGTCAAGGCCAAGGACTACCTGCTACGCGAGATCCAGCACCGCGTGCGGAACACCTTGGCGCTGATCGACAGCCTCCTGGACATGCAAGCCGACGCGTTCCCGGCCGCGGGCGCGGCCCTGGCCGATTCGGCCCGGCGCGTCGAGAGCCTGGCCATCGTGCACGACTCGCTATATAAGCGCGCCGACTATTCCTTGGCGGGGCTGCGCGACTGCGTCGAAGGCGTGGCCAGGCAGGTCTTCGACGCCTTAGGCGACGCGTCCCGCGACGAGCTGGCGATCGAGGTCGTCGACGCCGAGCTCCGCGTGGAGCGGGCCGCGCCCCTGTCGCTGATCGTCGGCGAGCTCGTGGCCAACGCCGTCGAGCACGGCCGCTCGGAAGGATCCGCCCGGGTCAGGCTCCGGGCCCGGGCCGGCGAGGGCGGCGCGCTCTCGCTGTCCGTGGAGGACGCCGGCCCCGGCCTGGATTGGGCCGCGGCGTCCGCCTCGGGGCGCGGCCTGGGCTTGGCGCTGGTCGACGCCCTGGCGGACCAGCTGGGCGGGAGGCTCGGCGCCGCGGCGGGGAGCGAGGGCGTCGGTTGCCGCGTCAGCCTGGAGATCCCCCCCGACGATAGATAGCGATCTCGCGGCCGTCGTCATGCGCATGCTCCAGGCCGAGCCGATCCATGGCTCGGCTTAGGCAGCTCGGGGTAAAGAAGCCCACGTGCGTCGAATCCTGCCGGTAGCGCCAGCGGGCGAAGCCCTCCAGGCCCGCCGGTTGGAAGCGCGTGCGCAGGGCCAGGATGCCGCCGGGGGCCAAGGCCGCCGCCAACTCGGCGAAAATAACCGCCGGTTCGGCCAGGTGCTCGGCTACCTCATGGACGGCTATCGCCTCCCAGCGCCGCGATCGCCACGCGCCGTCGGGGGCGAAGTACGGGTCGTAGGGCCGGTATCCGTAGCCGCGCTCCGCGGCCAGGCTCCCCAAGGCGGGCACGGGGCCGCTACCGAAGTCCAGGATCTCGACGCCGTCGCGGAGATAGGGCCGGATCGCGTCCATGAAGGCGCCGAGCCAGGCCCGATAGCCGGGTTCCGCCGGATCGTTGCGGTGCAGGAGGTAGCGCGCCCGCTCGGCCTCCGGCGCGGGCAGGAGCTCCCGCCGTAGCTGCACATAGCCGCAGCGTTCGCAGCGTTCATAGCCGTCTAGCGGCGGCTCCGAGGATAGGGAAACGACGGGTTCGGCGCAGAGGCGGCAAGGCATAGGCAGGGTTATAGCCCGGGCGTTCAGGCCGAGTAAAGCCGAGCGGGCGGCATGCGGCGGCGATCCGGAGCGCCCGCGGCTTGGACGGCGCTCGCCTTGACAAGGCTTCCGCGGCGGCGTACCTTCGAAACGAGCGCTTGGATCCGGTTAACGGACCGAGACGCGAGGTGAAGCGTGCCCCTCATCGAAGTTTCCGGGCTTACATATACCTATCCCCATGGCGCATACCCCGCCTTGGACGGCATTTCGTTCTCCGTCGAGGCCGGCGAGTACGTCGCGGTGGTCGGCGCCAACGGTTCGGGCAAGAGCACCCTGGCCCGTTGCCTGAACGGCCTCCTTCAGCCGTCGCCGGGCGCCGTCCGCGTAGCCGGCCATGACCCGTCCGAACCCGAAGGCCGCCGCCGAGTCCGGCGCGCCCTCTCCCTGGTGTTCCAATCGCCTCCCGATCAGATCGTCGCCTCCATCGTCGAGGAGGACGTGGCCTTCGGCCTGGAGAATCTCGGCGTCGCTCCCGACGATATGCGCCCCCGGGTACGCGCGGCCCTGGAGCGCACGGGCCTTTGGGAGCTCCGTCAGTCGTCCCCGCGCTTCCTCTCGGCCGGTCAGCAACAACGCCTGGCCGTGGCCGGCTCTCTGGCCATGGCGCCGGCCTGCCTGGTCTTCGACGAGGCTACCGCCATGATCGATCCGGCCGGGCGCGAGGAGATACTCCGCTTGATGGACGAGGCGGTCGCCGGCGGCGCCGCGGTGTTGCATATCACCCACGACATGGCCGAGGCCGCGCGAGCGCGCCGGGCGCTCGTATTGAGCCGAGGCCGTCTCGTCTACGACGGCCTCGCCGAGGGCTTGTTCGAGTTGCCCGACCTGCCCTCGCTGGGCTTAGGGCTGCCGGAGGGCGCCGTCCTGGCCCGATCCTTGAGGCTGCGGGCGCGTCCCGGCGAGCTCCCCGCGGGCTTGGCCGCGCGCGTCGTGAGCGCCGGGTTGCGGCCGGCGCCGGCGCTAGCGAACGCCGGCGCGCCAACGACGGCCGATTCTAGCGCCGGCGCCCTGCCGCCGGCGAAAGCGGGCCACGACGCGGCCGCGGAAGCCGCCTTCAGGCTGGAGGGCGCGTCGTATCGCTATCTGGCGGGCACCGATGACGAACGGTCGGCGCTCGACGGCGTATCGTGCGAGCTGCCGCGCGGTCGCCGCCTCGCCTTCGTCGGCGCTACCGGATCGGGCAAGTCGACCGCGCTCCAGCTCGTCGCCGCCTTGGCTCAGCCCTCGGCCGGCCGCGCCCTCGTCCTGGGCCGCGATACCGCCGCCCCCGCGACGGAGCTCCGGGAGCTCCGTATGGCGGCCCCGCTCTCGATACAGCGCCCCGAGAGCGCCATCTTCGAGCCCTACGCCGGCGACGAAGTCGCCTTCGGCCCTCGCAACCGCGGCCTGTCCGGAGCGGCCCTCGCCGACGCCGTTCGGCGGGCCATGGACGCCGTCGGCCTGCCGTACGACGGGTTCCGCGACCGCCCGTCGCGCGCCCTGTCGGGCGGACAGAAGCGTCGCCTAGCCATAGCCTCGATCCTGGCCATGTCGCCCGATATACTCGTCTTGGACGAACCGGGGTCGGCCTTGGATCCGGTTTCGCGGAGCGAGCTGATGGCGCTTCTCTTCCGCTCGGACGGAGGCGGGCGCTCGCTCGCGTTCTCTACCCACTCGATGGAAGAAGCCGCGCGGGCCGACTTGGTAGCGGTGATGGGCCGCGGCCGGCTCGCGGCCTTCGGTCCGCCGGCGACGATCTTCGGCGCGGGCTGGGATCCGGGATGGGGCCTTAAGCGCCCCTTCGCGGCCGAGCTGGCCGCCGAGCTGGCCCGCGCGTACGAGGCCCGGGGCTTCGACCCCGCCGCGCTGGCGGCGCTACGGAGCGCCGTTACCCCCGAGGCGCTCGCCGCGGCCCTCGTCGGGCCGAGCGGCGCTCTCGGACCCGCCGCCGCAGACGCCGCGCGTCCCGCGACCGGCCCCTCGCCCGGTACGACCGGTACCGAGGGAGGCGTAGCGTGAAAAACCTGGAGTTCTTCAGCCGGATCTCCATAGGGCGCTATATCGAGCGCGACTCGGCCGTACATCGGCTGTCGCCCGCGGCCAAGTACCTGTGGCTCTTCGCCTTCATCCTGCCCGTCAGCGCCCTTAAGTCGGCCGCGGCCATGGCGTTCTTAGCGGCGGCGGCGCTCGCGGCGGCCGCCCTGGCCAAGATTCGGCCGAGCTTCCTCCTACGCGGCTTCCTGCCGGTCCTGCCGCTCGTCGGCATCGCGGCGGCCTTTCAGATCGCCTTCACCGCGCCCGGCGACCGGACGGCCGTGCTCCTGGCCCTCGGTCCGGTGAGCGTGACCGCGCGCGAGGCCGCGGCCGTGGGCGGCATGGCCCTGCGCTTCCTCGCCATGATGCTCGGCCTGGGGCTCTTCACCTCGGTCATCACCGAGGGGGATACGGCCAGGGGCATTGAGGACGTCCTGGCGCCCCTGTCCAAGCTCGGCTTCCCCGCCCATCAGCTAGCCTTGGCCGTAGCCGTGGCCTTTCGCTTTATACCGATCGTGGCCGGCGAGCTCGAGGGCATCGTCAAGGCGCAGGCCGCCCGCGGCGCCGATTTCGGCACCGGCAAGGGCGGGCCGCTGCGCCGCGCCCGCGCCTACCTGCCCTTGGTAGTGCCCGTGACGATACGGGCGCTCGAGCGGGCGGAGGCCCTGGCGGAGGCCATGGAGGCCCGCTGCTACGAGGCGCGCGGCCGTACGCGCTACGTGAAGGCCGAAGGCGGCCGCTATGATCTCGTCGCCCGCCTGGCCGCGATCGCCTTCGCCGCGGCGAGTTTGGCTATCGGTTTCGCGCTACCCTGGTAGGGAGGCGCCGGAGGCGGCTCGGCCGCCTCGTTTATATGGTTTTCTCGGCCTTCGGGCCGTCATTTTTTTCGCGGGACGCGACCGCTCGGACGCTGGAGCCGCGGCGGGTACCCGCGCAAGGAGGACGCTATGGAACATAGCTCGGTTAAGAAGATCGTGACCGCCGGAGCCCTGGGCGCCGTGTCGGTAGTGTTGGCCGTGACCCCCCTGGGCTTCCTGCCCTGGTTCGGCGGCGCGTCGCTCACGATCATGCACATCCCGGTCATCGTGGCGGCGGTGCTCGAAGGGCCCGTGGCGGGCACCGTGGTCGGCCTGATCTTCGGCGTTACGAGCCTGGTGAAGGCGGCCGTGGCCCCGGTCGGTCCCTTGGATCCGCTGTTCACCAATCCCCTGGTGTCGGTACTGCCGCGGTTGCTGATCGGCGTCGTGGCCTGGGCCGTTTATAAGCTCTTCCGCGGCAAGCTTACGCCCCTGGCCGCCGGCGCGGCGGGCGCCGTGGGCGGTTTCGCCAACACCGCGCTCGTGCTGACCATGCTGGGCCTCTCCGCCGCCGATCAGATCGCCGGCGTCCTGGGCCTGGAGACCGCCGCCATACCGGCATTCCTAGCCGGCATCGCCCTGTCTAACGGCCTCGTCGAGGCCGCCGCCGCCGCGGTCTTCACCGGCGCCGTCGTCAGCGCTTGGAAGGGCATCGCCGAGGGCGGGGCCTCCAAGCTTTCGAAGGAAGCCTAGCCGTGTTGGCGGCGCTGGACGCCCGGAACGGCGGCCTCTGCTTGGGCTTCCGCTCGGGCGACGCCTGGCTGCCCTTGGCGCGATTCGGCCCCGACCGCAGCGCCGACGAGTACGCCTTCCTCTTCGAGGCGGCGTACCGACGGGCGACGCAGGCCGCCGGCGAGGTCGCGGGCGCGCTCGCCGGCGCGGCCCCCGACAGGGCCTGGCTATCCTGCGTCGTCCCGGCCCTGACGCCGCGGCTCGTCGAGGCCTTCCGCCTGGCCTTCGGCCTAGAGGCGCGCCTCGTCGGCCCCGGGATCAAGACCGGGGTAAAGATCCGAACCGACCAGCCTTCGGAGGTGGGGAGCGATCTCGTCTGCCAGGCGGCGGCGGCCTACGAGCTCGTACGCGGCGCCTGCGTCGTGGTCGATTTCGGCGCCGCCCTAACGCTGGCCGCCGTCGACGGCGAGGGCGCGCTCTTGGGCGCCTCCATCGCGCCTGGCTTGGAGACCGCCGCTTGGGCGCTCCGTCGGAGCGCCGCCCAGCTACCCCAGGTGCGGCTCGAGGAGCCGAGTCGGGCCATCGGCCGCAACAGCGCCGAGGCACTGCGATCGGGCATCATCCTGGGCTATCGCGGCCTCGTGTCGGCGCTCGTCGCCGGCATGCGGGAGGAGCTGGGCGGCGAGGCGGCCTTGGTCGGCTCGGGCGACGAGCTGGGGCGCGGCATCCTGGATTCGCTGGGTCGTACGCGTTTCGTTCCCGACCTTACCCTGGACGGTATCGCGGTCATAGCCGCGCGGAACGAGGCCGCCGAACGCCGTCCGCGTTAGCGTCGCCCCATAGTCGCGTCGCCGCCGTGAAAGCCGATAAAAGCGATTGACACGAGCTCGGCCTTTCCGGTATAAAGTCCGGGCACCGGCGGCGTAGCTCAGCTGGCAGAGCAAACGGCTCATATCCGTTGTGTCGAGGGTCCGAGTCCCCCCGCCGCCAATATTAAACGCGTAAAAGCCGCCCTACGGGGCGGCTTTTTGCATGAAAGGACCATCGTGTCATCGACCGCATGGAAAGAGACGGCCTACGATTCCAGCTACGAGACGACCCTGGCTAACCTCGTCCGCAGGCGGGCCGAGGATCCCGACTTCTCGCCGGAGAAGGCCCGTGGTATACTCCAGCACCTTTATATACAGGACGGCAACGATTGGGGCGGCCGCGGCGAGCTACAGGACCTGCAGCTGCAGGCGATGATAGCCGCGCATGAAGCCTTCATAGCCGCATGGGAACGGGAGATCTAATGGGCATTGAGATCAAGAGGCTCGCGGGCAGCCGCGCCGAGCTGAAGAAGTTCATCGACTATCCCTACGGCCTATACCGCGGTAATAAGAACTGGGTCCCGGCGCTCGTGTCCGAGGAGCTACTTACGCTCGACCTCAAGGTGAACCCCGCGGGCGAGTTCTGCGAGGCGGCCTATTGGATGGCCTATCGCGACGGCCGCCCGGTCGGCCGCGTGCTGGGCATCATAAACCGCGCCTATATCCAGAAATGGGGCAAGAAGCTGGCGCGCTTCGGTTGCTTCGACGTCCACGAGGATTTCGAGGCCGCCCAAGCCCTGATCGGAGCGGTAGAAGCTTGGGCGCGCGAGCGCGGCATGGAAGGCCTGCACGGCCCCCTCGGCTTTACCGACCTGGATCGCGAGGGCTTGCTCGTCGAGGGCTTCGACGAGCGCGGTACCCTGGCTACCAACTATAACTATCCTTACTACGGCGAGTTCCTCGAGCGCCTAGGCTACGCCAAGGACGCCGACTGGATCGAGTTCCTCGTCAAGGTGCCCGAGTCCATCCCCGAGAAGGTGCTCCGCGTCAACGATCTCATCGCCAAGCGCAGCGGCGTATCGCTTTATAAATGGGAGAAGCCCAAGGAGCTCGTGGGCGCCTACGGCGAGCAGCTCTTCGAGCTCCTGGACGAGGCCTACGCCGGCCTTTACGGCACGACGCCCTTGACCGCGGCCCAGGTGCGCTTCTACGTAAAGATTTATTTGGGTTTCGTCGATCCGCGCTTTACCAAGGTGATGATCGATGCCGATGGCAAGCTCGTCGGCTTCGGCATCGCCATGCCCAGCCTCTCCGACGCCCTTCGGCTATCGCGCGGCCGGCTATTCCCCCTGGGATGGTACCGCTTACTCAAGGCCCTGAAGAAGCCCGAGGTCATCGATATGTACCTGGTAGCGGTGCGCCCCGCGTACCAGTCGCGCGGCGTCATCGCCCTGCTCATGACCGACCTTAACCGCAGCGCCATAGCCGAGGGCGTTAAATTCGCCGAGACCAACCCCGAGCTCGAGACCAACCTGGCCGTGCAGCAGCTCTGGAAGGATTACGACAAGCGCCAGCATAAGAGGCGGCGGGTCTACCTTAAGACGCTGTAATCTCGTCCTTGTTCTCCGCGTAGATGCGTTCGAAATCGTCCTGGAGCTCCTCGAAGACCGAGATGAGCTCCGGGTCGAAGTGCGTGCCGCGGTCGGCGGAGATCAGGAGGGCCGCGCGCTTGTGGTCGAAGGGCTCCTTGTAGCTGCGCTTCATGCGCAGGGCGTCGTACACGTCGGCCAGGGCTACGATGCGGGCGGGTAGGGGGATCATCTCCCCGACTAAGTGGTAGGGGTAGCCGGTTCCGTTCCACCATTCATGGTGGGACTGGGCTATCTGCTTGGCCATGGGGTCGGGATAGCTGGAGAGTATGAAGGCGCCGTTGATCGTGTGCTCCTTCATGATGCCCCATTCGAACTCGTTGAGCGGCCCCTTCTTGTTGAGGATGTCGTCGGGCGTGCCTATCTTGCCCACGTCGTGCATGGCCGCTAGGAAGCCGATGTTCTCGACGAAGTCGACGTCGACGCTCGGCCAGCGCGCGTCGCCGTACATGGCGGCGGCCATGACGTGGCTGTAGTGGTTGACCCGCTCGATATGCTTGCCCGTGTCGTTATCCTTGAGCTTAGACGCCTGGAGCAGGCTGGAGAACATGCCGCGTAGAAAGTACTTATTCTCGTCGGTGACGTCGTCGAGGTAGACCACGTAGCCTAAGGGCGGGTGCCCCTCGAGTTCGTCGGGCTTGAACGGGAAGACGTGGGCCTTGGTGAGCATGCTACCGGCGTACTTCGCGTGATGCTTGATCGTACCCTTCCAGCTATAGCCTTTAGAGGGGTTCTTCAGGTCCTTGAGGAGGGACGATACGTCCTTGTCCTCCAGGCAGCGCGAGAAGGTCGCCACGAAGGACGGGCGAACCGCGTATTCGAAGAGCCGCAAGACCGTATCGAAGGGTTCGTTGCGATAGGCGAAGTTGAGGTTAAGGTCCAGGATGGCCATGGGGCTCGGCAGGAGCTCGTAGGAGCTCACCAGGCTACGCGCCGCGCCGATCTCGAGCAGGGCGGCCCCCGTCGCCCCGGCGACGCCGCGGCCCGGCGCGTCGGCGGCGCCCGGCGCGTCCGAGGCTTCGGCGTCGTCGACCGACTCCAGCTCCTCCGGCTCTTCCATGGGCTCGAGGAGTTCGAGGCCGTCGCTCTCGTTCGATCCGCCCATGGGCCCTAGCCTTTCATGGCCGCCTCTTCGGCGTCGCTCGCGCGGAGATACAGGGGTGCCGCGTCGGGGGCCGCGCCGCCCGCCGTCGCGTAGCGATCCGCCGCCAGCTCCACGAGGCTGGCGATCGGACTGCGGCGTTTCGCCGCCGCTATCCTAAATCCTGATCTATCGGCGGCGCTCCCGTCAAGGAGCTCGGCGTCCGGACCCACGAAAAGGAGCTCGGCGTAGCCGTTTACCCGCCCAAGTAAGCTTTCTAGGCCTTCGTCGTAGGGCCCGCCGACCCGTAGCCCGCCCTCGTAGACCGCGTAGTAGAAGTGGGAGCGCTTGGCGTCCAAGACGGGTACCACGACCGGGGCGGCGCCGGCCCATTCGGCGGCGTAGGCGTCTAAGGTGGGCACGGCGACGAAGGGTATGCCCAAACCGGCCGAGAGCCCCTTGGCGGTGGCCATGGCTATGCGCAGGCCGGTAAAGGAGCCGGGCCCCTCGGCGCAGGCGACCAGGTCCAGTTCGCCCTTGGCCAGGCCCGCCTCGGCCAGGCAGTAGTCGACCGCGCCCATGAGGCGTTCGGTATGCCTATAGCCGGCGTCTATCGTCACGGTAACTAGGCCGCGTCCGAGCGAGGGGGCATGGCCGCGCTCCTCGCGATACGGGTGCTTCGGCACGCGTAGCGTGCCGTGCGCGCCGGGCGCGCCGCGGGCTTCGGGCGGGTCGTAGGCCCTGGCTACGGCTACGGCGAGTATATCGGTGGAGCAATCCAAGGCCACGATGTTCAACGAAGCTTCTCCTCCAGGGCCGGGCCGTACACGCGTATGCGGCGGGCGTCGCCCTCGATGGGTTCAATATCGATACGCAGGGCGTCTTCCGGCAAGGCCGCGGCCACGCGCTCGCTCCATTCCACGGCGCACGCCCCGCCGCCGTAGAGATAGGCGGCCGAGTCCATGAGCTCGAACTCGTCCGGACCGGAGAGCCGGTACGCGTCGATATGGTAGAGCCGCAAGCGGCCGCCTTCGTACTCGTTCACGATGGTGTAGGTCGGGCTGGTGACGGCATCGGCTATGCCTAAGCCGCGGGCCAGGCCCCGGGTAAAGGCGGTCTTGCCCGCCCCGAGGCCGCCGGTATACGCGACGACGGCCCCGGGCCACAGCGCCGCGCCGACGCGTTCGGCCAAGGCTTCCGTATCCTCGGGACGAGGGCAGATGAACTCGATCAGGGCAGGCCCCCGCTCTCGTGCAAGGCGCTGACGTAGGTTTTGAGCACGCCGATTACCGGGAGCAGCGGGTAGTCCAGCTCGCCCAAGACGTTGACCCGCAGGTCCACGCCGCCGATAGGGCGATGCTCGAGCACGAATTCTATGGGCACGTTCGTCGTCTCGGCCATGATCTCGAGCACGGCCTCGGCGCTATATTCCTTGCGGTAGTAAAGCGGCGTCTCTTTACGCCGCAGGTTGACGAGCTCTCTAACTTTCATCGACTTGATTGTAGTAGCCGCGGCCCGCCCGGTCAACAGAGGCGTCGTCGCGGGGCGAGGCGTCGTCGCGAGACGCGCCGTCGTCGCGGGGCGCGCCGTCGTCGGCGCCTATTCATAGCCGTACACGTAGGCGCGTATCTCGTTGGCGGTCTTGACGCTGATCTTGACGAATTTCAGGTGCATGGCGCTGCCGCTGCGCAGGCGGCTCACCCGCACGACGCTCGCATATGCCGCCCGCTCGCCGTTGCCCACGTCGAACTGCAGCTTCACGAACTCGCCGACCTGGGCGGGGCTCATCGTCTGCATGGAGAGTCCGCCCGCGGACACGTCGGTGACGATGCCGGGAACCGCCGCCTTCTCCACCTGCACGGTCTTGACGAGCTTGCCGCGGTCGCGGCCGGCGCGCACGTGCATAAGGTAGAAGCGGCAGGATAGCCGGGCCTCCCGGCGCTGGTGCCGGCGCGTGGGCATCTGCTGGACGGCCTCGCTGTGCGCGAGGGCCAGGAACTGGCGCCCGTCGACGTTCACGAGCCCCTTCGAGCGGCTCGGAAAGCTATAGCCGACGTGGTTGCCGGAGTAAAAGAATATCTTGAGCTTGGCACCGCGCGGGAACCGTATCGGCACGCCGAAGGCGTCCAGGGCCGGCTCCACGTAGAGGACCCGATCGTCGTTGACCGCCACGATGGAGGAGTAGTGGGACTCCTTCTGGGTGACGATGGAGAGCGGCGTCCGGGCCTTGAGCTGGCGCGAAGAGCGGATGGCCGGGCCGGCCGACAGCCTGAGCTGCATGGACTCGCGGATGGCGAAGAGCTGGCTCTTGAGCTGCTCCGCGCTCTCCTCGCTGTCCGCCTGGCGCTCGATATGGCGGAAAGCGCCCTTCATGAACGCATCCAGCTGGGGCTTAGACGAGAAGATGGCCTGGGGGTTCGTGACGCCCAGGCGGCGGGCGTAATGCTCCAGGAACTGCGCCTCGGCCTCCGAGAAACCGGCGACGTAGGCCCGCCTCCTGAAGGAGGAGCGCGAGAAGCTTTGCTGACCCCGCCGGGCGGCCAGGAGCGGCTGGCCCCCGAGCGCCTTCTTGATAAGGCTGGAGACGACGGCGATGAGGATGAGCCCGCCGACCACCCCGAGGAAGATGTAGGTGTCGCGCGGGTCGGTTTCCTTCCAGTAGGTCTGGGCCAGCAGTATGCTTCCGTTCATCGAGCCTCCAAGGCTCCGAGCGCGGCGCCGAAGAGGGCCTCGAGCCGGGGGACGATCTCGTATTCGGCGAGGTCGCCTATGAGGATGCCGTCCTTGCTCTCGAAGGCGCCGGCCAACTCGCCGAGCATCTCGTTGAATTCGGAGAAATACTCCGACCAGCTGCGCTCGCCGATACGGATGGGGGTACCCCCCGTAGCCTCCTCGAAGAAGCCCGGTAGCATGCGTACGACCTTGTTCATGAGCTCGACCGCCACCATCATGGTCTTGATGGCCTCCGCGTCGCGGCCGGTCTGCATCCTGACGGGCACCTCCATGAGCTCCGGCTTGAGCGAGGCGAAGAAGCGCTCGGTGGCCTTCATGCTTTCGACCGGGTCGTCCAGCTCGGCCAGGCGGTCGGCGAAGACGCCCCGCAGCTTGGCCGCCGTGGCCTGGGCGGCCTGTAGGCCGGCCGCCAGGTCCTCGGACAGCGCCGCGAGGAAGCTCTCCTCCTCCGCGCCGTGCAGGCCGGAGAAGCCGGCCCGATAGCCGGCCAGTCCCTCGCGCAGCGCGTCCAGCGCATCGGGCCCGGCCGCCGCGATCGCGTCCAGGTACTCGAGCAGGGTGCGTAGGGCCTTGGCCTTCATGCCCCGGGACGACTCATAGCCGATGTCTATCCTGCCGGGCTCGCCCAGTCCCCTGGCTCCTAAATTCGGTATCTCTTCGGGGGCGATCTCGCGCCCGTCTACGGCGATGGCGACGATGATGCGCCCCGCCGATTCCAGGCGGCCGTCGATATCCGACAGGACCTCGCCTACGCTCGTCTTCCCGGCCGCGGGGGTCTCTCGTTCGCCGTTCACATAGATGTCCATACCGTACCTCCGGGGCCCTTAAGCCCGATTAGTTGCTGCCTTGCTTATTGAAGTTTTCCCAGGCTCCGGACGTGCTCTCCATCTGGCCGAGCGCGCCTTCCATGATGCCGTATTTCCGCTTGAGATCGGCTTCCTTACGCTCCAGCTGCCGGTCGAGGCTGGCTATCTCCCGCTGGGTCCGGTCGATCTGCCCGTTCAAGGTGCTGTCCTTGGCCGCCAGTATCCCGCCGGTCTGGACGTAGCCGCCGGTCAGCGCGTCCAGCCGATGCGCCACGCCGGTGTCGACGATGAGGTCGCGGTCGCTGTCGTAGCCGAACAGCTCGCGGGCCTGCTTAAAATCCCGCCGGAGCGCCGCGTCGAGCTTGGCTTCGTCGATCTCCAGATAGCCGCGGAGCCGCGAGGCGTCGTAGCCGCCGCCCGCGCGGGCGTTGGTGCTTATGCCGAGGTTGGCCAGGATGGTCGGCCCGCCTGAGCTGTCGTAGGGGTTTATGACGGCGTTCTGCAGGCCGCTCCGTAGGCTCGACAGGCTGGAGTCGCCTTGGAATAGGCCTATGCGCTTCTCGTAGTCCGAGCGCTCCGAGTCGCTCAGGTACTCGATCTCGTTCAGGATGGCCGGGTCGTTGCGGCTTAGGATATTGATCTCGGCCATCAGCCGATTGTAGCGGCCTACCAGGTCGATGATGGCGTCCTTGGCCGCCTGGCGGTTCGGCTCGATGCTGAGGTCGACGGTATCGGGCGAGGCGCGCAGCGGCTCCAGCGTTACGCCGGGTATGAGGTCGTCTATCTTATTGGTCGGCCTCGACACCTCGATGCCGTCCATCTTGAGCACCGCGTCCCGGGCGGTCTCTATCGGGTTCTTGGGGCGCAGGCCGGCGGCCTCGGTCGGATCGTAGATCCTGGCCGAGAGGATGCGCAGGTCCTTATGGGTGTTCTCGTTCCTGGCCCCCAGGCCCGCCACGGCGTCCGCGTAGGCCTCCAGGGGCACGGTTATCGTCTGTTTACCCGTGCCGCTCACGGGCGGCAGCTCGAACGAGCGCCCCGAGCCGTCTATGAGGTAGAGCAGGCGGTCGCTGTCGACGCGCGGTGGCGGCGCCTCCCGCGCCAGCTCGGGCAGGGGCGCGGCCGACTGCGCGCTCCGGATACGTATGCCCTCGAACTCGATGCCGCCGACCTCCGGGAAACTCGGCCCCGTAGGGACGGCGGGCTCCGGGCCGGCCGGCCGCTCCGAGATCTCCAGCTCGATCTCCATGACCAGGCCCCCGCTCGGGGCCGGGCTCGCCAGGCGGAGCGCGGCCTCCCCGCCGGCCAGGATCGAGAGCCCCTGCGGCGATCCGCTTACGCGGGCTTGATCGAGCGCCCGCTCGAAGCGCGAGGGCGCGGCGGGATCGAGCTTCCTGGCCGAGCCCAGGCCCTCCTCTACGAGGCCCGTCGAAAGCCCGAAGTCCTTGGCCGCCTCCTGGAAGCCCAGGCGCGTATCCTTGCCGGTCTTCAGGGCCTCGACGACGAGTACCCGGGTGTCGGCGGTGACGTTCACGACCTGCGCGCGGACGTTCTCGCCGCCGCGACGGTTGACCGCGGCGGCGAAGTCGGCGAGGGTGCCTCCGGCGTAGTTGACCCGGACCGAGGCGCTCCCGACGGTAAAGATATAGTTGCCCGCGGGGACGCGCGCGTCGTCGGCCAGCCTGTCCGACATGAAACGGTCGGCGGCGGCGGTCTGCACGACCTGGATGCGCTTGGTCTCCTCCATGGCCTCGCGCGTCGCGGTCGCGACGAGCACCGAGGGGGCGGAGGATTCGGCTATGCGCTCGTTAAAGGGGTTCTGGAAGGAATAGAGCGAGCGCGCGGAGTCGCGGAGGGAGCCGATGCGCCTGCCGAGCTCGCCCCACACCGTCCGCTGGAAGCGGATCCGCTCGAGGCTTTCGGCGGCGCGGTCCCGCGGGATGCGCTCCACCTTCATGAGGCCTTCGATGAGTTTCTGGGTGTCGTACTTGCTCGTGACACCCGGGATGCTAACGTCCGACATCGAGCCTCCGCGCCCCTTTCAAGGCTTATTGTAGCACGGAAACCCCGACGGGGCCCGCGGCCCCGGGCGGGCTAGGCCTTCTCGTCGAACAGGATGCCTATCACCTCGCGTATACGCTCGTGCACGTGCTGGAGCTCGGCGGCCGGGATTTCCCTGATTACCTTATCGGTCTCGGTGTCTATCACCTTGACGACGACCATATCCAGCTTCTCGTTCACGCTGAACGAGAGGCGCCTATCGAACGCGGCGCTGACCTCGGCCAGCTCCTTAAGCAGGGAGCGTATCGAGACCGGCGGCTGCGTCTTCATGAGGTCTTCTTTGGGTTTCTCGGCCCTCCGGGCGGGGCGTTCCGGGGCCTGGGCTCGTGTCGGTATGAGAGGCGCCGGATTAACGGCGTTTACGTCGAGCGACATAGGATCCTCCTAATAAAGAGGGAGGGGAGGGGGGCGCGATCCCCTCCCGTACCCTACGCTTGCATCCGTCGTAAGAAAGACGACGTCCAGGAAGCTCTCCTAGCCGGATGCGTGAACGGAAATCATTAACCCAAGAGCTGCATGACGGACTGGTTGCGGGTGTTGGCCTGGGCCAGCATGGCGCCGCCGGCCTGCGAGAGGATGGTGTTCTTCACGTAGTTCACCATCTCGTTCGCCATGTCGGTGTCGCGGATGCGGCTTTCGGCGGCCTGCAGGTTCTCGGAAGCGATCGAAACGCCCTTGGCGGCCATCTCGAAGCGGTTCTGGTAGGCGCCGAGGTCGGCGCGCTGCTTGGACACCGTCTTGAGGGCGGCGTCGAGCGTACCTATAGCTTTATTGGCGCTCTCCGGGTCCTCGATGTTGATGCCCTCGTCGGTACCCTGGGCGCCTTGGAGGCCGAGGGCCTGGGCGGTCATGGTGCCGATGAAGATGCGCTCGTTCTGGTCCATGTTGGCGCCGACCTGCAGCTGCATGACCTGATTGCCGTCCTGAGAGAAGCGGCCGGTCAGGATGTTCATGCCGTTGAACTGCGCGTGGCTGGCGATGCGGTTGATCTCGTCGACCAACTGGGAAACCTCGACCTGGATCTGCATGCGGTCCTCGGCGGTATAGATGCCGTTGGAGGACTGCACGGACAGCTCGCGGAGGCGGTGCAGGATGTCCTGCGTGCCCTGGAGGTAACCTTCGCTGGTCTGGATGAAGGAAACGCCGTTGTTGATGTTCTTGGAGGCCTGATTCAGGCCGCGGATCTGGCCGCGGAGCTTCTCCGAGACCGCCAGGCCGGAAGCGTCGTCGCCGGCGCGGTTGATCCGCATGCCGGAGGACAGCTTCTCCATGCTCTTGCCTAGATCGCCTTGGGTAACGCCCAGGGTCCTGGACGCGTACATGGCGCTCATATTGTGGTTGATGATCATATAACCCTCCTTGCAGGACTGCACGTCGCGGCTATCCGTGCCGCGCGTCCCGTGCGCATGGCTGGGGGCCGGGATCCGATGGTTCGCGCCCGCTCCCGTCCGTTCATGCCCCGCGCGACGGGGAGCCGCCCCCGCGTTCGGGGGGCGTCTCTCCGCCGGCATGCGCCATAAGGGTGTTTGTCAAAGACCTGCCGGCCCGGACGCCGCGAAGCGCCCTAGGCCGTAGGGGCGGGCCCCCCGAGGGGAACCCGCCCATAGGCTCAAACGAGAGTATACTCCCTTACTGGAGCAGCTGCAAGACCGAAGAAGTCTTCTGATTGGCCTGGGCCAGCATGGCGCTGGAAGCCTGCATCAGGATCCTGTTCTTGGTGTACTCGACCATCTCGCCGGCCATGTCCGCGTCGCGGATGCGGCTTTCGGCGGCCTGGAGGTTCTCGGCGCCGATGTCGATGCCCTTGATCGCGTGCTCGAGGCGGTTCTGGTAGGCGCCCAGGTCGGCGCGCTGCTTGTTGACCTTCTTCAAGGCCGCGTCCAGGACGCCGATGGAGCGATTGGCGCTCTCGGGGCTCTCCAGCGACATGATCTCGTCGCCGCCGACCTGCTTTACGCCCAGGCCCTTGGCGGTCATGGTGCCGATGAACACGCGCTCGCGCTGGTCCATGTTGGAGCCGATGTGGAACCACATCGAGCCGGTGACCAGGTTCTCGCCGTCTTCGCGGGCGAAGCGGCCGGTGAGCAGGTTCATGCCGTTGAACTGGGCGTGGCTGGCGATGCGGTCGATCTCGTCGATCAGCTGGCTGACCTCGACCTGGATCTGCATGCGGTCCTCGGCGGTGTAGATGCCGTTGGAGGCCTGCACGGACAGCTCGCGGAGCCGCTGGATGATATCCTGGGTCTCCTGCAGGTAGCCTTCGGTGGTCTGTATGAAGGAGATGCCGTTCGAGGCGTTCTTCGAGGCCTGATTTAGGCCGCGGATCTGGCTGCGCATCTTCTCGGATACGGCCAGGCCGGAGGCGTCGTCGCCGGCCCGGTTGATCCTGAGGCCCGAGGCGAGCTTCTCCATGCTCTTGTCGATGTTGCCGTTGTTGACGCCGAACTGGCGGTTGGCGTACATCGCGCTGAGGTTGTGGTTAATGATCATGACTTCCTCCTTGAGTCGTAGCGGGTCGCATCCGTGCTCCCCGTTCTGCTCCTAAGCGTCTTCCCGTCGCGCCTTACCATCCTCCCTTTTTTCGCGCCCGGTGCGCCCCGGCCCCCGACGGGGGATCGGCGCGGGCCTGGCGGCCCGACGCCTGGGGGCGGCTCCCGTAGGATCCGCGTAGTCGCCGGGAAAGCCTCGTCCGCGGTTACGGGCTCTATGGCTCGTTCCTCTCAAGGCGGGGCTCTCCCGTTACAGCATCGGCATGCGGGATAAAAAACTTGAGTCTTTTTTAAAAAAGGCTATACTCCGCGTATGCGAAGCGAAGAACTATCCGTCATCATGGACGACGGCAAGAGCCTGCACCTGTATCGTTGGACTCCCGAGGGGAAGCCGAAGGGCCTCGCGCTCGTCGCCCACGGCATGGCCGAGCACGCCGGCCGCTACGTCCGCCTGGCCGAGCGCCTGGCCGAGCGCGGCTTCGAGACCTGGGCTCCCGACCACCGGGGGCACGGCAAGACGGCGGCCGAGGGGGAGCTGGGCTGGCTCGCCGAACGCGACGGCTTTAGGCGGGTGGTGGACGACCTAAAGGCCGTGGCCGAGCGCATGCGCGCGGAGCGGCCGGGTATCCCGCTCGCCCTCCTAGGCCATTCCTGGGGCTCGTTCCTCTCCCAGGGATTTATCTCCGTCTACGGCGGGCTGATAGACGCCTGCGCGCTGTCGGGCAGCGCGACCGGCGCCGATCCCATGGCCGCCGTCGGGCGCGTCTTGGCCGCCGCCGGCGCGGCCCTTAAGGGCGCCAAGGCCAAGGCGCCGCTCTTGGATCGGATGAGCTTCGGCTCCTTCAACGACGCGTTCAAGCCGAATCGGACCGCGTTCGACTGGCTGTCGCGCGATAACGATGAGGTGGACAAGTACCTAGCCGACCCGTATTGCGGCTTCGTGTGCAGTTGGGGCTTCTTTAAGGACCTGCTGGCGGGGCTCGCCTGGATTTCCCGCCCGGCCACCAAGGCGGCCGTCCGCAAGGACCTGCCCCTGTACCTTTTCGCCGGCGATCGCGATCCGGTAGGCGGCGCCAAGGGGCAGGTCGAGCTCCTGGCCGAGGGCTATCGGGCGGCCGGTATCCGCGACCTGCATCTAAAGCTCTTTCCCGGGGCTCGACATGAGACCTTGAACGAGATTAACCGCGACGAGGTCGTCGCCGAGCTTATCGGGTGGCTCGAGTCTCGCTTGACCATCGGCCCGGGTACGGGGGTATAGTAGGGAGGCGCGTAGCCGCCCCGGCCGCGGCCGGCCCTCGCGGCCGCGGCGGAGCCCGTCGGCCTTGGGACCGGCCCCCGCATTCAAAACCGCATGATCGCGCGAGGAAAGTTTGCTCATACGTTATAAAACCGGCCCCGACGGCAAGCCAGTCAAGAAGGCCGTCGTATACACCCAGTCCGAACACGGCATAGACGCCCGCACCTTGGATCGCGACGCGGTCCGCATCGTGGAGAAGCTCAGGCAAGCCGGGCACGACGCGTACGTCGTCGGCGGGGCGGTCCGCGACCTGTTGGTCGGCCGCGAGCCCAAGGATTACGACATCGTAACCGACGCCGAGCCCCCGCGGATCAAGAAGCTCTTCTATCGATCCCGCATCATCGGGAAGCGCTTCCGCCTGGTCCACGTCTACGCCGGGCCCAAGATATTCGAAGTCTCGACCTTCCGCTCCATCAGCAACGGCACCGTGGGCAATACCTACGGTAGCATAGACGAGGACGCCCTGCGCCGCGACTTCAGCATGAACGCGCTGTACTACGATCCGGTGGCCGGCCATATCGTCGACTACGTCGGCGGCGTCCGCGACATCCGGGCCAAGCGCCTCGTGCCCGTCATACCTTTAAAGACCATCTTCGGCGAGGATCCGGTGCGCATGATACGCGCCGTTAAATACGCGGCCACGACCGGCTTTAAGATCCCGCTCCTCACGCGCATGGCCATCCGAAAGCACGCCGGCGAGCTGTCGGACGCCTCGGTAAGCCGGCTCGGCGAGGAGGCCCTGAAGATCTTCGGCTCGGGCAAGGCCGAGGCCATCCTGGGCTCGCTCGACGCGTACGGGCTCCTCCCGACCATGCTGCCCGCGTTCTCGACGGCGCTTAGGTCGCCCGACGACGGCGCGGCGCTGAGGGCCGCCTTGGCCGAGCTGGACGCCTCCATAGCCGCCGGCGAGGATAAGTCGCTGCGGCGCCTCCTAGCCTTCGTCGTCCGCCTGCCGGTCGGGAAGGCCGCTCTGGGCAGCTACCCCGACGCCCGGGCGGCGTTCGGAGCCGCCCTACAGGCCGCCAAGGACTTCATCGCGCCCCTGACCATGCCGCGCGTCGAGATCGAGGCGGCGGTCGAGGAGCTGTTCGTAGAGCCGGAGATAGCCGCGCCGCTCAAGAAGAAGCGCAAGCGGCCGCGCCGCAAGCCGCAGCGGGCCGAGGGCGCGCCCAGGCCGGACGGCGAGGCTATGGCCGAAGGCGAGCCGGCGGATGGGCGCGGCGAGACGACGCCCCGGCTACCCGCGGCCCGCGCGTCGACCCGCCGCGAGCGCGCGGCGCCCGCCGATGCGGAAGCCGGCGGTCGACCCGAAGGCGTAGCCCCCGGCGAGGGCCGGTCGCGATCGGCCAAGCGCCGCCGACGCCGCCGTAGCTCCGGGCCCGCCGAGGGCGGGGTCGGGGAGGCCTAGACCTCCGCCGCTTGACAGAGCCTAGCCATTTCCGGATGATGCGGGGGTGAACGTCGAACGGCTGAACGATTTATCCATCGAAGCGCTCTATGCGCTCGCCGAGAAAATGGGCCTGGATCTCCCGCCGGCCCTGGAGCGGATCTTCGTGGTCGAGGCCTTGATAGAGGCTTTCCAGGAAGATAGCGATGAACGTAAATCCTCCGGCGATATGGCCATCCATATCGAAGAGAAGAAATTCTCCGGCTCGGAGCTCGACGAGATCGACGCTTCGCTGGACGCGGCGCCGTGCATAGCCCGCCGCTATAACGAGACCGTGGTGCACTGGATACCGCGCGATCCCGAGTGGGCCTTCGCGTTCTGGGACGTCAAAGACGAGGAGCTCGACGAATTCGAGCGCGAAGGCTCCTACGGCGGCCTGTTCCTCCGCGTCGTGCGCTCCGCCGGCGGCGACGACAAGGCCGCGGTCAGCTTCGAGGTTCCGGTCAACGACGACGACGACCATTGGTACCTGCACCTGCCCGAGCAGGATCGCTATTATCGCCTGGACCTCTGCGTCCGTATCGCGGGCAAGGCCAAGGCCATAGCCCATTCCAACGTCATCCGTACCCCGCGCGCCATCCTGGCGGACTCCTTCGACGAACTCGAGCCCGAGGCCGAGGCCCTGGCCGAGCTGTCGGGGCTCTCGAAGCTGCGGATACAGGCTCCGCCCGAGCGGCATCCGTCGCGCATCCTGGGCGGCTACGACGATTAGGCGGAGGAGAGTTCGTGGAAACCGGTAGCATCGCCCTCGTACTGAACGCCCATCTGCCTTTCGTGCGCCAGCCCGACTATCCCCGCTTCCTGGAGGAGCGCTGGCTCTTCGAATCCTTATCGGAGACCTACCTGCCGCTGTTACGGCTCTTCGCCAAGCTGGAGGCGGAGCGGGTACCCTGGCGCCTTACCATGGCCCTGTCGCCGACCTTGGCGTCCATGCTCGGCGACGCGCTCCTGCGCGACCGTTATACCGCCTGGCTTAAGGACCAGCTGGAGCTCGCGGACAAGGAGCTCGCCCGTACGGCGGGCGACCCGGTCTTCCATCCCCTGGCGCAGGCCTACCGCGACCTCTATCAGCAGAATTACGACGACTTTACCGTCTTGCACGGCGGCTCCATACTGCCCGCCTTCGATTTCTACTATAAGAAAGGCCGCCTCGAGCTGATGACCAGCGCGGCGACCCAGGCCTTCCTGCCGATCTATCGGCAATACCCCGAGGCGGTAACGAGCCAGATAGAGGCGTCCGTCGTGTCCTTCCGCTCGGACTTCGGGCGGCCGCCTTCCGGATTCTGGACGCCTCAGCTGGGCTGGTACCCCGGCCTGGAGGAGCTGCTGTCGGCCTACGGCCTTCAGTACAGCGTCGTCGCCACCCGCGGCGCCATGCTGGGCAAGCCCACGCCGCGGCACGGCTCCTACGCGCCCGTCTCTTGTCCCAACGGCTTTACCAACTTCATACGCGACGTAGCCGCCACCGAGGCGGTCTGGTCGGAGACCGAGGGCTACCCGGCCGATCCCGCGTACCGCGATTTCTACCGCGATATCGGCTTCGACCTGCCGCTCGACTACGTAGGACCCTACGTCGAACAGGGGCAGATACGCACCTTCACCGGCTTTAAATACTGGGCCATCAGCGGCCGGAGCCAGGAGAAGCTGCCCTACGATCCCGACCTGGCCGCCGCCAAGGCCGTCGAGCACGCGGAGAATTTCCTCTATACCCGCGCCCGCCAGGCCCGAAAGGCCGCCGCCCATATGGAGCGCCCGCCGCTCATGGTGGCGCCCTACGACGCCGAGCTCTTCGGCCATTGGTGGCACGAGGGCATACAGTGGCTAGAGGCGCTCTTCAGGAAGGCGCAAGGCACCTCCGAGCTGCGCTTCGTTACCCTGGGCGAGTACCATAAGCAGTATCCGGAGAATTTCGAGTCGGTGCCCGAGTTCGCATCCTGGGGCGACGGCGGCTACGCGGGCGTGTGGCTCGAGAAGTCGAACGACTGGCTCTACCGGCATACCTTCAAGCTGATCGAATATATGACCGAGTTGGCCGAGCGCTTCCCCAACGAGAGCGGGCTGCGGGAGCGGGTCCTGAACCAGGCCGCCCGCGAGGTGCTCCTTTCCCAGGCCGCGGACTGGCCCTTCCTGCTGCGCTCCGGCAAGTCGGGCTCCTTCGCGCGCAAGCAGATCGAGGACGCGGTGACCAATTTTAACCGCATCTACGAGATGCTCTGCGCGAATACCGTGGGCACCGAGTGGCTAACCCGGCTTGAGAAGCGTAATAATGTATTCCCGGCGATTAACTATCGCATCTTCCGCCGCAAGCGTTAGCCGGGCGCCGACGAGGGCTACTTCGCCGGCGCTCCGTTAGGGTTCGGGCGTCCCGGGGAGGCCTCGTCCGACCGGGGCACGCGGCGCCTGAGCCCGGAAAGGGCCCTATGACCGCAAAGCGCATCGCCCTCGTACTGGCTTACCTGCTGTTTCCCGCCGTCTTCTCGCTGGCCTTCAGGCTCCTATCGGAGGACGCCGCCTTCTATCCGCCGCTCTACTCGATGGCGATAGGGGCGGGCATTAGCTCGTACGCGCTCTTCTGCCTGCAGTTCGTCCTGGCGGCCCGGCCCCGTTTCGTCGAACGGGCCTTCGGCCTGGATTCTATCTTCCGTATCCATATCGCCATGGCCTTAGCGGCCACGGCCCTGGCCATAGTCCACCGGCAGCTGTTCATAGCGGCGCGGGGCGAAGGCTCCGACTATTGGGCCTACGTCTTGGGGCGGCTCGCCCTCCTGGCCTATCTCGCGGCGGGCGTCGCGGCCCTGCTCTTCTTGGCCAAGACGCCCCTGTCGCGGCTCAAGCCCGTCGCGGCGCTCGTCGCCTTCGGGCGTAAGGCCGGCGTAAGCTACGGGCGCAGCAAGGCAATGCACAATGTTACGCTGCTGGTCTCGGCCCTGGCCTGCGCCCATGCCCTGAACGTCCCGGCGGTCGCCTTCTATCCGGCCCTCCGCGCCGTTATGGCCGCGCCTTTCGCGCTGGCCTTGGGCTTCTGGCTCTATCATAAGGCGGGGCGGCCTACGCGGTCGTACGCCATACGTTCCATGACGCGGCTTGGATCCCTCGTAACGAGGATCGAGGCCGCGCCTAAGCGCCCGCGCGACGCTTCCGCCTTCGCCGCGCGCAAGGCCGGGCAGTTCGCCTTCGTACGGCTGCGGCCGCCGGCGCCGGGCGCGGCCGGTCTTACCCGCGAGTTCCATCCGTTTACGATCTCCAGCCCGCCGAAGGCCGACGGCTCGCTGGCCTTTAGCGTGAAGGCGGCCGGCGACTGGACCATGGCGCTGTACGACGCCATAGGCGCCTTCCCGGGGGCGGAGGCGCCGGCCGAGCGGGCCTGGGGCCTGGAAGTCGACGGCCCCTACGGCCGCTTTAGCCTGGAGGATCGCGCGCCCCGCGGCTGCGAATCAGGGCCCCTGGTGTTCATCGCCGGAGGCATCGGCATCACGCCCTTCCTGTCCATGGCCGGGAGCCTGGGTAGGGATTCCGGCCGGCGCGTCCTCATACTCTGGGGCGCGCGCACGCGCGACGACCTGGCCGGTTTGGATGAGCTTATCGCCCTGTCGGGCCGCGGCGGCTCGGGCATACGCACCGTGCCCATACTGTCGAACGATCCGCTCTGGGAGGGCCGCAAGGGCTTCGTCGACCGGGCGGCCCTAGCCGACTTGGCCGCCGCCGAACTAGCCGACCCGAGCTCCAGCTACTGGATCTGCGGTCCGGAACCCATGCGCATCCTGGTCGTACGCGCTTTACGGGCCCTCGGCGTACCCAGGCGACGCATCCGCTACGAGAATTTCTCGCTGTAGGGAGGGGGCCATGGTAACGAACGCGCTCCGCCTCCTTAAGGCCAAGGGCATAGCCCATAGGACGCTCGAGTACGCGTATGACGAGGCCGATCTCTCGGCCGGCGCCGCCGCGGCCAAGCTGGGGCTCGATCCCGACCTGGTGTTCAAGACCTTGGTCGCCGTGGGGGATAAGACGGGGCCGTTCATGTGCGTGATTCCCGGCCCGGCGGAGTTGGATTTAAAGAAGGCGGCCAAGGCCAGCGGGAACAAGTCCGCGGCCATGTTGCCGCTCAAGGAGCTCGAGCCCTTGACCGGCTATCAGCGCGGCGGCTGCTCGCCCGTGGGCTCCAAGAAGCCCTTGCCGGTCTACCTCGATGAGACCGCGCAGGTCTGGGACGAGATATCGGTGAGCGCCGGCGCGCGCGGCCTGCAGATGGTCCTAAGCCCGGCGGCCCTGGCCGAGGCGGCGGGGGCGAGCTTCGCCGACCTGATATGACGACGAAGCCCCGCGCGGGCGGGGCTGCCCCGCCCGCGCGGGGCTATAGCTCGTGGGAGGCCCGGGTCGGCTCGGCCCTTGGGCTCGAGCTAGCCGCTAATGTCCAGCGCGCTCGGCTCGGCGGACTCGGCGTAGACGCTCTTCTTCTTGGCGTAGGGATTGCGGATGCTCATGATTTGGTGCCTGAGCATATCCATACGCTGCTTTAAGAGGGAGCGGTTCTCGGCGTTACGTCCGGCCACCTCTTCCTTCAGGTTGGAGAGGGTGTCGCGTAGCTCGGGCAGGCCCTCCGGCTCGGCGCCGCGGTAGGCCATGCGGTAGAGGTCCTCCATGGGGTCTATGACCTTCTGGACGGCGAAGATCTCCGCCACGATGGCCTGCTCGGCCTCTACGTGCGCGACGAGCGCGTCGACGTCGCCTTCGACGATGTCGGTTTTCTGGCGGTCGAGGAGCTCGAGGTAGTCGCGGAACTTGTCCCGCTGCCGCGAGAGGAGCTCCCGGAAGCGCTTGAGCACCGCCACCCGTTCGTCGAGCTCGGCGCGGGACAGCTGTTCCGCCATCGCCTTAGCCGGCTATATTGACGCCCTGGGCCCGCTCGCTGCCGGCGCCCTGAGCTTGGGTGGCCGCGACGCTCCAGGCGGAACGCAGCTCTTCGAGCATGCCCCGTACCGATCGGATGCGCTCGGGGACCTTGGCGATGTTCGCCTCCATGAGCTCGCGGTTAAAATAAACGTAGAGAGAAAAGAGATTCTTGGCGATGTCGCCGCCGAGCTCGAAGTCCAGGCTGGCCATGAGTTCGGTAACGATGTCCTGGGTCTTGGAAATGGCCGCGTTGGCCTTCTCGATGTTCGCGGGCTTGCTCTTTATGCCGTCGGCGAGGAGCTCCACGGCGCGGTCGCACTGCTTGACGGCCTCTTCATAGAGCATCACGACGAGCTGGCCGGGGCTGGCCGTCTTAACGCGGGTCTCACGATACGCGGCGAGCGGATTATGGTTCATGCGCTTCCCCCTCCCTCAGGGTCTCTTTCTATTGTCGGCGCCCGTCCCGCCGGCTTTAGGGCTATTCGTCCCCGAGAGAACCGGTTTCATGCCAGGTCTCGATGATCCTATACGCGTCGTTGATGCGGGCGCAGACCTCGGTGGCGCGGCGTTGCGCCTCCGGGTCGGATCCGTGGCGGTCGGGATGGTGTTGCTTAAGGAGCCGCTTGTACGAGGCGCGGACCTCCTCGAAGCCGGCCCCCGGCGCCAGGCCGAGGACTTTATAGGCCGCATGCAGCTTGGCGCGCTCGCGGCCCCCGTAGCCGGGGGCTCCCGACGATCGATCGTCCCCGCCGCGGTATTCGCGTTCGGCGCGCTCCTCGCGTTCCCTCCTGAGGCGCTCCTCGCGCTCCCTATCGTCGTTTAAGAAGGCGTCGAGCTCCTCCATCGCCTCGTCTAGGAAGGGATCGCCCGACGAAGCCGGATCGGAGAAGGGGCGCTCGCCTGAGGGGCGGGCGCCGCTCGGGCGCCCCGAGAAGGGCTCGTCGTCGCTCAAGAACGAGCGGAGGAGGGTACCGAGCCTGTCGAAGATTTGATCCACGCTGATCCTCGCGTTACGGCGGCGGCGGCGGAGCGCCTCGCCCTAGCTATTCGTCGGCGCGGAGCTGGCCTCCGCGTCGAACTACCCCTATACTGTATCGAATGACCGGATCATCGACAAGTGCGCCGGAGGGGGCGACGCCCCCTTCGCCCCTCGGGCGCGTCCCCCGCGTGGCCGTCTACGGCGGCGCGAACGCCGATATACAAGGCTTCTGCTATCGCCCCTATAAGCCGGGCGACTCCAATCCCGGCCGGTCCACCCTGGCCGCCGGCGGCGTCGGCCGGAACATAGCCGAGAACCTGGCGCGCCTGGGGGCGCGGACCGAGCTCGTCACGGTGTTCGGCGACGACAGCCTGGCCGGCTTCATCCGCGCCTCTTGCGACGCGGTCGGCCTCCGCTATGAGCGCTCCGTCTTCCTAAGCGACGAGCCGAGCCCGCGTTACCTCTGCATCCTGGACGCCGACGGCGGCCTGGTCGGCGCCGTGGCGGCCATGGACGCGCTCGAGCGCTTTAGCCCCGAGGCCCTGGCCGAGCGCTACGCGCCCGGCGACGAGGCCGACGCCGTCGTACTGGACGCCAACTTGCCGGCGGCGACCCTCCTGGCCGCCGCCGAGCGCTGGCGCGACAAGCCCCTGCTCTTAGACACGGTCTCGGAGGCCAAGGCCGGGAAGGCGCTCGGTCTCCTGCCCTATCTGGCGGCGATCAAGCCCAATCGGGCGGAGGCGAGCCTCATCACGGGACTAACCGAGCCGACCGCCGCCGCCGCCGCCCTCCTGGCCGCGGGGGTCCGCGAGGCTTTCGTCTCCTTGGGAGCCGGCGGCCTGCTCTGGCTCGGGCCCGAGGGCGGCGGCATCGTCCGTCCGCCGTCGCTGCCGGTCGTAAACGTCTCGGGCGCGGGCGACGCTTTATCCGCCGCCCTTGCATGGGGCGCGGCCTTGGGCTTACACTCTGAACGGAAGGCTCGGCTAGCCGAAGCGGCCGCCGGGCTCTGCGCGTCGTCGGCCGAGGCGGTGAACCCGGGCATGGACGCGCGCGCCCTCTATGAGCTAGCCCAAGGAGTACGCCTTGAACCCCTATCTTGACCTGAGCCCCGAAGTCGCCGACGCCCTGCGGGCCGGACGCCCCGTCGTCGCCCTCGAGTCCACGATTATCTCCCACGGCATGCCCTATCCGCGGAACGCCGAGACCGCCTTGGCCGTGGAGCGCGCCGTCCGCGAGTCGGGCGCCGTGCCGGCGACCATAGCGATCCTGGGCGGACGGCTCAAGGCCGGCTTGGGCGAGGATCAGATCCGCAGGCTCGGCGAGCTCGGCCATAGGGTGGCCAAGGCCAGCCGGCGCGACCTGCCGGGCCTCGTCGCCGCCGGGGCCGACGGCGCCACCACCGTGGCCGCCACCATGATTGTCGCCGGCATGGCCGGCATCCGCGTCTTCGCCACCGGCGGCATAGGCGGCGTGCACCGCGGCGCCGAGTCCACCATGGATATCTCGGCGGATTTGGACGAGCTGGCCCGCACCGACGTGGCCGTGGTCTGCGCCGGAGCCAAGAGCATCCTGGACATCCCTAAGACCCTCGAGTACCTAGAAACCAAGGGCGTCCCGGTCCTCGTCTATCGCGGCGACGAGTTCCCGGCGTTCTACACGAGCCGATCCGGCGTAGCCGCCCCGGCCCGGCTGGACGAGCCGAAGGCCATAGCCGCCCTCCTGAAAGCCAAGTGGGCCATGGGCCTTACGGGCGGCGCCGTGATCGCCAATCCCATACCGGCCGCGAGCGAGATGGAGCCCTCCGTCATCGACGCGGCCATCGATAAGGCCGTCGCCGAATCTATCCAGCGCGGCGTAAAGGGTAAGGACGTGACGCCCTTCCTGTTGGCCAGGGTCAAGGACCTGACCGGCGGCGACAGCCTGGAGTCCAATATCGCCCTCGTCATGAACAACGCCCGCCTGGCGGCCGCGGTCGCCGCGGAACTGGCGGGCCTATGACCGCTGGGCGCCGCGTCCCGGCCGCCGCGGCCTTAAGCGCGGCGCTCCTCCTCGTAGCGATCGCCGCCGCCGGGGCCCAGGCCGCGGACGCGCCGCCTGATCGGGCCGTCGGCGCTCCCGAGCGCGCGGTGCGCTTCCTGAACACCGGCGTGCGCGAGGGCCTGGCCAACGCCAGCGTCTCCAGCATCGTGCAGGACGCGGCCGGTTTCATCTGGCTCGGCACCCAGGGCGGGCTCCATCGTTGGGACGGCGTCGCCTTTACCATCTACGAGAACGAACCTTTCGACGATACGACCCTGCCGCATAACCTCATCCAAACCATCTTCCTGGATACCGACGGCAGCACGCTCTGGCTCGGCACCTACGGCGGCCTCGTCCGCTTCGATACCAAGACCGGCCGCTTCGACTCATGGTCCCACGACCCGGCGGACGGACGCTCCCTATCCAACGACGTGGTCGTCGCCGTCGCCCGCGACGGGCAGGGGAGGCTCTGGGTCGGCACCCTGGGCGGCCTCGATCGCATGGACGAGGACGGAACGGGCTTTACGCGCTACCGAGCCGCCCCCGACGACCCGCGGGGCTTGAGCGTCAACGTAATCCGCGCCCTGCACCTAGACGGGCGCGGGCGATTCTGGATCGGCACCTCGGGCGGCGGGCTCCTCCGCTACCTGCCCGAGCTCGACGGCTTCGAGCGATACGCGACCAAGGGCGGCTCCGGGCCGGCCCTGCCCTCGGATTACGTCATGGACATCGACGAGGCTCCCGACGGCTCGCTGTGGCTGGCGCTCTGGTTCTACGGCGCGGCCCGCTTCGATCCCGAGCTTCCATCCGTCACGCCCTACCGGCTCGCCGACGAGCGCAGCTACTTCGTGAACGCCCGGGAGCCCGGCTACGTACGCGTCGGCAGCTGGGGCGGCGGCCTCTTCGAATTCGGCCCCGGCGGCGGCGAGCCGCGCCGCTACCGAAAGACCGAAGACTACGCCTGGTCCTTGCCGCACGATACTATATACTCCATGCTCGTCGACCGCTCCGGCGAGGTCTGGGTGGGCACGAACGGCGGCGGCCTCTCGCAGATGCTCCGCGACCCCGAGAGCTTCGTCATCTTCGAGCATAATCCCAAGGACCCGGCTACTATCGGCCCCGGCAAGGTGAACGCCATCTTAGAGGATAGCCGCGGCCGGCTCTGGGTCGGCTCGTATAACGGCGGCCTGGCCGTAGCCGAGCCCGGCTCGTCGCGCTTTACGCACTACCGCTACGATCCGGCTAACCCCAAGAGCCTGCCGAACGACCTGGTCACCATGATCTACGAGGATAGCGCCGGCGAGATTTGGGTGCTCTCCAACGGCGGCATCGCCCGGTATCGGCCCGACGGCTCCGGCTTCGATCGCTACGTACGCGATCCGGCTCGGCCCGGCTCCCTACCCGATAACGTCGTCTACCAGATGCTGGAGGAGCCCGGCACGGGCAATTTCTGGATAGGAACCTATACCGCCGGCTTGGCCTATTGGGACCGCGAGGCCGGTCGCTTCGATCACTATCCGGCGCGCCTGGGCGAGCCGGGGGCCTTGGGCGACAACCTCGTCTACGCCCTGGCCTACGACGCGCAGGGCCGGCTCTGGGTCGGGACCAACGGCGGCTTGTACCGGCGGGAGGCCGACGGCACCTTCTCCGCCTACCGCCCCCAGCGCGACGAGCTCGGGACCTTGCCGTCGCGCATCGTGCGCGGCCTGCGGCTCGACGCGACGGGCCGCTTCTGGGTGGCCACGAACGGCGGCGGGGTGGCGCTCTATCTCCCCGAGACCGATAGCTTTCGCTACTGGACCAAGCGCGACGGGCTGCCTTCCAACGTCGTGCTCGCCGTGAGCGAGGGCGCCGACGGAACGATCTGGGCCTCGACCGTAACCGGGCTCGCCTTCTTCGAGGAGGGGAGCGGGCGCTGGCGGCCTTTCGGCGGCCCCAGCGACCTACGTTATAATGAATTTACCGTAGGCTATGCCACCGGCGCGGCCGGTAGCCTGTACTTCGGCGCCGTCAACGCCCTGTACCGCATCGATAGCCGCCGCATCGCGAGGCGGGAGTTCCTGCCGCCGGTCCGCATCACCCGCATCCTCGTGGATAACCAAGCCGCCGGCGAGCTCTCGCCTTGGTTCCAGGCCGAGACGGACGTGCCCCATGACGCCGGCAGCGTCTCCTTCGAATTCGCGGCGCTGGACTACCGCGATCCGGCGCGCAACCAATTCGCCTATAAGCTCGAGGGCCTGGACGAGGATTGGATCTTCTCCGGCGGCCGCGCCTACGCCGCCTATACCAATCTTAGGCCGGGCCGGAGCTACGTCTTCCGCGTCATCGCGTCCAATAACGAGGGCGTTTGGAACGAGGACGGCGCCCGGCTCGTCCTGCGCGTGCGGGCGAGCCCCTGGCTGTCCTGGTGGGCGATCGCGCTCTACGTGGCCGCGGGGATCGCGGCGCTCTGGTTCGTCGCGGCGCTACGCTCGCGCGCCATGCTCAAGGGCAAGGTCGACGAGCTCTCCAAGCTCAAGGGCGAGCTCGAGGAGGCGAACGTCAAGCTCGAGGAGCTGGCGTCCCGGGACGGCCTTACGGGCCTGGCCAACCGCCGTTCGCTGAACGCCGAGCTCGAGCGGCGCTACAGGGCCGCGACGGGCATGGGCGAGCCGCTGGCCGTATTGATGATCGATATCGACTGCTTCAAGCCCTACAACGACCGCTACGGGCATCAGGCCGGGGACGAGGCCCTGATGGCCGTCGCGACCGCGATCAAGGACTCCCTCGACCGCCCGCAGGACAGCGCCGCGCGCTACGGCGGCGAGGAATTCGCCGTGGTGCTCCCCGGCGCCGACCTGTCCGGGGCGGCCAAGGTGGCCGAGCGCATACGCGCGGCGGTGGAGGCCCTGGGGCTCCCGCACGCCGACAGCTCGGCCGGCTCGGTCGTTACGGTCAGCGTCGGCGCGGCCGCGGCCGTGCCCGACGGTAGTTTAAGCCAGTATAAGCTCCTCGACCTGGCGGACGCTGCGCTCTACCGATCCAAGGAAGCCGGGCGCAACCGGATCTAGACCTAGAACCGGGTCGAGGACGCCGGGGGCTATGGGGCCGTCGGGGGCTACGGGGGTGCCTTGTGCCCGGCGACTGGCGCCGCCGGGGTCGCCCCCGAGGCGCGGGCGTTCCCGGAGCGCCCGTAGCCTTCAACTTTTCATCGCATCGGCTCGCGTGCTATAGTGCCGGCCATGGCAAAGGTTCAGGCTAAGGAATACGACGAGTCCAAGATCAAGACCCTCTCGTCGCTGGAGCACATCAGGCTCAGGACGGGCATGTACATAGGCCGCCTCGGCAGCGGCGCCAACCCCGACGACGGCATCTACATCCTCCTAAAAGAGGTCGTGGACAACGCCGTGGACGAGTTCATCATGGGCTACGGGCGGCGGGTCACCGTCTCCATCCGCGACGGCGTCATCGGCGTGCGCGACCGCGGCCGCGGCATACCCCTGGGCAAGGTGATCGACTGCGTCTCGGTCATCAATACCGGCGCCAAGTACAACGACGACGTCTTTCAGTTCTCCGTGGGCCTGAACGGCGTGGGCACCAAGGCGGTCAACGCCCTATCCAGCCGCTTCAAGGTCGTCTCCTTCCGCGAGGGGCGCTTCTTCGAGGCGGTCTTCGAGCGCGGCGTGCTTAAGTCACAGCGCGACGGCGCGGCCCCCCGCGCCGAGGGCCAGGGCACCTACGTGGAGTTCACGCCCGACCCCGAGATCTTCGGCGACTACGCCTACAACATGGAATTCGTCGAGAAACGCATGAGGCACTACGCCTACTTGAACTCGGGCCTGACCCTGGACCTGAACGGCCAGGAGTTCACGAGCGAGAACGGCCTGCTCGACCTCCTTAAGGACGAGACGGGCGACGACGTCCTCTACGACGCCGGCTACTGGCGCGGCGACAAGATCGAGTTCTCCTTTACCCATACCAACAACTACGGCGAAGAATATTTCTCCTTCGTAAACGGCCAGTATACTTCCGACGGCGGCACCCATCTTTCGGCCTTCCGCGAGGGCTTCCTAAAGGCCGTGAACGAGTTCTTCCAGGCATCCTATCGGGGCGAGGACGTCCGGGAGGGCATAGCCGCCGCGGTGGCGGTCAAGCTCAAGAATCCCCTGTTCGAGAGCCAGACCAAGAACAAGCTCGGCAACGGCGACATCAAGCCCTGGATACTGCAGGAGGTCAAGCGCGGGGTCGACGAGTACCTCCGGCGCAATCCGACCGCCGCCAAGCGCCTGCAGGAGAAGATAGCCAGCAACGAGAAGCTGCGAACCGAGCTCAACGTGGTCAAGAAGGAGGCCCGCGAGGCCGCCAAGAAGATCGAGCTCAAGATCCCCAACCTCAAGGACTGCAAGCTCCACCTAGGCGACGGCCCCGACGGCGAGCGCTCGACCATCTTCCTCACCGAGGGGCAGTCGGCCTCCGGCTCCATGGTCAGCGCCCGCGACGTGATGACCCAGGCCATCTTCAGCCTGCGCGGCAAGGTGGAGAACATGTACGGCATGCGCCGCACGGCCATCTACAAGAACGCCGAGCTCTATAACCTCATGATGGCCCTGGGGATCGAGAACGACGTGGAGGGCCTGCGCTACGGCCGCATCGTCGTGGCCACGGACGCCGACTACGACGGCTTCCATATACGCATCCTCCTCCTTACCTTCTTCCTGTCCTTCTTCGAGGAGCTCGTGACCCAGGGGCGCGTGTCCATCCTCGAGACGCCTATCTTCAGGGTGCGCAATAAGAAGGAGACGCGCTATTGCTACAGTACGAAGGAGCGCGACGAGGCGGCCGCCGCCCTGGGGGCCTCCGCCGAGATCACCCGGTTCAAGGGCTTGGGCGAAATCTCGCCCAAGGAGTTCGGCCAGTTCATAGGCGAGGACATCAGGCTCATGAGCGTGGACGTGCAGTCCTTAAAGACCGTGCCGGAGACCCTGGGCTTCTACATGGGCAAGAACACGCCCGAGCGCCGCGATTTCATCATGGCCAATCTCGTGAACGACCTGTAGGGGCGAACCGATGGCATACGTCAAGAAGCTTTTCAAGGACAACTTCCTCTACTACGCGAGCTACGTGATCAAGGACCGCGCCATCCCCGACTTGGACGACGGCCTGAAGCCCGTTCAAAGGCGCATCATGCATACGCTCTTCGAGGCCGACGACGGCAAGTTCCACAAGGTGGCCAATATCGTGGGCTCCTGCATGAAGTACCACCCGCACGGCGACGCCTCGATCTACTCCGCGCTGGTGGTGCTGGCCAATAAGGAGCTCTTCATCGACCGGCAGGGCAACTTCGGCAACCTCTATACCGGGGACGAGGCCTCCGCCGCCCGTTATATCGAATGCCGCGCCACGTCTTTCGCCAAGGAAATATTCTATAACCCTAAGATAACCGAGTACGTGGACAGCTACGACGGCCGCAACCGCGAGCCGACCGCGTTCCCCGCCAAGATGCCGGTGGTGCTCTTCACCGGCGTGGACGGCATCGCGGTGGGCATGAGCACCAAGATCCTCCCCCACAACCCGGTGGAGATCCTGGAGGCCGAGATCGCCTGCCTCGAGGGCCGCGACTTCGCGCTCTTCCCCGACTTTCCCACCGGGGGCCTGGTCGACGTGGCCGAGTACGCCGACGGCGCCGGCCGCGTACGCGTGCGCGCCGCCCTGGATACCAAGGATCCCAAGCGCATCCTGATACGGGAGCTGCCCTTCGGCGTCACCACGGAGTCGCTCATAGCCAGCGTTGAGAAGGCGGCTAAGTCGGGCCGCCTTAAGATCGCGTCCATCTCCGACTATACGACCGACAAGGTGGAGATCGAGATCAAGTTGGCCCGCGGCGAGTACGCCCAGGACACCATCGACGCGCTCTACGCCTTTACCCAATGCGAGCAGTCCGTCTCCTGCAACCTCCTCGTGATCAAGGACGGGCTCCCCACGATCATGGGCGTGGCCGAGGTGATCCGCTACCACGCCAAGAAGCTCCTGACGATCTTAAAGCGCGAGCTGGAGCTGGAGCTCCGCGAGCTCATGGACGAGATCCACGCGCGCACCCTGGAGCGCATCTTCATCGAGGAGCGCGTATACAAGGCCATCGAGAAGGAGCGCACCCAGGAGGCCGTGACCAAGGCGGTGCTCAAGGGCCTTTCGCCCTTCGCCGCCGAGATCAAGCGCGAAGTCACGGCGGAGGACGTCGAGCGCCTCCTGAAGATCCCCATACGCCGCATCTCGCTCTACGATATCGAGCGGGCCAAGGCCGAGATGGAACGGCTCAAGGGCAAGGTCAAGGAGGCCAAGCACCACCTTGCCCACCTGACCGAATACGGCATCGGCTTCCTGCGCTCCGTGGCCGATAAGCTCAGGCCCGCCTGGGCGCGCAAGACTACCATAACGTCCTTCGACAAGGTCGACGTGAAGGAAGCCGCGCGACGCGACGTGGCCCTGCGCTATGACCGCCAGACGGGCTACTTGGGCACGAACGTGTCGACGGGCGAGCTCCTCTTCGACGTCTCTCCCTTCGACCGCCTCTTGGTCATCCGCCGGAACGGGCTCTACTCGGTGGTCGACGTGCCCGAGCGCCTCTTCGTGGACCGGGAGATGGCCTACTGCGCCTTGGCCGACAAGGACGCGTTGGCCGAGGTGGTCTTTAGCGCCGTATACCGGCCGGTCGGGGGCGGGCCGGGCTTCATCAAGCGCAGCAAGATCGAGCAGTGGATACTCAATAAGGACTATTCGCTCATCCCCGAGGGCTCCGAGCTGCTCTTCTTCACCGCGGAGCCTAAGAAGGCCTTTACGGCGCGCTACGCGCCCAAGCCGCGGACCAAGATCAACGTCGAGAGCTTCAAGGTGGAGAGCTTCCCGATCAAGGGCCTGAAGGCCATGGGCGTAAAGCTGTCCGCGCGGGAGATGCTCGAGGTGGAGCGGCAGGCGGACAAGGGGCTCTTCGACGAGGTCGACGCGGCGCCCGCCGCGAGGGGCGTGCCCTCGGGGGGGCAGGCGGGTAGGGCGGTTAAGGCCGCGGACGCGCCCGCCGCGAAGGCCGGCGGCGCGGGAACGAAGGCGACGGCGACGGCAACGAAGGCGACGGCAACGAAGGCGACGAAAGCCAAGGCGGCGACAGCCAAGCCCGCCGCCACGAAGCCGAAGAAGGCCGCTGCGCCCGCCACCGCGGCCATGGAGCCTAAAGCCAAGGAGCCCAAAGCCAAGGAGCCCAAAGCCAAGGTCGCCAAGCCCAAGAAGGCCGGGGCGGACGAGGAGCCGAAGAAATCGACCGGCGGGCTTCTCGATCGGGCGGCCGCAAAGAAGAAGCCCGTTAAGTAAGCTAGCTGTTCTCGATCGGCCCGCTGGCGGGCCGCCGCGGCGTTTGGTTGTCGGGTAGTCGGCGGCGGAGCTGCCGCGGCGTTTGGTTATAGGGGGCGACCCGGCCGGGCTCTCGGCCGGCCGGGCCGCGGATTCGGCCATGCCGATAAAAAAAAAACGGCGCGGGCCTTGACATTTTTTCGCGCTTCGGGCATTGTACGTCTCGCCAAGCGCACGGTGGATGTAGCTCAGTGGTAGAGTCCCAGAATGTGGATCTGGTCGTCGCGGGTTCGATCCCCGTCATCCACCCCTAGCTACACCGGGCTTCGGTCGAAGTTCGTTGAGACGGGCGTTCGTAGCTCAGCTGGATAGAGCGACGGACTTCGAATCCGTAGGTCGGGGGTTCGACTCCCTCCGGACGCAGCGCTATTGTTTTGTTACCAGGGCCGTTAGCTCAGCTGGTAGAGCAGCAGACTCTTAATCTGCGGGTCGGAGGTTCGATCCCTCCACGGCTCAATACGACGCCGGGGCGCCGCGCGCCCGGTTTCGGCCCCTTGCGTATCGCGGGGACCTTGACAGGGCGGACCGGCTTTCGGTATCGTTCGGTGGCGCCGAGCTTCCGGGCGAGAGTGGTGGAACTGGCAGACACGCCAGACTTAGGATCTGGTGCCTTGCGGCGTGAGGGTTCAAGTCCCTTCTCTCGCAGAGTCGTTCGCCGGTCGCCTGAGCGTCGAGGGTTTACATTGCGGGAATAGCTCAGTGGTAGAGCGCCACCTTGCCAAGGTGGATGTCGCGGGTCCGACTCCCGTTTCCCGCTCGATATCAAGGCGGTCCGGAGTTCCCGGATCGCCTTTTTTATTACGGCGCCTCCCGTCCCGTTCGGGATAGCGGGGGGCGCCCCTACGAGTATGTATTCATATCCCGCGGCCGAGCGAGCCCTCGCCGGCCGGCGGCCGGAAAGGGAACGCACGTGATAGCGAACAAGAAGATCGAGAGGCTCGAGAATTCCGCGGCCCGTCTTAGCGTAACGGTCGGCAAGGAGGCCGTGCAGGCCGCCTACGACGAACTCCTCAAGGACTACGGCAAGAACGTCCGCATCGACGGCTTCCGCAAGGGCAAGGTTCCCGCCTCCGTGCTCGAGCGCAAGTTCGGCGCCGCCCTGAAGACCGAGGCCATGGCCCGCCTGCTCGACAAGGCCGTCGGCGAGGCCCTCGAGGGCGAGGAGCTCGCGCCCCTGGCCTACGCCCAGCCCGAGCTGGACGGCGAACCCTCCTTCGAGCTCGATAAGGACTTCAGCTTCTCCGTCACCTACGACGTCTTCCCCGAGGTCAAGGTCGGCGACGTCTCGGGCGCCGAGATCGAGATCCCCGCGGTAAGCATCGCCAAGGCCGACGAGCAGCGCGAGCTCGACGAGATCCGCGAGCGCAACGCCGTCGTCATGGACAAGTCCGATTCCGCCAAGGCCGCCAAGGGCGACATCGCCACGGTCGATTACGCCGAGCTCGACGCCGAGGGGCAGCCGGTCAAGGGTACCGAGCGCCAGGACTTCGTCTTCGAGATCGGCTCCGGCTACAACATCTACAAGTTCGACGACGAAGTGACGGGCATGAAGAAGGGCGACGAGAAGGTCTTCGAGAAGAGCTATCCCGCCGACTTCGAATACGCCGAGCTCGCCGGCCAGGCCCGCAAGCTCAAGGTTACGCTGACCAAGCTCAAGGAGAAGAAGCTCCCCGCGCTGGACGACGAGCTGGCCCAGGACGTGTCCGAGAAGTTCAAGACCCTGGACGACTTGAAGGCCGACATCAAGGCCAAGCTCGAGAAGCGCCTCGAGGAGCGCCTGCGCTCGCTCAAGGAGAAGGCCATCATCGAAGCCCTGGTCGAGCGTTCGGAGCTGACCCTGCCTAAGAGCATGGTGAACGCCGAGCTCGAGATGCGCAAGCGCAATCTCATGCAGCGCATGGGCATCGACAGCGAGGAGCGCCTGGACCAGATCGTCGCCATGAGCGGCCGCGGCGTCGAGTCGCTGTACGACGAGTGGCGCCCGGACGCCGAGAAGGCCATACGCACCCGCCTGATCCTGGATAAGCTGGTGGCGGACGGCAAGTTCGAGGCCTCCGACGAGGAGCTCGAGGCCGAGTACGCCAAGATGGCCGAGGGCACCAACCACTCCGCCCAGGAGGTCAAGGCCGAGTACGAGCGCCGCGGCATGGTCGAGTACCTTAAGGACCGCGTGAAGGAGGACAAGCTCCTCGCCCAGCTCGCCGAGAAGGTCAAGGTCAAGAAAGGCAAGAAGCTCGCGTTCGTGGACTTATTCAAGGAAAATGAGTAAGTTCAGAGACGCGAGGTACAGAATGACCGAGAAAATGCACAATCTCGTGCCGGTGGTGATCGAGCAAACCGGCATAGGCGAGCGCTCCTACGATATCTATTCGCGGCTCCTGAAGGACCGCATCATCTTCGTCGACGGCGAGATATCCGACGTCACGGCCGACCTGGTCGTGGCCCAGCTCCTCTTCCTGGAATCCCAGGATCCGGAGAAGGATATCGACATGTACATCAACTCCCCCGGCGGCTCCGTCACGGCCGGCCTGGCCATATACGATACCATGCAGCACGTGAAGCCCGACATCAAGACCATCTGCGTCGGGCAGGCCTCCAGCATGGGCGCCCTCTTGCTGGCCGGCGGCAGCGCCGGCAAGCGCTTCGCCCTGCCCAGCTCCCGCGTGCTTATCCACCAGCCCTGGGGCGGCGTCCAGGGGCAGGCCTCCGACATCAGCATCCAGGCCCGCGAGATCGTGCGCCTTAAGAAGCTGACCGTGGACTATTTCGCCCTGCACGCCGGCAAGGGAGCCGACGAGATCGCCAAGGACATGGAGCGCGACCTGTTCATGTCGGCGGAGGAGGCCAAGGCCTACGGCCTCGTGGATAAGGTGCTGGAGCGGAGGAAGCATGGCGCGAGCTAAGGGCGGCAAGGCCGGCGAGAGCCACGAATGCTCCTTCTGCGGCAAGAGCGCCGAGTACGCCAAGCGCCTGATCGCCGGGCCCGGCGTCTACATTTGCGACGAGTGCGTGCAGGTCTGCAACCGCATCCTGGGCGAGGACGAGCAGGCCGTTAGCGGCGACTACTCGGCCGAGGTGCCCAAGCCGCGCGACATCAAGGATTACCTGGATCAGTACGTCATCGGCCAGGACTACGCCAAGCGCGTCCTGTCGGTGGCGGTATACAACCACTATAAGCGCATCGTGAACTCGGGCAAGGTCGCCGCCGGCGTCGAGCTCGAGAAGTCCAACGTGCTCCTGATCGGCCCCACCGGTACGGGCAAGACCCTCTTGGCCAGGACCCTGGCCCGCAAGCTCAACGTCCCGTTCGCCATAGCCGACGCCACGACCCTGACCGAGGCCGGCTACGTGGGCGAGGACGTGGAGAATATCCTCCTGAAACTCATCCAGGCGGCCGGCGGCAACGTCGCCTCCGCGGAGAAGGGCATCATCTATATCGACGAGATCGATAAGATAGCCCGCAAGACGCAGAACGTCTCCATCACGCGCGACGTGTCGGGCGAGGGCGTCCAGCAGGCCCTGCTCAAGATCATCGAGGGCACCGTGGCCAACGTCCCCCCCGGGGGCGGCCGCAAGCATCCGCAGCAGGAATACATCCGCATCGACACGACCAATATCCTGTTCATCTGCGGCGGGGCCTTCGTGGGCCTGGAGAAGATCGTCGAGGGCCGCGTGGCCAAGACGCCCCTGGGCTTCGGCGCCGACATCAAGCGCCGCGGCCAGCAGGACCTGCGCGCCCTGTACGCCGAGCTGCATCCGGACGACCTGGTGCACTTCGGCCTGATCCCCGAGTTCATCGGCCGCCTGCCGCTGCAGGTGGGCCTGGACGAGCTCAAGGTGGAGGACCTGAAGCGCATCGTGGCGGAGCCCAAGAACTCCATACTCAAGCAGTACCAGGAGAGCTTCAAGCTGGACGGCGCGGAGCTGGTCTTCGAGGACGAGGCGATCACCGCCATAGCCGAGAAGGCCATCGAGCGTAACACCGGCGCGCGCGGCCTCCGATCCATCGTGGAGAACCTCCTCATGGACATCATGTTCGACCTGCCCGGCGCCGAAGGCGCCAGGCGCGTGGTGGTGACCCGCGATACCGTGATGAACGGCATGCCGCCGGCGGTAGAGGGCCTTAAGAAGAGCGCATGAGCATCCTGGACTCGCTGCGCCGTTCCGACGGCGCCCAGGAGCTCCCCCTCGTATACGTCCGGGAGACCGTGGTGTTCCCCGGCGCCCTGTCCCAGGTCCTGGCCGGCACGCGCTTCTGCGCGGCGGCCGCGGACCAGGCCATGAAGACCGACAAGCTCGTCTACGTCTCCCTGCTCAAGAAGCTGCCCGAGGACGGGGCGAACGATATCGACCTCTTCGCCACCGGCACCGTCTGCCATATCGTGCAGGCCATACGCCTGGCCGACGGCTCCATGCGCCTGCTCGTCGAGGGGCAGCGCCGCGCCCGCCTCAAGCGCACGGTCTTCCGCAAGGAGTACTTAGGCGCCCTCGTCGAGGCGATCGAGGAGGCCCCAGCCCATGCCGAGCCGGGCAGCGAGATAGACGCCTACGCCGAGCTCCTGCGCAAGGACTTCATGGCCTACGCCGAGCTGGCCAAGAAGCTCCCCGCCGATACCGTCCAGGCCGTACAGCGCGCCGAATCGCCGGCCAGGCTCTGCGACCTCGTCTGCAACGCCGTCGCCTTCAAGCTGGAGAAGAAGCAAGAGCTCCTGGACGCCGCGGAGCTCCTGCCCCGGCTCGAGGCTACCGCCTCGGCCCTGGCCGTCGAGAACGAGGCTCTGAGCACGCAGAAGCGCATTACCCAAAAGGTCCGCGCCAAGATCGAGCGTTCCCAGAAGGAATATTTCCTGCAGGAACAGCTCAAGGAGATCAATAAGGAGCTCGGCCGGGAGCCGGATCAGAACGAGAACGCCGAGCTGGAGCAGCGCATCGCCGCTAAAAACCCGCCCGCCGAGGTAAGGGAAAAGGCCAAGAAGGAGCTCGCCAAGCTCGCTAAGCTCCAGCCGCTGTCGCCGGAGGCCGGCGTCATACGCGGCTACGTCGAGTGGCTGGCCGAGCTGCCCTGGCAGCCCAGGCAGGACGCCGCCAAGACCCTGCCCGAGGCCAAGGCGATACTGGACGAAGATCACTACGGCATCAAGAAGGCCAAGGAGCGCATACTCGAGTTCATCGCCGTGCGGCGCCTCAACGAGGGCATCAAGGGTCCCATCCTCTGCCTCGTGGGCCCGCCGGGCACCGGCAAGACGAGCCTCGGCCGCTCCATAGCCCGGGCCCTGAACCGCGACTTCGTGCGCATGAGCCTGGGCGGCGTGCGCGACGAGGCCGAGATACGCGGCCACCGCAAGACCTACGTCGGCGCCCTGCCTGGCAAGATCCTCCAGAGCATGCGCAAGGCCGGCTCGACCAACCCGGTCTTCCTCCTAGACGAGATCGACAAGATGTCCAGCGACTTCCGCGGCGACCCGGCGAGCGCCCTCCTCGAGGTGCTGGACCCCGAGCAGAACGCCGGCTTCATGGACCACTACCTGGAGTTGCCCTACGACCTGTCGTCCGTGGTCTTCGTGACCACGGCGAACGGCCTGCACGGCATCCCGTACCCGCTCCTGGACCGCATGGAGACCATCGAGGTGCCCGGCTATTCCGAGTACGAGAAGCTCGAGATCGCCAAGCATTTCATCGTGCCCAAGCAGCTGTCCGAGAACGGCCTGTCGGGCTCCGGCCTTAAGCTACGCGACGACGCCCTCCTGGAGCTCATACGCCATTACACCATGGAGTCGGGCGTCCGCTCCTTGGAGCGCGAGATAGCCCGCGTCATACGCAAGACCGCCGAGAGCGCCGTCGAGCAGGGCTACGCGGACAAGCCGATAGAGGGCTTTAAGCGCGTCCTCCGAGCCGAGAGCGTCCGCAAGCTCCTGGGCAAGCGCCGCCACGACCACGACCTCATCTTTACCGAGCCCGGCCCCGGCTTAGCCTGCGGCCTGGCCTGGACGGAGCAGGGCGGCACGGTCCTGCCGGTAGAGGCGGCGCTCTTCGAGGGCGAGGGCGAGCTCATACTGACCGGGAACCTGGGCGAGGTGATGAAGGAGAGCGCCCGCGCGGCCCTGACCTATCTGCGCTCGCGGGCCGCCTCGTTCGGGCTCTCGGCGGACGATTTCAAGGGCCGCACCCTGCACGTGCACGTGCCCGAGGGCGCCATACCCAAGGACGGCCCCTCGGCCGGCATTACCTTGGCCGCGGCCATACTATCGGCGCTGCGCGGGCGGCCGCTGGAGCCCGGCTGGGCCATGACCGGGGAGATCACGCTGACCGGGCGGCTCCTGGCCATAGGCGGCGTGAAGGAGAAGGTCCTGGCCGCGCATCGGAACAAGCTCGTCAAGGTGCTCCTGCCCGAGGCTAATCGCAAGGATCTTGAGGATATTCCGCCGGAGGTGCGCAAGGACCTGTCGTTCAGCTTCTCCGCCGAGGTCTGCGACGCGCTGGCCCTGCTCCTGCCCGCGGCCGGCGCGGCGGAGGCCCCGGCGGCGGGAGCCCCGGCTACTGGATCGGCCGCGGAGGCAAGCGCGGTCCCGGAGGCCGGCGCCGCGCCGCGCGCCGGCGAGTCGGCGACATGAAGCCCGCGGCGGGCCTGGCGATCAACGCGGTTCGCGCCGGGCTCATGCGCGTCTCCTGGGCGGCCTTGGCCAGCGCGGCCTTCGGCCTCTATTTCTTCTTGGCCGCGGATTGGAACGGCTTCGGCGAGCGCTCGCTCCTCCTTGCCCTGCGTTTCTCCAGCCTCGGAGCCGGCTTTTCCCTAAGCGCCGGCGTCTTAGCCGCCGGCGCCGACCTGTCGTCGCCCCTCTTCGGGTCCCCGATACGGCCTAAGACGCTGATAGCCGCCGTCATGGGCTCGGCGGCCGCCCTCGCGCTACTCTTGGCCGTAGGCGGCTTCCGGGCGGCATTGGCCGGGCTTGCAATCTAGCCGCGCCCGTTCCGCCCCGCTCCATTACTTGAGCGATACGCTATACCTTGCGTTCCGCGTCGCGCTCGATTAGGATGGAAGCCGCTATGGAACGAAAAGCCAATAAGGACTACCGCCCGGCCGTCGTCTTGATCATGGTCGCTACGGTACTATTCAGCCTGACCCTGGATTTCCTCTCGAGCTCCGCGATGCTCGGCGTGCTCATGGGGCCGGCCATGCTCGTCGCGGGGCTGGCTTCCATTCCCATGATACTCGCGGCCGGCTTGGTCGTGAGCGGGGCGATCGCCGCTCTCGCGATCGCCTACCTGGAGCCGGTCCGCAGGGCGGCCGCGGCGCCGAGCGCCGATCCGTCGCTGCGCGCCTTGGCGACCGAGCGCCTGGTAAGGAGCTCGCGCGTCATCCTCGGGCTGAACGTGGCGGGCTATCTCCTCGGCTTCGTCGGCGTCGTCGTCCTGAATAGCGGCCCGGGCTCGCTACGGCTTCTGGAACTGGGGCTGCAATTCTTCTATTACGTCGCCATGGCCTCCCTCGTCGGCTTCGTACAGCTGGCCTTCATCAACAAGCGACTCGCCTGGGCGCGGGCCAAGCTGGGCCTGCACGACATGGAGGCCCTGGGCGGGAGGCGCGACCTGTCGGTAAAGCTGCAGAGCGCGGCTCTCTCTAAGTCGGTCATAAGCTTCTGCGTCCTCTTCATGATCACGAGCGGCCTTACCGCCGCTAGCTGGAACTCGGCGGGCAACCAGGCGCTCGCGTCGATGTCGCGGGGCGGTTCGGACGCGGCGAAGGCCTTGGACGAGATAAAGGCCGAGATTCGGCAAATATATCGCCTCTCGTCGGAGGTCGCGATCCGCCTACCGGCCGACTACGGGGAGGCGGCGCCGCTGCGCCTTACCCTCAGCCTCCTGGCCTCCGGCGCCATCTTGGCGCTCGCGACGATACTCGCCCTCGGCGTGGCCAACGACGCGCAGGCGGATCAGGTCAACCGGCTTAAGGACCGCCTCCGCGACCTGGCCGAGCACGCGCAGTCCGGCGGGGAGCTCATCGAACTCTCCAGCTTCGACGAATACGGGGACGTGGTGAGCGCGGTCAACCGCGTCGTCATGAAGGAGCGTGCGGCCTACGAGCGGATCGACGCCACGGTACAGCGCGTGAGCCTCGCAGCCTCGGCCATCGGGAGCTCGGCCGAGCAGGCTACCGCCTCGGTGGCGCGCTCCGCGGAGAACATGAGCCGGATAGACGAGAACGTAGAGGAGCAGCGGCGCGCCACGGAGGAGACCAGCCGGCGTATCGCCCTGATGGTCGAGGCCATAGAGAAGAGCTACGCCGAGCTCGACCGCCAGGCCCTGTCGGCGGAGCGTACCTCGAGCGCCGTGCACCAGATGGCCCAGAGCATCCGGAGCGTCTCGGAGAGCACCGAGCGCTCCAGCTCCTTGGCCGCCGAGCTCTCCAAGGTCGCCGGCGAAGGCGCCGGCGCCGTGCAGGACTCGGTCCGCGCCATCCAGGAGATCGACGGCGCGAGCGCCGCCATGAAGGAAGCCGTCGCGGTCATCACCAAGATCGCCGCCCAGACCAATCTCCTGGCCATGAACGCCGCCATCGAGGCCGCCCACGCCGGCGAGGCCGGCGCAGGCTTCGCCGTGGTCGCCGAGGAGGTGCGGAACCTGGCCGAGTCCAGCGCCCGCAGCGCCAAGGACATAGGCGGGCATATCAAGAACGTCATGGAGATGGTCCGGCGCGGGGTGGAGCTGGCCCAGAAATCGGGCATGGCCCTGGATCGCATCCTGGGCGACGTGAATACGACGGTAGCCATGATACAGGAAATCCACGCGGCCGCCATCGAGCAAGCCGAGGGCGTGCGCGAGATCGAGGACGCGGTCATAAAGCTCGTCGATTCGGCCGAGCATATCCGCGGCCTGGGAGGCGAGCAGAAGGCGGCCGGCGAGGCCATGCGCTCCGACACCGCCGCCCTGGCCGCGAGCCTTAAGCGCATCAAGGACGCCAGCCGCGAGCAGAGCCAAGCCAACAACGAACTCCTGGGCGTCATATCCGCCTTGACCCGGGCGGCCGAGGAGAACCGCGAGACCGTGGGCAGCCTCGGCGCGCTCCTGGGCCGGGGCTAGGCGCGGCCCGCGCCGTTCGGCGGCCCGCGCCGGCCTGGCGGCCGCGCTTGAAAGCGCCGCGGCCGCCCGGCTATACTCCCCCTATATCGCCCTTTCCTAGGAGCCCCACGTGAACGTACGCGTACGATATGCCCCTTCTCCCACCGGATTACAGCACATAGGCAGCGTCAGGACGGCGCTCTTCAACTACCTCTTTGCCCGTTCTATGGGCGGGACCTTTATCCTTCGCCTCGAGGATACCGACCGCACGCGCTTCTCCGAGGCTTACGTAAAGAACCTCTACGATACCTTCAAGTGGCTCGGCTTCTATTGGGATGAGGGCCCGGACGTCGGCGGACCCGTCGGGCCGTATATCCAATCCGAGCGCTTCGACCTGTATCGCGAGCACGCCGAGCGCCTGGTGGAGCTCGGCCAGGCCTACTATTGCTTCTGCTCCGATAAACGGCAGGAGGCCGAGGCCAAGGGCGACGAGGAGACGGCGAACGAGGGCGGCTCGGGCTTCGGCTACGGCCGCGCCTGCCGCGGCATCGACCCCGCCGAGGCCCGCCGCCGCGCCCAGGCGGGCGAGCCCCATGTCATACGGCTTAAGATCCCGCTGGACGGCTCGACCAAATTCCAGGACCTCCTCTTAGGCGAGATCGAGTGGAAGAACGCCGACGTGAACCCCGATCCGGTGCTCCTGAAGAGCGATGGCTTCCCCACTTACCACCTGGCCAACGTGGTTGACGACCACCTCATGGGCATTACGCACGTCATGCGGGCCCAGGAGTGGATACCCTCGGCGCCCCTGCATATGATCATGTACGCGGCCTTCGGCTGGGAGCCGCCTAAGCTCTGCCATCTGCCCATGGTGCTGGGACAGGACGGCCACAAGCTCAGTAAGCGCCACGGCTCCACCGCGGTAGACGAGTTCCGCACCAAGGGCTACCTCAAGGAAGCGCTCATCAACTACGTGGCCATGCTCGGCTGCTCGTATCAGGACGGCCGCGACCTCTTTGCCCTGGACGAGCTGGCCTCGCTCTTCAAGATCGACCATATCAACAAGGCGCCGGCCGTCTTTGACTACGTGAAGCTGGAGTGGTTCAACGGCCAGTACATACGCGCCGCCGCCGACGGCGGGCTCGCCGCCCTGATCTTGCCCTTCCTGACGGACGCGGGCCTCGTCGGCGCGGAGCCGAGCGCGGCGGAGCGGGAGCTCGTCCTAGCGGCTATGCCCCTCGTGAAGGAGCGGCTCAAGTACCTATCCGACGCTCCCGCCGTCATGGCCTATCTCTTTAAGGACCCGCCGGTCGCCCCGGCGGAGGAATTCATCCCCAAGAAGCTCGACGCGGCCCGCGCGCGCGTCGCACTGGGCCTGGCCAAGGAGCTGCTCCTGGCAGTCGGGGTCGACGACCACGCGGCGACCGAGGCGGCGTTCCGCGCCCGCGCCGAGGCCGAGGGCCTAAAGCTCGGCGACCTCCTGATGCCGCTGCGCGTCGCCGTGACCGGCACCAAGGTGAGCCCCCCGCTCTTCGAGAGCATCAAGCTCATCGGCGTGCCGGCGGCCGTCGTCCGCGTCGAGCGGGCGATGGAGGCCCTGACATGAGCGGCGGGCTCTGGCTGCAGCGCGTCGCGAAGCGGCTAGCCGGGGCTGCCGTGCTGGCGGCGGCCGGTTTCCTAGCCGCCGCCTGCGCCGGCGGGCCGCCGGCGGCATCGGCGGACGGTCCGGCGGCGGCCGTTCCATCGACCCGGACGCCCGAGCCGGCGCGCGCCGCCGACCCGATGGCGCCCCGGAGCCTTCCCCGCATGGCTTGGACCCTGACCTCGCCGTCCGGCGCCGTCGCCTTCGTGCAGGGCACCCTGCACCTGGGTTCGGACGCGCTCTATCCCCTGGACCGGACCGTCACCGAGGCCCTCGCCGCGGCGGACTTGGCGCTCGGCGAGCTGTCGAGCGCGGATATGGAGCGTTCCACCGGCGTCATCCTAGAGCGTATGTCGTTCTCGCTCCTCAGCCGGGGACGGACTTTGGATACCCTGCTCTCGGCCGAGGAGCTCGCCTATCTTAAAGGCGCGCTCGGCGCGGAGGGCTACCGCTTCGTCTCAGTCTACCGGCCCTGGGTGGCGTATTCGTACTTGGACGGCGTCGCGGCGGCTAAGGCCGGGCTCTCGGCCGAGCGCGGGGTAGATGCCGCGCTGTATGCCGCCGCGGCATCCGTGGGCAAGGCGGTCGCCGGCCTCGAGAGCATCGAGTCGCAGCTGGACGTGCTGGCCGGGCCTTCGGAGGAGCTGCAGACCGCGCTCCTCCGCGATAGCGTGCGCGAATACCGCGCCAGGCCGGAAGCCATCGGAGAGCTTTACGAGGCCTATCGCAAGGACGACCGGCGCGGCTTGGCCCGCGCGGTGGCGGAAGCCCTGTCGCGCTCGAACGCCTTCTCCAAGGATCTTGCGGCCTTCAACGACTCGCTGCTGGACAAGCGTAATAAAGCCTGGGCCGAGCGTATCGACGCGCTGATGAAGGACGGCAAGAGGCTCTTCATCTTCGCCGGCGTCGCCCATTTCGTGGGCGAGGGGAGCGTGCTCGAGCTCCTGAAAGCCAAGGGCTATACCGTCAGGCCCTAGGCGGCGCGGCCGCCTGGGTCGGGCGACTAGCTGCCCGGGCGGCCGACTAGGTTGACCCGGGCGGCCGACTAGGTTGACCCGGGCGGCCCGCGCGGGGCATAGTCGACCTTGCCGCGCCCCTGAAGCGCGGTAAGGAGCGAACTATGAACGACTCGACCCGTCCCGCCGGCGCGAACGACGCGCCCGCCCCGGTCTACGCGGATTTTATCCGCGAGGCCGTCAAGGCCGACTTGGCCGCCGGCCGCTTCCAAGGCGTCCGGACCCGATTCCCGCCCGAGCCGAACGGCTGGCTACATATCGGTCACACCAAGGCTTTCACCATCGATTTCACCGTAGCCCAGGATTTCGGCGGCGTCTGCAACCTGCGCTTCGACGACACGAACCCGGAGAAAGAGGACCAGTCCTATGTCGACGCCATCAAGCGCGACATCCGTTGGCTGGGCTTCGAGTGGGGCAGCGACGAATACTACGCCTCCGACTATTACGAATACCTCTACGACATGGCCGTCAAGCTCATTAAGAAGGGCAAAGCCTACGTCGACGACCTGTCGGACGAGGAGATGCGCCAGTATCGCGGCACCGCCGTGCCCGACAAGAACAACATCACCTTTACCCCGCCGGGCAAGGACAGCCCCTGGCGGGACCGGAGCGTCGAGGAGAACCTGGACCTCTTCGCGCGCATGCGCTCAGGCGAGTTCGCCGACGGCGCTAAGACCCTGCGCGCCAAGATCGATATGGCCCATCCCAACCTCGTGATGCGCGACCCGGTCATGTACCGCATCCGCCGCGAGCCGCATTACCGCACCGGCGACGCCTGGTGCATCTATCCCATGTACGATTTCCAGCATCCGCTGTCCGACGCCAAAGAAGGCATCACCCATTCGCTGTGCTCGCTAGAGTACGAGATACATCGGCCTCTCTACGATTGGTTTATCCGCGAGTGCGAGGCCTTCCCGAGCCGACAGATCGAGTTCGCGCGGCTCAACATCACCCACACCGTGCTCAGTAAGCGCTGGCTCCTGCGCCTCGTGCAGGAGGGCGTAGTCTCCGGTTGGGACGATCCGCGCATGCCCACCCTGGCGGGCCTTCGCCGCCGCGGCTATACCCCCGAGAGCATACGCGACTTCCTGTCGCGCATCGGCATCGCCAAGACCGATAGCATGGTCGACGTGCAGCTCCTGGAGCATTGCCTGCGCGAGGACCTTAACAAACGCGCGACGCGCGTCATGGCCGCGCTCAAGCCCCTGAAGCTCATCATAGACAATTGGCCGGCCGGCCAAGTCGAATGGGTGGACGCGGTGAACAACCCCGAGGACGAGGCCGCCGGCACGAGGAAGCTGCCGTTCTCCGGCGAGCTATGGATTGAGCGCGACGATTTCGAGGAAGTCCCGCCGCCTAAATACTACCGGCTCTACCCCGGCAATGCCGTGCGCCTGCGCTATGGCTACGTGGTGACTTGCGTCGGCTTCGACAAGGACTCGGCCACGGGCCAGGTCACGGCCGTGCATTGCGAGTACGACCCGGCCACCAAGGGCGGTAACGCCCCCGACAACCGCAAGGTCAAGGGCACCATCCACTGGGTGAGCGCCGCCCACGCCGTCCCGATAGAGGCGCGGCTCTATGAGCGGCTCTTCCCGGCCGAGCGGCCCATGGACGTGCCGGCCGGCGTCGATTGGATCAAGACCGTCGATCCGAACTCGGCCCAGTCCCTGCCCGGCGCCTACGGCGAGCCGGCTTTGGCCGCTGCCAAGCCGGGGGACTTCTTTCAGTTCGAGCGCCTGGGCTATTTTTCCTGTGACCCCGACGGGGTCGGCGGGAAGCCGGTCTTTAACCGCTCTGTCTCGCTTAAAGATAGCTGGGCTAAGGAATTAAAGAAGCAGGCCTAAGTGATGATAAAGCGGCCGCCGCCCTACGAGGACGGCGGCCGCTGTCTCCAATCGGCGGCGGCCGGCTCCGGGCGGTGGCGGCTGCCGCCCTGATTCCAGCCGCCTCAAGTCGGCTGCGGCCGTTTCCATTCGGCGGTGATCGCGCCCAATCGGCGGCGGCCGACTCCGGGCGGTGGCGACGGCCGCCCTGTTTTCGGCCGCCCACGCTTCACGCCCGCGGCGATGCTTGAGTATATTGATAATCATGAAAACCTTAATCGCCTTACTTGTTTTCGTCGTCGCGAGTTCCGTCTCATGCCAACCCGCCGCCCAAGCCTCGGCCGCTGGCTCGGCCCTTGATATCACGGCTTTACCCGCGCGCCTGAGCTACGATGAGCTCGCGGGCCTGGCGAAGGCCCACCCGGCCGAGCTCCTTATTCTCGACGTAAGGACCGCGGAGGAATTCCGGGGCGGCTATATACCGGGCGCTAAGCTCGCGCCCTACGACGAGCTCGCCTCCTCGTTCAAAGAACCCGACAAGACGAGGCCTATCGTGGTATACTGCCGATCGGGCAGGCGCTCAGCCATAGCCATGGAGACGCTGAGAGCCATGGGTTACGTTAACCTGTCCGATTTCGGCGGCGTGAACAACTGGAGAGGGCGGCTTTCGCGCGAATAAGGTCCTCCGGAGTCCGACCGCCTACGCATCGAGGAGTACGACATGGTCGAGGAACGCCGCGAAGGTCAATACGAGCGAATTTACGCCCAACTCGAGCCGCTCATTCGGGAAAAGTCCCCCGAGCTCGTAGCGGGCATGGCTACGGTCGCGGCCGTCCTACACGCCAAGCTTAAGCACCATTTCTGGACCGGTTTCTACTTCGTGGCCGGCCCCGACGAGCTGCACGTCGGCCCGTATCAGGGCGCGGTGGCCTGCCAGGTGCTCAAGGGCCGCGGCGTATGCTTGGCTTCGGCGAGCTCCAAGGCGGCGGTCGTCGTGCCCGACGTCGAGGCCTTCCCCGGTCACATAGCTTGCGATTCGCGCTCCAAGAGCGAAATCGTCATCCCGCTCCTGGCCGGCGGCCGCGTGGTCGCGGTGCTGGACATCGACTCGGACAGACTCGCCCAATTCGACGACGACGACGTAGCGCCGCTTTCCAAGATCGTCGCCCTGCTCGAGCCCCTCTGTTTATCCCCGCGGCGCGGGGCTTAGGATCGCTAGGCAGCGTTCGTCGTCCAGGAAAGGCACGGAGAGGGGCGCAATCTCCGCCGTCCGGAAGAGCCCCTCTATCTCCGCGAGCTCGGCCCGCGCCTTGTCGGCCTTGCCCTTGTAGGCGGCGACGAAGCCGCTTGGGGCGCAGGCCGCGAAGACCTTCTTAAAGAGCTTGCGCTCGAAGGGCCTAAAGGCGCGGAAGGTCACCAGCTCATGCCGGCCCTTGTAGTGCTCCACCTGAGTCTCGACTATCTCTACGTTCGAAAGCCCCAGGCTCTCCTGCATGGCCTTAAGGAAGTTGATGCGCCTGGTCATGCGGTCGACGAGGTAGACGCGCCAGGCGGGCCGGGCCAGGGCCAGCGGAATGCCGGGCAGCCCCGCGCCCGTGCCTAGATCGGCCAGGCTCAGGCCCTCGCCGGGCGCGACCCCTGCGCCGCCGCGGGCGGCCAGCGCCGCGGCGGCCAGTTCGTCGAGCTTAGCCAAGGGCGCGAGGCTATCTAGGATGTGCTTGACGACGAGCTCGTCGCCCGATGCCCCGACGAGGCCGTAGGCGGGATTCCAGTCTTCTATCGCGGCGATGTAGGCGCGTAGGCCGGCGGCCAGGCGCTCGTCGTCGCCGAGGCCTAGGGCCGCGAGCCCGGTACTGAGCAAGTCTCGTTCCATAAGGCCCATACTAACGCGGCGGGCCCGGACGCTGGAAGGGGAGGGCGCGCTAACTCCCGGCATGGCGGCATCGACCATCGACCGTCGACGCGGAGGCGCCGAATATACCCCGGGCGCTGGCCCTCCGGGTATGAAAAAGACGCCGGGCGCACTATAGTCTCATCATGAAACGCGTTCGTACGCTGGCTACGGCCGCCCTCGCGGCTTGCTACCTTTTGTTCGCCCCGCCCCTCTGGGCTCAGCGGGCTGCGCCGAACGCCGCTAGCGCGGCGAAGGACATCCGCGCGGCCGTGCTCAGGATCGCCGCGGGCTTCAAGGGCGTGCCCTATAAGTACGGAGCCGAATCGCCTTCGGCCTTCGACTGCTCCGGCTTCGTGCGCTACGTCTATCGAGCGGCGGCCGGGCTAGAGCTCCCGCGCAGCGCCAGGAGCTACGTAGGCGTCGGTAGCGGCGTCGCCCTTAAGGACGCCCTGCCCGGCGACATCGTCGTCTTCAATACCGTAGGCTCGGGAGCCAGCCACGTCGCCCTATACCTAGGCGACGACCGCGTCATACACGCCGTCTCCGACGGGCCCAAGACCGGAGTCATCGAAAGCCCGCTCTCGGACCGCTATTGGGGCGGCCGCGTCATCGGCGTCCGCTCGGTCCTGGCCGCCGGCTTGCCAGCGGACCCGTCGGCCGGCGCCGCGGCGGGCAGGTCCACGGCGGGCGGTTCCACGGCGGGACGGGCGGCTGCTTCCGGCCCAATGGCTTCGACGGCGCCGGCGGCCGCGGCCGCTTCGCCCGCGGGCGCCGACCGGGCATCGCCCGCTCCGGGCGACAACGTATCGTATATCGCCCTGGCCTTGGCTAAGTCCAAGTCGATCGTGGACGACGCCGTCCCGACCGAGCCCGGGGCGTCCCTGGCCTTCGCCGTCCGGAACGAAACCGGCGCGGCCGGCGACTTCATCGTCCAACTCTACGTCATAGACGCGCGAACCTACGCCCTTAAGGAGCTCTATCGCGAAAAGATCCGCCTGCCGGCGGGCGGCGTCATGGAGCTCCCCGCGTACCGCTTCATCGAACCGGGCAAGTATCGTATCGCCGTCAAAGGCTCCTGGGGCGACCTCATCCTCGAACGCAGCTTCGAGGTGAGGCGGGATCGCTAAGCGGACGCTCTTTTTTTATCGAATTCTTGTTATGCCTCAGCGCCTCGCCGCCTCTAAGCATTCGTCGGAATCGCCCGCGATCGCGGCGCGCTTCCGGCGGCTCGGCCCCGGGGCCGAGCTTACGGCTAGAATCGGAGGTTCAGTATGGCGAAGGAGTTGTGCGCTACGATGGAGTTGGCGAACGAGCGGGTAAGGTTCAGGGCGCAGGTCGAAGGCCAAAGCCCGATAAGCGTGGATTACGTACCGCCGCTCGGCGACGGCCAGGGTTATACCTCCTTGGAGCTGCTTCTCATCAGCATGGGTAGCTGCCTCGGGACCGGGATCAAGGCGATCGTCGAGGGGCGGATGAAGAAGCCCGTTCGGGCGCTGTCGGTGCGGGCTTCGGGCACGAGGCGCGAAGCGCATCCCACGTCCTTCGAGAGCGTACGGCTGGCCTTGAGGCTGGACGCCCCCGGCCTGGAGCCGGCGGAGCTTGAGGGGGCTATCCGGGCGGCCGAGGGGAACGTCTGTCCCGTCCTGGCCATGGTCAAGGGCAATACCCGGCTGGACATCAGCTACGAGCTGAACGGCTAGCCGGCGCCGAGGCGCCGGCGCGTGCTAGCCGATCCCGGCCGCCGAGCACGCGCATCGCGCCGTCGGCGGCCAGCCCGCGGACGCGGCCGAGGAATTCTTCGTAGGAGCCGGGGTCGAAGCGGGTGGCGTAGAGCCGCTTAAGGTCGAGGAGCTCGCCGGCCTCCGCCTCGAAGCGTTCGCGGGCGAGCTGCTCCCGCGATAGGACGCTTGCTATGCCCTGGGGGAGGCCCTGCAGGCCTAGGCGCTTCCTGAAGGCCGCGAACGCGCGGCAGCTGCACGCGGCCCCCGGCTTGATAAGCGAGCAGCGTTCGTTGAAATGGGCCCGGGTTAGCTTACGCGCCCGGGCCAGGTATACGCGCGCGGAACCTTCGGCTATGCCCAGGACCGCGGCGCACTCGGCGGCCGTGAAGCCTAGCACCCCCATGAGCGTGAATACGGCGCGGTAGCGGGCCGGCATGCAGTCCATGAACATCTGCAGGCAGCTTTCGCGGATCATGGCGCAGAGCGCCTCGTCCTCCGAGCGGCCGAAGCCGCGGACGTAGACGAAGGCCTCGTCGACCTCGATACCGCGCCGCTCGGCGAAGGCCTCGATCGGCAGGCGCGACCGCGTCTTCGCCCGCCTCCTGGCGACGTTGACGAGGATGCGATAGAGCCAGGTGTACGCGGCGGATTCGCCCCTGAACGAGGCGTAGGCGGCGTAGGCCTGGGCGAAGCAGGTCTGCACCGCGTCCTCGGCGTCCTCCGCCCCGCCGAGGATCCTGAAGGCGAGAGTATAGAGCCGATCGTAATGCTCGCGGTAGAGGCTCTCGAACTCGGCGTTCGCTGCGGTCGCCATGCGGGTATCATAGCCCCTCTCGCTCCCGCCGCCAAGCCGCCTCGCGCTGCCTCCCGTCGCTTGTAGCCGAGTCGCCCGCCCTGCTATACTCCCCGGGCGCCGCGCAGGCCGGGACATCGGCTCCCGTACCCCGCGGCGACACCAATACCAGCCTCGAGGCCCTCGCCTCGGGTTCCTGCCGGCCAACGGGCCCGCGCGGGCGCCTACCAGCGGGGGTACAGGGCAGTCCCCCCGCGCCACGGGGGGCAAGGAGAGCAGCATGGCTGAACAGACGCGCGACGTGAGCATGGAGAAGATCACCTCCCTGGCCAAGCGGAGGGGCTTCGTCTTCCAATCGTCGGAGATCTACGGCGGGCAATCCGGGGCCTGGGACTACGGTCCCCTGGGCATCGAGCTCAAGAACCGCATCCAGCGTTTCTGGTGGAAGGAGATGACCCAGCTCCACGACGACATCGTAGGCCTGGACGCCGCCATACTCATGCACCCGCGCGTGTGGGAGGCCTCAGGCCACGTGGAGAACTTCTCCGACCCGCTGGTGGACTGCAAGAAGTGCAAGTCGCGCTTCCGCGCCGACCAGATCGACCAGGACAAGCTGGCCAAGAGGCAGTGCCCCGACTGCGGCGGCGAGCTTACCGATACCCGCAAGTTCAACCTGATGTTCAAGACCAACATCGGCCCGGTGGACGACGGCTCCGGCCTCATCTACCTCCGGCCCGAGACGGCCCAGGGCATCTACGTGAACTACAAGAACATCGTCCAATCCAACCGCATGAAGGTGCCCTTCGGCATCGCGCAGGTGGGCAAGGCCTTCCGCAACGAGATCGTCACCAAGAATTTCATCTTCCGCACCTGCGAGTTCGAGCAGATGGAGATGCAGTATTTCGTGAAGCCCGGCGAGGACGAGAAGTTCTTCGACTACTGGCGCGACCAGCGCTGGAAGTATTACCAGAAGCTCGGCGTGCGCATGGACAAGCTGCGCTGGCACCGGCACGGGCCGGACGAGCTGGCGCACTACGCCAAGGACGCCTACGACATCGAGTACGAGTTCCCCATGGGCTACCGCGAGCTGGAGGGCGTGCATAACCGCTCCGACTACGACCTGAAGCGCCACCAGGAATTCTCTGGCAAGGACCTGCAGTACATCGACCAGGATAACGGCAACGAGCGTTATATTCCCTTTATAATCGAGACCAGCGCCGGCCTTACCCGCCAGCTCCTCATGGTCCTCTGCGACGCCTACGAGGAGGAGAAGGTAGCCGACAAGGGCAACGACGACGACTGGCGGACCGTGATGCGCTTCCATCCCGAGCTGGCCCCCGTCACCGTGGCCGTCCTGCCCCTCATGAAGAAGGACGGGCTGGCGGAGCTGGCCCAGGATATCCGCGGCTCGTTAAAAGAGGATTATGCCACCGATTACGACCAGTCCGGCGCCATCGGGCGCCGCTACCGCCGCCAGGACGAGGCCGGCACGCCCTACTGCGTGACCGTCGACTACGACACCAAGGAGAACGGCACGGTGACCGTCCGCGACCGCGACAGCATGGAGCAGGAGCGCGTGCATAAGGACGAGCTGTCGGCCTATATCAAGGCCAAGATCAAGGCGTATAAGCGGAAGTAGGGTCCCTCGCGGCGGGCGCCCTCGGGCGCCGCGGCCCGGCGCGGTCTCGGCCGAGCCTCGCCTCGGCCGCCTCGACGCAGTTCCCGCGCCGCGAAGAGTCCGCTTGCGGGCCGCGGGAAACCGTTGTACCTTATGCTCCGTATAATCTTACCGCCCCCGCGGACGAAGCGGGGGCGGCCCGCGCCTTGCGGCCGGGGAAGCTTAAGACGCGGAGGCATACTATGGCGGCGACCGTAATCCGAGAGCAAGGCGCGGGCCTTTCGACCCGGAGCTTTCCCGATGAGACCTGGGGCGCCGTCGCGTCCGACTTGGCGGCGGCTTTCCGCATGGACGCCGCCGAGGCCGAAGCGTTAAAAGGCAACCGCATCGCCAAGCTCGTCGCCGCCTTGCCGTTCCTGGCGGGTTGCGACGACGCCGGGCGCACCGCAGTCGCCCACCTAGGGACCTATCTCTTGTCCGTGCGCGAGACCAAGCCCTGGTTCTGCGCCCGGCCCGAGGACGGCGCGTCGCTCTTCGAGCGCCTTAGGCTCGGGGCGAATTTCAAGGGCGGCGACGAGGCGATCATCCGTCGCGGCATGAGCCTCCTGGCCCTGAACATGATCAGCGACTACAAGCGCGACCTGGAGGAAGACGCGGCCGCCGGCAAGTATAACCCCTTGGCGGCGGGCGACTTCGTCTTCGAGGACGCCGTGGAGGAGCTCGAATGGGCCATAGCCAAGGTGCCCTGCGACGAGATGGACCAGATCATTACGGCGGGGGAAATGCCGCTGAGCTACTGGGTGCTTACCTGAAATAGACGTATGCTTGGATTACCCGCACGTTTTGGAGAAGCGGAAGTCATACGCAAGATCGTGGGGATATCAGCCGCCGTTAGCGCTACGATCGTCATGATTTTGAACTGGGTCACGGCGAAAAACATATCGCCCGGGGTAAATCTGACCTATTCCTCGACCGTATACTCAGCGTTGGTTGCAGGTTCTGGGGCTTTAGCTCTCCTTACCGCCGTTTGGCGCTCGCGCTGGTCGCAGCGCATCCAAGTGGCGGCCTTGCTCGGCACCGCCATCCTATCGGCCTCGAGCGCCAAGGGCGGCGACCTGACCAGCGCCCTGCCGCTCATCCTTGCCTTCGTCTTATCTATAGAATACCGTTTCGGTAAAACATCCTCCTACCTGGTCGCCGGCGTCATGTTCGCCGCGTACCCGATCGCGTTGGCGCTCGGGTACCGGAAGTATTCGGCCGCCTACCTAAGCCAGGCGGCCGCGAGCATGGCGGGCTTGGCTTTCTTCGTCATCCTCTACGGAGCCATCCTGCAAAGGCACCAGGAGCGCCATCGGGAGGAGGAGGAACTGCTGGAGAGCCGCGTCAGGGAGCGGACCCGGGAGCTCGAGGATTTATCGGCCGAGCGGGCCGCCATGCTCAAGGAGCTGCATCATCGGGTGCGCAACAACCTGCAGCTGATGGCGAGCCTCCTCCGCCTCGACGCGGACGGCGTCGGGGACGCGGATGCCCGCCGCCCGCTCGAACGCGGGGTGGGGCGCATCGACGCCATAGCCCTGGCCCATGATTCGCTCTACGCCGCCGACCGCCTCGACCTCGTCGACCTAGAGCGCTACGCCGCGAGCCTCCTAGCGGTCATTTCGCTCGATTCGACCCCCCAACGGAAGATCCTCCTGGAGGCGAGCGGCGCCCCGCGGCTCCCGCTCGAGCGGGCCGTATGCTTCGGTCTCGTGCTGCTCGACTACGCCTCCGCCGCCGACGGGGGCTCGGCGCTCGGGGCCGGCGCGCTAAGGGTCCGGCTCGCCTCGGACGGGCGGCGCATCGAGCTCGGCTTAAGCCCCGCCGACGGGGCGGCGACGCCCGGCCCCGGCTCGCGCGTCGCGCCCGCGCTGGTCGAGCAGCTGGACGGGACCGTCGACCTCGGCACGGACGGTACGGTAATCATCCGCTTCCCGGCCGATTAGGGTCGGGCACAGAAAGGACAGGGCTATGGCCTTCGGCGGTTTCGGGCCCGGAGCCCGCGCGTTCTTCGCGGAGCTTTCGGCGAATAACGATAGGGATTGGTTCGAGGCCGAGCGCCCGCGCTATGAACGGGAGGTCCTGCGCCCGGCGGAGGCCTTCGTGATGGAGCTGGGGCCGGCCCTGGCGCGGCTCTATCCCTCGGTATCCTACGGTCTCGGGGCCAACGGCCGCGGCTCGGTTATGCGTCTGCACCGCGACCTGCGCTTCTCTAAGGATAAGCGGCCGTATAAGGAGAACCTCGGCGTCATCTTCCCCCTCGCGCCGGGCAAGAAGGTCGAGGCGCCGATTTTCTACTTCCACCTGGACGCGGAGCGCGCGTTCTTCTACGGCGGACGGCACGTCATGCCGCCCGATATTCTCGGCCGCTACCGCGCCGCGGTGGAGGACGAACGCCGCGGGCCGCGGCTCGTCCAGGCGCTCGAAGCGCTCGGGGAGCTCGGGCTAGCCCAGATGGAGGAGCCCGCCTATAAGCGCGCTCCCGCCGGTTACGATCCTCGCCACCCTCGGTCGGCGCTGCTCAGGCAGGCCGCGCTCGGCGTCGGCGTCGAGTTATGCGAGGGCGAGCTCGGCGTACCGGGTTTGGTAGCGCGTTGCCTTTCGCTCGCCGGATCCATGCGGCCGCTCCTGGATTGGCTCATGGATCTCTAGACTTCGTTCGGCGGCGTGATCGGCCCCGCGCGGGTAAAAGCGATCCCGCGAGGGGCTAAACAGCACCGCGAGGGTACGAACGGCCCCGGGCGGGTATAAGCGACCCCGCGAGGGTACGAACGACCCCGCGAGGGGTTCAAGCTCTCCGTGATCGAGCTTAGCGTCTCCGCGGCCGGGCGCCGGTTTTCTGTTCCGCCGTCCGCGGCAGGCTTAAGCCCAGGGCGGCGGAGACGATGAAGGATCCCAGCGCGTAGAGCATGGAGAGCCTGAACGAGCCGGTGAGATCCCTCAGCGCCCCGCCTACGAAGGTTCCCAGGAAAGGCCCGACGCCCATGACGATCAAGGTCGCCAAGCCCCAAATCTTACCGAGGGTCTTCCTGCCGTAGACGGCGCCGACGTAGCCCACTACGCCGCCGGGAACGACCGCCCAGTAGAGGGCGAAGATCACGCAGGCGGCGTAGGCTAGGGGACGCCAGGCCGAGCCGAGCAGGAGCGCGCAGGCCGCGGCGCCGCCGGCCGGCCCGATAATCAGCATGATCTTGCGCCCGCGGGCTTCGTCGCCGACCTTGGCCACGACGAGGTCGGCCGCTCGCCCCATGAGCGGCATGCCGACTATGCCGACGAGGCCTATGAGGGCGTAGGTGGCGCTCGCCTCGGCCAGGCCGTAGCCGAGGTCGACGGTCCAAAAGCTCACGACCTGCGTCCAAACCAGGAATTCGGCCATCATGCTGGTGAGGAACACCAGGATGGCCGCCCAGATCGGCCAGCGGCCGAAGGCCTCGCGCACGCCCCACTCGCGCTCGGCGCTCGCCGTAGCGGCGGCCGTAGCGGCGGCCGGACCGGCGGCGGCCGTAGCGGCGGCCGGCGCCTGGGAGCCGAAGGCCGCTAGCCCGTAGGCGTCGGGCGAGCGGCGGGCGAAGGCGACGGCGACCGCGAGCGCCGCCGCCACGATGAGCCCCAGGACGAGCATGCCGGAGCGCCAGGCGGCGTCTAGGACGCTTAAGGCCGCGGCGACGCCCGGTTCGGCCCGAGCCGCCGGATCCAGGGCGGCGGCGGCCACGGCCGCCGGGTCGACGCCCCGGCCTTGGTCGGCGAGCCAGCCGGCCAGGGCGCGATTGAGCTCGGCTTGCGGCGCGCCGAGCCGGGGGCGTAGGAGCTGGGCGAGGGCGAATTGAGCCATGGGAGCGCCGGAAAACGCTATGCCCCAACTGCCGGCGTAGCTCCGGCCCACGTACCATTTACGCACCGATACGGTAGAGCTGACCCAGAGCATGCCGGTCGCCACGCCCCCGAGGAGCCCGAAGCTCGCTAAATAAGCCGGGTGGGCGTCGACGCGCGAGGTCAGGACGAAACCGAGTCCGCCTAGGGCGGCCGCGACGGCGTAGACGGGACGCGTACCCCAGCGGTCCAGGATCAAGCCGGAAAGGTAGGCGGTGAGCGCGTAGACGACCATCATGAGCGAATAGCCGAGGGTGATCTGGGAATCGCTCCATCCCAGGCTTTGCCCCATGGGCCCCTTGAGGATGGCGAAGGTGGCGCGATAGCCGAAAAGGCAGAAGACCGCGAGCCAACTCGATACGATGACCGAGCGGCCGTGGGCGAGCGCGGAGCGCGGGCTAAGGTCGTTCATAAGGCGGATGGTAGCCCTTCGCGGGGCCGCGGCGCAAGCGGCCGAGACGTACCGTAGTCCGGCCGCGCCCGGGATAAAACTTGCGCGAGGCTGGACTTGCACTTACAATGAGGGCGGCATTCGCTCGATCGCCATTCCGTCTTATGGGTTAGGAATCGGTGTGATAAGGCAAAATCGACCATGGACGGCGCCGGCGCGTCGGCCCGAGACGCTCGCTCATCGTTCGGCGCCGTTCTTATTTATCCTCCTAGCCGCCTTGTCGTCGCCCTGCGCGCCGGCCCGCGGCGACCCGTCGGCCTCGTCTCCGTCGCGGACGCTCGTCGTCGGCGTGGAGTGGGATTACCCTCCTTTCTCAATGGTCAGGGACGACGGGGCGTCGGGTTTCTCGGTGGAGCTGCTCCGCGAGGCGGCTCGGACGGCGGGCATGGCCCTTGAGTTCCGCTTCGATTCCTGGGATCGGCTCCTTGAGCGCATGGCCGCGGGCGAGCTGGACGTCCTTCCCATCGTGGCGCGCACCGACGAGCGCCTGCGGATCTTGGATTTCAGCTTTCCCTACATCATCATGAAGGGCAATATCTTCACGCGCGTCGGCGACGATCGCATTCGCGGTCAGCAAGACCTTGAAGGCATGGAGATCTTCGTCCAGGAGGCGGACGTCCTCCATGACTACGCCATAGCCAAGGGGCTCGGCGGCCGGATACGGGCCTTCATGACCTACGCCGAGGCATTCGAGGCCCTTTCCGCCGGCGAGGGCGACGCGGTCATCGCGGCCAATCTGGTCGGTAACCAGGTCTTGGCCGAGCGCCGTATCCCTAAGGTCCGGGCCGTGAGCCGCCTCAAGGACGACGGCCTCTCGCGGATACGGGTGGAGCTCGACGATTTCGAGCAGAAATTCTGTTTCGGATTCCGCAAGGGCGACCGCGAGCTCGCGGAGGCGCTGGACGAGGGGCTGGCGATCGTCTTCAGCGACGGCCGCTTCCAAAGCCTCTATCGGCGCTGGTTCCCGTCGCTGGCGGAGAACCGGCCGTCGGCCCGATTGATCGTCGGCTATCTCGCCCTGATCCTGATTCCCGTCCTCGCGCTCGCGGCCTTCGCGTACGCTTCGACGCTGCGCCGCCAGGTGAGCGCCAAGACGGCGGAGATCGCGCGGTCGTACGGCCTCCTGCAGGGCCTTATCGACCATACGCCGGCGCCTATCTACGTCTTCGGCGTCGACGGCCGCATGATCAGCTGCAACGCCGAGTACGAACGGGTATTCGGCGTCCCGCGGGGCTATACGGCGGGCAAGACCCGCGATGAGTTCATGCCGGCCGACCAGGCGTCCCGGTACCGCGCCAACGACCTGGAGATCATCGCGTCAGGCAAGCCCTTGACCTTCGAAGAGGCCAAGCCGGGCGACGGCGGGATGCGCTATTTTTACTCGGTTAAATTCCCTTTATTCGACGCCGACGGGAGGGTGTACGCCGTGTGCGGGGTGTCGAGCGACATTACCGCGCGCTATCTGCGCGATTCCGAGCTCGAGGCCCATAATGCCGAGCTCTTAACGGCGCGGGAAGCGGCCGAGCGCGCCAAGGAGGATGCCGAGGCCGCGCGGGCCGAGGCCGAGCGTGCGAACGAGGCTAAGTCGCTTTTCTTGTCTAATATGAGCCACGAAATTCGCAATCCCCTCAACGGCGTCATCGGCATGGCCGCCCTCCTGGCCCGCACGGGCCTAGACGAAGAGCAAGGGCAGTATCTAGACATGCTGAAGGCGTCCGGAGAGACGCTCTTGGCGCTGGTCAACGATATCCTCGACCTGTCCCGCATAGAAGCCGGCAAGCGGCCGATTAAGTTCGAACCCGTCGATATCCGAAGCTTCCTCGCCTCGATGCGGGCCATGTATGAACAGCAGGCCCGGGCCAAGGGCTTGGATTTCGAGATTCAGGTCGATGACGGGCTGGCGGCCGTTACGAGCGACGCGTTGGCCCTGACCCAGATCGTGTCGAACCTCGCGAGCAACGCGATTAAATTCACCGAACGGGGGCGGATACGTATAGCCGCCGTGCGCCTGGAGGGCGGAGACCTGGAGCTATCCGTCGAGGACACCGGCATAGGCATCCCCGCCGAGCGCTTGGGCCAGATATTCGAGAAGTTCACCCAGCTCGACGGGGGCTACACTAAGCGCTATCAGGGGAGCGGGCTAGGGCTGGCCATCGCGCGCGAGCTCGCCGGCCTCATCGACGCCGAGCTGGGCGTGGAAAGCGAGCCCGGTCGGGGATCCCGCTTCGCCCTGCGCCTGAAGGCGCCGCCCGGCGGGAAGCCCGTCGAGGAAGCGCCTACGCCCGCAGCCGCGCCGTCGACCGGGGCCGCGGCGCCCCTCGCGGCCGCGGGGGCGGCCGAGGCCACGAAGGCCGCCGCGCCGCCCGGTCGGGCGATACGCAGCGTGCTCGTCGTGGAGGACAACGCGGTCAATGTCATGATGCTGACGCGGCTCCTGGCCCGGGCCGGTTACGAAGCCGATAGCGCCATGGACGGCGAGGCGGCTTTATCCAAGGCGGCCGCACGCCCCTACGACGCCGTCCTCATGGATATCCAGATGCCCGTCATGAACGGCCTGGAGTGCGCTGCGCGCCTGCGCGAACGCGGCTTCGGCGGCCGCATCGTCGCGGTGACCGGCTACGCGCTCAGGGACCGCCTAGAATCCTTTATGGCCGCCGGCATGGACGCCGCGCTCGGCAAACCCGTCGTAGAGCGCGAGCTCTTGGCTATCCTAGCCTCTCTCGGATCCGCGGAGCCCGGCGGTTAAGCCGCCCGGTTCAGCTTTTATCCGCGACGAGCAGGAATGAAAGCGGCGCGCCCATGCCGTCGAGGGCGGAGAACGAGCCTCCGCTGATGTCATAGTCGAATTCTTCGAGGAGCCGCAGCCTGAGGCCGGACTTGGCCGCCGCGTTCAGGATAGACGAAAGCGAATGAGAGAAGCTCGTAAAGGTCTTGGATGCGTAGGCGCCGCCCGTCATATAGGGCATACCTCCATCCTCGAGCCAGACCTTGCAGAAATAGGGGTTAACGAAGCCGGCCGGCCGATCGGGATCGTAGCCCGGCTCGCCCGGGGCTGCGAGCATGTTAGTGAACGGGTGAACCTCGCTGACGACGAGGGCGGCGCCCGGCTTCATGGCCCCCGCGATGGATGAGAAGAGCGGTCCGAGCTCCTTGAACCAGCAGAGCGCCCCGATTGAGATGAAGGCGACGTCAAGGCACGATGAGAAGCGCGGGTCGAGGAAGGCGGCATCGCAAGCGATGAACTCGCAGGCCAGGTCCAGGCGAGCCGCCGTAGCGTTCGCGAAGGCGACCATGTTCTCGGCCAGGTCGAAGCCGTAGCCGCGCCCATAGCCTAGCCTCATGAGCGACATAAGCTCGCGGCCGTTGTTGCAGCAAAAATGCCCGATGACTTTGTCCTGCGCGCCTAATGATCGGAGGGCATCGGCGGCCGGAGGCTCTACGAAGGGCAGGCCGTCCCCTACGAGTCTCCGCTCGAGATCGGCACACCAAGCTGGATCGCGATGTTCGAAGGCCTCTTCCCAGGCCTCCTTGTTCTTGAGTTTATATTGATCCATCCGTCCCCCTACGATTGATCGCGCCGAGCCGTTCGCCCGTCACGCGAGCTTAGGGGAGATCGCCGCGGTAACGCAAGGCGCCCCGCGGCCCGAGCGGCCCGGAGGCGGCCGGCCGCCTGCCTACCGGCCGCCGGCATCCCCGCCGCCGGCATCCCGGCCTACAGCGGCGGCGGCGATCCTAGTCTTCTTCCTCGACCTGCCGCTCCGCCTTCTTCTTGGCCATGATCTTCTTGAACGCGGCCATCTTTAGCGCGCCTATGAGCGCTGCGCCAACGACGATGAGGACCCACCAATACCATGCCATAATCGACTCCTTTTCCCGGACGACCCGGAATAAAAATTAATGTACATAAGTACTAATCAAGGCGCGGCGGCGGGCCGCGCCGATCGGCCCCTACGCCGCCGCCGCGCTACGCCTGCCAGGCGATAGCCTCCGCCTCAGCGCGACGCCGAGGCCGGCCGCCAGGGCGGCGCCGCTCAGGGCCGCCATCGCCGCGTCAGACCAGAACCCGCTCAATCCCGGTATGTACGCGCCGCGGAAGGCCTCGAACATCCAATAGTTGGGCAGGGGCCAGAACAGGAAGAGCCAGCGCTCCGGCACGAAGAGGCTCCCGAAGGGCAGGGCCAGGTAGGCAAACATAACGAGCTTTAAGCTGGCCACCGCCTGTATCTGGTTCGCGGCTAGCCCGCCTATGAGCAGGCAAACCGACAGCGGCATGAAGGCCGACGAGGCGACGGCGACGAGCATGCGCCACCACGGCAGGCCCGTCGGCCCCATGATCAGGTGGGCGGCCAAAGCGCCGAGGGCACCGACGGCCGCCGACCAGAGGCCGCGGGCGGCGAAGTACTCGAGCTCGGACAGCGGCGCGACGGCGAAGGCGCGGGTCACCTTGCTCTCCTTCTCGTCCACCAGGGCGAAGGCCGCGGCGACCCCGCCGATCAGGATCGACATCATGGCCAGCGAGATCCGCGCGTAATCCCTGAACGCGCTCCGCGCGCCGGGCCTGACGGCCGCCGCGTACGCCGCCTCCGGGCCGCCTAGGGCCGTCGCCAAGACCGCGGCCGCCAGGCCGGCGGCCTCCGGACCTTCGTTACCCTCTAAGACGATCTCCGGACCGTCGGGCCCGGATTTAAAACCGGCGATGTCGTCGGAGGCCAGCACGCGGCGCTCCAGCTCGGCCGCCCCCGTGAAGCGCTCGACGCGGCCGAACTCCGACAGCCTCCGGGCCAACTCGAGCCCCTCCCGGTCCGAGACGTCCACGGCGAAGCCGGCTCCCGAGCCGTCGATCGCGCCGGCGATGAAGCCCAGGGCCACGGCCAGGAAGATAGGCGCGGCGAGTATATAGAGCACCATGCTGTCGCGCAGGGCGTTCGTCAGGTCGAAGCGAATGATCGAAGCGATGCGTCTCACGCTTTACTCCTTTAAGAGTTTGCGGCTTACGGCGAAATAGCAGAACAGCGCCGCGGCCGCCGTCCAAGCGCCCAGGCGTAGGAACGCCCCGGCGGCGCCCGCGCTTCCGGCGGGGTTAAGAATCAGGTCCCTGGCTAGGAAGACCGCGTCGTAGCTCGGGATGGCCTTGACCCAGGCGGGGCTGAAGGCCGGCCTGGCATACGAAAAGAAGGGCACGACGTTCAGGAGGAGCGCGGCCAGCCCCGGGAAGAACCAGTGGGATAGGTTCCGAAAGAAGCTGGCGAAGCCCAGGCCGAACAGGGTCATGAAGGCGGAAGTCAGCGCGAGCGCGCCCAGGGCCGCCGGCCAGTCGGGCCGGGCCCCCTCTATGGCCGCCGCCGCCAGGACGCCGGCGCCGTAGAGGACGGATAGGCCTACGAAGACGCCGAGCTTGGCGAGGATGTAGGGAAGGGGACCGCCCGGCGCGGCGCGGTAGGCCTTGAGCGTGCCCTCCTGCTTCTCCTGGAACACGAACACGGCCACGAGGAGGAAGCCGAGTATGCCCGCCTCGAAGATCAAGAAGATGGGGACGCCGACGAGGTTCAGGGGCGCGGGCTCGGCGACGGGGCCGAGCCGTCGTACGGGAAAGCTGCCGTCCGAACCCGCGCCCCGCGCGAGGCGTAGGAGTTCGTCGATGCTGGCGCGTAGCAGGGCCAGGTTTCGTTCGGGGACCTGCGCTCCGGCGGCGATCTCGACGCGGAGCGCGCCGGGCGCGCCCGAGGCCACGACGCCGATGAGCCCCGCGTCGGCCGCCAAGCGGCGCTCGTAGTCCTCCCGGTCGGCGGCCAACGCGGCCAGGCTCATGCCGTTCGCCTCGGCGGCGCGGCGCAGTATGGCGCCCTCGCTCAGGTCGAGTACGAGCTCGCCGTGCCGCTTCTCCATAGCCGGGGGCAGGAGCAGGATGAGGAGCCACATGACGGCCATGATGGCGACGACGACGGCGACGTGGCCGTTGCGCCAAGCCAGGACCGCGTCCCGTTTCATCTGCGCTAGGGCGTTCATCAGCCGAGTCCCCTTCCGGTGAGGCGTATGAAGATCTCCTCCAAGGTCGCCTCCTGGCTGTGGATCGTCTCCGCCTCCCCCGAGGCGATGAGCTGCGACAGCCTGGCCCGGTCGGCCTCCCGCGCGGGGAAGAGGGTCTCCGCCTCGACCCGGCCGTCGGCGCGGCGCTCTACCTTGATCGACTGCGAGCCGTACTTGAGCTTCAGCTCGCGCGGCGCGTCCATCGCCACGATCTTGCCGGCGTTCAGGAAGGCGACCGTGTCGCAGAGCCTATCGGCGTCCCGCATGTTATGGGTGGTCAGGAAGACCGTGCAGCCCTCGTCGCGCTTCTTCAGGATCAGGGCCTTGATCCGCTCCGAGGTGGCCGGATCCAGGCCGCTCGTTGGTTCGTCCAAGAACAGAATCGACGGCTTGTTGATCAGGGCCCTGGCGAAGACCAGCCGCTGCTTCATGCCCTTGGAATAGGCGGCGGCCCGACGGCCCGCGGCGTCGCCGAGCCCCACGAGCTCGAGCAGCTCCGTCGGATCCTCGGTCGGGCCCTTATAGAGCCCGGCGAAGTACTTGAGGTTCTCGTAGCCCGTGAGCTTGCCGTAGAGGTTAGGGTGCTCGAACGAGACGCCGATGCGCTCGAAGAACTCGCGCCCCATGGCGCCGATGTCGCGGCCGCCGTAGCGGACCGAGCCCGCCTGCAGCTTAAGGAGGCCGGTCATGATGCCCTGTACGGTGCTCTTCCCGGCGCCGCTCGGGCCTAGGAAGCCGAAGATCGCCCCGTCCGGTATCGTAAAGCTGATGCCGTCGACGGCCTTCGTCCCCTTGCCTTCGTAATCGTGATATAAATCTTTAACCTCTATCATCGGTCTCCCTTTCCGGTCAATATGGAAACGACTTCGTCCTCTACGATGACCACGCCGCCGGGCGCGGCCCCGAGTATGCGGGTGATCGCCTCGCGATAGCTCCGCATGGCGGCGAGTATGCGGGGCGGGGCCTCGGCGGCCTGGGGCGACGCGTCGGCGAGGGCCATCGCCTCGGCGGCGATCCGCTCCACCATGGCGCTACCCAGCTGCAGCACGAGCGCGGCCGCCTCCTCCGGCTCGGCCAGGTCGAAGGAGCCTTCGCGGACGCCCTGGGCGAGTATCCCCGCGATGAGCGGCGCGTTCAGCTCGAGGCTGCGCCTCTCCATGCGCTTGCGCAGGCGGAGGTTCCGGTCGTCGTACATGATCCGTAGGATCGTGACGATGACGTCGCGGTTCCGGGCCTTGAACGCCATCGAGGCGGCGAAGACCCGGTTCAGCTTCTCGATCGCCGGGAGCGCCGGATCCTCGGCGACGCCGCGTATGAGCTCTAGGCCGGCCCCGGCCGTGCGCTCGGCGAGCGCGTCGAGCAGCTCTTCCTTGCTCGAGAAATAATGGTAGAACGCGCCCTTGGAGACGCCGACGGCGTCGATGATGGCCGAGATGGGCGTCTCGTCGTAGCCCCGCTCCATGAAGAGGCGTTGGGCCGCGTCTAAGAATTCATTCAGGCGTACGTCATAGTCCTTCGCCACGTGCATCGTCGACTCCTCGGTTCCGATCAAAATGCATACCGACCAAAGGTAGGTACCGACCGGCGGTATGTAATGTAGCGCAAGCGAACCCGTTCGTCAAGCGTTCGCCGCGGATCTCGGTCGATCCGCGCCTAAGCGGGCGTGACGAGGCCTAGGAGCTGCCTGATCGCGCCTAGGTGCCAGGCGCCGTGGGCCAGCTGCCCGAATATGCCGGTCATGTTCATAGGGTCGGTCCAGGGTAGGCCTTCGTCGATCGCCTCGAGCAAGGATGCATACTCGGTCCGTAGTTCGACGAGCAAGGCGCGCCAGCCGGCTTCGTCGACCGTCCGACGGTTCCAGCTGGACTTCCAGTCGGCCCCGGCGTGGACCGATTCGCCGCGGAGGGCGCGGTTGGCCAGGTTGAGCGCGAAGGCGACGTGGCCGGCGTGAGCGGCGACGCTCGCTCCTCCCGGGCCGGCCGAGCTCGCCGCGCCCGGCGGTGACGCCGAGGCCTCCGCCGCGCTGAGCCGCTCGAGGGTGCCCAGGAGGCCGGAGCCGTTCTCGTTATCGGCGAACCAGGTCATGCGCGGGTCGTCGGGGCCGTCGTAGGCCTCGCGTATCAGCGCGGTCAGCATGGCTCCTAGGGTCTTCTCCTCTATCGGCATGGCTCCTCCTTAGGTCTCCGGGCATACGCGCAGTATAACCCGGCCGCCGCGCCCCGGCGAGCCGATTTCGCTTGCCCGGCCCGCTCCGAGGGGCGATACTCGGGCCATGCGCGAAGACTATGACGAACTGCTCGCGGGGCCGCCCTGGGTCCGCTACCGCGCCTTGGTCGACCTCGTCGGGCTCGGGCCGGACGCCCCCGACGCCCAAGCCGCCCGTAGGGCGATGGAAGACGCCCCGGAGCTAGCGCCGCTCTTAGCTGAAGTAGGCGCCTGGCCGGGCACCGTGCTCGCCAGCCACAAGAGCGCCAGCCAAGGCTTCCATAGCCTTTCGTTCCTGGCCGAGCTCGGCGTCTCGGCCGGGCATCCCGCCGTCGCCTCCGCCATCCGCGCCATCCTAGGCGGCATGCGGGACGACGGCATGCCCAGGCTCCCGAGCGCCTACGACGGCCGCTTCGGGGGGCCGGGCGAGCCGCGGGCGGCGTGGGCCCTCTGCGACGCGCCGGTAACGCTGAAGTCGCTCGCCCTCTTCGGCCTATCCGGGCACGAGAAGGTCCGCGCCGGGGCCGCGACCGTACTGTCCTTCGTCCGCGCCAACGGTTGGCCCTGCGCCCTGTCGCCGGAACTCGCGTCGTTCCGGCCGCCCGGACGCAAGGCCGATCCTTGCCCCTACGCGACGCTCGTCTCCCTGGAGCTTATCGCGGCCCTGGAGGAGGGCGGGTTCGCGGAGTATAGCGGGCTCAAGGAGGGGCCCGAGGCGGCCGCCGGCGTAGAGGCGTTGCTCCTGGCCTGGGAGCGGTCGCGCGACTGGCATCCGTATATGTTCTACGCCGGAACCGATTTCCGAAAGCTGAAGGCGCCCTGCCTTTGGTACGATATCCTGCACGTAGCCGACGCGCTTTCGCATTTTCCGCGGGCCTTAGGCGACCCGCGCTTTACGGAGCTGCTCGGGGCCATCGAAGCCAAGGCCGACGGGGCCGGCCGCTTTATCCCCGAGTCGGTCTACAAGCCCTACGCGGCATGGGATTTCGGCCAGAAGAAGCGGGCCTCGCCCTGGTTGGGCTTCCTAGTCGCGCGCATACGGAAGCGCCGGGAAATATACTCCGTCGCCGACCCGCTTCCTCGGGCTTAAGGACCGGTTCGGCTCCACGCCGAACGAAGATAGGCGCCGCCCTCCGAAGGCTCGTAGCGGGCTTCGTAGATGAAACCGGCGACCCAAGGCCGCTTGGATGTCATGGGCGGCTGCCAAGCTACGGCCGGCAGGAGCTCCAACTTCGCGCCCGACTCTCCTTGGGAGAGCCGATAGTCACCGGCGATGACCGCGTCGACGTCGTTCACCCCTACGACGAAGCGGCCTTCGAGGACGACGCCGGGCCGCAGGCCGCGGATGTCGGGCAAGGCCGGGCTGAAAGCCAGTTCGATACGGCTAGAACCGGAGATGAAGTCCGCGGCGCGGATGGCGGGGCGGCCGCTCGACCAATCGAGGTCGTACGAGCCGCCGTTCCATACAGCCATGGACGAGCCTGCCTCTATGGGACTCGCCGCGAGGAGGCCGTCGTAAGCCGGAACTAAGTCGGCGACGGCGACCTTGGTCGCATAGCGGGCATAGAAGACTCGACGGCCGTTCACGACGAGCGGGAAGCCGGCGGGCTTGCGGCTCCGGCCGTCTATCTCTATGGCGAACTCGGTGCCCTTTTTAGCGACCATGGCGAAGGCGTCAAGGTATACCATCGGGAGCGAGGACGGCCGTTCCGCGCCGGCGGAAACGGGCGCGAGGATGGAGGATGAGGCCCGTCCGGGCGAATTCTCCCGGACTGAGAAGAATAATCGCCGACCGTCTCGGTCTATGATGTCGGCCATCGCCGATAGGCCCCGCTCGTCCGCCTCGATCGCGAGCGAGAAATCTCGTTCGACGAGGGTCGGATCATTCAGGAGGGCGCGAATGCTCGCCTTACGCGCTTCGTCCATGGGCACGCCGGGCTGGTAATAGTAATCTCGCGATCCATCCTTACGCTCGGCGATGAAGACGCCGCGCAGACCATCAGGGGTACCGAATAGCTGGATCTCGAACGCTTCATAGAAAGGGTCGTCGGCGATATTGACGAGCATGAGGCGCTCGATCTCATCGGGCTCGACCCAAATCGCGGGGAGCCAAGTACCGTCCCAGGGCAGGGCGTATGCGGCGGCGCTTAAGCCGGGCCGCGAGTCGGCGAACCACTCTCGCCGTTCGATGACGGAACGAGGGATGTTCATGCAGGAAAGGGACGCGAAGGCGATCGCGAGGCAGCAGATCGCTGCGCTTATTCGTTTCATGGCGGCTCCATCTGGTAAATTACCAATGGTAAATTACCGAACTATCACTTGCCCGTCAAGCCCCGCGCCTCTCCCGGCGGCCTAGCCCGTTTGCCCGCCGGCGCGGGCGGCAGTATCTTGGTTCGCGGCCGGCGAAGTGTCGCCCGCCGGCGCGCGCCGAACCGATGCGCGCCGAGCCGGCGGGCGGGCGACCGCCCCGGCGGAGAGGATACCACGTGCGCTACCCGAGCATAGAAGAGATCATTGCCCAGGACCGAGCCGCGCTCCGGGCCTGCCCCGACTTCCCCGACTGCGCCGGCTGCCTTAAGGAGGTCTGCGTTACCGTCGCCTCGGTCGCCGACTTCCCGTCCGAATACGGCCGCTTCCGCATCGTCGCGTTCCTGAACAATAAGGACGAGAAGGACCATATCGCCGTCGTCAAGGGCGACATAGACGACGGCGAGGACCTGCTCGTCCGGGTGCATTCGGCCTGCCTGACCGGCGACGCCCTGGGGAGCATGCGCTGCGACTGCGGCCCCCAGCTGCGTCACGCCCTGGCCCGCATAGAGGCGGAGGGACGCGGCGTCGTCGTCTATCATCAAGAAGAAGGACGCGGCATAGGCCTGGTCAACAAGCTCCGCGCGTACGCCCTGCAGGACCGCGGCTACGATACCTACGACGCCAATATCGCGCTGGGCTTCAAGGCCGACGAGCGCGACTACCTGGTGCCGGCGGCGATGCTTAAGAAGCTCGGCGTCAAGAGCGTCCGCCTGATGACCAACAATCCGGAGAAGGTAGAGGCCATGGAGAAGGCCGGCCTCCGCGTCTCGGAGCGGGTGCAGCATGAGCTGCCCGGCCACGATCACGATCGCGCCTATCTCGCAACCAAGCGCGAACGTTTCGGGCATTTCCTGGAGCTGGTCGGTGGCGGGCGCGGCTGAGCCCTTAGCCGCCGGAGCCGCGGCCGGCCCCGCGTTCCTGATCCCCGGGCCGGCGCCCGCGGGCCGGCCCTTCGTGACCCTGAGCTGGGCCCAGACCCTGGACGGCTCGATAGCGGCCAGGCGCGGCGAGCGGCTGAGGATATCCGGACCCGAGTCCATGGCCATGACGCACGCCCTTAGGTCCGCGCACGACGCCGTACTGGTAGGGATCAATACGGCGCTGGCCGACGATCCGCGCCTCTCGGTCCGGCTGGTCCAAGGGCCGTCGCCTAGACCGGTCGCGCTCGATAGCGCCCTGCGCCTGCCGCCTTCGGCGCGCCTGGTCGCGGGGGCGCCGCTTAAGCCCTGGGTCATCTACGCGGCCGGGGCGGAGGGCGGCGATCCGGCCGCGGGGGGTAGCGCGGGGCTCGAGGCCCGCCGCGCCGCCTTGGAGTCCGCCGGTTGCGTCTGCATCGAGGCGGGCGAAGGCCGCCGCGTCGACCTAGGGAAGGCCCTGGCCGCCCTGGCGGCCCGGGGCGTCCGGAGCCTCATGGTCGAGGGGGGCGGCCTCGTCCTCCGCTCCTTCGTCCGGGCGGGCTTCGTCGACCGCTACGTCGTAACCATAGCCCCGACCATAGCGTATGGTTATAATCCGTTCTCATCGAGCGATGGCGGGCCGCCATCGCCGCTCGGCGGCCCTTCGGCGCCGGTCGCGCTGCGCCAAGTCGCCGGCCTACGCTACGGCGACGACCTCGTCGTCGCGGCCGAGCCGGCTTAAGGCGCCCCGCGGCTATCCGCCCCGCGGGAGCTCGACGACGGCGTAGATGGGCACGTGGTCGGAGGGCAGGCGCCGGCGTTCGGCGGCGCTCCACGGCACGGGCCCCGGCAGGGTGCCGCCTTCGGTGATCTTTATATCATTGGAACATAAGATATAATCGAGCTGCGTGAAGTTGGGCTTAGGGCCGAAATAGTAATGGGTTACCCGATCGTCGGGGGGGACGCCGAGCTCCTCCAGGACGTCGCGGAACGGCAGGGCCATGAGGGGCTCGAATTCGAACTGCGCCTGGCCGGGTATCAGGATGCCGTTGAAGTCCCCCATGAGGACGCAGCGGCTCTTGGGGACCAGCTCGGCCAGGCGCCGGGCCTCCTCCATCCGTTGGCCGATGCCCAGGTCGTCGCCGAGCTGGCTCTTTAAGTGGACGGCGAAGGCGGCGAGCCTCCCGCCGCCGTCCTCGGGGCGGAGCTCGAGCTCCAGCCTTAAGAGGTTGCGCGAGAACGAGCCGGGGACGCTCGCGGCCCGGACCCGCTTAAAGCGGCCGCGCCGCGCCAGCATCCCGACGTAGATGCCGCGCCTGGAGTTCTCCTCGTGCAGGAAGCAGTCGTAGCCGCCCCCGAGATAGAGCCGGTTGAAGTTCTCCAGCGTCTCCATGCCGCCCACCTCGCAGAGCGCTACGAGGTCGAAGCCGCCGCGCAGGATCGTCTCGGCGATCTCCCCGATCTTGCGCCGTTCCTTGTTGGCATTATAGATGGACGGGTTCATGGCCAGGTAGGCCTCCTCCTCCAGGGCGTCGAATTCGGCGCGCCCATAGGGGCCGTCGAGGAGGAGGTAGAAATTCTCTACGTTATAGGACGCTATCTTAATGCAGCGCCGGGTTCGATCGCCGGGCGACGTCCCGTCGCCCGGCGCCTCCGGGGCTTCGGCGTTATCCATGGCCTTCATAGGCGGATACTATGGCCTCGGAACGCCCCGCCTGCCTAGCGAGCGCCGCGGCCGCGTGCGCGGCCGCGCCTATGCGGACAGCCGGCTTCGGATAGCCTTCAGGACCGCTAGGGCGAGCGCGCCGAGCGCGACGAAGGGACTAACGTAGATGACGAATTCGAAGGCGCTTAGGCGTACCCCGTGCGCGACCTGGGAGACCGTTTGGAAGACGACCATGGGCCCGATGAACGAGACGAGCGCGGTCATCACGTAGCCCAAGAGCAGCCCGAGCCCGTCCCTCCGCGCCGTAAGGACGGCGGCGGCTATGGATACCGGCAGGATGATCCCGAGGTCGATGCCGTAGGTAGCCTCCGCGGTATACGGCTCGAGATTGGACGGGGCGCCGCCATTGACGGTCGACGCGACGATCTCGATGAGCCAAACGCCGACCGACAGCCCGCCGGCGGCCAAGAAGGCCGCGACGCGGCGGCGGGGGAAATCCCGCTCGAAGGCCGGCGCGAGCTCCGCGGCCTTGAGCGACAGCATCGCGGCGATGAACGCGAAGAGGCTCGCCGAGAAGTAGACGATGTAGAGGAGCGCGAGGCGGTTATAGCTGACGGCGAAGCTCATATGCGCCGCGTTGTAGAGGAAGATCGACGAGACGCCGGCCGCGTTCAGGCGGGTCGCGACGGGGGCCGGGCCCCCGCGCCCGGCCTTGCGCAGGCCGGCCAAGACGAACGCGGCCGCGGGCACGGCCAAGGCGAGGATGGCCGCGTCGGTGCCCCGGTTGATCGGCGCCTTGAACGCGGTGTCCAAGCGATAGAGTCCTCGGCCGAACATACGGACCGTAGCGCCTCGGACGCTCGTAAAGTCGAAGGGCTCGCCGGGCTCGACCCAGAATAAACCGGCCGCCGCGCTTAAGGCGGCGCAGATCATGGCCAGGAGCAGCAGCCTGGCCGTTATCTTCTCTACCTGCATCATGTATCTCCTATCCAGGTCGGTTACCAATGGTAGTAATATTACCAATGGTAATAACGGGTGTCAAGCGCGGCGCTTTAGCGCTTTGGCCGAAAGCCGATTTAAAATTCCGCGAGCGCCTCGCCCAGGGGTATACGCGTTCCATGGCCGAGGCGTCGATGGACGCGGAGGCGTGCGTCTAAGAAGTCGGTCGAGGCGATGAGCGCGCCGTCGGGCGAGACGGCGAGGCCGGTCGGCTGGTTGCCGCCCTCCCACCATTCGACGACGCTTAGGGTCTCCAGGTCGACGACGTAGATCCGCCCCATCTCGTAGCCTTTATAAAGATACCCGCGATCCGGATTGTTGGGCCCGCGGCAGGAGACGTAGAGCAGGCGCCCGTCGGACGAGAGCGCTATGGTGTTGGGCTTGCCGCCGACCTTCACGTCGGCGAGGAGCCGATCCTGCCTGGCGTCGTAGATCTCTACGAGGTCGCGGGCCATGTCGCTCACGTAGACTCGGCCGCGTTCGGGATCGGCCACCACGTGGCGCTTGGATCCCTCCGGGCCGATGGATGCGACGATCGCCATGGTAGCCAGGTCGAGCTTCAGGAGCCTGCCCCGCGGCGCCCCGGCTATCTCGTACTGGGCCAGGTACATGAACGCGCCGCCCGGCCATAGCGCCATCCCCCGCGGCACGGCGCCGACCTTGACCCGCCGTTCTTCGATCATGCGCTCGGGGTCGATGACGCTCAGGTCTTCGCTGACCCAGTTGCTTAGGTAGACCCGACGGCTCGCGGGATCCCAGGCCAGCACCTTGCTCCAGGTCCCGCCCGAGCGGACCGTCGCCTTGTAGGCTAGGTCGGGCAGGCTAAAGACGTGGGCGGCGGCGGCCGTCATCTGGCTTACCCAGAGTTCCGCGCGCTCGCTGATGACCAGGCATTCGACGAAGCCGCCTAGGCGCGCATAGGGTTCGGGCGGCGCGATGCGTCGGCTCGTTCCGGCCTCCAGGTCGAACACGTCGACGCCCGGCCCGTCGAGCAGGGGGACGGCGACGCGCCGACGGTCGATGAAGGCGGCGGCCTTAGGCTGAGTCCCGGTTCGGAAGGCGGCGGCGAGCCGGTACTCGGAGCCCGCCGGGCTGAGCGCGACCAGGCCGAGCTCGCGCTCGCCTACGACGGACCCGCCGCCTTCCGACGGCGCCCCGGGCAGGACGACGACGCGCGGCGCGTAGCCCTCCGCCGAAATCAAGAGGGCCGAGCCGGGTGCGGCGCCGATGGCGGCGCGGGCGAGGCTGTTATCGCGCGAGCGCAGGGCGGGCTTGAGCTCTTCGCCACCGGCGTCGATCCTGAGCCCGGGCCAGGGCTGTAGCGACAGGCCCCATGGCGGGGCTGGCGCCTGGGCGCCGAGCGTCGAACACGCACAGACGCCGACGGTTAGAAGGAAGAAGGGAGTCCGGGGTCGGACGCGAGCGTTAGCCATGTAGCCATCTTAGCCATCGATAGCGGCGCGTCAAGCATGAAGCCTGATTCGCGTTTCGGCGGGCACGGATGTTCAAGATAATTGAACGTTTGATCTTGTGTTAGTCTTCGATGAGCTGGTAGAATGCGCGGCGGAGGATGATGCCCCGAATGGAAGCTGCGCTGAGCATCGAGACGCCGAAGCAGTTGTACGGAAGGCTGTTAAAGCTCGCCTTGCCGATCATGGCGAGCAACTTCGTCCATACCCTTTACAACATGGCCGACACCTATTTCCTAGGGAAGCTCGGCAAGGAAGCCGTAGCCGCGCCGTCGATCGCCTTCAATATCGTCATGCTCCTGACCGTATTCGGCGGCAGCTTCTCCATGGCCGGTACCACGCTCATGTCCCAGGCCAAGGGCCGGGCGGAGAAGCAGCCTGAAGAGGCCGAGAAGGTCGAGTTCTACCTGGGGCAGATGGCCTCGCTTACCATGCTGTCGGGCTTCATACTCATGGGCATCGGCATAGTCTTCGCCGAGCCGCTCCTGGGCCTGCTCCGCGTGCCGGCCGACGTCTACGGGCAGACCCTGGTCTACATGCGGCTCATGATGTTCGAGATCCCCTTCATGTTCGCCGCCTTCGTGCTCGCCGGCGCCCTGCAAGCCATAGGCGACAGCATGACGCCGTTCAAGATTCAGCTCATCACCGTGGTCCTCAACATCGCCCTGGACCCCGTGCTCATCTTCGGACTGGGGCCCTTCCCCGCCATGGGCGTGGCCGGGGCCGCCGTCGCGACGGTGTTCTCGCGGGCCGTCTCCGCGGCCATCGGCGCCTATATCCTCATCGGCGGCAAGCGGGGCCTGCGGCTCCACGCCAGGCACCTGCCGCTCAAGAAGGAGAGCGCCCTGCTCTTCGTGCGCATCGGGCTGCCTTCGTCCTTCGGGCAGGCGATCTCGACGCTCGGCTTCACCGTGATGCAGGGCGCGGTCAACGCCTTCGGCACGGCGGTCATCGCCGCGTTCGGCGTGGGCAATCGCATCATCGGCCTCTTTAACATGCCCGCCATGGGCTTCTCCCAAGCCACCGCGACCCTGGTCGGCCAGAGCCTGGGGGCCAAGGATAAGGAGAAGGCCAAGCTCGTGGTGCATCAGTCGCTCCTTACGATCTTCGCCTTCATTAGCGCGGCCATGAGCCTGACCTTCTTCTTCGGGGCCTCCTTTACGCGCTTCTTCGTGGACGATCCGGAGGTGATCGCCCACGGGGTCATGCAGTTCAGGATCGTCTCGGTCTCGGTCGTCTTCTTCGCGCTGTT
>ERZ1066115.4-NODE-4-length-154211-cov-15.720750_pt1 | contig 154211 bp, 126 predicted proteins | sample MGYA00382762_ERZ1066115 | MGnify/ENA primary metagenome ERZ1066115 (study PRJEB33369, sample SAMEA5778345) | biofilm metagenome | biome: Industrial cooling water; feature: Water cooling tower basin; material: Biofilm | place: United Arab Emirates | collected... | reverse complement strand
GGCCAGGCCGAGGAGCTGGCGGCCTTGATCGGGAAGCGCTGGGACGCCATGTACGGCGCGACGGGCGAGGCACGACGCGCGAGCCCCGACCTCGCGCGCATCGTCGACGAACGGAGCGCCGAGCGCATCGCCGCCGACTTGGCCGAGAGCGTCAGGATGGGCGCGCGCGTAGCATACGGCGGCGCCGCCGAACCCGCCGAGCGCTACTTGGAGCCGACCGTCGTCTTGGGCGCGCGGCCGGACATGCCGCTCATGCGACGCGAGATCTTCGGCCCCGTCCTTCCCGTCGTTTCGTATTCGGACGCGGAGGAGGCGATAGCCTACGTCCGGAGTGGTCCTAAGCCCCTGGCCCTGTACGCCTTCGGCCGCGACAAGGCGGCCCTGCGGCGCGTCATAGCCGGCACGAGCTCGGGCGGCGCGCTGGTCAACAACGTGATCCTCCAAGTGGCCAACCCCAAGCTGCCCTTCGGCGGCGTGGGGATGAGCGGGACCGGAGCCTACCACGGCGAGCGCGGCTTCCTGGAGTTCTCGCATGAGCGCGCCGTGGTCTACGAAGGCTGGCCGCGGCTCGTAGGCCTCGTAGCCGCTCCTTACGGAGCGGGCGGCCCGGCGGCCCGCGCCCTCAAGGCGATATCGCGGCTCAAGCGCCTCGGCTAAGCGACTAGAGGACCTTGAAGCGCCCTATAGTCTCCTCGACCGAGCCTATGCTTTCGGTGGTCCGGCGGCTGAGCTCGCTTACCTTCACCGCCGACTCGTTGATTTCCTTGGTGCCGTCGGTAATCTCCTTGATGGCCCGTTGGGCCTCGGCCGTCACGTCGGACAGTATCTGAACCGAGCGCAGGATGGTCCGGCTGCCGGCGCTCATCTCGCTCGATCCCGACTCCACCTCGGCGCTGATGCGCCTGAGCTTGTCGACGCTCTCGAGCACCACGCGGTTGCCCGCGGTCTGCTCTTCGACGGCGTGCCGTATCTCGCGCTGCCTGGTCACCACGTCCTTCACCGACGAGCGGATGGAGTCGAACGAGGTTCCCGCCTCGCCCGACATGGCGACGGCCGACTCCACGTGCCCGCCCAGGGCCTTGAGCACGCCGCGGATCTCGCCCGAGCGCGCCGCCGTGTCCTCGGCCAGCTTGCGTATCTCGTCGGCCACCACCGCGAAGCCCTTGCCCGCCTCGCCGGCGTGGGCCGCCTCTATGGCCGCGTTCATGGCCAGGAGATTGGTCTGCGAGGCTATGGAGCTGATGACCGCGTTGGTCTCCTCGAGGCCGCGAGACTGGGCCGCGATGTTGGCTATGGTCTCCGAGACGGCGTTGAGCCGGTCGTAGCCGCGCTCCGAAGCCTCGTCCAAGGCCGTATACGAGTCCATGCTCGCGTCGATATTCTTGGTGATGGAGTCCATATTGGCCACCATCTGCTCCACCGCCGAGGCGCTCGCGCTCAGGTACTCGGTCTGGTCCCCGACGAGCCGGTTCAGGCTGCCTATGTTGCCCACGATCTCCTCGACCGTGGCGCTTACCTCGTCGACCGCGCCGTGCTGCGCCGAGAAAGACTTGCCGGCGCTCTCTATATTGCCATTGATCTGGATGATGGCGCTCGAGGTCCGCTCCATGCTCTCGGACAGGCCGCGGCCGAGCTGCTGCAGGTTGCGCATTTCGTCGCGTATCGTAGCGACGATGCCCGAGAGGTTAGCTATGAAGAGATTGAAGTCGTCGGCGAGCAGGCGCAGCTCGTCGTTGCCTTTGGCGCTTATCAACTTGGTCAGATCCGCCTCGCCCTGGGCTATGTCCCGGATGGCCTCCCGCGTATGCCTTAAGGGCCTGAGCATGGCGCCGGTAAGGATCCAAACGAGCGCCAGGATCAGGGCGAAACCGCCGCCCATGAGCATGACGATGGCGCCGATGGCCTTGGATAGGTCCTCGTAGATCTCATCCTCGGGTACGACGGTGCCGTACATCCAGGGCTTGGGGTCCTCGCCGATGAAGATGGGGACGAAGCTCTTAACCGTATTCATCGCAAGCGAGACCGAATACGAGATGCGCGTGAAGGACTCGCCGCTGGCCAAGGCCTGCATGACCTCCGCCCGCTCCTCCCCGTCCCATTCGGGCGCCTTCTTGCCGATGCGGCTCCCGTCCTTGTGCGATACGACCATGCCCTCGGGCGAGATGAGCCGGCCGAAGCCGCTCCTGTACAGGGCGAGCGTGGATAGCTCCGCGTCGAGGCCGTCGGTGGCGATATCGATGCCGACGACGCCCAGGAACCTGCCGTTCGCGATGACCGGCGCCACGGTCGTGATCATGAGCACGTCCTTGCCCTGGACCGGATACAGATAGGGCTCGGTGATATGCTCCGAGCGCGTGGACTTGGGTACCGTATAGTAGCCCTCGCCGTAGCCTTGGTCGGCGTCGGGGACTTCTAAGGCGAGGCCGTCGTCGGCCCGGACGACGTAGGGGGTAAAACGGCCCTCGGCGTCGCTGCCCAGGTCGCCCCGGCCGGCCCAGGCGGCGTCGTTCCCCTCCAGGACGTCGGGCTCCCAGAGCGTCCAAATGCCGATGAACTGATCGCTTATGCCCAAGACCGGGCGCAGCATGGCCAGGATCGTCGACCGGCGCGCGGACGCGGGAAGGGACTCGTAGCCTTCGAAGGCGCGGGCCAAGGCGCGGGCCGTATCCATGGGGATCTCGAGCAAGGCGTCGGTCTTGTTGGCGTACTCGCGCGAAAGGCTCTCCATATAGAGCCTGGCGGTCTCCTGGGTATGCTCGAAGACCCTAAGGCCGATGAGCGTCCCGGTGGAGCCGAAGACTATGGTCAAGCCCATGATAAGGGTAAGGACGAGCTTGGCGCGGATGGTAACGACGCGGCGCGTTTTCATGCGGGGCCTCCGTGTATCGATGCACTCAAAGCATAATTTGCGTTCAGCAACATTTCCATAACGATAGAGATTTTTGCATGTTTTTTGTCGCCAATTCCCGGGGTTCTTAGCCCCGGCGGCCGGGGCAAGGCGTCGCGAATGGCCATCGAGGCCGCGTAAGGCGCTGGAACCTAGACCGCGGCCAGGAGCGCGGCGGCCGGCAGGGCGAAGACGAGCGTTAATTGCAGGGCAAGAAGCCTGAGGGCTCGGCCTATGTCCTCCGGCCCGGCGTCGCGGCCTTCGGGCAGCATCCAGGGCTTATCGACGACGCCTTCGGCGTAGGCGGTCGGCCCGCCGAGCCGCAGCCCGAGCGCGCCGGCGTAGGCCGCCTCGGGATGGCCGGCGTTCGGGCTCTCGTGCGCCCGGCGGTATTCAAAGAAGGCCCTCGAGGCGCGCGCGACGCTTCCGCCGACCGCCGGCGCGGCTAAGCAGGCCAAGAAGCCGGAGACGCGGGCGGGCGCCCAGTTGAGCGCGTCGTCGGCCCGGGCGGCGACGAGGCCGAAGCTGTAGTAACGCCCGTCCTTATGGCCGAACATGGAGTCCATCGTATTAGCGGCGCGGTAGGCGAAGCCGGCCCAGGGCCCCAGGAGCAGCGCCCACGTGAGCGGCGCGGCCGCGCCGTCCACGGAGCTCTCGGCGACGCTCTCGACGCAGGCGCGCGCGACCCCCGCGTAATCCAGCTTCGAGACTTCCCGCCCTACGAGCATGGCGACCGCCGCCCGTCCGCGCCGCGGCTCGGCGGCGCCCTCGGCGAGATCGGCCTCCAGCGCGGAGCGGACCCGGCGCGCGTGGCGCGCTAAATCCCGCGGGGCGACGGAGGCCCAGACGATCAAGGCGCCGGCGGCGAGGCCCAAGGCCGGATGCGCGGCGGCCGCGGCCCGCTCCAGGAGGATGGCCGCCGCCGTCGAGGCGGCCATGACCGCGGCCCAAGCCAGGGCGCCTGCCGCGACCAGGCGCCTATCGCGGCGCTCGCCGGGTACGCAGGGCCCGGCTCCCGGCGCGACGCGCCGGCGCGCGACGGCCTCCGCCCGGGCCGCCAGGCGGCCGATCAGCCTGACCGGGTGCCAGGCGAACGCGGGGTCGCCGACGGCGGCGTCCAAGGCCAGGCCAAGCGCCGCCGCGAGGACGCGGGCCGCCGGGCCGTCGGGCAACTCGATCACAGGCCCGCCAAGGCGCGTATCGCCCGCATATCCAGGGCGTCGCGCACCGCGTCGGCCAGGATGCCGATGCGCCTATCCAGGCTCGGCCGCTCATGGACCGGTAGCGGGGAGAGTCCGCGGGCCGCCCGCAAGCCGTTTAAGAAATGCCGCCTGAACGCGTCGGCGTCGAAAAGGCCATGCAGATAGCTCCCCCAGACCCGCCCCTCGCCGTAGCCGAGCGCTTCGCCGTCGTCGCCCAGCATGACGGCCCGCAGCCCCTCGGCCTCCGGGAAGGTCCGCCCATGGTGGATTTCGTAGCCGTCCAGGGGAAAGCCGCCCTCGGCCCAACGGGCGACGCGACGGGCCAGCCGTTTGTCCCGCGCGAAGGCGGTGACGAGCGGCAGGAGCCCCAGGCCCGGCGTCTCGACGCCCTCGGCCTCGACCCGGTCGGGATCGACGATGCGGCGGCCGAGCATCTGGTAGCCGCCGCACACGCCGACGACCGTCCCGCCGCCGGCGGCGAAGTCCGCGATCGCGTCGGCGAGGCCGACGGAGCGCAGCCAAGCCAGGTCGGCGACCGTGGATTTACTGCCGGGTATGACGACCGCGTCCCAGCGGCCGTCGCGGAGCTCCCGTCCCGAGCGGACCGGCTCCACGGCGACGTCCGGCTCGGCGGCGAAGGCGTCCAGGTCGGTAAAGTTGGAGACGCGGCGAAGGGCCGGTACGGCTATCCTGAGCTCCGCGCCGGGGCGCGAGCCCGCCTTGACCACGGGCTCGTCCTCGTCGGGGATGTCCAGGCCGGCCAGCATGGGCACGCAACCGAGGGTCGGGAAGCCCGTCCGGTCCCGGACCATGGCGAAGGCGTCGCCGAGCAGGGCCGGGTCGCCCCGGAACTTATTCACGACGAAGCCGCCGAGCAGGCGCAGCTCCTCGGGGGAGAAGGTAGCGACGGTGCCGATGAACGAGGCGAAGACGCCGCCGCGGTCTATGTCGCCCACGAGGAGGGCGCGCGCGCCGGCGTAGCGGGCGGCGGCCAGGTTCACGAAGTCGTTCGCCTTTAAGTTGATCTCGGCGGGGCTCCCCGCCCCCTCCATGACGACGAGCCCATGCTCGGCGGCCAGCGAGTCGTAGGCCGCGCGCGCGGCGGCGCGCATCTCGCCCCTCAGGCGGTAGTAATCGGCCGCCTCGAGCCGCGCGTAGGGCCGTCCCATTACGACGACCTGCGAGGAGCGGTCGCCCTCGGGCTTCAGGAGCACCGGGTTCATCCTGACGTCCGGCTCGAGCCCGCAGGCGGCCGCCTGCACGGCCTGCGCGCGGCCGAGCTCCAGGCCGTCGGCGGTGACGGCCGAGTTGTTGGCCATGTTCTGCGCCTTGTACGGCGCGACGTCGACGCCCAGGTCGCGGAAGATGCGGCAGAGGGCCGTCGTTATAAGACTTTTACCGGCTCCTGACGAGGTGCCGAGCACCATAAGCGCGCGGGCGCGACGAGGCGCCGCGCCCGGCAGCCGCCCCTCCGGCCGATCATAGGCGTCCCGGGAGCCTCCGCGGCTTGCCGCCTCGCCGCCGGCCGTCTCGCCGACGGGCGCTCCGTCGACGGGCGCTCCGTCGACGGGCGCGGGGCGACCCGTCGCCGCGCCGACGATCCGGGCGACGGCGGCGTAGAGCCGATCGTTCTCCTCGGGGCTCCGCAGCGCGATGCGCAGGTAATCGCGGCCGCGGCCGTCGTCCGGCTCGCCGTAGCTACGGCCGCCGCTCCGGCCGCGCCCGTCACGGCCGAAGCCGGCGAACGAATCGCAGCGCCGTAGGCCTATGCCCGCGTCCTCCGCCCGGTCCGCGAGCTCGCCGGCCGAGAGCCCCGCCGCCGCCTCGTCGATCCGTACCAGATAATAATTAGCCCGAGACTCGAGGGCCCGGACCCCCGGCAAGGCCGATAGGAGCTCGGCCATGCGGGCGCGCTCGCCCGCGATCAGGGCGCGGGTCGCCGCGCGTCGGGCCGGCGCGTCCGGATCGGCGAACGCCCGACGGCCGAACGCCTCGGCGACGCAATTCAGCGGCCAGGTGGGCAGGGCCGAGCGTAGCCGCGCCGGCAGCTCGCCGCCGGCGACGGCGTAGCCGAGCCTGAGTCCGGGGACGCACCAGAACTTGGTCATGCTCCGGAGCGAGACGAGGTTCGGAAGGCGCGCGGCCTCGCCTAAGCAAGCGTGCGGATCGAGCCCCTCGACGAAGTCGACGAAAGCCTCGTCGACGGCGACGAGCGCGCGCGGAAAGGCGCGGGCCAGGCGGCCCGGCAGCTCGGGATAGCCGGGCGGGACGAGCCCGGTCGGGTTGTTCGGCGCGGCCAGCCATAGGAGCGCCTCCGGCTCCGCCGACAGGAGCTCCGCGTAGCGTTCGAATGCCGCGGCCGCGCCGTCGGCGGCGCCCTCGGCGCCTCGGCCCGAGCGCCCGCCCCCGCTATCGGCTACGTCGTCGGGCCCGCCCACCGCGGGCCCGGGAAGGGCCGCGCGCGCCCGGACGACGCGGAGGCCGGCGTCCGCGCTCGCCTCCCGATAGGCCGAGTAGCAGGGCTCCTCGATCAGGGCGACGGCCTTCCCCGAGGCGTGGGCCAGGGCGAACATAAGCTCGTCCGCGCCGGCGCCGAAGACGACGCGGTCGGGCTCGAGCCCCAGGGCCGCGCCGGCGGCCGCGCGCAGCTCGGCGTAGTCGGGGTCCGGATAGGCCGCGACGGCGCGCCGCCCCTCGTTGAAGGACGCGTCCAGCCAATCGGGCGGCCCGAGCGGGTTGAGGTTGGCGCTCGCGTCGATCGCGCCCTCCGCCCTCCCCAGCCGTCCGCCGTGAGCCCCGCGCGGCATAAATTAATAATCCTTCTCTTCTTCGACGGCCTTGGAGACGGCCAGCTCGGAGAATCGGGCCATCTCGGCTGCTATCTTGGCGCCGAGCTCGACGACGAAGCCGCCGATGACCGCGCCCGTGCCCTCGCCCAGGCGCATGTCCAGCGACACGACCGGATCGAGGCCCATGGCCTCGAGCGCCGGCCCGTGGCCCCTGACCTTGGACCGGTGGCCGGCGAACAGGTAGTCCGCGACCGAGGCGTCCGCCTTCCAGGCCAGGACGGCCGCGGCCGTGACGGGGAAGCCGTCTATCATGCAGGCTATGCCGCGGCCCTTCAGGGCCAGGATCATGCCGGCCGCCGTGGCTATCTCCGGGCCGGCGAACGCCGCGCCGATCGCCCTAGCCCCCTCGGGGCCAGCGGCGAAGGGCCCCCGCGCGACGACGGCGTCCAGGATGACGCGGCGCTTGCGCTCCAGCGCGCCGTCGTCGATGCCGGTGCCGCGGTCGATTATAGCGTCGGGGTCGAAGCCGAAGGCGACGAGCAGGGCCGCCGCGCTCGTCGTATTGCCTATGCCCATGTCGCCGAGCGCGACCATGTCGTAGCCCTCGGAGGCGGCGAACTCGGCCAGCTCCCGCCCGTTCTCCAAGCAGGCCTCGAATTCAGCCGGGGACAGGGCCGGTTCGCGGGCGAAGTTCTTCGTCCCCCGTACGGCCTTCATGGGGAAGAAGCCGGGCGTCGGGGCGCCGTTCCGCGCGGCGCCCACGCCCCGGCGCGGCCAGGCGGGGAGCTCGCCGTCGACGCCGGCGTCGACGGCGAACAGGTCGAAGCCGCAGGCGCGGGACAGGACGTTGATCCCGGCGCCGCCGGCCATGAAGTTATGCACCATCTGAGCCGTGACTTCCTTGGGGTAGAGCGAGACGCCCTCCTCGGTCACGCCGTGGTCGCCGGCCAGGACGAAGGCGGCCTTGCGCCGTATGCGCGGCGGCACCGCGCCCTGTATGGCCGCGAGGCGCTCGGCGTAATCCTCCAGCTTGCCCAGGCTGCCCTTGGGCTTGGTAAGATCGTCGAGCAGCGCCTTAGCCTCCGCCCGAATCTGATCATAATTATTTTCCTGTAACATTATCGCAACCTAACCTTTCTTGCGTTTAGACAGCGGGAGCACGAAGCGGCCGTAGCCCTCCACGTGCCCGTGCAGGAACTCGGTATCGTAGGCCTCCTCCAGGCGCTCGGGCGCCAGGGCCTCCTCGGGGGCGCCCCAGCGGCAGGCGCCGGCGCGGTCTATCAGCGCCACCTCGTCGGCGTAGCGCCTAGCCGCGTTCACGTCGTGCAGGCTCACGAGGACGGCCTTGCCGGCCCGCGCGAGCTCCCTGAGCATCTCCAGGAGCTCCATCTGACGGCCCGGATCCAGGTGCGCGGCCGGCTCGTCCAGGGCCACGAGCGGCGTATCCTGGGCCAGCGCGCGGGCTATGAGGATACGCCTGGCCTCGCCGCCGGAGAGGGTACCGAAGGCCCGATCGGCCAGGGGCCGGGCGTCCATGGCGGCTAGGGCCGCCTCGACGGCCTCGTCGTCCTCGGGACCGAAGGGCTTGAACGGACCGAGCAGGGCGTAGCGCGCCTGGGCCACCAGCTCCCGGGCGGTGTACGACCAGGCCGGCTCGGTCTGCTGGGGCACCCAAGCGACGAGGCGCGCCAACTGCCGCGGGCCCATGCGGCCGACCGCCCGGGATCCGAGCAGGGCCAGGCCGCCCAGTGCGGGGAGGAGTCCCACGCAAGTCTTGAGGAGCGTGGTCTTGCCCGAGCCGTTGGCGCCGAGCAGGGCCAGGAGGCGCCCGGGCCGCAGCTCGAACGAGGCGCCCCGAACGACGACGCGCCGGGGATAGCCCAGGCCGCGATCGGCCTCGTAGCCGGCGTCTAAATCCTTGGCCGCAAGCAGGGGCCCGCCGGGGCCGCCGGGGCCGGGGCCGCCCGCGCGGGCTTCGGCGACCGCGTGGGCTTCGGCGGCCGCGTGGGCTTCGGCGGCCGCGGTAGGCGCGCCTAGGCCGCCGGGCGGCGCGCTCTTGCCTTCGGACGGCAGGCCCTTGCCTTCGGGCGGCGCGCCTTCAGAACCAACGACGCTCGCCTCCAGGATGCGCACGGCCCTCATCGCCCCGCCTCCAGCCCGCGCCTGGCGATTTTATACAAGAAGAACGGCCCGCCTATGAGGGCGGTCACGGCGCCGACGGGCATCTCTATCGGCGCGAAGGCGGTCCGCGAGACGGCGTCGGCCAGGAGCAGCATGGCGGCTCCCAGCAGGGCCGAGGCCGGCAGGAGGGCGCGATGCGAAGGGCCGACGAAGCGCCTGGCTAGGTGCGGGGACACGAGCCCTACGAAGCCTATGGCCCCGGCCACCGAAACCGACGAGGAGACGGCCAACGCCGCCGCCCCGCCCAAGAAAAGCCTGGCCTTCGTCGGCGACAGCCCCAGGCTCCGCGCCTCCTCGTCGCCGGCGGAAAGGAGGTCCAAGGCCCGGCTCCCGGCCAGCAGGGCGATGAAGCCGACGGCCATGCCGGGCGCCGCGGCCCCGAGCTGCGGGAGCCCGCGGCCGGAGAAGCCGCCGAGCAGCCAGAACCACGCTTGATGCAGGTCCTTGTCCTTGAGCGCCAATAAGATGGAGACGCAGGCCGATATCAGCGAGCTTAAGGCCGAACCGGCCAGGAGCAGGCTGGCCGCGTCGCGCCGGACGCGCGAGGCCCCGGCGACCAGGTAGACGAGCAAGGTCGCCCCGAGCCCGCCTAGGAAGGCGGCGAAGCCTATGGGGGAGAAGCCGAAGAAGGCCGGCCCCGCGCCGAGGGTCATCGCTATGACCGCGCCGAGGGCCGCGCCGCTCGAGCTCCCGATCACGTAGGGGTCGGTCAAGGGATTCCGGAAGAGGCCCTGCAGCGCCGCCCCGGACGAGGCCAAGGAAGCGCCGACCGCCGCCGCCATGAGCGCGCGGGTCAGGCGGAGGCCGACGATCACCTGCGCCGGCTCGGCCTCCCGGCGCGCGGCCATGCCCCAGAGCGCGTCCACGACCGCCGCCGGCGAAAGGCTCACGGCGCCCATGCCTACGGCCAGGATGAAGGCCGCGACGGCGGCCGAGGCGATGAGCGCGAACGCCGCGGCGCCGCGGGCCGCCTTTGCCCCCCCGAGTCCCACTAGAAGCGATCCGGGTAGAGGGCCTTGGCCGCGAGCTCTACCGCCTCGATGAAGCGCGGGCCCGGCCTGGAGACGATGTCGCCGTTCAACAGGACGATGCGCCGCTCCTTCACGGCCGTCAGGCTCGCCCAGCCGGGCCGTGCGGCCAGCTTCTCGGGGCTCAGGGCGACGCCATGCGTGTCGGAGGCCATGATAAGGTCGGGCTTGCGCACGACGATGTCCTCGAAGCTGATCACCGGCCAATCCTGCTCGACGTCCGCGAAGGCGTGGCGCGCGCCTGCGGCGGCGAGGACCTGGCCGATGAAGGTTTTCGGCCCGGCGGTCATCAGGGGTTCGTCCCAGACCTCCCAGAAAACGAGCGGGCGGGACGGAGCGGGGATGCCGCCGACCTTGGCGCCCACGGCGGCGAGCCTGGCCTTGATAGCGTTCACCCCCTTCAGGGCGATCGAACCGTCGCCGGCGACGGTCCCGAGCTGGAGCATGGCCGCGTAGATGGCGTCGAAGTCGCGCAGGTCGAAGGCCGCGAAGCGCAGTCCCGCGGCGGCCAGCTGCTCGGCCAGGCGTCCGTGCGCCGATAGCTCGCCGATGACGAGATCGGGGCGCAGGGCGACGATGGCCTCGATACTGATCGCGTTCGGGGAATAGCCGCCGATCTCGGGCAGGGCGTCGGCCTCGGGGGGGAAGTTGCAGTAGCTGGTCACGCCGACCGCGGACCCGCCGCCGCCGGCGGCGTAGAGTATCTCGGTCAAGGCGGGCGACAGCGACACGACCCGGGCGGCCTTGCCCGGCAGGCGCAGGGTCTGGCCGCGCGCGTCGGTGAAACTTACGGCCTGGGCCGACGCCGAAGCCAGGGCGAGGGCGGCGATCAGCGCCGCCGCTACGAAGATCTTCGTCCTTCTCATGGACGTCCTCCTTAAGATTGCCGCCGGCGTAGACGCCTCGGCGCGGCAGGAGGAACGGTTCTGGCGGGATTGCGAATGACGGGCCGCGCGAACCCGATGGGGGCCCGTCCGGTCGGTCGCTCGACGCCTGTACCACGAAGCGTTCCAATGCGACTAAACGGACGGGCAGGGTATCCTGGCTCGCGGCCCCGAGGCGTCTCGCCCCGGGCCCGCATACAGTTACGGGCTAGCTCCGGCGTCTCACCGGATTCCCCCTCTTGCCCCGCGGGAGGCGCGGCCAAACGGCCGCGGGCTTCCCGGGGATCACCCGTCCGTAGTTCGAGCGCGCGCCTACGCGACGCGTTCGGCCCTACGGGCGCGCTCATTATCGCCCGGCCGGGCCGGGCGTGTAAAGGGACGCGGCGGGCGGCCTTTGCCGCCCGCCGCGAGGCGCGCTAGGCGTCCTTGTTGGTCTTGAGCTCTTTCAGGTACTCGACCTTGTCCTTGGCCAGCACGCCGGCCAGGGCGACGAGGGCGATGAGGTTCGGGATAGCCATGAGGCCGTTCAAGGTATCGGCGATATCCCAGATCAGATGCAGGCCGCCGACGGCGCCGACCACCAGGAAGGCTAGGAAGACCAGGCGGTAAGGCAGGATGATCTTCTTGCCGAAGAGATACTCCCAGCTCTGCTCGCCGTAGAAGCACCAGCTGAGCATGGTGGTATAGGAGAAGAAGGTCAGGGCCAGGAGCACGAGCGTACCGCCCACGCCGCCGAGCCCGCGGTTGAAGGCCTCGGAGGCCAGCGCGGCGCCGGTCAGGCCGCTGGGCAGGGCGTCGGTCACCAGGACCACGAGGGCGGTCATGGTGCAAACGATGAGGGTGTCGATGAAGACTTCCCACATGCCCCACATGCCCTGGCGGACGGGGGTGTTCTTGGCCTGGGCGTGCGCGATGGAGGCTGAGCCGAGGCCGGCCTCGTTGGAGAACACGCCGCGGGCGATGCCGCGCCGGATGGCCTGCGAGACCGCGGCGCCGGCGAAGCCGCCGACGGCGGCGCTCGGCCGGAAGGCGTAGCCGAAGATCATGCCGAAGGCGCCGGGGATCTTCGAGGCGTTGAGGATCAGGATGACGATCGCGCCGACGACGTAGAAGATGATCATGAAGGGCACGACCAGCTCGGCGACCTTGCCGATGCGCTTGATGCCGCCCAGGATCACGAGGCCGACGAGGACGAGGACCGCGATGCCGGTGGCCAACGGCGGGAGGCCGAAGCCGGTCTCCAGCGCGTGGGCCATGGTGTTGGCCTGGACCATGTTGCCGATGCCCAGGGCCGCGATGCCGGTCATGAAGGCGAAGGCGACGGCCAGGGGCTTCCATTTCTTCCCGAGGCCCATCTCGATGTAGAACATCGCGCCGCCCTGGACGGTGCCGTCCTCGTTGACCTTGCGGTATTTAACGCCGAGCGCGGCCTCGCCGAACTTGGACATCATGCCGAAGACGGCGGAGATCCACATCCAGAATATGGCGCCGGGGCCGCCGAGCGCCAGGGCGGTGGAGACGCCGGCGATGTTGCCGACGCCGACCGTGGCGGCCATGGCGGAGCTGACCGCCTGGAAGGAGGTGATGGCGCCTCCCGCCTGGCTCTCCTTCTTGGCGAAGAGCGTGCCGAAGCTCTTCCTCCATGCCAGGCCCAGGCCGGTGAACTGGAAAAACCCGAGCCTGACGCTCAGGTAGATGCCGGTTCCGACCAAGAGGACCAGGAAGGGCGGTCCCCATACGATGCCGTTGACCCAACCATTAATCGCTACGATCGTGTCCATGCAGTTTCCTCCTTAGTATGGACATGTCGGACGTAATCGGATTATATGGCCGATTGGCAAAATGCGCGACAATTATTTAAATATCGCAAAAGTGTCAATTTGTAAAACGCTCGATGGCGCGCGGTTCACCCGCCGAAACGTCGCGACGGGCCGGCGGGCCGACGATTGATGAAGCGCCGCCGCTAAGCCTATACTGCGCGCATGGAACAGCGCGACGGTAAGCCGCTCGTCGGCATCATCATGGGCAGCGATTCGGACCTCCCCGCCATGAGGCCCGCGGCCGAGATACTCGGTCGGCTCGGCGTGGCCTACGAGCTCACGATAGTCTCGGCCCATAGGACGCCCGAGCGCATGTACGAGTACGCCAAGGGCGCGAAGGCGCGCGGACTCAAGGTCGTCATCGCCGGAGCGGGCGGCGCCGCCCACCTGCCGGGCATGGTCTCGGCCCTGACGACCCTGCCGGTCGTCGGCGTCCCCGTACGATCCAAGACCTTGGACGGCCTCGACTCGCTCCTTTCGATCGCGCAGATGCCCGGCGGGGTCCCCGTCGCGACGGTGGCCATAGACGGCGGCAAGAACGCCGGCCTCCTGGCGGCGCGCATCCTGGCCTGCGCCGACGAGGCCCTGGCCGCGCGCCTAGCCGCCTACGCGCGCGAAACGGAGGGCGAGGTCCTAAAGAAGGCCGAGGCCCTCGAGCGGGCCGAGGGCCCGGGACGAAACGGGCCGGCGGATTGGGCCGGCTTGGACGGGCGCTCCCCGGCCGGGGCCAGGGCTTAAGCGGATGCGCCTGCTCGGAACCTCCCCCGCCGACCTGCGGCTCGCGGCCGACGCGCTCAGGGACGGCAAGCTCGTCGCCATACCGACCGAGACGGTCTACGGCCTGGGCGGCAACGCCTGGGATCCGGCGGCCCTCGCCAGGATCTTCGCCGCCAAGGACCGCCCCAGCTTCGACCCGCTCATCGTGCACGTCGCCGACCCGGCCGCGGCCGACGAGGTCGCCGACTTCTCGCCCCGCTACGCGAAGGAACTGGCCGAACGCTTCTGGCCCGGCCCGCTGACGATGGTGCTGCCGAAACGCGAGCGGGTGCCCGAGCTGGCGACGAGCGGCCTGCCTACCGTGGCCGTGCGCTGCCCGGCCCATCCGATCGCCCGGGAGATCATACGCCTGGCCGGCGTCCCGATCGCCGCCCCGAGCGCCAATCCCTTCGGCCGCCTCTCCCCCACCCGGGCCTCGCACGTCGTAGACGGGCTCGGCGATCGCGTCGACTACGTCGTCGACGGCGGGCCCTGCGCCCTCGGCGTCGAAAGCACCGTGCTCGACCTCTCCGAGAGCCCGCCGCTCGTCCTGCGGCCCGGCGGCCTATCCTTCGAGCTCCTCCGCGAGCTGGTGCCCGAGCTGGAGCTCTTCGACCGGGCGACCGACAGCCCGCGGGCGCCCGGCCAGCTCCCCAGCCACTACGCCCCGACCCGCCCGTTGCGCCTGGCCGAGAGCGGCCGCCTGGCCGAGGCCCGCCCGCGCGGCCGGGCCGCCGCCCTCTGCTTCGGCGCCGAATCGGCCGCCGCCGTCGAGGGGCGCGGCTACTTCGCGCGCGTCGTGGACCTCTCCCCGGGGCGCGACGCCCTGGAGGCGGCCGCCGCGCTGTTCTATCGCCTGCACGAGCTAGACCTGGGCGACTGGGACGAGCTCTGGGCCGAGAAGCTGCCCGAACTCGGCATAGGCCGCGCCGTCAACGACCGGCTCTACAAGGCCTCGCAGAAGTAAGCGCTTATATCGCGCCTAAGCCGTTCCGATATATGGAATATACGGAACGTCGGAGCGTCGATATGGATGTGCGCGTGTCGAACTACCTACCCTACTCCTATCTCTACGGGGCGGCCTCGGCCTCCGGCCGGGTGGCCATCCCCGTGCCGCCCTCCCAGCTACCCTACGCCAACTTCAAGAACGTGGCGGGCACGGCCATATCGGCTTCGGCGGTCTACACGTTGGATAAGCTGAAGATACTCGACGTGCTCATCGACCGGCTCAGGGGCGCGCGCAAGGAGCTCGCCGCGCGCGAGCTGCCCGGATCGGCCGAGCGCGGCGAGCGCCTGGACGCGCTCATCGAGGAATACGGGAAGATGCTCCACGAGGCCGTCGCGGCCAACGACGCGGCCCAGGCCATGGCCAAGCCCGATCCGAGCCCGGCGGCCTACGCCAAGCCGGCGGTCTTGCCTGGCATGCTCGTCTCCTTCGCCGCTTAAGCTCAGCCCGCGCCGCCGCGCGACCCGTCCGGAGCGGCCGCCGCCTAGGCCGTCCCCACCTTAAACGAGCGCCTGAAGCGGCTCCGCCTCGCCCTCTCGAACCACACCACGATCGGCCCGGCTATCAGGCGGGCCAGCAGCATCAGGGGGATGGAGGCGCCGGCGAGCGATAGATAGACCGTGTCCTCGAGGAGGCCGTGGCACAGCGCGGCGTAATGGTTAAAGAGATCGGCGTCCTGCTTCTTCATGGCGCCGTCGCGTATGCGCCGGTCCAGGACGCCGGAGGCGGGACGGTACCCGGCGCCTACGGCCAGGGCCCAGGCCAGGCCCTCGCGCCGCGGCAAGCCGAACAGGGGCATGAAGGGCTCGGCGAGCCTGGCCGCGGCGAGATACAGCCCCGACGCCGTCGCCATGGCGCGCAGTACGCGGGCTAGGAACACCAAGGGGACGTAGATCGCCAGCCGAAGCGCGATCTCGCCCAGCCAGGCGCGGGTGAAGGCGGCGACGTCGGTCGCGGCGGCCAGGGCGGAGGCTCCCCCGCCTTCGCCGCCGACGGAGCCGACGGCGCGTACGAACCAGCCCAGGCCGGGCAGCTCCGCGATGACCGGGGCGCGGCCGCCGCGGACGAGCCCGATGAGCCAGGCCAAGCCCAAGGCCCAAGCCACCCGCATAAACGCCATTTTCGTCGCCGAGGAGCCGGTCTTGCGCATGAACGCCGCCTCGTAGGCCACGTTATGGGCCAGGAGGCACATCAGGGCGACGACGCTCAGCTCGGCGCCGGAGAGCCCGAAGGCGACGAGGGCGCCGATGGCGGCGAAGAGATTAAAGAAGACCGAGAAGAAGAGGACGATGAGTGCCTCGCCGGGGAGGCCCATGAGGCCGGTCAGGGCGTCTAAAGCCCGGGCTACGGGTTCGGCGAGGCCGAAATACGACGAATACGCCACGGCCGCGTGGGCGACGGCGAAGGATAAGGCGGCTACTATGGCCGAAGCGGCGCCCGAGGCCGCCCCCCGGCCCAGGCTCGCCCGCACCGGGCTTGGTTGTTCGCTAATCGTAGGCATAGACGGCGCATTGTGGCCGCCCCCGCCGCGGCTGTCAAGCCAAGTTGACGGTCATGCCCTCCCGGGCGGCGTCGACGGCCATGGCGGTCCGGCCGCGGGTCTTAGCCTGGTAGAAGAGCTCCAGCTCCTGAAGCTCCGCGTCCGAGCGGTTGGGATCATGATGGAAAAGGAGCAGGCGCTTGACCCCGGCGCGGTTGGCCGCGTTGATGGCGTGCTCGTAGGACGAGTGGCCCCAGCCCTGCTTACCGGCCTTATACTCCTTGGCCGTGTACTGGGTGTCGTGCACCAGGAGGTCGGCGCCGCGGAAGAAGGCCTCCACGCGCTCGTTCTCCTCCCGCGCCGCGGCCTCGCCCTCGCGCGCCACGGCCTCGTCGTAGTCCGGATCGGCCGGGTCGGTCGGGAAGAGATTGATGAACGGTTCGTGGTCGTAGGCGGTCACGAAGGCCTTGCCTTCGTACTCGATGCGGTAGCCTAGGCAGAGCACCGGGTGGTTCAGGTACTTGGTCCGCACGACGACGCCGTCGCCTAGGTCGAGCTCGGTCTCCTTGAGGCTCTCGTAGCGGATCTTGGCCGCCAGTTCGTCCTGGCGCACCGGCCAATAGCGGTACGACAACTGCGTCCCGATGATCTGCTCCAGGGTCTCGTCCTCGAAATTCACCGGGCCGCGTATGCGTAGGGTCGTCCCCGGGACGTAGATGGGCGTGAACATCGGGAAGCCCATGATGTGATCCCAATGGGTGTGGGTGATGAAGACGTCGGCGTCGATGGGGCCGTTCTTTAGCTCGTTACGGACGAGCCAGTCCCCCAGGCCCCGGACCCCGGAGCCGGCGTCGATGACGACGAGGCGCCGGCCGCAGCGGACCTCCAGGCAGGCCGTGTTGCCGCCGAAGGCGACGGTGTCCGGGCCGGGCACGGGCATCGAGCCGCGGTCGCCCCAAATACGCACGCTGAACATAGTCGTCTTCCTCCCGGGCCGCTAGGCGCGAAGCTTCAGGAAGACCGAGGCCCGCTCGATCTCCGCGTTGACGGCCGCGTCGATATCCTCGAGCCAGGCCTTGTGCACGCCCAGGCGCTCGAAGAGCTCCGGCGCGGGCTTCTCGGGGTAGAGGCAGCCGGAGAAGCCGACGCCCTCCCGGTTGGCGTAGTAATCGGCGACGATGACGGCCAGTACGATGTCGGCGTTCTCGCCCTCGTAGAGGCCGAAGGCGTGATGGTAGCGTATGGCGTCGGCTATGGGGCCGTCTAGGCGCCAGGCCGCGGCTATCATGGCCCCGACCTCGGCGTGGTCCAGGTCCATGGCCCGCTTCTCGGCCAGGTAGAGCGGGACGCGCTCGCGGTCGGCCAGGCCCATGGCGCGCAGATACTCGTCGGACAGGGCGTTGTTCATCGGAATCTTGCCGATGTCGTGCAGGAGCCCGGCGGCGAAATACTCGTCCAGGAGCCGCGCCTCCACGCCCTTCTTCTTGGCGATCATCTTGGCTACCGCACCGACGCAGAGCGAATGGCGCCAGAAGCCCTCCATGTTCAAGGCGCGGAAGCCGCTCTTATCGGCGAAACGGTCCAGGACGGCCGTGCTCAGGGCCAGGTTCTTTACCGTGTTGACCCCGAGCATGATGATAGCCCGCACGAGGCTCGTCACCTGGTTGGAGAGGCCGTAATAAGCCGAGTTGATCAGCTTAAGCACCTTGCCCATGAGCACCGGGTCGAGCGAGATGACCCGATCCAGGTCTACGGGGCTGGTCTTGGGGCTATTGCAGATCTCGAGCACCTTGCTCACCGTCGTAGGCAGGCTAGGCATGCCCGCTATATAGGCCTTAAGCCTACGGGCGCTATCGGCCGCGTCCATGCTGCTTCTCCTGTCGCATAAAGTGGATGAGCTTGGCTAAGCGGGCCGAGACGGGCACGCCGAAGATCTCCTTAGGCAGGTCGTCCTCGGCCGCGCCCGGCGCGTCGGGTTCGTCGCGCCGGCCGCCGGCGGCGGCGATGATGCGGTCGAGCTTCTCGTCGATGCCCTTCTCGGCCATCTCGCGCCGCTTGTCGCCGGGGAGCTCCTTGGACAGATCCTTGAGGTAGACGAAGAGCTTGGCCGCCTCCGGGCCCAGGGGATCGATTCCCTCATCCTCCGGCTCCGGCTCGGGCTCCTCCGGCTCGGCCGGCTCAGGACCTTCGGCCTGGGCTTCGCGCGGCGGTAGATCGGGCTCGAATTCCGGCTCCTCGTAGGCGGCGTAGGCTTCCTCTTCCGGCTCGGGCTCGGGCTCGGGCTCGGGCTCGGGCTCGTCGACGCTCGCCTCGGCGGGCTCTTCGGCCCAGGGATCTTCATCTTCCTCGATGAGCTCATCCTCCGGCTCAAGTTCCGGTTCGTCGTCGAGGAGCTCCTCTACGTACTCGGGAGCCTCGTCCGCGGCCTCCTGATCGAGCTCCGCCTCCTCGATCGGCGGCTCCTCCAAGGCCGGCTCCTCCAAGGGCGCTTCCTCCACGAGAGCCGGCTCGTCGGGCTCCGGCGCCTCGTGCGGAAGAGCTTCTTCGGGATGGGCCTCGGGCTGCGAAAGATTGAGAGGTTCGAGGGGCGGCAGCTTTTCTTTCTTAGGTTTCGGCGCCTTCTCCGGGTACGGAGGATACGGGGGATAGGGCGGGTAGCTAGGCGGGGGCATGACGATGAGCGACGGGGCCGGCGGATTGGATGCCGGCTGGGGGGCCTGGGTCGGCGGCGCTTGCGGCGGGGCGGGAGGCGGCGGCGGCGCCTGCTCCTCGCGCGGCTTAGCCGGTTCGCCTTCGGGCTCCAGCTCCACGGTCTCGTCGTCGGAGCCCCGCTCCCGGCCGGCCGGGGCGTCGGGGTACAGGTCCTCGCCGGCGAGGAGCTCGTCCAGCTCCGGCTTATCCTCATCCAAGTCCAGGAACAGCTCGTCGGGTCCCTCGTCCTCGGCCAACTCCTCGTCGGCTTCGTCGATAAAGAGGATCTCCTCCTCCTCGTCGACCGGTATAGCCTCCGGCGCCATGAGCCCGAGCAGGGCGGCGGACTCGGCGTCGGCCCCGCCGGAGGAGGCCCGTTCGGCCTCCTCGCCGCGCAGGTTCTCACGGAGCACGGCCAAGTTGCGCTCCCAGGCGTCGCGCATGTCCTGGGAATAGGCCTTGACCGCCCGCTCGTAGGCCTGGAGCGAGCCTTCGAGCCCGTCGATATCCTCGTTCTTGCCGCGGCTCCCGCGCAGGTCGACGAGCCGGCCGGCCGCGTCGACGGCCGCCTGCTTGTCGCCGATCGACTGGTAGGCCGCCGATAGCTCGAGCAGGGCCTCGGCGTCCTCCGGCCTGTCCACGAGGACTTCCTTGAGGATCTGGACGGCGTGCGCCCAATCGCCCTTGTCGCCGTAGGCGCGGGCCAGCTCTATCCGGGCCTGCGTATCGCGGGGACGCGAGACTAAGTAGGCTTCGAGCTCCTCGATGGCGGCGTCGGCGTCGCCGGCCTCCCGGCTCATGCGGGCTAGGTCCACCTTGAAGCCCGCCTGCTTGGGGTCGATGCGGACGAGCTTGCGGTAAACGTCGCGGGCCTTCTGATCCTTGCCGGTGGCCCGGAGGAGGGCCCCGTAGAGCTTGAGCGCCTCGACGTCGTTCGGCGAGCGCCTGAGCACCTCGACGACCGCGGCCATGGCGCGGTCCAGGTGGCCCAAGGCGCGGTAGAGCTTGGCCAGCTGCACGCGCAGGCCGTCGTTATCGGGCATGAGCTCGACCAGGGCCTTGATCTCGTCCACCGCCTCGGCGTAGCGCCCGGTGCGCTCCAGCACCGCCTGGATATTGACGGCCGCGTCGATGAAGGACGGATCGGCCTCCAAGGCCTTGCGGAACCAGCTCACCGCCTCGTCGGGCCTGCCGTCCTCGGCGTAGGCCAGGCCTATGCCGTTCCTGGCCTGGGCGTTCAGGGGGTCGACCGCTATCACTTGGGAGAAGAGGTCGATGGCGCGCTTCTGCTGGCCGCCCTTGGCCAGGCCGGAGCCGTAGCGCACCATGGCCTCCACCCAGCCGGGCCTGGCCTTGACGGCGGCCTCGTACTCGCGCAGGGCGTCGTCCTGCTTGCCCATGGCCTCGTAGGCCGCCCCGAGATTGAAGTGGAAGGACGGATAGTTCGGGTCGACGACCAGCCCGCGCCAATACACGTCGACCGCCTTGGCGGGGTCGCCCATGGCCAGGTAGACGTTGCCCAGGCTGTTATAGGCCATCACGTGCTGGCGGTCGAGCTCTATGGCCTTGGCGTAGGACATCTCGGCGGCGCGGAGCTTGCCCAGGGCCTTATGGGCGCTGCCGAGATTGAAGAGGAGCTCGGCGTCGTTCGGCGCGTAATCCACGGCGAGCTCCAGCGCGGCGAGCGCGTCCATGGGCTTATGGAGCCGCAGATAGGCCAAGGCCATGCCCTCGAGGGCCCTGACGTCCTTGGGATCGGCCTCTACCGCGCTGGCGTAGGCGGCCAGGGCGTCCGAGGGGCGGTTGGTGCGTAGGTAGACCGTCCCGAGGACGAGGCGCGCCTCCCGGCCCTCGGGGTTCTCCAGGAGCGCGGCGCGGGCCATGCGCTCGGCGGCGTCGAAATCTCGGAGCTTGAGCGCGTTGTTGGCCTTGACGAGGGCGTCCGACCGCTTGCTGGGTTCCATCATGGCTATTTCCTCGAGGGCCGCGCGCCGCTCTCCGCCGAGAACTCCCCGACCTGGGGCGGCTCGGCCCCGTCGTACGCCGCCACGGCGACGAAATACAGGGTCCCGTTACGCAGGCCGCGCAGCGTATAGCTTACCGTGTCGCGCCCGGGGATCCAGATGGGACTCGGACCCTGGGCGGCGTCGGCGCCGAAATACTCGCGCGACGCCGTTCCGTAGTATAGCACATAACCGCGCACGTCCGCCTCGACGGCCCGGGTCCACTCGACCCGAAGGCTAGCGTCGCCCGGCGTCAGGAGCAGGCGGGAGGGCGGCGCGGGCGGCAGGTCGGGCTCGTAGGCCGCCGATACGGAGAAGACCCGCGGGCCGCGCTCGCCGGCCGCGTCGGGATAGAGCGAGAGGCGCAGCTGGAGATAGCGGGCGCGTATAGGCCCGCCGTCCGCGTCGACGAGGGGCTCGCCGGGGACGAAGGGTAGCCAGGCGGGTTGGCCCTCGCGCCATCCGGCCGACGAATCGGCGGCGCGGAACTCCCAGTGCACCGCCGCCTCGCCGGGTTCGGCCGTCCGGGCGTCTATGCGGGCGATGAGCGAGTTGGGGTTGCCCAGGTCGAAGATCGGGGAGACGGCCGCGCCGCCGGCGCTATCGTAGCGGCTCAGCGCGGGCCGCTCCACCCAGGCGTTCACGAGGCGGAACTCGTCTAAGAAGCCGGTGTAGTTCGGCGCCAGCTCCATCCGACCGGATGAGCCGCCGAGCGGCAGGAAGACGGAGCCGCCTTGCCGACCGGTCGAGGTGGCGTAGGCCACGGCCTCGGGCTTGCCGTCCATCAGGTACTCGAGCAGGCCGGTGGCCGCGTCGAAGCGCACCAGATGGTGGGACCAACGGCCGGCGGGCAGGAGCGAGGCGGCCTGCAGGCTAAAGGCCGTCTCCTTGCCCGCCGGATCGGCGAAGAAATTCAGGAAGCCGAAGGTCAGCCTGGAACGTTGCACGAGGACCGTGAGCTGCTGCGCCAATCGGGACCTGCCGCGCTCCTGGGTCGATTTCCAGAGCAGCACGATCTCGCCGTTCTCGGCCCGGCTCGGCTTGAGCCAGAATTCCATGCTGAAGTCGGCGGAGAAATCGCCGGGCCTGAAGAGCTCGCTCTTCCGCGGCTCGAGGACGAGCTTGGTAGCCGGCGCCCTGAAGACCCCGGCCCCGGCGCCCCGCCGCGCCTCGGCCGGCGTCGAGGGGGCGTAGGGCCCTACGGCCGTCGCCGACCAGCGGCCGGCTGCGTCCTCGGGGACGGCGGCGTCGAACGAGAGGTAGAGATCCTCGGCCTCCCGGCCGGCCCCGCCGCGCAGCGCCGGGGCGTAGGCCGGATCCAAGGCCAGGTCCAAGCCGCCGCCCGCGCCCGGAAGGGCCACGACCCCCTCCAAGAGCCACTGATGCGGGGAGGAGGGCGAGAGCGTCGACGCGTCGACGGGAAAGCTCCGCAGGGCCGGCTGTTGGGCGTAGGCCCCCGCGGCGCCGGCCAAGGCTATCGCGAGGGCGGCGGCTTCGACGCGGCGCGAGAATACTGCGCGGCGCGAGAATAGCGGGCGGCTGAAGCGTACTGCTATGGAGAACGAGCTCATCGGGGCCCCTTACGATTCGGATGCGCGGACGCCGGGCGACTGACAATCGCTCGCGTTTCCTATATCTTAGTATCGAACGATATGAATGAGAACCCAAGCGCCGAAGTCGCCGGAGGGCGAACGCCCCCTCCCAGCCCCCGAGAAACCGCCAGGAAGGCCCCCGAGGCCCCCGGCGTCTATATCTGGCGCGACGAAGCCGGCCGCATACTCTACGTCGGCAAGGCTAAATCGCTGAAAGCCAGGCTGGCCTCCTATTTCTCGGGCAGGAAGGACGCCAAGACCCGCTTCCTCGTATCCAAGGCACGGAGCCTGGAATGGATACTGACCGAGACCGAATACGACGCCCTGCTCCTCGAGAACAACCTGATTAAGCGGCACGAGCCGCGTTACAACGTCAACCTCAAGGACGGCAAGACCTACCCGTCTATACGGATCACGGCCGAGGAATTCCCGCGCGTCTTTAGGACGCGCCGCATTATAGACGACGGGAGCCGTTACTTCGGCCCCTACCCGAGCGCCGACGTGATCGACCGCTACCTGGACCTGATACGCCGCCTCTTCCCGCTCAGGCGCTGCAAGGTGATGAGGAAGCGCGAGACGCCCTGCATGTACTACCATATCGGCCGCTGCTCGGCCCCCTGCGCCGGCAAGACGACGCGCGAGGAGTACCTGCGCCAGGTCGAGCGCGTCGCGGCCCTGCTCTCGGGGGAGAGCGAGGCGCTGCTTACTACCCTCCGCGCGGATATGGAGGCCGCCTCGGCGGAGCTGGCCTTCGAGAAGGCGGCCGCGCTCCGGGACACCGTCGCCGCCATCGAGGCCTTCAAGGGCGATACGGGCACCGTGGATTTCGCCCAGGGCGACCGCGACTACCTGGCCTGGCACGCCGACGGCACCCTCGTCAGCTTCGTGGTCTTCCAAGCCCGCGGCGGCAAGCTCGTCGGGCGAGACCTGTTCCGCGAGCGCAGCTTCGCCTCGGAGGCGGAGGCCGCGTCCGAATTCATGGCCGGCTACTACGGCCCCGACCGGCCGCCGCCGCCCGAGCTCTATGCCAAGGACCCGGCCGGGCTCGAGCTCGCGGCGGACTACCTGCGCCGCAGCCTAGGCATCGCCTTCGAGCTTAAAACCCCCGCCGAGCGCCGGCACGAGGCGGCCATGGCCATGGCCGCGCACAACGCCCGCGAGGATATCGTCAAGCGCCGCCGCGAGACCGGCGACCTCGAGGCCATGGAGGAGCTGCGCAAGGCCCTGGGCCTGGAGAGCCTGCCCGAGCTCGTGCACGGCTTCGACATAGCCCAGCTCTCGGGCAAGCACACCGTCGCCAGCCTGGTCGCCTTCCGCAACGGCGTCCCGGAGAAGAAATCGTACCGCATCTTCAAGATCCGGAGCCTCGACGGCGCGATCGACGACTTCGGCGCCATGCGCGAGGCGGTCGCCCGGCATTTTACCCGCCTGGCCAACGAAGAAGTCGAGCTGCCCGACCTCCTGCTCATCGACGGCGGCCGCGGCCAGGTCAACGCCGCCCAAGGCGTCCTGGAGGCCCTGGGCCTCGAGCTACCGGTCGTCGGCCTGGCCAAGGAGAACGAGGAGCTCTGGCCCTTCGGCGCCTCGGAGCCGATAGTCCTGCCCAAGGACTCGCCGGGGCTGCGGCTCGTGGTGGCGCTGCGCGACGAGGCCCACCGCTTCGCCACCGGCATGAACCAGCGCCTGCGCGGCAAGGCCCTGGCCTTCCCCGTGCTCGAGGCCGTGAAAGGCGTCGGGCCGCTACGGGCCAGGCGCATCATGGACGCCTTCGGCTCGCTACGCGCCGTCGCGGAGGCCGAGCCGGCCTATATCGCCAAAGCCGCCGGCTTGGAGGCCGACGCCGCCCGCGCCGTACGGGAGGCGGCGGCCCGCGCGGCCGCGGCGGGCGTCTCGGACGCGCCTCCGTCCGGGGCCGACGGCGCCGCCCGCGCCTCGCCCCGTCCCACGCCGCGACCCCGGCCAGGCAGGAAGCCCCGTGGGAGCTGAAGGGAGGGCCGCGGCCCGGCCGCCGCTCCGCTCGATCGCGGCGACGACGCTCATCCTGGCCTTAACCCTGATGCCGCTGCCCGAGGGCGACGGTCCGGGGCTCTTCCCCGGCGCCGATAAGATCGCGCACCTGGGCATGTTCGCGCTCCTCGGCCTGGCGGCGCAGGCCGACGCGGCGGCGCGCGGGCGATTACGGGCCGGCGCGATCGCCGCCGCGGCGTTCGGGCTCCTCCTGGCCGCCGGCACCGAGCTGGCCCAGGCATTCATTCCCGGCCGCGGCGCCGACCCGGCCGACTTCGCCGCGGACGCGGCCGGGCTGATCTCGGGGCTCCTGGCGGGCCGGGCCCTCGTTCTCCGGACTCGCCGCGAGGCCGGGGCGAGCCGCGGCTCAGGTGAGGATATATTGACCAAGGACGGCCTCGGGCGCTAGATTCTAGGCGCCCGACGTGCCCCCCGCCCGCGACGAAGCCGCGGCGATACCGGCCCCGCCGAGGCGGAGCGACCCCCGTGGACATAGCGAACCATCTCCCCGAAAGCGCCGCGCGAGCGCTCTTCGTCGCCATGGAGGAGCTCTACGCCCGCGCCGACGAGGCCGTCAGGCGTTTTCAGGACGCCGCGGGCCTGTCCTGCCCCTTCGGCTGCGGAAGCTGCTGCGAGGGCTTCGTCCCGGACATCCTGCCGGCGGAGGCCGAGTACCTGGCGGCCTACCTGGCCGTCGCCGAACCGGAGCGGGCCTACGCCCTGGCCGCCTCGGGGCTCGAAGCGGCCGCCTATCCCGACGGACGAAGCGGCTGCCCGCTCTATCGACCGGATACGCCCTATCATTGCTCGGTCTACGAAGCCCGCCCCCTTATTTGCCGCCTCTTCGCCTTCTCCGCCGTTCGGGACAAGCGGGGCGAGCCCAGCTACTCGCTCTGCCGCCTCATGCCCGACGCCGCGGCCGCCCCGGGCCTACGCCGGGCCGCCGGCGACGGCCTTAAGGCCTTCGGAACCGTCGCCGCGCCGGTCATGGCCGACTTCGGCGCCGAGGCGGCCGCGCTCTGCCCGGCCGGCGGGGAGCGCGGCCCCCTGCCCGAGCGCCTCGAGGCCGCCCTATCTAAGATACTGTTCCTCGTCGGCCTGTCGGAACGCGCCGACCCCGAGAACGACGGACCCGACCTTTCGCCCCCCGTGCCGAACGCGTCCTAGCCGCGGAAGCCGCCGGCTTGCTATGCTCGGCCCATGGATCGAAACGACGGCGGCCGCGGCCTATGCATACCCCCCGAGCGCCGCGCGGCGCTCGTCCGGGCCTACCGAATCGCCGCGGCCGTTACCCAAGCTCCGCCGCCCGGATCGGCCCGCGCGGGGCGGGTCGAGGCGCGCTTAAGCGAGGCCGAGCTCGAGCGCGTCGCCCGGGCCCTGCTCCGGCTTCAACGCGGCTTGACCGGCGAACGGCGGCTGGCCGGCGCCGGCTATATGGACGATCCGGAGCTCTTGGGCGCCTATCTCCTTTATTATTGGACGAGCTCCTACGCCCAAGCCGCCCGCGCCATGGCGCTCGCGGGCCTTAAGCCGCGCCGCGTCCTGGACCTCGGCTCGGGCCCCGGGCCGATGGCCGCGGCGGCCCTGGATCGCGGCGCCTCCTCCGCGGTCCTCGTCGACGGCTCCGAGGGCGCCCTGGCCCTGGCCCGCCGGCTCCTGGGCGCGTCGGCGACGGCGAGCGTACGGGCCGACCTGGAGAGCCTGCCGCCGGATCTCGGCGACGAGGGCTTCGACCTCGCCATCCTCGGGCACGCGCTCAACGAGCTCTCGGGACCGGACGCGATCGCGCGACGGGCCGCCGTCGTCCGCGCCGCGGCCGCGCGGCTCGCGCCGGGCGGCTCCGCGCTCATCGTCGAGCCGGCCACCCTAGCCGCCTCGCGCGAGGCCATGGCGCTCCGCGATATGCTCCTGGCCGAGGGCTGGGCAGTCGTCGCGCCCTGTACGCGCGGCGGCCCCTGCCCCGCCCTGGGAGCGGGTCCCGGACAGAGCTGCCACGACGAAGCCGGCTGGGAGCCTCCCGACTTCGTCCTCGATCTAGCCGCCCGCTGCGGCCTGGACCGCGGGCTCGTCAAGATGAGCTGGTTCTGCCTACGCCCTCCGACGGCGAGCCGCGACGGCGGCTACGAGGGCGAAAGCCCCTCGGTCCAGGCTTACCGCGTCGTTTCGGAGCCCATGCTCAACAAGGCCGGCCGCATACGCCGCCTGATCTGCGGCCCGGCCGGCCGCTTCCCCCTCTCGGCCAAGCGCGGGGACCCGGCCGCCGAGGCCGCCGGCTTTTTCGCGCTGGAGCGATACGAACTACTACGCGTGGCGGAACCGGAGCTCCGGGAAGGCGGCTGGGGCCTGGGCCCCGCGACGCGCCTGGAGCGGCAGGGACCGCCCGAAGCCTGAACGCGCGGCGGCGGCGGCCGCGCTTGCCCCGCGGGCGACGGCCGGGCTATGATCGGGAGCATGCCGCCCCGCGTCGCCTCGTTCATCGGATGGTCCAACACCGGTAAGACCGGCTTTATCGAAGCCGCGCTCCTGGAGCTCGGCCGCCGCGGCGTCCAGGCGGCGGCCGTCAAGCACGTCCGCCACCCGGGCGCCTTCAACCTCCCCGGCAAGGACAGCACCCGCTTCGGCGCCGCCGGGGCCGCCGCGGCCCTGGCCGCCGACGACGAGCTCGTGATCACGCGCCGCCCCCCGGCCCGCTGGGACCGCGCCGCCCTCGCCGAGCTCTTTCCCGGCGCCCGGGCCGTGCTCCTGGAAGGCCGCGTCGTCCCCGGCGCCTATCGCGTCCTCGTCGCCGGGCCGGCCCGGGAGGAGGCGGAGCTCAAGAAGCCCTTTTCGGAATTCGACGCCCTGGTAACCGACGACCCGGGCCTGGCCGCGCTAGCCCGCGGCCGCTCGCTCGCGGTATTCCCGACGGACGGCGCCGCCGCCTTCGTCGATACGCTCTTAGGAGGCAAGGATATGGCAGAACGCAAGCTCACGATCATGAACGACGGCCAGGAAGTCCCGCTCAACCCCTTCGTCGAGGAGACCTTCGCCAACGTCGTCCTGGGACTGTTTAAGAGCCTTAAGAAGGTGAACCCCGACGGCGAGATCGTCATAAGGCTCGAAGCCGAAGACTGAGCCGGGCCTTCTAGCTCGCCGGCGGCGGCTCAAGCCTGCCGGCGAGCGCCGACGGCCGCCGCGGGCGACAAGCTCGCTGCCGGGGATTCCGTTTAAGCCCGTCGGCGACGCGGGCGCTCGCCGACCATCGTCTCCCCGCCCTTCGCATTCGCTTGAAAGCGCCGCGTTTTTTCGTATATAGTGATGCGAACGCTAGGCTCCTCCGAGCCTCGACCCAGCCCCAACACGCCGGAGCACCGAAATGAACCTCGACCGCATGCGCAATATCGGCATCATGGCGCACATCGACGCCGGCAAGACCACGACCACCGAACGCATACTCTACTACTCGGGCAAGACCTATAAGATAGGCGAGGTCGACGACGGCGACGCGGTCATGGATTGGATGGACCAGGAGCAGGAGCGCGGCATCACCATCCAGAGCGCCGCCACCACCACCTTCTGGCGCGAGCACCAGATCAACATCATCGACACCCCCGGCCACGTGGACTTCACCGCCGAGGTAGAGCGTTCGCTCCGCGTCCTCGACGGCGCGGTCGCCGTGTTCTGCGCCGTCGGCGGCGTGGAGCCGCAGAGCGAGACGGTCTGGCACCAGGCCGACCGCTACCACGTGCCGCGCATAGCCTACGTCAACAAGATGGACCGCCTGGGCGCGGACTTCTACGCCGTAGCCGAGGAGCTCCGCGAAAAGTTCGGCGCCGTCCCGGTGCCTATCCAGATACCCATCGGCAAGGAGGGCGGCTTCGAAGGCGCCGTCGACCTCATCGCCATGGAGGAAATCCGTTACGACCACGACGACGCGTCCAAGCCGCCCATCCGCACGCCGCTCTCCGACGCGACGCGGGCCGACGCGGAAGCCTGGCGCGACAAGATGCTGGACGCGCTCTCCGCCGGCTCCGACGAGATCACCGAGCTCTACCTAGGCGGCGAGGCCATCCCCGAGGCGACCATACGCGCGGCCCTACGGGCGCAGACCATAGCCAGGGCCATCGTCCCCATGCTCTGCGGCGCCTCGCGGCGCAACATGGGCGTGCAGCCCCTCCTCGACGCCGTCGTGGACTACCTGCCCGCGCCCCACGACGTGCCCCCCGCCCGCGCCCACGACCCCAAGAAGGACGAGGACGTCGAGGTGCCCTGCGACGAGGCCGGCTACCCCCTGGGCCTCGTCTTCAAGGTGCAGTACGACCGCGAGATGGGCCCGCTCTGCTACGTCCGCATGTACTCCGGCGGCCTCAAGACCGCCGGCACGCTCTATAACGTCACCAAGAAGAAGCGCGAGCGCGTCACGCGCATCCTGCGCATGCACTCCAACCGCTCGGAGCCCATGGACGAGCTCAAGGCCGGCGACATCGCCGTGTTCGTCGGCATGAAGCTGGCCCAGACCGGCGATACGGTCGGTACCGAGGGCAAGCCCCTGCTGCTCGAGCGCATGAACTTCCCCGAGCCGGTCATCTCGGTGGCCATCGAGCCCAAGACCATGAGCGACCGCGACAAGCTCAAGGAGACCTTGGACATCCTGTCGCGGGAGGATCCCACCTTCCAGACCGGCGAGAACGAGGAGACCGGCCAGCTCATCATACGCGGCATGGGCGAGCTGCACCTGGACGTGCTGGTCACGCGGGTGCTGCGCGACTTCAAGGTCGGCGCCAAGGTGGGCAACCCCCAGGTCTCCTACCGCGAGTCGATCAGCCAAGCCGTCGAGCACGCCGAGGAGTACCAGCGCGCCATGGCCGGCAAGGAGATCGCCGCCGGCGTCACCCTGCGCCTGGAGCCCCTGCCCCGCGGCTCGGGCAACCGCTACGAGAAGGCCGTGCGTGCCCCGCAGGTGCCCGAGGAGCTCTTCGAGGCCGTGGAGCGGGCGATCAACAACGCCTTCCAGGGCGGCATCGTCCTGGGCTACCCCTGCGTGGACATCGGCGTCAAGCTCGTCGGCATACGCTACGACGAGCTCACGGCCACGCCCTTCGCCTACGAGGCCTGCGCCAGCATGGCCTTCGACGAGGCCTGCCGCAAGGCCGGCCCGGTCATGCTCGAACCCATCATGAAGGTGGGCATCATGACGCCCAAGGACTTCATGGGCGAGGTAATGAGCCTCCTGTCCCAGCGCGGCGGCATCATCCACGGCTCGGAGTCCCGGCCCTCCATGGAGCTGATCAACGCCGAGGCCCCCCTGGCCGTCATGTTCGGCTTCTCCACGAGCCTCCGCTCGGTCTCCCAGGGAAGGGCGAGCTTCAGCATGGAGTTCTCCCACTTCGAGAAGAAGAGCGAGCGCTAACCCTCCAAGCCGCCCTTCCCTGGGGGCCGCCACGGACGGCGGCCCCGCCCGCTTCGAATAGAAAAGGCCCCGCCCGGCGTATGCCGAGCGGGGCCTTCGATCTAATGAGCGCGGGGCCTTAGAACTTCTTGGAGAAGATCGCGGTTCCGGCGATGATCAAGAGGCCGAAGATCATGAGGGCCAGCTTGTCGGCCATGGAGACGATGCCGGCCACGGCCACGAAGGCGATGGCGACGGGCACCACGAACTTGACGAAGTTGTACCAGAGGTCGAAGGCCTTGAAGGCCAGGCCGCCCTGGTTGGTCAGCTCGGCCTTGAGGTCTTCCTTCTTCACGAACCAGCCGACGAACACCGCGAGGAGCATGCCGCCGATGGCCAGGAAAATCTTGTCGGTCAGGATGTCGAAGAGGTCGAAGGCGCCGACGCCGAGCACCGGGATGGGCATGCCGGACATGACGCCGAGCGAGAGCGAGGCCAGGACGCACATGACCACCATGACGGCGGAGGCGCCGAACACGGCCTTCTTGCGCTCGACCTTCTTCTGGTCGATCAGGTAGGCCACGACGACCTCGAGGAGCGAGACCGAGGAGGTCAGGGCGGCGACCGTCAGGGATACGAAGAAGATGACCGAGAGGATGACGCCGAGGAAGCCCATCTTCGCGAAGACCGTGGGGACGACCACGAAGACGAGGCCGGGGCCGGCGGCCGGCTCCATGCCGAAGGCGAAGAGCGCCGGGAAGATGGCGATGCCGGCGAGCAGGGCGACGCTGGTATCAAGGGCGGTTACGATGAAGGCGTTATTCGGGAGTTTCTGGTCCTTCTTAAGGTAGCTGCCGTAGGTGATCATGCAGCCCATGCCCAAGGACAGGGAGAAGAAGGCCTGGCCGAGGGCGGCCAGGAAGGTCCCGCCGTTGACCACGGAGAAATCGGGCTTAAAGAGGAAGGTCAAGCCGCCCATGGCGTTGGGGAGGGTGATGCTCCGGATCGCCAGGAGGATGAGCATGATGAAGAGGGCGGGCATAAGCACCTTGCCGGCCTTCTCGATGCCGCCGGCGATGCCCTTGGCCACGATCACGATGTTCATCACCATGTAGAGCGCCATCCACAAGAGGGGCTGCCAGGGATTGGAGATGAAGCCGCCGAAGGCGTCGCCGATGGCGCCGGCGTCGGACAGGAGGCCGGTCACCGACTTAAAGACGTAAGCCAGGGCCCAGCCGCCGACCACGGGGTAGAAGCCCATGATCAGGAAGCCGGAGAGCACGCCCAGGATGCCCGCGAAGGTCCAGTTCGGGTTGATGCTCTTGAAGGCGCCCACGGCCGCGAGGCCGGTCTTGCGGCCGACCGCGAACTCGGCGATCATCACGCTCAGGCCGATGGTAAAGACGAAGCCGAGGTAGATGATGATGAACGCGCTGCCGCCGTTGGCTCCCGCCATGTAGGGAAAGCGCCAGATGTTGCCCAAACCGACGGCCGAGCCGGCCGCGGCCATGATGAATCCAAGCCTGGATCCCCAGTTCTCTCGCTTCTGGTCCAAACGATGCCTCCTTATGACTATCGTCCACGAGTCGCCCCCCGCCGTGGCGCGAGGCGGTGCGCTCGGTCGTTTCTACGATTAAAACGCACCCAGTATGACGATAGGGCAGGCTTTGTAAACTGTCAATCTTTTTTTTGCTAGCCGAACTAGGTTTTAAGCCGGATAAAAAAATGAGAGCCGCCGCCTCTCTCGCGAGGCGACGGCTCCCTAGGAACGCGCGGCGAGGGTCCGCGCCGGCTGGCTTAATCGAGCTTAATCGTACGGCGCTCCGGATCGGGCTGTTCCTTATAGAATACGGCCACGTTGCCGATGACGCGCACCAGCTCCGAGCCGCTCGCCTCGGCCAGGGCCCGGGCCAGCTCCTTCTTTTCGCCCTTAAAATCGACGAAGCGGAGCTTAACGAGCTCATGGTCGGCCAAGGCCCGCTCCAGGGCCGTCGAAACGCCCTCCGCGGCGCCGGCCTTGCCCAGGCGCACCACCGGATCCAACTTCGTGGCCAACGAGGCCAGCGCGGCCCGCTGTTTAGACGTCAACATTCCCGTAATTCCTTTCGCGCGGCGATCCGAGCGGCCGCCGCTAAAACCTCATGAGCAGGATCGAGAGGGCGTTTACGACGAGCCCGCCGAGCAGCCTGATCGCGGCCAGGACGAGGAAGCCGGTAATCAGGCCCTGCATATAGTTTACGATGCGGTCCTTATAGATAAGGGCCTTGATCTTGAACAGCACCGGGTTCACCATCGCGTCCACGACGCGCCAGGCGGGATGCAGGCTGTTCCAGCGCAGCTGATAGGCCACGATCCGAGCCAAGGCCAAGACGGCCATGAAGGATAGCAGGAAGGCTACGGGCGACCAGACGGTCTCCAGGATCAAGGCCAAGATGAAGCCCAGGGTCAGGGCGCCGTACGAGGCGACCGTCAGGGCGCGCGACAGGGCCGCGAGGACCGCCAAGGCCGCTATGGGCGAGAAGTCCATGGTCCCGCCGCGCAGGAAGGCGAAGCGTCGGAAGAAGGCTAGATACGGCTCCGTCAGCCGCTCCAAGAAGGCGGCGCCCTGCCCGCCGAGCCCGCCGGGGAACCAAGTCATGACGATGCGCGCCACGCAGGCGAGCATGTACAAGGAGAGGCCGGCGGAGAGGATGCGCAATATCGGTGCAAGTACGGTCATCGGTTCGCTCCGGTCGTGGTATGGTCGGCGCCGTCAGTCCAGGCGCTGTAAATCGCGGATCCGCCGCTGTAGCTCGATGGAGGCCTGGGCGTTCGCCCGCGCCTCGCGGGCCGGATCGAAGTAGGGATCCAAGTCCAGGGCCCGGCCCCAGAGCTCCACGGCGAGCTCCAGTTGCCCGGCGGCGTAGGCCTCGAGCCCGCCGATATAGAGCGAATCCACCGTGGCGGCCCGCTCGGCCCTGCCCATATCGCCCATATCGAAGCGCGCGGCGACGCTGATACGGTTCAGCGCCGTAAACTGCGTCGTAAGGTCCAGAGTGTAGTTTATATCCAGGGTCATGGGGAAGAGTTCGACCGATGCGCCGACCGAGATCCGCGGATTGGCGCCCTTGACCAGGAGCCCGGCGCGCAGCGACCAGAAGCTCGTCAGGGTCATCGCGTAGCCCACGCCCCAGTACGGCCGCTCGCTCTCGGCGGGATCGGCCAGGTTGATAGGGACGCTGAGGTCGGCGGATATGAGTATGGGCCTGAAGAAATTATACGCGATGCCGGCGGTCGCTACCGTCGGGAGCGCCTCCCCCTTGACCGGCGGGCCCACGTTCTTCAGGGCCAAGCCGAGGCCGAAATTCTTAGAACGGGACGCGTAGAATTTCAGGAAGTTGAAGCGGGTAAGCAGGCCGAGGTCGGCCATGACCGCGACGGCCGACTGCCCGGCGCCGGAGCCGGCTATGACCGAGCCCTGGTCGTCCCCGTAGTCGGGGACGGTCCTGGCGCCCAGCTTCAAGTTGGCGCCGAGGGCCAGGCCGTAGAAATAGTAGCCGGGGAAGAGGCGCACCGAGGCGTTCGCGATGCCCAGGGCCTCCGAATAGTAGCCGCTGGTCACGCGGTAGCCGAAGTCGTCCCGCTCCGTAAAGGGTAAGTACAGCCACTTACCGCCCGCGGAGAACCCGAAGTTGCCGAAGCGGACGGCGTAGACGGCCCCCTCGATGCGGGTATCTTGAATCCAGTTGTTGTGGAAAAGGGCCGCCTGGGTGCGCTCCAGGAGCGCGCTGCCGGCGGGGTTGAGCTCCAGGAAGGACGCGTCGGCCGCGACCGCGGTATAGGCCATGCCCATGCTCTCGGCCGCGCCGCCCATGGGTATGCGGGCGGAGAGGAAGACCGTCCGGCCGGCGTTAGGGTCGGGCTCGAAGAGGTTATAGATGAACTCGTAAGCCGAGGCGAAGCCCTGGGCTTGCGCGCCGGCCGCGCAGACAGAGATCAGTATACTGAGCGCCGCGCGCCGAGCCTTCATGGTACAGGAAATATACAGTATGGGTCGGATTATTTCTATATAAGAGCGAAGGCTCCGTATTGGCGCTCAGCTCCTCGCGCGGCGCGCCGACAATGATACGGAAGAGGAGTATACTCACGATTAGGATGCGGAGCCTCGTCATATTCTGGGCGGCACTCATAAGCTTTCTCATCGTCTCCGCCGGCCCGGCCTCGGCCCTGGGCGGCCGCGAGGATCCCCTCCGCAGGGCCGACGCCCTCATCGCCGATCAACGCTACGACGAGGCTATCCTCTACATCAGCGACTTCATCAAGGCCAACCCCGATCGCTTCGACGAGGCCCAAGCTAAGCTACGCCAGATCGCGCGGCTCCGACAGAGCTATAACCAGAATTATCTGGCCCTCATAGAGGCCATCGCGAACCCGCAGAGCAGCGAGGCGGAGAAAATCGCCTTGATCGAGCGCATCCTGACCGAATACCCCCCGACGAACCCGACCGAACGCGACTTCATAGCCACGTCCTACGACCTGGCGCTCTTCACCGCGAACAACGCCCGCTTCGCCGAGCTTATCGCGGAGGGCCGCTCGCTCATCGACGCGGGACGCTATATGCAGGCCGCCCGGGTCTACGAATCGGGCTTCGAGCTTTACCAGCTGCAGTTTAGGCAGTTGGCGGAGGTCAGCGACGAGCTGAAGAACGATAGCCTCGCCCGCGTCCAGGCTATCGGCTCGGCGCTCAACTACCTGCAATCGGGAATGGAGGCCCTGCAGGGGGCCTTCGTCGCGCTACGCGATAGCTACGAGGGGCTCGCCGCGGCCGACGAGGCGGAGCTCGGCGCCGCCCGAGCGGCTTTCGACGCGGCTTTGGGCGCCGCCCAAGCGGCCGCGTTCGACTACTTCGGCGCGCGGAGCGCCGCGTGGGAGGCCGGCGCGGGCCTACGGGCCAACGTCGCCCGCTACAAAGCCGAGACCGGGGTCGACACCGACAGCTCCTTCCTACCCTTCGCCTTCCGCCTCGCGCTCGGCCGCCCGAGCGAGGAGCGCCCGGAGGGCGTGCTCGGCGCCCTGGACGCCGCCTGGGCGGCGGCCTTAGGCGCGGCGCAGTCTCGGGCGGAGGAAGGCCTCCGCGAGACGCTCGCCGCGGCCAGGCGGGCGTACGAAGCGGGCTCCTGGCAGGAGTCATCGGCCTCGTTCGAACGGATCGGGCTCCTCGCCGATGCGACGCTGCCGCTCTTCGCCCTACGCTCGCTCTACGCCCCCAGCGAGCTCTTGGCGGGCGCGAGCCCCCTCGGCCGCGCCGAACTGGAGGCGCAGGGGCAGGCCTACCTGAGCCTCGTCCACGCCGCCCGGAGCGCCGAAGACTGGGCGGCGCTGGCTCGCCTACAGGCGGCGGCCGACGCCGAGAACGGCGTCTTAGCCGCCTTCGATCCCGAGGGCTTGGGCTTAGAGGCGGCCTTAGCCGACTTCGGCCGCAGCAGAGGCGCCTTCGCGGCCCAGTTCGCCCAGGCCGAGGAGCTGCGCCGGGCCTCCGGCGCCCGGGCCGAGCGCCTAGCCGCCGTGAACGCCTCCGCCTTCGCCGATAGCGCCTCCGCCGAGCTTCAAGGCAGCCTGGACGGCTCCATCGCGAGTTTCTCCGCGAAGGCCAGGGACTCGGAGGTCGCCGCGCTCGCGCGGGCGGCGGCGTTCGAGAGGGAGCTCCTATCGCGCGAATCCGCCGAGGCCGTCGCGCGGGTAGAGGAAGGGCGCCTCCTGCTCGCCGGCCTGCCCTCGGACGATCCGTTGCTGCCCGACGCCCTCTTCCGCTTCCCCTCCCGAGCCCTGGACGTCCTCGGCATCGCCGAACGCGAGCTCACGGATATAAATCGCCGCATAGCCGCCTTCGTCGCCAAATATCGGGCGGAGCAGCCGTTCGCCGCGACGGCCCCGGCCGTCCTAGAGACCGTCGAGCGGGCTACCGCTCAGAGCGCGGCGAACCTCGCCCGCCTCGCCGAGGGCCGGGAGTTGACGGCCAGGGCCCGGGAGCAGAAGCGCCAGGCCGACTCGGCCAAGCTCGAGGCGGAACGGCGCGCGGCGGAGGCGCAGGCCGCCCTGCGCTCGAATAATTTCGAGGTCGCCCGGGAACGCCTCGACCGCTCGCGCGAGCGCTACCTGGCGTCGCTGAACCTGGAGCAAGATCCTAACCTGCGCGCCTCGAGCGACCGCCTGCTATCCGATATCGCCGCGGCCATACTGCGGGCCCAAAACGAGTTCGTCGTCGCCGACACCCGCCGCCTGCTCAACGAAGGCCGGAGCCGGTACCTGGACGGCGACTTCGACCGCGCCGAGTCGCTGCTCCTGCAGGCGCGCGCCCGCTGGAACACCACTAACGCCACGCCCGAGACCGAGGTGGAGTATTGGCTCCGCCTCGTCCAGACCGCGCTCTCGGTAAAGACCGGGCGGGACATACCCGTCACCGCCCCCCTCTATCCGGAGATGAGCCAGCTCCTATCCCTGGCCAAGCAGTTCTACGACGAGGGCGCCGCCCTGCTATCGCGGCGCGACCGGGTCGGCGCCTTGAGCCAGTTCGCCCAGGCCCGGCAGAAGATAGCCGACGTCAAGGTCATCTTCCCCTTGAACCAAGAGGCGCGCGTGCTCGAGCTGCGGATCGACCAGCTGGTCGACGCCGACGCCTTCAACCGCCAGTTCGCGCGGCTCTTCGACGAGGCGCGGGCCAAGGTGAGCAGCGGCGGCGACCTGACCACCGCCTACAGCGACCTCAAGGACCTCGAGGCCATCAACCCGCGCTATCCGGGCCTCCGCGCCCTGATCGAGCAGGCCGAGATCCGGCTCGGCTTCAGGCCGCCGCCCCCCGACCCGCGCGCCTTGGCCGAGGCCCGCGAGCTCGTCGCCGCCGCCCAGCGCATCTTCGACTCCGGGGATACGGCGCGTTTCCCGCTGGCGCGTACGCAGCTGGACCGGGCCTTGCTCCTGGACCCGAACAACCAATCGGCCGCGCGGCTCAAGGACCGCATCGCCACGATCATCGGCGGCAACCAGACCTTCGTGCTGCCCGCCTCCGCCGAGGCGCTCTTCAACGAGGCCGTCGCCCTCTTCTCGCGCGCCGAGTACATAGCCGCGCGCGCCCGGCTAGCCAGGCTCTACGCCGGCTTCGCGCAGGCCGACCGCGTGCAGAAGGTCGGCGACCTCGACGCGCGCCTAAGCGCGCTGGGGTACTGATGAAGAAAACCGACTCGCGCGGCCGCAACGCCGCCTTGGCCGCGATATCCGCACTGGCGATCGTCGCCCTGGCCGCCCTGATACCGGACGCCGGCGCGGCCGTGGACTTCTATTGGGAGGAGCCGGAGCGGCTTTCCAGCTTACCCGGCGCCTTCCCGCAGGCCCATGAGGCCGCCGGCCGCGTCGTCGTGATCTGGCAGGAGAATCAAGCCCGGGACGACGGCGGCCAAGCCTGGCTCTCGGCCGCCAGCTACGGCCCGGACGGCGTCCGCCGCAGCGATCGCTTCGCCGGCCCCGTGCGCTACCGCGGCGAGGCGCCGCAGCTCTTCTCCGCCAAGGCCGCGGCCGACGGCACGCTCGCCGTGGCCTTGGCGACGGGGGACCGCAGCGTCGGCGTCTACTATTCCCGCGACGGCGGGCTCTCGTTCCGGGGGCCGACGACGCTCGAGCTCGATCAGGCGGCCGTCGCGCCGCGAATCTTCCCCAGCGCGTCCGGCGGTTGGCTCCTCTTCATGACCCGAGGCGAGTCGGACGCCCTGTCCATCGTGTTCTCGCGCTCCGACGACGGCCTTAGCTGGGATGCGTTCAAGCCCTTCGTGGCCCAAGCCGAGCTCAGGCTCAACTTCCTGCCCACGGCCGCCGCGATCGGCGACGTCGACCTGGTCGTCTTTCAGTCGCTGGCCGGCGGCGATCGGCCTAGCTTCCAGCTATTCTCGATGCGGAGCCGCGACGGCGGCCGCAGTTGGGACGAGCCCCGCCTGCTTACGGATTTCTTGGATCCCGTTCGGCGCGACCGCGCCTCCGCCTCGGATTTCGACAACCAGCGCCCCCATCTGGGCGTCGTGGACGGCCAGCCCTGGCTGGCCTGGGAACGTCGCGTCCTAGCGGGCGCGGCCCAGGCCTACGCGGCCCGGCTGCTTCCGGACGGCTCGGTCGTTCCCGGGTCCGTCGAACGCGTCAGCCTGGGCCAGGGCAACTGTTCCGAGCCGCGCGTCCTGAACCTGGGGGAAACGCCGGCCTTGAGCTGGTTCGACGACCGCACGGGCAGCCCGCGGGTCTACCTCTCCTATAAGGACGGTTTCCTCTGGCGCGAGCGCGAGCTATCGGTGCGCAGCCGCGGCGAGGCGACCTTCGGCCGCGCCGTCTTCAAGGACGGCGCGCTCTGGGCCTTCTGGCAGCTGGGCCGCGGCGCGGCCGCCCAGGTCGTGGGCATGGCGCCGGACGTCAGCGTCGAGCCGCCCGAGCTCATCGCCCTGGACTTCAGGCCCGGCGAGGCGGCGGCCAGGAGCCGCGTCAACCTGCGCTGGACCGTGCCGCGCGACTCGTCGGGCATAGCCGGCTTCTCCTACCTCTGGAGCCGGGATCCCGACGAGGAGCCGCCGGAGACGGTAATGGCGCTGGAGACCCTGACGCGCTCGACGCAGGACGCCGACGAGGACGGCGAATGGTTCTTCAGCGTCCGCGCCCAGGACTACGCCGGCAACTGGTCGGCCGCCGCCAGGACGCGCTTCGTCCGGGACACGACGCCGCCCTCCGTGCCCATCCCGCTGGAGCCGGAGGTCGACGAGCGCGGCTTCCTGGCTTCGGGGAGCCCGCGCCTACGCTGGCTCCCGCCGCCGGAGGCTGACCTAGCCGGCTACAGCTGGGTCATGGAATACCTCGGGCCACTGGACCGCCCGCCGACCCGGCGGCTGCCGCCCGCCCAACCGCCGTCGCCGACCGACCCCATAACCGCCGCCCTGGCCGCCGCCGCGCCCGCCGGCTACTCCTTCCTGCCAAGCACGCCCTACGAGGAACGGCTTTGGACGGCCCGCCGGGCGGCCTTCCCCCAGCCGAGCATACGTACGCGCGAACCCTTCGCCGCGTTCAACAACCTGGACGACGGCTTTTGGGCCCTATCGATCGCGGCGATCGATAGGGCGGGCAACATGGGCGACGCGGTGCGCATCCTGATCCGCAACGACAAGTACCGCCCCTTCACGCAGTTGAGCGACGTGGTAGCCCAACGCGACGACTTCGGGACCCTGCGGCTCAGGCTCATAGGCCGCAACTTCTTAGACGACGGCCCCATCGTCCGCGTCGTCATCGACGCCGACGGGCGCGAGCCCTGGGATCGGACCTTCGAGTTGAGCGAGGACGCGTATACGATACGCTCCGACCGCCTCATAGAAGGGCTCCAGGCGGCCGAGCTGGAGGCCGGAACCTACCGCGTGGGCCTGTTCCACGCCGAGCGCGGCTGGTTCTTTACCCGTCCCCTGCTCACGGTCGACGTCTCGGGCACGGTCAAGTTCGGCGACTTTAGCCAGGCCTGGCGCCCGTCCTGGACCTTCTTCGAGCCCGGCCGGCGGCGCCTGCCGCTCGGCGCGCTCGCCCTCATACTCGGCCTCGGCCTGCCGCTCGCCGGCGCCCTCCTGTCGCTCAGGCAGGTCGCCCTCGTCATTCGCGAAGGCCAGGAGCTCCGCCTGGACGCCCTGGCCCTCTTGGAAGGAAAGCCTATGCCATCCTTAGAACGGGAACGCGCCGTCAAGGCTGCCGCCAAGCGCGGCACCGGCTTGGCGCTCAAATTCATCTTCACCATAAGCATGCTCGTGCTCTTCGTGGTGGGCCTGGTCTCGGTGCCCATAGGCCTCCAGACCCTGAGCTCGCAGAGCGAGATCCTGGCGCGGGGCCTGGAGCAGCGCGCCAGGGTGCTGCTCGAGAGCGCCGCCCAGGGCGGCCGCGCCTACCTGCCCGTGCGCAGCCAGCTCGAACTGGCCACCCTGCCCGCCCAGGCCGCCGCCCTGGACGAGGCGCTGTACCTTACGCTGACCGGTTACGGCTCCACGCGCCGCACCGACCCGGATATCGTCTGGGCCACGAACGACCCGGGCGTAGGCCTTAAAATCGACACGCCGGCGCTACGGCCCGGCGAGAGCGCGCTCGCCGACGAGCTGTCGCCGCTCATAGCCGACATCTCAGCCTCGATCAACGAGCGCGCGCGCGAACGGGTCGGCGAGCTGGCCGCCGAGCTGCAGCGCCTGCAGGACGAGGCCGTCGCGCTGGCGACCCGCCTGGACGAGGCCAGCCAGCGCCGCGCCGACGAGCTCTCCGCCAGCGCGGCCGGCATCCAGCGCGAGCTCAACGCCCGCCTCGCCGCCATAGCCGACGCCTCGATCGCCAGCGTGCCCGCCTACGACCCGGCCGCCCTAGGCGCGGAGGCCAAGGAATATATCTTCTATAAGCCCATACTCTATCGCCAAGGACGCGAGGACCTGTATTACCGCGGCATGGTGCGCCTGGCCGTCTCCACCGAGATCATCGTGGAGGAGGTAGCGCGGGCCCGCGCCGTGCTCCTGAGGAACGTGGCCATCGTCGCGGCCGTGGCCCTGGCCATAGGCGTAGCCGGCGCCGCGCTCCTATCCAGCATCATCATCCGCCCGGTGCGCCGCCTGGTCGACGGCATCCGCCACATCCGCGACACCGCCGACAAGAAGGACTTGGAGGGCTTCGTCATCGACGTGAAGAGCCGCGACGAAATCGGGCTCCTCTCCGATACGGTAAACGACATGACCATGGGGCTCGTGATCGCGGCCAAGGAGGCGGAGTTCCTCACCGTCGGTAAGGAAACCCAGAAGATGTTCATCCCGCTCGAGGTCGGCCCGACCGGCGAGAAGCTCACCACCGGGCGCGAGGACAACCCGACGCATAGCTACTTCGGCTACTACGAAGGCGCCAAGGGCGTGTCGGGCGACTACTTCGATTATCGCCAGCTGGACGATCGGCACTGGGCCTTCATCAAATGCGACGTCTCGGGCAAGGGCATACCGGCCGCCCTCATCATGGTCGGCGTGGCCACGATCTTCTCCAGCGACCTGCAGGGCTGGAACCGCGCCTCCGGCATACACCTAGACCAGCTGGCCTATAAGATCAACGACTTCCTGAATAAACGCGGCTTCAAGGGACGCTTCGCGGCCTTCACCATGGGCATCTACGACAGCCGTACCGGCGCGCTCTATATCTGCCACGCGGGCGACAACCGGCTCTATATCTACTCGGCGGCCGAGCGCCGCTTAAAAGAGGAGATCCTGGAGGAGGCCCCGGCGGCCGGGCCCATCCCCAACGACTTGGTCGAGCTCAAGCAGCCGTACAAGCAGGTGATCCGGCGCCTCGATCCGGGCGACGTGATCCTGCTCTTCACCGACGGCTTCGAGGAGTCCGTGCGCATCAAGCGGACGCCGGATTACAAGCCGGTCGTCATCAAGACGCTCAAGAAGGGGCCCGACGGCAAGGACGAGGAGCACGAGGAGGAGGCCAAGGAGGATCTGGGCCAGGCGCGCATCAACGAGGCCGTCTCCGCCATCATGACCCGCGGCCGCTTCAGCCTGAAGAAGGAGGACGATCCGCTCGGGCCGGACGTCGGCTACGACTTCGATTTCTCAAGCTGCGAGGGCAGCCCCGAGGACCTCGTCATGGGCCTAGCCGCGGTCGAGAAGGTCTTCCGCCTCGTCACCGATCCCTCGTCGGGGCCGGAGGACCTGGTCCTCGCCGACCGCAAGGTCGACGCCATGCTCGAACGCTGCTTCGTGCAATACAAGCAATACTACGATAACAAGCGGCCGCATCCGGAGAAGCGCATGGCGCATTACTGGAATTACGTCGGGATTAAAGAGGACGAGCAGTACGACGACTTGACGATGCTCGCGATAAAGCGAAATAAATAAGGCCGCCGGGACGGGACTCCCGGCGGCCGAATGGTTCGAATCGGCCGAGCGGCCCGCCGGGCCCTAGCGCTTCCTGACGACGGCGCCCTCGGCCATCACCATGCGCGGCATGGCGCCCAGGTGCAGGGGCTCCTTGTCCCAGACGACGAGGCTGGCCAGGCGGCCCTCCGCCACCGAGCCCAGCTCGTCGCCGAGGCCTAGGAGCTCGGCGTTCCTCTCGGTTATCAGGTTTATAGCCTGCGCGTCGCTCATGCCGTGGATCAGGAAGTACTTCAGGCTATCGCGCAGCTGGTACGAGAGTATGACCGGGTGGTCGGTCATGAGCCCGTAGCTCGCCTTGCTCTTCATGAGCAGGCCGGTATTGCGCCAGTCCTCGTGCTTGAGCTCTACCTTATAGGCCAGGCTGCCCAGGGGGCCGTAGATTATGGGGATATCGGCCTTGGCCAGCTCGTCGAAGATCTCCTTATGGTGCACGTCGCCCAAATGGTCGGCCGTAGCCTTGAAGCCGTAGCGCTTGCGCAGCTCGATCAAGTAGAGGACGTCGTCCTCCTTATGTACGTGCACCTTGACGGTCTTCTTCCCCGACAGGAGGTCGAGGAGGGCGAGCTCCTCGCTCGTGAACGCGAGCTCGGCCTCCCGCCTGGCGAGCGCCCGTTCCCTATCGAGCTCCGCCGGCCCCAGGCCCTTGTCGGGGGCCGAGCGCGCCAGCTCGCGCAGGGTCCGCTCCAGCGCCAGCTCGGAGCGGGCCTTCTTGGCGACGACCTCGTCCAGCTTCTTCTCCAGGAGCTGGTAGACGCCCATGCGGGTGTCCGGCCGCTCGCCCTTCCACTCGGTGGTCGAACGCGGGTTGTAGCCTAGGGCCATCTTGTAGCCGTAGTCGGCGACGAGGGCGTCCTTGCGGTTCTTGGCGAAGTTGCGGATGACGCGGGCCTTGCCGCCTATGAGGTTGCCCGAGCCGGGCACCACGCAGGAGTAGAGCACGCCGAAGTCCACGGCGTCCAGGAAGGCCCGGTCGTCGAAGTAGACGGAGTTGATCGGGTCGGACAGCGGCATGATCTGCGCGGTCTTATCGTTGCCCTCGGCCTCCGCCTGCGGCTCGCCCTCGCGGAACATGCCGATATGGGAGTGGGCGTCCACGAAGCCGGCGGTGACGACGCCCTCGTAGTCGGCCTTGCCCCCGGACCAGGCCGAGACCTCGGCGACGCGCTCGCCCTCGACGACGATCCGGCGGTCGGCGAGCCGCTCCCCGCCGCGATACAGGGCGCTCGCCTTGATTATGACGCTCTTAGCCATGCGAATCTCCTTATCCGCGCGTTGCGCGCGGCCGACCGGACGGCGCTGGCCGTCGCTCGGCGAATGTTATTTTTTCCTCAATACGATGAGGCTGACGTCGTCGGCCACCTTGGCGCCGCTGACGTGGAAGCGCCAATCCTGCATCACGAAATCCAGCAGTCCCTGGGCGTCGGCGTCGGCGGGCGCGGCCGAGAAGCTGGCCGCCAGCCCCCGCGCGCCGAACTCCTCGCCGTCCACGTTGCGGCTCTCCGCGACGCCGTCCGTATAGATAAGCAGGGCGTCGCCGGGCCTTAAGGTAAATCGCACCGAGCTGTACGGGGCCTCGATGCCGGCCCGCCCCAGCGGCGGCCCCTTGTACTCGACGCCGGCCTTGGGCTTCAAGGGCAGGACCTTGGTGCCGCCTGCGGGCCGGTAGAGGAGCTCGGGATGGGCGGCGCTCACGTACTCGGCGCGGCCGTCGTCCTCCAACCTGAGCAGGGCGGCGGTCAGGTAGTTCTCCACCGCCGAGAGCTCCTTGACCAGCTCGTCGTTTATGGCCTCGATGACCGCGCCGAGGCTGCGCTGGCGGCGTTCGTAGAAATTGCGGTGGAATACCGACCGGGCGAGCACCGTGACCAGGCCGGAGGCCACGCCGTGGCCCGAGACGTCGCCGAGGACCAGGCCCTCGAGCCGATCGCCGCGCAGGTAGAAGTCGTAGAAGTCGCCGGAGATGCCTCCCGCGGGCATGAAGGCGAAGGCGCTGTCCCAGGCGGGCGTCAGGGCCGGGGAGCGCGGGAAGAAGCCCTGCTGTACCTGGGTCGCGATGCGCAGGTCCTTCTCGGCGGCCTCGGACGCCGCGCGCAGGCGCTCCGACGCGGTCGAGAGGCCGCGGGAGAGCTCCTCCTGCTCCTTGAGGCCGGCCTCCAATTCGACGGTGCGGGCGGCGACGCGCCGCTCCAGGTCGGATTTCAGGCGCTCGGCGCCGCGGTACACGCGGATGAACTGGCTGGCCAGCACGGCGGCCGTGCCGACGACCAGGAGCAAAAAGCCCAGCTCGGACGCCGAGAGCCCGACCGCCGGCGACAGGCCGAGCGCGTCCAGGAGCGCCGCCGTGCCCATGACCGCCGAACCGGCCAGCAGCTTAGCGGCGTCCCCGCGGGCGAAGGCCTTGCCTAGGCTGCGCAGCCGCGCCTCGCCGGGCGAGAGGCGCCTATAATGCTTGAACGAGCGCAAGATCGGCCCGAGCGCGTCGCGATAGAGCGCGTACGCGATGGGCAACGGCATGGTAACGAGCCAGGCCAGGCGAATCGCGTCGCGGAAGGCGAAGACCTGGACTACGGCGGCGAGGGCCGAGGCCGCCGTGTAAGCCAGGGCCGCCCGGGAAGGCCGACGCCTCGTTACCGCGTCGAAGAAGGCCATGAAGGCCGGCAACAAGAGCAGGAGCGCGGCCGTCTCCGCGGCGGCGAGGATACGGGTGTCAGGCGCTAGCTCGTGGGCCGTGAAGCTCCTCGCGAAGAGATACGCGGCCAGGGTCATGGCCGCGGCGCCGTAGAAGAGGTACGATCGCGTCTTAGGCTGCAGGACGAAGAGCACCGCGTGGTATAGCCCGAAGAAGGCGTAGATGCCGATGAGCATGAGCCGCAGGGTCTCGGAGCGTAGGCTCGCGAGCCGGCTATAATCGTCGATGCGGTAGATGCCGCGCGACCAGAGCCCGCCGCGGGGATCGGCGGGGTCGACGGCGACCATCAAGGCCAGGATGTTCTGCCCGGGACGGAGCCATCGGGTATCGAGCTGCACGAGGGCGCCGCGTATGGAGCGCTCCCGGCTACGCCGCCCGGCGAGCGCCAGGTCGGTCTCGTCGTGCACTAGGTAGCCGTTCAGGTACACCTGCCAATTGCGGCCGACGCGATCGAGATAGAGCCCGACGCCGGAGGTAGAGGCCAGGAGCGCGTCGCCCGCCTCGAAGGGCAGGAGTATGCAGTATCGATCCGACGCGCCGGCCAGCTCGGCCAGGCCGCGCGTACCCAGCGCGCCCGGCTCGCGCCCGCCCGGCGCGAAGACCCAGGCCCGATCGCTGGGCTGCGGCACGGCGAAGACCCACTCCATCGAGAAGCCCGGGCGCACGAAGGCGCCCAGGTCGCCCAGATCCAGGCCCTGGGCGAGCGCCGAGCTAACGACGAGGAGGAGGGCCGCGGTGGCGGCGATCCGACGCTTCATGGAGCACCTCCGAAAGATGCGCCATTGTATCGCGCTTTACCGCATCACGAAAGCCTAGGCTCGCTGGCTTAGGACGGCAGGCCGTTCAAGAGGTCGCGGATGCGGGCGGCCTTCTCGTAGTCCTCGGCGGCGACCGCCTCGGCCAGCTCGGCCATCAGGGCCCGTCGCCCGGCATCGGGCGGGGGGGCGTCGTTCGCGACCGGCTCGTTCGCGACCGGTTCGTTCGCGAACGGCTCGTTCGCCGCGCCCGGCTCGCCCTCGGTAGCTCGTTCGGCCGGCGGCTCGGCGCCGTCGACGGAGCCGAGCTGGGACGCCTCCCGGATCGCGTCGGTCGGTACGCCGGCCTCCTCGACTACCGACTCGGCGATGTAGACGGCGGCGCCGCAACGGACGGCCAAGGCCATGGCGTCCGACGGGCGGGCGTCGAAGGAGAGCTCCCCCGACGGGCCGGCGCAGATGAGCCTGGCATAGTAGGTCCCGTCGCGCAGGTCGTATATTTCGATGCGCAGGAGCTCGGCTCCCAGCCCGCCCATGATCGCCAGGGTAAGGTCGTGTGTCAGGGGCCGGGGCATATCGACGCGCCCCAAGCCGATGAGGATGGACTGGGCCTCCAGCGTCCCCACGAAGATGGGCACGGCTACATCGGAGCGCTTGGGGCGCACCAGTATCACGTGGCCCTGCTCCGTCTGCGCGATGGTCCATATCTCGGCTTCGACTAAGGTATTGGCTCCCATAGGCGTTACCCGTATAGTATACGCTAGGAGGCACGCCTTGGCCGCGGTCGGCTACGAAAAAAGCGATTTTTGGGCGCAGAAAGCCAAGAAAGAAGGCTATCCCGCCCGCTCCGTCTATAAGCTCGCGGAGCTCGACAAGAAATTTAAACTCGTGAAGCCCGCCATGCGCGTGCTGGACATAGGCGCGGCGCCCGGCAGCTGGAGCAAGTGGCTGCTCGAGCGCCTGGACGAGCGCGGCTTCCTGGCCGCGGTCGACCTACAGCCCCTGCGCATAGACTTCGGCTTCCCCAACACCTTCTTCGTGCAGGGCGACCTCTACGACCCCGCCGTGCGGGACGAGCTGCTCGCCCGCGGCCCCTACGACCTCGTCGTCTCCGACGCCGCGCCCTCGACCAGCGGCAACCGCGGCGTCGACACCGACCGCTCGGAGGCCATAGTCGAGGCGGTCTTGGATTACTCCGCGCTCTGCCTTAAGCCGGGCGGCTCGGTCGTGGCGAAGCTCTTCATCGGCGGGGGGCAACGCGAGATCCTGGACCGCATGAAGGCCGAGTACGGGAGCGCCCGGACCTTCAAGCCTGAGGCCTGCCGTAGCGAGAGCTTCGAGACCTTCGTGGTGGGCCAGCTTAAGAAGCGTCCCTGATCCAGGCGATCAGTTCGTCCAAGCCGGCTTCGCGCCGCAGGAGCTCGCGGAAGCCGGCGGCCGAACAGAGCTTGGACAGGGCCGAGAGCGCGCCCAGGTGCTCGGCGCTCCCCGACGATAGCAGGATGAAGAACGCCGTCACCGCTAAGCCGTCGGCGGCGCCCCAAGGTAGCGGGAAGCGGGGATAGAAGAGCGCGACGAGCGCCTCGCCCGGCCGCTTCAGGAGCGGCGCCCGCGGATGCGGCAGGGCTAGGCCGTGCCCGACGGCGGTCGGCGCCAGGGCCTCGCGCTCGATGAGCGAAGCCAGGAGCTCCTCGCGCCCGAGCTCGGGCGGCAGGGGGCAGGGCCGCGCGTAGAGCGCGTCCAACGCCGAGGCCAGCGCCTCCTCCGGCTCGTCGCCGCGGATACCGTGCCATACCTTACCCCTCGTCAAGAGCTCTGCGACGCCCATCGTAGCCTCCGCGGGGAGCATACTCCCTCGCGGGGCTCGGCGTCCACGGCGTCCACGGCCGCGTCCGCGGCGGCGCGGATAAAAAAGGCCGCCCCCGGAGGGGCGGCCCGTCGGCCTTCGAGAAGGCCGGGCGCACGACGCGCTCGTTAGTTCTTGTAGATCGGCTTCTGCTCGTAATGCGTATGCAGGAGCTTGTGGGCCTTGTGGCTGTTCGGCGCCTCCAGGAAGGTGTCGTAGACTTCCTTGATGAAGGGATTGTGGTGCGAGCAGCGGTAGCTGCTGCGCTCGTCGTCACCGTAGATGCCGGCGATGCGCTTCTGGCGGATCTCGTCGGTAGCGCCGTAGGGCTGGCCGCCGCCGCCGATGCAACCGCCGCGGCAGGCCATCACCTCGATGAAGTGCCAAGGCGCCTCGCGGCCCTCGTCGCGGGCCTTGCGGATCTCGTTGAGCACGGTCTCGATATTGCCCATCTGGTGGGCCACCGCGACGCGCACCTCGATATCCTTGACGTGGATCCGCGCTTCCTTGATGCCGGAGATGCCGCGGACGCCGGTAAAGTTGACGTCTTTCAGGTCTTCCTTGGTGATCAAGAAATAAGCGGAGCGGAGCGCCGCCTCCATCACGCCGCCGGTGGCGCCGAAGATGGTGCCCGCGCCGGTATAGGGACCCATCGGGCTGTCGGCCTCCTCGTCGGGCAGGTTGACGAGGTCGATGCCGGCCTGCTTGATCATGCGGGCGAGCTCGCGGGTGGTCAGGGTGATATCGACGTCCTTCTGGCCGGAGGCGTACATGTCCTTGTTGCGGCCGTTCTCGTACTTCTTGGCCGTACAGGGCATGATGGATACCGAGAAGATCTTCTTGGGGTCGATCTCGGCGCGCTCGGCCCAGAAGGTCTTGATCATGGTGCCCATCATCTGCTGGGGGCTCTTGGCGGTGGAGAAGTTCGGGATCATGTCCGCGTAGTACTTCTCCATATAATCCACCCAGGCGGGACAGCAGGAGGTGATCAGGGGCATGAGCTCCTTGTTCTTGCCGGCGGCGAAGTCGGAGAAGCGCTTCACGAACTCGGTGCCCTCCTCCAAGATGGTGAGGTCGGCGGAGAAGTTCGTGTCGAACACCACGTCGAAGCCCAGGCGGCGCAGGGCCGCGTAGATCTTCTTGGTGATGACCGCGCCGGGCTCCAGGCCGAATTCCTCGCCCAGGGCCACGCGGACGGCGGGGGCGATCTGCACCACGCAGGTCAGGTCGTCGTCGCCGGTCTTCATCAGGGCGTCCCAGACGGCCCGGGTCTGGTCGTTCTCGTAGATGGCGCCCACCGGGCAGTGGGCGGCGCACTGGCCGCACTTGATGCAGGGGCCTTCCGCCAGGGGCAGGTCGGCGGCGGGGGCGATGCGGGTGCTCTCGCCGCGACCCAGGAATTCGATGGCCCAGACGTTCTGCATCTCCTGGCACACCTTGACGCAGCGGCCGCAGCGCACGCACTTATCGGGGTTCAGCACCAGCGAGCCGGTGGAACAGTCGATAGGCAGGTCGCGCAGGCGCTTGTCGAAGGGCTGCTCGCGGATGCCGAACTCGGCGGCCAGGGTCTGCAGCTCGCAGGAGCCGTTGCGCGGGCACTGGAGGCAGTCGTCCGGATGGGTAGACAGGATGAGCTCGATGACGGTCTTGCGCACCTGCACGATCTCGGGATCGTGGGTGATGATGCTCATGCCCTCCTCCACCGGGGTACAGCAAGCGCGGAGCATCTTGGGGTTCCGCTCGACCTTGACTACGCAGATGCCGCAGGCCGCCCACGGGGGCAGGTCGTCGTTATAGCAGAGCTTGGGGATCTTTATGTTCACCTTTTCGGCGGCGTCGAGGATGGTGGTCCCCTCGGCCACCTGGACCGCTACGCCGTTAATCTTCGCGTTGACCATTGGGCCTACTCCTTACTTAGCCTTTGAGGACGGCGTTGAACTTGCACGCCTTGAAGCATTCGCCGCACTTGATGCACTTGGAGGCGTCGACGGTATACTTGTCCGCCTTACTGCCGCTGATGCAGTTCACCGGGCACTTGCGGGCGCAGAGGCTGCAGCCTATGCACTTGTCCTTGTCGATGGTGAAGCTGATGAGGCTCTTGCAGACGCCGGCCTTGCACTTGTGGTCGCGGATGTGCTCCAGGTACTCCTCGCGGAAGCGCTTGACGGTGGACAGGGTCGGGTTGGGGGCGGTCTGCCCCAGGCCGCAGAGGGCCGCGCGCCGCATGGCCACGCCGATCTTCTCCAGCTTGTCCAGGTCCTCCATGGTCCCGTTGCCCTTAGTGATCTTCACCAGGATCGCGTGCATCTGGTTGGTGCCGATGCGGCAGGGCGAACACTTGCCGCAGGACTCGTCCACGCAGAATTCCATATAGAAGCGCGAGACGTCGACCACGCAGTCGTCCTCGTCCATGACGATAAGGCCGCCGGAGCCCATCATGGAGCCCAGGGAGGTCAGGCTCTCGTAGTCGATGGGGGTATCCAGGTACTCCGCGGTGATGATGCCGCCGGAGGGGCCGCCGGTCTGGGCGCCCTTGAACTTCTTGCCGCCCTTGATGCCGCCGCCGATGTCGTAGATGATCTCGCGCAGCGTGGTGCCCATGGGGACCTCGACGAGGCCCGAGTTATTGATCTTGCCGGTGAGGGCGAAGACCTTGGTGCCCTTGGAGGTCTCGGTGCCGATCTTGGAGAACCATTCGCCGCCCTTGGTCAGGATGACGGGGATGTTGGCCCAGGTCTCCACGTTGTTGATGACCGTAGGCTTACCCCAGAGGCCCTTGACCGCGGGGAAGGGCGGGCGGGGGATGGGCATGCCGCGGTTGCCCTCGATGGACTGCAGGAGGGCCGTCTCCTCGCCGCAGACGAAGGCGCCGGCGCCCAGGCGGATCTCGATGTCGAAGCTGAAGCCGGTGCCCAGGATGTCCTTGCCCAGGAGCCCGTACTCGCGGGCCTGCTGCAAGGCGATCTTCAAGCGGTCGATGGCCAGGGGGTACTCGGCGCGGATATAGACGTAGCCCTTGTCGGCGCCGATGGTGTAGCCGCAGATGGCCATGGCCTCGATGACCGAGTGGGGGTCGCCCTCGATGGTGGAGCGGTCCATGTACGCGCCCGGGTCGCCCTCGTCGGCGTTGCAGACCACGTACTTCTGATCGGCCTTGGGCAGGCGGGAGAACTCCCACTTGCGCCAGGTGGGGAAGCCTGCGCCGCCGCGGCCGCGGAGGCCGGAGACCTTGAGCTCGTTGATCACGTCCTCGGGCTTCATGGACGAGAGGACCTTCTCCAAGGCGGCGTAGCCGTCGCGGGCGATGTACTCGTCGATGTTCTCGGGGTTGATGGTACCGCAGTTGCGGAGCACGATGCGGAACTGCTTCTGGTAGAAGCCGATCTCGTCGACCTTGACCCGGTCCTTCTGCCGCTCGTCTTTATAGAGCAGGCGCTTGACCTCGCGGCCCTTTACGATCTGCTCGGCGATGATCTCCTTGGCGTCCTCGGGCTTAACCTCCACGTAGAACGACTCGGAGGGCAGCACCTTGACGATGGGGCCCTTCTCGCAGAAGCCGAAGCAGCCGGTCTTGACGATCTGAACCTCGTCCTTGACGCCCATGGCCTCGGCATGGGACTGCAGCTCCCTATATATCTCGTCGGCCTTGCTGGATTCGCATCCGGTGCCGCCGCATACCAGTATAAAGTTCTTGTACGCCATTCTCTGGGCCTCCGGCTTACTGTTTGACGATGTCGACCGCGGGGCGGTCGTAGATATGCTTATCGACGAGGGCCTTGCCCACGACGTGCTTCTCGACGATCTCGGTCGCGACGGCGGCGTCTACCTTGCCGTAGATGGTCGCCGGCATGCCGGGCATGACCACCTCCACGGTGGGCTCGACGTGGCACAGGCCCATGCAGCCGGTCTGCCGTATGATCACGGCGCTCGAAAGGCCCGCGGCGTCTACCGCCTTGACGATCGCGTCGAAGGTGGGCTTGGCGCCGGCGGCGATGCCGCAGGTTCCCATGCCCACGATGATCTGTATATCCTTGCCCTCAATTTCGCGGCGGTTCATATCGCCCCTCTTCTCCTCGCGGAGCTTCCGGAGCTGATCCAGGGTCATCTTTGCCATCCTAGGCTCTCCTTTCGTTCTCTTCGTCTTCGTCGCCGGGCTCCTCCTGCGAGCGCAGGAAGGCCTCGGCCAGGACCAGGGCGCCGGCGTCGGTCAGCTCGCCGACGGCTTCAAGCAAGTCCGAACGGCGGAGCTCGTAGGCCACGCCCCGGCCTTCGTCGCGCCGCCTCATCAGGAGCTCGTAGCCCCCGTCGAAGCAGCAGGCCGCCAGCCAGAAGCCGGGCAGGTCGCCCAAGGGCGGCGTATCCAGCCCGCGGGCGGGGAAGCGGAAGCGGAACTCGGTCCCCTTCCCCTTCTCGGAGCGGAGCTCGTAGTCCCCGCCCGCCTGCTCCAGCGCCTGCAGGAGGAAGGGGATCCCCAGACCCACCTTCCGCCTGGCGTGCTTGACGCCGTCCGTATAGAACGGATCCTTGGCGCGCTCAAGCTCCCCGGGCCCCATGCCCTTGCCGTCGTCGGTCACGCCGGCGGCCAGCCAGGGGCCCTCCTCGATCACCTCGACCGCCACCGTCCTCGCGCCCGCCTCGACCGAATTCTGGACGAGGTCGAGCAGGAAGTCGCACACGGCGAAGTGCACGCGCCTTAACCCTGCGCGCGGTACTTGGCGATTATCTCGGGCACCTGATCCTTGGTGAGCTTGCCGTAGACGTCGTTGCCGACCATGAGGACCGGCGCCAGGCCGCAGCAGCCGACGCAGCGCACGGCGTCGATGGAGAAGAGGCCGTCGTCGGTGACCTCGTGGCCCGAGATGCCCAGGATGCTCTCGCATTCCTCGATCAAGGCCTGGCCGCCCTTCAAGTAGCAGGCCGTGCCCATGCAGACCGCGATGCGATGCTTGCCGGGCTTCGTCGTCTTGAAGTAATGATAGAAGGTCATGACCCCGTAGATCTTGGCCATCGGGATATCCAGGTCGCGGGCCAGGCGCTCGGCGGCCTCCCGCGGTATGTAGCTGAACTCCTGCTGGACCCGATGCAGGATCATGATCAGGTTACCGGGCTTGTCCTTCCACTCTCGGACGAAGCTCTCAAGCTCTTTGGAGAACTCGATTTGAGCGACCGCCATACTACCCCCTCTAAGAATAAGAAAATATCGATATTTACTTTACGGCATTGTACAAAAGCCGTAAAAAAAAGGCAATTACGCCATAGCGTAGATAGGGGTAGAATAGCACATATATTTCATATTCTGAGCATTTATTTCAAATAAAGAAATTACACTATTTGCGCCTAACAGAATACTTTTCTAAGCTTTTCAAGCGTTAGCGGCTTAGGCAAAAAAACATCAAACGCCTCATGATCCGCCACCTGATCGGCGGAGGCGACGATGATACAGCTTCGGGCGAGCCCCAGCCGCGCCTCGATATCGCGGATAGCCTGGGCAAGCTCGCTACCGCCCGGCCCATCCATGCGCTCGTCGCTGATCACGACTTCATAGCGATGCGCCTCGTAGAGACGCAGGGCCTCATGCCCGTCCGGGGCTTCGTCGACGAGGGCTACGCCGAGGCGCTCAAGCTGCTTGCGCAGGGTGAGGCGTATGATGTGCTGATCGTCGGCGATCAGGACGCGGGCGCCGACCCATGAGCGCGACCCGGCCGAGGCGGGCGAAGCGGCGTCGGCCGCCGAGTCGGCGTCGCGGCAAGCGGAGGCGGCGTGCCGCTCCGGGCCCTCGGCCGGGATCAAGGGCAGCGTCAGGGTAAAGACCGTCCCCTCGCCGAGCCGGGACGAAACTCGGATAGTCCCGCCCATCGCCTCGACCAAGGACTTGACGATCGAAAGGCCCAGGCCATGGCTGCTTTGACCGCCGGCCCGGCCGCCGGCGCCGGCGAAGGGCACCCAAATCTCTTCAAGCCGCTCCGGCTCGATGCCGCGCCCCTGGTCGCTCACCGAGCACACCAATGAGGCGCCGCCGTTCAACGCCTCCAGCGCGCCGTTTACCCGTATGGTACCCCGCTCGCTATACTTAATGGCGTTGCTCACCAGGTTCGCCAGGATTTGGCGTAGGCGGGCCGGATCGGCTAGGTACTCGCCGTCCAGGCTATGCTCTAGGTTCAGTTCGAAGCGGAGCCCCCGTCGCGAGGCCAAGATACGGAAGGGCTCGAGCCAAGCGGGGATCTGACGGAGCGGTCGCCAAGGCGCGGGCTTGAGCTCGAGGCGTCCCGAGCCGGCGCGGCTCCGATCCAAGATGTCGTCGACGAGGCCCAGCAGCGCGTCCGCCTCGCGCCCGGCTAAGCCGAGCAGCCTCGGCGCTTCGGCCGGCTCCTCGACGGCCGCGTCCATGGAGGCTCGGATGGCGGCCAAGGGGCTCTTGAGCTCATGGCCCATGAAGGCCAGGTAACGCTCGACGTTCTTGGTCTGGCGCTGCGCCTCGGCCTTGGCCATATCGAGCTCCATGCTGCGGTGCAGGATGGTGCCCGTCATGGCCACGAGGCTGTCGCGCAGGTCCAAGATCTCGTAACTCCCGCCGCGGGGCCAAAGCTCGTCGGCGAGCGTGCGTTCCGTCAGGCGCTCGTCGCTCGTGATTTCCAAGGCCTTCTTCTTAAGCGCCTCGAGCGGGCGCACCCATAGCTTGGCTAGGTAGAAGGCGGCGCTATTGGCGGCGGCTAACCAGAGCAGCAAGAAGACGAACATCCGCGAGAGGATGGCGTTGGCGCTAGCCGCCGCCGCGGCGAAGGAGCGTTGGGCTATGAAGACCTTCCCGTCATCGAGATGGAACTCCGCCCTGACCCAAGACCCGCGCCAACGCTTCATGGGATTAGCCTGCGCCGGATCCCCCACGATGGACGTCGTCCCCGCGCTATGGAGCGCCGGCCACCCGGACTGCGGATCGGGCCGGCTCCAAGGCAGCGGCCCGCCGTCGGGAGCCAGGCCGAACAGGACGAAGCCCTCGGGCAGCTCGGGCGGTTCGTAGGCGCCTTCGGCTCCCAGATAGTCCGCCGCGAAGTATTCCAAGAGGAAGGCCACCTCTTCTTCGGCGCCGACGATAGCCTCGCTCTTGCGGTAGCCGGCGTACATGAAGGTCCAAACCATGGTCGGGGCCATGAGGGATAGGCTCAGGAACAGTACCAGTATCTCCCTGGTGCGGGGAGCCCGCGCGTTGGGCCGTGGGCTCCGCGACCGGGGCTTGGCGAACCAAGCCGGGGAGAAATGGCGCAAGACGAAGCCCAAGGAGCTGGCCAAGACCGCGTTAGCCCCTTGCTTGGACGCCGCGGCCAGCGCGGCGTCGGGCGCCATGCCCAAGGCGGCCGCGTAGAGCCCGAAGACCAGGGGCAGGCCTACGAAGAGCCAATAGAGCGAGTCGATGAAGAGGGTTTTGTCCCTGCCTAAGCGCCAATAGCAGTAGGATATGGCGACGCCCTCGAGCGCGGCGGACGGCAGGGCCCAGGGGTGGGCCCAGAGCGCCAGGCTGGGGAGCATGACCACGAGGGGACCGGCCGCGCCCCAGGGCCAGGGCAAGATGAAGGCGGCCAAGGCGCCGAAGACATGGCCGGGCAGCAGCTCTAGGCCGAAGGCCACTTCCATGACCTGATAGCGGTTAAGGTATGCGCCGAGGCCCGTCAACAACAAAGCCGCGGCGAAATCCCCGGGGCGCGGCCTATAGCGGGGCTCGAGCCGATAGTCGTCCGCAGGGCGTAGCCATGAGCTCGGAGGGTTCAAGCGCCTAACCTTTCTAAAAAGGCGCGGGCGGCGCCTAAGACGCTTTCGGCCCGTTCCAGGAGGAGGGCCGCGGCGCGCCGGGCGAGCGCCGGGCGTTCCGACTTGACCGCCGACGACGCGGCCTCCGCCGCCTCGACCACCGCCTCCGCGCCGACCGCGCCGAAGACGTTCTTAACGCCGTGCAGCTGGCGTCGGAGCGCGTCCGTCGGCAAGGGGTCCAGGGCTACACTCGCCCTGATCTCGTCGACGTAGCGGGCGCCGTCCTCGGCAAGGAGCCTGACGAGCTCCCTGCCGAAGTCTTCATCCTCCCATTGGGCTACGAGGCGCTCGGGGTCGAAATCGTCGCGGGATCTATGCTCCATACCGCGCATAACTATAGCGTATGGCGATAGCGGAACGCCAATCTTTTTCATACCTATCGATAAGAGGACATTCGCCAAAGGGCCGCGCATAGATTACAATGTGCCCATGACATTGAAAACGTCGTTAGAAATCATAATCGACTCCCTAGGCGGGGCGTTCTGGGGCCTCGCCCGCGAATACGGCGCGGTCCCCCGCGCCGCCGAGCTCGCGGCTTGGCTGGCCGGCGCCGCGGTGCTGGCCGCGGTGGCCTGGCAACGCAGGCGCAGGCTGCCTTACCTGCCTTCCCTCGCCTTCCTAGCGGCGGGCGGCGCCGCCGCGCTTCCCCTGCTCGCCTCCTTCTCGCCCTTATTCCTTAGGCCCTCGCTCGCCGCCGCAGCCGCGTCCACGATCGCCTGGCTCGCCTACCTCTGGACGGCGAACGCCTTCATGGAGTACGGCCCCGGGATCGGGCGCCGGCTCGCCGCCGCCCTGCCGGCGACGCTGGCGGCCGGCGCGGAGCTCGCCGCCGCCCTGCTCCCCTCGGAGGGGCTGGCCCTCGGCGCCGCGCTCGGCGGCGGCGTCGTCCGCGCCACGCTCGGCCTACTCATCATAACGCGGCTTATGCGCCGCGGTTACGGGCAGGCCTTGGCCAAGCGGGCCCTGCCGTCGGCGGCCCTATGGACGGCCTCGGCCGTCGCCCTGCTCGTCCCGCTGCCGATCGTCGCGCCCTATGCCCAGGCGGCCTACGCGGCGGGCCAGGCGCTGGCGGCCGTCTCGGTCATCTACCTGGCCATGAGCGAGCTCGGGCGCGCCTCGGCCGAGGATACGGCCCTGGACGACTACGCGCTCAGGCTATCCGATTCCATGCGGCGCTTCATACCCGGCGAATTCCTGGCCTACCTCAAGAAGAGCGACGTGATCGACCTGGCCCTCGGCGACCACGTCAAGAAGGACATGACCATCTACTTCTCGGATATACGGGCCTTCACCGAGCTATCCGAGATACTTACCCCGGAGGAGAGCTTCGCCTTCGTGAACTCGTACCTCTCCCGGGTGGTACCTATCATCAAGGAGCACCGGGGCTTCGTGGATAAGTACATGGGCGACGGCATCATGGCCCTCTTCCCGGAGGACCAAGGCGCCGACGACGCGGTCTCCTGCTCCATCGCCATGCAGCATAAGATACAGGAATACAACGGCCATCGGGCTAAGATGGGCTACCGGTCGATCGCGCTCGGCATCGGGCTGCATACCGGACCGCTCATGATGGGCGTCGTAGGCGTCTCCGACCGCATGGAGGGCACGGTCATCTCCGACTCCGTCAACCTGGCCAGCCGCCTGCAGAGCATAGCCAAGGCCTTCAACATCCCCCTGGTGATCAGCGAGCGTACCTTCATGAGCCTGTCGGATCCCGGCCAATTCAAGTACCGCTTCATCGGCAAGGTGCGGGTACGCGGCAAGGACGCGCCGGTTTCGGTGTTCGAGATCTTCGACGGCCTCTCGGAGGAACTTTTCGATAGAAAAATGCGCTCGAACACCTTCTTCGAACAGGGCATGATGGCGTACTATCAGAAGGACTTTAACGACGGCGTCTTTTATTTTAAGCGCGCCCTGGAGCAGGTGCCGGAAGACGGAGCTTCGCGTTTCTACCTCGAGACCTGCCTGCGCAAGGCCATGGCGCCGCGCGGTCCGGCGGAGAAGCCCCGAGCCTGACGAAGCCTGCGCCTAAACTTATAATTCGGCGCCTCAGCGCGGAGGGAACGCATGACGAACGAGCTAGAATTCGGGGTCGATTGGTATCCGGAGCAGTGGGACGAGTCCGTCTGGGCCGACGACGCGCAACGCATGGCCGGCTACGGCTTTACGCTCGCGCGGGTGATGGAATTCGCCTGGACGATCGTCGAACCCGAGCCCGGCCGCTTCGACTTCTCGCTCTTCGACCGCGCCGTAGAGACCCTCTACAAGCGGGGAATCAAGGCCGTCATCGGCACGCCGACGGCCACCCCGCCGATCTGGCTCGTCGACGCCCACCCGGACGTCCTGCGCCTATCGCCCCGCGGCCTTAGGCACGATTTCGGCGCGCGGCGGAACCTGTGCTACAACGCGCCCGCGTATCGCCAGGCCGCGCTGCGCGTGGCCCGGGCCGCAGCCGAGCACTTCGGCGGCGACCCGCGCGTCGCCGGCTTCCAAGTGGATAACGAGATCGGCCACGAGGGCTCGGATCGCTGCGCCTGCGATCACTGCAAGGCCGCCTGGCACGCCTGGCTGGCGGCGCGGTACGCCGACGTAGCGGCGATGAACGAAGCCTGGGGCGCCGTCTTCTGGAACACCAGCTACGGCCGCTTCGACCAGGTCCCCGTCCCCAGGAACCAACCGGCGACCGGCCACAACCCGGGCCTGCTCCTGGACTACGACCGCTTCCAGTCCGAGTCCGCGGCCGCCTTCGCCCGGGAGCAGACGGAGGCCCTCCGCGCCAAGGCGGGCCCGGGGCAATGGGTCACCACGAACCTCTTCCCCCCGCCCTTCTCCAACGCGATCGACATGGAGGCGCTGACCGAGGGCATGGACTTCGCCTCCTGGGACAACTATCCCATCTGGGGGCCGCAGGACGAGGAGCACCCGTGGCAGTTCACCGCCGCCGCGGAAAGCTACGTGCGCGGGCTCCGCGGGAACGTCCCGTTCACGGTGATGGAGGAGATGTCCGGCTTCCAGGGCCACGTATGCCTGGGGAAGCTGCCGCCGGAGGAGCAGGTCGCCCTCTGGTCGGTCCAGGCGATAGCGCGCGGCGCGAACCGCGTCGTCTTCTTCCGTTGGCGCACCGCCCCCTACGGCCAGGAGCAGCTCTGCTACGGCCTCCTGGACGCCGACGACCAGGAGACGCCGCGCCTGCGCGCCCTGGCCGCCATGATGAAGCGCGCCCGGGAGGAGCTCGGCGGCCTGGCCGGACAGAAGCTCAAGAGCCCCGTCTGCCTGGCCTACTCCAAGGACGACGCGCGGGTGCTCCGCGAGCAATACCTATCCAAGGGCCTGTACCTCGAGGCTTCGCCGAACGCCCAAGCCGGCTACGACATGGAGCTCGGCAAGTGGTTCGCCCCCTACGCGACCTTCGGGGTCAACGCCGACGCGCGCTCCGTCCGGTCGATGGTCCGCGAGCTCCCCTCCTACCGCCTGGTGGCCCTGCCGCTCTATCAGATGGCCGACCCCGCGGTAGCCGACGCCTTGGCCGCCTGGGTGGCCGGCGGCGGCTCCCTGGTCCTGGGCTATAGGGCCGGGGCGCGCGACCTCCGCAACCACGCGGCGGACAAGCTCCTGCCCGGCGTCTTCGCCGAGCTGGCCGGCGTTCGGGTCCCTCGCTTCGAGTCCTTGAACCTGGGCGCCGCCGAGCTACGCGTCGGCCCCTGGCGCGGGAAGGGCACGGTCTGGGCCGACCTCATCGAGCTTACCACGGCGCATCCGGCGGCCGTCTGGTCGGATAAGGAGAAGTTCTACAAGGGCGCGCCCGCGGCCGCGGTCAACCGCGTCGGCAAGGGCTCGGTCTGGTACCTGGGTACCAGCCCCGATCCGGCCGCCATGTTCCATCTCTATAGGCGCATCCTCAAGGACGCGGGCCTTAAGCCCCGTTTCTACGGCGCCCAGATCGAACGCGTAGCCAGGCGCGACGCCGAAGGCCGCGAGTGGGAGCTCTTCCTGAACCATTCGCCCAAGGCGCGCCGCGTCGCGGGGCTCCCGCTGCCCGCCTGGGGCTGGGCCAAGCGTCGCCTTGACGCGGCCGCGGGCCCGGTGTAGCCTGGGAAACGGGGGCCGTATGAACGATTCGGATCCGTCTAAGCTGGGGCTGCTGGCCTGTCCCGGGGGGGAGCGCTTCGCCGAGCTCGTCGTCCGCCGCCTCTCCACCATCTACCGCCGGCGCTTCGAGCGCAAGGCCCAGGTGCTGGCCGAGCGCTACCATATCTCCCGCGAGCTGGCGGCGCGCAAGATGAACTTCGACAACGACGTCCAGTCGCCCCTGCTCTACATCCCCGGCGACGTGAACGCCTATCGCCCGCCGCGCTTCAAGGTGAACGCCCGCTATACCTGGTTCCCCAACGGCGAGATCAAGTCGGAGATCGTCGACTCGGTCCGCGGCAAGGACCTCTACATCTTCCAGGACGTGGAGAACCGCCTGCCTTGCAAGTTCAACGACGGCCGCGACGAGCGGCTCCTGTCGGTGAACGACCATATCTTCAACCTGATGACCACGATCGACGCGGCGGTACAGTCGGGGGCGGGCCGCATCACCCTGGTCCTGCCCGCCTACCCCTACTCGCGCCAGCACAAGAAAAAGGGGCGCGAAGGCCTCACGGCGGCGCGCTTCGGCCAGATCATGGAGTACTACGGCGTCTCGCGCATCATTACCTTGGACATCCACTCGCGCGAGATCGAGAACTGCTTTAATAAGCTCCGCCTAGAGAACCTACACGGCTCGTACCAGGTGATAGAGAAGCTGGCCGGCGTCGTCGACCTCGGCGGCGAAGATTTCGTCGTGCTGTCGCCGGATACGGGCGCCGTGGACCGCAATAAATTCTACGCCAGCACCCTACAAAAGCCCCTGGCCCTGCTCTATAAGGAGCGCGACTACTCGCGCGTGAGCAAGGACGCGAACGACTCCAACATCACCGAGATGAAGCTCCTGGGCGACATACGCGGCAAGACCGTGTTCATGGCCGACGACATGCTCGGGACCGGCGGCACGTTGCTCAAGGCCATGCGCTACCTTCGGGAGCAAGGCGCCGTGAAGGTCATCTGCGCCGTCTCCCTACCGCTCTTCTCGGCGAACTCGGTGGACGATTTCGACGCCGCCTACCGCGAGGGGCTCTTCTACCGCATCATCGGCACCAACGCCGTGCACCACGACGGGCTGCTCAAGAAGGAATGGTATATCGAGGCCGACGTCACCACGCTCTTCGCGCAGATCATCTCGCTCCTACACCATAACCGCAGCCTCTCGCCCATGCTGGACAACCGCGACCTCATAGCCAAGAAGATCAAGCGCACCCTGGCCGCGCGCCCGGACCGGCAACCCGCCCAGCCGAGCCTTCAGCTCGAGTAGCGGCGGGCCGGGCGAGGCCGCGGCCCCCTTCCCTACTTCATCTCCTTGAGCGAGCGGGACAGGCCGTAGGCCCGGTCGCCGATCTTCTCGATGTGGCGCACCACGTCGATGTAGAGGAGCTCCGCCTTGACGTCGGCGCCCGCCTGCAGGCGCTTCCTGGCCTTCTTCTTGAGGGCGCTGCGGAACTCGTCGATTTTATCCTCGAGCTCCTGCGCCATATCCAGCTGAGACTGGCTGATATGGACGTTGATATTGGCCTCTACGAAGCCCAGGAAGTTCTCCACGAGCAAGGTGTAGGGCCCCAGGTTCTCCACCTCGTCCTCGTCCATGCTTAGCTGACGGGAGCGCGATTTATCCAGCAGCATGATCAGGCTAAAGCAGTCGTCGGTGATATCCTCCAAGTCGGTGACCATCCGGAGCATGGTGCCGATGTTCGCCTGGCTGGCCGACCCCATCTCGTGCGCGGCGCAGTCCATGAGGAACTTCGACAGCTCCTCGCGCATCTGGTCGGCGTAGTTCTCCATGTGCTTGAAGGCTTCGACGTCCTCGGACAGGTCAGCAGGCCTATCCTTTAGGAGCTCCCTGAAACGCCGGAACATGCGGCCGCAGAGGCCGGCCATGTCCGAGATCTCCTTCTGGGCGCGCATCAGGTTGAGCTCGGGGCTGTCCATGAGCGGCGCGGCCACGTACTCCAGGCGCTGCGACATGGACTCCTCGCCCGGCTTGGCCTTTACCAAGCGCTCGACCAGGGCGGTGAACTGCTTGGTAAACGGGGCGAAGAGCAGCGCGTTGATGACGTTGAAGGTCGTATGCATGAGCGCGATGTGCTGGGCTACGGTACTGCCGCCGGCGACCAGGTTGACCAGGTCGATGAACGGCCTGAAGAGGACGATCGCCCAAATCGAGCCCAGGACGTTGAAGAGTATGTGGATCATCGCGGCGCGGCGGGCGGCGGTACGGGCGCCTATCGAAGCCAGGAAGGCGTCTATGGTGGTGCCTATATTGGCGCCGAGCACCAGGCCGGCGGCCATCTCGAAGCCGATGACGCCCTCCACCGCCAGGGTGATGATGACCGCGGTGGACGCGCTGGACGAGTGCATGAGCACCGTGAGGACGACGCCCGCGGCGGCCGCGATCAGCACGGAGAGCGCGCCCATGCCGGATAGCTCGGCGAGGAAGTGCAGGATCTCGGGCGAGGGCTTGGGCAGCACGTGCGACAGGTATTCCAGTCCCAGGAACAGGATGCCGAAGCCTACGGCCGCCTCGCCGTAATCGCGTAGGCGGGAGCGGCGCTTGGCGCCCATCATCATCACGAAGCCCAGGCCCACGATGGGCAGGGCTATGGCCGACATCTTAAACTTGAAGCCCACGAGCGAGACGATCCAGGCGGTGACCGTGGTGCCGATATTGGCACCGAAGATGACGCCCGCCGCCTGGGCTACCGAAAGGAGGCCGGCTTTCACGAAGGACACCACCATGACCGTGGTGGCCGACGACGACTGCACGAGCACCGTGACGCCCACGCCCGTCAGGAGCGAGCTCAAGGTAGTGCCCGTCATGGAATTCAGGGTGCGCTTGAGCCTATCGCCGGCGGCCCGCTGTATGCCCTCGGATAGGATCTTCATGCCGAAGAGGAAGAGCCCCAGGGCGCCGATCAGCTCGATCGCCATGAAAATAATGGTCTTCATGTACCCGCCTTTCACGTTCGGGGGCTTTATATAAGAAAACGGCTAAAAATGTAAGAGCTTACGGTAAGAGAAACCCGGCGATTCAGCGCCAGTCGGCGCGGAGCCGGCGGCGCGGGCAGGCTTCGCGGCGGGTTCAAGGCGGCGGGTAAAAGGCTGCGGTGGGTTCAAAGCGGCGGCGGCATCCCTTGGAAACCCAGCTCGGGCGCTATATAGTGCGCTTATGAACATCGCGAGCCTAAAGATCCGCGCCCAGGCGGCCATGCGTGAAACCTCGGCGCTCTATTACGCCTTTTTAGACCGCAGGACGCCCCCGGCGGCCAAGTTGGTCGCCGGTTTGACGGCGGCGTACGCCCTGAGCCCGATAGACCTGATCCCGGACTTTATACCGGTCTTGGGCCTCTTGGACGATCTGTTGATCGTGCCGGCCGGAGCGGCGCTGGCCGTGCGGCTCATCCCGCCGGCGATCATGGATGAATGCCGCGCCAAGGCCGCGGCAGGCGTCGGGGCGGGCGCGAGGCGGGCGGCCTTCGTCGGAGGCGCGCTCGTGCTGAGCCTCTGGGCGCTCATCCTTACGCCGATCGCAAAGCTGATCATCAAGGCGGTGCTGAAATGAAGACGAAATCGACTATACGCGCGACCGTTCGGCGTCTCCGCCTAGACGGCTTCGCCGCGGCCCGAGCCGCCGCGCTCGCCGCACTGGTCTGTACCGCGGCCGCGGCTCCGCTCGCCGCCCTGCCGGCCGGCGCGATCCTCGGCCGCGAGGCCCTGGCCGCGCTCTCGGCGGGGGGCGACTTGCGGGCCGCCTCCAGCGGGCGGGGCGCCGCCCCGAGCCTGGCGCCCGATCATCCGGCCGCCCGGGCGCTCCGCGACGAGCTGGCGCGCGAGGCCCCGGACGTCATCGTGGAGGCGCTCTTCCTGTGGCGCAAGCCGCGCGCCGCCGCCCCGGCTGCCGAGCTCTTAGAGACCTACAACGTGCTCCGGGCCATAGGCAGCCTACAGGGCATCGAGTACTACTCGGCCAGCCGCAAGGCCATGCGCCTGTTCTATGAATACTCCAGCCTGATCGACGGACCCGAGACCAAGGCGCCGACGGCCGACCGGCGCCTCGCCGCCCTGCCGCGAGCCGAGACCCTCTACGCCAGGCAGAAAGACCTCTCCTTCGGCGACAATCTCTATCGCTACGATTTTACCAGCGGCCCGGACTATATCGCCTCGCTCTCCGCCAACCTAACGACGATGCGCTACGGCATCGTACCGGTGGCCGCCCCGGAGGCGCTCAAGGTCCGCTCCTTGGCCATTCTGGTGGACGAGGGCATCGTGTTCTACGCCATCTCCAGCGCCAAGGCGGCCGTCGTCCCCGGCGTGCGCGCCAAGCTGGAGAGCTCGTTCGGGAACCGGGCCCAAGCCATATACGATTGGTTCGCCGCCAAGGCCGACGCCGCCTGGCGAGCCCTGCCTTAGGCGCCGCCCGCCGCTAAAGCCGTCGCGCGGTGGGACCTACTCCCCGCCGCGAGGCGCGGGAGGTCGCCGCCCCGGCGTTTCGGTCGCCGCCCCGGCATATCGGCCGCCGCCCCGGCGTACCGGCCGCCGGGGCCCGGCCCCGTTCAGTCCAGGTAGTACGACTTGCCGATATCCTTACGGAACCACGCTCCCTCGAAACGAAGCTCCTTGGCGGCCTCGACGACGCGGGCGTGCGCCTCGAAATAGTCGGCGCCCAGGCCCACCACCGTAAAGCAGCGGCCGCCGCCGGTCAGGAGCCGCCCCGCGGCGTCCCTCGTAGTCGCGGCATGGAAGACCAACCGGCCCGGGCCCTCCTTCGGGAGCGCATCGACCGGTATGCCCTTGGGGTACTCGCCCGGATAGCCGGGCGCCGCCACCGTGACGCCGACGGCGGCCCCCTCGCCTATGCTCGGCCGCAGGCCGGCCACGCTGCCGACCGCCGCCGCCTCGAAGAGGTCGCACATATCGTCCTTCAGGAGCGGCAGCAGGGACTGCGTCTCCGGGTCGCCCCAGCGGACGTTATACTCCAGGAGCTTAGGGCCGTCGGCGCAGACCATGACGCCGAAGAAGAGCACGCCGCGGTAACCGAGGCCTTCCTTCTTCATCTGCCTGAAGCTCGGCGCGACGATCTCGCGGTCGATGCGCTCCATGAGGGCGGCGTCGGCCGGCGGGACGGGGCAGAGGGCGCCCATGCCGCCCGTATTGCGCCCGGCGTTACCCTCGAGCGCCTTCTTGTGGTCGGCGCAAGCCGGCAGGAGGACGTAACCGTCGCCGTCGCTCAGGGCGAAGACCGAAAGTTCGTAGCCTTTAAGGAATTCCTCTACCAAGAGCTCGTCGTCGGCCAGGACGCCCTTGGCGAAGCGGCGGAGCTCGTCGCTATCGTCCGATTCAAAGACGCCCTTACCGGCGGCCAGGCCGCTCTTCTTTAATACTAGGGGGCCGGCGAAGGGCGCGCCCGGGGCCAGGCTCGAGCGGGTGGCCGAGAGCCACTTGTCGAAATCGGCGTAGGCCTGGAAGCGGGCCGTCGTAGCCGTAGGTATGCCGGCGCGGCTGGAGAACGCCCGCGCGAAGGACTTATTCGACTCCAAGGCGGCCGCCGCGGCGCCCGGGCCGAAGACGGCGGCCCCGGCCTCGCGGAGCGCGTCCGCCACGCCCGCCGCCAGCGGGGCTTCGGGTCCGACTACCACCAGGCGCGCGCCGGAGGCCCGGTAGGCCTCGACGACCGTCGCCGGATCGGCCGGATCGCCCGGCAGGTTCTGGGCCAGCTCCTCGGTGCCCGCGTTGCCCGGCAGGCAAAAGAGCCCCGCGTTGCGCTTGCTGCGCTCGAACGCCCAGGCGAGCGCGTGCTCCCGGGCCCCGTTTCCTAAGATCAATACCTTCATGAACGCTCCGCTTCGGCTAGCTAAGGGCCGTATTGTACCAAGTTGAGATTGACGTTTCTAGCGCCGGACTTCGGAGAGGCGCGCCCTGGCGCAGGCCACGACGCGGGCCCCGCCTAGCCCAGCCCGTCGAGCAACCCGACGACGACGCGCGGGTACAGCCTATGCTCAAGCTCATGGACGGCCGCCTCGGTCGCTTCGAGGCTCGCCGCCCGGCCGACCCGCCCCTGCGCCAGGATAGGCCCGGTATCCATGCCCTCGTCTACGTAGTGCACGGTCACGCCGAACTCGGGGGCGCCGGCCTCCCAGGCGCGCTCGATCGCATGGGCTCCCGGCCAGGCGGGTAGGAGGGAGGGATGCACGTTGACGAGCCTGCCGCGCCACCGCGCGACGAAGCCGGGGCCGAGGAGGCGCATGAAGCCGGCCAAGGCGACCAAGTCGGCCCCGACGGCCAGGAGCGCGGCGTCGAGCTCGGCCTCGGCCTCCTCGCGCGGCCGCCCCTTCCAGGGTATCAGGGCGGCCGGCGCCGAGAGGCGGCGCGCGCGCTCCAGGGCGTAGGCCCCCGGCCTATCGCAGGCCAGGAGGACGAGCTCATGCCCGGCCGCGCGCGCCGCCGTCGCCAGGGCCTCGAAGTTGCTCCCGTTGCCGCTGGCTAAGACCGCGAGCCCGGCCATGCCGCGCCGCCTAGGCCCGGGCCAGGCGGCCCATGCGGAAGGCCTGGATGCCCTGCCGCGCCGCGTGGGCCAGGAGCTCGTCGGCGTCCCGCGCCTTGACGACCATGGCTATGCCCACGCCCAGGTTAAAGACGCGGCGCATCTCGTCCTCGGCCACGCCGCCGCCTTTTTGTATGCGGTCGAAGATCGCGGGGCGGGGCCAATCCCAGCTATAGTCGCCCCCGAGGCCCGGGGGCAGGACGCGCTCGAAGTTGCCGTCCAGGCCCGAGCCGGTGATATGCGCCGCGCCGAGCACCAGGCCCGTCGATATAAGCTCGGAAAGCTCCCGCACGTAGATGCGCGTGGGCGTCAAGAGCTCGGCCCAGGCCTCGTCGTCGCCCTCGGGCACGCACTTGCGGGCCAGGGAGTAGCCGTTGGAATGCACGCCGCTCGAGGGCAGGCCGATGATCGCGTCGCCCTCGGCCATGAGCGCGGGCTTGGGCAGGATATCGTCACGGTCGACGATGCCGGCGCAGAAGCCGGCCAGGTCCACGTCGTCCTCGTCGTAGACGTCCGGCATCTCGGCGGTCTCGCCGCCGGTCAGGAGGCAGCCGGCCTGCTCGCAGCCGGCGATGACGCCGCCGATGATGGCCTGGAGCTTGGCGTCGTCGATCTTGCCGCAGGCTATATAATCGAGGAAGTTCAAGGGCTTGCAACCGCAGACGATGAGGTCGTTGACGTTCATCGCGACCAGGTCGATGCCGATGCTGTCCCAGCGCCCCAGGCGCTTGGCCACGAGGAGCTTGGTGCCCACGCCGTCGGTGGTGCTCATGAGCACGGGGTCGCGCATTCCCAAAGCCGCCTTGATGGACAGCCCCCCGGCGAAGCCGCCTATGCCCCGATCCACGGCCGCCGAGCCCCGGCTCCGGATGAAATCGGCGAAGCGGTCGCCTTTCTCCATGTCCACGCCGGCGCTGCGATAATCGATAGCCATACTCACTCCTCGTCGGGCGTCGGCGTTCCCGCGCCTCGTTATCGTCACGGCGCCCCGCGGCCCCGTACCCGTCGTTATCGGCCGTCGCCGGCCGGCATTACGTTCCCTTATCGCCCGCCCGAGACGGGGCAGGGATAGGCGCCGTCGAAGCAGGCGGCGCAATACTCGCCCGCCGGCGCGCCCAGGGCCGCCCGCATCGCCTGAACCGAGAGGAAGCGGACGCTATCGGCCCCGATATGGGCCGCCACCGCGTCGGGATCCATGCGGTTGGATATCAGCTCGTCGCGGTCGGGTATGTCGATGCCGTAGTAGCAGGGGCCCTTGAGCTCGGGGCTCGAGAGGCGCAGGTGCACCTCGGCCGCCCCGGCCTCGCGGAGCAGGCGGACGATGATGCCGCTCGTGGTGCCGCGCACCAGGGAGTCGTCGACGATGGCGACGCGCCTGCCGCGCACCGCCTCGGCGACGGCGTGGAGCTTCATGCGCACCGCCAGCTCCCGCTCGCCCTTGGACGGCAGTATGAACGAGCGGCCGACGTAATGGTTGCGCGTCAGGCCGAAGGCGAAGGGCGCGCCGATAGCCTGGGCGTAGCCCATGGCCGCCAGGGTCCCCGAGTCGGGGACCGGGACGACCAGGTCCGGCTTTAGGGGGTCGCCCTCGGCCATGGCGCGCCCCAAGGCGATGCGCGCCTCGTGGACCGAGCGTCCGAAGACGTAGGAGTCAGGCCGCGCGAAGTAGATGGGCTCGAAGGCGCAGCGCGCCCGGCGCGGCGCCGGCGCTAAAAAAAAGGAGCGCGGGCCGTCTTGGTCGACGACGACGCACTCCCCCGGCTCGATCTCGCGCCAGGCCATGGGCCCGAGCGCGTGCAGCGCGCAGGTCTCGCTGGCTACGTACCAGGCCCCGTCGCGCTCGGCTATGTGCAGGGGCCGAAAGCCCATCGGGTCGCGGACCGCGACCAGGGCGCCGTCCCAGATCATGCAGAGGCTGTACGCCCCTTCTACGCCGTCGAGGGCGTCGCGGATGACCGCCTCGCGCCCCGTCGCCGCGGAGCGGCTGATCCTATGCAGGATGAGCTCCGAATCGCTCGTAGTCTGGAAGATGGAGCCGGCCCCGAAGAGCTCGGCCCGGAGCGAGGCGCCGTTGGAGAGGTTGCCGTTATGGGCCAGGGCCACGCGGCCCTTATTGCACTCGACGGCCAGGGGCTGGGCGTTGGCCAGGCCGCCGCCGCCCTGGGTGGCGTAGCGCACGTGCCCGATGCCCACGCGGGAGCGCAGCTCGGAAGCCTGCCAGTCGCCCGCGGCGTTGGCCACCATGCCCAGGCGCCGGTCGGAGCGCAGGCGCCCCCCCGCCTCCTCCCAGGCTATGCCGCAGGCTTCTTGGCCGCGGTGCTGCTGGGCGAACAGCATGTAGAAGAGGGTCCGGGCCGCAGGTAGCCCCGCGGGCGCGTAGGCGCCGGCCACGCCGCAGTAGTGGCCGAGGGTAGCGGGGCCCCGATCGGGGCGTATGTCCTGGGGTTTCACGCTTGTTTGTAGCACGCCCCCCCGCGAGCGTCAACGGCCGGAGGCGGAGGCGGGCGACGGCGGCGGGACCTTACGGTCCGACGAGCTCCGCGTCCGCGGGCGCGGCGGAGGGCTTTACGAAGGTAAAATTCCTCATGATCCGCGTAAACCCGTCCAGGCGACGCTTCGCCTCGGTCAGCGCGACCATGAAATCCTTGTTCCTCGCGCCGCCCAGGCTGCGGATGTTGGTCACGAGGTCGGGGCTGGAGCGCCGGTAGTCGGCCAGGAGCTCCGCGATCGCGTCGCCGAGCATCTGGAAGATGCCGGCCTCGTCCTCGCATATCTGCTTGGCCTTGTAGTTGATCTCGTCCACGATCTTGGTCAGGAAGGGCAGGATATCCTTGCCGTGGCGCATCTCGTCCACGTAGCGACGGACCGAGGCGACGCTCACGCGGCCGGTCCCCTGCAGGCTCTCCTCGAACTCGGCTATCTTGGCGGCGCAGCGGTCGCATTGGTAGAGGATGTTGGCTAGGTTATTCTGGTATGCCTTATCCTCGAAATAGCCTTCGACCAGGATTTTCTTAACGGTATCCTTTATGGAGGGTTCGAAGATGCCGAGGGCGAAGGTCCTGAGTATGCCCATGGCCTTGATATGGGTAAAGCCGCTGGGGCTCTCGCGCCGCAGGAAGGAGTCGTTCTCCTCGCCGTAGCTCTCCAGCGGCGCGGCCTCGATCCCGGCGAAGAGCTCGGCCAAGTCTTGGGCCACGGCGCTCTCGTGCCGCTCGCGGAGCAGCCGGTCGCGGTCGCGCTCGAACTCGCTCACCAGCCGTTGCCGGTACTGCCCCAGGTAGTCGACGCGCTCCCGCCGGAGGTCCGGTTCGAAGGCGGGCTCGCCCTTGCACAGGCGGATCAACGCGAGCAGGCTTTCGTCCGACAGGCGGTAGCGCCGGATCTTGTTGATCGTGGCGAGGATTTTCTCGAGCCTGGCGCGTTGGCCCTGGGCCGCGGCCGGCGAATAGCGTTCGTACACCTTGGCCAGGCGCGATAGGAGCGCGGCGCCGAAGTCGAAGCCGGCCAGGAGGTAGAACGCGTCCAGGAGCTCGGGCGCCAGCTGGTCGCCCTCGACGGGCTGGAAATCGGGGCGGTAGCGCGGATCCTCCAGCGTCAGGCCGGGGTCGAAGAAGCCCAAGAGCCGCTCCCAGTCGTGGCGGCTGATCTCGACGAAGCGCTCGACCTCGGCGAGCTCGAGGTTCAGGCTCGGGCCGGCCAAGGCGTCGAGGGCGGCCAGGAAGCGCTGGAAATCGCGGCCTATGCCCTCCATCTCCTCGTCGGCCTTGACCGCGTTCTCCAGGCGGCTCTTCATGCCGTCGTAGGTAAAAGCCGCCTTCTTCTCGAGCTCGGCGGGCTCGAGCTCGCTGTCTACCAAGAAATCGAAGTAGCGCCTGGACACGCGTATGTCGGGATGGGCCAAGGTCCGGTCCGCCAAATCCATAAGCGGCTTGAGCGCCTGGCTGAAGAGGAAGAGATCGTGGGCGAAGCCGGGCAAGACGGCGTTATGCTTGAATCGATAGTACGGCGGCTTAAAATCGGCGATGACGCCGTAGACGCGGCGCAGCTCGCCGTGGACGCTACCGTCCTCGAGGCCGAAAAGGCGCCTAAAGAAATCGGCCAGGACGCTCAGTATTCCCATGATGGCTAAATCATACGCGAGCCGGGGGCGGTCCGCAAGGCTCGCGCCGAGGCGCTACGCCCGGCGCGGGCCGGCCGGGACGCGCTCAGCCCGCCGCCGCGTCGCGGCACCAATAGGCCCGTCCGCCCTCGGCCGCCTCCATGAAGCCGGGGCCCGGGGCGGGCCGGATCAAGGAATCGTGCGCCAGGATGGGCGCCCGGAAGGCCAGCGCCAAGGCGATGGCGTCCGACGGCCGCACGTCGCGGACGCGCCGCGCCAGGCCCTTGCCGTACACGATGCGGGCCAGGTACCCGTCCTCGCCGTAGCCGTCCAGGCCGTAGAGCTCGGCGCGCTCCACCTTCAGGCCCTGCTCGGCCATCAGCTCGGCCATCAGCCGATGCGTCAGCGGGCGGGGCGGCGAGATGCCCTCGAGCTGCATGATGATGGCCCCGGCCTCGTAAGCCCCGACGCGCAGCGATACGTGCCCCTCCGCGGCGGCGAGCAGCACCACGGGCAGCTCGTCGTCGGCGGGCACGGCGACTCCTTCGACCGATACGGGAACGAGCGATTCTCTCATACCGGGCAAGTATAGCCCGCCGCGCGCCGGAATCAAGGACGGACGGCGTCGGGGCGGGAGGCCCCTTCTATTGACGGCCCGAATTCGCGATACTAGACTTTCAAGACGAACGCGCGCATCGAGAGGCGGAACCATGGCGGATTTCTTAAGCGAGACCGATTTCGAGCTCTATAGGAAACTGATCTACGACGAAAGCGGCATACACTTCTCCGCCACGAACCGCTCCATACTGGAGAGCCGCCTGCGCGAGCGCCTGCGCGAGAAGAAGCTGCAAACCCCCGCGGAATACTACGCCATACTCATCAGGGACCGCGAGGAGCTCAAGCTCCTCTTGGACTCGGTCACCACGAACCTCACGCGCTTCTTCCGCAACCAGGCGCATTTCGACGCCATCGAGCATTTCGTGGTGCCCGAGCTCCTGAAGCTGCGCGCGGCCGAGCGCAAGCTGCGCTTCTGGAGCGCCGGCTGCTCCACCGGCGAGGAGCCCTATACCATCGCCATGCTCCTTAAGCATCTGCTGCCGCCGGGCTGGGGCTACGAGGTCACGGCGTCCGACATCAGCCTCAAGTCGCTCATGGTGGGCAAGGAGGGCTTCTATCCGGAGACGCGCGTCCAGGGCATTCCCGAGGAGTATTTAGCCAAGTACTTCGAGAAGCGACCCAACGGCTACCAGATCAAGGACGAGATCAAGAAGGCGATACGCTTCGACTACCATAACCTGAAGAACGACTCCGGCCAGCGGGGCCTGGACGTGGTCTTCTGCCGCAACGTGCTCATCTACTTCGACGAGGCGGCGCAGAAGGCGACCATCGAGCGCTTCTGGGACGCCATGGCGCCCAAGTCGTTCTTATTCATCGGCCACTCCGAGTCGCTCTTCGGCATGAACACCAAGTTCGAGTTCGTCAAGACCGACTGGGCCTGCTTCTACAAGAAATCAGTCTAGCGGAGGGTATCGTGACCGAGCCTATTTCAGTCCTCGTCGTCGACGACTCGGCCTTAATGAGGAACCTCATCTCCCATATCGTGGAATCGACGCCGGGCCTTAAGGTGGCGGACAAGGCGATGAACGGCGTCTTCGCCCTGCAGAAGATCCCGCGCTGCAAGCCCGACGTCATCGTGCTCGATATCGAGATGCCCGAGATGAACGGCATCGAGTTCCTCCGGGAGCGCAAGCGCCTGGGGATCGAGATCCCGGTGGTCATCCTATCCAGCGTGGCCAAGAAGGGCGCGCAGGTCACCATGGAGGCGCTCGCGCTCGGGGCCGCCGACTTCATCACCAAGCCCTCGGGCTCGGTCTCCTCGGACGTGCACACGGTGGCCGGGGAGCTGGGCCGTCTGCTCCTGGCCTACGGCTCGCAGTACCAGCGGGCCCGGGGCAAGGAGGCGCCCCGCCTGCCGTTCGAGGCGCCCGAGCGGCTCTTCGAGGCGGCCAGGCCGGATCGCCCCCGGCCGGCGCCCGCCGCGCCCGCCCCGCGCCCGGTACCCCTGCGCTCGCCCGCCGCGGCCGAGATCATAGCGATCGGCATCTCGACCGGCGGCCCGAACGCGCTCCGCGAGGTCTTCGCCGCCATCGACCCCAAGCTGGCCCAGCCCGTGGTGGTGGTGCAGCATATGCCGGCCGGCTTCACCGAGGAGTTCGCGGCGAGCCTGGATCGCATCTGCCCCCTGGAGGTCAAGGAGGCGGCCGAGGGCGACCTCTTAAAGCCCGGGCGCATACTCATCGCCCCGGGCGACTACCATATCACCGTGGAGAAGCGCTCGCTGGCGGCCGTCGTGCACGTCAACCAGGATCCGCCGGAGAACGGGCACCGCCCGAGCGCCGACGTGCTGTTCCGGAGCGTGGCCAAGGAATACGGCAACAAGGCCATCGGCGTCATCATGACGGGCATGGGCAAGGACGGCGCCCGCGAGCTCGGCTCGATCTATCGGGAGGGCGGCGTCACTTTAGGCCAGGACGAGGCGACGAGCGTGGTCTACGGCATGCCCAAGGTGGCCTTCGAGCTCGGCCACGTCTCGGAGCAGGTGCCCTTGGCGCTCATGGCCGAGCGCATCGGCGCCCTGGCGGCCGAGCGCCGTTGATCGGCGGCCGAGCGTCGTTGATCGGCGGTCGCGCTTGCCCATACTGACGGGGTTGATTACTTTCTGACTTAGGATTAACGACGAGGCGATGAAAAAGGAGGCGATGTATGGCTCAGAAGACCTATCGATGCGACGATTGCGGGCATGAGATAACCCAGGACGCCGCCCTGCCCCCGCCGGAGTGCTGCGGCTCTTCGATGTCGGGCCTGCCGCCCTGCGACAAGCCCCATACCGCCGAGGCGTCGCGCAACGCCGAGTTAGACGACGCCTGCGACGACGGCGTGCACTAACGGCCGCCTAGATCGGACGGGCCGCCCCTCGGGGCGGCCCGTCGCATTAGGTCTCGGGCCTAGACGGGCGCGCGTCCCGTCCGGCCATGGGGCTTAGCCCTGCACGACCTCGCTCACGCCGGGCACGACTTTCTTCAGGTAGGCCTCTACGCCCTGCTTGAGGGTCATGATGGCCATGGGGCAGGAACCGCAGGCGCCGGTCAGGCGCACGGTGACCTTGCCGGACTCGTCCACCGAAATCAGCTCTATATCGCCGCCGTCGGCCTGTAGAGAGGGCCGGACGTCCTGTATCGCCTTAAGAACGGAATCATGATCGGGCATAGTATCTCCTTCCCGTTCAATGTAGCCAAGCCCGAGCGGCGGGGTCAACTAGAGCGCGGCGCGGCGAGCGGGTCGCGAAGCGCCTTCTGTAGCCCAAAAGGCCCGGTCCGTGCTATCATCATACGGAAAAATCCGCAGACGAGGACCCCGCATGTCCAGGACCATAGTATTCGTCAACCAGAAGGGCGGCGTCGGCAAGACTACCTCCGCCATCAACCTCGGCGCCTACCTAGCCCAGGCCGGTCAGCGCGTCCTGCTCATCGACTTCGACCCCCAGGCCAATCTCACGAGCGGCGTCGGCGGCAAGGCCGGCTCGCGCGGCATCTACGAGGTTATCACCGGCCAGGCGAACATGGCCGAGGTGATCGTCGAGCTCGGCGTCCCGGGCCTGAAGCTCGCCCCCTCGTCCATCGACCTCTCGGGCGCGACGGTCGAGCTGGTCAACCGGGAGGATCGCAACGATTTCTTAAAGGGCGCCATAGCCCAGGTCAAGGATAGCTTCGATTACGTCCTGATCGATTGCCCGCCCTCGCTCGGCGTCCTTACGCTGAACGGCTTGGCCGCCGCCGACGAGGTGCTCATCCCGCTGCAGTGCGAGTACTTCGCCTTGGAAGGCCTATCGCTCATCCTGCAGACCATACAGCTCGTACAGAAGGGCATGAACCCGCGGCTGCGCATCGCGGGCATACTTTTTACCATGTACGACTCGCGCACCAAGCTGGCCCAGGACGTGGTCCAGCAGGTCAGCTCATACTTCAAGGATCGCGTCTTCAGCACCATCATCCCGCGAAACGTACGACTCTCCGAGGCCCCGAGCCACGGCCAGCCCATCTGCCTCTACGACCCCGCCTGCGTCGGGGCCAAGAGCTATCAGCGCCTGGCCGCCGAGGTGGCCGCCCGTGGCTAAGTCGGGCTTGGGCAGGGGCCTGGGCGCCCTGATACCCGAAAGCGCCCTGGACGCGCCCCAGGCCGCGGAGGCCGAGCGGGACGCCGCCGGCGCGCCCCTGCGCTCCGGGGAGGGAGTCCGCTCGGTCGCGCTCGGCCGCGTCAGCCCCAATCCGGAACAGCCGCGCAAGCGCTTCGACGACGGCTCGCTGGGCGAGCTGGCGGCGTCGATCGCGCGCCACGGCGTCATCCAACCCCTCATCGTGGAGCCGGACGGCAGGGACGGCTACCGCATCGTCGCCGGCGAGCGCCGCTGGCGAGCGGCCGGCCTGGCGGGACTACGGGAGATACCGGTCATCGTGCGCGAGCTCGGCCACGAGAGGCGCATGGAAGTGGCGCTGGTCGAGAACGTCCAGCGCGAGGACCTTAACCCGGCGGACGAGGCCGAGGCCTACAGGCAGCTCATGGAGGCCACCGGCCTGACCCAGGAGGACGTGGCCGAGCGCGTCGGCAAGAGCCGGCCGGCCATCGCCAACTCGCTCCGGCTCCTCAACCTCCCGCCCGACGCGATGGAGGCCCTGCGCTCGGGGCAGATCAGCGCCGGCCACGCCCGCGCCATCCTGGCGATCGTGAACCCCGCCCATCGCGCGGCGCTCCTTAAACGCGTCGTAGACGACGGCATCTCGGTCCGCGAGGCGGAGGCCATGGCCCAAGACCTGAACGGCGGGAAGCGCCGCGACGAGGCGCCCAAGAAGGATAAGCCGGCGCCCAAGCCGCTCGATCCGGACTTGGCCGCCTTGGAGCAGAACCTGATCGGCCGCCTGGGCACCAAGGTGACCATCAAAGGCGACGCGGGCAGGGGCAGCATCCTGGTCGAATACTTCTCCTTAGACGACCTAGACCGCATCTACGCGCTCATGACGGGGGAGACGGGTTGATCCTCGGGTCCCGCCGCCGGGCCGCCGTCCGCCCGCTCGCCGTCCTGGCGGCCGCCTTGGCGGCGCTCGCCCTGCCCCCGGCCGCGGCGGCCCAGGATCGCGGCCCGCCCTCCCAGCCGCCGGGCGGCTTCGACGCCCGCGTCGGCCGCGCCCCCGGCGCGGAACTCGATGCCCTCGTCGGCAAGCCGCGCATCGTGGATAGCGACCACTATAATTTCGACGACGCCGTTAGCGGCGAGCGGCGCATGGCCGGCTGGGTGGAGGCGGAGATCGTCATCGACGCGCCGGTCCGCTACGTGGCCGCGGCCATCAACGACCCTACGGCCTTCCCGAGCTTCATGCCCATGATACTGGGGGCCGAGGTCCTAGAGGAGAGCCCCGGACGGCAGCTCATCCGCTATCGGGTGGGCATCCGCTTCCTGGGCTTCGAAGTCGGCTACGCTACTATCGAGGAGTCGGTCTTCGAGTGGCTGCCGAACGGGAGCGGCGTCAACCGCTCGCGGCTGATAGACAGCCCCGACGGGAACATGTTCGAGCACTACGTTTCGGTCTATATAGAGCCCGTCTATCTCTCCGGACGGGAGATGTGCTACCTGCGCTATTTTAACCGCCCTGGCCTGCGCAAACCCTTCCCGGGCATGCTATCCGTAGCCAAGGCCTTTATACCCGGCGGCACGCGATCGCAGCTCCAGGCCATAGAGAAGGAAGCCAAGCGCCTCGCCGGCAGGTAGTCGCCCGCGTTGGCGGGCCGCCCGCGTTAGCGGATCGCCGGTTTCGGGTCGCACGAAGCCGTAGCGGGCCGCCAAGGCCGCCCGCCTACCACCATAGCTCCACGTCGTTCCCTCCCGAGGCCCTCGAGCCGTCGCCCGCGGCCCCCTCGCCCCGCTCCGCGGGAGCCCGGCCGGCCTCGGCTGGCGCGGCCGAGCCGCGGCGCCGGGCCAAGAGGGCCAAGACGCGATCGTCGGGCAGCTCGCGCCGCGCCTCGGACAGGGCGCGCGCCGCGCCGGCTTCATCCCCGCCCAAGTCTAAGGCTACGACCAGGTTGGCGCGGGCCGGCGCGGCCTTCGGGTCGAGCCGTATCGATCGGCCGAAGGCCTCGGCCGCGCCGGCGTAGTCGCCGAGCTGCACGAGCCGCACCCCGAGGTCGTTATACGCCTGCGCGCCGGCCATGGCCGCGGCGGCCGAGGCGGCGGCCGCCCGCAAGGGCTCGGCGTAGGCGCGGCGCAGCGACCCGAGCGAAGCCTCGGCCAGCTCCCGCCAGGCGGCGCCGCTCGGCGGCATGGGGTCGCCGGGCGTGCCGGCCAGCGGCAGCGCGGGGAAGCGAGCCCGCGCCTCGGCCAAGGGCACCAGTTCCATGTCCGCCCCGACCTTCGTCGCCTCCGCGTAGCCTGCGCGCCAGGCCTCGGCGAAGCCTTTAGACAGGACGGTCGTCTCGAGCGGTATCCAATGACGGCCGCCGGCCTCGAGAGAGCCGAAGGCGGCGCCGGGAAGCCCGTAGCGCCCCGGCCCGGCGGGTCCGGCGTCGGCGGCGAAGGCTACGAGCACGTGGCCCGGCGTGGCCACGATGGCGACCGAGACGCCGACCGCCTCCAGGCAGGACGCCAGGAGGGCGCTCGTGTCGTCGCAGTCGCCCCCGCCGGAGGCCAGCGTGGCGCGCGGGAAGCGCACCGTATCGACCGGCGGGGCCGAGGCCGCCGATCCCGCGGCCGGGCCGGGCCCGGAAGCGAACCCGGAGGCGCCCCCGAACCCGGCGACGGCCGAGAAGGGGGTCTTAGGATCCTCGGCGTAGACGAGCCCCCGGGCTCCCAAGGCCGTCGCCACGGCGAAGGCGCGCGAGAACGAGCGATCGAAGAGCGGCGGCGGCCCGAAGGCCAGCGCGGCGTGGCTGAAGCCCACGATCAGCTCGTCGTTCGGGGTCACGAAGGCGGCCAAGGCCGCCGTATCCTCCCAGGTGAGCGCGTTACGCGACAGCAGGCGGAGCTCGGCCGAGCTCCGGCCCTCGAAGCCTTCGGCGGACGCCGTGAGCAAGACGCTTACGCCCAACTCTTCCCGTACTTCCAAGACCGCCCGGTTCAAGGAAAGCGTGACCGGGAGGACGGCGCTCTCTCCCGGCGCCAAGGGCCCCGGGAGCGTGAACTCGGCTGGGAAGTCTAAGAAATCCTTGATGGCCACGCTCAGCCGTACGGAGGAGGCAGGCGCGGAGCCGGCGTTCGTAAGCGTCACGGCGCCGGCCGGCGCGCTCCGGTAGCGCTCCATAAAGGCGGGGAAGACCGGGTCGAATCGGGCCTCTAGGACGAGGGGCGAGGGCCGAGCGGGCGGGCGGCCGCCTTCGCGCGCCCTGAAGGCGTCGCCGAGCGCCGCCATGGTCCGCGCGACCGCCTCGTCGCCGGGATAGTCACCTAGATAGCGCTCGAGCAGGCGCATGGCTTTTTGGTAGTCGGCCCGCGCAGTCTCCGCCCCGTAACGGGCCAAGGGCCCGTAGACCGCCTCCGCGGCGGCCAAGGCCTGCGCCCGGGCGATCGAGGCGCGGAGCTCGGCGAGCCGGACGGCGTTCCCTCGCGCGCCGGGGAAAGCCTCGGCCATGGCCGCCCGCATCGTAAGTTCGACGCTCGCATAGCCCAAGGATTGGAATAGCTCGGCGCGGGCGGCGGAACGCCCCTCGTCGTCCGGATCCCGGGCCACGGCCGCGTTGGCCGCCATAGCCCGCTCCAGGGCCTCCGCGAACTCCGTCCGGCCGGCGCCGCGCAAGGCCGCCAGCGAGCGGCGGTCGTCGTAGCGGCTTAGGCTGAGCCCGCCGCCCTGGGACAGGACGTAGACGGCGCCGTCCCGCCCGACGAAAGTGCCGTAGATCAAAGAGGGCGCTAAAGGATCGGCCGCCGGCGCAGCGCCCCGTATCCGCCACAGCGGGAGCCCGAAGCGGTCGAAGGCCATGAGGCCTTGGCTATCGGCCAGGATGAATTCCGAGCCGCGTACGTGCAGGCGCTGGGGCGCCGGCCGCTCGCCGCCGGGGACGACGAGCCTGATCGCGGAGCTAAGCTTCCCGTCGGCGTCGTAGGAGCGCAGGAGCCCCGACACGAGGTCGTAGTACCACAGCTTGCCGTCGTCGTCGTAGTCGAGCGCGGCCATGCTTACGGGCGGCGCGCCCTCGAGCTTCAGCGGCTCTCGCCGCCGGGCGTTTAAGGTATAGAACCCTCCGGCGGCATAGTCCTGGAACACCGGCGCCCCCGAGGGGCCGAGCGCGAAGGAGCCGGGCATGGGAGAGACATTGCCCGAGCGTTTAAACTCGGCCTCGCCGAGCCTAAGGGTCCAGAAATCGCCGCTCGCGCTCATGCCGACCACGGCGCCGGAGGACGAGGACGCCATGGCGCTGAGGTATTGATAGGGCTGGCTCGGATCCAGGCGGTATCGGGCGCGGGGCTCGAAGTCGGGCCCCAGCTCGACGAGATAGCCTATCCCGGACAGGAAGACGCCGCCCAAGGGGCTCGGCGCCGCGGAGGCATAGGCCTGTGGCATAGCCTCGTCCGCCCCGAAGGCCGCGGCGAGGCGCGCCGCGCTCAGCTCCAGGCTCGGCTTGGGAGCCTCCCCCCGCCAATCGTCGGCCAAGCCCGCCGCGCGCGCCCAGAGCGAGAACGCCATGGGGGCGAGCTGCGCCTCCAGGTCGGCCGGTTCGCGCCAGTACAGCACGGCCGTCTCCTCCGCGCCGTTCGCAGCTTGGGACTGCAGCGCCAGGGTCTTCTCCCCGCCCGAGTAGATAAAGCTAAGCTTAAGCTCGACCCGAGGGGCGTTCGGAAAGAAGGCGGCGGCGTTGGCGGCCGCCCGCTCCGCCGCCCGGGCCGCGAGCTCGCGGGCCTCGTCGGCGCCTATGCCGGCGTCGGCCGCGACGTACACGCGGTCTACGCGTGGCTGGGCGGCGAGCGGCTGGGCGACGAGGGCGGCGCAAGCGAGGGCCGCGGCGGAGACAAAGGCGCGGTTCATAACGACCTCCGGAACGCGGGGCTACGCCCGACGCGCTACCGGATAATATAACGTATCGTCTACCGCCCCGCCGGCCCAATAAAGACCCGCGCGAAAGGCTCTTGCCTACCGAGATCCCAACCGAGCTCGGCCGAGAAGCCGGCGGATTTTAAGCCTATTAAGGAAAGGTCGAAGTACGCGCTGACGCCGGCGCTGGCCGCGCCGGCCCGGGCCAGGTAGGCCTCGAGCGCCCGAGCGCCTTCGGCCGTCGCCGCCGGGCCCGCCGCGTCCGAAAAGGCGGCCGTCGACCAAGCCGCGTCAAGGAATACGCCTAGGCGCGGCGATTTGACCAAGAGTAGCTCGGCCAGGCTCAGGCTCGCCCGCGGCGGGACCCAGCCCAGCCAGAGCGACGAGGCGACGGCCGTCCGCCCGCCCATCAGGGCCGAAGCGCGCGCCAGGGAAAAGGGATCCGAAGGGAAGATCGGAGCCGCCGCTCCGACGGCCGCATAGCGCCCCCGGGCGTTAACCCGCGCCGACAGCCCCGAGGCGGCATTCGCCGCGAACGAGAGCCCGGCATAGCCTAGCTGCGCCGAGGCATCGGGCCCGCCCGATTCGTAATAATGGTGGCCGAAGGCGACCGAGAGCGCGACCGCGGGCCCTTGGGCCGCGCCGCCGGATCGATACGGCCCGAGGCTCAACCCGGTCGTCCACAATAGGGCGCCTTCGTCGGCGACCGCGCCCGAGCGCTCGACGAAGCTCGAGGCCGAGGTCTTCAAACCGGGGAAGCCGGCCTCCAGCCCGCCCCGATAGTACAGGCCCCAAGCGTCCTCGCCGTCGTCCACGCCGCCGTCGAGCTCGAACGAGGCTACGGCCCGCGCCTCGGCGCGCAGCCAGGCCGTCGGGTAGAGGCGCAGCGTCGCGCCGAGGCTCGGTAAAATAAGCTCATCCGCATCCGGCATCGTCGACGGCGGCCCGCCGTACGGATTCCATTCAAGCCCGCCTTCCAGCGATAGCTCCGCCGCGCGGCGTCGGAATTCGGCGCCCAAGCCCGCATAGATCGCGTCGTTCAGGAAGTACGTATCGCCCGGCCAAGCCGAGCTCGATACCGAAGGCTTAAGCGCGGCCGCGAGCCGCGGCGAAGGCGCCCGGCCGAACGGCTCCCAGGAACGATAGCCTTCCGCGAGCGCCGCCCGGTAATCGGACCTGGCGTCGGCCAAGCGCCGCGCGAAGGCTTCCTCGGCCTCCTCCGCGCGGCCTTCGGTCGGATCGGGGCCGAGCGGCTCGCCGCCGGCCGAGACCGAGACGGAAGCCGCGCCCGGGGCTCCGCCGTATGCGGCCGCTTTCAGGCCCCGTATCCCGGCGGCCTGGGCGTCGGCCGATCGGTAGCCCTCGCTATCGAGCTCTGACAGGCGGTCGAAGGACATGAAGGAGAAGCTCTCCACCGAGCAGCGTATCCATACGGCTTCGGGATACTCCTGCAGGTCGGCCATCCCCGCGCGCCGCTTGCCGATATCTATGGAGGTGTTCAGGATGACCAGCGGATTCCTTAGGTTCAGGCCCTTCGCGTCGTAGAACGTGCTCGAGACCAGGACGTAGGGCGAATACTCCATGGCGGTGCCCAGCGGCACGAGGTTCGTAATGCCGCCGTCCACGAGCAGATGCCCCCCGTAGGGCACCGGCGGGAAGTACACCGGCAGTGCGTAGGCGGCCTCCAGGACGGTCCTGAGTTCGCCGGCCGCCAGCCTAATCTCGCGCTTCGTTATTAAATCCTCGCAGGCTACGAGGATAGGGATAGGAAGGTCCTCTATGCGGGGGTTCCCTACGTAAAGCTCGACGAGGTCCGAGAAGCGCCGCGGGTCTAGGATGCCGCCGCGCAGCGGCAGCGAGGGTTCGAATAGGGCGGCGATCTCCGTCCCCGCGACCAGCTCGTAGATCTGATCGGGAGAGAGCCCGGCGGCGTAGAGCAGCCCCACGATCGAGCCCATGGAATTGGCCACGATGAAGTCCGGAACCACGCCGAGCTCCTCCAGGCGGCGCAGGACGCCGATGTGGGCGAAGGCGCGGGCCGATCCGCCCGAGAGCACGAGGCCCACGGGCGCCCGGCTCCCGCCGGTCCTACGGGCTATGCGCGCCAGGAAGGCCTCCTCGCCGTAGATTACGGGCGAAGTCGCCAGGCTGAGCTCGCCGGACAGCCCCTCGTCCGCCGCAAGCCGAGCGCCGCGCCCGCCGGGTTTCCTCGCCGCGGCCTTGCGTCGCGATCAATCTGCGGCGCCGTTTAGCAAAGCCGCGCCCGCGCGGCGCAGGAGCCGCCGAACCACCGCGGACCGCGAGCGCCGGCTCTCCCGGCCCCCGACCGACCCCTTTTTCGATATTTTTATCCCTATTCCGCCCTTCGGAGCGACCTCGGCGCCGGGCCCTTGCTTGACGCTCCGGGTCAAAACGGCTAAGGTTTCTCCATAGAATAGCTGAATCCTTCACCGGCGGCGGGCTCTGAAAGGCCTCGGCCGCCCATACCACGCATCGCAAGGAGACCCTCCATGAGCATTATCGAATACGTCGAGGCGCGCGAGATCCTGGATTCCCGCGGCAACCCCACCGTAGAAGTCGACGTCGTCCTCGAGGACGGCACCCTCGGCCGCGCCGCCGTGCCCTCGGGCGCCAGCACCGGCATCTACGAGGCCGTCGAGCTCCGCGACGGCGACAAGAAGCGCTACCTGGGCAAGGGCGTCCTCAAGGCCGTGGAGAACGTGAACAACGTCATCGCCGGCGAGCTCTGCGGCCTAGACGTCACCGAGCAGGTCGACATCGACCGCACCATGATCGACCTGGACGGCACCGAGAACAAAGGCAAGCTGGGCGCCAACGCCATCCTGGGCGTCTCCATGGCCTGCGCCCGCGCCGCCGCCGAATACCTGGACCTGCCCCTCTATAAGTACCTGGGCGGCGCCCACACCACCCTCCTGCCCGTGCCCATGGCCAACATCATCAACGGCGGCAAGCACGCGGACAACAAGATCGACTTCCAGGAGTTCATGGTCATGCCCGTCGGCGCCGAGAGCGTCCGCGAGGCCGTGCGCATGACCGCCGAGGTCTTCCACAGCCTCAAGTCCCTCCTTAAGGCCGACGGCCACAACACCGCCGTGGGCGACGAGGGCGGCTTCGCCCCCAACCTGGGCAACGAAGAGGCCCTGGACTACATCATGAAGGCCATCGAGAAGGCCGGCTACAAGCCCGGCGACGACCTGGGCATCGCCCTCGACTGCGCCAGCTCCGAGCTCTTCGACGAAGGCGGCAAGAAGGGCTACAAGTTCTGGAAGTCCAACCCCGACAAGCTCTTCACGGCCGACGAGATGATCGAGCTCTTCACCAAGTGGGTCGGCAAGTACCCCATCCTGTCCATCGAGGATCCCCTCGACCAGGACGACTGGGAAGGCTACGTCAAGATGACCAAGGCCCTGGGCAACAAGATCCAGGTCGTGGGCGACGACTTCTACGTCACCAACACCAAGCGCCTGGCCAAGGGCATCGCCATGGGCGCCTGCAACTCCATCCTGATCAAGCTCAACCAGATCGGCACCGTGACCGAGACCATCGAGGCCATCAACATGGCCAAGCGCGCCAACTACACCGCCATCATCAGCCACCGCTCCGGCGAGACCGAGGACAGCTTCCTGGCCGACCTCGTCGTGGGCCTGGAGACCGGCCAGATCAAGACCGGCTCCATGAGCCGCACCGACCGCATCTGCAAGTACAACCAGCTCATGCGCATCGAGGACGCCATGGAAGGCATCGCCGAATACGCCGGCCGCAACGCCTTCTACAATATCAAGAAGTAAGCGCGTATTCGGCGATGGGCAGCGCCTCCCGTCCGACCGCCAGGAAGGACGGGGCGCGAGTCCCACTCGCGACGTACGCCGGCCGCAACGCCTTCTACAATATCAAGAAATAAGCGCGTATTCGGCGATGAACGCCGCGCGCTAAATAAGGCCGCCTCCGTCGCCGGGGGCGGTTCTTTTTTATGGGCGCGTTCCCGCTCCGCGGGAACCGGGCTATACGCTTCAAATCCTCGGGCCTTAGGCGCTTCGCCCTCGGCGGCCGCCTGCGCCGCTGACGGACGGCGCCGTTCAGGCTCCGCGGCCCTCCGGGTTTTCCGCTCCTATCCCTCGCGCGCCGGGCGCGGCGGCCCTTCCGCCGGTTCCCGGCCGCCTTTTCTCCCTGCGCGGGTCGCGCCCGCGTGCTATCATTCTCGCCATGAAACACGTTACCGCCATCCTGGCCGCGGCGCTCATCGCGGCCCTGTCGCCGATAGCGGCGGGCGCCCAGGGCGCCTCCCCGGCCCCCATGAGCGAGCGCGAGCTCGTCAAATTCATCCAAGACTGGCCCGCCGTCCTGCAATGGGCGGAGGCCAAGGGCAAGCAGATCGACGCCGACGCGCCGGGCGCCGCCCTGGCCGCCTACTTCATGGGCGCCGAGCTCGAGGCTTTCTTAAAAGGCAAAGGTTGGGCGAGCGAGCGCTTCAGCTACGTCGTGGGCACGACCTCGACGCTCCTAGGCTACGTCTACCTGGAGCGCGAGAACCCCGCCATTATAAAGGAGTTCGACGAGGCCATAGCCCAGATCAACGCGACGCCGGGCATGAGCGCCGCCGAGAAGGCCCAGGCCGTCCAGTCCATACAGGAGGCCAAGAAGGCCATGCTCGCCCTGCCGGCCGAGGCCCGGCTCAACGAAGCCGAGCTCAAGCTCGTCCGCGCCCGCTTCGACGCCCTCGTCGAGCTCTTCGATTTAGGGGAGTAAACCCGCCGACGCCGCGCGGGCGTCCGTGCTATACTCGGCGCGGAGGTAGCCGCTCATGGATATACGCAGGCTGGCCGGGGCGGGCCTCATAGGCCTGGGAGCCGCCAATATACTGAACTTCTGGGCTCCGACCCCCGTCCCCACCTTCGGGCCCTCGGCCTTCGTCATAGGCGGCCTCTTCATCGGCGCGGGGCTGCTCCTCCGCGCGCCGCGGGGCGCTTCCGGCCGCATAGCCTGGGATCGGCTCTTCGGGGCGGCCAGGCTCGGCGCGGCGCGGCCCAAGCCGGTCGACCCCATGCTGGCCGTCCGCGTCCTCAAGCTCGCTTCCGAATCGGGCGGCTCGCTGTCGGTCTCCCAGACGGCCATCAAGCTGAACGTCGCCCTTGACGACGCCCAGGCCGCCCTGGACGAATGCGCCGTCAAGGGCACGGCCTACATCCAGGTCGACGAGGCCACGGGCATACCCGCCTATCGCTTCCCGGAATTTTATAAAGGCGAGGGCCCTCGGGATACCTAGCGGGGCGCGGGCCTTACTCGGCCAGCAGCGCCGTATCCTTGCCCGCCCGCTTGGCGGCCAGCAGGGCGTCGTCCGCCCGGCGCACGAGGCCGTCCAAGTCCTCGCCCTCCTTCAGCTGGGCGACCCCCGCTGAGAGCGTCACCGCCTTGGGTCCGGCCGCCCGGGTCTCGGCGGCCACGGCGGCCCGGAGCTTCTCGGCGACCGCGGCCGCCGACGCCAGGTCGCAGCCGGGCAATACGCAGAGGAACTCTTCGCCTCCCCAGCGGCAGAAGGCGTCCGACTTACGGAGCGCGCCCGACGCGGCGTCGGCGATGGTCTTGAGCACGCGGTCCCCGTCGGGGTGGCCGTAGCGGTCGTTCACCGCCTTGAAGTCGTCGGCGTCGAAGATGGCCGCCGAGACGGGCTGGCCCGCCCTGATCGAGTCCTTGATCGCGTGGTCGGCGACCGCCGAGAACGCCAGGCGGTTGAGCGCCCCGGTCAAGGGATCGTGGGCGGCCGCCTTCTCCAGCTTACGCCGATAGCGGTCCACCGTTAGGCCGGCGGTCAGCAGGGCCAGGCCCAGGATGAGCCCGTACAGCGCCAGGTTCATGCCCAAGGCGCGCCGCGAACCCGCGATGGACGCCGACTCCTCCCGTTCCACGAATAGATACCAGCCTATCTCCGCCAGGTAGCGCACGTGGAGCAGGGTCTCGCCCGCGACCCCGCGGTAACGGAAGGCGCCGCCGCCCGAGGCCAGCGCCCGCTTGGCTACCTCGGCCAGGCCGGGGACGGCGGTGACGGAGGCCGGCGCGACGTCCAAGCCCGCCGGCCGGCCCGCCACCAGGAAGCCGTCCGGGTCCGCGAAGTAGACCGCGGTGCCGAACTCGTCGCGCAGGCGCGAGGCTATGCCCGCCATGGCGTTCACGGTCAGGCCCACGCCGGCGGCGCCCAGGAATTCGCCCTCGTTCCCCAGCACGCGGTAATTAATGAATACGGTCAGCTCGTCGGCGTTGGCCAGGTCGGGATCGATGTTGATCTCGTAGGGCTCGTCCATGCCGCGGACGCGCCAATACCAGGCGTCGCGCCATTCATCCGGGCTCATCTCCTTAAGGATCCCGCTCGAGTGATAGTAGCGCCGCGTCCGCTCCGATACGAAGAACGCGGTAATGGTGCCGTAGCGCCGCTGCACCTCGCGCAGGTAGCTCACGATCGGCGCTTCCTCGGCCTCGCCGCCGTCGACCCAGGCGTGCAGGAAGGCGTCGTTCGCCATCATGGAGGAGATATAGAGCGGCTCGACGAGGTCGCGTTGCAGCCGCGCGTACACCGACTCGGCCGCCACCGGCAGGGCGCTGCCGCCGATGGAGGCGCGGACGCCCGACAGGGCGGCGCGATAGGCTATGACGCTGGTGCCGGTGAAGCCGGCGATCAGGATGGCCGCCAGCAGCGCCAGGAGGCGCCGCTTATCGTCGATCGGACGGCATAGGTAGGATTTCATCGGCCTTAATCATCGCGGAACGGGCATAAAAAGCAAGGGGGCCCGGCGCCGCCGGGCCCCGGGCGGGAGTCGCGCGCCTAGACCAGGCTCGCCTCCAAGGCGGCGCGCGCGTGCAGCTCCGCGCTATCGAAGAGGGGCAAGCCCGGGTGCTCGCGTATCAGCAGCCCGATCTCGGTACAGCCCAGGATGGCGCAGTCCGCCCCGCGCGCGGCAAGCCGATCGAGCGCGGCGGCATAGAGGCTGCGCGAGGCGGGCGAGACGACGCCGCGCACCAGCTCCTGGAAGATGACGCGGTCTATCTCGATCCGGTCGCCCTCCTCGGGGATCAGCGCGTCCAGGCCGAAGCGTTCGCGCAGGCGATCGGCGTAGAAGCCGCCCTCCATCGTGTAGCGCGTGCCCAGGAGCGCCGGGCGCTTCAGGCCGGCCGCGCGTATCGCGGCGGCGGTCGCGTCCGCGATGTGGATAAAGGGCAGGCCCAGGCCTTCCTCGACCCCGTCCATCACCTTGTGCATGGTATTGGTGCAGAGGACCAGGAGCTCCGCGCCGGCCGCCTTAAGCGAGCGGCCCGCGTCGAACATCATGGCCCGCAGGCGCTCCCAGTCGCCCGCGCGTTGTAGGCGCTCCACCTCGGCGAAGTCGAAGGAGTACAGGACGCAGCGGGCGGAGGCGCTCCCGCCCAGGCGCTCGCGTACGTCGCGGTTCAAGAGCCCGTAGTAGACCGCCGACGACTCCCAACTCATGCCGCCGATCAGCCCGATGAGCCTCATACGGTCGCCTCCGCCCCGGACGCGGCCTCTACCCCGGGCGATTCCGAGCCGGCCAGCTCCAAGTCGTGCGAGGCCAACAGGGCGGCCAGGCCGGCTTTATCCGTCACGCCCAGCTTCTTGTAGGCGCGGGACATGGTGTTGCGTATGGTCGACTCGCTCACCCCGAACTCCGCGGCCATCTCCTTAGGAGAGAGGCCCCGCGCCGCGGCGCGCACGTAGACGCATTCGGCCTCGGACAGGCCCTTCTGGCTGAGCGACAGGACGGGTTTCTTCTCTTTCAAGTAGATTACGACCTGCTCCTTAAAGACCATGTACAGGAAGGCCAGGAAGGCGGTCGTAAAGAAGAGCGGGCCGAACGCGTAGGTACTGTAGTGGCCCTTGCCGAAGGCGGCGTAGAAGAGGAGCCCGTACAGATACAGGATGAGCAAGGCGAGCTTAAGCGAACGCCGGCGCTCTAGGTAGCCGCCCTTATAGAGGAGGATCACGCCGCTGATGAACAGCCCTATCCCGTAGATGCTCGTCGGGCTCGGGATCATCGTGACGGGAGCCACGGCCAAGAAGAGCAGCGGCTGGATGAATGAGAAACGCTCCTTGACCGTAGAGAGGATTAAGAGGGCGGTAAAGACGTAGGTCGATACGATAGTCGGGTTCGTCAAGGCCTCGAAAAAGCTCGCCTTATTTCCGATCATCTGGAACACGACGACGTTGAGGACGATGCTGATGAGAAAGGCGATCGTGAAAAAAATTCCCGTTCGCTTCAAGGGATGGGGAGCGATCATGACTGCCACCACTCGCCGGCCGCTTCTCGGGCCGTCAGTACGGCGTCCAAGGTCCCGTCCGATTCGCCCGCCTCCAGCAGGGCCGCGCGGGCGTCCGAGAGCTCCCAGGCCCCCGCGTTCAGGGGATTATATTCGCCGGCCGCGGCGTCGGCGGCCGAGTCCCGCTCGTAGCCGGCCAGCATCATCAGGGCTAACCTGGCCATGCCTGCCTCCACGACGTCCGGATCGCCGCCCGGGTGGTCCGCTATGGGGCTCAGGCGCGCTAGGTACGACGCGTCGTCCGCGGGGCCGTGATCGAACGCGGATCGGGCGGGCCCGACCGAGGCGATCCAAAACGTAGCCAAATGGGCTAAGGCCAGGCGCTCCGCCCCCGGGCAACCCGCCGCGAAGGGCAGGGCCGCGACCAGCCGGGCCGCCTTCGACGCCCTAAGGCGTTCCGTCTCCGTTTGCTCGAGCCGTAACGCGCGGGCCGCGAGCTCGCTCAATATCTGCCAATCGAAGTCATCTATGTTCATTGGAATATGATAGAGTGGAGAAAATGTATCGTCAAGCGCTTATCTACATGGCGCCCGGGCGTTTGTAGATGACTGTCTACATCAACTTCGCCTTCGCGCCGTTGTGGAGCGGGGCGGCGCCGAGTAGAATGACGTTATAAAGAAACATACGAATGTTGATCACGTAAACATGCAAAATGTCGATCCAGAACGATTTTGAAAAGCGCATGCACGACGAAGGCCCCGGTGACGGGGCCTTCGTCGTCCGCGGGCCATCCGGGCGCGCCCGCGACGGAGGCAGCGCGGCCGCTAGGCCGCTAGGCCGGCGCGGCCCCGACGCGCAGCGAGCCTAGCCTGGCCAACGGCCGCCGCATGGACGGCTCCGGATTCATGGCTCCCGCATCCTCCGGGCTCACCCAGGCCGCGTCTCCCGACTCCTCGCTCAGCCTCGGCTCCAGCTCCGGCGAGACGAGTAGGAAGCGCGCGTCGTAGTGCAGGTGGGCCGGCGCGTCGCCCCGGGCCGGGATCTCGTGGATATCCACGTCGAAGAGCTCGCCGCCCAAGGCCGGCCGGCCGTCGAGGCCGGTCTCCTCGAGCGTCTCGCGGCGGGCCGCCTCCAGCGCCGACTCGCCCGGCTCGCAATGGCCGCCGGGCTGCAGCCAGCGCCCCAGCTTGCCGTGCAGCACCAGGAGCACCTTCCCGTAGTCGGGCGTCGTAACGAAGGCCGAGCCGGTCACGTGCCCCTCGGCGCAGGATCGCGAGAGGCAGTCCTCGCGGCGGCGTATGAAATCGGCGAAGCGTTCGGCCGTCTCCCGCGCGAGCGGGTCGGCCGCCGCCCGGGCATAGCTCGCCAGGAGGCCGAGAAGCTCGTCCCTCGCCTTGCGTTCGTCCATCGTAGCTCCTTATACTCGGCGTTCGCCGTCGGCACGCTTGCGGCTCGCTAGGAAGCGCGTTACTATAGAATTACGACGGACGATATCATATATCGAGCCGGCGACGAAAGCGGAAGGGAGTGCCCATGGCCCGGGGCGAGCTCGACGACCTGATAAAGCTTCACTACTTCTCGGACATCGGTAAGGACATCGTCAAGGAGCGTAGCCTGCGCGGCGTCCTGGACCGTCTCATGGCGCGCATCGGCGAATGCTTCGCCCCGCTCAACTGGTCGCTCCTCCTCCTGGACCGGGAGCGGGACGAGCTCGTCTTTAAGATCGCGGTCGGCAAGGCCTCGGATATCCTGGTCGGACGCCGCATCCCCGCCTTCGAGGGCGTGGCCGGCTGGGTCGTATCGAACGGACGCGCCCTGATCGTAGAGGACGCCTCCAAGGACCCGCGCTTCTCCGAGCGCGTGGACTCCATCACCGGCTTCAGGACCGAATCCATCATAGCCGTCCCCCTCAAGACCGAGGAGCGGACCTACGGCGTCATCGAACTCGTGAACAAGCTGGACGGCGGGCGCTTCTCGGCCTTGGAGCTACGCACCTTGGCCACCATAGCGGATTTCGGCGCCATCGCGATCGAGCGCGCCGTCTATCTCGGCCGCCTCCGGCGCCGCGCGGAGACCGACCCGCTCACCGGACTCCTCAATCGCCGGGGGCTCGGCCGCGTACTGGTCCGCGAAGGCCGCCGCATGAAGCGCTACGGCGGCCAACTGGCCTTCATCCTCGCGGATATCGACGAATTCAAGGCTATTAACGATACGCGCGGCCACGCCGCCGGCGACGCCGTGCTCAGGGCCGTGGCCGCCGCGCTCGAAGGGGCGGCGCGCGAGAGCGACGAGCTGGCCCGCTACGGCGGCGACGAGTTCCTGGTCGTGCTGCCCTCCGCCGGCCCCGCCGAGGCGGAGGGGGCCAAGCGGCGCCTGGCGGCGGCCTTAGAGGCCGCCTCCGCGGCCTGCGCGGCGGGCCCGTTCTCCGTGACGCTCGGCGTCCATGCCGGGGCCGATCCCGACGTCGGCCGCATCCTGGAGGCCTCCGACCGCGACCTCTATCGCCAAAAGGGCGGCAGGCGGGCCAAGGACGGCCTCGAGGACGAGATCATGGCCATGATGGACGAGCCTAAGGACTGCCCCTGACGCGTAGCCGACCGGCGCGGCCCCGCGCGGCGCCCGCGCCCGATAGGAGCGCCGCGAACTCGGCCAGGATCATGGCGGTAGCCCCCCACACCCGCCGTCCGCGAAGCTCATAATACGGTATGCGCCAAACCTTGCTATCCCAGGCCGCCTCATATTCCCCGGCGCTGGCGGAATCCAGGAGCTCGGCCAGGCTCGGCTCCAGGACGCAGGCGACCTCGTCGGGGTTGGGCTCAAAGTCCGGCGCCACGGCCGCGACGGCGACGAAGGGCCTAACGAGGAAGCGGCTCGGCGGCACCTCCAGGGGGCTTAAGGCCAAGGGCCCGGCGGCGAGCCCGGGCAGGAGCCCGAGCTCCTCCCTATACTCGCGGAGGGCGCAGGCCTCGCTATCCTCGCCCGGCTCGAGCGCGCCGCCGGGCAACGAAAGCTGGCCGGCGTGCGTCCCCTCCCCCGCCGGCCGCTCCATCAGGGCGAAGCGCGCCGCCCCGTCCCGCTCGTAGAGCAAGAGGAGCACCGCCGCCTCGCGCCAACCCTCCCCGCGCGCCTTACCTAAGAGCTCGAGCCTATAGCCGGGCGCCATGTGAGCCTGGGCGGCGGCTCCGGGAAGGGGGGGAGCGGCGTTCAGGAGGGCCGCTACGGCGGCCAAGCTCGGGGGCATGGGCATACTATGCCCCCGGGCCGGTCGCGTCGGCGATACGACCGGCGGACTCCGCCTGGGCCAGCAACGCCGCCCTGCTTTTTAATAGATGCGCGCTCATGGCAAGCTGGGCGCCCGGGCCGTCGGCGCGCAGGATGGCGTCCGCTATCGCCCGGTGCTCGGGCAGGGTCGCCGAAGGCGGGCGCACGAGCCCGTGTTCGTACGATCGGCAAGTCGCGCCGAGCGAGGCCTCGGCCTCAGCGATCCTGGCGCTACCCGAAGCCCGTATGACGGCGGCATGGAAGGCCCGGTCAGCTTCGAGGTAGGCGGATTCGTCCGGGGGCGAGCCGGCGGAGAAGGGCGCGAAAATGTCGGCCACCGCCCGCCTGAGCTCCGGCGCGGCCTCTTCGGCGCAGAGCCGGGCCGCGATCGATTCGACGCCCGCCCTCAGCGCGAACAAGTCCGCCAATTCCCGATCTCCGTAGTCGGGCACGAAGTAGCCGTCCCGTTGCCGGCTCTCGACCAGCCCCTCCCCGGTCAGCCGGTTCAGGGCGTCGTTCACGGGGGTCTGGCTGATGCCGAAGCGCGCGGCGAGCGCCTTCCGGTCGATGCGCTCCCCGGGGGCCCACTCGCCGGCGAAGATGGACTGCTTGATACGCTCGTAGAGCTCCTGGGAGACGATCGAACGCCTTATCATGCGCGCACGGCCCCTCTGGCCGGACGGGTTTGCGCTACGATGAGGGCGGCGGCCGCCCGTGCCTCCGCTAAATGCTCGTACATAACGGCCTCGGCGCGCTCGGCGTCCCGGGCCCGAATCGCGTCCCTAAGCGCCTCGTGCTCCGCCAGGCTCTTCTCGGCCGGCTTTAGGATGCCTCGCTGGTTACTCTTAGAAACGATGGAGAACGATCCCAGTATGCGCTCGAGCACCCCGTTCCCGGAGGCCTTAATGACGGCCATATGAAAGCGGTAGTCGGCCAGCCGGATCTCCGCCTGCTCGCCGGCGGCCACGGCGTCGCGGTGGGACGCGAGCACGGCGTCGATCTCGGCCAGTTCGGCCTCGCCGGCCGAAGCGGCGGCCTGGGCGGCCCCGAGGGGTTCGAGCCTTAAGCGGACGTCGTAGAGCTGCAGGAGTTCCTCCGGGCTTAGGCGCTTCACGAAGGCTCCCCGGCGCGGCACGAGCTCGACGAGCAACTCTTTTTCAAGCTTTGAGAAAGCCGCTAAAAGCGGCGTCCTAGAGACCCCGAGGCGCTCCGAAAGGGCTTCCTGTACCAATTTTTGGCCGGGTACGAGCTCGCCGCTCAAGATCATCGCCCTGAGGCTCTTATATACCTGTTCGGCTAAATCCTCGAACCGTAGCGCTTGCATGCGTTTATTGTAGAGACCATCCCCTCACCGGTCAATCCATTTTGTATGCAATATCTCTATTGACAAAGTAAGTAGTCGACCCTATTTTTGTATACAATATTTTGTGTGAGGTATATATGCTTGGCGTTTCTCCGGCATACTTCGTCTCGATGTACGGCGCGCACTTCGGTCCGCGCGAGACGGCTATGGGGCTCGGCGCGCTCTCCGATATAGGCTACGCCTCGTTTCAAGCCGAGGTCTTTAGTCCGGAGACCCTCGGCTCATGGACGCCGAGCTCGATACGCGAGCTGCGGGCCGAAGCCTCGGCTCATGGCCTGGCCTGCGGCGCCTTCGTCGCCCACTTCTTAGGCCGGCCTATGGCCGAGCTCGGCTACGCGCGCGTCCTTGAGCTCATGGACCAGGCCGAGCGGAGCCTGGCGGCGGCGGCCGAGCTCGGGTGCCGAGGCCCGTGGACCCTGCCCCTGACCGCGCCGAGGGCCGGGACCGAAGCACCCGCGCTCGAGGAGCTCCTAGCCGCCTTGGCCGAGCGCTGCGCCGCCTACGGCTTCGACCTCTCCGTGGAGCTTATGCCCGGTAACGTCCTCGGCGGATTAGCCGAGTTCATCGGCCTAGCCTCGAAACCCGGATTCGAGGCCCTGACGCTCCTCCTCGACACGGGCCACCTGTGGGTCATGGGCGAGGACCTGAGCCGCCTACCAGACGGCCTAGCCGGGAAGATAGGCGCGGTACACCTCTGCGACAACGACGGCGTCGTTAACCTCTCCCTACCGCCGGGGAGGGGCACTATACCGTTCCGCCGCGTCATCCCTGAGCTCGGTCGGCTCGGATTCGACGGCCCCTTGGACATCGAGGTCGTATGTCCGGAAGACCAAGCGCTAATAGCATACGCCGAGGCCTTCGAGGCCGTAAGCTCGATAGTACGGAGGCGGGAGCGGCCCATTCCCGCCTAGGAGGTGACATTAATGACGGAACGAGTAGGCGCTACGCTCGCCGACCGCGCGGCCGCGGTCCGAGCGCACGCCAAGGAGATCAGGCGGGCCATCGTATCGATGGTCCACCATGCCCAATCGGGCCATTGCGGGGGGAGCCTTTCAGCGGCGGATATCGTCGCCGCGCTCTATTTCGACGTCATGCGCGTCGACCCCGACCGGCCCGCGATGCCCGACCGCGACCGCTTCGTCCTCTCTAAGGGCCACGCAGGGCCGGTGCTCTACGCGGCGCTCGCGCTCCGAGGCTACTTCCCCGCGGATGAGCTCATGACGCTACGTAGGAACGACAGCAGGCTTCAGGGCCATCCGGTATCGAGCTACCTGCCCGGCGTGGACGCGACCACCGGCTCGCTCGGCATGGGCTTCGCCCAAGCCGTCGGCATGGCCCTTGAGGCCCGCCTCCGCGGCTCGGAGCACCGGGTCTTCACCCTGCTCGGCGACGGCGAGCTCAACGAGGGAGTCGTGTGGGAGGCCTGCGGCACCGCGGCCAAGTATAAGCTCGAACGGCTCATAGCCATCGTCGACAGGAACAACCTGCAGAACGACGGCAAGGCCGACGACGTCATGCCGATGGAGCCCATCGACCGCAAATTCGAGGCCTTCAACTGGCGCGTCATCAAGGTCGACGGCCATGACGCGACCGCCGTGCTCTCGGCCCTCGAGGAGGCCTCACAGCCGGCCGGCCGGCCGACCTGCATCATCGCGCGGACCGTAAAGGGTAAGGGCGTGAGCTTCATGGAGGACAGGCGCGAATGGCACGGCAAGCCGCCCAGCGACGACGAGCTGGCCCGCGCCTGCGAGGAGATAGAGGGGGGCTGCGTATGACGCTGGAGAAGGCCAAGGCGCCGACGAGACGGGCCATAGCCGATAGGATGGTCGAGGCCGGGGCCGAGCGCGGCGATTTCGTCGTGCTCGAATCGGACATAGGCTATTCGACCTATTCGTACTTGTTCGGCGAGAAATTCCCCGAGCGCTATTTTAACCTCGGCATCGCCGAGCTAGGCACCATGGGCGCCGCAGCCGGCATCGCGGCCGGGGGCAGGCCGACGGTGGTCTGCGGCTACGGCGTCTTCCTGACCATGAGGGCGCTCGAGGCGGTCCGTTCCTTTATCTGTTACCCGAAGCTCAACGTCAAGATATTCTCCAGCCACGGAGGCGTTACGGCGGCCATAGACGGGGTGACCCACCAGGCCACCGAGGACCTGGCCTTCATGACGACCCTGCCGGGCATGACGGCCCTCGTCCCCTGCGATACCGCATCGGCGCGCGCGGCCTTCGACCTGGCTCTGTCGACCGAGGGGCCCGTCTTCGTGCGGCTCATGCGCGACCCGCTCTACGAGCTCTACCCGGCGGGGACGGAGTTCCGCGTCGGCGGCAGCCGCACCTGCCGCGCGGGGAGCGACGTCACCGTCGTGACCTACGGGGACATGGTCTTCCAGGCGCTGGAGGCCGCCGAGCGCCTAGCGGCCGAAGGCGTGTCCGCCGAGGTCATCGATATGTACTCGGTCAAGCCTTGGGACGAAGCCGCCCTAGCGGAATCCCTGTCGCGGACCGGCGCCCTTCTCGTCGCCGAGAACCACCAACGGCGCAACGGCCTGGGCCACGACATCGCCGCCTGGTGCATGCGCCGCGGATTGGCCCTCCCCTTCGCCCAGCTCGGCCTGGACGATCGCTTCGCCGAGAGCGGCGACTACCTCAAGACTATCCGCAAGTTCGGCATGGACGCGACGTCCATAGCCGAGGCGGCCGCGCGGCTCTCCGCCGCGAAGAAGGAGCGAACATGAAACTGGCGGTGATCACCGGCTTCCTCGGGAAGACCAAGGACAGGTTCCACGAGTATAATGAGGCGCTCGACCTGGACGGTAAGTTTAAGCTCCTGTCCGGCATCCCCGGCTATTCGGGCGTCGAAGTCGTCTACCCCTACGAGACCCCTCCCGCGGCGGAGCTCGGCCCCCTCCTAGCCAAGCATGGCCTGTCCATGGCCGCCGTGAACGTCAACGTCAAGGGCGAGCCGGAATTCCGGAACGGGGGCTTGAGCTCTCCGGATCCGGCGGTCAGGGCCAAGGCGGTGCGCTTCATCAAGGAGGCCAAGGATTACGCCGCGGCGGTCGGGGCCGATAAGGTGACCTGCTGCCCGCTCGGCGACGGCTACGAGTTCTCCTTCCAATACGACTACGCCGCCTCTTGGCGACGCATGGTCGACGGCTTCGCCGAGGCGGCGGCCCATCGGCCCGAGGTGACGCTCTTCGTCGAATACAAGCCTTCGGAGACGCGCGGCCATTGCTTCGTCGACACCGCGGCCAAGACGGTCTGCCTCATCCGCGACGCCGCCGCCCCCGGCCTCGGCGTGACGCTGGACTTCGGCCACTCGATCTACGGGCGCGAGAACCCGGCGGAGGCCGCCAGCCTCGTGCACGCATCCGGTATCCCCCTCTACGTCCACATCAACGACAACGACGGCCTCTGGGATTGGGACTACTTCTGCGGCACCAAGCATTTCCTCGAGTACGTCGAGTTCATCTGGCAGCTCAAGCGCATCGGCTACGACGGCTGGTATACCTCGGATACGAGCCCTACGCGCTGGGACGTTTCGGGCACCTTCGAGGCCAACGCGCGCCTCTCCGCGCGCATCGAGGCGCTGCTCGACGCCGGGGCCGGGGATGAGCTGACCAAGCTCGTCGGGCGCGGCGACTACCTGGCCACCTGGCGCTTCATAGAATCCGGCGTCTTCGGGCTTAAGGCTTAGGGGGCCCATGATGGATAAGTGGAAGGTACTCGTCACCAGGCGCATACCGGAGGCGGGGCTCGAGCTCCTCTCCCCGTACTGCTCGATCGAGGTGCATCAGGAGGATAGGCCCATGTCGCGGCCGGAGCTGCTCGCGGCGGCCGCCGATAAGGACGGGGTGCTCTGCCTCCTGACCGACAAGGTCGACGCCGAGCTCATGGACGCCGCCCCGCGGGTCAGGGGCTTCGCCAACTACGCGGTGGGCTTCGATAATATGGACCTAGCCGAGGCCACGAGGCGCCGCATCCCGCTATCGAACACCCCGGACGTCCTGACGGACGCGACCGCGGACATGGCCTGGGCCCTGCTCTTCGCGGCCGCCCGACGCGTCGTCGAGTCGGACGGCGTCATGCGCTCCGGCGCCTGGAGGGGCTGGGGCCCCATGCAGTTCGTAGGCGGCGACGTCTGCGGCGCCACGCTCGGCGTCGTGGGCGCGGGTCGCATCGGCGCGGCCATGGCCTCCCGCGCCGTCGGATTTAAGATGCGCGTGCTCTATTCCGACGCCAGGCGTAACGAGAGGCTCGAGGCGGAGACTGGCGCGGCCTTCGTGCCCTTCGAGGAGCTCCTGGCCAAGTCCGATTACGTCAGCGTCCACGTCCCCCTGATGCCCGAGACGAGGCACCTGTTCGACTACGCCGCCCTCTCGCGCATGAAGAGGACCGCGTACTTGATCAATACCGCCCGCGGCCCGGTCATCGACGAGGCCGCCCTGGTACGCGCCCTGCGCGAGGGGCTCATCGCCGGCGCGGGCCTGGACGTCTACGAGCGGGAGCCCCTGATGGCCGAGGGCCTTTCGGAGCTGCCGAACGTCGTCCTCACGCCCCATACGGCCAGCGCCACGGTGGCCAGCCGCAAGGGCATGTCGCTCAAGGCCGCCGCGAACCTCCTAGCCATGCTCCGCGGCGAGCGCGCCCCTGACTGCGTCAACCCGGCGGTCTACGCGTAGCCCGGGAGACGCGGACGATTATAAGAGAAGGCCCCGGGCGAAGCCCGGGGCCTTCATGTTTCAGCGCGCCCCGCGCCTAGTAGGCCGCGGATATTCGGCCTTGCCCCTACGGAGAAGGACCTTGATCCCGGCCACGAGCCCGGCCGGGCTCAGCCGCTCCTTCAGGCGCGGCGGGATAAACTGGGAGACGATAACGTAGGCTATGATCGCCGCGAAGGCGGCGGCGATCCAGCTGTTGGTCAGGAAGCGCGTCGGGTCGCCCTTGTTCACGATCAAGGTACGCCTGAAATTCTCGTCGATCATGGTGCCCAGGATGATGCCCAGGACGATGGGCGCGGCCGAGTACTTCATCTTGTCCATCACGTAACCGATGAGGCCGAAGACGACCACGATAAGGATATCGAAGCGCCGCAGGTTCAGCGCGTAGGCGCCTACCACCGAGAGCACGGCGATGATCGGCATGAGGAAGACCGCCGGCACCTTGAGTATGCTCGTCATGGGCCGAGCCAGGAGCGTCCCGACTATCCAGAGCGCTACCACGGCCGCCAGGATCAGGGCGGCTATGTAGGCGATAAAATTGGGGTTGTCGACCATGATCATGGGGCCGGGCCTGATGTTATGGATCATGAACGCGCCTAAGAGCACCGCCGCCGGCGGGCTGCCCGGTACGGCCAGCGTGAGGAGCGGGATGGTGGCGCCGCCTATGGCCGCGTTGTTCCCCACCTCGGGCGCTATGATGGCCTCGTAGGATTCGCCCGTGCCCCATTCCGCCTTGCGCTTGCTCGACTTCCGGGCGTTATCGTAGGCTATCCACGCCGCGACGTCCTCGCCCACCCCGGGCAAGGCGCCGACGCCCACCCCGATAAGCGAGGAACGGATGACGACCGGCAGGTTCCGTAGCGCGACCAAGAAGGAGCCCGGCTCCTTGCGGCCTTCCGCCCCGCCGTCGAGCCGTTCCGCGGCGGCGGCGGCCTGCGGCCGCGACAAGGCCTTGATGACCTCGGGGATGGCGTAGAATCCGATCATGGCGGGGATTAGGGAGATGCCGCCTGAGAGGCCCACGTTGCCGAAGTCGAAGCGCGGGGCGCCCGAGATGACGTCGTACCCTATGAAGGAGACGGCGAGCCCGAGGAGGCCGCCTATCCAACCCTTGATGGTCAGGTCGCTCGTGACGATGCTGCCGCACATGAGCACGCCGAAGACGGCCAACAAGAAGTATTCGACCGCGCTGAATTTGAGGGCTATCTTCGATAGCTGCGGGGCGATCAGGGCGAGCGCGAGGACCCCCACCAGGGTGCCGATGATGGACGCGGCCCTGGTCACGCGTATGGCGTGGGCGGCCCTGCCCCGCTTGGCGAAGAGGTTGCCCTCTATGGCCGTGGCCGCGGCCGAAGCCGTGCCGGGGATATTGAGCAGGATGGCCGAGATGGACCCGCCGTAGATGCCGCCGACGTATATGCCCATGAGTATGGCGAAGGTATAGTTCACGGGCACCTTATAGGTCAGGCCCGTGAGCAGGGCTATGCCCATGGTCGCCGTCAGGCCCGGCAAGGCGCCGATGACGACGCCGAGCGCCGTGGCCCCGAGCAGGGCCAGGAGGACGCCGGGATCCATGGCGAGCAGGAGGAATTGTTCGAAGAGCTTTACGAGTTCCATGCGATGCCCCGTTTACGGTAAAGGAATCTTAGCCAAGGTGCCGAACGCGTACGTTATGGCCGCCGAGGCGACGAGCGCGACGAGGAGCGAGGCGACGGCATGGCGCCTATCGCGCCTACCGAAGGCCAGCATCATCGACATAAGGTAGACGAAGGTCGCGACCAGGAACGAGAAGCCCCTGACCGCGCGGACGCCCCCGAGGAAGCGGCGCGACAGCGGGATGAGGACGAAGGCGTACGCGCAGAGGAGGCCGGCGGTCTTTACGAAGGCGATGAACTCCGCGGAGGCGGCCAAGGCCTTGAGCTTAGCGGCGCCCAGGAAGTCAAACCTGGCCCCGTCGGCGCGGGCGCGGTTGACCAGCAGTATGCCGCAGCCGAGCAGCAGCGCGCCGACCACGGCCGGCAGAAGGGCCGGCGATTTATACCAGAACGTAAAGGTCTCTTTGAACGCCTCCGCGGGCAGGGCCTCCCAGCCTCGGCGGAACGGATTTAAAAAGAGCTTGACGCACTCGACGAGATACCAGAGGGAGCCCGCGATAAGGAACGTCCCGAACGCGAGGTCGGCCCTCCGTAGTTTACTTAGTTCCACGCTCAACCGCCTTATACGAGATAAGCCGAGGCGCTCCGCGCGTGCGCGTCGCGCCTCGGTACTACATGAACGATCGCCTAAACTGATCGGGCCTTAGGGCCTAGGGATGCCGCGCTCGGCGGGCGAATAGGTGGTCTTGCCCAGGTCGAACAGGATCCAGCACAGGTTCGACTCGGACTTCTGGGCCATGGTCTTCGCGGCCGCGCCGCTGACATTATACACCACGGCGACCTGCTCCTCGGCGAACTTCTGCATCTCGGGGGCGGTCATGACGGCCTTGAACGCGGAGGCGAGCTTAGCCTTCACCTCGGCGGGGGTATCGGCGGGCACCTTGAAGCCCAACCACTGCTGCAGGGGGAAGTACTTCGCCAGGCCCGGTAGCGCCTTGGTGACGGCGGGTATCTCGATGGGCTTGGCGGCGGAGGTGAAGGTATAGGCTTTCGTGTCCATATGGGCCAGGGGGATCAGCTGGCCGGAGCGTATATAGTCCTTAACCTCCCCCGCCGAGGCCACGACGAGGTCGGCGTCGATGCCGCCCACGGTCGCCACGATCGCGGGGCCGGAACCGCCGTAGGACACCCAGGTAAAGGGCCAGTTGCCGTAACTCTTCTCGGACAGGAGGCTGGCTAGGGCGAACCACAGGCCGCCGGTGGTGCCGGCGATCTTGAGCTCGTTCTTCTTTCCGTAGGCCGCGAGCGCGTCCAGGCTGGTGATGCCGCGGTCGGCGGAGGCGTTCGCGTTGATGCAAAGGAGACCGGGCGAGCCGCCGGCTATGAAATAGTCCCAGTCCTTGGAGGTCTGTGGTATCGGCGTCATGACCGGGATGGTGAGCGGCGTTTCGGAGGTGGCCGCCAGGACGTAGCCGTCGTGGGGGGATTTCCACACCTGGTCTATGCCGATCGAGCCGGCGCTGCCGCCGGTTACGTTGGTCACGGTCACGGCCACGCCGAGCTCCTTGGACATGCCTTCCATAACCTTGCGCGCCCATACGTCGGTGCCGCCGCCCTGGCCGAAGGGCACGATAGCGCTAATGTCGCGCTCGGGATAGGGAGCTTCTTTCTGTCCGGCGGCGAAAGCCGCGCCTACCGCGACCGACGCCATGACGACCAACGCCGCGATCTTCATCGTCCTGTTCATACAGTCCTCCTACCGATCATTTGTCGCCGGGCCATTGAGCGCCAGCGCGGTACAAAACTCCTAAGTGCATAAATTTGTATGAAGAGTTTTGTATACAGAATAATAGTAGCAGGCATTCGCGAGCTGTCAAGTAAAAACTAAACCAAAAACAAGCGGGCCTTAAATCCTGAGACCTAAGGCCCGCAAAGCTTCCCTAAGGGACGCGACCGGCTATCGTCGTAGGCGGGACCTAACTAGATAGCCGCTTCTTTATTAGTACAGCGGGTACACGAAAGCCTTCGCCGGCCTGAAGATCGCGTCGAAGAAGGGCCGAGAGGCCTTGGGTACGCCTAGGTCGAAGCGTAGGGTGGCGATCTCGGCGCGGGATCGGAAGCCCAGGGCCAGGGGCGCGAAGAGCTCCGGCGGGATCCGGGCCTCCGGGGTATCGCCGTGGTCGGCCGTCTCGATAGGCTCGCCTACGGGGTAATCCCGACCGTGCCGCCCCACGAAGAGCGTATCGCCGTCCCACGATAGCAGGCAGGAGCTGCCGTAGCAGTCCAGGGCCAGGCGCGCGGGCACGCCGGCGAAGCCGGCTTCCTTGAGGCGCGCCGCATAGACCGGCGCCGCGGCGGCCATGAAGGCCGCCGGATCGAGCACGGACAGCTGCCAGCCGTAGCCGTCCCAAAGTTCGCCGCCTAGCTCCCGGGCCGCGGCCGCTATGGGGTGGCCGCGGTCAAGGAAGCTCGTCACCTGCGGTAGCCCGCGCTCCGCCCGTAGTCTCTCCGCTAGGGCGAGCGCGCGCTCGGGCGCGAGGCCGCCCTGCCACCCTTCGATGACGGCGAGCGTAGGCCCGAAGCATTCGTTCTGCACGCCGAGGTAGCCGGTAGGCGCGCCCGCGTCGTCCAAGAGGACGAAACGTTCGATGGCGGTCTCGGGGCTCTTCTGCGCCTCGCCCATAAGGAAGGCCCAGCGCCCGTCGTCGCGCCGGCCCCGTAGCTCCAGCGGACCTTGCGATTCGTCGAACCATGCCTTTAAGAGCGGCAGGTCGTCCGCTGTCGCCGGCCTATAAGCGGGGGCGGGCCCGAGGCCCGACGCCTTCTCGGGGCCGAGCCGCACGCCCATGAGCAGCGGCACCGCATACTCGTAGCCGAAGCGGCGGTAAAAGTACGGGATGCCCTGGATGCTCGACAGCAGGTAACCGCGTTCCTTAGAGTCGGCTAAGAAGCGCTTCATGAGCCAGCTGGAGAGGCCGCCCCCGCGCGCCGTCTCGTCGGTGGCCACGAGGCCCAGCTCCGAGACGCGGATGGCTCCCGCGTCGACATGGCCGGCGCGCAGATCCCAGGTCGCCGGGATGCGGCAGAGCGTAGAGAGGCAGCGCTCGCCGGAGGAGTCGAAGATTCCGTACCAGTCCTCGGGGCCCATACCCGGCGCTCCGTCGCGGAGGACGCGGGCCAGGATGGCGATTCCCTCGCCGTGCACGCGGCGGTTTAAGTCGACGATGCCGTCGAACTCGCTTTGGGTCTCGGGGTGGATAAAGATATAGTCATCGGATCCGATGCGTACGTTCATGCGCATGGCTTTGATTCCGTTCAAGGAAGAGGAGTTTTTGGCGATGTAGGTCGCGGACCGGCTCCGGCCGCGGGGCGACGCCCCGTAGCTCCGCCCCGAAGGACGACCGGCCCGCGATTAGAGCGTGGGCTTGTTCATAGCCCTCACCATAGCATGGTATGCGCGCCGGCGAAAAGCCGGCCCGGCATCGACGGATGGCGGCCGCGCCCCGGCGGAGCCTCGGCCGGCATCCCGTCGAGGCGAGCCCTTGCTATGCGGCGCCTTAGGCGCGATGATTTGGGCTATCGCTCGCTCGCGTAAGGAGGAACTATGAAACGTCTCGCCCTAACGCTCTTGGTCATCGTAGCGCTCGGCGCCGTCCCGGCCTTCGCCCAAGGCATCAACTTAGGCGATTTCCCGCTCGGCAGCTGGCTCGACGCCAATTTCGACGCGGTATGGGAGTTCTCGACGGGCAACATACGCATCCTAGCCCCGGACGGCTCGCTGCACTTCGACTTCGGCGCCGAGGGCATCCAGGACTTCAAGGTCGGGGCCGGAGCCGACGGCCCCTTCATTACCTTCTCCTGCGCCGCGGCCGGCAAGAGCTATAAGCTCACCAAGCCGCTCCTCAAGCCGGAGATGACCTTGGAGATCGAACGGACCGGCCTGCCAAAATATTCGGCGACCATGGCCAAGCGCTGAACCCCCATGGCGGGCGGCAAGGACGCCGCCCGCCCGCCCCCTTGATGCGCGCTATATTTTTATCTAATCATACTGGTACGTTCAGTCATCCCGCCTAAGAGCTATCCCCGGAGCGGACAATTGGCTATAGACATCCTCAGCGTGCTCGTCGCGAGCGGCGTCCTCGCCTTCGCCTACGTACTCATGTCGTTGGCGACCTGGCTCTCGGCGGCGGGCCAGATCAAGGGGCCGGGAGAATGGCTGGCCGGCTTCGCGCTCATCGGCCTGGGCATAGCCTTGGTGGTCATGCGCGGCGGCATCTCCGACCTCGCTTCGATATGGCTCGCGAACAGCCTGATCTCCCTGGGCATACTCTTCAAGGCCTTCGGCTTCATGAGCTTCCTAGGCGCGCGCGCCCCCCGCCTACGCCTGGCCTTGGCCGCGCCGACCGTCCTGGTATCGATCGCGCTCTACCTCTTCCTCGCGCCCTTCCCCAGCCTCCCGGCCCGCATGGCCGCCACGAGCGCCGCCAACGTCCTCTACGGCCTGGCCATAGCGTCCATCATCTGGGTAAGGGCCCCGGGCCCCATCGCCCCGCAGGCCAGGGGCACCGCGGCCTTCTTCGGCGCCTTCGCCGCCCTATACGCCTTCCGCCTCGCCCGGGCCCTAAGCTGGTCCGGCGGCCAGGAATGGATCGGCTCGGGCGACCCGGTAGAGCCCTATATACTGCTCGGCGTGGTGGCCATCTTGGCGGCCATCGCGGTCATGGAGATGCAGCTCATGCACGCGAGCCTTAGGGGCGAGCTCCGGGCCGCGGGCGACGAGATGCGCCGCGCCAACGAGGCGCTCAGCGAGGAGGTCAGGCGTCGGAGCGCGGCCGAGGGCCAGCTCATCGCCTTGAACCGCGAGCTTTCGTCCACCCAGAAGGAGATCATGATCACCCTCTCCGAGGCGGTGGAGTTCCGTTCCAAGGAGACCGCCAGGCACGTAGCCCGCGTGGGCGAATACGCCCGGGCGCTCTGCAAGGCGCGCGGGCTACCGGCGGAGACGGTCGATATCATCGCCGACGCGGCGCCTATGCACGACATCGGCAAGATCTCGATAAGCGACGACATCCTCAATAAGCCCGCCGGCCTATCCGAGCCGGAGATGGCCGTCATGCGCGAGCACACCTTGATCGGCTACGAGCTCCTTAACAAGTCGGATAGGCCGCTCATCAAGATGGCCGCGCTCATCGCCCTGGAGCACCATGAGCGCTGGGACGGCTCCGGCTACCCCTACGGCAAGGCCGGCGAGGAGATCTCGCAGGCCGGCCGCGTCGTCTGCCTTTGCGACGTCTTCGACGCGCTCTCGTCGTTCCGGCCGTACAAGGATGCGTGGGAGCTTCCGCGGATACTGGAGTACCTGCGCATGGAGCGCGGCCGCATGTTCGAGCCGGCCCTGGCGGACGCGCTCTTCGAGCATATGGACGACTTCCTGGCCATAGCCGAGGCGCTCAAGGACGACTAGGCGCCGACGGGCAACTCCACGCAGACCTGCGCGCCCAAGCCCCCGGGGCCGGCGCCGAAGGCCGCCTTGCCCCCCAGCTGGGCGGCCAGCACCCCGATGAGGCGCACGCCCAGGGACGCGCAGCGCTCCGGGTCGAAGTCCTCCGGGAACCCGGCCCCGCCGTCGAGCACGCAGAGCCTCATGAATCCGCCGGCCGAGGAAAGCGCCACCCGGACGGGCAACGGAGCCCCGAGCCGGGAGCCGTGCTTATAGGCGTTCGTCAGCGCCTCGTTCAGGATGAGCCCGAGCGGCACGGCGCGCTCCAGCTCCACTTCGTAGCCCTCGTCGGGGAAGGCCAGCTCGGCGGGGCGTACGCCGTAGACCTGGGCCAGGCGGCCCGACAGGTCGCGGGCGTAGGCGGCGAAGTCCAGGCGCGACAGGCTCGAGGACTCGTAGAGGGTCTCGTGCACCTGGGCCATGGCCTGGATGCGCGCCCTCCCCTGCTCCAGGGCCGCGCCCGCGACGGCGTCGGCCAGCTCGCCGGCCTGCAACGACAACAGGCTCGAGATCACTTGAAAATTATTCTTCACGCGATGATGCACCTCGCGAAGGAGGGCGTCGCGCTCGTCGACCGCGCGCGCGAGCGCCCGCTCGCTCTCGTCGCGGGCCGCGTCGCGGGCCTGGAGCGCGGCCGCCATGTCGTCGAAGGCCGCCGCCACCTGGCCGATCTCGTCGCCGGCCGGCCTTACGCCGGTACGCGCGCTGAAGTCGCCGCCGTGCAGGGCGGCGCTCGCCGCGGCGATGCGCTCCATGCGCGCCCCTATGCCCAACCGGGCCAAGGCCATGGCGGCGGCGACGGAGAGCGCCGCGAAACCCAGGCCGGCGAAGCCGTTGCGCAGGTTGAGGCCGCGGAAGCGCTCCGCGACGCGGGAGACCGGCAGGTAGGCCGCCGCCCGGACGACCGAGCCCCGGTCGTCGCCCAATCGGGTCGCGCCCATGGCGACGAGGAGGCCCTCGCCGCCCTCGCCCGGTATCGCGCCGACGAAGCCGTCGCCGACGGAGGCCAGGGCCAGGAGGCCCGCGTCTACGCGGCCGCCCAGCGGCCCGTCCGGATCGGCCGGGATCGCGAAGAGCCTATACCCCTCGGCGTCGAAGCATTCGAGGGCCGCGCCTTCGAGCCCGACCTGGCCCGGCATATAGGCCGGATAGTCCTTAAGGAGGAAGGAACCGACCACCGCATAGGACCCGTCGTCGGAGCGTAGGATATACGGTAGCGCCAGGGAGCCGGTGGCGCGGCTTTCGATCATGGGGCCGTAGGCGAAGCCGGCGCCGCCGAAGGCCCGCTTAAAATACGGCCTGTCGGCTATGCCATAATCTCGCCGAGGGCTCCCGGAGGCGACGATCTCGCCGTCGGCGTCCACGATGATCAGGGTCGTCAGGAAAGGGTTCTCCGCGAGGAGCTTAGCCAGCGTCGCGTCCATCTCCGCGCCGCCCGCGCCCAAGCCGGGCAGGGCCAGGATCGACCTGAAGAGGAGCCGCACGCTCTCCGATAGGATCTGGTGCCGCGCCAGGGCTTCGGCGCTGGCGGCCTCCAGCCGCGCCTTGGCCAGGGCCAGCTCGCTCCGCCTAAGCTCGTCGGCCGTGCCCAGGGTCACCAGGACGACCGGCAGGGTCGAGACCAAGGCCACGCCGAGCATCATGAGGCTCAGGCCGGGGCGCCGACGGCATGGCCGCGCGCCGGCGGCGTTACCCGGATTCGCCGCGGGGCGATTCATCGTTTACCCATGACGCGCGAGCGCGAGCGCCGCCCTTAGACCTTGAACCGATCGGCGGCCTCGCGCACCTCGGCTATGAGCGTCGAGGTCCGCGAGGCGAGCTCGGTCGTCGAGGCCACGGCTTCGTTGATCTCCTTGGTACCCAAGGAGATCTCCTCGTTGTTCTGCACGACCGCCTGGTTGACCGAGGCCAAGGCCGCGGCCTGCTCCAAGAGGGCGGCGTTGCCTTCGCTCATGCGCTCCGCGGACGCCGTGATCTCCGCCGATATGTCGCGGAGCCTGGCCAGGCCCTCGAGCACCTGCCGGCCGCCCCGGTCCTGCTCGTCCATCGCGGCGCTGATGCCCCGCACCTCCGCGCCCACGGCGCCGGCCTTCTCGTGGACCAGGACGTAGGAGTCCACCGCCTCGCGCGCCGAGCTCTCCGCGCGCGCGATGGACGCGGAGACCAGGCCGAGGCCCGAGGCTATCTCCTTAGCCTGTTGGGACGACTGCTCCGCCAGCTTGCGTATCTCGTCGGCCACGACGGCGAAGCCCCTGCCCGCGTCGCCGGCGTGGGCGGCCTCGATGGCGGCGTTCATGGCCAGGAGGTTGGTGCGCGACGCGATGGACGAGACGACCCCCGTGGCCTCCTTCAGGGCCTGCGAGTGCTCCACGATGCCCTTGGCCGCGGCCAGGACCTCGTCGATCCTGGCGCGTCCGTCCTCGCCCAGGCCCGCGAGCTCGTCGCTGGCCGAGGCGGCGGCGCCGGCCGCACGGGCGACCGAGCCCACGTTGGCTATCATCTGCTCGACCGACGCGGCCGACTGGGCCACCACGCCCGACTGATCGCCTATGCGCTCGCTCAGCGAATCGACCGCGCGCACGAGCCCTTCTATGGCCGCGCCTACCGCCTTGACCGCCGCCGACTGCGCGTCCAACTGGCCGCGGCTGCTCACGAGGTTCGCGTTGATCTGAACGACCGAGGCGCCGGTCTCCTCCATATTGGCGGACAGCTCCTGCCCCGCGCCCTCTAGATCGGCGACGCGCGCCTGCACGGTACCGATGAGTTGGCGGAGGCTCGCGGCCAGGCCGTCTACGCTCGCGCCCATCTTGCCCATCTCGTCCTTGCCCGCCAGCCCCGAGCCGCTCCTGAAATCGCCGTCGCCCAGCGACGCCAAAGAGGCGGCGAGCGCCTTGGCGGGTCCGCTGATCGACGCGGCGGCGGCGGCCGCGACGGCGAGTACGACGAGCGACGCGGCCGCGGAAAGCGCCAGGAGGACGACGATACGCGCGTCGCTCGCGGCGAGCTCGCGGCGGAACGAAGCCTCGCCCTCCGATTTGACCGTTTCGACGAGCCGCGTTAAGGCCTGGCTCAGGCGCGAGAATTCGCTTTCGGCCGAGGGTATAGAGCTGAGAGCCAAGGCCGGATCCTCTTCGACGGTCGGGAGCAGGTTCTTGATGTAGCGCTGATACGATTCGAAGGCCAGCTCTATATCGACGATGGGCTGGGCGGCGGCCGGGACGAGCTGCTTAAAGTTCGCCATAGAAAAGAGATACGCCTCGGTCTCCAGTATCGCGTTCTGGAGCCTGGCCAAGACGTTCTTCACCTCGGCCGAAGCGTAACCCATCGTACCGTAATTTATAGCCTTGTATAGATTTAACTGAATCTCATACGCCGCCGCATAGGCTTGTCCGCTTACCCGCGTCAGGACCAAGTCGATATCCTGCTGCGCGTTCAACGCGGCTTGGCCGGCGCGGAGTCCGGAGCGGCCGAGTCCGTATTGCAGGCCCAAGGCCAGGACGACGACGACGACCAGGGATATGAGCTTGGTCGTTATAGGGATATTTTGGAATAGGCGCTTTTTCATCGAGCATCCTCTATGCATGACGGTTCCCGATCGATGCGATCGAAATCGAATAATAGTACACTACATTATCCGACTGGGCAAATAAAGATTTTGGATAATTTAGAATGTAATGAATGGTAATTGCTTCTTTTTTTAACGCTCGGTATAGTCTCCTTCGTCCGTTAACCCCTACGACAAGCTACCGGTTAACAAATGAAAGGTCCGCCTCGTGTCCAGCCGGCATCCGAGCCTTGACGATATCGATCGCCGCATCGTAGACGCCCTGCGCGCTGAAAGCCGGGGCGTCTCGGGCGAACGTCTCGGCGCGGAGCTCGGCATGTCGCGCGTCGCGCTTTGGAAGCGTATCCAAGCCTTAAAGACCTGGGGCTACGGCGTGGAGTCCGGCGCCTTCGGCCACCGTTTGGCTATGGACGACGGGATAGCGCCTTGGGAGCTCGATCCGCCGGGCGAGCTCGCGCTCGTCGCCAAGACCTCCTCCACCATGGACGAAGCCTGGCGCCTAGCGGCCGCCGGGGCGCCGAGCGGCTCGATCGCCCTGGCCTTGGAGCAGGAGAGCGGACGCGGACGCTCGGGCGAGGCCTGGTCGAGCCCGTCGGGCGGCCTCTACTTCACCGTCCTGCTCCGCTCGCCGCTACCCGGCTCGTTCATCGGCGCAGTCGCCCTCGAGGCGGGCTCTGCCCTCATGGCCGAGCTCGACGGGACGAATCTGGCCTACCGCTGGCCCGGCTCCATCCTCGCTCCCGCCGCCGCCCCGGGCGCGGCCGCCCCGATGACGGCCAAGGCAGGCGGCATACTGGTCGAGCATCGCCTCATGGCCTCGGTCCCCGACCGCGATCGCGCGGGGCGCGCGGGCGAACAGGCCTACGCCGTAGGCATGGGGCTTCGCGCCCCGGCCCTCGTCCACTTCGGCGGCAGCCGCTTGCGCCGGGCAGCCGTCGCCGTGGCCGTAGCCCGTAGCCTGGCCGCCTGGGCGACCGCGCCCGCGTGCGATGGCGGCCGCTGGGCGGTTTTGGCGCCGCCGCTCGGCCGTCCCGCGATAGCCGAACTTTGGGACGGGAGCCGGAGGCATTTCATGCCCGCCGGTTTCGACCCGCGCGGAGAGCTTTTAGACGCCGCGGGCGGCCCAAGCGTCCATCCGCTTGAATGCATTGAGCTACATGAAGGAGTACAGCATGCATCGTAACGCCTTTGGCATCGTCCTAGCCGCCCTCTTCGCCGCCCTGCTCGCGGCCGGCTCGGTATTCTCCCTGCCCTTGCCGCCCCCCTTGCCGCCTTTGACCCTAGCCGTGTTCGTGGCGCTCTTCGCCGGCCTGGCCCTCGGGCCGATTCGCGCCGGGGCCGCGGTCGCCCTCTTCCTGGGAGTCGGCGCCTTGGGGCTCCCGGTCTTCGCCAACGCCTCCGGCGGCCTGGGGCACTTCGCCGGCCCGACCGGCGGCTTCCTACTCGGCTACTTGCCCGCGGCCCTGCTCTGCGGGGCGTTGGCCGACCGGCGCGGCTGGGGCTACCGCCGGAACCTGGCGGCCGCCCTCGCCGGCCTCGCGGCGCTCTACGCCCTGGGCCTGCCTTGGTTCCGCGCGGTCCTGGACGCCAGGCCCGACCGCGAGCTGTCCCTAGCCGGCGCCTTCATGATCATGCTGCCCTACCTGATCGGCGACCTAGTCAAGGCCGCGGCGGCGGCGGCCCTGGCCCGCGCCCTCAAGCCCCTGCTCGCGGCCTATTTCCCGCCGCGGAGCCGGGCGTAGCCCCGTCGATGCTCCTGGAAACGCGCGGCCTTAGGCTGCGCTTCCCCGACGGGACGCTGGGCTTGGACGGCGCGACCCTGAAGCTCGGCGAACCCGGCCTTACGGTCGTCTCCGGCCCTAACGGCTCGGGCAAATCCCTGCTCATCCGCTGCCTGCTCGGGCTAGAGCGCGTCGACGAGGGCGAAATCCTCCTAGACGGCGAGCCCGCGGGCGAGCGCCTGGCCGAGCTCAGGCGGCGCGTGGCCTTGGTGTTCCAAGAGCCGGAGCACCAGATCCTGGGCGTAACCGTGCGGGAGGACGTGGAGTTCGGCCCGCGCGCCGCGGGGATCGAACCCGAACGTTACGGGCCGGCGGTCGACGCGGCCCTGCGCCGCGCCGGGCTCCTGGGCATGGGCGACCGTTTGGCCAGCGCGCTCTCGGGCGGCGAGAAACGTCGCCTAGCCCTAGCCTCCGCCTTGGTTACCGAACCAGAGCTCGTGATCCTGGACGAGCCCTTCAACGACCTGGATTGGCGAGGCGCGTCCGACCTGCTGCGCGCCGTCCTGGCGCTCAAGGACGGCGGCGCGTCGATAGCCCTCGTCACCCACGACCTGGAGAAATGCCTAGCCCACGCCGACCGCCTCGTAGTCATGGACGGCGGCCGGGTCGCGCGCGACGGGGCGCCGAGGGAGCTCTGGGATGAGCTCCCCGCCCTGGGCCTACGGCGCCCGAGCGGGGGGCCCGAGGGCCTGCCGGCGATGAGCTGGCTACGGGAGGGCGACGCGTGAGGCGCCTCGCGGCCTATGCCGCGCTCCAAGCGGGCATCTTCTTCGGCCCGCCGGCCTGCCTGCCGATCCTGGCCGTCGTCCTCGCCTACCTGGGCCGACGCGACGGCATACGGTGGGCGCGCTGGACGCGGAGCTCCTGGCCGGCCCTGCTCGTCGCCGCGTCGCCGGCGCTCGTAGGCCTGCCCGCGGGGGCCATGGCCGGCGGCCGCTTCGCCGAGGCGTTCGCGCTCTGGGGCCCCTCGCTCATCCGAAGCGCGCGCTTGGCCCTCGTCTTCGGCGCCGCCGCTTGGCTATCGGCGGGCATGAGCCCCGTCATGCTCAGGGACGCCTTGGCGCGCATCCTCCGTCCCCTGGGCCTCCGGGCGGCCGCCTCGCTAGCCAGGGCCGCGTCGCTCATGCTAGCCTTTTTTCCCTGGACCCTCGCGGAGCTGCGCCGCGCCAACGAGGCGGCCCTGCTCCGCGGCTCGGACCCCCGGCGGCGCCCGGCGCGTCACCTGGCCGCCTTGGGCGTCCCCGTCACCGTCAGGGCGCTCGAGAAGGCCAGGCGCAGCGCCGAGGCCCTGTCGCTCAGGGACCCGGGACTCATGCCAGGAGGAACGCATGCCCCATCTACGCGTACGGAACGTCGATCCCGATAAGCTACTCGCCGCGAGCGGGCGCCTTTGCGACCGCATCCAGGCCGCCGTCGGTTGCGAGCGCTCCTGGATCACCATCGACTGGGAGCCGAGCCGCCAGGCCCTCGACGGCGCCTGGGCCGCCGGCGCCCCCTTCGTCGAGATACTCTGGTTCCCCCGGCCCGAACCCGTCCGCGCCGAGCTTTCGCGCATCTTGAGCGAGGAGCTCAAGGGCGACGCGCCCTTCGTCACCGCGGTCTTCCGCGAGCTCGACCCCGCCCTGTACTACGAGGACGGCAAGAATTTCGCATAAGCACGGCGGCCGCCCTTAGCCGTCGCGGCCCCCTAGCGCCTCGGCCATCGTTAATCGTCGCCGCCCTTCGGCGCTGCAGCCCCCGTTAATCATCGCCGCCCCCCCGGCGCCGCGGCCGCCGTACCGTAGGGCTCATTATCCGCCCCGCAGGTTTCGTTCTCCGCTCCGCGCGCTATCGCCCAGAGCTTGCGTATTTCCGACAATTGCAGTATTGTATTTAAGTAAGGACTATTTTGGTCTTATTACTCTTTTTACGGCGGTACCCTGATGAAGCTGAGCACCCGATCGCGCTACGGACTACGTTTACTCATCGAGCTAGCCAGGCGCGGCGGCGGGCCGGCCCAGCTCGGCGAGCTGGCGGCCGCCCAGGACGTGCCCCACGCCTACGCGTCCAAGCTGGTCGAGCCCCTGAAGGCCGCCGGCATCCTGGCCAGCGCCCGCGGCTCGGGCGGGGGCGTGCGCCTGGCCCGCCGCTCCCGCGCGGTCAGCGCTCTCGAGGCCGTCGAGGCCCTAGAGGGCGGCCTGAGCCTCGTCGACTGTAGTCCGGGCGGCGAGCCCTGCCCCCGCGGCTCGACCTGCCCCAGTTCCGAGCTCTGGCGGGGGCTCGAGGCGGCCATAAAGGCCTACCTCGCCGAGCGCAGCCTGGAATCCCTGGCGAGCGCCGGACCCGATCCCGATTACTGCATCTGAACCTTGAAAGGAAACGACGAATGATCTACGACGATATTACCCAGCTCATAGGCCGGACCCCCCTCGTTCGCCTCGGACGCATGAACGATACCCGGGCGACCGTCCTCCTCAAGATGGAATCGCTCAACCCCTTCTCCAGCGTAAAGGACCGCATCGGCCTGGCCATGATCGAGGACGCCGAGCGCCGCGGGCTCTTAAAGCCCGGCGCGACCATCGTGGAGCCGACGAGCGGCAACACCGGCATAGCCCTCGCCGCGGTGGCCGCGGCCCGCGGCTACAAGGTCGTCCTAACCATGCCCGAGACCATGAGCGTGGAGCGGCGTAAGCTGCTGCTCGCCTACGGGGCCGAGCTACGCTTGACCGAAGGCGCCAAGGGGATGAAGGGCGCCATCGCCGCCGCCGAGGAGCTGGTAGCCGCGACGCCGGGCGCCTTCATGCCCATGCAGTTCTCCAACCCCGCCAACCCGGCGGTACATAGGCGGACTACGGCCGAGGAGATCTGGGCCGATACCGAAGGGAAGGTCGACGCGCTCGTAGCCGGCGTCGGTACCGGCGGCACCCTGAGCGGCGTCGGCGGATTCTTCAAGGAGAAGAATCCGGACTTTAAGGTCGTAGCCGTCGAGCCGGTCGACTCGCCGGTCATCTCCGGCGGGCAGCCCGGCCCCCATAAGATCCAGGGCATCGGGGCCGGCTTCTTGCCGCAGAACCTAGACGCCGGCCTCGTCGACGAAGTGATACGGGCCGGGCACGAGGAAGCCGGCGCCGCGGCCAGGAAACTGGCCCGGGAAGAGGCCATCCTGGCGGGCATCTCCGCGGGAGCCAACGTCTGGGCCGCCCTGGAGCTGGCCCGCCGACCCGAATGGGCCGGCAAGACCATCGTCACCGTCATTTGCGATACCGGCGAGCGCTACCTGTCCACCTGGCTCTGGGAGCAGGCCTAAGCGCGCCGCGGGCCGGCCAGGCCGAGTAACGCCGGGTAACGCAGCCGGGCGGCGCCGGAACCGGCGAGATCAACTGATAAAAAAGCCCCGCGCGCGCGAGAGATCGCGGGCGCGGGGCCATCTTTATAACGGGACGCTAGCGGGGACGACCCGATAGCGCGCGCCTTAAGGCAGGTTCGTCATCAGGTCCTTGGCCACCGCGTCGCGCGCGACCTGCTGCAAGGCGGCGCGCCGGGCAGCCGCCTCGTCGGCGCCGACTGCTACGACGTTCTTTTCGGTCGCGTAGAGCACCATGCCGCTAGCCAGGTCGACGACCTTGACCGACATGCGGGCGCTCGCCGTCCACATGGTCCCGTCCTTGGCGGCCTGGGTAACCAAGGCCGTGCCGAAGATGACGCGCGCCAGGGCCGGGCTGTATTGCCGTTTGGCGGCCTCGATGATGCGGGCGTCGTCGCCGGAGAGCAGCAACGCCGCGTCGAGCGGGGCCAGGCCGGCCTTGAATTTCTCGCGGGCCAGGGCCTCGAAGAGGGCGCCCTGGGCCACGGTCGTCGTCGCGGCCGCGCCCTCGCCGGCCAGGTCGAGTACGACCACGCCGGTAGCTACATCCTTGGCGGCGCTCGTCACCGTATAGTCGAAGGAGAGGAGCCGGCGGCCCATGTCGTCGGCGAGGGCCTGGACGTAGGCGTCGTAGCGGGCCGGTATGCGGTCCATCAGGTCGCGCAGCGCGTCGAAGCTTAGGCGGAAGGTAAAGCCGGCCTTGCCGACGAAGTCCGGCGGCGGCGGCGTAAAGCTTATGACGCCGTTACCGTCGGTCAGGCCGCGTTCGGTACGCGTCAGCGTGCGGCCGGCGGCGTTCCTGGTCTGGTAGATCATGAAAACCTCGGCGCCGGGCACGCCGGGAGCCGCGTCGCCCTCGCCGTAGACCAGCTTAGCCTGGAAGGGCTTGGGGAAGGGGCGGCCGAGGGCGGCGGTCGCCGGGGAGTCCACCCGTACGAAACGCAGGCGGCCGAGCGCGGCCCGGGCCTTGTTGACGTTCCGCTCCATCTTGAGCTCGGCGTTGTCGATGTCCGAGCCGGAGGCCGCCACGGCGGCCTCGACGTAGCTCTTGATCGCCTCGAAGGCCCGGCCGGAGGCCGCCGCGGCGTCGCCGGCCGCCTCGGGCTTGGATACCGCGTCCTCGCGCTCGCGGAAGAGCGAAGCGATGCGGGCCTTCTCCTTCTCAAGTTCGTTCGTCTGATACGCCGCCAGTATATAGATGACGACGGAGCCGTTCGGGCCCGGAGCCTGGAAGCGTTCCCTTACCATAAAGCCCGTAAGCCGACCGGCCGATTCCGACCGTACGCTTTGCACGATGTCGGCTTGGTAGGATTCCAGGCTCGCCCTGGCGGTCGCCGACGAATCGACGGTTATCCGCGTGCCGATGTAGTTCATGATAGAGGCGACGAGGTTCGCCGTCGCGTCATCCGCCGCCTTGGCGATATCGCCGCCGCCGGCCGAGGAATAGCCGACGAAGTAGGTATAGGTCCCGTCCGGAGGGGGCGGGTTTAAGACCCAGTCGGGCGCCGCGGCGGGCTTCGGCTGGGAGACGCAGGATAGCAGGAACAGGGGCAAGATCGACAGGGCTGACGTTTTACGCATGACGGCTCCTCGCAAGCATGGACATTAAAGCGGCCAAAAGGCGGGGCGCGGCGCGCCTCGCCTTTTCGACGCTATAACGACGAAGGGGCGCCGCCGTAGCCGGCGGCGCCCCGCCCCGAGCGGGGGTAGGCGCGATTTGCCTTAGAAGCCTTCGTAGAAGGCGTTCTGGACGGCGGCCATGGCGCGCTCTTTTTCGGGCGTCTTAGGCTCGTTGGCGGCCTCGCCGTTCAGGACCTTCCTGAGCTGCTCCTCGAGCACGGCCTTGTCTACGGTATAGAGCTGGATCACGCGGAACTCGTCGCGGTCCCAGGTCTTCTTGCCGTCGGGCTTGTACCAACGGATCTGCACCCACCAGTCGGCGGCGCGCTGGAAGCCGGTGAACCGGATTTCGGAAACGCTCTTCACGACGCGCTCCATGTAGGTTTCGATCTTATCCTTATCGCCTACCTGGGCGCCGGCGAAGGTATCCTTGACGCGGAGGCTGAGGAAGCGGGCGACCTCGGTATCGGCGTTCAAGCGCTGCGCGGCCAGCTGCGTGCCTTCCAAATCTTGCCCGGTGACGTCGACGACGACCACGAACTTATCCTGGTAGCCCGATAGCTTCTCCACTTCCTTGGGGCCCATCAGGGAGGCTTCTATCCAGGCGGGAGGATTGGCGACGCCGACGGTCGTGCCCTTGTGCTGCAGCACTTCGAACGGCGCCAAGGTCGGCGCGGGAGGCGGGGCGGGCTTAGGCTCGCTCACGCAGGACGCGACGGCGAGGATGGCCAGGGCCACGAACAACACGCTTAGGTACTTCTTCACGATCGAACCTCCTTAAAGGTTTCTTCAAACTTGACGCGGGCTTTCGCGAGCCGCCTTGAGCGCGCTCGCCCCGCTCCGCTGTATATATAGCGCGGCGCCCCGTAGGATTCCACGCAGCAACGGCCTATAAACCGCTATTGAACACGAAAGCCTTGCCGCGGCTCAAGACCAGGTAGGCGTCGGGCATGCCGGCGCGCTCGGCCGCGTCGTAGATCGCGTCCTCCACGCGGGTCTGGGTCTGGAAGCTGAACAGGAAGAGCTTGGTCTCCTCGGCCGAATACGAGAACTGCTCGACCTCCCTAACGGGGACGCTGCGCTCCAGGAAGCGGCGGAAGTTGCTGACGGCCCGCGAATCGGGCGTCTTCTGCAGTACGAGCTCGTAGCGCACGCCGCGCCGCAGGCTCCCCTCGATGAGGCCCTTGGATTGATCCATCATGCGCGGCATGGCGGCCCATACCGAGGCGCTGATGGCGTTGGTTATCGCGGCGTCGACGGAGTTCGTGCTCATGGTCTGCGGGCTCTGGAAGGCCACGGAGCCGAGGAGCTGGGCGGTCGAAGTGTCGAAGATCTTCATGGACCCCTGGGCCGTCGCGTAATGGCGGCCGCCGTTCGTAGAGCTCGTGACGTTGAACGACAGCTCCACGTAGACGTCGGCGTTGTTCCGCTGGGCTATGTACTGGATCATGCTGATCGAGCCGCCGGTCTCGACCTGGTAGGCCGTAAGGTAATCCTTCTTATTCCTCTCGACCGCGTCGAAATCGATGACCGAGAGGCCGCGCTGCTCGATGAGGTAGCGGTTGGCTTGGCTAACCGCCGTCTTGGCCAAGGGCGGCGCGATGCCGGCCGCCTCGTCGTAATAAACGAGGTATGAAAGCCTGGTCAGGTAGCTCTCGAGGAAGGCCCTCTCCTGTTCGGTCAAAGGGTCGCCGGGGCCGGGGCCTACGGACGGGTCGGCGGCCGGCGCGGCGGCCTCGGCGCTTCCGGTCGGAGCCGGCTGCGTTTGAGCGGGGCCGGACGGACGGGTACCGGACTCGCCCTGTACGAGGGCGACGGCCCGGTCCTTGTACTCCGGGTTAGCGCCCGGCTGGGCGGAGGGCTGCCCCGCGGAGCCCGTCGGCTCGGCGGCCGGGGCGGGTTGGCTCACGCATGACGCGAACAAGAGCGATAGGGCGGCGAGCGCGATGGCGATGCGTTTCATTCCTGTATTTCCTCCGGCGTATCGAAGCGCTCGTGGCGCTGGGGCTTCATGGTCTATGCGACTTTTTATCGACTGCGATCAATATTATCGCTGGACGGCTTATTTTCAAGACCCGGCTAACTATAATCGTCATGGCCCTATGCGGGCGCAGGCCAGCCCGAGGCGCTTACGGGAGCGCGCGGACAAGCAACGCGCTACGGATGGCGAGCTCGGCCCCGAGCGCCTCGAGCTCGGGCAAGCCGACGAGGCCCGCGTCGTCGGGCAAAGCCACGGAGGCGGGGCCCCTTCTGACGAGCCGACGTCCGAAATCCAACTCGAGCTCTAAAGCGTCGGACCTGAAGCCGCCCAAGCTCCCGTATTCGACCAGTCCGTCGTCGCTCGCGAGCTTCCCGTCGGCGCTTAGGCGGATAAAGCGCCCGTCGGCGATCGGCAGGCGCAGGGACCATGGCCCCGACGCGATAGAGGCCGATATGCGTACGACGCCTTCCGCCGCCCCGACGACGGCCAGCCTTGAACCGGATTCCAGTTGCAGGTAGCCGCCTTCGAGGCGATGGGGACCGCGGAGCGCGAAGGGTTCGGCTAGGCTCCCCTCCTCGGCCGAGAACGCCGCGATGAGCTCGAGCCCGTATCGCGCCGCCATGGCGGCGCGGAAGACCGGCAAGGGTCCTTCGAGCTCGGCGTAGTCGTGGTAGAGCGCCGGGTATGACAGGGTCACCGTACCCTCCGCCGCCCCGTCCGACCCGGCCGACTCGTCGCGCAGCGAGGCGAAGGCGACGCCGTCGATGAAGGCCTCGACCAAGGCGCCGCGCGCGTCCGGCGTAAGCCGTAGGGCGAGCTGCGCTTTGCCCGCGGCCAGCCCGCGTTTCGCGGCGAGCTTGGCGTCGCCCACGGCTAGGGCGAAGAGGCCGTTCTCGAGCCCGAGCGACCATGAGCCGCCGTCGTCGGCGACCCGGGACAGAATCGGCCGGAAGCCTTCGGTCGGGCCGGCCGCGCCGAGCGGCGATAGGGTCAGGTAATACGAACGGACGCCGCGCCCCGCGGGGCTCGGCAGGCGCAGCGAGGCCCCCGGGCCCAGGGCGTAGCCGAAGCCGCGATCGGGCGCCTCCTCGGGATAGGCCCGGCCGGTCAAGACGGCGCCCGAAGGCAGCGCGGACTCGAACGAGAGCGCGCCTTCCAAGCGGGCGCGCGAAAGATACGCCAGGTCGGCGTCCCAAGACGGCGCCTCGAAGGCCGCGGCGGCAACCGGCACGCTCAGCGCGGCGGCGGCGTAGGGGCCGATCCGTAGCCCGGCCGGCGGCTGGAAGGGGAACGCCTCTACGCTTACGCGATGGACGTCCGGCAGGGTCGCGACGCGCCGAACCAATCGGTCAGCGCCGTCGGCCGCGTAGCCCTCGGCCGCCGCTTGCCCGTCGAAGAGCCATCGGATCCACAGCGACGCGGGCGCATCGGCCAAGCCTTGCGCCTTCAAGAGCACCGCCCCGCCGAGCGAGACCGTCCCGGGCCTGGCTATCAGGCCGAGGTTCAGGCCGGCGCCCCGATAGACGAGGGCCGGGCGCTCCATCGTGAAGAGGAGGACGCCGGCGTCGTCGAATCCCTCGGCGACGAGACGGTAGTACCCCTCCTCCAAACCGGGGGGCAAGGCCAGGGGGGGCAGTTCGCCCAGGATATCCGGGACGGAGGCGGCGCCCTCGGGCGCCTCGCCGCGGAACGAGGCGTCGACCAGGGAGCGGGAGGCGCCGAGGGTCCCGTCGGCGTCGTAGAGCTTAAGCTCCAGGCGGGCGGGATCGGGGGCGCTCGGCCTGGCCGAGACCCGGAGGTAAAGCTCTCCGTCGACCGGGGTCGGCCCGACCGGGGCGTCTTGAGCCTGGAAGGGTCCGTCAGCAGAGCGGGCGAGCTCGCCGGCGCCGAGCCTGAGCTCGTAGAGGGCGCTCAGCTCGTCGTCCGTGAGGATGGCCGGACCGAGATCGCACGAAGCCGTCCAGAGCGTCGCGAAGGCGAGGAGAGCGCTGAAAATGCGGACCGAGAGACGGCTCATCCACTATATAATACCATATAAGGACGCGATTGACACGAAACGCGGCGTTACGGAGCGTTGAACGGCGCGAAATCAAGGACGCCGAGCTCCCCTTCGATACGCAGCTCGGTTCCGTACGGCGCCGACCAGGCCTTGAGCTTCTCTAAGATGGCGCGCGCCGCCGCGTCCCGGGCCGGCGCCGGCGCGTACTCGTAGCGCGCTATCGAAATCGGGACGATTTCTACCCGCTTAATCCGCCCGTCCTGGAGCGCGAAACGTACGGCGGCGCTCTCGTAGGTCGACGGCTCGGCCATATCGAAGACGAAATTGCCCAGGGAGTAGACGATGAGGCCGTCGCCGTAGCGCTCGATCGATTGCAGGACGTGGGGATGATGCCCGAGGACGGCCGTCGCGCCGGCGTCTATGGCGGCCCGGCCGAAGCGGCGCTGGAAGGCGCGCGGGTAGCGCTCATGCTCCTCGCCCCAATGCACGGAGACGAAAAGGTAGTCGGGATCGTAGACGGACAGCACGCGCGCCACGTCCGCCCGCAGGTCCTCGACGCGGGCGAACGCCGCGCCGGCGCGGCTCGAAGACGCGGCGTCCGGGCGCGCGGCGGAACCGGGCAGGCTCGGGTCGGCCAGGGGCGGCAGGCCCGCGGGGATCGGGTCGAAGGCTCGGCCCTCGGCGGCCGCCGCGCGGCGTTCGGAGCGCGTCGCCGCCCGATAGGCCGCCGAGCCCCGCGCCTCCACGACGCTCCAGATCGGCTGGGCATAGGCCAGGACGGCTATGCGTACGCCGCCGCGCTCGACGATAGCCGGCCGCCGGGCTTCTTCGGCGTCGCGGCCGGCCCCGGCGCGGGCGACGCCGAGCAGGTCCAGGTATTCCAAGGTCTCCGCCAGGGCGCGCGGCCCGTAGTCGTTGATATGGTTGTTCGCCAGCGAGACGAAGTCGAAGCCGGCCCAAGCCAGGCCGAAGAGCGCGGCGGGGTCGGCGCGGAAGGTGACGTTCTCCGGCTTGCCCGGGTAGGGTTCGCCGAGGTACGAGGCGGGATTCTCAAGATTGGCGAAGGCGAAATCGGCCGAGGAGACTAAGTCTTTCACGTTCCGAAAGAGGTACCGGTAGCCGAGGGAAGCCGCCCGGGCGCCCGGCGTCCGCGCCAGCAATATATCGCCGCAGGCGAGGAAACTAAGGTTTGCCGTGGCGGTCGGGGAGGCCGGGGCGGCGGGAACGGCGGTACCGGCAGGACCCGCGGGCGCAGGATCGGTTTGGAGCGACGACGGCTCCCGGCCGGGCGCCGGCTCGGCTTGAGCCGCGGCCGGCACCGACGTTTCAGGCGGCGACGGCGCTGCTGACGGCGCCACCGCTTCAGGCGCTGCAGGCGCCGCCGCGCCGGCCTCCCGGCCCAGCCTATAGGCCGCCAGGGCCAAGGCGGCCGCGCCGCAGGCCGCGGCGAGAGCCAGCGTTAAGCCGAGCCGCGCGCGGCCGAGGCTCACGCCGGGTCGGCCTCGAAGGCGGCGCGCGCCATGGGCAAGCGCCGGCCGATGCCGAAGGCGCGCGGCGACAGCTTGATCACGGGAGCCGCCTGCCGGCGCTTATACTCGGCCCGGGCGGTCATATTTAGCACGCGCGAGACGAGCTCGCGGCCATGGCCTAAGGCGACGATGGCGTCGGCGTCCAGGTCGCGGTCTATGTAGAGCCGGAGGACGGCGTCTAAGTCTTCATACGGGGGCAGCGAGTCCTGGTCCTTCTGGTCGGGCCTGAGCTCGGCGGAGGGCGGCTTGTCGATGATGGAGCGCGGGATGAGCCCGTCGCGCTCGTAGATACGCTCGCACAGCGCGAAGACCTCGGTCTTATAGAGGTCGCCTATGGGGGCCAAGGCGCCGCACATATCGCCGTAGAGCGTGCAATAGCCCACCGCCAGCTCGCTCTTATTGCCGGTGGTCAGGAGCATGGAGTCGAATTTATTCGACCAGGCCATGAGTATGTCGCCGCGGACGCGGGCCTGCAGGTTCTCCTCGGTCAGGCCGAAGGGCGTACCGGCGAAGTGGGGCTCCATGGCCGACAGGAAGGCCGCGAAGGGCCCTTCGATGGAGACGTTCTCAAGGCGGCAGCCCAGCTGGGCGCAAAGCTCGGCGCTATGGTCCACGGAGCCGGCGGAGCTGAAGCGCGACGGCATAGTGATGCAGACTAGGTTCTCCGGGCCTATGGCCTCGGCGGCGAGCACGGCCACGAGGGCGGAGTCGATGCCTCCGGAGAGCCCTAGATGGGCGCGCGTAAACCCGCACTTGGCCATGTAGCCGCGTATGCCCTCGACCATGGCGCGCTCGGCCTCGTCCAGGCGGTGGGGGAGCTCGGGGATGGGGGACGGCGGGACGGCGGCGGGGACGGCCGATCCGTCCGCAGGGCCGGTCTCGACGACGAGCTCGCCGCGGCCGAAGGGGCCGAGCGCGGCGACCGAGCCGTCGGGCGCGACCAGGAAGGAGCGGCCGTCGAAGACCAGGGAGTCGTTGGCCCCGGCGACGTTGCAATAGGCCACCGGCACCCGCCCGCGGCGGGCCAGGTCGGCGCAGAGACGTTGGCGGAGCGCCAGCTTGTCGATCTGGAAGGGCGAGGCGGAGGGCACGACGATGAGCTCGGCCCCGGCGTCCAAGAGCTCGCGCGGCGGGTCGATAGGATAGCGCATGCCGGGCACCGGTTCGGTCTCGCTCCAGAGGTCCTCGCAGACGGCGAAGCCGACGGCGACGCCCTTGTGGCGCCACACGCGGCGCTCGCGCGCGGGCTCGAAGTAGCGAGCCTCGTCGAAGACGTCGTAGGTGGGCAGGAGGGTCTTAGCCTGGGAGAAGACCACGCGCCCGTCCAGTATGACCGAGATCGCGTTGGTATGCGGCCGCCCGAGCCCAGTCTCGTTGCGGCCGATATGGCCCACGGCCGTGGCGACGCCCGCCGGCAAGGCCCGCTGCAGGCGGCGGAAGGCGGCCTCGTCGCGCTCGACGAAGCCGGCCAGCCCGAGGAGGTCCATGGGCGGATAGCCGGAGAGCGAGAGCTCGGGGAAGACGATCAGGTCAGGCTTCTCGGCGGCGACGCGCGCCGCGGCCTGCAGTATCGCGTCGACGTTACGGTCGAAATCGCCGATGACGGGGTCGATTTGGCAGAGGGCTAATCTCATATGCGGCTCCACGGGCTCGCCTTGCGCGCGCCGGTCGGCCATAGTACACTGGCGCCGTGGAAAAGACAACGTTGGCCCTGCCGGCGCAGCATGCGGCCGCCCTAGCCTTCCTCTCCGAGGCCCGCGTAGCCGGCCGCCTCGCGGCCCTGGCGGCCTTCGGCCGCCCGGGCTCCGACCTCAAGCTGGCGGGCGACGAGCCGGGCGACCCGAGCTCGGATTCGGGCCCCGGGCAAGGCGCCGACGCCGCGGAGGAACGGGCCGCCCAGGCGACCCTCTCCTGGGATCCCTTGTCCTTCCCCTCCTCGCGCGCCCTGATACTGGAGGCCGAGAACCGCCTGGGCGGGCGCCTGGATGAGCTCGTAGCCTTCGCCGATCCCCCGGAGCTGCCCGGCGCCCTGGCCGAGGCCGCGCCGCGCGACATCGAGGCCTGGGCCCTGCGCTGGGCCGCCGGCTATGCCCAGCTCGCGCGCGAGGCCTCTAAGCGCTTCCGGGAGCGCGGCTCGGGCACCTTCGTCCTCGTTATCGGGGAGCGCGAGGGGCGAGGCGCCCTGGCCGCCATGGCCTACGGCGCCCTCCGCGGCTTGGCCGAGGGCTTGGCGCGCGAGGCGGCCGCGCCCGGCTCCCGCTGGCGCTTCATCGCCCTGCGCGACGAGTCGGGGCAGCCGGACCTGGTCGCCCGCCATGCGGTCAAGCTCCTCGAGGAGCCGCCGAAGGACTGCTCCAAGCCCTTCCGCTACTCGGGCCGCTCGGGGCTTTTCGGGGCGCGCTAGCGTATTCGCGCGCCGCGACGTCCGATCCGGGCCCGGCGCGACTCTGACCGGCGCGCGGCCAGCCCCGCGCGCCGACGGCGGAAGGCGGAAGGCGGGGCGATTATGGGCGATAGAGTTCGACGTTTCGGCATCCTGACGAGCGGCGGCGATTGTCCCGGCTTGAACGCGGCCATACGCGGCGTGGCCAAGGCCGCCAGCGGACGCTTCGGCATGCAGGTCGTGGGCATAGCCAACGGCTACCGCGGCCTTATCGAAGGCGAGGCCAGGACCCTGGCCCCGGACGATTTCTCCGGCATCCTGACCCTGGGCGGTACCATCCTGGGCTCATCGCGCGAGAAGCCCTTCAAGCGCTGCGAAGAGGGCAATTGTTCCGACGCGCAAGCCGGGCAGGATAAGCCCGAGCGCATCATGGAGAACGTGGAGCGCCTGGGCCTGGACGCCCTGGTCGTGCTCGGCGGCAACGGCACCAACACCACGGCCCATCTCCTATCCAAGCTGGGACTGCCGGTCATCGGCTTGCCTAAGACCATAGACAACGACATCTGGGGGACGGAGCTCAGCTTCGGCTTCCATTCGGCCGTGGACATCGCGGCCGAGTCCATCGACCGGCTACACTCCACGGCCCTCTCGCACAACCGCGCCATGGTGATCGAGCTCATGGGCCACAAGGCCGGCTGGCTGGCCCTGTACGCCGGCATAGCCGGCGGCGGCGACGTCATACTCCTCCCGGAGCTCCCGTACCGCATAGACGAAGTGGCGGCCAGCCTACGCCGACGCCGGGAAGAGGGCAAGCGCTTCAGCATCGTCGTCGTGGCGGAGGGAGCCCTATCGGCCGAGGAGGCGGAGCTCCCCAAGAAGGAGCGCAAGCGCCTGCGCGAGCTCATGAGCTACCCGAGCATAGGCTACCGCGTGGCGGCGGAGATCGAAGAGGCCACCGGTATGGAGGCCCGGGTGACCGTGCTGGGCTACCTGCAGCGGGGCGGGACGCCCAGCCCCTACGATCGCGTCCTGGCCACCGCCTTCGGGACCGCGGCGGCCGAGCTCCTCTACCGCGGCGAGTTCGGCCGCATGGTCGCCGTAAGGGACGGGCGCATCGCCACGGTGCCCTTAGTCGAGGTCGCGGGGCGGACGAAGACCGTGCCGGCGGACCATCCGCTCATCGGCACGGCCCGTCTGGTGGGGACCTGCTTCGGGGACTGAGCCGCCGTCGACACTCCAGGGACTCGGTCCGCGGCGCCTCGAGGCTCCCCCCGAGGCGCATGGCCGCTACGGCGAGCGCGGCGCCGGCCGGATCGTCGGCGGCGCCCGCGAGCCCTCGACCTCTTAGCGCTTCTTGAGCTTCTTCGCCGCCCGCCTGGCGCGCTCGCGCTCGGCTTCGGCGCTCGCCAAAAGCGAAGCCTGACGTCGGCTCGCCTTGCCGCGATACCAGATGAACAGCGCGGCGCCGATTACCATCAACGAAGAGAGAAGCTGCCCCATGGAGAAATTCCAGGGCGTGGTGAACAAATGGATCGACGCGTCGGGATCGCCCAGCTTGATGATATAGCCTAAGTCGGCGTCCGGCTCGCGCAGGTACTCTATAAAGAAGCGGGCCAGGCCATAGCCCATCACGTAGGCGCCAACGGCGAAGCCCTTGAAGGGGCTGTGCTTACGCACGACGAACCATAGGATAAGCCAGAGGACGACGCCTTCGAACAGCGCCTCGTAGAGCTGGGACGGGTGCCGCGGCAGGTTGACGAGGGCCCGGTCCAGGGCGAGCCCGGCCCGCTCGGCGACGTCCCGAACCCAGGGTTGCGATACGGGGAAGTGCGGCGCGTCGGGGAAGACGATCGCCCACGGGGCGGCGCTCACCTTGCCCCAGAGCTCGCCGTTGATGAAGTTGCCCAGGCGGCCGAAGGTATAGCCCAAGGGTACCGAGACGGCGATCATATCGGCCCATTCCAGGTAATCGAGCTTTCGCTTCGCGGCATAGAGCCAAGTGCCGACCACGAGGCCGACGAAGCCTCCGTGGTAGGACATGCCGCGGAAGCCGATGAAGCGGCCGCCGTCGCCGAAGGGCCAGAAAATCAGCCAGGGCTTTTGCCAATACACGCCGCTCGTGTCGTAGACCAGGGTACCGAAGAGCCGGGCGCCCAGGATCAGGCCCAGGATAGCGGCCAGGAAGAAGCCCGAGATATCGTCGTCGCTATAGCCCAGCTTGCGCTCGGCGACCTGACGCTTGAACAGGAGATAGGTGACGCCGAAGGCGACCAGGTACATGAGGCCGTACCAGCGTAGCGGGAAGCCAGGCAGGAAAGGCAGGACCTCGGGGCGGATCCAGGAAGGGAACTGTATGGCGAGGGGCATAGGCGCTCCGGATCGAGGCGTACTCGCGGCGAACCCCGGGCCTGGAGCCCCGGGCGGCGCGGCGGCTTCACTATAGCCGCGTCGGGCGCGCCGGGGCAAGCGCGGCCGGCCGGATACGACCCGGCGGCCGCGGCGATTTATACGGCGCTTTAGTCGCCTACTTGAGCGGCCGCTCCACGATGCGCCCGAGCTGCACGTCGAACGAGAAGGCCACCTGCTGCTTCTTGGCGCGTATCTCCAGGAAGCGGTTATGGCTTTCGAGCACCACGCCGGGGTAGACGGCGCCGCGGACGACGATCTCGGCCGGATGGTGCTCCTCGAACTTCTCGTTCAGCTGGAAGAGCCGCATCGTGCGCTTCTCCAGGAGCTTCACGAGCTTGAGCTTCTCCTGCCTGATCGGCGCCAGGTCGCGTCCGTCGCGCTCGTACTCGCGCATCGCCTTGTCGGCCTTGAGGATCTGCACCTTCACGCGCTCGATCTCACGCTCCTCGGCCTCGGCGGCGTCTTTTAAGAGATAATCCTGCCCGAAAGAGACGGTAGTCTTGGAGTTGTTCTCCGCGCCCAAGTTCTGCAGCTCAACGCCCATGCGCGCGCGGCACTGGCCGCCGACCAGGTTGCCCTTGTCGCCCTGCAGCACGAGCTTGCCGTTGGTCTTGATGAGGCAGAGCAGGGCCGAGCTCTTGAGGACGATATCGCCGACGGCCATCAGCTGGGCCTGCTCGGCGAACGAAGCCTCGATGGTCTTACGGGCGCGGATCGTGCCCTTGCGCGCGCCCTTGACGCCCTCGCCTATCTTGACCGCGCCGTCGGCCGAGACCAGGGCCGCCTCTACGGCGCCGGCCACGAAGGCGTCGCCGCCGGCGACCAAGGCGTAACCGGTAAGCACGCTGCCGGACGCCGCGACCGGGCCGGGGAAACGCACGTTGCCGGTGGCCGGCCCCACGTCGCCGTTGATCTTCCAGGCGGGGTCGATACTTAGTCGATTCTTCTCGAATCTAAGCTCCCCGGAACGGGCGGCTACCAGGCGCTTATTGCCCTCGGCGGTCGCCTCCGCGCGTATGCTGTCGTCCCACTCGGGCGGGTCGGTGGCCTGGGGATCCTTGGGCGGCTTGATGGGCTTCCCGAGGACGTCGGTCCCCTCCTGGCCTTCGCGGCCGATGGCCAGGAGCTCGAGTATGGGTTGGCCCTCGGCCACGATAGTGGCGCGGTCCTGGTTCTTGAAGTCGGCGCCGCCGTCGGCGCGCATCGTGACGGCCGCCCCGCTGGCCAACCTGGTTATCCAGTTGATGCGCCAGCCGCCGGAGGGCACCGGCTCCTTGCCGAAGGCAATCGGCCTATCGGCGACCGGCGTCCCGGAGCGCGCCTCGGCGAGCGCGGCGGAGAGCGCTTTCATATCGACGCCGTAGGCGACGCCGGCTGCCTTCAAGGCCTCCTGTACGGCCTCGAGCCCGAGGTCGCGGCCCAGGCCGTATTCCTTCTCGAGCGACAGGTAGGCCGTCATCCCGTCGTCCGCGATCCTAAGATCGACCCGCGCGTCGCGGTACGGCAGGACCCGGATGCGGAACGCGCCGTCCTTCTCCTCCACGAGGGCGACGCCGTCCTCTTCGCTCTCGAGGCTCTCCTTGGCGACGCGGACGTTCTCGAAGCTCTCGACCTTAGGGTCGCTGCCCGGCGCCGCGGGAAGCGGCTCGCCGCGCACGTCGACGCCGGCCTGGCCGAAAGAGGGCGGGGAGAAGCGAGCCAGCTCCTGATCCTTCTTTACGAGCGCGAGCTTGTTGGCCGCGGCCAACGGGAACTCATCCAGGCTGCGGACCAGGCGGGACAGGGACGGATCGGCGGCGATACGCTCGATATAGGCCTTGGCTTGCTCGTCGGGCAGGAAGGCCGGGGAGAAACTCAGGCTGCGGTCCTTGCCGCGCACGGGCTCCTTGCCCTCGCACAGGATATAGTCGCGGAGCTCGAGCTCGGGCCCCTTGTAGAAAGCCAGCACGTCGGCCTTGAGCTTCTCGGCCTTGATGCCCTTGAGCTTAGCCGCGCCGATGGCGGGGCCGAGCTCGGCCAAGGAGAGCGCCTTGCCGTTGCCGCGCCCCTTTATCAGGCTCAGGGTCGCCTTGAGCCCGTCGGGGCTCGTTTCGACGCGGATCTCGGCGTCGCGGTCGCAGGAGAGGCTGAAGCCCTTCAGGGCTTGGCCGGAGCGCGCCGCTCGTTGCAGCGCCGCCGAGAGTCCGTCGGCGTCGACCATGCATTCGAGCTCGGCGCCGATCTCGGCGGCCTTGGCCATGATGTCCTGCGGGGCGGGCGGTGGTAGGCGGCGATCTCCCGGCGTAAAATCCAGGAGCAGGGTCGCCCCGTCGTCGCTCTTCCTGAGCTCCCAAGCGTGGGCGGCGAAGGGTATGAGGTCGGCCCAGCGGGCGCCGACGCGCACCCAGCCGGCGGCCTTGGTCGCGATCTCGCCCTTGCCGCGCTCCAGGCCCTCGCCCAGATAGAAGGCCGGGTCTTCCTCCGCCGGCGCGGGCAGGGGCTTGCCGTAGACGTCCTTGCCGGGCCGCCCCGTCTGGGGGGCGATGAGCTTGGCGACGGCCGCGCCGGCGGGCGCCCAAAACGCCTGCAGGACTTGGCGATCGACCGGCACCGGCTCCTTGCGCTCGATCTTCTCGACCTCGACGACCTTTTCCTCCTTGCCCGGCAGGAAGGGCAGGAGGCCGGGCTTCTTGACGATGCGCTCGCGGTTGACGCGTTCGACGCGGATTTTATAGAGGGCCGGGGGCGGGGCCTCGGCCAGGCAGGCGTCCTTGAAGGGCAGCATTTCGGGCGGCGTCTCCATCGCCGCCCAGTCGGCCTCCTCGGGCCGGCCGCGCGCGGGGGCCTGGCCGGCCGCGACCGTCACGCGGACGGGCTCCTTGGCGGGCATGAATTTCTGCACCGCCTGCGAGACGGTCTTGGCGTTGACGCCGGAGAGGCGCGCGTCGGCGAGTATCTTCCCGACGCTCTCGACGTTCCAATCGGCGCCGCCTTGGGCGTCGGGCTTGAATTCCAACGTAGCCTCGAGGCCGAGCGCGTCCACCTCGAGGCGTAAGTCTCCCTTGACCGTAAGCGACGCCACCTGAGCCTCCCCTATCGCGGGCCGTTAGGGCTTGAAGCCCTGGGCCAAGGCCTTGGCGAGCTTCGCCTTGAAGAACTGATTCTCGCGGCGGAGCTGGCCGATCTCGAACTGCTGCATCTTGACCGTCTCGATCAGGTCGCCGGTCGACATGGCGCCGCTCTGCAGGAGCTCCTCTACGTAGCCGAGCTTGGATTCGAAATCCAGCTCCGCTTCCGAGGCGGCCGCCCCGTAGCTGTCGTCCAAGTATTCGGGATCCAGGAAATCGTCGTCCTCGCCTTCGGTAGAGACGAGCTTATCGGCTAGGCGGTAGATGGCCTGCGACAGGATGGACTGCGGCTTGTAGCGTACGATGGGGATGCGGCTCGAAAGCGCCACGGACTGCAGCTCGTCGCGGTACAGCACGCCGAGGTGCTCCAGGTCCAAGCCCAGGTATTCCTTGCACGAGCGCCGTATCTTATGGGCCTTGTCGGCGTCCTTGGGGTCCTCGAGCAGGTTCATGACCAGGCGCGGCTGGAAGCGCGCCATGCGCTGGTCGAACGCGGCCTTGCTGCCGGGGTCGACGGCCGCGACGCGGCTTAGGATCTCCGGCACGTAGGCGCGCTGCAGCGAGCCGCCGTCCTTCTTTAGGCCTTCGAGCACGGCCCGCGCCTTGCTACGCGGCTTGAAGCTGTCCCACATCAGGCGGAATACGGCGTTCTTTAGGAACAGGTAGGCGTTGAGGGTGGCGGTCAGGGCCGGCGCGGTGACCACGATGCCGCGCCCGGCTAAGAGGAAGAAGTCCAGGATGTTGGCGCCGGAGCCGGCGCCGAGGTCCATGATCAGGTAATCGGCCTCGACGGACAGCAGGCGGCGCGCGAGCATGGCCTTCTGCTTGGCGTTCAAATTCGCCAAGCCCGGTATCTCGGCGTCGCCGGCCACGAAGCGCAGGCCGCGCACGTCGGTCTGGTGCACGAGGGCCTCGAAATCGGTCCTGGCCCCCGAAAGGAAGGTACCGATGCCGTCCTTGGGCGATGACACGCCCAGGCTTAGGTGCAGGTTGGAAGCGCCCAGGTCCAGGTCGGCCAGGACGACGTCCTTGCCCGCCTGCGCGAGCGCTATGGATAGATTGGCGGCCAGGAGGGACTTGCCGACCCCGCCTTTCCCGCTGGCTATGGGTATGACGCGCATCAGCTAGGCTCCACGGTCTCGATGGAGCCGGCGTGCGGCGCGGATCCGTCGGGCTCGGCGACCGGAAGGCCGGCGTCCCCGCCCGGCTCGCGATAAAGGAAGAGCACGTAAAGGGCGCTTCCCAGGTCCCAGGCGACTACGGCCGCCAAGGAGCTGAACAGCCGCGGGCTCAGGCCCTGCGGGGCGCCGGCGCGCGCTAGGAGCTGGGGCGCGGCGACCGCGGCCGCGAAGAGGCCGACCGCGCGCGCGACGACGAAGAGCGGCTTAAAGCCGCGATAGCGCGCGCCGTCCAGGCCGAGGAAGAACAGCATGGCGGCCGTAAGGAGCTGCGGGGATAGGAGGAAACGCAGCTCCTGGGCGCCGAGCGCGTCGCCGGCCATCGCCGAGGCGGAGCCGAACAGGATGAAATAACGGGCCAGCTCGGCGGCGGCCAGGGCGAATAGGACCGGAGGCTGCTTCATAAGGTAGTTCGAGTGTACTCGCTCGCTTCCGGCGGCGTCAAGGAAGCGGGCTTTCTAGCGGCCCGCCGGCGCGCCGAGCAGCCCGGCGCGCCGCTACCCCCGGCACCCCCGGCCCGCGGTAACCCCCGGCGGGCCTCGCGAGTTGACATCTAAGGTAACGAAGGAGGATAGTAGATCCATGATCGTGAACAAGAACGCACGCGACAAGCTCGCGTGGAGCGCGACGGCGGTCGTCGCGGTACTATGCTCCGCCCTCAGCGTCGCCGCGCCTTCGGCCTACGCGCAAGGCGCCGGAGCGGACCAGGCCGAGATCCAGCGTTATTTCAACCTCTTCCAAGGGGCTTTCAACTTCATACTGCAGAACTACGTCGACGAGGTCGATCCCCAGACGCTCTACGAAGGCGCCATGCAGGGCCTCTTCGATTCCTTGGAGGATCCCTACTCGAGCTTCCTCACCGAAGCCATGGTCAGCGACCTGAACGACACGACGACGGGGCGGTTCGGCGGCATCGGCCTCTATATCAACAAGCCGGTCGCCGAGCAGGGCAAGCCCGGCTACGTAGAGATCGTGTCCCCCATCGAGGATACCCCCGGTTGGCGGGCCGGCATCCAACCCGGCGACCAGATCACGCATATCGACGGCGAGCCGACCGAGCCGCTGGTCATGGACGAGGTGCTGAAGCGCCTGCGCGGCACCCCCGGCACGACGGTGACCATCACCATACTGCGCGGGACGAGCGTCGTCTTCGACGAGGTCATAACCCGCGCCATGATCGAGGTGCCCAGCATCAAGAAGGCCATGCTGCCCGACGGATCCGGCTACCTGCGCATCGTGGAATTCACCCCGCAGACCGCCGGCCGCGTGCGCGAGGCTATCGATTTCTTCAAGGCGCAGAATTACAACGGCTTGGTCATCGACCTCCGGAACAATCCCGGCGGGCTCCTGCAGTCGGCCATACAGGTCGCCGACCTCTTCGTCGCCGAGGGCGTCATCGTCTCGACCAAGTCCAGGCTGCGCTCGGAGAACGCCGTCTACCGCGCCACGAAGGCCGTGGCCGTGCCGCCGGAGCTGCCCATCGTCGTCCTGATCAACAAAGGCTCGGCCAGCGCCTCCGAGATCCTGGCCGGCGCCCTCAAGGACAACCGCCGCGCCTACCTGGTGGGCGAGACGAGCTACGGCAAGGGCTCGGTCCAGCAGGTGCTCAGCCTGGGCGAGACCGGCTTTAAGCTGACCATGAGCCGCTACTACACCCCCAGCGACGCGAACATCGACAAAGTCGGCGTAGCCCCCGACCTTGAAGTCAAGGAGCCGGAGCTCGGCGCCGCCGAGGAGGCCTCGCTGAACGAGCTCATATCCCGCGACGTATTCGCCGGGTTCGCCGCCGAAAACCCGAACGCGACGCCCGAGCAGGTCGCCCAGTTCGTAAAGGGCCTTAAGGCGGCCGGATCCCCGCTCTCCGACCGGCTGCTCCGCCGGCTCGTGCGCAACCAGCTCAACCGCACCAGGATAGCCCCGGAATTCGACCTGGACTACGACCTGCAGCTCAAGGCCGCCCTGGAGGTGCTGGCCGGCGGCCAGTTCAAGAGCCTCATGGCCAACAGCCTGAGCGTCCTGGACCTGCAGGTCCGGAGCGCCGCGCGGACGGGCTCGGATTAGGCGGCGGTGAGGCAGCTCGCCCTACCCCCCGGCTGGGATCCCGCGGAAGGGGCCCTGACCCTCCGCGGCAAGGAGGCCAAGCGACTGGTCGCCGTCCTGCGCCTAGGGCCGGGGGACAGCTTCCCGGCCTTGGCCGCGGACGGGTCGCGCTACCTGGCGACCGTGGCCGCGGCTGCTCCCGGCCTGGTAGAGCTCCGGCTGCGGCCGGCTGAGGCCGCCGGGCCGGTCGCCCCGTCCGGCCCCCTCGCGGACGTCCGAGGCGGCGCCAGGCGAGCGGCGGACGTCGACGCGCGGTCGCCCGCCGACGCGTCCGCTCCCGCGGCCGCTTGGGCGGCTAGCCTACCGCGCATCATCCTGGCCGTCGGCATACTCAAGGGCTCCAAGCTGGACGACGTGGTCCGCGCGGCCGCCGAGGCCGGCGTTTCGTCGATCGTCCCCCTGGCTAGCGAGCGCGCCGTGCCGCGCGGCGAGTTCGCGGGGCGGCTTTCCCGCCTAGCTCGCGTGCTGGCGGAGGCGACGGGGCAATCCGGCTCGTCGACCGCCACCGCGCTGTCCGAGCCGCTCTCGGTAGCCGAGTTCGTCGCCCGCTATCCGGCCTCCGCGCCGGACGGCCGGGCCGAAGGCCCGGGTACGGGCCGCCTGGGCCTGGCCTTCCACGAAGCGCCACTTGCGGAAGCCTCGCTCCATCGCTATTGTAGCCGGGCGCCCGACGAGATCGCGGCTTGCGTCGGCCCCGAAGGCGGCTTCAGCCCCGCCGAACTCGCCGCCTTCGCCGGGGGCGGCTACCGCCTCGCGTGGCTCGGTCCCTCGGTGCTCCGCGCGGAGACCGCGGCCGTCTTCGCACTGGCGTCGATACGCGCACTCTGCCTGGAGCGTCATGAATGGACAGCGATAAAGTACGGCGCATAAGCGTCCTCAAGGTTCCGGTCGACATCATCCAACCGGAGGACGTGGCCGAGGTGATAGAGGGGCTCTACGCCGACGGTAAGAACCATCAGATCGTGCTCCTGTCGGCGGCCGACCTCCTCAAGGCGCGGCGCTCGGGCGAATTCAGGACCCTCGTGAGCGGGGCCTCGCTCGTAGTCCCTATTTCCAAGTCGATCGTAAAGGCCGCCCGCTTCACCCGCAGGCCCGAGCCCATACGCTACGAGCCGTTCGAGTTCATCATCAGCGTGCTCTCCGCCCTGGAGCGGCGCGGCAAGACCGTCTACCTTTTCGGCTCCTCGCCCTCCAGCCTGGCCAAGGCCGAGAAGAACATCAAGGCGACCTTCAAAGGCTTGGGGGTCATAGGCCGCCATTCGTCGCACATCCCCCGCGGCTTCATGCCCAAGATCGTCGAGGCCATACGGAAGTCCACGCCGACCCTGCTCCTCGTCGGCCGCGGCGTCCCCGGCGGCGAGAAATGGATACCGCGGAATTTAAAGAATTTCGGCTCCGGCCTCTACCTCTGGTGCTCCGACGTCCTGGACGTCTTCGCCGAGCGCCGGTCGCGCCCCCCGGCGGGACTGTTTAAGTCCGGCCTGGAATGGCTCCACTACCTGCCGCGGCATCCGGCGCGCGCCTTACGGGTATTCAGCTGGCTACGCATGAAGCTCCTGACCCTCTGGTATCGCCTGCGGCGGAAATGAGCCGCGCGCCGCCGGAACGACGCGTTCCCTCCGCGGCCCGCACTTCTTTTAATACGACGTTTTAGCTATACTGATGCTGAGCTCTAGAGTTTCCGCGCGGGGGCGCCGCCCCCCGATATTACGCTGGGAGGTAGCCCCCCGATGAAGACCAAGACCCTCATAGCCCTGGGCCTGGCGGCGTTCGCCTTGGCCTCATGCGTCTCTTCGCCCGAGCCCGTAGTAAATCAGGCCGACCGGCCTCCGGAACCCGTCCGCAAGGAGCGCGTCGAGGAGTATCAGGTACCCGTCGTCGTCAAGGAGACCAGGAGCTTCGCCGACGGCCTCGTGGACCGCGTCGCGAGCTACGCCTATACGGCCGATTTCAGCTCGCTCCTAGCCGTTACGGTAACCAGGCCTACGGTGGCGGCGCCCGTCGAGCGCGTCGAATACGCCCTCGACCAGGCCGGACGCCCTGCGCGGAAGACCGTATTCGGCTCCGACGGCGCCCCCGCCTCGAGCTCCGCCTTCGAATACGACGGCGCGGGCCTCCTAATTAGGGAGATCAACCGCGACGCCAAGAACCAGGTCGCCTCGCAATCCGAGTGGTCGTACCAGAACGGCAAGAAGGCCGATTGGCGCGTTCTCGACCCGAGCGGAGCCACGCTGGCCCGCACCGAGTACCGCTACGAGGGCGGCCTGCTCGTCGAGGCGCGCATGTACGCCGCCGGCGGCGCCGCGAGCGGGTCCATCCGGTACGAATACGCCGATTTCGGCGAGTCTAAGGGCCTGCTCGTCGCGGAGCGTTTCTTTACCGCCTCCGGCGCTAACGACGGGTCGGTCGCCTACGAACGGGGGCCGAGCGGCCTGCTCATGAGGGAGACCCGGACCCGCGCCGACGGCCGCCGCGAACGCGTCGTCGAGTACGAATACGGCCCCCGCGGCGAGCTCGTCAAGGCCGTCTTCAAGGACGGCGCCGGCGCCGCCCGCGAGAGCGTCGCCTACGAGAACGCCTGGCGAGCCATGACCCGCGTCGTGGTCTACTACGAATAGAACGCGTCACCGATCGTTAGATAGCACGAGGAAGGATACATGCGCAAAGCGATTTTAGCGGCCGTAGCCCTGGCGGCCCTGCCCCTGGCCTTGGCGGCCGACGAGAGGGTCCGGGTCTACGCCTTCATACTGGATCAGGCCGATACCATAGCCCAGAAGCACGCGGCCGCGGCCGCCCTGGCCGAGCTCGGCGACGAATCGGCGGCGCCGCGCCTGGCCGATCTCCTAGACGAGCTCGTCGCGGCCCGGAGCGCCGTACGCCGCGGCTCGGAGACCGAGGATTACGAGCGCCTGACCCGGGTCGTCGTGAAGGCGCTCGGCGATTGGCGCTACACGAACGCGGCCCCGGCGCTCTACCGCGTGGTGGAGGACTCGGCCGACCCCTTAAGCAGGGCCGAGGCCCTGATAGCCCTGGGCTCGATGCGGGCTAGCGAATTCGCCGAGCGCATCGCCCTGCTCCTGCGGAACCTGACCATGACGCCGCCGGCCGACCGCGACGGCGCCGAGAAGGTGGCCTACGGGGCGGTCCTGGCCCTGGAGCGCATGCGCTCGCCCGTCGGCTTCTCGCCGCTGTTCTCCGCGAGCGAAGGCTGGTACTCGCGCCGCGTCAAGGAGCAGGCGGAGCGCTCGCTCGAAGTCGTGCTGCCCGACCCCAGCGCCGAGATCAAGGCGATGATGGCCGTCGACCTCTCGCCGCGCATCGTCAAATCCCTGGCCCTGGCCATGCGCAGCCAGGCTCCCGTCGAGTCCAAGCGCGAGATCGCCTCGCTGGCGCTGGCCCGCGGCATCGCCATGTCGCCCGGCCGCGACCGCCCCGAGCAGGTCAGCCTGGCGACCTTGCGCGTCGAGGCCATGAACGCGCTCGTAAGCCTCGCCGACAAGGCGGACGCCAACGCCGCCCTGCTGGCCGAGGCGTACCGCATAGGCCCGACCGACGAGCGCCTGGTAGCCCTGCGCGCCCTGGGCGTGAACGGCGGCGCCGCCGCGGCCGAGGCCCTGAGCTCCATCATCATCAGCCTGAACAACGACCTGGGCGCGGGCCTGGTAAACCAGACCCAGAATTCGCTCATGCTGGCGGCGCTGCAGAACGCCGCGGTCAACAAGCAGAAGAGCTTGGCCGCCGCGCTCATCCTGGTGCAGAACAACCCCAAGCTTTCGAGCTCCATCACGCGGCAGGCCGGACAGAGCCTCCGCGCGATAGAATAAGGAACGACGATGAACGCATTCGAGGAACGCCGTAAGCGCTTAGCGGCCAGCCTGGGGCCCCGCGGCGTCGCCCTGGCCCTGTTCGAGGATACGGAGGGCCGACGCGACCCTTCGATCCGCTACCTTACCGGCCACCCGATGGACGCCCTCCTATTCATAGCCGCCGACGGCCGCTCCGTCCTGGTTCCCTGGGACGTGAACATGGCCGCCGCCATGGCCAGCGTCGAGCGGACGATAGCCTATACCGACTTCGCCCGCAGCCCGTACAAGGCCGTGGCCGGCGTCCTGGCCGAGCTCGGCGTCCCCGCCGGCGCCGTCGTCGACCTGCCCTCGGTAACGCCCTACCCCATGTACATACGCTACGTGGAGGAGAACCCCGACTACGACTTCCTCTGCTCCGAGGAGAGCGCCCAGGACCATGCCGTCAGCATGCGCGCCGTGAAGGACGCCGCCGAGATCGCGATCTACCGCGAGGTCTCGGCGATCACCGACCGCGTAATGGACCGCATCGAGGCGGGCGTCAAGCGGGGCGAGCTCAAGACCGAGCTGGACGTCGGGCTCTTCATCGAGCGGGCGCTGCGCGAGGAGGGCTGCGAGCGGACCGGCTTCGACACCATCGCCGCCGGCCCGAGCCGCAGCTTCGGCATCCACGCCTTCCCCAGCTACGGCGCCTCCGACTTCGGCGTCAAGGGCATGTCCATCCTGGATTTCGGCCTGGTCTATAGGGGCTACACGAGCGACGTGACCATGACCTTCGTCCGCGGCGAGCCCGGCGCCAAGCAGGCGGAGATGATCGCCCTGGTTAAGAAGGCCTACGCGGAGGCCGAGGCCCTCTGCGGCCCCGGCGTCAAGAGCCGCGACCTCGCCTTGCGCGTGGACGCGATCTTCGCCGAGAAGGGCTACGCCATGCCCCACGCCTTGGGCCACGGCATAGGCCTGGAGGCCCACGAGATGCCCCCCGTGCGCAGCCGCGAGGACAATACTTGGGTCCTGGCTCCCGGCCATATAATTACGCTGGAGCCGGGGCTCTACGACCCTGCCGAGGGCGGCGTACGCCTTGAGAATGATATTCTAATAACTGAAAACGGTTATGAGGTGCTGACGCACTCGAGGATCGTATACCTGTAAGGTGAACGGCCGCGCAGCCGGATAACCGGGCCGCTCGGGTCGCTCGGGTCGCTCGGGTCGCTCGGGTCGCTCGGGTCGCTCGGGCCGCTCGGGCGGCCGGGCGGCCGATCGGCCGGGACACGGCCGCGGGTCGCCTAGCCGGCGCCCTCGGCGCCCTCGGCGCCTCACGGCGGCTTAGGCCGGCCGCAGGTTTAAACATCGGGCCGCCCATCCGGGCGGCCCGTTTTCTTATCCCTCGACGCGCTCGATGCGCGCGCCCAGGCTTTGCAGCCGCTCGGATATGCGCTCGTAGCCGCGCTCGATCTGGTAGACGTTCTTGATGACGCTCTGGCCCTCGGCGCAGAGCGCGGCTATGACCATGGCCATGCCGGCGCGCACGTCGGGCGACACGAGCTCCGAGCCGCGCAGGCGCGCGGGGCCGGAGACCACGGCGCGGTGCGGGTCGCAGAGCACGATGCGCGCGCCCATGCCGATGAGCTTATCCACGAAGAACATCCGCGACTCGAACATCTTCTCGTGCACGAGTACCGTGCCCTCCACCTGGGTGGCTACCACGGTCATGATGGAGGTCAGGTCCGGCGGGAAGCCCGGCCAGGGCGCGTCGTCGATCTTGGGGATCATGCCGCCCAGGTCCGGCTGGACGCGCATGGCCTGGCCGGCCCGCACGCGGAGCGAGCCCTCCTCGACGCCCCAGCTGATGCCGAGCTTGCCGAAGGCCAGCTTGATCATGCGCAGGTCCTCGGGTACGACGCCCTCTATCGTCAGCTCGCCGCGGGTGACCGCCGCCAGGCCAATGAAGGAGCCGATCTCCATGAAGTCCGGGCCGATGGCGTAGTCGGCGCCGCGCAGCGCCTTAACCCCGTCGATCGTGAGGATGTTGGAGCCGATGCCGCTTATGTTCGCGCCCATGGCGTTGAGCAGGCGGCAGAGATCCTGCACGTGCGGCTCGCTGGCGGCGTTGCGCAATATGGTCCTGCCCTCGGCCAAGGAGGCGGCCATGATGGCGTTCTCGGTGGCGGTCACCGAGGCCTCGTCCAGGAATATATCGGCGCCCACCAGCTTGTTGGCGGTGAATTCGAAGGCGCCGTTGATCTCGATGCGCGCGCCGAGCTCCTCGAGCGCCAAGAGATGGGTATCCAGGCGGCGGCGGCCGATCACGTCGCCGCCGGGCGGCGGCAGCGTCACCGAGCCGAAGCGGGCCAGAAGCGGGCCGGCGAAGAGGATGGAGGCCCGGACCTTGGCGGCGAGCCCGACCGGCACGTCGGAGCTCGCGAGCGCCGTCGGGTCGACGCGCCAGGCGTCGCGGCCCAGGCGCTCGACCGTAGCGCCGAGCGCGGCGCAGATCTCCAACATGACGCCGACGTCCTCGATCTCGGGTATGTTGCGCAGGGTGACCGGCCCATCGGCCAGGAGGGTGGCGGCGATGCAGGGCAGGGCGGCGTTCTTATTGCCGCTGGCGCGGACCGTGCCCCTGACCGGGTGGCCGCCTTCTATCCTGTATTGGTACATAGGGGCACTGTACCCCGGCCGCCGCGAAACGGTCAACGCGGGCGGGGCCGATGCCATAAAGGCGCCACGCTTATCCGCCGGCCGGCGCGGCCGTTTGACCCGGCGCGTCGTTTGACCCGGCGCGGCCGAGGCGTTAAGTTTAACGGAAGTCCGCGCGCCGTTACGGCCCGACGCGGGCGCCGCGCCGACCCGATCCGCCCCCGGCGGGTCTGGGGGGGGCGCGAACCACCCAGGAGGAAGCAATGGCGATAGAACGCGTGAAGCCGGTACCGAGCGACATCGAGATAGCCCAGGCCGCCCAGATTCGGCCTATAGCGCAGGTGGCGGAAGCTTACGGCATCGGCGAGGAGTACATCGACCACTTCGGCAAGCACAAGGCCAAGGTCCGCCTGGAATTCCTTAAACGGAACGAATCGGCCCCGAAGCGCGCCAAGTACATCGACGTCACCGCCATCACCCCGACCCCCTTGGGCGAAGGCAAGACGACCACCACCGTAGGCCTCACCCAGGGCCTAGGATACATCGGCAAGAAGGCTATAGCCGCCATCCGCCAGCCCTCCATGGGGCCGACCTTCGGCATCAAGGGCGGCGCCGCCGGCGGCGGCTACAGCCAGATCGTCCCTATGGAGGACTTTAACCTGCACCTGACCGGCGACATACACGCCGTGGCGGCCGCCCACAACCTCTGCGCCACCGCCCTGGACGCGCGCATGTACCACGAGGGGCGTTGGTCGGAGGCCTTCTTCGAGAAGCAGGGCCTGAAAAAGCTCAATATCGACCCCTACCAGGTGCTGTGGCGCCGGGTCGTCGACATGAACGACCGCGCGCTCCGCAACGTAATCCTAGGCGTCGACGGCGTGGAGAACGGCCCCCTGCGCCAGAGCGGCTTCGACATCGCCGTGGCCAGCGAGGTGATGGCCATACTGGCGCTCTCCAAGGACCTGCGCGACCTGCGCGAGCGCGTCGGCAGGATCGTCATCGCCATCGATAAGTCCGGCAAGGCCGTGACCACCGAGGACCTGGGCATAGCCGGCGCCATGACCATACTCCTGAAGGACGCGATCCAACCGAACATCCTGCAGACCCTGGAGGAGCAGCTGGCCTTCGTGCACGCCGGCCCCTTCGCCAACATCGCCCACGGCAACTCCTCGGTCGTCGCCGACCTGATAGCCGTCAAGGTCGGCGACTACGTGGTGACCGAGAGCGGCTTCGGCGCCGACATGGGCTTCGAGAAATTCGTGGACATAAAGTGCCGCACCTCGGGCATCTTCCCCGACGCCGCGGTCATCGTGGCCACGGTCCGGGCGCTCAAGATGCACGGCGGCGGCCCCAAGGTCACCCCCGGCAAGCCCCTGGCCACCGAGTATAAGGAAGAGAACGTCGAGCTCGTAAAGAAGGGCGTGGCCAACCTGATCGCCCACCTGGGCATCGTGCGCAAGTTCGGCGTGCCGGCCGTCGTGGCAATCAACGCCTTCCCGACCGACACCCAGGCCGAATGGGACGTAATCAAGGAAGCCGCCCTCAAGGCCGGCGCCGTAGACGCCGTCGTTACCCGGAACTGGGCCGACGGCGGGGCCGGCGCGGCCGAGCTCGCCCAGGCCGTGGTCAAGGCGGCCGAGCGGCCGAGCGAGGTGAAGCCCTTCTACCCCCTCGAGCTCGGGATCAAGGAGAAGATAGAGCGCATAGCCTTGGAAGTCTACGGCGCCGAGCGCGTAAGCTATTCGCCGGAGGCCGAGAAGGCCATCGGCACCTTCAGCGAGCTCGGCTACGACCGCCTGCCCATCTGCATGGCCAAGACCCAGTACTCGCTGTCGCACGACGCCTCCCTAAAGGGCGCGCCCAAGGGCTTCGTCTTCCCGGTCAACGACGTGCGCGTGGCTGCCGGCGCGGGCTTCATCTACCCGCTCTCCGGCGAGATCAATACCATGCCCGGCCTCTCCAGCAAGCCCGGCTACCTGGGCATGGACCTGGACCCCGAAACGGGCAAGATCAAGGGCTTGTCGTAAGGATTCCGGCGCCGCCCCTGCGGCGGCCGAACATAATAGCCGGGCTCCGCGCGGGCCCGGCTTTGTTTTAAAGCTCGGCCGCGAAGGCGGCCGATACCGAAAGCCGGACCCCGCAGGACCCGGCCTTTTTTGGCGCCCGCGCGGGGCGGCCGGCTCAGGCGACGAGGTGCTCGACGAGTATCTTAATGCCGATGCCGATGAGCGCGACGCCGCCGGCGACTTCGGCCCAGCGCTCGAAGCGCGCGCCGATGCGCTTGCCGAACTCGCAGCCGATGAGGCAGAGGCCGAAGGTGACGACGCCGATGATGCCGGCCGCCAGCCAGATCGGCGCGCCGATGACGCTATAGCTCACCCCGACGGCCAGGGCGTCGATGCTGGTGGCTACGGCCAGGATGATCAAGGTGCGCGGGTCGAGGACGTTCTTCTTCTTTAGGTCTTCTTCGCTACAGGCGGCCTCGTCCCGTATCTCGAAGGCCTCCTTGATCATCTTGGCGCCGACCAGCGCCAGGAGGCCGAAGGCCAGCCAGTGGTCCCAGCCGCGGATAAAGCCGGCGAAGCCCGAACCCAAGGCGTAGCCCAGGAGCGGCATGATGAACTGAAAGAAGCCGAAGGCGAAGGCCGTGCGCAGCGCGTGCCTGAAGCGCAGCTCCGCGACGCAGATGCCGGCGGATACCGAGACGGCGAAGGCGTCCATGGCCAGGGCGAAACCGGCGATAACGTAAGCGAGCATGACGGGGGTTCTCCTTGGACGGGCTTAGTATCGTCGGCCGAGCAATTTAGTCAAGAGCGCGTCGAGCTGGTCCCGGGCCGGGCCCTTGGGCAGGCGGGCGAGCTCGCGCCGGGCGCGCTCCGTGTAGCGGGCGGCGTAGGCCCGCGCCTCGTCCAAGGCGCCGCAGGATCGGACGCGCTCGACGACGCCGCGGACCGCCTCGTCGTCGGGCTTGCACGAGCCCAGGAGGGGACGGATGCCCGCCTCGTCGCGGCGCAGGGCCAGGATCAAGGGCAGGGTGCAGAGCCCCTCGCAGACGTCCTTACCCACGGGCTTGCGCATGGCGCCCTCGGTGGACTCGTAATCCAGGACGTCGTCCATGATCTGGAAGGCCATGCCCAGGTCATAGGCGATGCGGCTCAGGTTGGCGCGTACCCGCGGGCCGGCCTTGGCCTCGTGGGCGCCGGCCTGCACCGAGAGGGAGAAGAGCAGCGCGGTCTTGCCGGCTATCTTTCGCAGGTACGAACGGACGCTCGTCGTCCAGCTGAAGCGCTCCAGATCCTGATGGATCTCGGCCGAGCAGATGCCGCCGACCAGCCAGGCCAGGAGCCGGGCGTTCTCGGGGCTGGACGATTCGGAGGCCAGGCGGAAGCAGCGGGAGAAGAGCCAGTCGCCGGCCAGCACGGCCTCCTTGGCCCCGTAGCGCGCGTGGACCGTGGGTATGCCGCGCCGGGTGCCCGCCTCGTCGATGACGTCGTCGTGGATCAGGGTCGCCACGTGCAGGAGCTCCACGGCGGCCGCCAGGGGCTCCAGGGCGGCGCCCCGGCGGCCGAAACCGCCGGCGATGAGCAGGAGGGCTGGCCTGAGCATCTTGCCGTTGCCTTCGATCAAGGCCTCGACCGCGTCGGCCAGCGGGAAACGCTCGGAGCGCAGCGTCGCGCGCATGATCTCCTTGACCCGTCCGAGGCGCTCGGCCATGCCGGGGATGTCGTGCCAAAAGTCGCTCATCTGCCTGCGTTTCGTCCCTTCAGAACGGCGGGGCCGGGATAGATGGGCCGCCGCGTCGCGGCGGCGGCCGGAGGACCGTCGAGCGGGGCGATGACGAACTCGTCGTTCGTCAGCACCCCGCAAGGCCGCGCCCTCGGGCGCGGCCCTTCGATCAGTATCTTACTTCGTAGGGTCGTCGGCGTAGAAGTGCCACTTGCGGGCGAACTTAGTGCCGTTCCACCAGCGCTTGAAGAAGGGCACCGACCAGTAGTCCATGCCGAAGGCGCGGCCGGCGCCGCCCATCATAAGGATGGCGGCGAACACGAACCAGAGCTGGTCCCAGGCGAACATGCCCGAGAGCGTGAAGATCACGCAGAGGCCGATGCTGGCGACCGCGGCGAACCAGGTAAAGAAGCCGCCGAAGAGCGCGAGGCCGATGGCGATCTCCACGACGACGATCATGAGCTGGAAGAGCTCGAAGGGCAGCATCGCGAAGAGGCCGTCCATGAAGGTCGTGCGGAACCAGGTGGAGACCGGGCCGCTAAAGTCGAAGATAGGCTTGGAAAGGTCCCAGATCTTGGCGAAGGCCTGGGTAGCGCCCTCGACGGCGCCCTCGACCCATTCGCCGCTGGCGGCCGCGGTAGCCTCGACGGCGCCGGTAGCGGCGGCCACGGCCTCCGCGGCGCCGCTGGCGGCGGCGGTCGCGTCGGCGGCCCACTCGCCGCTGGCGGCGGCCACGGCCTCCGCGCCCTCGACGGCCTTGGCCAGGGTAGCCTGGGTCACGCCGGAGCTGAACATCCAACCGCTCTTGGAGCCCGCCGACCACTTGAGCCAGCCCTCGCCGACCTTATTAAGGCCCTCGAAGAACCACATGAGGCCGAGCCACATGCGTAGGAGGAGCGGCCAGTAGGCGCGGGTCTTATGCGTCGCGAAGCCGCCGATGATGGAGCGGCGATCCTTCATGTCTAAGAATTCGTGCTTGAGGTACTCCCACACCTGGTTGATGCCGGCGATGTTCAGCAGGTACCACATGTTGATCATGTGCTTCATGACCATGGCGAAGAAGCCGGAGCTCTTCATGCCGCCGGCGTTGGCCACGCCGTAGCGGCCGCCGATGGACACCATGAAGCCGTGGAAGTTGGACTTGAAGCTGTGGCGCTCCGCCTTGCCCTCGATGTCGGCGATGATATTCTCGGCGGCCACCTCGGCGGTCTGATGCGCGCCCTCGACGATCTGGGGCACGGGCTTGCCGTCCTCCAAGAAGAAGGCGTTGTCGCCGATCACGTAGGCGTAGGGGAACTCGGGGCTCTTCATCTCGGCGTCCACGACCAGGCGGCCGCGGCTGCGCTCGGCCTTGGGCAGGTCCAGGCCGGCGGCGAAGGAGCTGCCCTTGACGCCGCAGGTCCAGATGAAGGTGTCGGTCTCGATGACGGAGCCGTCCTTGCAGAGGACCTTGCCCGCCTCCGCGCCGGTGATGGACGCGTTGAGCATGACCTCGCAGCCCATCTTCTCCAGGTACTTCTCCGCCTTGACGCGGAGGGGCTCCTCGAGGATGGGGAGGATGGAGGGCAGGGCTTCGATATTGACGACGCGGGTCTCCTTGCGGTCGATGAAGTGCTTGCGGCACATCGCGTCGCGGTACTCCAGGAGCTCGCCGACCATCTCGATGCCGGTGAAGCCGGCGCCGGCCACCACGAAGGTGAGCATGCGGCGGCGCGCGGCCTCGTCGGTCTCCTCCGCCGCCTTGGCGAAGGTCTCCTCGAGGTGGTAGCGGATCTTCATCGCGTCCTCGAAGGACCAGAGCGTGAAGCAGTTATCCTTGACGCCGGGGATGTTGAAGAATTCCGGCTCGGCGCCCGCGCCGACGAGGATGTAGTCGAACTCGTAGTTTCGGGCCTTGCCCGTCGCCTTCTTGGCGGCGAAGTCGACCTTGAGGATCTCGTCCAGGACCACGTCGATCTTCTTGGCGCCGAAGATCTTGCGGAAGCTTACCTGCACCGATTCCGGCTCGGTGCGCCAGCCGGCTACCTCGTGCAGCTCGGTCATGAGCGTGTGGTAGGGCTTGCGGTCCACCAGGGTGATGCGGACATTCGGATCCTTGCGGAAGCGCTTCTCCAGGATCTTGCCGGCCCAGACGCCGGCATAGCCGCCGCCCAGGATCAGGATATTCTTGGTTTCGGCCATGTGATCTCCTTATGCCGAATCACGGCTCGCGGCCGCGCATCGCCCTAGGGGCAGCGGTATACGCTAAAAAATGCGCGAGTAGCCGGAATATAGATTTTAGACATTCACATAGTGCTATGGCCGAGCGATTTCGTCAAGACCATTTACTATATATATGTATATATTGATTTTTATATTCTTAATTTCGAGACCTACTCCTGGCTATCATCATCTTGCATTAAACCGCGGCAAACGTCATTATGGGCATGCGAATGCGACGAATAGCGTGATACGCATAGGAGATGAGAGCATGCCAGCGATAGAGATCTTCGGTACTTTGGCCTCGGCCATTATCGCCTTATCACTGATGATGAAAAACCTTAAATGGCTCAGGATCATCAACGCCGTAGGAGCGCTCGCCTTCACGGCCTACGGCCTGATGATCGGCGCCATCCCGGTCATCATACTGAACGTCTTCATCGTCGGCATCGATCTCTTCTTCCTGTGGAAAATGCGGAGCCAGCGCGACCGCTTCGATACGATCGAAAGCGACCCTTTCGCCTCGCCCTACGTTAAGCTCTTCCTTGAGCGCTACAAGGCTGATATCGCCCGCTTCCACCCCGATTTTATACTTGAACCGGGTCGAGGCTGGAAGACCGAGTTCATACTCCGCGACTTAAATCCCGTTTCTATAATCATTTATCGCTCAATCGGCCAAGACGCCGTAGAAATCGGCCTGGATTACGCCGTACCGAGCTATCGCGACTTTAAGAGCGCGGAATACTACTTCGGCAAGGCGGCCGAGCGCATCGCGGCCGGGCAGCGGCTCAGGCTCATCCAGTCGACCTCCGTCCCGGAGCATCGGCGCTACCTGGAGCGCCTGGGCTTCAAGCCGGTGGAAGCGCTGCCCGGCGGCGGCGAACGCTTCGAGAAACTGATCAGCGGCGCCGCGGCGCGCTAAAAAAACGCTCCCGCGTCGGCCCGACGCTCACGACCGGGCCGACGCGACCGCCCCTTCCATAATCGTTCCTCCCTTCCTTCACAGAGCCCCGACCCTGGTGTATCCTATCGCATAGAAACGTAGGGCCGCGTCGCTCCTCCGGCGGCGCGGCTTAGCGATATCGGCTCCCTCCGGAGCCTCCTATCCGTAGGCCCCCCTCTGAGCGGGGCCGATACGCCGGGCCCTGGGCCCGACGAGCACAACGCCTGGGTATAGACGATGGATGAACGCCATGCTTCCCTCGACGGCCGCCTAGCCGCCGTCCTGCCTGAATCGAGCCGGAGCCTCCTAGCCGGCTACGCCGCCGAGATCGCCGAGGCCGCGACGAGGGGCGAGCTATCGCTGATCGTAGGCCTGCGTATCCGCGACGAGCCGGCCCTGCCCTTCTACGCCGCGCTCGCCGCCTGGCTGGCCGCCAACCCGGACGAGCGCGCCGTAGCCGTCTACGCCGACGATCGCGAGCTGTCGGCCGGCCTAGCGGCGGCCGCGCCGCCCTGCGCCGCCCTCGGCCTGACCTGCGCCATAGCCGCGCGCCAGGCCGACGCCGAGGCGGACGGCGCCGCGCTCATCCTGGGCTCGCTCGGCGCCCTCGAGGCCAGGCACGACGAAGGTAGCCTGGCCCTGGGCTCCTTCGCCCTCTTGGCCCTGCCCGAGCTCGACGAATTCCAGGCGCGCGGGCTCGCGGCCGCCCTGCGCGGCCTGGGCCCCAAGCTGCGCTCCCGTTGGGAGCGGCGCACCCTGGCCATGAGCCGGCGCTTCGGCGTCAAGGAGCGCAATCTCGTCCTAGATATCGCGGACGCCCCGCGCGAGCTCCTGATCGAGGAGAAGGACGAGCGGGCCAAGGCGCTGCCGCAGTCGACCTGGTTCGTAGCGCACGAGGACAAGGCGCGCCTGACGGTCGGCCTGGCCGCGGCGGACCCGGCTCGGCCCCTCGCGGTCTACTGCAACCTGCGCGGCAACGCCGAAGAGGCGGCCGGACGGCTTAAGGCCAACGGCCTGCGCGTCGAGTACGTCGTGGGGAACCTGCCGCGCAAGGGCGAGGTCCTGAAGGCCGTGCGGACCGGCGAGTACGACGCCTTGGTCTTGACCGACGAAGGCGCCGAGGGGCTCGATTCCGGCTGGGCCGCTAGGCTGGTCAACTGGGATCTCCCCTTGGAAGGCGAGCTCTACGGCTCCCGCCTGCTCTGCCTGGACTGCGGCGCCCCCGGGGCGCGGACCTACAACCTAGCCTGCGACCGCTATGTCTACGGCATACCCGCCATCGAGGCCTATCTGGGCTATCCGCTAGATGCGGCCCAGCCGCCCGAAAGCGCTTTCGCCGCCGAGGATAAGAGCGCCGGCATGAGCTTCGAGCGGCGAGATCGCCCGCAACGCGGCGACCGTCCGCAGCGCGGCGAGCGACAGCCAAGCGTCGAGCGCCCGCAGCGCGGCGAGCGCCCGCAAGGCGGACGAAGCGAAGACCGGCCCCGCCGGGGCGAGCCTCGCGAAAGCGGGCGCGACGGCGCGCGGCGGGACGGGAGGCGGCCGAACGATGCCCGCCGGGACGGCAAGCGTCGGGACGATGGCGCAGCCGCCCGGAGCATCCGCGACGATATAGCCGCGCTCACCGGCGGCCGGCCGGCCCCCGCCGGCGAGCCGCGCGGCGAACGCCGTCCCCAGGGCGAGCGCCGCCGCCAGGACGGCCGCGAGCGGAATGAACGCCGTCCCGAGCCGGGCCGGAAGCCCGACGGAGGCGGAAAACCCGAAAGCCGCCGGCGTTCCGAGCGGCCCGCCGGCGACGGACGGCGTCGCGAGGGCCAAAACCGGCGCGCGCCCAATGGCGGCGGCTCGGCGGTAGCCGGCGATCCGTACGAGCTCCCCATGGAGGAGCGCATGCGCCTGTACCGGGAACGATACGGCCAGCGATTAAGCGGCTCCGCGCCGGACGTCGAGGGCCGCCGCGGCGCCGGTCGACGCGGCCGCGGCGGCGCCGAACGGGGCCGAGCGCCGCGTGCCGATTCATCGCCGCGAGCCGAGCCCTCGCCGCGGAACGCGGCGCCGACCGTAGGCCCCGGCGCCGCCGCGGGCCATGGCGCGGGCCAAGGCACGGTCGCCCCGAACGACGCGGCAAGCGACGCCGGCTCGGGCATCTTCGGCGCGATCCGCGGCATGTTCAAGAAGAAGGACGAATAGCCGGCCGCGCCGGCGCTTCGATTAGGGAAAACGGAGGGAAAGCATGGACAAAAGGACTATCCTGGCGCTGCTCGACGCGGCGGTCGAGAAGTACGGCGACGGCCCCTACGCGCTCAAGAAGGGCGACGCGGGCTGGGAAGCCGTCAGCTTCAGGGAAACCAAGGAGCGCGCCCGCGCCATAGCCTCTTGGCTGATCGGCAAGGGCTTTAAAAAGGGCGAGACCGCCGCCCTCCTTGCCGAGGGCTCGCCCGAGTGGATCTATACCGAGCTCGGCCTCCTCTCGGCCGGCCTGGTCTCGGTGCCGCTATCAATCAAGCTCCTGCCCGACGAGATACCCTTCCGCGTCTCGCACTCGGACGCCCGGCTCTTCGCGACGAGTAAGAACCAGCTGGATAAGGTTCTCCCGGCGCTCGTGGGCGCTAAGCTCAGCCTGACGCTCTTCTACATGGACGAGGATCTGGCCGCGCTTGACGAGGCCTGCGCCCGCCACGGCTTCCGTCGCGAGCTGGCCGTGGGCCTGGCCGAGATCCTGGCCGAGGGCCGCGCGGGCCTGGCCTCCCGGGCCGCGGCGCTCGACGCGCTGGCCGCCTCGGTGGCCGAGGACGACGTGGTGAACATCTGCTATACGAGCGGCACCACGGGCGACCCCAAGGGCATCATGCTCACCCACAAAAACTACTACGCGAACTGCCGCGACGGCGTCGCGCTCTTCGGCGACATCTACCGCTATACCACCCTGGTGATCCTGCCCCTCGACCATTCCTTCGCCCACACCGTGGGCATCTACGCGGGCCTCGAAAGCGGCCTGGCCCTGTACTTCGTCGACGCGCGCGGCGGCTCCATGGGCATCCTGCGCAACATCCCCGTCAACCTGCGCGAAGTCTCGCCCAAGTTCCTCATGACCGTGCCCGCCCTCTCGGGCAACTTCATGAAGAAGATCATAGGCGGCATCGAGGAGAAGGGCGGCTTCATCTATAAGCTCTTCAAGGCGGGCATCGCGGGCGGCATCGCCATCAACGGTAACGGCTTTAAGAAAGGCGGCTTGGGCGTCAGGCTCCGCCACGGCCTGGCCCACGGCTTGGCCAAGGCCCTCATCTTTAGCAAGGTGAAAACCATGGTCTTCGGGCCGAACATCAAGTTCTGCGTCGGCGGCGGCGCCCTCCTGGATATCAAGCAGCAGGAATTCTTCGCCTCGCTCGGCGTGCCCATCTTCCAAGGCTACGGCCTGACCGAGGCGGCGCCCATCATCAGCTCCAACTCGCCCTTGTCGTACAAATTCGGCACCTCGGGCCGCGTGGCCGCCTCGGTGGAGTGCACGATCCGGAAGCCCGACGGTAGCCTCTGCGCCGTGGGCGAGACCGGCGAGATCGTCATCCGCGGCGACAACGTCATGAAGGGCTACTACAAGAACCCCGAGGCCACGGCCAAGGCCCTGCGCGACGGCTGGCTCTGGACCGGCGACCTAGCCTACTTCGACGAGGACGGTTTCCTGGTGGTGGTGGGCCGCGAGAAGGCCCTGCTCATCGCCGAGGACGGCGAGAAGTACAGCCCCGAGGAGATCGAGGAGGCCGTGGGCTTCTCCACCGAGGCCTTCAACGCGATCATGGCCTGGAACGAGCAGCGCAAGTACACCGTGGCCCTGGTTACCCTAGACGAAGACAAGGTGAAGCGCCTGGCGGCCGCGCGCGGCGCGGTCACGCCGGAGGAGGTCCTGGCCCTGCTCAAGGAGGAGTTCTACCGCTTCAAGACCGACCACAAGGCCAAGAAGGTCCAGGCCGCCTGGATACCGTCTACCTTCATGATCGTCCCCGGCCAGTTCTCCGACAAGGACGGCACGGTGAACTCCACCATGAAGCTGGTACGCCACCGCGTCTCGGCGGTCTACAAGGAGCTCATCGACTACGCCTATACAGCGGAAGGCTCCAAGCCGGAGAACGAGCGCAACCTGGCCGCGGTCGCGGCCATACTGGGTCGCTAGAGCATATCGTCGCCGGGGGCTCGCGCCGCCGGCGACGCGATCGCGTATCGTCGCTACTCGTCGTACATGCCCTGGTACACGTCGGTCCTCTCGAGCGAGAGGCCGACGCGCGCCTGGCCGTAGCGCAGGTCGACGGTCATCTCGAAGCGCACCAGGCCGAGCGTCACGTCGAGCTCGACCTCCTCGCCGGGGCGGCCGACCAGGGCGTATTCGGCCTCCTCGCCCCCGACCGTAAGGAGCGGCGCGAAGGCCGGCGCGGCCTCGGTCCCCGTCGGCCGCGGCTCCAGGCTTACCATGACGGTCCGCCCCCGCCTATCCTGGAACGACAGCTCCCGCCGCGCCGCCGCCTTTTCCGCGGTATCGGCCCGGTAATAGAAATCCTCGCGCAACAGGTTCTGGATCGCGTACAGGATGGAGTTGAAGTCGCGCGTCTGGTCCCGCAGGACCTTGCGCTCGCCGGGCCGGAGCTCGAAGCCCTGCTCCCAGTCGCCGAAGCTGATCTCCGGCTGCTTGACCACGCCGAAGCCGCGCCCGAGCCGTACGCGTATCGAATGCGGGCCCGGCGCCACGCGCTCGATCACGAAGGGCTGGTCGACCGCGCCGGTCGTGTAGCCGACGAATTCCCCGTCTAGGAAGATCTCGGCGCGGATGAGGTGCGAATGGAGAGCGACGCTGCCGGGCGACTCGTCGCGGAGCGACACGATGCCGCGCGCGCCCCCGGTCGAGGCGAAGGCGGGACGGACGCCGCTCAGGTACTGCACGAGGCTCTCGGCGGCGCGGTGCACGACGTTCTCGTCGCCGCCGCGCTCGGTGAAGGCGCCGGCGCGACCGCTCGCGACGTTCACCACCCGCACGGTCACCAGGGCCTCGCCCGAGAAAGCCACGTACTCCGCGTATACCAGGAAATCCGCCCCCAGGAGGCCGCCCACGCGGACCGCCGCGCCCTGGTCGGCCAGGAGCCCCGACAGGAGCAGCTCCTGCTCCTCGAGCACCTTATCGAGCCTGGTGCGCTCCACCAGGGTCACGCCCGGCGAGTTCGTCAGGTCGAAGAGGAGGAGGCCCTGGACGATGCCGCCGACGTAGTCGAGCCGGGGGTCGACGTCGAGGTTGCGGACGCCGAGGAAGGCGACGGTCGCGGCCCGCGCGGGGAGCTGCGGCTGGCCGCCCGAAGCCTGGGCGACGACGGATACCGGCCCCGCGAGGGCGAGGGCAAACGCGAGCGCGAGGGCCGCCGCCGCGGCGATGACGTTTCTATTCATGACCGCCACTATAGGCCCGCCGGCTCAGCTTCGCAAGTTCGATAAGGCGCGACGCCCCTCGTTAGCCTCCATGCCCGCGCGGATCGACGAGAAAGCCTCCAGGAAATATTCGCGGCGGACGAAGGGCGGCTCGTCCCGGGCGCCGCGCAGGGCCGCCAGGAGCACGGCGTTGGCCAGGTCGCCGCCGGATAGCCCGGCGGCCGCCGGGGCCAAGCTGGCCGGATCCGCGTCGGTCGGCATGGCGGGCGGCATCATGCCCGAGAGGAGCCGCTCGACGCAGGCTTGGTCGGGCAGCTCGAAGCGCACCTGGGCCAGCATGCGGCGCATGAAGGCGGGGTCGTAGTTCTCGATGAAGTTCGTCGCGAAGATCACCACGCCCTCGAAGTCGTTGAGCAGAGTCAGGAGCACCGATCGCGTCTGGTTCACCGAGGTATCGGTCGCGTTCTGCATGCTCGTGAGCCGGCGGGACAAGATGGCGTCGGCCTCGTCGAAGAAGATGACGCAGTCCTCCTCCGCGGCGACGCCGAAGGCGACGCTCAGATTCTTGGGGGTGTCGCCCACGTACTTGGACTCGATGTCGGCGTAGTCGACCACGAGGATGCGTTTACCGAGCCGGGCGGCTATGCCGTGGGCCACCATGGTCTTGCCGGTTCCCGGCGGGCCGTAGAGATTGATGCCCACGCGCCGCGTATGCGCGCGGCCGGCGCCCAGGCCCCAGGTCCCGAAGACCAGGTCCTCCAGCTCGCGGGCCGCCAGGGCGTCCAGCACCGCCTTCTTGGTGCGCTCGGGCAGCACCGCGTCCTCCAAGGCGTAGCGCGGCTCGCGCGGCTCGAAAGCCGCCGGCGCCCCTCTCTTGGGGCCGGGGGACCCGCCCCTATCGATATCCATGGCTTATCCCTCCAAGCTTCGCTCGTACTCGAGCTCCAGGCCCCGGACGTAGCTCCGCACGGCGCGGCGCATGAACGCGGTCAGCCCCGGCCTGATCGCCTCCCAATAGGCGCCGAAGCGTTCGTCGTCGCCCCAGAGCTCGGCCAAGCCCTCGAACATCGCCGCCGAGCAGGTATAGAAGCTGCGGCCGATGTACTCATGATAGGCGCGGACCCCGGCCTGAACCGCCGCCCCGTCCTCGCCCTCGTCCATCGCGGCGGCTATGCCCTCGGCGATGGCCTTGCCCTCCGCCTTGATCCTATCCCAGTCGGCCTCGCCGTAGGCGGCCGTCTTCTTGGCGCTTTCCTTCCAGGCGTAGCTCCGCCCCCAACGCTCGCGCGCCTCGTCCTCATGCTTGCTCTTCATAGTAAGCCAAGGCTAAACTATGACGTAACGTAAAGGTCAAGCGACGAATCGCCGCCGGCCGCCTAAGCGCGGCGCCGCCGAAAGGAGAGCCCATGCCCTACACGGTCAAGGATGTCGCCGCGATGAGCGGCCTTACGCCGCGGACGCTCAGGCATTACGACGCCGTCGGGCTCCTCCGCCCCTCCGCCCGGAGCGCGGCCGGCTATCGCCTCTACGCCGAGGCCGAGCTCCTGCGGCTCCAGCAGATCCTCCTGTATCGCGAGCTGGAGCTGCCGCTCGCCGATATCGCGCGCGTCCTAGACGCGCCGGGCTTCGACGCGCGGCGCGAACTCGAGGCGCATAAGGAGCGGCTCGCGCGGCGAGCGGAGCGCCTGCTCACGCTCATGGACACGGTCGACCGCACCATCGCCGCGCTGGGCGCGGAGCCGCCCGCCGAAGAGGATTGGTCCTGGCTTTACGAAGGCTTTAGCCGCGCGGCGGCCGAGCGCTGGGAAGCCGAGGCCGCCGCCCGCTGGGGCGGCGGGCGGGCCTACGGCGAGAGCCGTCGCCGCCTAAAGGCGCTCGGGCAAGAGGGATTCCGTCGGCTGCGGGCGCGGGGAGAGGGCTTGGAGGCCGAGTTCGCCGCGCTCTACCATAGCGGCGCGGCCCCCGCCGACCCGGAGGCGCGGGAGCTGGCCGGCCGCTGGGCCGCCTACGTCAACGAGTACTACGCGGCGGGCCCGAGCGAGATAGCCGGCCTGGGACGGCTCTACGCCGAGCATCCCGAATTCCGCGAACGCTACGAAGCCATGGCCCCCGGCCTGGCGGACTGGCTCCGCGACGCGCTCGCCGCCTGGGCCGGGCGCAAGAGCGCGCGCTAAGCCTTAAGGAGCCGGTCGAGCTCCGCGGCCCAGGCCTTGACCGGTTCGGGATCCCAGCTGTCGAACATCTCTTTGCCGAACATGGCCATGCGGCCGCCGAAGGCGGCGGCCGCCGCGGGCTTCAGGCCGGCCTTGGCGCAGGGCCCGTCGATATAGAGGCCGACCGCCTTGGCCACGCGCGCCTCCAAAGGCTCCGCCGGCGGGGCGTCGGGGGCCGAGCCGGGGTCGCGGCCGTGGATCACGCCGCCGGCCGTGACGAAGACGGCGACCGGCTTCCCGATCCGGGCCAGCTTGGGCAGGAGCCGCTTAGCCGCCCCCTTCCACAGCCCGGACGCGATGGAGGATCCCAGGACGTAGGCGTCGTAGCCGCCCAAGGGGCGCCCGCCCAGAATGCCGCCGAAGCCGCGCGCGTCGGCCGCCTCCGCCTCATGTCCGCGGGCGCTCAGCTCCTGGGCCAGGAGCCCGGCGCTCTTGGCCGTGGAGCCCCAGCGCGTCGCATAGGCTATAAGTATCTTCATTACGCCCTCCTTATCCGGTCCCGCGGCTCGCGCGCCGGCTACGAACCGCTTCCTTCCTCGAGTAGCTTGACGGCCCGATACTTTATCGTCGTATCGATAGAGCGATCCGCGGGCAAGGCCTCCGCCGGGATGAAGCCGCCGGCCATATGCGCGTGGCCGCCGCCGAAGCCCAAGCCGCGGACGAGGGCGCGCACGAAATGGGCGGCGGGCATGGGATCGCTGATGGACCTAACCGAGATCTTAACGCCGGAGGGCCTGATCGAATAGGCTATGGACACGTCGACCCCCTCGAGCGAAAGGACGATGTCGCTGGCGGCGCCTATGAGGCCGTCGTCCGCGTCGTCGAGCCGTAAGAACGCCAGGGGCCCGTAGACCTCCACCGTCCTGAAGGCCTCGGCGTAGAGCCGAAGGTCGGCCAAGGTAATCTGATTGCCGCGGATGCGCTTCAGGAGTTCCTGGTCCGAGAACGAATGAAGGCGGTAGAACATGTCCAAGTCCAGGGGCGAGACGGCGCGGGTCAGGTTATCCGTGTCGACGAAGATGCCGTAGAGCAGGGCCGTGGCGGCCTGACGCCCCGGCCGTACGCCGGCCTCCTCGTAATAGCTGGCTACGATGGACGATGAGGCCCCGACCTCGGGCCGCACGTCCATGAAGCGATAGGAGGCGTCGGCGCGGAGCTCGTGGTGGTCGACGGCCGCGACCTCGACCACGTTCAGGCAGCGCAGGTTGCCGTTGCCCTTCTGCACGTCCACGAGCACGACCCAATCCTCCTCGTCCACGTCGGAGACGCAGCTGTAGGGCCAGAGCTCGATGTCGAAGAGCTCGAGCATCTTGCGCGAATCGGCCTTCTCGATCTCCTGGGCGTAGACCACGCGCGACTCGATGCCGCGCTCCTTGAAGAGGAGCCTAAGGCCGTGGGCGGCCGCGATGGCGTCGGGATCGGGTACGTCGTGGGTCTGGATGAAGAGCTCCCCGGGCGCCCTTCGCGCCAGGGCCTCGAGCTCGGCGAATTTCCCGCTCATCGCTCCTCCTCGCAGGCGGCCGCGCTCATGCGGTCGGATGGGAATACGACGACGAAGACCGCGCCGCCGTCGTAACGGTACTCGAAACGGCCGGCCAACTGGCCGGCGAGGGCGCTCACCAGGGTAAAGCCCAGCGACTCGGCGGCCTCCGGATCGTAACCCTCGGGGAGCCCGGGGCCGTTGTCCCCGACCTCCAGGCGGTAGCAGAACTCATCCGCGTCCGGCCCGAAGGCTATCCGCAGCCGCGGCTCGGACGCTCCGCGGAAGGCGTGCTTGACCGCGTTCGTGACCAGCTCGTTCAGGATGAGCCCGCAGGGCACGGCCAGGTCCAAGGGCAGGTTGGCGTCGGCCAGGTCGAAACCCGTCGCTATGGGCGCGCCGGAGCCCAGCACCAAGGGCGGCACGATCTCCCGTACGTAGGCGGCGAAGGGCACCGTCTCAAGGCTGACGGATCGATAGAGCTGCTCGTGTATCAAGGCCATGGCCCGTATGCGGTTCTGGCTTTCAACCAGGGCCTCCGCGGCCTTGCGGTGCTTGACCACCCTGAGCTGAAGATTGATGAGGCTCGAGACGATCTGCAAGTTGTTCTTGACGCGGTGGTGCACCTCCTTGAGGAGCACCTCCTTCTCGCGCAGGGAGCGGACCAGGTCCTCCTCCATGCGCTCGCGCTCCTCCACGTCGCGGAGCACGCCCAAAAGCTCGATCTGGCCCTCCGGCTGGAGCACGAGGGTCGTCTGCGCCTCCGCCCGGATATGGCCCCCGCGGGCGCGGCGCAGGCGGACGCGGTAGCGCGCCAGGTCGCTCCCGCCGCCCGCGGCGGCCAGCGCCCGCGCCCTGCGCTCGACGTCGGCGCGGAGCGGGGCGTAGTCCTCCGGCGGCAGGAACTCATGGATGGGCGTCGCGTCCAGCTCCTCCCGGCTACAGCCGAGCAGGCGCAGGACCGAGGGCGAGAAGTAGCTGAAGGATTCCGAAGACGGCTCGTAGATGAAGATGACGTCGGATACGTTCTCAGAGATAAGGCGATAGCGCGCCTCGGCCTCGGCCAGGCGCGCGCGCGTGGCCGCCAGCTCACGCTCGATAGCCAGCTCGCGCTTGAGCCGCGCCAAGGCGTCGGCCAGGGCGGCTAGGAAGCCGCCGTCCTTGACCAGGTAGTCCCGCGCGCCGAGCTTCATCATCGCCACGGCGATGCGCTCGTCGCCGCGGCCGGTCGTAACCACGAAGGGCGGCAGGGCCTCGGCGCCCCCGAAGCGCTCGATCAAGCGCGGCGCCTCCCCGTCGGGCAGGGCGTAGTCGATGAGCGCCAGGTCGACCCCGCCCCGGCGCAGGGCCGCCTCCGCCGCGGCCAGGTCGGCGGCCAGGACGGGCGCGAAGCCCGCCGACCTGGCGGCCTCGGCTTCGAGCTCGGCCAAGCCCTCGTCGTCCTCCACGATGAGGATGCGTACGGCTCCGCCGGCTTCCGCCAAGGCTTCCGGGTCCGGGCTCAAGCCTCCTC